>Ga0180222_1000005_pt1 | contig 608250 bp, 583 predicted proteins | sample eDN5th37CKraftOP_FD_151336 | JGI IMG/M metagenome (GOLD analysis project Ga0180222, IMG submission 151336) | Enriched Organic Plus compost microbial communities from Emeryville, California, USA - eDNA 5th pass 37_C Kraft OP (version 2) (version 2) ... | reverse complement strand
CACAGCCAACACCAGCGCCAGCAGCACAGCCGCGCCACCGCACACCATCAGAGGCAGGAACCTAAACGTACGTGACATCAACCCTCATCCAAATCAGTCCATCGCTGAATCAGTCGCCTTCGAACGCCAGCGGCGCTACCCCTGGGCCATCTGACCGCCAGGCAACAGTGACGAGCATCCCCTCTTCGAGGGGCCGGTGAGTGGCGCCCACGACAAACGCCATGACCAAGCACCCACCCGCGGCTGCGCAGTGAGTGGAGAAGGCGTCGAAGTGAGTGGTGCGGCCAGGGGGCGGCACCCAGTGGCGCGCCATACTCGCGCAGGTCCTCCGCGTTCAGCGAGCGGATGAGTCCGGCACTCGCGCGGCACGGGGCGCCGCGGCGTCGTCCGCGGGGATTCCGCCCGCCGGCGTGCCCCGACTGCCTGTGCGCAGCACAAGGCAGCTGATCGTCGCGAGCACGGCGAGGGTCAGCATGGTGATGCCCATGGGGAGCGTGTTGGCGCTGCCGTCGAGGCCGACGAGTGGTGCCGCGATACCGCCGAGTCCGAACTGCGTGGCGCCGATCACGGCGGATGCGAGGCCTTTGCTCTTCTCGACCGCGCCGAGCGCGATCGCAGTCGATGGACCGGACACGAATCCGAGCGAAGACGTGGAGAAGAACAGGGGGATGCTGAGCCAGATCGCGGGCACACCCGACACGATCAGCGTCGTCAGCACGATGTTCGACGTGATGATCCCGACGACGCCGAAGCCGAGCACCCGCTCGGGCGTGAGGCGCACCACGAGGCGGCTCGCGATCGTGCTGCTGGTGACGAGTCCCAGAGCGTTGAGGCCGAACATCAGACCGTAGCCGACCGTGGTGAGGCCCATGACCTCCTGGTAGACGAAGGGCGAAGCGGAGATGTAGGACATCATGACGGCGAACGAGCACGCGAAGGTCGCCGTGGCCGCCAGGTATCGGCGCGAGGCGAGCTCGCGGAGCCCGAGACCGCGACCCACCGCGCGCTTCTCAGGAGGCAGCGTCTCCCTGATGACGAACACCGAGCCGGCGAGCATCACGATCGCGATGAATGCCAGCACACCGAGCGTGCCCCGCCACCCGATGACGTCCATGAGGGTGCTGCCGATGAGGGGCGCGGCGACGGGAGCGAGGCCGCCGACCACCATCATCAGGCTGAAGGCGCGTGCGGCGGCCCTGCCGCGGGCGAGGTCGGCGATCACCGCACGCCCGATCACCATGCCTGCCGCACCTGTGAAGCCCTGCACGAGGCGCGCGGCCACGAGCAGTTCGAGCGTGGGGGCGAAGACGGTCGCGGCGCTCGCGACGACGAGGATGGCCGACCCCCACAGGAGCGGCCGGCGCCGGCCGAGACGATCGGACAACGGCCCGAACAGCAGCTGCCCCGCGGCGAGCCCGACCAGAAAGGCCGTGAGGGTCAGCTGCACTTCCGCCGCGTCGGCGTCGAGGTCGCGGGAGATGGAGGGAAAGCCCGCCAGGTACAGGTCGGTGGAGAACGGCGCCACGGCAGAGAGCGTCGCGAGGATGACGAGAAGGGTCGGGGTGATACGAGAGGAATCGGTCGACGACATCCATTTACCTATCAATAGATAACTATCCGGCGTCAAGTGTACCGTTGCGACCATGAGCGACAGCGTGTACTTCGACATCGCCGACCGCATCCTGGCGATCGCGCGCCAGATCAGGCACGCGGATGCCGACGCCAAATCGCCGATCACGAGCCTCGAGAGCTCGGTCATGCGGTTCATCGACACGCATCCCGGCGCAAGCGCGAAGGCGGCCGCCGAAGCGTCACTCCTCACCTCGAGCAACTTCAGCCGTGCGCTTCGCAGTCTCGAGGCGAAGGGCTACGTTCGGCGTGAGCCCGATCCGCACGACGCGCGATCCGTGCGGCTCCATCCGACGCAGAAGGCAGCGGAGAACCGTCGGTGGCTGCACGAGCGCTGGGGGGCGCTGCTTCGCGACCGCGTACCGGATGAGACGGCGAAGGAGCTTGCCGCTCACCTCGCGCTGCTGGAGGCGGCGCTCGTCGCGAAGCGCCCCGAGTCCTGACGAGGCGTTCAGTGCGACCGGCTGAACAGCACGGTGGTCCATCCAGCCAGCCCCGCGACGCCGCCGAAGAGGGAGAGCAGAGCAAGAACGGCCGGGAACTCGGGGTGGGACCACAGTGAAGCGCCGACCGCCGCAGCGATCGCGACGGCCGCGGTGAGGGATGCGGCGGCGAGCACGGTGCCGACCGCGAACCAGATGATGCCGCGAACGGGGGTGGACTGTCGTCCGACGGGGCGGGACAGCGTGAACAGCGGCACCGCCACAAGCAGCAGAGCGCCGGCCGCGAGGAGCCCGCACACGATCATCGCGCCCGCGATGAACTGCCACAGCGGCTGCTCGCTGAACAGAACGACGACCTCGCCGCCGTGAAGCAGGCCGTAGACGAGAGCGGCGAGACCCGCCAGCACCGTGAAGGTCGCCCACGCGGAGAACAGGCCCATAGTGAACTGGCGACCGGTCGGCGACGCTCCCGCGTCTTCAGGAGGAAGCTCATCGGAGACGCTTCCCGAGGCTGCGTGTTCCATGACCTGAGGGTAGTCACGCCATGCGGCATTGCGAAGACGTCACGACCGATGTCGTGAATCCGTGATCATCGCCCTCGGCGGCCCGTCGGCCGGCGGTACGCGGTATGACTGGAAGAGAGCAGGCGATGCGCGCACGCGTCGCCGTCGACCACGGAAGGAATCATCCATGGCTGTCTCCATCGAAGACCTGGCGATCTCGTCGCCCGACATCCCGGATCTGGCCCGCATCCCCGACGAGTTCGCCAAAGACGGCGGCAACCGCGCCCCACGACTGGTGATCACGGGCATCCCCGAAGGCACGGTCGAGCTGACGGTCGTCATGCACGACCCGGATGCGCCCATGCCCCAGGGGTTCACACACTGGGTGCTCCACGGCATCCGCCCTGCCGAGACGGTCGAGGCGACGCCCGCCTCCGGACGTGGCGGCCCCAACAGCACGGGCGAGTCGACTTATGTCGGACCGTATCCGCCGGCCGGGCATGGTGAGCACCACTACTACTTCTGGGTGTACGCGCTGAGCACTGCGGTCGAGGGCGAGCCCGGCCGCGAGCAGTTCCTGGCCGATTACGCCGACAGCATCATCGAGCAGGCGCGCTTCGTCGCGACCTATAGCGTCGAGTAGCAGCGGGAGCGAGCGTCACGGGGCCGATCGACCTGCCTACGCGCACGCGGCAGGCGCGCAAGCACCGCGACCACCCGCACTGAGCCCGCGCCGCGTCGGGCACGCGCGTCAGCCGGCGTCGCCGATCAGGACGGCGGCGGCCTCTTCTGCGGCATCCGCCTGGTGGGCGTCGATGCGCGCGAGCGCCTGGCGTCCGGCGAGGATGGTCGCCGCTGCGACCAGCACCGACGCCGCGGCCACGTAGAACGGCACCGAGGCGTTGAGCGCATGCCACAGCAGCGCCGCGAGAGGCGGGGCGGCCGCGCCGCCGAGGAACCGGACGGCGGAGTAGGCGGAGCTGGCGACCGAGCGGGGGAGATCCGTCGCCTCCATGACCGCCTCGGTGAGGATCGTGTTCATGAGACCGAGCAGCAGACCGCCCACGATGATGCAGGCGACCAGGGCTGCGGCGTTCTCGACCACGATGCCCGCGACGGCGAGCACGACGGCGAGCAGAGGCAGCACGCTGACCATGGCGGTCGTACGACGCATGCGACGCAGCAGGATCGGGGCGACCCACACGCTGGTGACCGCGAGCGCCACGCCCCAGCCGAAGAAGGTGAGGCCGATGCCCATCGCTCCGAATCCGAGGGGGAACGGCGAGAAGGCGAGCAGCACGAAGAACCCGATGTTGTAGAAGAGGGCGGCGATCGCCAGCACAGCGAGCGCGGGCTGACGAAGCGCGCGCAGGGGAGCGGAGAGCGGGATGGGCGTGCGTGCGGGCTCGCCCCCACGGAGGAGGACGAGGACGGCGATGAAAGCGATCGCCATGAGCGCGACGACGCCGAAGAACGGGCCACGCCAGCTCAGCTCGCCGAGGATGCCGCCCAGCAGCGGGCCGATGGCGATGCCGAGTCCGAGCGCTGCCTCGTAGAGCACGATGGCCGCCGCGCTGCCGCCCGAGGCCGCCCCGACGATCGTTGCGAGCGCCGTGGAGATGAACAGGGCGTTGCCGAGCCCCCATCCGGCACGGAAGCCGATGACAGCATCGACCGACCCCGAGACCGCGCACAGCAGCGAGAAGACGACGATGAGCGCGAGCCCCACCAGAAGAGTGGTCTTCGCGCCGATGCGGCTCGAGATCCAGCTCGTGACGAGCATGGCGAGTCCCGTGACCACCAGGTAGCTCGTGAACAGAAGCTCGGTCTCCACGGGGGAGGCCTCCAGCGACTCCGCGATCGCGGGAAGGATCGGATCGACGAGCCCGATGCCCATGAAGGCCACGACGCACGCGAAGGCGACCGCCCACACCTGCGCCGGCTGTCGCCAGACGTTGACATTCTGCGATTTCATCGATGAGCCTCCGTGGAGTCGTGAGTGGCGTTGATCAGGATGTCGGCTGCGCGGCGGATGGCGGCGCGGTCGGCATCGTCGAGGTCGTGGAAGCGCGGGGCGATGGTGGCGCCGAGCAGGTCGTGCCACTCCTTCAGTGCGCGTGCGCCCGCGTCTGTGATCGAGAGCACGCTCGCGCGGGAGTCAGCGGGGTCAGGATTGCGGGAGAGGAGCCCCGCGTCGACCATGTGCGACGTGAGTCGCGTCATGCCCGGCTGGCTGACCCGGCTGAGCCGTGCCAACTCGCCCAGGCGCTGGGGGCCGTGGGTGCTCAGCAGTGACAGCGTGCGCCACTGGGCGGCGGGCGCCTCGTTGCGTGTCTCGAGCGAGGCGATCCGCGTGAGCGTGTGCGCACCCGTGATCAGTCGCAGCAGATCATCCGCAAGATCCATACCACGAGTATATAACTGCATTAAGCATTTGGCTCGAGTCCTTGGGGCGGCGATGAAGGTCAGGTGAGGTCCCGGATGCGCGCGACGAACCCGGCGGGGGCTCCTGCCTGCCGCTCGTACGACGTGGCCAGGATGAGCAGCACTGCCCCCACGGCGGCGAGAGTGATCCACCACGGCATCGAATCGATTCCACGCCCGATCTGCACGGAGAACGCCGACACGTTTTCGATCGGAAGCACGATGACGCCCAGCACGAAAGGGGCTGCCCAGCGCCTGCGCGCCCCGACGAGGATCGCAATGAGCGCCATGACGATCACCAGGATCGCTCGCCACGTGAGCGGGTCTGTGAAGGTCGCGACGATCGATGCGCTCATCGCCACGACCACGCCGGGTGCAAGCAGACGCCAGGAGCCCCGAGCATGTCGCGGCCACGCGTCGAGCGCCTCCCGTGCGGAGTGCCCCTTCGACGGAAGCGCACCGCTTCGCAGATGAAAAGCGCCCGCCGCGAGCAGCGCGAAGCCGAGCGGGAGCGAGAACCACTCGACGCGGAGGTCGCGCGGACTCCACGCCACCACCGCCGTCACGAACGCGAGCGCGAACATGAACCACACCGGAGGAAGGATGCCGTCGTGGGTGCGGCGACGCCACGCGATCGCCGCCACCGCGGCGAGGAGCGTGAGCATGAGGGCCCACATGCCCCAGATCGTCGCCCAGTCCCGATGAATCGCCGTCCATGTGCCGGCGACCAGCCACGTCGCCGCGGGGGCGAGCAGCCACCTTGATGTTCGCGGCGTCAGGTCCGACGTCCGCGCGATCGATGCGCCCGCCGCAGCCGCGAGTGCAGCGCCGGCCAGGCCGCACGCGAGCGCCGGCCAGAACGGGACGGATGTCGCCACATCGGCGCCCAGGCCGATCCGTGCTGCCTGCAGCGGACCGGCCCCGGCAGCGATCACCGCCGCGACGCAGATGGGTGTCCGCATCCGTGCCAGTCGTGCGCCGGGAGCGAGGGGCCGCGCCAGCGCGCACAGCGCGCCGCTCACGACAAGGAGCCCCGTAAAGCGTGCCGATCCGCCGTCGACAGCGAGGGCCGCGAGGCTCGGCAGGAGGGCCAGGGCGAGTCCGGCCGACGCGAGCAGCCGGCCGTCTTGCGCGCGCAGCTCACGGAACAGGCCGACCGCGATCGCGGCGAGTGCCGGCGGCAGGGTGTAAGGCTCGACGACGTCGACGCCGGCCATGCGCCAGGCGACCCATACGGCGCCCGTCGCGGTCGCTGCCGCGTACCACCACAGGTGACCGCGACGCGACGAGGCGGCGGCCGCGCCTGCGCCCGCGGCCAGGATCAGCAGGACCAAGAGGGCCGTCCCGAGTCCGGCTGCCTCCCTCGCCATGGAGAGTCCGACCGCGGCGACGCCCGTGAACAGGGCTGATGCCTCGAACGCACGCGCCGCCCAGACGGTCGACGGCCGGGGGATGCCGCGCCGAGCGAGGGCGTCGCTCCCGATGGGAACGGCCGACAGTGCGAGCGCCACGACGGCGGCGATGACCGGCAGGGTCACGGGCGATGCGCTCACGTCGAGGAGCTCGGCGCCGAGGCAGATCACGACGACAGAGAGCGACGGAACGAGTGCGGCCGCACACACAGCCCTCAGCGCCGAGCCCAGACCGTCGCGCGTCGTCGCGGTGAGGGTGAGGGCCAAGAGGAAGATGAGGGCGGTCGAGAGCGCCGTCCAGCCACTGCGCTCGAGCGCGACCTGCACGATGCCGAGAGCGAAGGGCAGGGCGGTGACGGCGAGGATCGCCCACCAGGTGCGCGCAGAGACGCGTCGCACGTAAGTGGCCGTCATGGCGACGCCCGCGGCGACCGCAGTCGTGAGGCTCACGACGCCGATGTCGCCGATACCGGTGAGCGAGAGCGCCGCCGCCAGTCCGACGAGGGCGTACGAGTATGCGGCCCCGATGTGCATCCACCGCCGATCGCGTCGCCAGGCCGTCGCAAGGAGGGCGACGGCAGCGACGACGAAGGGCGACGCTGCGGCTGCGAGCGACGTCGTGGCCCAGGAGAACCACGCCGCGAGGGCGACGGCGAGGTGGGCGCTGACGAGCACCGGGCCCCTCGCCATCGAGAGCCCGCGTGCGAGTCTCATCGACAGCAGGGCCCCAGCCGTCGCGAGACCGACTCCGAGCGCCGTGCTCACCCAGGGGATCCCGTGCGGTAGGGCGACGGTCGCGATCGACGCGACGATCGCGACCCATGCGGCCAGGACCATCGCCCAGGCCGACGCGCCGCGTCGGTGGGAGACCGCCGCGTGCAGCGCGAACAGCGCGGTGCCGATCCAGAGCGCCGCCGCCGCCCCGACGAAGGACTCAGCGCCGACCGACACCTGCTGAGGTGCGCGGGCGACCGCCAGCAGAGTGCCGAAGGCCGCGAGAGCCAGCACCGGGAGCGCGCAGACCGCCACGACGATCAGGGAGCCGGCGAGGGCCCACTCCATGTGAGCTCGGGCCGCGCGGCGGATCGCCAGGGTCACGAAGAGCAGCCCGATGACGGGACCCGATACGAACCCGACCGGATACCAGCCCTCACCGCCGTTCAGCGATGCCACGAGTGCCTGTGCGACCGCGCCTCCTGTCGCCGACATCGCGCCGCCCGTGGCGAACGACCAGAGCGCTGCCGCGGCGCGGCGCGACGACAGGTGCGAGATCAGGGCGATGGTGCTGAAGACGCCTGACGCGGTCCAGAGGAGCGTCGCGGCGGCGCCGGTCTGGAGCGCGGCGACGCGGAGCACCGCCGCCGCTGCGGCGAAGAGCTGGAGGAGCGTGAGCACGACGGTCTCGGGGCCGTAGGCGACGCCTGTGACGGCGGAGCGACGCTGCAGCACGGCGATCATCGCCATCGCGCAGGCCATCGTCGTGAGCCAGCCGGTGATCGGCGCAATGCCCTGCGGCGGGGGTGCCGCTGCGCCCAGCATCGCGGGAACCACCGCGAGAGCGACCGTCGCCGCGCCCACCCAGGCGCGGATCCGCCAGCGGACGGAGAGGAGACCGGCAAGCACGCCGGCGCCCAGGGTCCCGATGCCCGCGAGGAACCATGGGCTGGTGCCGGCGGGAGTGAGCCCGGCCAGCGCATACACGTCCAGACCGAGGAAGACGATCGCGAGGGTGCCCGCGGTCTCAGCCGAGGAGCGCAGCCCGCGCACCGAGAGCGCCCGGGCGGTGATGACGAAGACCGCAGTGGCCGCAAGGGTCGCGACCGATCGGACCCCGTCGTCGCTCAGGTCGGGATTGAAGAACGTGAAGACGATGGCCGCGACGGCGAACAGCCCGGCGCCTGCGGCGGCAAGCACTGACTGCAGAGTCGTGTCTCGCCGCGGCGCGGGCCCGGTCGACGCGCTTCCGAGCGGGCGCCTCGACGGGGCAGGAGCAGCCGGACCCAGGGAGCCTGTTTCCGCGATGGTCGTCCGAACACCGGCATGCGGCATCCGGGGGACCTCTCTGCGCACCGCTTCGCGTGCCTCCATCGCCGACGCGGCCTGTTGTGACAGCTCCCACAGGGCGTGCGCAGCCGGCGAGGACAGATCTGCTCCGCACAACCGGCAGAGGGACGCGCCGAGCGGTCCGCGGCCGCATACCGGGCACGTGTGTGGATCGCGAAGGCGCGTGAGCGCCGCAACGTGCCAGGGAGGGGCGGCGGTGCTCATTCGTCTGCCTCTGCCTCGTCAGGCACCCACTGGAGGATGTCGCCGGGCTGGCATTCGAGCACACGGCAGATGGCGTCGAGCGTCGTGAAGCGCACGGCCTTGGCCCGCCCGTTCTTCAGCACCGAGACGTTGGCCGGCGTGATGTCGATCGCAGCGGCGAAGTCGGTCACCGACATCTTCTTCTTCGCAAGCTCGACGTCGAGATTGATGATGATCGCCATCACACCACCTCGGAGAGGTCGTGCTGGAGTTCGAGAGCCTTTCGAAGCAGCTGTCGCAGCACGCCAACCAGCAGCGCGAGGGCGGCACCCACCACGACGCCGAAGCAGCCGAGGAGCATGACGGAGGGGTTGGCCGCGTTCCCCGCCGCCAGCAGCACGAGAGCGAGGACGATGAGCAGGTCGGCGACCACGATGGCCCCGATGATGACCGTGATGTAGCCGAGTGCGCGCGCGCTGAACGGACCATCGGCGCGGATGAATCCCAGCATCCGCCACAGGCACACCATCACAGCCTGAACGCACAGGATGAACGCCGCGGAGATGACGATCCCCGGGACGCGCAGCCACGCCAGTTCGGGCACACGCTGGGCCCATTCGGTGGCCGTAGCGGGGATCGCGAACAGCTGGGCGATCAGCAGCAGGAGCAGGGTGATCGCGAGCAGGCCGCGCAGCAGGGCGGTGGAGACGGCGTTCATACGGGCGAACCTATCGATAAACGGTAAGCAATTATCGATATTCAAGACATGACGCGGCCCCGTCCGCAAGAAGCCGGAGCGCCTTCCAGCACATTCCCAGTCACGCAGGGCGGAATCAGCGGCGGTGTGCCGACTGGATGCGGGTCGTGAGCTGGTGTGCGTGGGCGAGGAGCGTACGGCCGAGCCCCGCGAGCCGCTCCGCCCCGAAGCGGAACTCGACGCCGGTGAGGCTCAGTGCCCACTCCGGTCGTCCGGCGTGGTCGAACACGGCGGCGCCGAGACCCCAGGAGCCCTCGACGATCAGACCCGGGTTCACGCTGTAGCCACGGTCACGGGTCTCTGCCACACGGGCCCGCAGGGCGCCCGCATCGTGGGCGGGGCCCCACCGCTCGGGCAGCTCGGGATGCCGCTCGAGATACGCATCGACTTCGGCATCTGGGTCGAAAGCGAGGATCGCCATGCCGGCGGAGGCCACTCCGAGGGGGAAGCGCACGCCCTCGCTGAGCACGAACGAGCGGATGGGGAAGGAGCCCTCCTCGCGGAGCAGGCAGACCGTCTCGTCGCCTCGGCGCACGGAGAGGAATGCGCTCTCCTCTGTCTTCACCGCGAGCGAGCGCACGATGTCGCGCGCCAGGTGGGTGACGTCGTAGCGGTTCGCAGCCGCTGAGCCCATGAGGTAGAGCTCGGGGCCGGGGAACCAGCGGGAGGTGCGCGGATCCTGATCGACGAGGCCTTCCGCGCGCAGTGCCGTCAGCAGGCGGTGCGCCGTCGAGCGGGACAGGCCCGCGGCGCGAGCGAGCTCCTGCACTCCGCGCCCGTCAGCGCCGCCCGCACTGACGAGACGAAGCAGCGACGCGGCACGGGAGATCGCCTGAGCGCCGGGGACGACGTTGGCTCGCTGTTCCACGATGTGGACACTAGGGCCCCACGGTTCCACATGGCAAGCGTCGGCTTGCCGTCGCGGGCGTCGACTCGCACGCTAGGAGCAGCGGACACGAAGGAGTGCGCATGATCGACAAGACGTGGCGATCGCCCGCCGAAGCCGTCGCCGACATCGCCGACGGGGCGTCTCTCGCGGTGGGAGGCTTCGGGCTGTCGGGCAACCCCATGAAGCTGATCGAGGCCCTGCACGCTCAGGGCACGACCGGTCTCCGGATCGTCAGCAACAACTGCGGCGTCGATGACTGGGGCCTGGGCATCCTGCTCGCCGACCGGCGCATCGCGAAGATGACCTCGTCGTACGTGGGCGAGAACAAGGAGTTCGAGCGCCAGTTCCTGTCCGGCGAGCTCGAACTCGAACTGACGCCGCAGGGCACCCTCGCCGAGAAGCTTCGTGCCGGAGGGTCGGGGATCGCCGCCTTCTACACGCAGACCGGCGTGGGCACGCAGGTGGCCGAAGGCGGGCTGCCGCGCAGGTACGACGGCAGCGGCGGCATCGCAGTCGCCTCGCCCGCCAAGGACGTCCGCCTCTTCGACGTCGACGGCGAGCCCCGGGAGTTCGTGCTCGAAGAAGCGATCGTCACCGATTACGCCCTCGTGCACGCGGCCGTCGGCGACGCGCACGGCAATCTCGTGTTCAACAAGGCCGCGCGCAACTTCAACCCGCTCGCGGCGATGGCGGGCCGTGTGTGCATCGCGCAGGTCGAGCGACTCGTGCCGGCGGGTGAGATCGACCCTGACTCGGTGCACCTTCCGGGCGTGTTCGTGCACCGCATCGTGGAGATCGGCTCCGACATCGAGAAGCGCATCGAGCGGCGTACGGTCGCCGAACGACCCGAAGGAGCATGACATGGCCTTGACGCGCAGCGAGATGGCGGCCCGCGCCGCCCGAGAGCTGACGGACGGCTCGTACGTGAATCTGGGCATCGGACTGCCGACGCTGGTCCCGAACTTCGTCCCCGAGGGCACGACGGTGGTTCTGCAGTCCGAGAACGGCATCCTTGGCGTAGGGCCGTATCCGGCTGCGGATGCCGTCGACCCCGACCTGATCAATGCCGGCAAAGAGACTGTGACGGTGCTTCCCGGGGCCGCCTTCTTCGACTCGGCGCTCAGCTTCGGGATGATCCGCGGCGGCAAGATCGACGCGGCGATCCTGGGCGCGATGCAGGTGTCGCGCGAGGGGGATCTCGCCAATTGGATGATCCCCGGCAAGATGGTCAAGGGGCCGGGCGGTGCGATGGACCTCGTCCACGGCGCGGGGCGCGTGATCGTGCTGATGGAGCACGTCGCACGCGACGGCTCCGCCAAGATCGTCGAGGCATGCTCGCTGCCGCTGACCGGTCGGCGGGTGGTCGATCGGATCATCACAGACCTCGCCGTCATCGATGTCACCGACCACGGGCTGGTGCTGGTGGAGACCGCACCCGGGGTGAGCGTCGACGAGGTGATCGAGGCGACGGAGCCACCGCTCACCATCGCGCTCCACGGATCGACCACGGAACAGGAGATCGCATCATGAATGCACAGGACATCGTCATCGTTGCGGCCGCGCGCACGCCGCAGGGACGCCTGAAGGGTCAGCTCGCGAGCTTCAGCGCTCCGCAGCTCGGCGGTCTCGCCATCGCCGGTGCTCTGGCGCAGGGCGGTATTCCCGTCGATGCGGTCGATGCCGTCATCATGGGTCAGGTGCTTCCCGCCGGCTCGGGACAGAACCCGGCGCGTCAGGCGTCGCTGGCCGCCGGCCTCGGATGGGACGTGCCGGCCTCATCGGTGAACAAGGTGTGCCTGTCAGGCCTGACGGCGGTCATCGACGCCAAGCGGATGATCGCCGCGGGAGACGCGACGGTCGTGGTCGCCGGGGGCATGGAGTCGATGACGAGGGCGCCGCACCTTCTGATGGGCTCTCGCGAAGGCTGGGCGTACGGGGCGGTCGAAGTGCTCGACCACATGGCGTACGACGGTCTCACCGACGCCTACGACCGCGAGAGCATGGGCGCGTCGACGGAACGGCTCAACGGCCGCTTCGAGGTGACGCGGGAACAGCAGGACGCCGTCGCGGCGCGCTCGCATCAGCGTGCGGCTGCCGCGCAGGAAGCCGGCGTCTTCGATTCCGAGATCGTGCCGGTCGAGGTGCCGCAGCGCCGCGGCGACCCGCGCACCGTGACGACCGACGAGGGCATTCGCCCCGAGACGACCGTCGACACGCTGGCAGGGCTGCGCCCCGCGTTCCGGGAAGGCGGAACGATCACCGCGGGCAACTCGTCGCAGATCTCCGACGGCGCCGCCGCGGTCGTCGTCACGACCCGCGCGCACGCCGACGAGAGCGGATGGTCGGTCATGGCGGTCGTCGGTGCGGCGGGTCAGGTCGCCGGACCCGACAACTCGCTGCACGCCCAGCCTGCCCGGGCCATCGAGCAGGCGCTCTCGCGCCAGGGCATCGCTGCATCCGCTCTCGACCTCGTCGAGATCAACGAGGCGTTCGGGGCTGTCGTGGCGCGCTCCCAGGCCGACCTCGGTCTCTCGGACGACGTCGTCAACATCCACGGCGGCGGCATCGCGATCGGGCATCCCATCGGCGCCTCCGGATGCCGCCTCGTCGTTCACGCCGTGCATGAGCTCGTGCGACGGGGGAGCGGGACGGCCGCCGTGGGACTGTGCGGAGGCGGCGGTCAGGGAGAAGCGCTTATCCTTACTCGTTGACCCCCTCGAGAAGGAGCCCTCAGATGTGTTCTCCCATCGCGTGCGAGACCTGCGGCAAGACCACCTGGACCGGCTGCGGCCTGCATGTCGACCAGGCGCTGGCGGGCGTCCCCGCCGACGCGCGCTGCACCTGCGCCCCCGCGGCGTGAGGCGTCAGCGCGAGACGCGCTGACGCAGCAGCTTCTGCTCCCGTCCGGCCACCGGCGAGTCGGCGGCGATGAGCTTGCCCTGAGTGGCGCGACGGGTGTCGACGATGGCGCCGATCGCGAGTGCGAGCGTGATGCCCCAGTTGAGCCACGCGAGCGCCGCCCGCCAGCTGAAGGGCGCGTCCTCGCGTGCGGAGCGCAGGAGCGTCAGGCCGCTCGTGAAGACCGTGAGGATGCCCGTGCCGAAGACGTACTTGCGCATACCTCAACGCTATCGCCCGACGCAAGGACCCGAAGGCCCTTGACAGGGCGTTGTTAGCCTGGTGATCCCCCCCAGTGAGAGGAGACCCGTGTCTGCTGCCGCCGATTTCGTGGTCATCGCCAACCGTCTTCCCGTCGACCGCGGTGACGATGAGAACGAGCCCTGGCGGCGGTCCCCGGGGGGACTGGTCACGGCACTCGAGCCGGTCGTGCAGCGCACCGGCGGGGCGTGGGTCGGCTGGCCCGGTCAGCCGGATCTCGACATCGAGCCGTTCGAGTTCGACGGCATCCGGCTCGTGCCTGTCGCGCTGACAGCCGACGAGGTCGCGAAGTACTACGAGGGGTTCTCGAACGACACGATCTGGCCGCTCTACCACGACGTCATCGCGGCACCGACGTACCACCGCGCCTGGTGGGATGCGTACGTGCGTGTGAACCGGCGCTTCGCGGAGGCGGCCGCCGACGTGGCCGCCGAGGGCGCGACAGTGTGGGTCCACGACTACCAGCTGCAGCTGGTGCCCCGACTGCTGCGTGAGCAGCGTCCCGACCTCACGATCGGCTACTTCCACCACATTCCGTTCCCCGCATACGGGATCTTCTCGCAGCTGCCTTGGCGCTCGCAGGTGCTCGAAGGACTCCTGGGCGCCGATGTCATCGGCTTCCAGCGCGTGGCGGACGCAGCCAACTTCACGAACGCCGTCCGCCGCCGGTTCGGCTTCGAGTCGCGCGCGGGCGCGATCCGGATCCCGCAGCCGGACGGCGGTCAGCGCATCGCGCTCGCGCGGGCCTACCCGATCTCGATCGACACCGCGACGTACGAGGAGCTCGCCCGCCGGCCCGACATCCGTGCCCGCGCCAGGGAGATCCGAGAGGAGCTGGGCAATCCGCGCTCCGTGCTGCTCGGAGTCGACCGCCTGGACTACACGAAGGGCATCCGCCACCGGCTGAAGGCGGTCGGCGAGCTGTTCGACGATGGGCGCTTCAAGATCGGCGACGCGACCCTCGTCCAGGTCGCGAGTCCGAGCCGCGAGCGCGTGGCCGCGTATATGCAGCTGCGGGACGAGATCGAGCTCGCGGTCGGCCGCATCAACGGCGACCATGACACCGTCGGCCTCACCGCCATCCGCTATCTGCACCACGCGTACCCGCGGGAGGAGATGGTGGCCCTCTATCTCGCGGCGGACGTCATGCTCGTCACGGCGCTGCGCGACGGCATGAACCTCGTCGCCAAGGAGTACGTGGCGAGCCGCGTCGACGGCGACGGCGTGCTGCTGCTGAGCGAGTTCGCCGGAGCCTCCGACGAGCTGACGCAGGCCGTGACGATCAACCCGCACGACATACAGGGCCTGAAGGACGCGATCATGACCGCCGTCGAGATGCCCGAGCAGGAGCGCCGCCGCCGCATGCGCGCGCTTCGCCGACGAGTGCGCGACAACGACGTCGAGGCGTGGTCACGGCGCTTCCTCGGCGACCTGGCCGCCGCGCGGGAGGGGAGCGCGTGACGCTTCCCGAGCCTCTCGCGCGCCTGGCGGCGACGCCGAGGCTGCTCGTGGCGCTCGATTTCGACGGGACGCTCGCCCCTCTCGTAGACGAGCCGATGTCGGCGCGCATGACCCCGGATGCCGCCGCCGCCGTGGCCGCGCTGCAGAGCGCACCTGACACGACTGTCGCCTTCGTCTCCGGCCGCTCGATCAATGATCTCCGGGTGATCGCTCAGCACGACGATGCGTCGTCGATCGTACTCGCCGGCTCGCATGGCGCCCAGTGGTGGCATCCGCCGGGCGCTCGACGTCTGGCCGACGGCGCGGAGACGGCGTCGGATGCTGAGGCCGACGCGCTGCGAGACGAGCTTCGCAGCGCAGCCGAAGCAGCGGTGGCCGGTCTGGACGGAGTGTGGATCGAGCCGAAGGCGTTCGGCTTCGGGGTCCACACCCGCCTCGCATCACCCGCCGACGCCGATGAGGCTCACGCGCGCGTCGCCGCGCTCATGGCAGACAGGGCGCCAGGCTGGCGGCGGCGCACGGGTCATTCCGTCTCCGAGTACGCCTACCGGACCGAGGGCAAGGACTCAGCCGTCGCCGCGCTGCGCGAGCTGACGGGCGCGACCGGCGTCGTGTTCGCCGGCGACGACGTCACCGACGAGGACGCCCTCCGGAGCCTCGGCCCGGACGACGTCGGCATCCGGGTCGGCGAAGGAGAGACGGCGGCACGGCTCCGAGTGGCCGACACGGGGGAGCTCGCGCGTCTTCTGACGACGCTGGCGCGACAGCGCATCGCGTCACGGCAATAGACTTCGAGAATGCCCTCGTCTGATAACACCATCGACATCAAACCCCGGAGTCGCGTCGTCACGGACGGCATCGAAGCCACAACCGCCCGCGGCATGCTCCGTGCCGTCGGAATGGGAGACGCCGACTGGGACAAGCCCCAGATCGGCATCGCCTCCAGCTGGAACGAGATCACTCCCTGCAACCTGAGCCTCGACCGGCTTGCGCAGGGCGCCAAGGAAGGCGTCCACGCCGGCGGCGGCTACCCGCTGCAGTTCGGCACCGTGTCGGTGTCCGACGGCATCTCGATGGGCCACGAGGGCATGCACTTCTCGCTCGTCTCGCGCGAGGTCATCGCCGACTCGGTGGAGACGGTCGTCATGGCCGAGCGTCTCGACGGCACGGTGCTGCTGGCCGGCTGCGACAAGTCGATCCCGGGCATGCTCATGGCATCCGCGCGGCTCGACCTCTCGAGCGTCTTCCTCTACGCCGGATCCATCGCGCCCGGCTGGGTGAAGCTCTCCGACGGCACCGAGAAGGACGTCACCATCATCGACTCGTTCGAGGCGGTGGGCGCCTGCCTCGCCGGCAAGATGAGCGAGGAGGACCTCAAGCGCGTCGAGTGTGCGATCGCCCCGGGCGAGGGCGCATGCGGCGGGATGTACACCGCCAACACGATGGCCTCGGTCGCCGAAGCCCTCGGTCTCAGCCTCCCGGGCTCGGCCGCCCCGCCCGCCGCCGACCGTCGCCGCGACTACTTCGCCCATCGGTCGGGGGAGGCCGTGGTCAACCTGCTCCGTCAGGGAATCACGACGCGCGACATCCTCACCAAGGAGGCGTTCGAGAACGCGATCGCGCTGGCGATGGCGCTGGGCGGCTCGACCAACGTCGTGCTCCACCTTCTGGCGATCGCGCGCGAGGCCGAGATCGAGCTGAGCCTTCACGACTTCAACCGCATCGGCGACAAGGTCCCGCACGTCGCCGACATGAAGCCGTTCGGCAAGTACGTCATGAACGACGTCGACCGCCACGGCGGCATCCCGGTCATCATGAAGGCGATGCTCGATGAGGGTCTGCTCCACGGCGACGCGCTCACGGTGACGGGCAAGACGCTCGCCGAGAACCTGGCCGAGCTCGACCCGCAGCCGATCGACGGCACCGTCATCCACACGTTCGACAACCCCATCCACGCCACCGGCGGCCTCACCATCCTGCACGGCTCGCTGGCGCCTGAAGGCGCTGTCGTCAAGACGGCGGGCTTCGACGCCGCGGTGTTCGAGGGTCCTGCCCGGGTCTTCGAGCGCGAGCGCGGGGCTCTCGATGCGCTGGCGGCCGGCGAGATCGAGCCGGGCAGCGTCCTCGTCATCCGGTACGAGGGTCCCAAGGGCGGACCCGGCATGCGCGAGATGCTCGCGATCACCGCCGCCATCAAGGGCGCTGGCCTCGGAAAAGATGTACTACTCTTGACGGACGGCAGATTCTCAGGCGGCACAACCGGCCTGTGCATCGGCCACATAGCACCCGAAGCGGTGGACGCTGGTCCCATCGCCTTCGTGCGCGATGGTGATCTGATACGGGTCGATATCGCGGCTCGCACTCTCGACCTACTCGTCGACGAGGCTGAGCTGAGCTCCCGCCGGGACGGCTGGGAGCCCCTTCCCCCGCGCTATACCCGAGGCGTTCTGGCCAAGTACTCGAAGCTCGTGCGCTCCGCCGCGGAGGGCGCGACGACGGGCTGAGGCCCTGCTGACTTCGTCGTCATCCATCACCACTGAGGTTCACTCATGTCATCCGACACCGCTGCCGCCATTCCCCGGCCGCCTGCCCGTGGAGCCTCCGCCCCCCTCATGACGGGGGCCGAGGCCGTCGTCCGTTCGCTTGAGCTGCTCGGGGTCACCGACGTGTTCGGTCTCCCCGGCGGCGCGATCCTGCCTGTCTACGACCCGCTCATGGACGCGTCGTCGCTGCGTCACATCCTCGTGCGCCATGAACAGGGAGCCGGCCACGCCGCGGAGGGCTACGCCGCGGCTGCCGGCAAGGTGGGCGTCGCGATCGCGACGAGCGGCCCCGGCGCCACCAACCTGGTCACCGCCATCGCCGACGCCTACATGGACTCCGTCCCGATCGTGTGCATCACGGGCCAGGTCTTCTCCAACCTGATGGGCACCGACGCGTTCCAGGAGGCCGACATCGTCGGCATCACGATGCCGATCACGAAGCACTCCTTCCTCGTGAAGGAGGCGGCGGACATCCCGGCGGCGATCGCCGCCGCGTACGAGATCGCCGGCACCGGACGTCCTGGCCCCGTGCTGGTCGACATCACCAAGGACGCGCAGCAGGCCGAGGCGCCTTTCGTATGGCCGCCGAAGATCGACCTGCCCGGCTACCGTCCCGTGACGAAGGCGCACGGCAAGCAGATCCAGGCCGCCGCGCAGCTGCTGGCCGAGTCGCGCAAGCCCGTGCTGTACGTCGGCGGCGGCGTGATCCGCGCGAAGGCGGCTGAGGAGCTTCGCGTCATGGCCGAGGCCACGGGCGCGCCGGTCGTGACGACCCTCATGGCGCGCGGCGCGTTCCCCGACTCGCACCCGCAGCACCTCGGCATGCCTGGCATGCACGGCACCGTTCCTGCGGTGCTCGCGCTGCAGGAGGCCGACCTCATCGTCTCGCTGGGTGCGCGGTTCGACGACCGCGTCACCGGCAAGGCGTCGCTGTTCGCGCCGCACGCCAAGGTCGTGCATGTCGACATCGACCCCGCCGAGATCTCCAAGATCCGCACCGCCGACGTGCCGATCGTGGGCGACGTGCGAGACGTCCTGAGCGACCTGGCCGCCGCCGTGCGTGACGTAACCAAGGGCGCCAAGCCCGATATCGAGGAGTGGTGGGCATTCCTCGACGGTCTGCGCGACGAGTTCCCGCTCGGCTACACCGAGCCCTCGGACGGCCTGCTCTCTCCCCAGTACGTGATCTCGCGCATCGGCGAGCTCACGGGGCCCGAGGGCGTCTACGCGGCCGGCGTCGGGCAGCACCAGATGTGGGCCGCGCAGTTCATCAAGTACGAGCGTCCCAACGCGTGGCTGAACTCCGGGGGAGCGGGCACGATGGGATACTCGGTCCCCGCCGCGATGGGCGCCAAGGTCGCCCAGCCCGACCGTGCCGTGTGGGCGATCGACGGCGACGGATGCTTCCAGATGACCAATCAGGAGCTCGCGACCTGCGTCATCAACAACATCCCGATCAAGGTCGCGATCATCAACAACTCGTCGCTGGGCATGGTTCGGCAGTGGCAGACCCTGTTCTACGACGGCCGGTACTCCAACACCGACCTGAACACGGGACACGACACCATCCGCATCCCCGACTTCGTCAAGCTCGCGGAGGCCTACGGCTGCCTCGCACTGCGCGTCGAGAAGGAAGAGGACGTGGATGCCGCGATCCGCACGGCGCTCGAGACCAACGACCGTCCGGTCGTCATCGACTTCGTCGTGAGCGCCGACGCCATGGTGTGGCCGATGGTCCCTCAGGGGGTCAGCAACAGCTACATCCAGTACGCGCGCGACCACGCGCCGAGCTTCGATCAGGAGGACTGACATGAGCAAGCACGTTCTGAGCCTCCTCGTCGAGGACAAGCCCGGCCTGCTCACGCGCGTCGCCGGCCTGTTCGCTCGCCGCGGCTTCAACATCGAGTCTCTCGCGGTAGGCGTCACGGAGGTGCCGGGACTGTCGCGCATCACGGTGGTCGTCGACGTCGAGGAGCTGCCGCTCGAGCAGGTCACCAAGCAGCTCAACAAGCTGATCAACGTCATCAAGATCGTCGAGCTCGATCCCACCGCCTCGGTGCAGCGGGAGCACATGCTCATCAAGGTGCGCGCCGACAATCAGACGCGCTCCAACGTCATCGAGGTCGTCAACCTCTTCCGCGCCTCGATCGTCGACTATGCGAGCGACGCTCTCGTGGTCGAGGTGACCGGCGACCGCGGCAAGGTGGAGGCGTTCCTCCGCGCGCTCGAGCCGTTCGGCATCAAGGAGCTCGCACAGTCGGGACTGCTCGCCATCGGCCGCGGCGGCAAGTCCATCACCGAGCGCGTGCTCCGCGGCTGACCCCTCGCGGCCGACGCCGCAACCTGTCTTCGACCACACCATCAAGGAGAAACACGAACATGGCTGAGATCTTCTACGACTCCGACGCCGACCTCTCGATCATCCAGGGCAAGAAGGTCGCCATCGTCGGCTACGGCTCGCAGGGGCATGCGCACGCACAGAACCTGCGCGACTCGGGCGTCGAGGTGGCGATCGCGCTCAAGGAGGGCTCGAAGTCCATCGCGAAGGCTCAGGACGAGGGCTTCGAGGTGAAGTCGGTCGCCGACGCCACCCAGTGGGCCGACCTCATCATGATCCTCGCGCCCGACCAGCACCAGCGCGGCATCTACAACGACCACATCGAGCCGAACCTCGCCGAGGGCAAGACGCTCGCATTCGCGCACGGGTTCAACATCCGCTTCGGCTATATCGACGCTCCTGAGGGCGTCGACGTGATCCTTGTCGCGCCGAAGGCGCCGGGCCACACGGTGCGTCGCGAGTTCGTCGCAGGCCGCGGCATCCCTGACATCATCGCCGTCGAGAAGGACGCCTCGGGCAACGCCTGGGCGACTGCGCTGTCCTACGCCAAGGCCATCGGCGGCACGCGCGCCGGCGTCATCAAGACCACCTTCACCGAGGAGACCGAGACTGACCTCTTCGGCGAGCAGGCGGTCCTCTGCGGCGGTGTCTCGCAGCTCATTCAGTACGGCTTCGAGACGCTCACCGAGGCGGGCTACCAGCCGCAGATCGCGTACTTCGAGGTGCTGCACGAGCTCAAGCTCATCGTGGACCTCATGTGGGAAGGCGGCATCGCCAAGCAGCGCTGGTCGGTCTCCGACACGGCCGAGTACGGCGACTACGTGTCGGGCCCCCGCGTCATCGACGCCCACGTCAAGGAGAACATGAAGGCCGTTCTCGCCGACATCCAGTCGGGCGCGTTCGCCGAGCGGTTCATCGGCGACCAGGATGCGGGAGCGCCCGAGTTCCAGGAGCTCCGCGCCAAGGCCGCCCAGCACCCGATCGAGGCCGTCGGCAAGGAGCTGCGCGCGCTCTTCGCGTGGAAGCAGCAGGACGCCGACTACGTCGAGGGCTCGGCCGCGCGCTGACCCGCGGCGCTTCGCGCAGACGAGAGCCCGGTCCCTGTCGTGGGGCCGGGCTCTCGTCGTCCCCCCTTCCGCGGACGGCCCGCGCGACTATCGTGTTCGCATGACTCGCAGTGTCGCCGTCGAGATCGCCGTCCAGGATGTGGCCGGAGCCCGGGCGGCCATCGCCGCGGGCGCCGACCGAGTCGAGCTGTGCCATGCGCTCGGGCTGGGCGGTCTGACGCCGTCTCCCGCGCTCACGGATCGCGTGCTGGCGGTGGTCGATCCGGAGGCGGTGAACGTCCTCGTTCGTCCGCGTGGGGGCGGTTTCGTCTACACCTCCGAGGAGATCGATCTGGTGAGCGCTGACATCCGCTGGGCGGTCGATCGAGGTGCGGGCGGCGTCGTGGTGGGCGCCCTGACAGCGGCCGGTGACATCGACCTGCATGCGCTGAGGCGATGGCGGGATGCCGCAGGCGGCGCGATGCTCACGTTCCATCGTGCGATCGACGCTCTTGCGGCACCCGAGGATGCCGTCGAGACCCTTCGTGACGCCGGCGTCGACCGCGTGCTGAGCTCCGGCGGCGCCGAGCGGTCGATCGACGGCATCGAGACGCTGGCGGCGATGGCCGCACGCAGCGGTCCGATGCAGATCATGGCCGGCGGAGGCATTGAACCGCACGACGTTCCTGCGCTGATCGTGGCGGGCGTCGATGCCGTCCATCTCTCCGCGCGGCGCCGCTCTGGCCTCGACGCGCCGTCTGGGCCGGGCGGCGGAGCTCCCGGCCACGACGTGACGGATGCACAGACGGTCGCCGACGCCGTCCGCGCCGCCTCGGGCGCGGGCGGCGGTGGGCAGCGCCCGGTACGCTGAGACGCGTGACCGATCCGCGTGACGACGACGCCCTGAGCTGGGGTGACGACGACCCGACGCTCGACACGGGCGCTTCGCCGCGTCGGCCCGACGCGGCGTCGGCTGACACCGCGCTGCCGGACGGGTTCCGGGCGGTCGGCAAGGGCAGCGAGACGGTGGGCTCCACCGCGTCCGACGGCACCGTGGCTGCCGAAGAGGACGACACCGAGTCGGCCCCGATGAGCAATGCGGCGCTGGTGGGCATCGGCATCCTGGGCGGCGTCTACCTGCTGTTCACGATCGGCTGGTTCATCGGCGGCTCACGTCTTCAGACGGTGGCGCCGCTCCTGCTCATCAGCGATGTCGCGTTCGTGCCCTTCTTCTGGATGTCGGTGCTCGCGCCGGCGATCTGGTTCGGTACGACGCTGCTGCTCACGCGCGCCGTCCCCACGTGGCTGCGCTTCGTCTGGCTCGCCGCCGGCGCCCTTCTGCTCGTGCCGTGGCCGTTCGTCATGATCGGGGTGGTGGGCCAGTGATCGAGACGACGCTCCGCCGTCGGCGGATGCCGACGTGGCTCGCCGCGACCGTCGCCGGCGCCTTCGGCCTGTTCTACGCCTACGCCGTGTGGAACGCGGTGTCCTTCCTCGTGCAGCGGGCGGGCGCGACGCCGGCGCTCAATGGACTCGGGTGGGCGCTGCTGATCTTCGCGGCCGCGTTCCCTGTCCTCGTCTTCGCGGGTGCGCTGGCTCTCGGACTGCGGCGGCGGGCGGGGGAGTTCGCGCTGCTGCTGCTGACCGGACTCGGCCTCGTGGCGGTGTTCTGGCTCGATGTCGTCGCCTACGCGCTCTCGAGCGGCTGCACGCTGGTCAGCTGCTGATCGGGGCGGGGACGGCCGTCACACGGTCATGAGGGGCTCTCGGCGGAGAGTAGGCTTGTCCTGTCACGCCCCGAAGACGTGCGGCGTGGCGCATCCACCCTGCTCCTCGCTTTCGCGACGCCCCTGAAGGTTGCCAGCGTGTCCAAGCCCGTCGTGCTCATCGCCGAAGAACTGTCACCCGCCACCATCGACGCCCTCGGGCCGGATTTCGAGATCCGTCACGTCGACGGCGCCGACCGAGCAGCGCTGCTGCCGGCTCTCGCCGAGGCGAACGCCGTCCTGATCCGATCGGCGACCAAGATGGATGCCGAGGCGATCGCCGCGGCGCCCGTGCTCAAGGTCATCGCCCGCGCCGGTGTCGGCCTCGACAACGTCGACATCAAGGCGGCGACCACCGCCGGCGTCATGGTCGTCAACGCCCCGACCTCGAACATCGTGTCGGCGGCCGAGCTGACCGTGGCCCACATCCTCGGGCTGGCGCGCCGCATCCCGGCCGCGCACGCGTCGCTCTCAGCGGGGGAGTGGAAGCGCAGCGCCTACACGGGTGTCGAGCTCTTCGAGAAGACGCTCGGCATCATCGGTCTGGGCCGCATCGGCGCGCTGATCGCCGCGCGCCTGCAGGCGTTCGGCATGAACGTCATCGCGTACGACCCGTATGTCACGAGCGCGCGAGCCCAGCAGCTGGGCGTTCAGCTCGTGTCGCTGGAGGAGCTCCTGCAGCAGAGCGACTTCATCACGATCCACATGCCCAAGACTCCCGAGACGACCGGCATGATCTCGACCGAGCAGTTCGAGCTCATGAAGCCGAGCGCCTACATCGTGAACGTCGCCCGCGGCGGCCTCATCGACGAGGAGGCGCTTCGCACGGCGCTGACGACGGGCCAGATCGCCGGTGCCGGTCTCGATGTCTTCACGAGCGAGCCGCCGCAGCCCGACGGCACGGCCTACCCGCTGCTGGGACTGCCGAACGTGCTTGTCACGCCGCACCTGGGAGCGTCGACTGACGAGGCGCAGGAGAAGGCGGGCGTCTCGGTCGCGAAGTCGGTGCGGCTCGCTCTGGGCGGCGAACTCGTGCCGGACGCCGTCAATGTCGCGGGCGGCGTCATCGACCCCTACGTCCGTCCGGGAATCCCGTTGGTGGAGAAGCTCGGTCAGATCTTCTCCGCGCTCGCCCACTCGCCGCTCACGAGCCTCGACGTCGAGGTCCACGGGGAGCTCAATCAGTACGACGTCAAGGTGCTGAAGCTCGCCGCGCTCAAGGGGGTCTTCACCAACGTCGTGAGCGAGACGGTGTCCTACGTCAACGCGCCGCTCCTCGCCGAGCAGCGCGGCATCGAGACGCGACTTCTCGTAGACGATCAGTCCGACGAGTACCGCAACGTCATCACGCTGCGCGGCGCGCTGTCCGACGGCTCGCAGCTGTCGGTGTCAGGGACGCTTACCGGCACGAAGCAGACCGAAAAGCTCGTGGGCATCAACGACCACCCACTCGAGCTGCCGATCGAGAAGCACCACATCGTGATGGTTTACACCGACCGTCCGGGCATCGTGGCCGTCTACGGTCAGAAGTTCGGCGAGGCGGGCATCAACATCGCCGGTATGCAGATCGCCCGTCGCCAGGCCGGCGGTCAGGCGCTCTCGGTGCTGACGGTCGACTCGCCGGTCCCCGACGAGGTGCTCGACGAAGTCCGCGCGGCCATCCAGGCTGACATCTTCCGTCAGATCGAGATCACCGAATCCTGACGTCCTGTCCAACGGCGCGGGTGCTCTTCCGGGCGCCCGCGCCGCGGCATGTCTGCGGCGCCCCCGAACCCGGCGAGAGCGACTGGCCCGCTAGGCTGGGAGCAGCCTGCACAGTGCTCGTCGAGAGGCGTGCGCCCGTTGCGGGAGCCCACCGCATCGATACCGAGGAGTGCAATGTCGCCTGCGTCCCACAGGACTTTCCGCCTGGCTGTGATTCCCGGAGACGGCATCGGGCCCGAGGTCATCGCCGAGGCCGAGAAGGTGCTCGACGCGGTGTGCGAAGGCGCCGGCGTGACGTTCGAGAAGACGCGCTTCTCTCTCGGCGCGGGTCGCTTTCTCGAGACAGGCGACACCCTGAGCGACGCTGACCTCGAGTCGATCAAGGGGCACGACGCCATCCTGCTCGGCGCGGTCGGAGGCATGCCCGGCGATCCCCGCCTGGCCAACGCGAACATCGAGCGGGGGCTGCTGCTCAAGCTCCGCTTCGAGCTCGACCACTACGTCAATCTTCGGCCGTCGAGGATCTACCCCGGCGTGCCCGGTCCGCTCTCGAACCCCGGCGCGGTCGACTTCGTCGTCGTTCGCGAAGGCACCGAGGGGCCTTACGTCGGCAACGGCGGGTCGATCCGGACGGGGACCCCCCACGAGGTCGCGAACGAGACGAGCGTCAACACCGCGTACGGGGTCGAGCGGGTCGTGCGCTTCGCCTTCGAGCAGGCTGAGCGTCGTCGCCGCAAGCTGACGCTCGTGCACAAGACGAACGTGCTCGTCCACGCCGGCGGAATGTGGAAGCGCATCGTCGACGCTGTGGCGGCGGAGCACCCCGAGGTCGCCGTAGACTATCTGCACGTCGACGCGGCCAGCATCTTTCTGGTCACGAACCCGAGCCGCTTCGACGTGATCGTCACCGACAACCTCTTCGGCGACATCCTCACCGACTTGGCCGGCGCCGTCACCGGTGGCATTGGCCTCGCCGCTTCGGGAAACATCAACCCCGACGGCGCGTTCCCCTCGATGTTCGAGCCCGTCCACGGCTCCGCGCCGGACATCGCGGGACAGCAGAAGGCCGACCCTACGGCCGCGATCCTCTCCACGGCGATGCTGCTCGATCACCTCGGGCTCGCCGAGCAGTCGCAGCGCGTCATCCGCGCGGTCGAGGAGGACATCGCCACCCGCGGCGCCGAACCGCGCACCACCTCGCAGATCGGCGACGCCATCGCCGCCCGCCTCCAGGCGTAACCTGGAATCGCCTGCCGACCCCGTCGACGGCACGCATGGAACAGGACTGAATATGACCCTCACCGATCCCGACACCGTGACCGCACCGCTTGAGTTCGCCGTCACGAAGAACCTCGCCGCGAAGTCGGCCGCAGAGCGTGAAGAGCTCCTGCGCGACCCCGTCTTCGGAACGGTCTTCACCGATCACATGGTCGACATCTGCTGGTCCGCCAAGGGCGGCTGGCACCGACCGCGGGTACAGCCCTACGGGCCGATCTCGCTTGACCCGGCTGCCGCGGTCCTGCACTACGGCCAGGAGATCTTCGAGGGGATCAAGGCCTACCGGCACGCCGATGGGTCCGTCCACACGTTCCGCCCTGAGGACAACGCCCGCAGGCTGCAGCGCAGCGCCCGCCGCCTCGCCCTGCCCGAGCTTCCCGTCGAGTACTTCGTGCAGTCGCTCCGCGAGCTCATCGCGGTAGACGGCGGCTGGGTTCCCGCGGGGGAAGACCAGAGCCTGTACCTCCGCCCGTTCATGTTCGCCAAGGAGGCGTTCCTCGGCGTGCGCCCCGCGAACAAGGTCGCGTACTACCTGATCGCGAGCCCCGTCGGCGCCTACTTCAAGGGCGGCGCCAAGCCGGTCTCGATCTGGCTGAGCGAGGACTACGCGCGCGCGGGCAAGGGCGGCACCGGTGCGGCCAAGACCGGCGGCAATTACGCTGCGAGCCTGCTGCCGCAGGCCGAGGCCTACGAGCAGGGCTGCGACCAGGTCGTGTTCCTCGACCAGGACGGCAACGTCGAAGAGCTCGGCGGCATGAACATCGTGTTCGTGTACAAGGACGGCACGCTCGTCACGCCGCAGTCCGACTCGATCCTCGAGGGCATCACTCGCGAGTCGCTGCTGCAGCTCGCCCGCGACCGCGGACACGCGGTCGAGGCGCGTCACGTCTCGCTGCAGGAGTGGCGCGAGGGCGTGGCATCCGGAGACATCGTCGAGGTGTTCGCGTGCGGCACGGCCGCGGTCGTGGCGCCGATCGGCACCCTCAAGGGCAATGGGTTCGTCGACGAGCAGCCCACCGGCTCGCTCGCACTCGAGCTGCGTCAGCACCTGACCGACATCCAGTACGGCCGTGCGGAGGACACGCACGGCTGGCTTCTTCGTCTGGACGCCTGACGTGAGGGTCGCTCGCTTCAGCCACAACGACACGATCCGCTTCGGCGTCGTGGACGACGACGCTCTCGTCGTGCTCAAGAACGATCCGCTGTTCGCCGGATTCGACACCACCGGGGAGCGCATCCCTCTGACTGAGGCTGCGCTCCTGGCCCCCGTGATTCCTCGCTCCAAGATCGTCTGCGTGGGCAAGAACTATCACGACCACGCCGCCGAGATGGGCGGGGAGGCTCCCGCTGAGCCGCTTCTGTTCCTGAAGCCGAACACGTCGGTGATCGGCCCCGGCGACGTCATCGTGCGTCCGCGCCAGTCTCAGCGCACCGATTTCGAGGGCGAGCTCGCGGTCGTCATCGGGCGCGTTGCGAAGGATGTCCCCGTCGATCGCGCTCTCGAATACGTATTCGGCTACACCGTGGCCAATGACGTCACCGCCCGCGACCTGCAGCGCTCGGATGGTCAGTGGTCGCGCGCGAAGGGCTTCGACACGTTCTGCCCGCTGGGTCCCGTCATCGAGACGGAGTTCGACCTCGGCGGCGGAGCACGCGTCGTCTCCCGCGTCAACGGCGAGGTGCAGCAGGACGGCCCGATCAGCGACATGGTGCACTCGGTGCCGGAGATCATCGCCTATGCCTCGGCGGCATTCACGCTGCTGCCGGGCGATGTCGTCCTGACGGGCACTCCCGCGGGAGTCGGTCCGTTCGGCGCAGGCGACACGGTCGAGGTGGAGATCACGGGCATCGGGGTGCTGCGCAACACGGCGCGCGATGCCTGACGTCGGGCGTGGCGCCGCATCCGTCGAGACGCCTGAGGCGATCGCTGCCACCCAGCGCCGCACCGTCCGGGTGCTCGCGGCAGGTCAGGTCCTCGGGGGCATCGCGTTCGGCGCGACCGTATCGCTCGGAGCGCTCCTGGCCGCTGACATCTCGGGTCAGGACGCACTGTCTGGCCTCGCGACGGCATCTGTGACCCTGGGGGCGTCGCTGTGTGCGATCCCGCTCGCCCGGCTCGCCGCACGACGCGGAAGGCGGTTCGCCCTCACGCTCGGCAACCTCCTTGCGCTCGTGGGCATCGCAGTGGTGCTGTGCGCCGTCGCCGTTCGCGTGTTCCCGCTGCTGCTCCTGGGAGTGGTGCTCATCGGCGCAGGCAATGCGGGGAACCTCCAGTCGCGCTTCGCCGCGACCGATCTCGCGGCATCCGATCGTCGCGGCCGCGATCTCGGGACGGTCGTCTGGGCGACGACGGTCGGCGGCGTGGCGGGGCCACTGCTGCTCACGCCCGGCGAAGCGGTGGGTCAAGCGCTCGGGATGCCGCCGCTCACGGGGGCGTACGCGTTCTCCATCGTCGCCCAGGCGCTTGCCTTCGTCCTCTACATCGTCGCGCTTCGGCCCGACCCGCTGCTGGTCGCGCAGCGCATCGCGCGGTCGGGGCAGGCGCAGGCGGAGCACATCGTGGAGGACGACAGGCCGCTGGCTGCCCGCTACGCGATGTTCGCGGTCGCCGGCTCGCACGTGGTCATGGCATCCGTCATGGCGATGACGCCCGTGCACCTCGCGCACCTCGCCCCGGAGCACGTGACCGTCATCGTCGGCACGACGATCGCCCTGCATGTGTTCGGGATGTACGGCCTGTCGCCCGTCTTCGGGATGCTGGCCGACCGCTGGGGGCGTATCCGCACGGTGCTGCTCGGGCAGGCATTCCTGGCGTCTGCGCTCTTGACGGCCGCCATCGCTCCGCGTGACCAGTGGGCCGTGCTTGCCGCGCTGTTCCTTCTCGGGCTCGGCTGGAGCGCCGCCACGGTCGCTGGCGCCGCTCTCCTCACGGAGAGCACCGTGACGGCCATGCGCCCCCGACGTCAGGGGCTCAGTGACACGATCATGACGTTCAGCGCGGCCGTCGGCGCGGTGCTGGCGGGCGGTGTCCTCACATGGATCGGCTACGGCGGTCTCGCCCTGGTCGCCCTGTGCGTCGTGGCTGCGGTCACGGTGCTGTCGCCGTACGCGCGGCGGTGAGGCCGCGAGGAAGATCGGCCCGGGCGATCTAGACTGGACAGGATGTCTTCAGCGATCGATCCCCGCACCACCACTGCCACCGGAGCAGATGTCCGCGTGCGCTTCTGCCCCTCGCCGACCGGGCTCCCGCACGTCGGCATGGTGCGCACCGCGCTCTACAACTGGGCCTATGCGCGTCACACGGGCGGCAAGCTCATCTTCCGTGTCGAAGACACCGACGCGGCGCGTGACAGCGAGGAGAGCTACCGCCAGCTCGTGGATGCACTGACGTGGCTCAAGATCGACTGGGACGAAGGCGTCGAGAAGGGCGGCCCGCACGGCCCATACCGCCAGTCGCAGCGCGCGGACATCTACGCCGAGGTGCTGCGCAAGCTCATCGACTCCGGCGCGGTGTACGAGTCGTACTCGACCGCCGAGGAGATCGATGCCCGCAATGAGGCCAGCGGGCGCGCCAAGCAGCTGGGTTACGACAACTACGACCGCACGCTCACCGACGAGCAGAAGGCGGCGTACCGCGCCGAGGGCCGACAGCCCGCGTGGCGTCTCCGGGTGCCCGACCACGATCTGACCTACGTCGATCTCATCCGGGGCGAGGTGACGTTCCCCGCGGGCTCCTTCCCCGACTTCGTCGTCGTGCGCGCCGGCGGTCAGGCGCTGTACACCTTCACGAACCCGGTCGACGACGCCCTCATGGGCATCACTCACGTGATCCGCGGCGAAGACCTGATGCCGTCCACGGCCCGTCAGCTCGCGCTCTATGCGGCCCTCATCGACGCGGGGGTCACCACGTTCGTCCCGCGCTTCGGCCACATGCCGCTGGTGCTGGGGGAGACCGGCACCAAGAAGCTCTCCAAGCGCGACCCGAAGGCCGACCTGTTCCTGCAGCGCGAGAAGGGCTTCATCCACGAGGGGCTCCTCAACTACCTCGCGTTGCTGGGGTGGTCGATCGGACCCGATCGAGACGTCTTCACGCTCGACGAGTTCATTGCGGCGTTCGACATCGCCGATGTCAATCCGAACCCGGCGCGCTTCGACCAGAAGAAGGCGGAGGCGATCAACGGCGACCACATCCGCATGCTCGAGCCCTCCGACTTCGCGAACCGGCTCGTTCCTTACCTTGCCTCCGCCGGACTCATCTCGGATCCGCCGACAGCGGAGCAGCGCGCGCTCCTTGATGCTGCGGCGCCGCTCGTGCAGGAGCGGATGCAGCTGCTCGGTGAGGCGCCGGGCCTGCTGGGCTTCCTCTTCCGCGACGAGATCGCGTATGAAGAAGACGCTCTCAAGGGTCTTCCCGACAACGCCCGTGAGGTGCTCGCGGCATCCATGGCGGCCCTCGAGGTGCTCGGCGACGATGCGTTCGCAGCCGCGGCGGTCCAGGAGCGGCTTTCGGGCGCGCTGATCGACGGGCTCGGCCTCAAGCCGCGGGTCGCGTACGGTCCGCTGCGCGTCGCGGTGAGCGGTCGACGCGTTTCGCCCCCGCTGTTCGAGTCGATGGAGCTGCTCGGCAAGGCCGAGTCGATTCGTCGTCTGGCGGCGCTTTCGGCACACCTGCGATGACGAAGCTCGGAATCGCCCGGGGGTCCGTCGGTTTGGCCGGACCGCTCACGTCGGGTAGACTCGATCCTCGGTGCGACTGAGGTCGTACAACCCTTGGGGTATGGTGTAATTGGCAACACGGCTGATTCTGGTTCAGTTGTTCTTGGTTCGAGTCCAGGTACCCCAGCAAGGAAAAGCCCCCGCTTACGCGGGGGTTTCTTGCTTCTCCCAGGGAAACCGCGATGCCATGATCTCGTAGGCTCGAAGCATGCTTGTCGGTCTTGTCCGCCCGTCCGAAACCCGCTCGTTCGAACTGACAGGAACGTCCCTCGCCGACGTGAAGGCCCAGGCTCTCGCACAGACGCCGCCCGGCTGGGAGCTCGCCTCCGTGCCCGTGCGCATGGAGAAGGGGACGACTACGCTCACCGCCACCGCGACGATCGTGCGCAGAGGCGATGCCCGCGAGATCGAGGCAGAGACGATGGAGGCGCTGCGCGCCACGATCCCCGAAGACTGGCAGCTCGTCAGCGTGCGCCGGGTCGGCGCAGACTGAGCGGTGCCCATCGCTCAGCCCGAGACGCCGCGCCGCCGCTGATTACCGCCGACGGGTGCGACCGCTTAGTCTCGAAAGACCGACTCAAGGAGGAAACCATGGCAGAACGCACCGCCACTGTCGCCAGCAGCTCCGGTCTGCACGCTCGTCCCGCGAAGCTCTTCGTGCAGGCCGTGCAGGCGACGGGCGTGCCCGTCACGATCGCGGTCGACGGCGGCCCCGACCTCAATGCCGGCAGCATCCTGAGCCTGATGGGGCTCGGGGCCACGCAGGGCACCGTCGTCACTCTCAAGGCAGAAGGCGAGGGAGCCGAGGAGGCTCTCGACAGCCTTGTCGCCTTCCTGGAGACCGACCACGACGCGGAGTGACCTCGCGGCATCCGTCGTTCAGAGGTCCGTGCTCTCGCCGGGCTCCAGGGCGAGGAACTCGCCGCCGCCCTGCGCCGTGGCCCACGCCAGCCGCTGCCGGTGCATCTCGAGGCCGATGCGCGAGAGCGTCATGTCATGCGTGCCGAAGGCTCGCTCGGGGCCGACGGCCAGCACGAAGTCCATGGCCTCGCCGATCTTGAGCCACGGTGCCCCGATGGGAGCGGCGAGCAGCTTCACGTCGACGCCCTCCGGGACCGCGTACGAGTCTCCCGGATAGTAGAACTCGCCGTTGACGAGCACGCCGACGTTGTCGATGACCGGGATCGACTCGTGGATCACATTGTGGCGGCCGCCGAAGAAGCGCAGCTCGAACGGCTCCACGGTCACGGCTTCGCCGGGGGCGACGGTGACGATGTCGAATCCGGCCGCCGCGGCGGCGACGCCCTCCGGGCCGTACAAGACGGCCTCTGGGAACGCGTCGCGCACGCGTCCCAGGTGCTCCGGCGTCCAGTGGTCGGGGTGCTCGTGCGTGAGCACGACAGCGGCGACCTTCCGAAGGTCGTGCAGGGGGAGAGTGAACGAGCCGGGGTCGATGATGAGGGTTCGGCCCTCGGATTCGAGACGCAGGCAGGCATGTTCGTGCTTGGTGACGCGCATGCCTCCAGTCAAGGGGAAGGGCGGGCAGGCGAGCAAGTCCCGTCCCGATTTGGAAGGCGCGCGGCAGGCATGCCATAATCGAACGGTTGCCTGATCGAGCAGATCGGAAGACGCAGACCGGCCCCATCGTATAGCGGCCTAGTACGCCGCCCTCTCACGGCGGTAACGCGGGTTCGAATCCCGCTGGGGTCACCAAGAAAGAAGGAGATCCGCCTCGACGGCGGGTCTCCTTCTTCGTCTGCGGGCGCGCTATCGGCGCCACGCGATCGCCATCAGTCGTCGCGGGCATCCGCCGCGGACATCGACCGCCGACGCATCACGGCGCGCCGCGCAGCCCACACGATTCCGCCGACGATCGCCGCGACGCCGAGCCAGGGGAGGAGGAATCCCAGGGCGATCACGATCCCGTTGACGGAGGCCACGAGCCCGCTCCAGCCTGCCGCCAGCCCGTCAGCGAATCCCGCCGGATCCGCCGTGACGATCGGGGCCGGGCGGGTCAGCGTCACGGTGAGGCTCGACATCCCCACCTGCTCCTCCAGCTGCTTCAGCTGCTGCTGGTACGACTCGAGATCGGACTGACGCGCGGCGAGAGCCTCTTCGACGGCGATGAGATCGGCGGTGGACGCGGCTTCGGCGACGAGCGCCGTCAGGCGCTTCACGGAAGCCTCGAGCGCCGACACGCGTGCGCGGAGATCGACGGCCTCCCCGGTGACGTCACGTCGGTCGATCTGCGATGACGTGACCTGTCCCATGTCCCGGAGAGCGGCGGTCGCCTCGTCAAGGGAGCCGGCCGGAACCCGGATCGTCACCCAGGCGCCCGACGCCGCCGGGGTCACTCCCTCCGCGCCGTCGGCCGGCAGCGGCATATCGCTCGCGATGCCGTCCATCCCGAGGCTCATCGCCTCCACGTAGCCGCCCAGGCGCTCCGCGGTGGCGGAGATCGTGTCTGCTGCGGCTTCGACATCGTCCACCTCCACGATGGCGGAGGCGCGCGCGATGATCTCGCGCTCGCCCGTCGCGGTGGCCTCCGGGCCGGACTGCTCGCCTTCCGCGGTGGGACCGAAGTCCGCTCCGCCATCCTCATCGAACGTGCCGCCGCCCTCTCCGGTGTAGGCCGGGGCGGACTCATCCGACCCGGCTCCGCTGCCGGCGATGATCGTGGGCATCGACGGGGCCAGCACGGCAGCCACGGCGATGACCGCGGCGGCTCCGCCGGCGCCCAGCCAGACGCGGCCGCGTCGGGCGCGGCGCACGCGCTCCCGCTCTGCGAGGCTGCGTTCGGCAGCGCGGTCGCGCCCGATCTCGTCGAACAGCGCGTTCTCGATCTCCTCGATGCGCTCGTCGGACAGTTCCGGGAGCGCCACGTCGTCGATGTCCATGTCCTCGTTCACGTCCCTTCCGGTTCTACGGCCGTCCGCAGACGGGTGCGGATGCGGGAGAGCCGATTGCGCACGGCCCCGTGAGTGATGCCGAGCTCCTCGGCGGCCGCCTGGTAGGCGTAGCCCTCGGCTGCGCACAGCCGGAAGATCTGCTGATCGAGTGGGCTGAGGGCGGCGACCTCGCGGAGGACGCGTTCGACGAGCTGTGACTGCACGACCTGGCGCTCCACATCGACGGTCGCGGGCAGGGTCTCCTCGGCAGCCGCGGACGTATGAGCGCGGTCACGCTGCTGGCGGCGGATGCGGTTGGCGCTCTGGAAGCGGCAGATCGTCACGAGCCACGGCAGCAGCGACTCCCCGGCGAGCTCCATGCCGGGCAGCTTCCGCCACGCCGCCAGGAAGGTCTCCTGGGTGACCTCCTCGGCATCAGCGGCGTTGCCGACCAGTCCGTGGGCGATCCAGTAGACCGGCCGCACATAGGCGCGGTAGATCACACGGAAGGCATGCTCGCTTCCGTTCGCCGCCGCAGCGACCAGCTCGGCGTCTGTGCGCGGCGCGGTCTCGCTCATGGTGCTCATATCGTCTCTCACTGGATATGTGTCGGCAACGAATGAGAGGTCTCAAACGCACAACGCCGCCGATTCGTCCGGGACCGCGCAGCGGAGCCGGTATCCTCGTTCCAGCGAGAGGGAGTATCCCGTCCTCGCGTGTTCGTCATCACGAGTCTCGCCGTCGGGGCTCCGGGCACGCGCCGCGTCAGCGGGGGAGAGACTTTCGAGGTTTCGTCTTCCCTCCGAAAGGCTCGCATGCAGCTCCCCGTCTGGTTCGAGATCGGCTCGATGGCCGTTCTCCTGGCCATCCTCATCGCCGACCTGCTGATCGTCGTCAAACGGCCCCACATCCCCTCGAATCGCGAATCGTCGCTGTGGGTCGCCTTCTACGTGGCCCTCGCTCTGGTCTTCGCGGGGCTCATGTGGTGGTTCGCCGGTGCCGAATCGGCGGGCCAGTTCGTCGCCGGCTGGCTCACCGAGTACAGCCTCTCGATCGACAACCTGTTCGTGTTCGTGCTGATCATGAGCCAGTTCTCGGTGCCTCGCCGCTACCAGCAGAAGGTGCTCATGGTGGGCATCATCATCGCGCTGGTGCTGCGCGGAATCTTCATCCTGCTGGGCGCGGCGATCATCGAGAACTTCCTGCCGATCTTCTACCTGTTCGGAGCCTTCCTCATCTGGACCGCGTGGAAGCAGGCCTTCCCCGGCGGCGACCACGACGACGACGTCAAGCAGGAGAACTTCGTCGTGCGGGTCCTTCGGCGCACGATCGACATCAGCGAGGACTATGACGGCGCCAAGGTGCGCACGGTGGTCCGCGGAAAGCGGATGTTCACGCCGATGATCATCGTCTTCGCGGCGATCGGCGTGACCGATCTGCTGTTCGCGCTCGACTCGATCCCCGCGATCTTCGGCATCACCCAGGACCCGTTCATCGTCTTCACCGCGAACATCTTCGCCCTCATGGGCCTGCGGCAGCTCTACTTCCTCCTCGGTGGGCTCCTCGATCGGCTGCGCTACCTGCATTACGGCATCGCGTTCATCCTCGCCTTCATCGGCGTCAAGCTCATCTTCCACGCGATGCACGAGAACGAGGTGCCGTTCATCAACGGCGGCCAGCACATCGAGTGGGTGCCCGACATCTCCACGTGGACATCGCTCGGCGTCATCGTCGCCTCGATGGCCGTCGCGACCATCGCGAGCCTCGTCGCCTCGGCGCGGGAACGCACGGCGGAGCCCGCGGCGCGCGCCGTGCCGACCCCGCAGGACAGCCCGGCGCACACGCCCGTGGAGGCCGCGGAGGCCGCGGCGCGCGAGCAGGGCACGCCGCCGACGGTCACCCCGCCGTCGGACGAAGCCCAGTCGTGAAGTGCTAACCTGAGGGCATGCAGACCGCTCTCCTTCTCCTTAGCGGCCGCGGCGAGAACTCATTCTGAGCCCGCTCTCGTCGCGGAGTCTGTCGAGGGCTCGATCCTCAGAAGGCACTGCCGTTTCCTGGAGACCGAGACACATGAGCATGCAGATCCCCGACCGCCCGCGCACCCTCGCTGAGAAGGTGTGGGAAGACCACCTCGTCGTGAAGGGCGAAGACGGTCAGCCCGACCTCATCTATATCGACCTGCACCTCGTCCACGAGGTCACGAGCCCCCAGGCGTTCGACGGCCTTCGTGCGGAGGGTCGTCCTGTGCGTCGCCTCGACTTGACGATCGCGACCGAAGACCACAACACCCCGACGATCGACATCGACAAGCCGATTGCCGATCTCACCAGCCGCACCCAGATCGAGACCCTGCGGCGCAACGCTGAGGAGTTCGGCGTGCGGCTGCACTCGCTCGGCGACAAAGAGCAGGGGATCGTCCACGTCGTGGGCCCGCAGCTGGGACTGACGATGCCCGGCATCACCGTCGTGTGCGGCGACTCGCACACGAGCACGCACGGCGCGTTCGGCGCTATGGCGTTCGGCATCGGCACCAGTGAGGTCGAGCATGTGCTCGCCACGCAGACGCTCCCGCTCAAGCCGTTCAAGACGATGGCGATCACGGTCGAGGGCGAGCTCAAGCCGGGAGTCAGCGCCAAGGACATCATCCTCGCGGTCATCGCGAAGATCGGCGCGAACGGCGGGCAGGGGTACGTCCTGGAGTTCCGCGGGAGCGCGATCCGCTCGCTCTCGATGGAGGGCCGCATGACGATCTGCAACATGTCGATCGAGGCCGGCGCGCGCGCTGGCATGGTCGCGCCCGACGAGACCACTTTCGAATACGTCAAGGGCCGCCCGCACGCGCCGACGGGCCAGGACTGGGAGGATGCCGTCGCTTACTGGCGCACGCTTCCGTCCGACGAGGGCGCCGTCTACGACGCCGAGGTCTTCCTCGACGCGAACGAGCTGGAGCCGTTCGTGACGTGGGGCACGAACCCCGGCCAGGGCGTGTCCCTCAACGATGTCGTGCCCGACCCGGCTTCCTATGACGACCCGAACGAGCGCGCCGCAGCTGAGCGGGCGCTCGAGTACATGGCTCTGCAGCCGGGCACCCCGATGAAGGACGTCGCGGTCGACGCGGTGTTCATGGGCTCGTGCACCAACAGCCGCATCGAGGATCTGCGCCAGTTCGCATCGATCGTCAGGGGCCGCAAGAAGGCCGACGGCGTCCGCGTCATGGTCGTGCCGGGATCGGCACGAGTGCGTCTCGAGGCCGAGGCGGAGGGACTCGACAGGATCTTCACGGAGTTCGGCGCCGAGTGGCGCTTCGCCGGCTGCTCGATGTGCCTGGGCATGAACCCCGACCAGCTGGCGCCGGGGGAGCGGTGCGCCTCGACGAGCAACCGCAACTTCGAGGGCCGCCAGGGCAAGGGCGGTCGCACGCACCTCGTCTCCCCGCTCGTGGCCGCCGCTACTGCCGTCCTCGGGCGGCTGGCCAGTCCCAGCGATCTGCCTGCGTTCGAGAAGGTAGAGGCCCTCTGATGGAGAAGTTCTCCTCCCACACCGGCGTCGCCGCGCCGCTGAAGCGCTCAGCGGTCGACACCGACCAGATCATCCCCGCCGTGTACCTGAAGCGCGTCACGAAGACGGGCTTCGAGGATGCGCTGTTCGCCAACTGGCGGCAGGACCCCCAGTTCGTGCTCAACCAGCCCGCTTATAGCGGTGCCAGCATCCTCGTCGCGGGCCCCGACTTCGGAACCGGCTCGAGCCGTGAACACGCCGTGTGGGCGCTGCGCGACTACGGCTTCAAGGTGGTACTCAGCCCGAAGTTCGCCGACATCTTCCGCGGAAACGCGGGCAAGCAGGGACTCGTCACCGGCGTCGTCGCCGAATCCGAGATCGAGACGATCTGGGCGGCGCTGGAGGCACAGCCGGGCATCGAGATGACGGTCGACCTCGGGGCCCGCACGGCGCGCGTGGGCGACGTCCAGGTCACGTTCGACATCGACGATTACACTAGGTGGCGGCTCCTTGAAGGGCTCGACGACATCGGGCTCACGCTGCGCAATGAAGACAAGATCGCGCAGTTCGAGGCGCGCCGCGAGGCGTGGCGCCCGCGGACGCTTCCTGTCAGATGACATCAGGGCCCGCGACACGCAGCTCCGTGACACGCGGCGGTTCCCCCACGACGGGATGCCGCGGCCGATCCCTCGAGACACAAGTGAGGTCAACCGGATGAACACACTCCTGAGCGCGTCGGCGTCGCAGCCCGACAAAGGCGGCGACGACGAATACGGCCAGGTGCTGACGATCCGGGGCGGCCGACCGCTGCGCGGACGGGTAGAGGTCAAGGGCGCGAAGAACCTCGCCACCAAGGCGATGGTCGCTGCCCTCCTCGGCGAGTCCGAGAGCGTGCTTCGCGACGTTCCCGAGATCAGCGACGTGCGCGTCGTGCGATCGCTCCTGGAGGTGCACGGCGTCACCGTCGCCGACGACGGCGAGGGCGTGCTGCGGCTTGACCCGAGCGGCGCGGTCTCGGCGCACATGGAGGAGATCGATGCGCATGCCGGCGCGTCGCGCATCCCGATCCTCTTCTGCGGTCCGCTGCTGCATCTGCTGGGTCAGGCGTTCATCCCCGATCTTGGCGGATGCCGCATCGGCGACCGTCCGATCGACTTCCACCTCGACGCGCTTCGCAAGTTCGGCGCGATCGTCGAGAAGCTGCCGAGCGGCATTCGGCTGTCAGCGCCTGAGGGCCTTCACGGCGCCGACATCGAGCTTCCTTATCCGAGCGTCGGTGCGACGGAGCAGGTGCTCCTCACCGCAGTCCGCGCCAAGGGCGTGACAGAGCTGCGCAATGCCGCGATCGAGCCCGAGATCATGGATCTCATCGCAGTGCTCCAGAAGATGGGAGCGATCATCTCCTACGAGCCGAACCGGGTCATCTTCATCGAAGGCGTCGAGTCGCTCCGCGGCTACGACCACCGCTGCATCTTCGATCGCAACGAGGCCGCGTCATGGGCGTGCGCCGCGCTGGCGACCGATGGCGACATCTTCGTCGCCGGAGCCAAACAGCAGGAGATGCTGACGTTCCTCAACGTGTTCCGGAAGGTCGGCGGCGACTTCGACATCGCGGAAGACGGCATCCGCTTCCGTCGCGGCGGCCCCCTCAAGCCCGTCGTCGTCGAGACGGATGTGCACCCCGGCTTCATGACCGACTGGCAGCAGCCGCTGATTGTGGCGCTCACGCAGGCCGATGGCGTGTCGACGGTGCACGAGACCGTGTACGAGAACCGCCTCGGGTTCACGCGCGCGCTCAATCTCATGGGCGCGGACATCGTGGTGCACCCCGAGGGGATCGCTTCGCCCGATCGCCGCGTGCCGCGCCGTGCCCTCGAGCAGGCCGCGGTCATCACGGGCCCGACGCCGCTCCACGGGGCTGACGTCGTGGTCCCCGACCTCCGAGGCGGGTACAGCTACGTGATCGCGGCGCTTGCGGCTGAGGGCGAGTCGACCATCCGCAACGTCGACATCATCCGTCGCGGATACGAGAAGCTGTTCGACAAGCTCGCCGCCCTGGGCGCCGACTTCACGGTCGCGGCGTAGGCGGCGGTGGGCGTGCGGCGTCGTGCGTCGGCGGAGAAGACCCGCCCGAGCGTGTTCTGGCCGGCAGCGGCGGTCGTCATCCCCGCCGTCGGCTGGTTCGCGAAGATCGAGATCACCGGCGGCGAGAACCTGCCACTCGACGGTCCGTTCATTCTGGCGCCGAACCACTACAGCGAATTCGATCCGCTGATCGTCGCAGTGGCGACGTGGCGGCTCGGCCGCGCGCCGAGGTTCATGGCCAAGGAGAGCCTGTTCCGCGTGCCGGTGCTCGGGTCTCTCCTTCGTGCCACCGGGATGGTGCCGGTGGCGCGTGCCTCCACGGCCAACGCCGCGAAGCAGACCATCCAGCAGGCAGAGAAGCTCGCCGCCGAGGGGAGCGGGGTCATCGTCTACCCCGAAGGCTCGCTGACGCGCGACCCCGACATGTGGCCCATGCGTGGCAAGACCGGCGTCGTGCGGCTCGCCCTCGCCGGGGATCTTCCGGTCATCCCTGTGGCGACCTGGGGCGTGCAGCAGATCCTTCCCCGCTACGGCCGGCTGCGCTTCTTCCCGCCTCGCCGGCGGGTGCAGGTCAGGCTCGGCCCGCCCGTCGATCTCGAGCGGTTCCGCGGCGCTGGGAAGAGCCAGTCCGCGCTCACCGCAGCGACGGATGCCGTCATGGGCGACATCGCGGGTCTGCTGGCAGGGCTGCGCGAAGAGCCGGCGCCGGCCGAACGGTGGGATCCGACGGCGCATGGGCAGAAGGAGATCGGTCGACTTGACTCGTAGGCACGAGGCTGCGCAGCCCCGCGTCGCCGTCATCGGCGCGGGCAGCTGGGGAACGACGTTCGGCAAGGTGCTCGCCGATGGGGGCGCGCACGTGACGATGTGGGCGAGACGAGCCGAGCTGGCGCAGGAGATACAGGAGGGCCACCGGAACAGCGAGTACCTCCCCGGCATCAACCTGCCGCGCAACATGTCGGCGACGTCGCACCTGTCGGAGGCTCTCGAGGGAGCGACGCAGATCTATCTGGCGATCTCGAGCCAGGCGCTCCGCCAGAACCTGAAGGCGATCCGCCCGCTCATCGCCGACACCGAGATGCCGATCGTCTCTCTCATGAAGGGAGTCGAGAAGCGCACCGGGCTGCGGATGAGCCAGGTGATCGAGCAGGAGCTTCAGTGCGATCCGTCGCGCATCGCCGTCGCCTCCGGGCCGAACCTCGCCCTCGAGATCGCGCGGGAGCAGCCCACTGCCGCGGTCATCTCCTCGCCGAGCCGGGAGACTGCCGAGGCCGTCGCGCGCCGCGCCCGAAACGCCTATTTCCGCACGTTCGTCAACACCGACGTCATCGGCACGGAATTCGGGGGCGTCCTGAAGAACCTGATCGCGGTCGCGATCGGCATCGTCGACGGCGTGGGATACGGCGAGAACACGAAAGCGTCGATCATCACGCGCGGACTCGTCGAGATGACAGACTTCGCTGTGGCACAGGGAGCGCAGCCTGAGACGCTGCAGGGCCTGGCGGGACTCGGGGATCTCATCGCGACGTGCCAGTCGCCTCTGAGCCGCAACAACACGGCCGGGCGTCTGCTCGGGCAGGGGTACAGCTTTCAGGACGTCGTCAAGCAGATGGACCAGACGGCGGAAGGACTCGCTTCGGTCGCGCCCGTCCTGCAGCTCGCGCGAGCGAGCGGCGTTCGGATGCCGATCGTGGAACAGGTCAAGATGGTGCTCGACGGAGCGATGAATCCGCGCGACATCGCACCACACCTGACCACCGACGATGACAAGCCCACGGGTGAGAGGACGCAGGATGGACAAGCCGGCAGTGGCGGTGCTCTTCGGAGGGCGTTCGAGCGAGCACTCGATCAGCTCCGCTACGGCCGGGGGCGTGCTTCGGGCGATTGACCGGACGCGCTTCCGCGTCATCCCCGTCGGCATCACCCGTGATGGCGCCTTCGTGCTCGAAGACGATGACCCCGACAAGTTCGCGCTGTCTTCCGACCGGCTGCCCGAGGTCGTCGACAACGGCACGCGTGTTCGCTGGCCGGAGTCCGCGGCGTCTCGCGAGCTCCGGGTACGGAGAGCCGATGGCGTCGAGGAGTCACTGGGCGAGGTCGACGTCGTCTTCCCGATCCTCCACGGGCGCTTCGGGGAGGACGGCACTGTGCAGGGCTTCCTCGAGCTGCTCGGTCTTCCGTACGTCGGGGCGGGGCTGCTCATGTCGGCGATCGGCATGGACAAGAACACGACCAAGAGCATTCTGAAGGCGGCGGGTGTGCCCGTCGTGCCGTGGGTGTCGTTCACTCGCGCGGATCTCGATCGTCAGCGCGAGCTCTGGGAACGCCGTGTCCGCGCGCTGGGGCTGCCCGTCTTCATCAAGCCGGCGCGCGCCGGCTCCAGCGTCGGGGTCTCGAAGGTCTCCGACTGGAGCGAGCTCGACGCGGCGCTGGATGTGGCCTTCGCCGAGGATGCCACCGTCCTTGTAGAGCAGGCGGTCGTCGGTCGGGAGGTGGAGTGCGGCGTGCTCGAGGGGCGCGACGGCGCGGCACCTCGAGTGAGCGTTGCCGGTGAGATCGTCATCACGGGCCGGGAGTTCTACGACTTCGAGGCCAAGTACCTCGACGCGCCGGGCATCGAGCTGGCCTGCCCCGCGGAGCTGCGCGACGGCGAGCTGGCTGAGATGCAGCGGATCGCCGCGCGTGCCTTCGAGGCGGTCGGCGGCGAGGGGCTGGCCCGTGTCGACTTCTTCTTCACCGGCACTGAGTTCTTCGTGAACGAGGTGAACACGATGCCCGGATTCACGCCGATCTCGATGTTCCCTAAGTGCTGGATCGCAACGGGCATGACCTACGAGGGCCTGATCACCGAGCTGATCGAGCTCGCGCGGGTGCGCTGAGCCGGCCGCGCACGGACCGTCGATGGTGCCTCGAGCGGGTCAGCTCTGCGGGCGTTCGGTGCACCGCGCGCCGCTGGAGGGAAGGGTTCCGACGGCCGACGACAGGGCGCCGAGGACGGAGCGCGCGCTGACGACGTCGTAGTCGAGGTAGACCTCTGCCGCGGGGGTTCGGCCGTACGTGGTGAAGCGGTAGTTCGGCGCATCGGCGTCGTCGATGATCCAGTCGACGCCGTCGACGGTCTCGCAGGGCAGCTCCGATGGCCCTGCCGGCTCGAGGCCGCACGTGAGCAGCACGCTGACGGGGCTGCCCCAGGCGCCCGTCGCCTGTGCGTCGGTCCATTGCCGGTCCTGGCCGTCCACTGTGTCGGGAAGGCGCACCGTCACGGCCGCGCAGTCGGGGGAGTTGGCGTCGTCGGCGGGCTGCATCGACACGGTCGCCGCACAGCCTGACAGCGCGGATGCCGCGAGCACGGCTGCCGCCGCGGCCGCCGCGGACAGGAGAGGGCGGCGAGAGGGGATCACCAGTCCAGGCTACCGTGGGAGGCATGACCGAACCGTCTGTGCCGACCGTCGGAGACGTGTCCGAAAGCGAGGTGCTGGCGCTGATCCTGTCGGCGCTGAAGGGCTCGTCCGCGGCGCTCGTCGGCCCGGGAGACGACGCGGCCGTGCTCGCAGCGCCCGGGGAGCGTGTCGTGGTCACCACCGACTCGCTCGTGCATGGTCCGGACTTCCGCCTCGCGTGGTCGTCGCCGTACGATCTGGGCTTCAAGGCCGCCGCGGTCAATCTCGCCGACGTCGCGGCGATGGGCGCCCGGCCGACAGCCCTGTTCGTCGCACTGGCGATGCCTGACTCGACGTCGCTAGCTTTCGTGGAGGAGCTCGCGCGTGGCCTCCGCGCGGGGTGTGACCGGCTGGCATCGGGATGTGCGGTCGAGGGCGGCGACCTGACCGCTTCTGACACGATGACGATCGCGGCCACGGCGATCGGTGTGCTCGAGGGACGGGCACCCGTGCTGCGCAGCGGGGCGCGTCCCGGCGACGTCGTGGCGGTCGCAGGCGAACTCGGACGCGCGGCGCGTGGCCTGGACATCCTCTTCACGCGCTTCCGCGATGCGGATGGGCGTCCGCGCACCGTCGATCCGTCGACGCTCGACGCGGGGGAGGCGGCGGACCTCGCGGCCCAGCTGCGTCCCGAGCCGCCTGTGGAGCTCGGACCGAGGGCCGCCGATGCGGGGGCGACAGCGATGATGGACATCTCCGACGGGCTGCTGCTCGACGCGACGCGCCTGGCCGAAGCATCGGGCGTGACGCTTGCGCTGCGGCCCGTGGACGACGAGTACGCGTTGCGAGGAGGGGAGGATCACGCCCTCCTCGCGACGTTCCCTCAGGACGCAGCGCTGCCGGAGGGCTTCAGGGTGATCGGTGAGGTGCGCGCACGCTCCGGGCCGGCGGTGCTCGTGGGCGAGACGGCGCCGCTCGGCCCAGGCGGCTGGGATCCGTACCGCGACTGGGACGCGGGTCGCGGATGACGGGTCAGTCCGCCTCGCTCCACCACACGGTGGTGTCGCCGTAGCGCTTGTCCCTGATCGGGCGCAGCCCGTCGGGCAGTGACGGCGCAGGTGAGCGGGTCGCCCGTTCGACGATGACCGTCGCGCCGTCCGCGAGGTGCGGTACGAGCAGTTGGAGCGTGACGGCGAGCTCGGCCTCGCCCACGTCGTACGGCGGGTCGAGGAAGACGAGGTCGAAGCGGTCACTGGTGCTCTTGAGGAACGCGTCGGCAGCCATGCGATGGACGCGCACGCGGGCACCGGGGACCGCGCGCTGAACGGTGCGCGCATTGCGCTCGGTCACTGACGCGGCACGGGGCGCCTTCTCGACGAGTTCGGCGGCTGCCGCGCCCCGGCTGACCGCTTCGAGCCCGAGCGCGCCGGAGCCTGCATAGAGGTCGGCGACGACGGCGTGTTCAAGGATGCCGTTCGCCTCGAGCGAGCCGAAGAGCGACTCGCGGACGCGATCGCTCGTCGGGCGGGTGCCGGCATCCGGGACCGCGAGTGTGAGCGATCCCGCCGCCCCGGAGATGATGCGCGTCATGATTCGCCTCCCGCGGCGGCGGCCCCGCCGGCCTCGTCACGCAGGCGCGGCTCGGTGCGCAGGTGCGCGCGCAGGCCCGCCTTGTCGGCGTAGAAGGCGCGTATGACGTCCATGTCCGTTCGCATGTCGCCGGTCAGGTCGATCGTCGGGCCGAGGCCGGTGGTCATCGTCGTCCGGTCGACGTATCCGAGGGTCACCGGCATCTTCGCCTCCCTTGCGATGCGGTAGAACCCGCTCTTCCAGAGGGTGTTGGCACCGCGGGTGCCGTCGGGCGTGACGACGAGGCTGAAGACCTCGCCGGCGTGCACGCGCGCAACGATCTCTCCGACGACCCGGGAGGCATCGCTGCGGTCGACGGCGATGCCGCCGAGCGCGCGCATGAGAGGGCCGCGCCACCCGCGGAAGAGCGATTCCTTGCCGAGCCAGCGGATGTGGATGCGCAGCCGCCAGGCGATGGCGAGCATCAGGATGAAGTCCCAGTTGGAGGTGTGGGGCGCGCCGACCAGCACAGTCGGGCGTTCAGGCGCGGGTTCGGAGCGCAGCGTCCACCGGCTGGCCGCCCAGTAGAGGCGTGCGAGGAGGCTGCGGATCACGGGTCCACTCTAGGGCGGCGGCGACGACCCGGTACGCGCCCGAGTCCCGTTCCGCTCGACCGTCGCCGGCCCTGAATAGACTCGACCCATGCCGCCGGTGACGCTGTCCACGAGCCTCGACGGGGTCGTGGGCGCCAAGACGGCCGGTGCCCTCTCTCGAGCGTTCGGGATGTCGGTCGTCGGCGATCTGCTCGGCCACTATCCGCGTCGCTATGCACGTCGCGGGGAGCTGACCCCCATCGCGACGCTTCCGGTGGGGGAGCAGGTGACGATCGTCGCCGAAGTCCGCTCCGTCTCGGTGCGACCCATGCGAGGGCGCAAGGGAAACCTCCTCGAAGTCGTCATCAGCGACGGGCAGGGCACGGTCAACCTCACCTTCTTCAACCAGGCGTGGCGCCAGACCGAGCTGCGCGTGGGCCGGCAGGGCATCTTCTCGGGCAAGGTGGGGGAGTTCAAGGGCCAGAAGCAGTTCGCACACCCCGACTACGAGCTCTTCGACGACGAGGACTCCGCCCGCCAGAACGCCGAAGCATGGCAGAACCAGCCGATACCGATCTATCCGGCAACCAGCACCGTGTCCAGCTGGCAGGTGCACAGGACTGTCGTGCATGTGCTCTCCCTGGTGGCGCAGGTGCCCGACCCTCTTCCGGAGCGGCTGCGTCGATCGCACGGTCTGCTCGACGCACGCACCGCGCTGCAGTGGATCCACGTTCCCGAGCACTTCGACCAGGTCGAGAAGGCGCGAGCGACTCTGCGCATGCATGAGGCGTTCGTACTGCAAGCCGCGCTGCTGCAGCAGCGGAAGGCGGTGCGCGCGATGGCGGCCACGTCGCGTCCCCCGGGCCGCCTGCTGGAGCAGTTCGATGCCGCCCTGCCTTTCGAGCGCACGCCCGACCAGGTGACGGTGGGCGACCGGATCGCGCAGGATCTTCAGGGTGACTGGCCGATGAACCGCCTGGTGCAGGGTGAAGTGGGGTCCGGCAAGACGCTCGTCGCGCTGCGGGCGATGCTCCAGGTCGCCGAGACAGGGGGCCAGTCCGCGCTCATCGCCCCGACCGAGGTTCTCGCGGGACAGCATGTGCGCTCGATCGCCCGGATGCTGGGGCCTCAGCTCGCTCCCGAGCTCATGCCGACGCTGCTGACCGGGCAGCTCCCCGCCGCGGAGCGACGCAAGGCGGCGTTGCGTGTGGCGTCGGGGCAGGCCCGCATCGTGGTGGGCACCCACGCCCTGCTGAGCGAGTCCACGACGTTCGCCGATCTGGGGCTCGTCGTCGTCGACGAGCAGCACCGGTTCGGCGTGGAGCAGCGTGAGACGCTCCGCGCCAAGGGCACCGCGCCACACGTTCTGGTGCTGACGGCGACGCCGATCCCGCGCACGGTCGCGATGACGGTCTTCGGTGATCTCGATGTGTCGACGATCCGCTCGCTCCCGCAGGGCCGGGCAGGCATCTCGACCTTCGTCGCCCCGCTCGCCGAGAAGCCTGGGTGGTTCGCGCGAGTGTGGGAGCGCGTCACGGAGGAGGTCGCGCAGGGCCGCCAGGTGTTCGTGGTGTGCGCCGCGATCGACGCCTCTGCCGCCGAGTCCGCGAAGGACGGCGATTCCGACGCTCCCGAGGCGCCGCGACTGGAGGGTGAGACTGAGCGAACCCGCTGGGGCGTCGTGCAGGTGCAGGAGATGCTCGCACGCGACGATTCCTACCGCGACATCCGCGTCGAGATCCTGCACGGAAAGATGCCCGGAGATCAGAAGGACGCTGTCATGCAGTCGTTCGCGCGGGGAGAGATCGACGTGCTTGTCGCCACGACGGTCGTCGAGGTGGGCGTCGATGTGCCCAATGCTTCGACGATGGTGATCCTCGAAGCCGACCGCTTCGGCGTCTCTCAGCTGCACCAGCTGCGCGGCAGAGTCGGGAGAGGGGGCCTGCCCGGGCTCTGTCTCCTCGTCACCGAGGCGCCGGCAGGAACGCTCGCGCGCGAGCGCGTCGAGGCCGTCGCCGCCACGACGGATGGCTTCGCACTGGCGGAGGTCGACCTCGACCTGCGAGGAGAAGGGGATGTGCTCGGCGACGCGCAGTCCGGAGCACGATCGTCGCTGCGGCTGCTGCGCGTGGTGGCCGACGCCGAGCTCATCGGCGAGGCGCGTGCCGCCGCCGAGGAAGTGCTCTCGGACGACCCGGCGCTGTCGCGGCACCCTGATCTGCTCGCCGAGATCGACCGCCGCGTCGGACAGCAGGAGCGTGCGGCGCTCGCCAAGAACTGAGCCGATAGGCTTGAACGCATGAACAACCGCATCGCGGTCGTCCCCGGATCGTTCGACCCACCGACCCTCGGCCACCTCGACGTGATCCGTCGTGCTGCGGCGCTTTACGACCAGCTTCACGTGCTCGTCGTGCACAACCCCGACAAGGAAGCGATGCTTCCGATCGCCCAGCGGCTGAGTCTGCTGGAGCAGTCCATCGCCGAGGCCGGCATCCAGGGTGACATCGTCGTGGCTTCGTGGAGCATGGGTCTCCTCGTCGACTATGCGACGGACGTCAACGCCGGCGTGCTGGTCAAAGGGATCCGGTCGCAGGTCGACGTCGCGTACGAGACGCCCATGGCGATCGTGAACCGGCACCTCGCGCACGTAGAGACGGTCTTCCTCCTGCCCGACCCCGCACATGCGATGGTGTCGAGCTCCCTTGTGCGCCAGGTGGCGGCACTGGGCGGCGATGTGTCGCCGTTCGTGCCGGGGCCGGTCGCGCGCTTCCTTGACACCGGATTCCGCGAAAGCTGAAGGACATGGCCCGCAAGAACATGAACGGTCCGTTCGTCCTCCCGGTGCGCGACATCGTGCGCCAGCCGGGGGAGATGCGTGAACACGAGCTCGACATCGACGCGCCCGAGAAGTGGGGCGAGGGTCTGGTCGCCGTCGAGCCGGGAACGCCTGTCCAGATCGACGTCCGTCTCGAGTCGGTGCACGAAGGGATCCTGGTCACCGCCGAGATCGAGACCGACTACTCGGGTGTCTGCAGCCGCTGCCTGACCGACATCGTCCAGCCGCTCAAAGTCGAGTTTCAGGAACTCTTCGGGTATCCTGGACAGGAAGCGAACGACTTCGAGGTTCAAGACGACCACGTGGATCTTGAAACTCCTGTCAGGGATTCGATCGTCCTGTCGCTTCCCTTCCAGCCGGTGTGTCAGCCGGACTGCCCCGGACTCGATCCGATCACGGGCGAGAAGCTGACAGCGCCGCCGGTCACGGAAGCCCCGGTCGACCCGCGCTGGGCCGCGCTGAAGGCCCTCACCCCAGACCACGACGACGAGGCAGTGCGCCCCGAAGTCGACGACACAGAGAAGAGCTAGCCATGGCAGGTAACCCCCCGAAGCGGAAGGTCTCCCGCTCCAACACGCGTTCGCGTCGCGCGCAGTGGAAGGCGGAGGCCCCCGCGCTCGTCAAGACCGTGGAGAACGGCAAGGTGGTTTACAGCCGCCCGCACCAGGCGAAGGTCGTCACCGACTCGCAGGGCACCGAGCTGTTCCTCGAGTACAAGGGCCGCAAGGTCGCCGACGTCTGAACGACGGTCACGTCGTGACTGACGTCTCAGCCGAGCTCTCATTGCTCACCGACAAGCTCGGGGTCGATATCGACCCCGAGCTTCTGTCGCTTGCGCTGACCCACCGCTCCTACGCGTACGAGAACGGCGGGATTCCTCACAACGAGCGTCTGGAGTTCCTGGGCGACTCGATCCTCGGGCAGGCAGTCACCGTGCACCTGTTCACGACGCATCCGCAGCTCGACGAGGGAGAGCTCGCGAAGCGGCGGGCGAGCGTGGTGTCGACGGTGGCCCTCGCCGAGGTCGCACGCGGCATCGGGCTCGGTCAGTACCTGCGGCTGGGCCGCGGCGAAGATCAGACCGGCGGTCGTGACAAGGACTCCATCCTCGCCGATTCCATGGAAGCCGTGTTCGGCGCCACGTACCTGTCCACGGGTCCCGACGCGGCGACGGAGCTTGTGCTGCGTCTCCTCGCGCCGCTGCTCGCAGACCCTGAGCGCTACGGCGCAGCGATGGACCCGAAGACGAGCCTTCAGGAGCTGGCCGCTCGCCTGAGCCTCTCGCCGCCCGTCTACACCGTGACGGCCGAGGGCCCCGACCACCACCGCCGCTTCACCGCCACCGTCTCGGTGGGCGAGGTCACGTCGACGGGAGAGGGCTCGAGCAAGAAGCAAGCCGAGATGGCCGGTGCGCTGGCCGTCTGGCGCCAGCTCTCCGCCCGTGCCTGAGCTGCCTGAAGTCGAGGTCGTGCGCGCCGGCCTTCTGCCTGCCGTGACAGGCGCGACCGTTCTTGGCGCCGAGGTGTTCGATGAACGCGCACTCACCCGGCACAACGGCGATGCGGCGTCGTTCGAACGCGCGCTGTCCGGGCGCCGTATGTCGACAGCAGCGCGCCGGGGCAAGTTCCTCTGGTTGCCGCTGAGCCCTGAAGACGATGCGAGCGCTGCTGACGAGGCCCTCATCGCTCACCTCGGCATGAGCGGTCAGCTGCTGCTGCGCGCCTCGGGCGCGCCGCGGGAGCGCCACGAGCGTATCCGCCTGCACCTCGATCATCCGAGTCACGGGGAGCTGGCGATCGTGTTTGCCGACCAGCGCACTTTCGGGTCGCTTGCGATCGATCGTCTGGTCCCCACCGCTGACGACGCGCCCGGCGGGTGGGGTTCGAGTGCCGCATCCACGCCCTCACAGGTCGCGCACATCGCTCGCGACCCACTCGATCCCGCTTTCTCCGACGCCGCATTCCGTCAGCGTCTGGCGCTGCATCGGGCAGCGGTGAAACGCGTGCTCCTGGACCAGACCGTCGTCAGCGGCGTCGGCAACATCTACGCCGATGAATCGCTGTGGGCGGCCCGGATCCACCCCGAGACGCCTGCTGCGGCACTGTCGACGAGGGCGGTCAATCGTCTGCTGCAGGAGATCCGGGTCGTCCTCGAGCGTGCTCTGGCAGAGGGAGGGACCAGCTTCGACGCCCAGTACGTCAACGTCAACGGGCAGGCGGGCTACTTCGCCCACTCGCTGAACGCATACGGCCGCACCGGCCAGCCGTGCCCACGGTGCGGGCGTCCGATCATGCGTGTCGCGTTCACGAACCGATCGAGCCACTATTGCGCGCACTGCCAACGGCGACGCGAGAGAAGCGGAGCTCATCGCGCGACCGCTGCGCGTGACGGCGCGGCCATGCCGGCCCCCGGTGCCGTCCGCTAGGCTCCGGCGATGAGGGTCAACGGCGGCCCGGTCAGGAGACTTCTCATGCAGCTCGGCACCTTCCGCGGTACGGCCCCTCTTGCCGCCATCGCTCTGATCCTGGGCTCGGTCACCCTTGCGCCTTCCCCGGTGCACGCGGCAGACCCCACCTGTCTCGGACGAGCGGCGACGATCATCGGGGTCGCGGGCGAGGACATCATCGGCACGGACGGCGACGATGTGATCGTCGGAACGTCCGGGCCCGACCACATCGAGGGGCGAGGCGGTGATGACATCATCTGCAGCGCGGATGACGCGGCGCTGGGGACGGACGGCGGTGGCGGGCCCGACTGGATCGATGGCGGAGACGGTGCGGATCAGATCAGCGGCAGCTACGGCGACGACATCATCATCGGCGGCGACGGTGACGACGACATCAACGCCGTCGCCGGCGACGACCTGATCCTTGGCGGGCGAGGCGACGACACGATCTGGACGGGCTTGGGCGCAGACACCGTCTACGGAGAGGACGGCGACGACCGCATCGATCTGGAGGACGGCGGGGAGATCGAGCGCGGCGGCGGAGTCGACGTCATCCACGGCGGTGATGGCGACGATCGGATCGGTGGAGGCAATGACACGGCCAGCGAGATCATTCACGGGGGCGCAGGGAACGACTGGATCCGTGGTCGCGGCGGCGACGATGAGATCTACGGGGACGACGGCGACGACATCCTCTACGGGGATGCCGGTGACGACTCGCTCTACGGCGGCGCCGGTGACGACTGGCTCGGTGGCGGAGAAGGCGACGACTACCTGCACGGACAGTCCGGCGATGACTCTCTCAACGGAAGCGAAGGCGACGACGAGCTCAACGGCGGGAGCGGCCGCGACAGCCTCCTGGGCCGGTCGGGCAGGGACGTGCTGTTCGGAGGAACCGGCGATGACGTGTTGGCCGGCGGATTCGGCAACGACCTCCTGCGCGGCGGCGACGGGCGTGACGACCTGAGCGGCGGGCCCGGCCATGACTGGATACTGGGCCACGGCAGCAGGGACGTTCTTCGGGGCGAGGATGGAGACGACCTCCTCGAAGGCGGAAGCGCGCGTGACACATTGAGCGGCGGGCCGGGGCGGGATGTCATCGGGCAGAACACGGCCCCCGCGAAGGCCGAGAAGGCCTGGAAGAAGGCGCACGGATTCTGAGGCGGAGGCGGCGCACCGGACCGCGTGCCCGGTGCGCCGCCTGGTCGTGCCCCTGCGGTCAGGCGAGCACCTTCTTCCAGGCGCCTTCGTAGGCAACGGGAACGAAGCCGATCGCCTCATTGATGTCCAGCATCGGCCGGTTCTCCTCGGCATTGAAGGTGATGACCTTCGGCGAGTCAGGAGCGACATCACGCCATGAGACGAGTCCCGCGCACTTGACGAGCAGGCCCAGCCTGTGACCGCGGTGCTCCTTGAGCACGAGAGTGTCTTCCTGGCTGGTGGCCTGCGTGCGTTCCTCGCCGATCGACAGCTCGTTGAACGCGACGAGCCGACCCGAATCCTCGTGCTGGGCGGCGGTCACCTGGACGAGCCGCCCGCCGTCTGTCCAGCGTCGATCGTTCTCGATCACGCGCTCGACGTCCCACGCCTCTTCGTCGATCTCCATGCCTGCCGACGGTGCATCGGTCGACATGCGTGACTTCAGCCAGGCGAACTCCTCGCGAAACTCGCGTGGGGTCGGTGCCATCCATTGAACGACGCGGTAGCCCGCCGAGGCCGCCCGTGCCTCGTCGAGGAGTCGATCGACGGTGTCGCGACTGCTCACCAGGTCGAGATCGCTGCGGCGATCGATCTGCTCGAGGGTGTAGCCATTGGCGAGGAAGAAGCGGGCGGCGCGGTCGAGAGGAACCGAGCCGAAACCGGTGGGCGCGTCCAGACGCGGCCCCGGCGCTTCGCTGTGCTGCGCCCACGATTGCAGCACGGTGCGGCCGTGTTCGATCGCGGTCTTCTCGACCAGGCGGTAAGCGGCGCGCCCGATGCCGCGTCCGTGGTGGGAGCGGAGCAGCTCGATCTGCCAGTAGGCGACGCGAGAGCCTTCTTCATGAGGGATATCGACTCCGATGCGGCCGACGAGACGGCCGTCGACGAGGACGCCCAGGAGGACTCGCGTCTCGTGCGCGCTCGGGCGATAGTGCGGCAGGAGTTCCTGCGGCGTCCTCGCGCTGTCGTCGCCGCCCTCGATCTCCCGGTAGACCTCGTTTCGCACACGGGTCATCTCGACGAAGTCGGCGGCGTCGGGCGCATCGATGCGCTCTGGAATGGGAATGGGTCGGAACTCGACGTCGCGTCCGATCGTGCTGTTCATGTTCGTCCGTTCTGGGTGAGGCCGGAGCCGGGGATGCCGGGGCGATGGGCCCAGTGGCATCCCCGGCTCAGGCGAGGGGCAGTCGGTGGTATGACGACCGCCAGTGATGTTCGCGCCATTCGCGTTCGCGGAGGGCCTGGCGGCTCTCGGCAGCGGCGAAAGGCTTGGGTCGTGTGCTCCAGAGAAGAAGCGCGACCGCGGTGCGCAGGGCGACCCGGTCGGGCAGCGACGTGCGGGGCGCGCGGTCGCCGAGAGGGAGCTGCAGCAGCGTGTCGGCTACGTCGGCGTCGCGACGGTCCGAGCGCTGCGGCGCAGTGAGAGTGTTCATGATTGCTCTTTCGTGATGGTGAGTGAGTGTCGCGAACAGCGACGGGAGTCGTGCCGCAGCACGGAGCAGAGGGCGGTCGATCACGCTGCCGCCGCTTCGGTGTCGCGGCCGGTGCGGTGTGTACATGTCAGAGCCCTTACAGGGTCCCGCTGGCCTCCGACATCGCGGCTTGGTGAAGCGAGCGACGCGGCGGCGCAGCCGGCCGGACGTGTGGATGGGTGTCAGCGTGGCCCGAAGGGCACGCGCGCCGTCAGAGAAGACGGAACGGATGATCGCCTGTGCGCGGTGACGTCGACGCCCGGCTGGGCGGAGTCGTGCGCGGCGATCAGCAGGACGCGAGAATGATCGCGTTCCGCGCGGCGCCGAAGGAGACGGTCCCTCCGCACGCTGGACGGGTGAATTCGCCGGTGTTCATGTGCATCATCTCGGGACCTCCTTTCTCGACTTCAGACGCGAACGTTGACGATAGCGCGTGGTGTCAGGGGCGTCAAGCCCTCGTGCCGGTAACGTGTACGAAAGACTTCGACGGAGGACGACGCCCATGCACCTGAAGAGCGTGACGCTCAAAGGCTTCAAGTCGTTCGCCCAGCCCACCACATTCGCACTCGAACCCGGTGTGACCTGCATCGTCGGCCCCAACGGGTCGGGCAAGTCGAACGTCGTCGACGCCCTCGCATGGGTGATGGGCGAGCAGGGGGCGAAGACCCTCCGTGGCGGCAAGATGGAAGACGTCATCTTCGCCGGCACCGCCACTCGCGGGCCGCTCGGGCGCGCCGAAGTGCAGCTCACCATCGACAACAGCGACGGCGTGCTGCCCATCGCCTACTCCGAGGTGACCATCAGTCGCACCCTGTTCCGCAACGGCACGAGCGAGTACGCCATCAACGGCGAGACCTGTCGGCTCCTCGATGTGCAGGAGCTCCTGAGCGACTCGGGCCTCGGGCGCGAGATGCACGTGATCGTCGGTCAGGGCCGTCTCGACACCGTGCTGCAGGCGAGCCCTGAGGACCGCCGCGGGTTCATCGAGGAGGCCGCGGGGATCCTCAAGCATCGGCGGCGCAAGGAGAAGACCCTGCGCAAGCTCGACGCGATGGAGGCGAACCTCACCCGCCTGAGCGACCTCGCGGGCGAGCTGCGCCGCCAGCTCAAGCCCCTCGGCAAGCAGGCCGAGATCGCACGCGAGGCGGCGACGATCGCTGCGGTAGTGCGCGACGCGAAGGCGCGCCTGTACGCAGACGAGCTTGTGACCCTGCGCACGCAGCTCGCTGATCACGCCCGCACCGAGCAGGAGCGGCACGCGGAGCGCCTTGTGCTTCAGGACGAAGCGGAGCAGCTCAAGCAGCGCATCGACGCGCTCGAGCAGCAGCAGCGGTCTGAGGCGGTCGACCGAGCGCGTGCTACGGCCTTCGCCCTCGAGCAGGTTCAGGAGCGGCTCCGTGGGCTCTATTCGCTCGCCGGTCAGCGACTGGCGCTGCTCGAAGACGACGGCCAGCTCGCGATCGAGGTGGCGACCGTCAGCCAGACGAGCATCGACGAGGCGCGCGCGGAGGTCGATGAGATCGCGTCGGGGCTGGGCGATGCGCAGGATGCCGCTGCCGCTGCGTCCCGAGAGGTGATCCGGGCTCGCGCTGAACTCGATGCCCTCGACTCCGACATCGCCGCGCAGAGCGCGCTCGTCTCGGAACACGACATGAAGCTCACCGCCCTGCGCGGGACGGCCGAGGCGGCTGCGTCGCGCCTGGAAGCGCTGCGCAGCGCAGTCGAACGGCAGCAGCGCGCGTGGGACGCCGCGCTGCAGCGACGCTCCGAGGCTGAGGAAGCGCTGGCAGGGGTCGACCCGATGCCGGTGCCGGACGGATCGTCTGCGGACCACGCCGTGGCGTACGAGCGCGCACAGCGCGACGCGTCCGACGCCGAGACGCAGGTCTCCTCGCTGAGGGAGCGACTGCATGCGGCTGAGCGCGAGATCGAGTCCCTGACAGCACAGGCGGCGGCTCTCGGTCGCGCGCTTGACGTGCGCAACGCGGCCGCCGCCCTCATCGAGCGCGGCGGCAGCGGCATCCGTGGTCTGGTGGGTGACGCCGTCAAAGTGACCCCGGGCTACGAGCCGGCCATCGCGGCCGCGCTCGGCGCGCTGGCCGAGGGTGTGCTCGTGGACGATCCCGCAACGGCCATCGAGGTCGCACGAACGGCTCGCGACGCAGATCTCGGCACCGTCGACATCGCGATCGCGCAGGGTCAGGCCATCGCGTCGGAGGCGGTTCCTGCGGGGGCCGTGTCGGCGCTCGAGGTCATCGCCGCGCCCGATGGCATCCGTGGGCTTCTCTCGCGCGTCCTCATCGTCGACGAGCTCGAGGCGGCGCATCCCGCAGGGGGCGCGGCCTGGGGCACGGGAGACCCCGTGACGGTGGTGACGCGGGCCGGGGAGGTCGTCACGGAGTACACGCTGCGCGCCGGCTCCGGATCGGGCCGGTCACGCCTCGAGCTGGCGGCGGAGCGCGACGCGGCGAACGAGCGGCTCGCGGAGATCGTGGTGGTCGCCGACTCCCTGCGAGAGGCCCTCGCCGAGGCTCAGGAGACCTGGGACGCCGCTCGCCGCCGCACGAAGGAGACGCTGCAGGCCCTGCGGGAGCATGACGCCGCGCTCGCTGCGCACACCGAGCAGGTCAACCGCGCCACGGTGAGGTACGAGGCCGCGGTCGCTGAATGCGAGCGGCTGGAAGCCGGTATGCGGCAGGCGCAGACGTCCGTCGCCGAGGCGGAGACCGCGGCACGGGTCGCCGAAGAGGCACTCACGAAGGCGCAGGAAGCGCCGCGCCCCATCCTCGACGCTTCGGCGCGCGAGGGAATGCTCGCCGAGCTGGAACAGGCGCGCGACGGCGAGATGCGTGCGCGGCTGGAGGTCGAGACGCTGAAGGAGCGCGTGCGTGCCGCGGAAGCCCGCGTCGTGCAGCTTGAACGCCAACGCGAGCGCGAGCGCGCCGCGGCTGAAGAAGCCGCACGTCGCGCGGTCATCCGTCGTGCGCAGCGCGAGCTGGCGGCCGAGGTCGCCGACCAGCTGCCGCCGTTGCTGGATTCGGTCGATCGATCCGTCACGCAGGCGCGCGTCGAGCTTCAGCTGGCGGAGCAGTCTCGAAGCGCCGTCTCGGCTGAGCTCGCCGAGCTGCGCGCCCAGGAGACGGCCGTGCGCGAGCGCCTGAACGGGCTCACCGAAAGCGTGCACGGCCTCGAGCTGCAGATGCACGAGAAGCGACTTCACGTGACCTCCCTGCTGGAGAGGGTGGCCAGTGAGTTGAGCCTGAACGAGGATATTCTCGTTTCGGAATATGGCCCGGACCAGCCGATCCCCTCAGAAGAAGGCGAGGAGCCAGAGGCATTCGACCGATCCGCGCAGCGGGTGCGACTGCAGAACGCGGAACGCAAGCTCAGCCAGCTTGGACGCGTCAACCCGCTCGCGCTTGAGGAGTTCGCGGCGCTCGAGCAGCGCCACGCCTTCCTCACGGAGCAGCTGGCCGACCTGACGCAGACACGGACCGACCTGCTCACGATCATCGAGGAACTCGATGAGCGCATGCAGACGATCTTCCTCGCCGCGTTCGAAGACACCAAGAGGGCGTTCGGGGAGGTCTTCCCGATCCTGTTCCCCGGGGGATCGGGGAGCATCTCGCTCACCGACCCCGACAACCCGCTCACCACCGGGATCGAGGTGTCTGTGCGCCCGGTCGGCAAGAAGATCGAGCGCCTCTCGCTGCTGTCCGGCGGCGAGCGATCGCTCGCCGCCGTCGCCCTCCTCACGGCGATCTTCAAGGCGCGCCCCAGCCCCTTCTACATCCTCGACGAGGTGGAGGCGGCGCTGGACGATGCCAACCTCGGTCGACTGCTGGGCGTGTTCGAGCAGCTGCGCGAGTCGAGCCAGCTGATCGTCATCACGCACCAGAAGCGCACGATGGAGATCGCCGACGCCCTCTACGGCGTCTCGATGCGTCAAGACGGCGTGTCGGCGGTCGTCGGTCAGCGGGTGCGCGAGCGCGCCAGCGCCTGACACGACGGCAGCCGGGCCCCGCGGCGACCTCCTAGGCTGGAGGCATGGCGGAAAACTCCTGGTCTCTCGGTCGCGCTCTGCGGAGCATGTTCGTCAAGCCCACGATCGACGAGACGACGTGGGACGACCTGGAGGCCGCTCTGCTGACGGCTGACTTCGGCCCGGATGTCACGGAGCGTCTCATCGACGAGCTTCGCGAAAAGGTCGAGCGATACCGGACGACGGATCCGAAAGACCTGCAGCGGATGCTGAAGGAGACGCTGGAAGAGCACTTCGCGAAGTTCGACCCCACGCTTCGGCTCACCGAGCGCCCTGCCGTCGTCCTGGTGGTGGGCGTCAACGGAGTCGGCAAGACCACCACGATCGGCAAGTTCGCCGCATATCTGAAGCGGTTCGGACGCTCGGTGGTCGTGGGAGCGGCAGACACGTTCCGCGCTGCGGCGGTCGACCAGCTCGCGACCTGGGCCGAGCGCGGGGGCGCCACGATCGTTCGTCCGCAGCAGGAGGGCCAGGACCCGGCGTCCGTCGCATATCAGACCATCGATTTCGCGCAGCGCAACGGCACCGAGATCGTGCTGGTCGACACCGCCGGCCGCCTCCACACCAAGGGCGGGCTCATGGACGAGCTCAGCAAGATCCGGCGTGTGGTGGAGAAGCTGGCCCCCGTCAGCGAGGTTCTGCTCGTGCTCGACGCGACCACGGGGCAGAACGGCGTCATGCAGGCCCAGGCCTTCCTCGAGCATGCCGGGGTCACCGGCCTCGTGATCACGAAGCTCGACGGGTCGGCCAAGGGTGGCTTCGTCCTCGCCGTGCAGGAGCGCACCGGCATCCCGGTCAAGCTGCTCGGCCAAGGCGAGGGCATCGGCGACCTCACGGGCTTCACGCCGCACGTGTTCGCCGCCTCGCTCGTGGACTGAGGGAATCGATCTGCAACGACTCGCGACGACCAGTCGCGCCGAGACGACGAGGGTGGTTCCATAGGGGCATGGCGATCGAGCACGACTACTTCGGGCTGCTGGAGTCGGGTCCCGACGGATCGATCTTCTGGAGCGAGGTCATCGACTTCGGCGACCAGCAGGTCACCGTCGACCTCACCGCGCCCGATCAGGACGACGTGTCGCCCGCCGCGCTCGACGTGGCGGCGGCGATGATCTCCGCGATCGAGCACATCGACCTGCGCGCGCGCAACGCGATGGTGTCGCAGCTCGACGACCGCACGAGCGAGGTCACCGAGTACATCCTGCAGCAGCAGGAGCAGTTCGGCGAAGGAATCGAGGACTTCCTCGTCGACATTTCCGGCGACGTGCACATCGACGTCATCCGCTCGCTTCAGCTGGTGAGCATGACGATCCTCGCCGACGAACACGGCGGGAGTGATCCCTTCGCCGTGCTCGAATACGCCCTCGACCGTGACGCCATGGACGAAGTGCTGCTGGTCAACCTCACGAGCGATGGCGACGTGCAGTCAGTGACGAGCGCCGACTGAGTCAGACCGCCTGCGCGAATGCCTTCTCGGGGTCCTCGAGCGCTTCGCCCAGGTGCCGCAGGTGCGGCGGGATCGCCCGCCCCTTCGAGAGCATGGACTGCGCCCACAGGCGTCCCGCGCGGTAAGACGATCGCACGAGCGGGCCGGCGAGCACCCCGAGGAAGCCGATCCGCTCGGCCTCGGCCTTGAACTCGACGAACTCCTGGGGCCGCACCCAGCGCGCGACAGGCAGATGGCGCGGCGATGGGCGGAGGTACTGCGTGATCGTGACGATGTCGGTGCCGGCGTCATGGAGATCGTGCAGTGCCTGAACGACCTCCTCGTGCTCTTCCCCCATGCCGAGAATGAGGTTCGACTTCGTGATGAGTCCGGCCGCTCGTGCCTGTGTCAGCACGTCGAGGGAACGCTCGTAGCGGAAGGCGGGGCGAATGCGCTTGAAGATGCGAGGCACGGTCTCGACGTTGTGCGCGAACACCTCTGGACGAGCGCCGAACACCTCGCCCAGGAGCGCCGGGTCGCCGTTGAAGTCGGTGGCGAGCAGTTCGACGCCCGTGCCGGGGTTGAGTTCATGGATGCGGCGGACCGTCTCGGCATTGAGCCACGCTCCGCCGTCAGCTAGATCGTCTCGAGCAACGCAGGTCACGGTCGCGTAGCGCAGCTGCATCCGACGCACGCTCTCGGCCACGCGCCGGGGCTCGTCGGTGTCGTAGGCGGCGGGTCTGCCGGTGTCGATCTGGCAGAAGTCGCAGCGTCGTGTGCACTGTGACCCGCCGATCAGGAAGGTGGCCTCGCGATCCTCCCAGCACTCGTAGATGTTGGGGCAGCCGGCCTCCTGGCAGACGGTGTGGAGCTTCTCGTCCTTCACGAGCGTGTGCAGCGCCTGGTACTCCGGTCCGAGCTTCGCCCGTGTCTTGATCCACTCCGGCTTGCGTTCGATCGGGGTCTGCGCATTGCGGACCTCCAGGCGGAGGAGTCGCCGCCCGTCCGGCGCGGTGCGGGTCTCGTCGCCGCCACCGCTCCCTGTCGCGCAGCTCATGCCGCCACCGCCGCGTCGTACTCGGCGCGGAATGCGGAGACGACGGCGTCGACGACGTCGGCGGGGGAGAGGTCGCGACCGGCGACCTCGCTGAGGGTGGTGACGCCGGCGTCCGAGATCCCGCACGGCACGATCTGCGAGAAGGGCAGGAGCGAGTTGTCGCAGTTGAGCGCGAACCCGTGCATCGTGACGCCGCGCTGCACCCGTACGCCGATCGCGGCGATCTTGTCTTCGGACATCGGGCGGCGGACCCAGACTCCGCTTCTGCCCTCGACGCGGTGCGCGGCGACTCCGAAGCCTGACAGCACGTCGATGAGCACGCCTTCAAGGCGGCGCACGTGTGCGACGACGTCGACCGGCTCCCGCAGCCGCACGATCGGATAACCGACCAGCTGTCCCGGCCCGTGCCACGTGATCTTCCCGCCGCGGTCGACATCGATGACGGGCGTGCCATCGGTCGGGCGCTCGTGGCGTGCGGTGCGGGCTCCCGCCGTGAACACCGGCTCGTGCTCCAGCAGGAGCAGGGTGTCGTGCGCAGCGCCCGAGGCCACCTCGTCGTGGATGCGGCGCTGAAGCGCCCAGGCGTCGGCGTAAGGAACGAGCGCGGGGGCGAGCCCGACCGTGCGGACATCCAGCATGCGAAACCTCCGGGGGAAGCAGGACCGGCGGTCGCCGGTGCTGTGCATTCTTGCACTGCGTCCAACAATAGGCCATCAGTAGGCTGACGTCATGAGCAGCGGAAGGCCGAAGGCATCTTCGCGGGAGACGCTCGCCGAGGCGGCGTGCGAGCTCTTCCTGGAACGCGGCTACGAGAGCACGACCGTCGCCGAGATCGCGGCGAGAGCCGGGGTGAGCCGCTCGAGCTTCTTCAACTACTTCGCCTCCAAAGCCGACATCCTGTGGGCTGGCCTCGACGAGCGCGTCGGTCAGGCAGAGGCGGCTCTGACATCGGGCGTCGACGTGCGTGCGGCGCTCTCGCGCATCGGCGACGACTTCGCGCCCGACAGCCTTGCACTCGCGCTGGTCAACGCCGATGCGATGGGTCTGGAGGAGGAGCTCGCACGCGAGTCCGCCAGCAGGCGCGGGCGACTCGCGCATGCCGTCGCGAAGGCTCTGCGGGCACGAGGATGCGGTCCCCTTGAGGCAGAGGTCGCCGGCGCCGCACACGGGGGAGCGGTGCTCGCGGCCATCGAGCTGTGGGCGCATCAGGGCCCCGGCGTGTCGCCGCTCGCCGACCTCCTGGCTGCCGCGCTCGACGCGGCATCGCCGACCCTCGTGGGACCCGTGCGACAGCTGCGAGTCGTCGTGCGCGCGGATCGGTTCGAGGAGGCGCTCGCGTTCTACCGCGACATTCTCGGCATGCCGGAGCAGGAGTCGTATCAGGGAGACCATGGGGCGCGGGTAGCCATTCTCGGTGCGGGGCGCGCGACGCTCGAGCTGTCCAACGCGCAGCAGGTCGCCCTCATCGATGCCGTCGAGACCGACGGAGACGCCCCCAGTGAGCACGTTCGCGTCGCGCTGGAGGTCGCCGACACCGAGCAGGCGGTCGCGGCAGCGACAGCGGCCGGCGCCGACGTCGAGGCGACGGCGCGAGAGACACCGTGGCGGTCCGTCAATGCGCGCTTGAGAGCGCCCGCCGACCTGCAGCTGACGATCTTCCAGGAGCTCGGCCGGCCCGCGGACGGCTGAGTCTTCCGTCCTGCGCCGCCAGCGCGTGACCGCTCCCGTAGAATCGGGGCATCATGGCGACTTTCGGCACACTCTCCGACCGGCTCACCGAGACCTTCCGCAATCTGCGCACGAAGGGCAAGCTCTCACCGGCCGACGTCGACGGCACCGTACGCGAGATCCGTCGGGCGCTCCTCGACGCCGACGTCGCCCTGTCCGTGGTCAAGGACTTCACGGCGAAGGTGCGCGAGCGGGCGATGAGCGACGAGGTGAACAAGGCGCTCAACCCCGCCCAGCAGGTCGTCCAGATCGTCAACGAGGAGCTCATCGGGATCCTCGGCGGTCAGCAGCGTCGACTCCAGTTCTCCAAGAACCCGCCGACGGTCATCATGCTCGCCGGTCTTCAGGGCTCGGGCAAGACGACGTTCGCCGGCAAGCTCGCCAAGCAGCTCGAGAAGGACGGGCACACGCCGATCCTGGTCGCTGCCGACCTCCAGCGTCCCAACGCCGTCAACCAGCTTCAGGTGGTGGCCGAGCGGGCCGGCGCGGCGGTCTTCGCTCCGGAGCCGGGCAACGGCGTGGGCGACCCTGTCAGGGTCGCGCGTGACGGCGTCGAGCACGCGCGCCGCCATCAGCATGACGTCGTGATCATCGACACGGCGGGCCGTCTCGGCATCGATGCCGAGCTCATGAAGCAGGCCTCCGACATCCGGCGTGCCGTCGACCCCGACGAGGTGCTCTTCGTCATCGACGCGATGATCGGTCAGGATGCCGTCAACACCGCCAAAGCGTTCCAGGAGGGCGTCGACTTCACGGGCGTCGTGCTCTCGAAGCTCGACGGCGACGCACGCGGCGGCGCCGCGCTCTCTGTCGCGTCGGTCACAGGTCGGCCGATCATCTTCGCGTCCACGGGCGAGAACCTCGACGACCTCGAGCCTTTCCACCCCGACCGCATGGCGAGCCGCATCCTCGATCTCGGTGACATCCTCACCCTCATCGAGCAGGCCCAGGCGGCCTTCGACGAGGAGGAGGCGCGCAAGGTCGCAGAGAAGCTCGCGACCGAGCAGTTCACGCTGGAAGACTTCCTCGACCAGATGCAGCAGCTCAAGAAGATGGGCTCGATGAAGAAGATGCTGGGGATGCTGCCGGGCGCCGGCAACATGAAGCAGCAGCTCGAGAGCTTCGACGAGCGCGAGATCGACCGCACGGAGGCGATCATCCGCTCGATGACGCCGGCCGAGCGCCGCAATCCGAAGCTGCTCAACGGGTCGCGCCGTCTTCGCATCGCCCGGGGCTCCGGCATGACCGTCACCGACGTCAACCAACTCGTCCAGCGCTTCGAGCAGGCAGCCAAGATGATGAAGACCGTCGCGCGCGGCGGGGTGCCCAGCATCCCCGGCATGGGTCCGCTCGGCGGCAAGCCCGGAGCGTCGACCAAGCGCGGCAAGAAGGGCAAGAAGGGCAGCGGCGGCGGTTCGCGCTCAGGCAACCCCGCGAAGCGTGCGGCGGAGAACGCCGGGCTGGCGACTCAGGCCTCCGCAGGCTCCGGCTTCGGGCTGGGCGGTGCGCCGAAGCCGACGGAGGCGGATCTCGCCGAGATCCAGAAGCTGTTCGGCAAGGGCTGAGCGGCGACACTCGCAGCGCTCTCCGCGTCAGTGCGGGGCGTTCGCGAGGTGATCGCGCAGCGTGGGGCCGGCGCGGAACTCGCGGATGAGGTGCTGGACGACCTCACGGAGGTCGCCGTCGGCGGCCTCAGCGACACGCAGCTGGCGCGCATAGCTCGCACCGCCGGTCAGGATCGTCTCGATCCCGGCGAGCTCGCGCGCACAGTGCAAGTGCTCGGCGACGGGGCGAAGACGCGTGATCGTCTCCCGCAGGTGCTCGATGACCGGTCGCTGTGTGCCTGCGCGGTCGACGATCACCTCCGCATCGAGGCCGTAGCGCGCCGCCCGCCATTTGTTCTCACGCACGAACCATGGCGGCACCGTGGGCAGTTCCCGGCCTTCGTCGAGCTCGCGCGAGAAGTGCTCGACCAGCACCTGAGTGAGCGCAGCGACGGCGGCCAGCTCGGGGAGGGTCGACATGCCGTCGCAGGCGCGGATCTCGATCGTGCCCCAGCGAGGTGCGGGGCGGATGTCCCATCGCACCTCGGTGGCATCGTCGATGACGCCGGTGCCGACGAGGTCGTCGATGTAGCCCTCGAACTCCGCCCATGACTTCAGCGGCCAGGGGAGCCCGGCTGTCGGCAGCTGCTGGAACACCAGGGCGCGATTGGAGGCGTATCCCGTGCGTTCGCCCGCCCAGAACGGGCTCGAGGCGGACAGCGCCTGCAGGTGCGGGAGGTAGACCGCCAGGGCGTTGATGATCGGGAACACCTTCGTGACGTCGTCGACGCCGATGTGGACGTGAATGCCCCAGATCATCATGTTGCGACCCCACCACTGGGTGCGGTCGATGAGGGTGTGATATCGCGTCTTGTCGGTGATGGACTGCTCGAACCACTGCGCGAACGGGTGGCTGCCGGCGCACAGCAGTTCGATGCCCCGCGGTGTCGTCAGCTCGCGCACCTGCGCGATCGCGTCGGCGATGTCGTCGACAGCCGCGGCGACCGTTCCCCCGACCCCGCTCGTGACCTCGATCGTGTTCGTGAGCAGTTCGCCGGTCACCGTGTACCGCTCATGCCGGGTGCGTTCCTCCAGCTCCGGAATGAGCTCGGGCGCACGGGGCACCAGGTCTCCCGTGCGGGGATCGGCCAGCATGAGCTCCCACTCCAGCCCCACAGAGGAGCGGGCGGATGTCGCGAACGGCACCGTCATGCGCACAGTCTGACACGCTGAGGGCGGCGGGTTCGCGGCATCCGTCACGATCTGGCAAAATAGACGGTTGGACCAGTCGCCCGACCCTCTATCCGGCGATCGGCCCGACCTCAGAGCTTCCGCCGGGTGTGCACCCCACTCTCCAGGCGACGTTCATCACTTTCAAAACACCATTCAGGAGAATTGTGGCTGTCAAGATCCGTCTGAAGCGTCTCGGCAAGATCCGTGCGCCGTATTACCGCATCGTCGTCGCCGACTCGCGCACCAAGCGCGACGGTCGTGTCATCGAGGAGATCGGCAAGTACCACCCGACCGAGGAGCCCTCGTTCATCGAGATCGACTCGGAGCGCGCGCAGTACTGGCTGTCGGTCGGCGCCCAGCCCACCGAGCAGGTCACCGCACTGCTCAAGCTCACGGGCGACTGGGGCAAGTTCAAGGGCGACGCGAACGCCGTGTCGACCGTGAAGACGGCCGAGGCCAAGCCTGAGTTCGTCGTCGACTCCTCCAAGAAGTCGGTCATCAAACCCAAGGCGGAGAAGAAGGCCGAAGAGCCGGCTCCCGCTGCCGACGCCGACGCCGCTGAGGCCGAGGCTGAGACCACCGAGGCCGAGTAAGACTGTGCTTGCCGCCGCGCTCGAACACGTCGTGAAGGGGATCGTCGATCACCCTGACGACGTCACCGTCCGTACCGCCACGTCGCCCCGCGGCGACGTCCTCGAGGTGCGTGTGCACCCCGATGACCGCGGACGCGTGATCGGGCGCGGCGGCCGCACGGCCAAGGCCCTGCGCACCCTCATCACGGCCCTCGCCGACGGCGCGCGCGTGCGCGTCGACGTCGCGGACGACTGACATGGCGGCCTCAGGAGCCGCTCGCACCCAGCTGCGCGTCGGCCGTCTCGTCAAAGCCCACGGTCTCAAGGGCGCGCTCAAGCTCGAGCTCTACACCGACGACCCCGATGGGCGCTTCGTCCCGGGCGCCGTCTTCACTCTGCAGGTCCCTGAGGCCTCGCCCTGGCACGGCAAGACCGTCACCGTCCGCGAGTTCCGGTGGATGAACACGCACCCCGTCGTCTTCTTCGACGGCATCGACGACCGCACCGCCGCGGAGTCCCTCGTGCGTGCGATCCTCTGGATCGATCAGGATGCCGCTGAAGCCTCTGAAGAGGACGCTTGGTACGACCACCAGCTCGTGGGCCTCGATGTGATCCGCGATGACGCCGTCGTCGGCCGCGTCGTGCGCGTCGATCACCTCCCCGCGCAGGACCTGCTGATCGTGCGCCCGTCGGGCGACGCTGAACGCGAGGTGCTGGTCCCGTTCGTGGCGGCGATCGTGCCTGAGGTCGATATCGCCGCAGGGCGCATCGTGGTCACGCCCCCGGTGGGACTCTTCGAAGACGTCCCCGATGAGGAAGCGGATCCGGCGTCGGATGACACTGTCCCCACCGATCGCGCCGATGCGGCGGACAGCGCCTCGTCCGAGGACTGACGTGCGCATCGACGTCGTCTCGATCTTCCCGTCGTTCTTCGACGTTCTCGAGGTCTCGCTTCTCGGCAGAGCCCGCGCGAACGGGCTGCTCGACGTGCGTGTGCACGACCTGCGCGACTACACCCACGACCGGCATCGGACGGTCGACGACACGCCGTATGGCGGCGGCGCGGGAATGGTCATGAAGCCTGAGCCATGGGGCGAGGCGCTCGACGCCATCGCTGCAACGACGTCGGGGCGACCGACTTTCGTGTTCCCGTCGCCGGCGGGCGAGCGTTTCACCCAGTCGATCGCGCGCGAGCTCACGGGAGAGTCTCATCTCGTCTTCGGCTGCGGCCGTTACGAGGGCATCGACGAGCGTGTGTTCGCCTACGCCGCGACGCTCGGTGACGTGCGGCTCATGAGCCTCGGCGACTACGTGCTGAATGGCGGCGAGGTCGCTGCGATGGCGATGATCGAGGCGGTCGGACGGCTCATCCCGGGCGTGGTCGGGAATCCCGACAGCCTCGTCGAGGAATCGCACGAAGACGGTCTGCTGGAGTACCCGTCGTACACGAAGCCGGCATCCTGGCGCGGGTACGACGTCCCGGAGGTCCTGCTGAGCGGTCACCACGGGCGCGTCGCCGAGTGGCGCCGCGACCAGCAGGTGGAGCGCACGCGTCAGCGTCGCCCGGATCTGCTGCCGGATTCCGAGCGCGACGACTCCTGACCGTCATCCGGCCGACCCGGGGTCGACTCGCCCGTCAGTCGTGCAGTGCGCGCAAGGCGGCGATGGTCTGCGCGTGCCACGCACGCGCGGCGGGAAGCGCACCGGTGTAGATCGGGGTGTCGTGCCCGACGCCGAGGTAGCGCACGACCGCGGCATCGACGCCGCTGCGGCGCAGCGCGGCGCCGTAGGCCTCGCCATCGCGCCGGAGGTTGTCGAACTCGGCCGTGAGTATGAGCGCTGGCGGGAGCCCGACGTGGTCTTCGGCGAGCAGCGGGGATGCATAGGGTGTGCGCGCGTCTGCCGGATCGGCGAGGTAGGTGCGTGCGATGGACCGGAGCTCGCGCACGACGAGGATCGACGGCACGCCCATGCGCCATGTCGGACGGAAGTCGATGTGCCGCCCGGTGAGGTCGGTGACAGGGACCTCGAGCAGCTGAAGGCGGATCGGATGTCGGTGACGATCGCGATTCATGAGCGTGACGGCGGCGGCGATCGCGCCGCCTGCCGAGACACCCGTGACGGCCACTCTGGTCGGGTCGATCCTGAGCCGCTCCGCTTCGTGCACGACCCACTCGAATGCCGCGTGCGCCTGTTCCACCTGAGTCGGGAAGCGGTGCTCGGGCGCGAGGTCATACGCCACCGCGACCACGACGACATCTGCCTCCGCTGCACGGCGGCGGCATCCGGCATCCGTCGTCGGATAGTCGATGCCGCCGATCCGGAACGCTCCTCCGAAGCAGTGGACCACCACGGGGCGCACCCGGTCGTCGTCTGCGGGGCGGTACACGCGCATGCGCACGTCGGGGAAGCCGGTGACCGGCACGGTGTGCTCCTCCGTCGGGACATCCGGCCCGGGAGTGCCCGCGTTCGCCAGCTCGTCGCGGTCCCACGCGAGAGCGGCCTTCCGGTGGCGAGCCCGCGCACGTGCGGAGGCCGACACGGGCGCCGCGACTCCAGCAGCGGGCGACGCGTGCGCAGGCGACTCGGCCGCCACGGCGCCTCCTCGCCGTGCGCGCCCTGCCAGCGGGGCGCCAAAGATCGCTCTGACACGACCCCAGAGGCCGGACAGCTGCTGTGTCAGCCGCTTCCACGCCTGACGCAGGAGGTACCTGCGGTGAATGCGAAGCCGCTCCGACAGGTACGGGTCGATGGGCATGGGCCCTGCCTCAGTCGACCCCGAGGAAGGAGCGGTCCGTGAGGACGAGCGGACCGTCCTCGGTGATCGCGACCGTGTGCTCGGAGTGTGCTCCCCGCGAGCCGTCGACGCTGCGCAGCGTCCAGCCGTCGGGATCGGTGACGAGCTCGTCGGTCGTCTGAAGGAACCAGGGCTCCAGTGCGACCACGAGTCCGGCGCGCAGCGGATAGCCGCGCCCGGGCTTGCCGTCGTTGGGCACGTGGGGGTCGCCGTGCATGACGCGACCCACGCCGTGCCCACCGAAATCGGTGTTGATCGAGTACCCATCGGCGTGTGCGACCTGGGAGATGGCGTGCGAGATGTCGCCGATGCGATTTCCGACGACCGCGGCGGTGATCGCAGCCTGGAGCGCGCGCTCGGTCGTGTCGATGAGCGCGAGATCCTCGTCGCGCGGCGTGCCGACCACGAACGAGATCGCAGAGTCGGCGACCCATCCGTCGACCGACACGGCGAAGTCGAGCGACACGAGGTCGCCGTCGCGCAGCGTGTAGTCGTGGGGGAGGCCGTGGAGCACGGCGTCGTTGACCGACGTGCAGATGACCTTCCCGAACGGGCTCGCTCCGAACGAGGGGTGGTAGTCGATGTAGCAGGACTCCGCTCCGGCTTTGCGGATGAGGTCGTGAGCCCGTCGATCGATCGCGAGCAGGTTGGTCCCCACCTTGGTCTCGTCGCGCAGCGTCGCCAGCACTTCGGCGACGAAACGACCCGCGGGTCGCATCTGTTCGATCTCGGCGGGTGTGCGCAGCTCGATCATCGGCTTCCTTTCGTCGTCTTCCATTCTGTCTGACGGCGTAGCATCGAGGCATGTGGCTGCGTCAGGCGTTCTTCCGATGGCTCCTTCCGGCGGCGTTCGTGCTGCCGCTGTGGCTGTTCATCGGCTGGATCGTCTTCGGGGCCAGCCCGTGGGCGCTGGTGTGGGTGCTGCTCTCGGCCCCGATCGTCTTCGTCGGCCAGCTCGTGCTCATGCTCCTCGTGCGCGCGCGGGGGACGGTGCGCACCGATCGTGCGGTCTCATCGACGGATGCCGCCGTGATCGGCGCGTGGCACGCCCTCATCATCGCGCTGGGGCTCTTCGACGGCACGTGGTGGTGGCCGATCCTCGGCGTCACGGTCGCTGTCGGCGTCGCCGCGCTGTGGACGTCGCTGTGGCAGCTGTGGCGTGAGACCGGACCCCGGGCCGTGCTCCTGCGAGAGCGGGGCACGCGGATCTCCGACATCGGTTCGGGCCGGGCGACGGGCGCTCCTGCCGGTGACGTCGTCGTCGTCGAGGAGCGCCGCACGCCGCCTGCGGCATAGCCGCCCCGTTTTGGCGACGTTCCGAGTCCATGGCAGAATGGATTCTTGTGCCCTGGACAGACTCTGCCTCAGGGGAGCACGGCGCCGGTGACGGACGCCGCGGGCACCGACATCTCATCTAACCTCTGACTCTCGCGATCGACCTGTGGCGGTCGCAGGAAGTGACGATCATGCAGATCCTCGACTCCGTCGACGCAGCCTCGCTGCGCTCCGACATTCCCGCCTTTGCGCCCGGCGACACCGTCAAGGTGCACGTCAACATCACGGAAGGCAGCCGCTCGCGCGTCCAGGTCTTCCAGGGCGTCGTGATCGGCCGCTCTGGCGACGGCGTGCGCGAGACCTTCACGGTCCGCAAGATCAGCTTCCAGGTCGGTGTCGAGCGCACCTTCCCGGTCCACAGCCCGTCGATCGACCGCATCGAGGTCGTCACGCGCGGTGACGTCCGCCGTGCGAAGCTCTACTACCTCCGTGAGCTCCGTGGCAAGAAGGCCAAGATCAAGGAGAAGCGCGACAACTGACGCGCAGCACGAGAAGGCCCCGGAGGCATGCCTCCGGGGCCTTCTCGTGTCCGGCGTCGTCCGAGCGCGGAGCTCTGCTGTGCGACACGGTGACTTCTTTCGGGAGCACGCAGATCGCGTCGGACGCACGGGCCCGAGCATCGGATGTGCGAACCTTGAAGTGCGCGCCAGGGAGCACGGCTCCGAGTGCGAATGCCGACCTGAAGGACCTTGATGACCTCCGAGAACATCGCCGCCGAACCCGCGGCCGATCCGTTCCGCCCTCGTCGACGCCGCGTCTGGCCGATCGTCCGCGATGTGCTGGTGATCATCGTGATCGCCGTCCTCGTCTCGTTCCTGGTGAAGACCTTCCTCGTGCGGTCGTTCTACATTCCGTCGGGCTCCATGGAGCGGACCCTGCAGGTGCAGGATCGCATCCTGGTCGATGAGCTGACGCCGCGCTTCAGCGGCTATGAGCGCGGCGACGTCGTCGTCTTCCGCGATCCCGGTGGATGGCTCCCGGTTGAGCCCGCGCCGCAGCGCTCCCCGTTCGTGGAGGCAGTCGACTGGACCCTCGCGCTCGTCGGCATCTCGGCCCCCGACAGCAAGGATCACCTGATCAAGCGAATCGTCGGGCTGCCGGGCGACCATGTCGTCTGCTGCAACGCGATGGGGCAGGTGATGGTGAACGACGTCCCGATCGACGAGACCGGCTACCTGAATCTCGCAGACGGTCAGACCGCGCCCGATGTCGTGCCGTACGACGTCGTCGTGCCCACCGACTCGCTCTGGGTCCTGGGCGACAACCGCGATGCATCACGCGACTCGCGCTACAACATGGACCAGCCGGGAAAGGGGTTCGTCCCGCTTGACAATGTCGTCGGCCGCGCCTTTCTCGTGACGTGGCCGCTTTCACGGCTCGGCGCCATCGACTTCCATCACGATGTGTTCTCCGGGGTTCCGGAGGGCCCTGAAGAATGACCGTCGTCGCACCGCGGCTCACCGTGGAGCGCCGGCTTCTCAAAGAGCACGCGCTCGTGATCGCGTGCGACGAGGTGGGACGCGGCGCGCTGGCCGGCCCCGTGGCGGTCGGAGCGGCCGTCGTCGATGCGTCGGGTGCACGGCGCCGGATCCCGGAAGGGCTCCGCGATTCGAAGCTCGTCGTCGAGCACCGGCGCGCCGAAGTCGCGGAGCGCGCACGGGGCTGGGTTGCGGCGTCCGCAGTGGGATGGGCGGATGCCGCTGAGATCGACCGGGTCGGAATCATCCGCGCGCTGGGCCTTGCCGCCCTCCGTGCGATCGCGGAGCTCCGCGCCTTCGGCGTCGTTCCCGAGGATGCCGTCATCATCCTCGACGGAAACCACGACTACATAACGCCGGCGGGGGGAGCAGGGCTCAGGGTGCAGCCCATCGTCAAAGCCGACCGCGACTGCGCGTCGGCCTCCGCCGCGTCGGTCATCGCCAAAGTGGCGCGCGACGCGCACATGATCCAGCTGCACGACGAACTGCCTGCCTACCAATGGCTCCGCAACAAGGGCTATGCGAGTCCGGAACATCGTGACGCCATCCGCCAGTACGGACTGAGCCCCCACCACCGGGCGTCGTGGGCGATCGCCGATGCGCCGACGCTGTTCTGACGACGGCGGCCACCGGGCGCGCATAGGATTGACTCACCATGGATGATGAAGTTTTCGAGGACTACGACCGCGAGCTCGAACTCGCGCTGTACAAGGAGTACCGCGACGTCGTCTCGCAGTTCCAGTACATCATCGAGACCGAGCGCCGCTTCTACCTCGCGAACGAGGTCAACGTCGTGCGCCGCGACACGGAGCACGACTTCTACTTCGAGATCTCCATGAACGACGTGTGGGTGTGGGACATCTATCGCGCCGACCGCTTCGTGAAGTCGGTGCGCGTCCTCACGTTCAAGGACGTCAACGTCGAGGAGCTCCAGCGGCGCGACTTCCAGCTGCCGGAAGAGCTCTCACTCGATTCTTGAGACCTCCTGTCGCTCGTGGTCCGACGGCGCAGACTCCTCTGCGAGCCGGTTCGACAGCGACTTTCCCACATCGCGTGTCGTCGGCATCTGACCGTCCGTCCGCATTCGTCAGTATCGTGCCATGGCAGACAAAGACGAACGTGGGCGTGCAGGCGAAGAGCGAGCAGAGCGCCATCTTCGCGAACAGGGCTACGACATCCTCGATCGCAATTGGCGCTGCCCCGAGGGAGAGATCGACATCGTCGCGTGCCGGGACGATGCGCTGGTCGTCGTCGAGGTCAAGACCCGTCGGTCTGACCGGTTCGGGCACCCGTTCGACGCTGTCGACGCGCGAAAGCGGTCACGGCTGTGGCGGCTCGCGCAACGGTGGTCCGCCGCTCACCGCGAGGCCGCATGCGGGCGCATCCTGCGCCTCGACGCGATCGGAGTGACGGGAGACGATCCCGAGACCGGGCTCCTGGAGCACCAGGAGGACCTCCGGTGAGCGTGGGGCGCACATGGTCGGTCGTCGTCACGGGCGTCGCGGGCGATCTGATCGAAGTCGAGGCCGATCTCTCGACGCAGACGCCCGGGTTCGCGATCATCGGGCTCCCGGACAAGTCCATCGGCGAAGCGCAGCAGCGGGTCCACAATGCGTGCGGCAACAGCGACCTTCCCCTGCCTCGTCGCCGCGTGGTCGTGAACCTGTCGCCTGCGAACCTTCCGAAGCACGGAACGGGCCTCGACGTCGCCGTGGCGATTGCCGCCCTCGCTACGGAGCTTGCTCTCGGAGCCGCCTCGCTGGCATCCACCGTGCACCTCGGCGAACTGGGGCTCGACGGCAGGCTGCGCCCCGTCCCGGGCATCCTGCCCGCGGTGATGGCCGCGGCACGTGCCGGATTCAGCCGGGTGATCGTGCCGGCCGCCTGCGTCGATGAGGCGCGGCTCGTCGACGGCGTCGAGGTCATCGGCGCCGTGAATCTGCGTGACGTCGCCCGCTTCCACGGGCTCGACGTCGCGTGCGTCGAGCAGAAGGCGGTTCCTCTGGGCGCGGTGAGCGACGACGCGTCGGGCGAAGCGCCCGAACTGGCGGATGTCCTCGGGCAGCGTGAGGCGGTCGATGCTCTCATCGTCGCGGCAGCCGGCGGTCACCACATCCTGATGTCCGGGCCGCCCGGAGCAGGCAAGACGATGCTCGCACGGCGGCTCCCGGGAATCCTCCCCGCGCTCGACGACGAGGCCGCTCTTCAGGCAGCGTCATTGCGCTCGCTCTCTGGCGTCCCGATCCGGAACCTCACGAGGACGCCTCCGTTCGAGGCGCCGCATCATTCCGCAAGCGTCGCGGCGCTCGTCGGCGGTGGAAGTCGGACGGTGCGACCCGGCGCGATCGCGCGGGCGAGCGGGGGAGTCCTGTTCCTCGACGAGGCCGGCGAGTTCTCGGCGCACGCGCTCAATGCGCTTCGGCAGCCTCTCGAGACCGGCGAAATCGAAGTGCATCGAGTGGGATTCCGAGCGCGTTTCCCCGCGCGCTTCCAGCTCGTCCTCGCCACCAACCCATGCCCCTGCGGCCACTACTCGGTGCCCGGAGGCACGTGCACCTGCCCGTCTCTCGCGATCCGTCGGTATCTGGGAAGACTGAGCGGCCCGCTTCTCGACCGCGTCGACATCGAGCTTGCGATGCGCCGTGTGTCGCTCGCGCAGATGACCGATGAGACCACGACGGTCTCCACGGAGTCTGCGCGCGCGATCGTCGCGGGCGCGCGCGACCGGGCGTGCGAGCGGCTGCGCGCGGTCGGGGTGCGCACGAACGCGGAGGCCCCAGGGAACTGGCTGCGGCGCGGTCCGCGGGCGCCGCGTTCGGACGTTCGACGTCCGCTCGACGCCGCCCTTCAGCGCGGCGCCCTCAGTCTTCGCGCGTACGACAGGGTGCTGCGCGTGGCCTGGACTCTCGCCGACATCGACGGCAGCGAGCAGCTGGGAAGCGACCATATCGCCCGTGCGCTGTTTCTCAAGCGGGGAGCGTCGGGGTGAGCGGCGACGCACGCATCGACACTTCGGTGCGTGAGGTGCGTCGACGCACGGCCGCATGGGCCGACGATCTCGACGATGAAGGTCTCGCGGAGCTCGACGCCCGCATGCTCTGGTCGGCGTTGTGCGAGCCCGGCGACGGCATCGCCCGCGCGCTGGTCACGGCATTCGGCGCCTCGCGGGCGCTCGAGATCGCGCAGGGCTCAGAACATGATGTCTCGCAGGCGGGCGTCGCTCCGCCCGACCTTCGCGACGCCCGCTCGCGCTGGCTGCCGCGCCTGGGAGACGCCGTCCACGCCTCCGACTCCGCGGAGCGCGCGGGGGTCCGCCCGATCGTGCCGACGGGGCCGCACTGGCCGGCCCGTGTCGACGCCCTCGGCGCGCACGCCCCGATATGCCTGTGGGTGAAAGGAGACCCACGGACTCTCTCCGTGCCGGCGGCGGTCGCGCTGGTGGGCGCACGGGCGGCGACGACGTACGGCGAGCACATCGCATCCTCGTTGTCGGCTGACCTCGCGGCGGCGGGAATCGGCGTGGTATCGGGTGGGGCCTACGGCATCGACGGCGCGGCGCACCGGGCCGCGCTGGCGGCGGGAGGAGCGACCATCGCATGGATGGCGGGTGGCGTCGACCGCCCCTACCCGGCGGGCCATCGCTCGCTGCTCGAGCGGATCGCGGCATCCGGCGGCGCCGTCGTCGCTGACGTCCCATGCGGAAGCGCCCCCACCAAATGGCGCTTCCTTGCCCGCAACAGGCTCATTGCCGCGTCCGCGGATGCGACGATCGTCGTGGAAGCCGGGTGGCGGAGCGGGTCGCTCAATACCGCAGGACACGCAGCCACGCTGGGCCGGGCGCTGGGCGCCGTGCCGGGTCCGGTGACGAGCCCCGCGTCAGCGGGGTGTCACCGGCTGTTGCGAGAGTACGACGCCGTCTGCGTCACCTCCGTCGCTGACGCGCGGGAGCTGATAGGACTCGACTCTCGGGCGCCGCTCTTCGAGGACGTAGCATCGGCAGGCGACGCTGCCGATCGCACCCGTGTGCTGGACGCGCTCAGTTCCCGCACGGCGCGTTCGGCGGGTGACCTCGCGCGGCGTACCGGGATGGCGTTGCCCGACGTCGAAGGCGCGCTCGGAATGCTCGCTCTCGACGGCAGGGCGGAGCGAAGCGGAGCCGGATGGAAAGCGCGTCCTCGGTGAGCCTTTCCATCCGGCCGCATACCGGGCGGGCATCCTGGAGGCATGCCCTTCCTGCACGACGTCGACGACTACGTCCGCCATCTCGCTGAGGTGCGACGACTGTCGCCGGCGACGGTGAAGGCCTACGCGAGCGACCTTCGCGACCTTGCGGCCACCACGGGAATCGAAGACACGCGAACGGTCGGGTTGGAAGACCTGCGCGACTGGCTGTGGGCGGCGACCAACCGGGGGGAGGCGCGGTCCACCATCGCGCGGCGCGCGGCAGCGGCTCGCGGATTCTTCGCGTGGGCGAAGGATGTCGGCAGAGCGGACGTCGATCCCAGCGTGAGACTTCAGTCCCCCAAGCGGGGTCGCACCCTGCCCAAGGTCGCGACCGCTGACGCTCTCGCGCGCGTGCTCGAGGCCGCGCAGAACCGGACCGCGACAGGAGACCCGCTCGCGCTGCGCGACGTCGCGATGCTGGAACTCCTGTACGCCGCCGCTCTCCGGGTGTCCGAACTGTGCGGAGTCGACCTCGACGACATCGACGCGGCGCGCCGCACCGTGCGCGTGGTCGGTAAGGGCGACAAGGAGCGCACGGCTCCCTACGGGCTCCCGGCGCAGCGGGCCCTGGAGGCCTACCTCGTACGCGCGCGGCCCCGCCTGGTGTCGCGGGGAGACGGCACTCGCGCGCTCTTCGTGGGCGCAAAGGGAGCCCGCATCGGACCTCGCGCCGTGTATGACGTCGTCAGCCGCCTCGTAGGACCCGCACTCGGCGCCGCCGCCGTGGGCCCCCACAGCCTCCGGCACTCGGCGGCGACGCATCTTCTCGACGGGGGAGCCGACCTTCGCGCCGTGCAGGAGATTCTCGGCCACGCGAGCCTCGGGACGACACAGATCTACACCCACGTGTCGGCCGAGAAGCTCACCGCCACCTATCGGCTCGCTCACCCGCGCGCTTGACCGGTCGAGCGCACCGGTGCGAGCTCCTGCGCCGGTGGCCGGTCAACAGCAGGGGCGCAGCACAGCGCGAGGAACGTCGCCGAGCAGCAGCAGCGGGTTGACATACTCGCCATGGAGGCGCACGCCGAAGTGCACCGTGTCAAGGGTCGCGTGCCCGCCCGTGCCGACACTGGCGACAGCGTCACCCGCTTCGACCGGCGTGCCGGGCGGCAGGCCCTCCGTGATCGGCTCGAGGGTCGAGACGAAACCGCCGCCGTGATCGATCGTGAGCACATTCCGGTCAGCGACCGGGCCCGAGAACGCGACGACTCCCTGGGCGGGCGCCGTCAGGGCCGATCCGACGGGGGCGTCCAGGTCGATGCCGCGGTGTCCAGCGCTGTATCGGTCGGCGGGCGCACGGAAAGGTGAGACGATCCGGACGTCGCCGGTCGGCGACGACCACTCGCCGAGGTGGCGCGCGTCGATCGGGACCCCCGGTCGGGCGCCCTGCGCGCGCGTCGTCGGCTCCGACCGCTCCGCGGCCTCTACGCGCGTCACATGACCGGTCGTGAAAGGCGGGACGGCCGCCAAGACGGCAGCGATCGACGCAGCGACCACGTGGCGACCGAATCCCATCTCGCCACTCTCGCCCGTCTCGCGGCGCGAAGGGGGAGCGACCAGCTGTGGGCGGAAACACTCGCAGAGCCCGGAGGCAGGGGAGGAGCCGGGCGACTGTTACACTGGGTGTCGCATCCCGCTTGTCGGGATGACTACGCGTGCCCACACATCGGCAGCACTTCCCCGGTCTCGATCCTCACGGACGAGCGGACGTGCGTCGGGGCACCAGGCCCGCGGCCAGTCGGCTCGCGAGAAGAACCGAAAGAACAGGAGAACGGCCATGGCCGTCGTCACAATTCGCCAGCTGCTCGACAGCGGCGTCCACTTCGGACACCAGACCCGTCGCTGGAACCCGAAGGTGAAGCGCTTCATCCTCACGGAGCGCTCCGGCATCCACATCATCGACCTGCAGCAGTCCCTGTCGTACATCGACAAGGCCTACGAGTTCGCCAAGGAGACGGTCGCCCACGGTGGCACCATCCTCTTCGTCGGCACCAAGAAGCAGGCTCAGGAGGTCATCGCGGAGCAGGCCACGCGCGTCGGCCAGCCCTACGTCAACCAGCGCTGGCTGGGCGGCCTTCTCACCAACTTCTCGACGGTCTCGAAGCGCCTCGCCCGTATGAAGGAGCTCGAGGAGCTCGACTTCGAGAACCCGGCGGAGAGCGGCTTCACCAAGAAGGAGCTCCTCCTCAAGAAGCGCGAGCTCGACAAGCTCCACAAGTCGCTCGGCGGCATTCGCAACCTCCAGAAGACGCCTTCGGCGATCTGGGTGGTCGACGCCAAGCGCGAGCACCTCGCCATCGATGAGGCCAAGAAGCTCGGCATCCCCGTGATCGGCATCCTCGACACGAACGCCGACCCCGACGAGTTCCAGTACCCGATTCCGGGCAACGACGACGCGATCCGCTCGGTGGGCCTGCTCACCCGCATCATCGCCGACGCCGCCGCCGAGGGTCTCATCCAGCGCCACCAGCCGACCGACGAGTCGGCGGATGCAGAGCCGCTGGCCGACTGGGAGCGCGAGCTGCTCGAACAGGGCTCCGCCGCCGAGGCTGCGCCCGCCGCCGAGGCTGAGGCTGCCCCCGCCGCTGAGGCTGAGGCCGCTCCGGCCGACGCCGCTCCGGCAGCCGAGTAAGCACGAAGATTCGGTCCTGGTGCCCGTCCGCTGCGACGGGCGCCAGGACCATCCCACGACAACACGAGTAGGAGCCAGCTATGGCAAACTTCACCATCGCCGACATCAAGGCTCTGCGCGAGCAGCTCGGCACCGGCATGGTCGACACCAAGAAGGCGCTTGAGGAGGCCGACGGCGATCTCGAGAAGGCCGTCGAGATCCTGCGGCTCAAGGGCGCCAAGGGCAACGCGAAGCGCGCTGACCGCTCGACGAGCGAGGGACTGGTCGCCGCCGTCGAGAACGCGGGCAAGGTCACCCTGATCGAGCTCAACACCGAGACCGACTTCGTCGCCAAGAACGACCGCTTCGTCGCTCTTGCCGACAAGGTCCTGGCCGCCGCCGCTGCGGTCGCCGCCGATTCCGTGGAGGCTGCTCTCGCCGCCGACGCCGATGGCAAGACCGTCGCCGAGCTCATCTCGGACGAGGCCGCCATCATCGGCGAGAAGGTCGAGCTCCGCCGCGTCCGCACCCTGACCGGTGACGCGTTCGAGATCTACCTGCACAAGACCAACAAGGACCTCCCGCCGCAGATCGGCGTCGTGGTCGCGTACACCGGCTCGGACGCCGAGACCGCTCGCAGCATCGCGCAGCACATCTCCTTCGCCAACCCGACGTACCTCACGCGTGAGGACGTTCCCGAAGACGAGGTCGAGAAGGAGCGTCAGATCGTCACGGAGATCTCGCGCAACGAGGGCAAGCCCGAGGCCGCCCTGCCGAAGATCGTCGAGGGCCGTGTGAACGCGTTCTTCAAGCAGGTCGCCCTGCTCGACCAGGACTACGCGAAGGACAACAAGCAGTCTGTTGCCCAGGTCGCCAAGGCGGCCGGCATCACGATCACCGACTTCGCCCGCTTCAAGGTCGGCGCGTAAGTCAGACAAGGGGCCTGCATCGTCAGATGCGGGCCCCTTTTCGGTGCCCGCTATTCGCTATCCTGCAAACGTCGAGAGGAACTCCGTGACCGAATCGAGCCCGCGGCGCCGCCGTGTCCTGTTGAAGCTCTCCGGTGAAGCGTTCGGAGGTGGTCAGCTCGGAGTGAACCCCGACGTGGTGAGCCAGATCGCGCGTGAGATCGCTGCGGCCGTCGACCGCGTGGAGATCTCCATCGTCGTCGGCGGCGGCAACTTCTTCCGAGGAGCGGAGCTGAGTCAGCGCGGCATGGACCGCGGCCGCGCTGATTACATGGGCATGCTGGGCACGGTCATGAACGCCCTCGCCCTCCAGGACTTCCTCGAGCAGGCTGGGGCGGCTACGCGCGTGCAGTCCGCCATCTCGATGACTCAGGTCGCCGAGCCCTACATTCCCCGTCGCGCCGAGCGGCACATGGAGAAGGGCCGCATCGTGATCTTCGGTGCCGGCGCGGGACTTCCGTATTTCTCGACCGACACGGTCGCGGCGCAGCGTGCTCTTGAGATCGGCGCCGACGAGGTCCTCGTCGCCAAGAACGGCGTCGATGGCGTGTACACCGCCGATCCGCGAGTCGACCCCTCGGCAGTCAAGCTTGATCGGCTGACCTACAACGACGCCCTCCAGCGCGGACTCAAGGTCGTCGACTCGACCGCCTTCAGCCTCTGCATGGACAACAGGATCGATATGCGCGTGTTCGGCATGGAGCCCGCCGGCAACGTCACGAGCGCGCTGCTGGGGGAGTCCATCGGCACGCTGGTCACCGTCTGAGGCGCCGACACCGCCCACTAGACTCGTCATCAAGCAACAACGAATGGAGTGACCGTGATCGCTGAGACGCTGGCAGACGCGACCGCACGCATGGACCGCGCCGTCGAAGCGGCGAAGGAGGACTTCGCCACCGTCCGCACGGGGCGCGCGAACCCGCAGCTGTTCCAGAAGATCCTGGTCGACTACTACGGCTCTCCGACGCCGCTCGCGCAGCTGGCCTCGCTCAACAACCCCGAGGCGCGCACGCTGGTCGTCACCCCCTACGACAAGTCCGCCTTGCGTGCCATCGAGCAGGCCATTCGCGACACGCCGAACCTCGGCGCCAACCCGACCAACGACGGCAACATCGTGCGCGTCACGATGCCGGAGCTGACCGCTGAGCGCCGCAAGGAGTACGTCAAGCTCGTCCGCTCCAAGGGCGAGGACGCGAAGGTTCAGATCCGGGGTCTCCGCCGCAAGGCGAAGGATGAGCTTGACGCGCTCAAGAGCGAGGTCGGCGAAGACGACCTTGCACGTGCCGAGAAGGAGCTCGACGCCATCACGCGCGCGCACGTCGACGAGATCGATGAGGCCCTCAAGCGCAAAGAGGCCGAGCTTCTCGAGGTCTGAGGCTTCTATGACCGATCCTTCGCAGGATGCCGGCGCGGGGGAGACGTCTCGCACCCGCCTCGGGGCGCGCCGCGGCGCCGAACCTGATCTGTCCTCACTGCATTCGCATGTGAAGGCGGCACGGTCGGAGTTCGAGCAGCAGATCGAGCGTGCGCGCGCGGACTTCGAGCAGGTGAACGAGCGGATCAACGAGCGCACGGGCCGCAATCTCCTTCTCGCGATACTCATCGGCCTGGCCATCGGGGCCGCCGTGCTCGGGTCGCTGCTGTTCGTGAAGTCGCTCTTCCTGATCTTCGCGATCCCGGTGTGCCTCCTCGGCGTGTTCGAGTTCGGGCGGGCGCTGCAGGTCGCGGGCCGACGCGTCGACATCTGGCCGCAGCTCGCGATGGCTGCCGTCATCATGGTCGCGGGCTACCTCGAGGGGCATTGGACCCACTGGGTAGCGACCTTCGCGGCGGTCGCGTTCCTCATCGTGTGGCGAATGGTCGCCCAGATGGCCGCACGTGACGGCCGGCTCTACGGCGACGTCCTGTCGGATGTGCTCGTCGCAGGATTCGTGCCGCTCTATGTCGCCTTCCTCGCGAGCCTCACCCTTGTGCTTCTCCGACAGGAGGACGGCCAGTTCTGGCTGCTCGGCATGATCGTCGTGGTGGTCGCCGCGGACACAGGCGCGTATGCCGCGGGCCTGGCTTTCGGCCGCCATCCCATGGCGCCGCGCATCAGCCCGAAGAAGACGTGGGAGGGCTTCGCGGGTGCGGCCACGGCGGCGGTGCTCGCCGCCGTGCTGTACGGCCTGTTCGTGCTGCACATCCCGATTTGGGCGAGCGTCATCGTGGGCCTCGTCATCCTCACTTCCGCCACCGTCGGAGATCTCGGAGAGTCTATGATCAAGCGCGACCTCGGCATCAAGGACATGAGCTCGTGGCTGCCTGGTCATGGCGGCGTGCTCGATCGCCTCGACTCGATCCTGCCGTCGGCCGCCGTGGCGCTGGCGTTGTACTTCGTGCTGTCCCCGCTGGCGGCGGCATGAGCGCGGTCGAGCGCGGCGCACTGCCGTTCCCGCTCGTGACCGGCCGTGAGCGCGGATACGACCCGGAGCAGGTCGACGCCTTCCTCGCGCGTGCCCGCGCCTCGTTCGAGGCTGACGGCGCCGACGTGCTCACGGCAGCGGACGTGCGCAGGAGTGCATTCCCCCTCGTCAGACGCGGTTACCGCATCGACGCGGTTGACGCCGCGATGGGGAGGATCGAAGACGCCTTCGCCGCTCGGGAGCGCGAGCGGGCACTCTCGCAGGCAGGCGCGCGCGCCTGGGTCGGCTCCTCACGCAAGCTGGCGCAGGAGGTGCTCGATCGGCTTTCTCGGCCCCAAGGGGAGCGCTTCCGCCGCGTCGGGCGCTTGCACTATGGCTACCGCATCGAAGAGGTCGATATCGTCGCCGATCGCATTGCGCACTACCTCGAGACCGGCGAGCGGCTCACGGTCGAGCAGGTGCGCACCGTCGCATTCCGGATGCAGCGCGGCGGTTACGACGAGGCCCAGGTCGACGCGGTGCTGGACGCCGTCATCGAGGTCATGCTCGCCGTCGGCTGACCCTGCAGCGCATCTCCGGCCGAGGCTTCGTGGCATCCGCCGGTCCAGCCGGGTAGAATCGCTGTCACTGTGACTTCTGAAGGCGAGCTGGTCCCCACGACGCGGAGGTCGCTCGCGGCGCGTTCGGCGGCCGCGGCGAGCCCCTCGCGGAGCTCTTCGGAGCCCGACCGATGGTCGCGTCGTCGACGCGTCACGTCGGTGTTCGCGGCCTTCGCGGCTGCGGCCTTCGTCGGCGCCTACGTGCTGCCGCTTACGGCGACCGCACCTCGCGCCGAGGCGGCAGAACTCGACCCGGTGTCGCTGTACGCGAGCTCGATCGCCGATGCGCAGGCCTTCATCGCCGCGTCTGCGGAGGACGACGGCCTGGGACGGGACGGCATGAACTACACCGTCTACGTCAAGCCGAAGCCGAAGCCGAAGCCGACGCCCACGCCCACGGCAGAGGGCTCCGCCTCGTCGTCGGCGTCGCGCTCTACAGGCTGGCGCCCTCCGTTCGTCTCTCCTGACCCGGGGAGCGCGCAGGCGATCGCCTACGAGATGGTCCTGGCACGTGGCTGGGGAGACGACCAGTTCGCCTGCCTTGTCGCCCTGTGGAAGAAGGAGTCGGGCTGGCGTGTCAACGCCTACAACAAGTCGAGCGGCGCGTACGGCATCCCGCAGGCGCTGCCCGGCCGCAAGATGGCCAGCGCCGGATCGGACTGGGAGACGAACCCCGCGACCCAGATCGCGTGGGGCCTCGGCTACATCAAGGGTCGCTACGGAACCCCCTGCGGAGCGTGGGACCACTCGCAGCGCCGGGGCTGGTACTGATCCGATGCCGCGTTCGCACCGTCGCCGACGCGACGGCGATGACCGGCGCGAGGACTCGCTGCAGCGGCTCATCGCCGGCTGGAAGCGCACCGAGACTCGCCGCGGCGTCGATTGGATCGTGCAGCCCGTCTCCGCGGCGCAGGCGGTGAAGACGTACAAATGCCCGGGCTGCGGGCGCGACCTGTCACCCGGGACCGCGCACGTCGTCGTCTGGCGCGCAGACGGCGTTCTCGGCGACGCGGCTGACCTGGCTGCACGCCGTCATTGGCACAACGCATGCTGGAGGATCGGCTGATGGAGATCAGGGGCCCGGTGCTGCTTCCCGCGCAGCGCGAAGACATCGAACTGTCGACGATCGACGGGCTCACGCTCGTCGGCGAGCTCGCGACCCCCGAGTCGCGCTCTCCCGTGGCCACCCTCGTGACGCTTCATCCTCTCCCCACCGCCGGGGGATTCATGGACTCGCACATCCTGCGGAAGGCAGCCGGCCGCCTTCCCGCGCTGGCCGATCTGGCCGTGCTTCGCTTCAACACCCGAGGCACGACTTCCCCCCGTGGAACCAGCCAGGGCGCCTTCGATGGCGGCGCGGCTGAAGCGTTCGACGTCGCCGCGGCGATGGACTTCGTGCAGGAGCGGAATCTTCCGCGGCCGTGGCTGCTGGGCTGGTCCTTCGGCACCGAGCTGGCGCTCAAGTACGGACGCGACCATGACATCGAGGGCATCATCCTCCTGTCGCCGCCCTTGCACCGCGCGACGGCCGAGGACGTCGCGGCGTGGGCGGGGGACCCGCGCAAGGTGATCGTCGTGGTGCCCGAGTTCGACGACTACCTGCGCCCCGACGAGGCCCGCGAGCGATTCGCCTCGATCCCTCACGCGACGCTCGTGCCCGTCGAGGGTGGGAAGCATCTCTGGGTGGGGGAGAACCAGACCCGTCGAGTGCTGACGGAGATCGTCGCGGCGGTCAACCCCGACGCTCTTCCGCTGCCCGTCGAGTGGGACGCCTAGCGTCAGAGCTCGTTCTGCCGCGGGATGACGACCTGCCGGTAGATGATCAGGATGCTTGCCGCGACCGGGATCGCGACGAGGGCGCCGAGGAGCTGGCCGAGGGAGGCGCCGGCGAGAGCGGCGATGACGACCACGGCACCAGGAACCGAGACAGCGCGGTTCATGATTCGCGGCGAGAGCAGATAGGCCTCGACCTGCATGTAGACGACGTACCAGATCAGAGCGATGAGAGCCGTGAGCGGCGACCCCAGACCGGGGATGAGGCAGGTCAGCACGATGATGATCGAGCCTGTCAGCGTTCCCACGAGAGGGATGAGCGAGAAGAAGAACGCGACGACGGCGAGGACGGCAGGGAACGGCGCGTTGATGATCGTGAGGAAGATCGCGCTGAGGACGCCGTTGACGATGCCGAGCGTCGCCTGCCCCATGACGTAATAGCCGACGGATGCCGTGATCTGCTCGGACAGGTCGATGAACCGGGCTCGCTTCGAGGCGGGCACGAGCTGGTAGACGGCGGCCTTGAGCGACGGTGTCGACGACGTGAAGTAGATCGTGAGGATGAGGACGATGATCGCGCCCGTCGTGCCCGCGATGATGGCTGCGCCGAGCGCGACGAGGCTCTCGCCGACGACCGTGCCGAGGTTGCCGATGTCCACTGAGGCGTACCAGTCGGCGAGCCAGTCGAAGACCTGGTCGACGTTGAGGAGCGGGAACGTGTCGTGCAGCCAGGTCTTGGCGGCGTCGACCGGGTCCCACTCCTGATTCACCGCCCGGGTGACCAGCTTCTGGATCTCGGTGATGAGCTGCGAGATCTGGCGGACGATGATGGGGACGACCATCAGCATGATTCCGGCGAACACCGCGAGGACGCCGGCGAACGTCGTCAGGAGCGCTGCCCACCGGGGCAGCCCGCGTCGTTCCACCCACGACACGAGCGGATCCAGTCCGAGCGCGAGGAAGAGCGCGGTGCCCACGTAGAGGAGCACGGTCGAGAGGGTCTGAAAGCTCGCGATGAGCATGATGCCGACGCCCACGCCGAGGGTGGCCACGAGGGCGGTGCGAAAAGGATGCTGGATCTTCACGGAGAGGCTCTCTGGTCTTCGGTTGACGAACACATTACGCACGCCCGGGGGCGTTCGACGTCGCGCCACCCCCTCCCGGGCGACATTCAGGTCGTTTCGCTAGGCTGGAACGTCGAGTGTGCGCCCCAGCAGCTCAAAGCGCTGCCCGAGGCGCGGGGAAGGTGACGATTCGTGCGATTTGTCTGGGCGGTGGCGGCGTTCGTGCTCGCCACGGTGATGATCGGTGCCGGCATCGCGCAGCGCACCGTGCTGCTGGGCCCCAAGACGTACACGCAGGCGCTCGAGGTCGAGGAGTCGGCTCCGTACGTGCTCATCGACGGCAGCGTGCTGCAGAGCCATTCGGGTTCGCAGACCTTGCGCGCCCAGGGCTCGGGCGAGATCTTCGCCGCCTACGGCCGCACTGACGATCTCCGGGCATGGCTCTCCCGCGCGGACTACGTCGAGGTCACCGCGTCCGGCGGCGAGATCGCGTCGAGACTCGTTCCGGCATCCCCGGCCCCGTCCGATGACGCCGATTCCGCTGCCGAGGGAGAGCCGCTGGTGCCCGCCGGGTCGGATCTCTGGATCGACGAGTTCCAGCAGGAGGACGTGCTCATCACCCCCCTTAAGCTGCCGGCCGACATGAGCGTCGTCGTCGCGTCCGACGGCGTGGCCGCTGCGCCGACCGACATCTCGATCACGTGGCCGACGGGCGTCACGACGCCATGGGCCGGCCCGCTCATTCTCGGCGGCGGCATCATGCTCGCGATCGGCATCGTGCTGTACATCCTCGGCGTCCGACACGCGCGTCGCTCGCGCGGGCCCCGGCGCAAAGGCATCCCCATGGCCCATACTGAGCCGATCGATCTGAGTGAGACGCAGGAGGGCAAGGGCGTCATCAGCTCATCGCCCTCGCGGCGCCAGCTGTCGTCCGGCCGTCGCGGCTTCGTCGTCCTGCCGGCGCTGGCGGTCACGGTGGCGCTGGCGACCGGCTGCTCCGCCGACGCATGGCCGCAGCTCGCACCGTCGCCGACCCCGACGCCGACTGAGACGATCATCGTGCCGGAGGGCCAGGACGACCCGCCGGCCGTGACGGAGCCTCAGGCGGAGCGCATCCTCGGACGCATATCAGAACAGGTCGCGAAGGCTGACGAGAAGAACAGCCCCAAGATCGCGTCGACGCGCCTCGACGGCGCGGCCCTCGCGGCCCGCACGACCAACTACAAGCTGCGCAAGAAGCTCGATGACGTCGAGCCTCTTCCCGAGATCCCCACGCAGGCGCTCAAGATCCTCCTGCCCGAAGCGTTCGAGGGCTGGCCGCGCACGTTCTTCGCCGTCGTCGAAGACCCCGACACCTCGGTCGCGACGATCATGAGCGTGACGCAGCAGGACGCCTGGTCGCCCTACAAGCTCTCTTACACCGCGAACCTCGTCGCCGATGCAACGCTCAATGTGGCGCCGCCCTACCTGGGCGCCCTGCTCGTGCAGCCCGACAACCGCTTCCTCCTGATCCCGCCGCAGGACCTCGCGGCGGCCTATGCGGATGTGCTCGACAAGGGAGAGAAGAGCGAGTACGCGCCCCTCTTCGACGAAGAGACCGACAGCTTCCGGGCGCTGGTGGCCGAGAACCGCGCCCAGCGGGTCGAGCAGTTCAACAAGACGGGCGAGAAGACCGGCAAGATCGCGTTCACGGCCGCCGCCGGCTCCGAGCCGCCGGTCGCCATGGCGACCCTTGACAGCGGCGCCATCGTCGCCGTCACCGTCTATGAGCACGACTCCGTGACTCCGACCAACGAGGACGCCGTCATCAAAGTCGACGGGAAGCCCGGCAACCCGGTGGTCCGCACTCTCACCGGCGTGAGCCAGTCGTCCACCGGCTTCACGACGACGTATTCGGACCAGCTGTTCTTCTTCGTGCCGGCGCAGAGCTCGACCGAGCGCATTCGATTCCTCGGGTACTCATCCGACATCCTGTCAGCCAAGGTGGTGAAGAAGAAGAAGTGACCGATCCCATGCCCGGTGCCGTCCTGCGCGGTGCCGTAGATCTCTCCTCTCTCCGTTCGCGTCCGGCCGCTCCTCCGGCCGGCGACACGACCGGGGCCACGGCCACGGACGGCGGTGCCGCCACTCAACTGATCTTCGACGCCACCGACGGCACGTTCGCCCAGGTCCTGGAGATGTCGCGCACCGTTCCCGTCGTGGTCGACCTGTGGGCGGAATGGTGCGGCCCGTGCAAGCAGCTGAGCCCTGTGCTCGAGAAGATCGTGACCGAACTGGCCGGCCGTGTCGTGCTCGCCAAAGTCGACGTCGATGCCAACCCGCAGCTGTCGCAGGCGTTCCGCGCGCAGTCCATCCCGATGGTCGTCGCTCTCATCGCCGGCCAGCCGGTGCCCCTGTTCACGGGCGCGGTTCCCGAGCAGCAGGTGCGTGAGGTGTTCGGTCAGCTACTGCAGCTCGCCGCCCAGCACGGCGTGACCGGCACAGTTCCGGTCGACGGCGAGGCTGCACAGGAGGACTCTGAACAGCCTTCGCTGCCGCCGCTTCACCAAGAGGCGTTCGAGGCGATAGAGGCCGGAGACTACGCGCGTGCCATCGCGGCGTACGAGAAGGCGCTCGCGGAAAACCCCCGCGATGAGGACGCGCGTGCCGGCCTGGGGCAGGTGCGGCTGCTCTCCCGCGTGCAGGGCCTCGATCTTCAGGAGGCACGCGCGGCAGCCGCCGCCGCGCCGAAGGATGTCGCGGCGCAGCTCGCGGTCGCTGATCTCGACCTGGCCGGCGGTCACGTCGAGGACGCGTTCGGACGTCTGCTCGACCTGTTCGCAGAGCTTCCCGCCGACCAGCGCCCACCCGTCCGCGAACGGCTGCTCGAGCTGTTCGGGCTCGTCGGCGACGCGGACGCGCGTGTCGTCCGCGCCCGCAGCCGGCTCGCCAGCCTGCTCTTCTGACCTCGGTCCGTCGATCAGGCGCGGTGTGCGAACCAGAGCACGCCGAGGGGAGGAAGCACCATGCTGACATCTCCGCCGCCATCGGTGTGCACGGCGCCGAGATTGCCGACTCCCGAGCCCCCGTACTCGTGGGCGTCGGAGTTCAGGACCTCGACCCACTCGCCGCGCTCCGGCATCGTGATCGTGTAGTCGTAGATCGGTGCGCCGGAGAAGTTCGCGATCACGGCGACCGTGTTGCCGTGATGGTCGCGGCGCCCGAAGGCGATGACGTTCGGGTTCCAGGTCGGCGCACCCAGCCGGGCGAATGCGGAGGCGTCACTGTCACGTGACCAGAGCGGTGCGTGAGCGCGGTAGACGCCGTTGAGCGCGCCTACGAAGTCGCGGAGCTGGCGGTGCGCCGGCTGGTCGAGGATCCACCAGTCGAGCTGGCGGGACTCGGACCATTCCGACATCTGCCCGAACTCCTGACCCATGAACAGCAGCTGCTTGCCCGGGTGGCCCCACATGTAGGCGAGGTAGGCACGCATATTGGCGAGCTTCTGCCAGTGGTCGCCGGGCATTCGCGTGAACAGCGTTCCTTTTCCGTGCACGACCTCGTCGTGGCTGATGGGCAGCACGAAGTTCTCGGTGAACGCGTAGACGAACGAGAACGACAGCTCACCCTCGTGGTGCGACCGGTACATGGGGTCGCGCTTCATGTACACGAGTGAGTCGTTCATCCAGCCCATGTTCCACTTGAAGCCGAACCCGAGCCCGCCCTGATCGGTGGGCGCGGTGACGCCCGGAAAGCTCGTCGACTCCTCGGCGATCATCGCGATGCCGGGGTAGCGCTTGTAGGCGGTGGCGTTGACCTCCTGCAGGAAGCGGATGGCCTCGAGGTTCTCGCGCCCGCCGTGGATGTTGGGCTCCCATTCGCCGGCCTCACGCGAATAGTCGAGGTAGAGCATCGACGCAACGGCATCCACGCGGAGCCCGTCGACGTGGAACTCCTCGAACCAGTACAGCGCGTTGGCCACGAGGAAGTTGCGCACCTCGTTGCGGCCGTAGTCGAAGATGAGCGTTCCCCAGTCCTTGTGCTCGCCACGCCTCGGGTCGGGGTGCTCGTAGAGGGGCTGCCCGTCGAATCGCGCGAGAGCGAAGGCGTCCTTGGGAAAGTGACCGGGGACCCAGTCCATGATGACCCCGATGCCGGCCTGGTGCAGTCGGTCGATGAGGTAGCGGAGGTCATCAGGGGTGCCGAATCGGCTGGTGGGGGCGTAGTAGCCGCTGACCTGGTAGCCCCAGGAGCCCCCGAACGGGTGCTCTGCGAGGGGCAGGAACTCCACGTGGGTGAAGCCCAGGGAGGTCACGTGCTCGATGATCGGGTCCGCCGCCTCGCGGTAGCCGAGCCCGTCGCGCCAGGAGCCGAGGTGAAGCTCGTAGGTCGACATGGCCTGGTCGAGCGGGGTCCGCGAAGCGCGCTGTCGCAGCCACGCGTCGTCGTTCCACGTGTACGTGCTCTCGGTCACGACGGAGGCGGTGGCCGGCGGAACCTCCGACCACCGGGCCATCGGGTCGGCTTTGAGGATCCACGCTCCGTCGGCGGTGAGGATCTCGTACTTGTACACGGCGCCGGCTCCGAGGCCGGGAACGAAGATCTCCCAGACACCGCTTGAGCCGAGAGAGCGCATCGCGTGGGACTGTCCGTCCCAGTCATTGAAGGACCCGACGACCCGGACGGCGCGCGCATTGGGCGCCCACACGGCGAAGGACACACCGGACACGCCCGTGAAGTGCCGTACGTGCGCGCCGAGCACCCGCCAGAGCTCCTCATGTCGTCCTTCGCGGATGAGGTGAAGATCCATCTCGCCGAGCGTCGGGAGGTGCCGGTAGGGGTCATCGGCGCGGTGCTCGGGCCCGTTGTCGTATGTCGCCAGGAGCTCGTACGCCGCCGGAGGCTCCTCGGTCGTTCCCTCCCACACGCCGCCATGGACGTGGCTCAGCTCGATACGCCGCCCGTCGGAGGCGAGCGCTGTGACGGCGGCAGCCATAGGCCGGCGCGCCCGGATGACCCACACGTCGCCTTCGCGATGGAGCCCGAGCACATCGTGGGGCGCGTGGTACGACCCGGTGGCGACGGCGTCGAGGACCGAGAGGGAGGGTGATGTCATCGCTTGCCCTTCACGTGCAGGATGTGCACCGGCTCGTGGAAGGCGTCCAGGCGCACGAAATTGTCCTGGTTCCACGTCCATTGGGAGCCGGTGATGAGGTCCGTGACGTCGTAGTCGTCGCCGCGGGGGATGCCGAAGACGGCGCTGTCGATGTGCACCATGGTCTGACGGGCCGAGTGGGGGTCGACGTTGGCCACGACGATGATCGTGTCGTCGACGCCATCGGTCGAAAGGGCCCCCGGGATGTGCTTGGAGTAGACGAGGATCGCGTCGTCGTCGCTCCAGTGGAGGGAGAGTCCGCGCAGCTGTCGTAGGGCGGGGTGCGCGCGGCGGATCTCGTTGAGCCGTGTGAGATAGGGCGCGAGCGAATCACCGGCGGCTTCGGCGGCGGCCCAGTCACGGAACTTGTACTCGTACTTCTCGTTGTCGATGTTCTCCTCGGAGCCCGGTCGGGCGACATTCTCGAAGAGCTCGTACCCGGCGTACACGCCGTAGCTCGCGCCGCCCGTCGCGCCGATCGCCGCGCGGATCTTGTATGCGGGCCGGCCCCCGTACTGCAGGTATTCGGTGAGGATGTCGGGAGTGTTGACGAAGAGGTTGGGGCGCATGAAGTCGGCGGTATCGTCAGAGATCCACCGGAGGAACTCCTCCAGCTCGGGCTTGGTGTTGCGCCACGTGAAGTAGGAGTAGCTCTGCTGGAAGCCGCTGTAGGCAAGGGCCTGCAGGGGCGACGGGCGCGTGAAGGCCTCGGCCAGGAAGACGACGTCGGGGTCCTCAGCGTTGACGGTGGCGATGAGCCACTCCCAGAACTGCAGGGGCTTGGTGTGCGGGTTGTCGACGCGGAAGATCTTGACGCCTTGCGCGATCCAGTGGCGGACGATGCGCAGGACCTCGGCACGGATGCCCTCGGGGTCGTTGTCGAAGTTGATCGGGTAGATGTCCTGATACTTCTTCGGCGGGTTCTCGGCGTAGGCGATCGAACCGTCCGGGAGCGTCGTGAACCACTCGGGATGCTGCGTCACCCAGGGGTGATCAGGCGCTGCCTGCAACGCCAGGTCGAGCGCGACTTCGAGCCCCTCGGCCTGTGCGGCACGCACGAACGCGCGGAAGTCGGCGAGCGTTCCGAGATCGGGGTGGACGGCGTCGTGGCCGCCGGCGGCGGAGCCGATCGCCCACGGCGAGCCGGGGTCGCCCGGTCCGGCCTCGAGGGTGTTGTTGGGCCCCTTCCGGTTGATCGTTCCGATCGGATGGATGGGCGGCAGGTAAACGACGTCGAATCCCATCGCGGCCACCGCCGGGAGCCGGTTCTTCGCCGTGCGGAAGCTCCCGCTCTTCACTGTGCCGTCCTTCAGGCGCCTGGCGCCCTCCGAGCGAGGGAAGAACTCGTACCACGCCCCCACACCCGCGCGTTCGCGCTCTACGAGGAGGTGCATCTCAGGGCCCGCCGTCAGCAGCGACTGGAGCGGGCGCGCGGCGAAGGCCTCGGCGATGCTCGCATCGCGCACGATCGTGAGGCTCGCGGCGTCGTCGACCGCCGTATCGCGCAGGCGCTCGGCCGCCTCGGTCAGCATGCGACGTTCGGCCGTCGGGCGCCCGCGCTCTGCCGCGGCCCGGTCGAAGAGCAGCGCGCCCATCTCGCGCATGAGGGGTGCGTCGACGCCGGCTTCGATCTTCAGATCGGCGGCGTGCTGCCAGGTCGCGAAATCGTCGCCGAAGGCCTCGAAACGGAACCGCCACATCCCCTGCTCGAGCGGCGAGAGGAGCACCCGCCAGCGGTCGAATCCGTCGCGAAGATCGGTGAGTCGATGCAGCGATTCCTCCCCGGAGGGGGAGGTCAGGCGCACGTGCACTCCGATGAGGTCGTGCCCTTCCCGGAAGGCCGTCACCTGGAACGACACCGCCTCGCCGACGAAGGCCGACGCGGGGAAACGCCCGCCGGGCACGCTGGGGCGCGCGTCACTCATCGGGATGCGCCCGTTGACGGTATCGGGCTCGGCCTGCCACGGCATCGCTGGACGAGCCGGGATCTGCGCAGTGCTGCGAATGGAACCGGTGGTGTGCGTCTTGGAGGCCACGTGTCGAACCTACCGCCATGGCGTGCAGGCGGGTACCGGTCGAGACCGGGACTGCGTCACTCGATGCGGAACAGCCGCATGGCGGTGTCGGGAAGGTGCACGACGTCGCCGGGATGCAGCGCGTTCTCGTCCAGCGAAGGGCGTTCCTCGACGCTCGACCACAGTGAGACGTACCGTGACACGCCCTCGATGCGCGGCAGGGTCACGTCGACGGGGCGCTCGTTGCCGTGAACGATCAGGAGGATGCGGTTGGGGCTCTCGATCTCGGGCGTCGAGCGTGCGTCGTACTGCAGCGTGCGGTGATCCGGGTTGGTCCATCTCTCCACGGACATCGTCTCGCCGTGCTCGTCGTACCAGTCGATGACCGACGCGCTCGGGACGGTCTCGACCTCGTGGGCGAAGCGCGACGGCCGTAGGGCCGGATTCTCTCGACGCAGCTGCAGCAGCCGGCGCACGTGGGCGGCGAGGTCCTCCTGCCAGGGCGCGTGCTCCCACGAAAGCCACGTCAGCGGCGAATCGTGGCAGTAGGCGTTGTTGTTGCCGCGCTGCGTGCGAGCGAACTCGTCACCCGCGGTCAGCATGGGTACGCCGGCTGACAGCAGCAAGGTGCCGAGCAGGTTGCGCATTGCCTTGCGTCGTCGGGAGAGGATGGATTCGTCGTCGGTGGATCCCTCGGCGCCGTGATTGAACGAGCGATTCATGTCGGCGCCGTCACGATTGTGCTCGCCGTTGCCCATGTTGTGCTTGACGTCGTACGAGACGAGGTCACGCAGTGTGAAGCCATCGTGCGCCGTCACGAAGTTGATGCCGGCGAGCGGGCCCCGATCGGTCGAGAACGTGTTCGACGATCCAGCGAGGCGCGTCGCGAACCCGCCGATGCCGACGGGAGCCGTGCCGGCGCGCCGCGCATAGTCGACATCGCTGAGCCAGAAGTTTCGCACCCGATCGCGATAGCGGTCGTTCCACTCGGACCAGCCCGCGCCGAAGTTGCCCGTCTGCCATCCGCCCATCCCCACGTCCCACGGCTCGGCGATCATCTTGACCCCCGCGAGGTCGGGGTGGGTCGTGATCGCCTTCAGGAGCGGGTGGTCGGGTGAGTACGAATGGTCGGCGCCGCGACCGAGCGTCGTGGCGAGGTCGAAGCGGAAGCCGTCGACGCGGACGTCGTTCGCCCAGTAGCGGAGGGAGTCGATCACGAGCCGCGCGACGGCACCGATGGCGGTGTTGACCGAGTTCCCGCATCCTGTGACATCGATGTAGGCGCCATCGCCGTGCTGGCGGTAGTACGAGCGGTTGTCGATGCCCCGGAGACTCGTGCGCGGGCCGCCGATCTCGCCTTCCGCGGTGTGGTTGTAGACGACGTCGAGGATGACTTCGATGCCGGCAGCGTGGAGGTCGCGGACCATCGTCTTGAATTCGCGCAGCACCGCGCTCGGGCCCTCGGCGCGACTCGCGGCGGTCGCGTAGTCGGCGTGGGGCGTGAAGAAGTTGAGTGTGTTGTAGCCCCAGTAGTTGGTCAGGCCGTGCTGGAGGAGTCGAGGCTCGCTCTCGAAGGCGTGTATGGGGAGCAGCTCGACGGCTGTCACGCCCAGCGAGCGGAGATGCTCGACCATGACGGGATGGGCGAGCCCGGCATAGGTGCCGTGCAGAGCGGGCGGGATACCGGGATGCCGCTTGGTGAGGCCCTTCACGTGCGCTTCGTAGATCACGGTCTTGTCGAGGGATGTGCGCGGCTTCTCGACGCCGCCCCAGTCGAACGATGTGTCGACGACGACCGAGCGCCAGTCTGTGTAGCCACCGGAGACGAGACCCTTGGAGTACGGCTCGATGAGCAGAGTCTGCGGGTTGAAGGTGTGACCGAGGCCGTGCGGCCCGTCGACCCGGATCGCGTAGCGGGCGCCGGCCGCGAGGCGAGGGGTGGTGACCTCCCACACGGCGTGCTCGTCACGTTGGAGGGGGAGGGAGTCGACCATCCAGTCGAGATCGATCTCGTCGAACAGCACGAGCTCGATGCTCGTCGCGTTGGCCGACCACACTCGCAGGGTGCCGCCGTCCGGACCCAGGGTCACCCCGAGCCGGTCGAGCCCGGCGGAGAGAAGGGGAGCTTCGTCGTCAGCCGGCGTTCGGGACATGCGATCTACAGTAGTAACGCCGGAGGCCCGAGAACGACGGCGGGAGGAGCGCGATGCCGGTGTACCTCGATCACGCCGCCACGACACCGCTGCGCGCCGAGGCGCGAGAGGCGTGGCTGGTGGCGACCCAGATCGTGGGCAATGCCTCGTCGGTCCACGCCGCGGGTCAAGAAGCGCGCCGTGTGCTGGAGGAGTCCCGCGAGGCGGTCGCCGCCGCGCTCGGATGCGAGCCCATCGAGGTCGTCTTCACGTCGGGCGGCACGGAGTCGATCAACCTCGCCCTCAAGGGCCTGTGGTGGTCGCGCTCCGTGGATGCCGAGGCGATCGTGCTGCCCGACGGCGAGCACCACGCGACGATGGATGCCGTCGAGTGGCTGCGAACGTCGCAGAGCGCCGTCATCCGCCACGTGCCGCTCACGGCGACCGGTGCCGTGAGCGTCGACGCGTTCGCCGCAGCACTGGAAGGCGCCGCGCTGGCGACGGCACTCGTCGCCAACAACGAGGTCGGCACGCTCTCGGATGCCGATGCGCTGGCGGCCGCCGCGCGGGCGGCGGGGGTCCCGCTTCACCTCGATGCGGTGGGCGCGGTCGGAGCGATCCCCGTTGACTTCTCCGAATGGCGCGGCGCTCACAAGGGCGCGGGCGGCCTGGTGGCACTGAGCCTCTCGGGCCACAAGATCGGTGCGCCGATCGGCACGGGCGCGCTCGTCGTGTCCCGGCACGCGGTGCTGTCTCCGCTGCTGCACGGCGGCGGTCAGCAGCGCGGTCTCCGGTCTGGCACGCAGGACGTCGCGGGCGCGGCGGCTCTGGCGGCGGCGATCACTGCCGCGGTGGCGGATCGTGAGGCGGAGGCGCAGCGAGTCGGCGCGCTGCGCCGGCGTCTCGCCGACGGCATTCGCGCCGCCGTCCCCGAGGCGGAGTTCCTGGGCGACCCGGAACGCCGGCTCCCAGGCAACCTGCACGTGCACTTCCCGGGCGCGTCGGGGGAGACACTTCTCTTCCTGCTCGATCAGGAGGGCGTGGCGGTCTCGACGGGCTCGGCATGCCAGGCGGGCGTCACGGAGCCGTCGCATGTCGTGCTTGCTCTGGGCCGCGACGAGCGCGCCGCGCGATCGGTGCTGCGCCTCACCCTCGGCCGCACCTCCACCGAGGACGATGTGGCGACGCTGCTGCGCGTCCTCCCGGCGGTCTACCGGCGTGCCGTGGCCGCAACGGCTCGCTGAGCCTCTGCCCAGGCGGGGGTTCGTAGACTGAGGGCATGAGGATCCTTGCGGCGATGAGCGGCGGCGTCGACTCGGCCGTTGCAGCCGCGCGTGCCGTCGACGCCGGACACGATGTCGTCGGCGTGCATCTGGCGCTGTCGCGGGCGGGCGGAACCCTGCGCACGGGCAGTCGCGGATGCTGCACGATCGAAGACGCCATGGACGCGCGACGTGCCGCCGACCGACTCGGCATCCCGTTCTACGTGTGGGACTTCTCTGAGCGGTTCCGCGACGATGTCATCGATGACTTCATCGAGGAGTACAAGGCGGGTCGCACGCCCAACCCGTGCATGCGGTGCAACGAGAAGATCAAGTTCGCCGCGCTTCTCGAGCGCGCGCTCGAACTCGGCTTCGATGCCGTCTGCACGGGCCACTACGCCCTGGTGGTCGATGGTCCGCAGGGCCGTGAGCTGCATCGCGCGTCGGATGCCGCGAAGGATCAGTCGTACGTTCTCGGCGTGCTGACGGCCGAGCAGCTCGCCCACACGTACTTTCCGCTCGGCACGACGCCCTCGAAGGCGATCGTGCGGGCCGAGGCCGCCGAGCGCGGTCTGACCGTGGCCCAGAAGCCGGACAGCCACGACATCTGCTTCATCCCCGATGGCGACACGCGTGGCTGGCTGGCTGAGAAGGTGGGCAGCGAGACGGGCGCGATCGTCGACCGCTCGGGAGCCGTGGTCGGAACCCACGAGGGCGCCCACGCGTTCACCGTCGGCCAGAGGCGCGGGCTCCAGCTGGGCACCCCCGCTCCCGACGGCAAGCCGCGCTTCGTGCTGGAGGTGCGCCCGGTCACCAACACGGTCGTCGTCGGCCCCAAGGAGGCGCTCGCCACGGCGGAGATCGCGGGCGAGCGGCATTCGTGGGCCGGGCGCGCGCCGGAGGCGGACGAGTTCGACTGCGAAGTCCAGATCCGGGCTCACGCCGATCCGGTGCCGGCTCGCGCCACGGTCGTCGACGGCGTGATCACGGTGCGCCCCGAGGTGCCTTTCGACGGCGTGGCTCCCGGCCAGACCGCCGTCCTCTACGACGGCACGCGCGTCATCGGCCAGTTCACGATCGCGCGCACCCGCTCGGCGGTTCCCGTCTCCGGCTGAGTCCTGCCGTCTGTCGGAGGGCGCTCCTAGACTGACGGGGTGACGGATGCCGAAGACTACGACCTGTCAGCACTGACTCTCGACGACGCGCGTGCAGAGGCCGAGCGGCTCACCGGCCTCATTCTCGACGCGCGAGAGGCCTACTACGGCAGAGACGCCGAGCTCGTCGACGACGCGACCTACGACGGCTGGATGCGGCGGCTGGAGCGTCTCGAGCGCCTGTTTCCCGAGGTCCAGGGACAGGACTCTCCTACGCAGAGCGTCGGTGCGGCGGAGAACTCCATGTTCGCGCCCGTCGAGCACGCGGAGCGCATGCTGAGCCTCGACAACGTGTTCAGTGCCGAAGAGCTTCGAGAGTGGTGCGTCAAGACGCGTGCCTCGGCCGGCCGCGACGTGCGCTGGCTTACCGAGCTCAAGATCGACGGACTCGCGATCAGCCTGAGGTATGTCGACGGAGTGCTCGTGTCTGCGGCGACACGCGGCGACGGTCGCGTCGGTGAAGACGTCACCGTCAACGCCCTCCGAGTCGCCGGCATCCCGCAGCGCCTCAGCGGGGCGGGCCATCCGTCACTCGTGGAGGTGCGCGGCGAGGTCTTCATTCCCGTCGCGGCTTTCGACCGCCTGAACGAGCTGCAGGCGGAGATGCGCGAGCGCGTCATCGCCGGCAGCGTCGGCCGAGGCGTCGACCAGGAGAAGGCGGAGCGGGCGGCGGCACGCCGATTCCCGGCCTTCGCGAATCCCCGCAACGCCGCCAGCGGCGGTCTCCGGCAGCAGCTCGATAAGAAGTCGGGTCTCGAACGCGAGGCCGGCCAGGCGAGGCTGGACTCGCTGCGGCTGTTCGTCCACGGCATCGGCGCCTGGCAGAATCCGCCGGTCGCGTCGCAGAGCGAGATCTATGCCCTGCTGGCGGACTGGGGCCTTCCGACCAGTCCGTACTTCCGCACGTTCGATGACGTCGACGGCGTCCTCGACTACGTGGCCTACCACGGCGAGCACAGGCATGATGTCGAGCACGAGATCGACGGCATCGTCGTCAAGGTCGACGAGCTCGAGCTTCATGACGAGCTTGGCGCCACCAGCCGCGCGCCACGGTGGGCGATCGCCTACAAGTACCCGCCCGAACAGGTCAACACGAAGCTGCTGGACATCGTCGTGTCGGTGGGACGAACCGGTAGAGCCACCCCCTTCGCGGTCATGGCGCCGGCTCGCGTGGCCGGAAGCGTCGTGCGACAGGCGACCCTCCACAACCAAGACGTCGTCAAGGTCAAGGGCGTGCTGATCGGCGATACGGTCGTACTTCGCAAAGCGGGCGACGTCATCCCCGAAGTCCTGGGCCCGGTGGCTGAGCTGCGCGACGGCACGGAGCGCGCATTCGTCATGCCGACGGAATGCCCCGAGTGCGGGTCACCGCTCGCGCCGGCCAAAGAAGGCGATGTCGACCTGAGGTGCCCCAACACGCGGGCCTGCCCCGCGCAGGTGCGCGGCCGCGTGGAGCATATCGGCTCGCGCGGGGCACTCGACATCGAAGTCCTCGGCGAGGTGACGGCCGCCGCCCTCACTCAGCCGCAGTATCCGCCGACGCCGCCGCTCGAGACCGAAGCGGGGCTGTTCGACCTCACGCTGGAGCAGCTCGTGCCGATCGAGGTCGTCGTCCGCGACGCGGAGACGGGGCTGCCGAAGGAGGAGCCTGACGGCACGGTCAAGACCCGCGCACCCTTCCAGCGCAATCCCACGGCGGCCGAGAAGAAGCAGGGGCTCACGGGCCCGCAGCCGTCTTCCGCGGCGCTCAAGCTTCTCCAGGAGCTTGAGAAGGCCAAGACCAAGGAGCTGTGGCGATTCCTGGTGTCGCTGAACATCCGGCACGTCGGGCCCGTGGCCGCGCGAGCGCTCGCGCAGTGGTTCGGGTCGGTCGACGCCATCCGTGCTGCCGGCCGCGACGAGCTCGCCGCGGTCGAGGGTGTCGGAGGCATCATCGCCGATTCCGTCATCGAGTGGTTCGACGTCGACTGGCACCGTGAGATCGTCGAACGCTGGGCGGCGGCCGGCGCGCGCCTGGAGATCCCCGGGCACGCAGGACCGGGCGCGGCGTCCGTCACCGGCGGTGTGCTCGAAGGCATCACGGTTGTCGCCACCGGGTCGCTCGAAGGGTACACGCGAGAAGGCGCACAGGAGGCGATCATGGCGGCTGGCGGCAAGGCTGCGTCGAGCGTATCGAAGAAGACGGACTTCGTCGCCGCGGGGCCCGGGGCCGGGTCCAAGCTGGCGAAGGCAGAGGCGCTTGGGCTCCGCATCATCGATGCGGCGCAGTTCAAGGTTCTCGTCGAGCAGGGTCCCGCCGCCTTGGACGCCGGCGCATCCGACGCGGGGTGATCCGCCACGACGGCGGGCGGATCGAGGGCAGTCAGCCGGCTGAGTCGCCCGATGGCTGGGTGAGCCTCAGGAGCGATTCACGCACCTGTCGCCGCAGGACCTTGCCGATGAGAGATTTCGGCAGCTCATCGACGACGAACAGCCGACGCGGCACCTTGTATGGCGTCAGGATGCCGCGGGCGAACTCTCGGATGGCCTCGACGTCGGGGTTCTGCACGCCGGGACTGAGCACGACGGCCGCGACGACCTCCTCGCCGGAGTGCTCGCTCGGCAGGCCGACGACGGCGGCGTCCTCCACCTGAGGGTGCTGGCGGAGCGCGTTCTCCACCTCGGTGGGCGCGACGTTGAAGCCACCCGTGATGATGAGCTCCTTGATGCGGTCGACGATCCTCACGAAACCGGCGTCGTCGATCGTGACGATGTCACCCGTGCGGAACCAGCCGTCGATGAACACGCTCTCGGTCTCCTCGGGCTTTCCGTAGTAGCCCGAGAACACCTGAGGTCCCCGCACGATGAGCTCGCCGCGCTCGCCCGGCGCCACGTCCTTCGTCGGGTCATCGGGGTCGACCACGCGGCATTCGGTGCCGGGAAGCGGGAGGCCGACGGTGCCGGGCACCCGATGCTCCGCGACGGGGTTCGCCATGAGAACCGGGGAGCATTCGGACAGGCCGTAGCCCTCGACGAGGTACCCGCCCGTCGCCTCCTCGAAAGGCACGACCAGTTCGTGCGGCAGCGCCATAGCGCCGGAGATCGCGATCTCCGTGCCGTGGAGTGATACGCCCTGCTCCTCTGCGGCCCGCAGCAGACGCTCAGCGATCGGCGGGACGAGCGGCAGGAACGTCGCCGGATGCTTCTTGGTGACCGACAGAACCATCTCCGGCTCGAAGCGCGGGAACAGCACGAGCCGGGCGCCCATCGACATCGCGAACGCGAGGCACAGCGTCAGCCCGTACGCGTGGAACATGGGAAGCACCGCATACACCACGCACCCCTCGCCTCGGCGAATCGACGGCACCCACGCCTGCGCCTGACGGGCGTTCGACAGCAGGTTGCGGTGGGTCAGCATCGCGCCCTTCGGAGTGCCGGTGGTGCCGCTCGTGTACTGGATGATCGCGAGGTCGTCGGTCTGGGGGAGCGGATGCGAGGCGGGCAAGGGCTGCGCTTGCAGCAGGCTCTCCCACGGCAGGGCGCCCGTCACGCGGGCGGTGAGTGCGTCGCGCGACTCGCGGGCCTTCGCGATGGGCAGGCGGAGCGCGATCCGCAGCGACAGCGGCATTGCGGTCGTGAGGTCCACCGAGATCAGGTTCGTGACGGTCACGTCGGCAGGAAGATCCTGAACGGTGCTGACGACCTTGCTCCAGACGATCGCCGTCTTTGCACCGTGGTCCTCGAACTGCTTGCGCAGCTCGCGCGGCGTGTAGAGGGGATTGTGCTCGACCACAACGGCGCCGAGCCGCAGTATGGCGTAGAAGGCGACGATGTGCTGCGGGCAGTTCGGCAGCACGATCGCAACCGGGTCTCCCGGCCCCACACCGAGCGCACGCAGTCCTGCAGCAGCGCGGTCGATCGCGTCCTGGAGCTCGCGGTACGTGGTCTCGCGACCGAAGAACTGGAGGGCGGGCGCCTCAGGGTAGTCGCGCGCCGAGGCGGCGACGATGTCCAGCAGCGACCCCGTGACAGGCTCGAGGTCGGCGGGGACGCCCTCGGCGTAGCTGGAGGTCCATGGGCGAGGCGGGTCGTACGTCGTCACGCGCCCAGCCTAGGGCTCCGCGTTCGCGCGCGTGAGCGGGCAGCGCGCCGAACTAGACTGTCGTGGTGTCTGAAATCAGCCCCGATCTCGTCCGCCATCTCGGCGTCCTCGCCCGCATACAGCTGAGTGACGAGGAGGTGGAGCGCCTCACCGGTCAGCTTGCCGTGATCGTCGACAACATCGCCAAGGTGTCCGAAGTCGCGACGGCTGATGTGCCCGCGACCAGTCACCCGATCGCGATGGAGAACGTCTTCCGTCCCGACGTCGTCGGCGACATGCTGAGCCTCGACGAGGTCCTTCAGAACGCGCCGGATGCCGCCGAGAGCCGCTTTCGCGTCACCGCGATCCTGGGGGAGGAGCAGTGAGCGCCGATCTGACCCGTCTGACCGCCGCGGAGCTGTCGAGCCTGCTGTCGACCGGGGAGGTGTCCAGCGTCGAGGCGACGCGCGCTCACCTCGACCGCATCGATGCCGTCGACGGCGCCGTGCACGCGTTCCTCCACGTCAACGCGCGCGCACTCGAGGTCGCCGCCGACATCGACCGCCGTCGCACCGCCGGGGATGCCCTGGGGGAGCTGGCGGGGGTCCCGCTCGCGATCAAGGACGTCCTGGTCACCACTGACATGCCCTCCACGAGCGGCTCGAAGATCCTCGAGGGCTTCATGTCGCCCTACGACGCGACAGTCGTCGCGCGCTCGCGTGCGGCCGGGCTGGTTCCGCTGGGCAAGACCAACATGGACGAGTTCGCGATGGGCTCATCCACGGAGCACTCCGCCTTCGGGCCGACGCGCAATCCGTGGGACCTCGATCGCATCCCGGGCGGCTCCGGCGGCGGCTCGGCGGCCGCGGTGGCGGCTTTCGAAGCCCCGCTCGCGCTCGGCTCGGACACGGGAGGGTCGATCCGTCAGCCTGCGCATGTGACGGGCACGGTCGGCATGAAGCCGACGTACGGCGGCGTGAGCCGCTACGGGGCCATCGCGCTGGCGTCGAGCCTCGACCAGATCGGTCCGGTCTCGCGCACGGTCCTCGACTCCGCGCTGCTTCACGATGTCATCGCCGGCCACGATCCGCACGACTCGACGTCGCTTGCGCAGCAGTGGCCCTCGTTCGCCGCTGCGGCCCGCGAAGGCGCGACCGGTGAGGGTCTCCGCGGCCTCAGGGTGGGCGTCATCAAGGAGCTGCCCGACTCGGGCTTCCAGCCCGGCGTGTCGGCGTCGTTCCGCGCGGCCCTCGCGCTGCTGGAGGCTCAGGGCGCGGAGATCGTCGAGATCAGCGCTCCCCACTTCGAGTACGGCGTCGCCGCCTACTATCTGATCCTCCCGGCGGAGGCGTCGAGCAACCTCGCGAAGTTCGACTCCGTCCGGTTCGGCCTCCGTGTCGACGTGCCAGGCGGAACGGTCGAGGACGTCATGGCCGCCACGCGCGACGCCGGGTTCGGGGATGAGGTGAAGCGCCGCATCATCCTGGGCACCTACGCGCTCTCCGCCGGCTACTACGACGCCTATTACGGCAGCGCGCAGAAGGTCCGCACCCTCATCCAGCGAGACTTCGATGCGGCGTTCTCCTCGGTGGACGTCATCGCCACGCCGTCGGCGCCGACGACCGCGTTCCGCCTGGGCGAGAAGATCGACGATCCGCTGCAGATGTACCTCAACGACGTCACGACGATTCCCGCGAACCTCGCGGGCGTCCCGGGCATCTCGATCCCGTCGGGGCTCGCCGACGACGACGGCCTGCCGGTCGGCATCCAGTTCCTCGCACCGGCCCGGGAGGACGCGCGTCTGTATCGCGTCGGAGCGGGACTGGAGGCGCTGCTCGTCGAAGCGTGGGGCGGACCCCTGCTCGACCGAGCACCGGCGCTGGCGACGGCACACGGCACGGAAGGAGGCGCCCGCTGATGGCGAAGGTCGCGCTGATGGACTTCGACAAGGCACTCGAGCTGTTCGAGCCTGTGCTCGGATTCGAGGTCCACGTCGAGCTGAACACCAAGACGAAGATGTTCTCGGGCGCGGGCAACCCCGCGCACCCCGAGAATCACGACGCCGAGCCGAACACGCTCGTCGCGCCCGTCGATATGGGTCTTCCCGGATCACTGCCCGTGGTGAACGAGACCGCGGTGCGCTACTCGATCAGTCTCGGGCTGGCGCTCGGCTGTTCGATCGCGCCGTCGAGCCGGTTCGCGCGCAAGAACTACTTCTACCCCGATCTCGGCAAGAACTACCAGATCTCGCAGTACGACGAGCCGATCGCATTCGACGGCGCGGTCGAGATCGAGCTCTCGGACGGGACGCTCGTCACGGTGCCCATCGAGCGCGCGCATATGGAGGAGGACGCCGGCAAGCTCACGCACATGGGCGGCTCGACGGGCCGCATCCAGGGCGCGGAGTACTCGCTCGTCGACTACAACCGCGCGGGAGTGCCGCTGGTGGAGATCGTCACCAAGCCGATCTTCGGCGCGGATCGCCGCGCACCCGAGGTCGCGAAGGCGTACGTCGCCGCGATCCGCGACATCGTCCTCGCGCTCGGCATATCCGAGGCCCGGATGGAGCGCGGCAACCTGCGCTGTGACGCCAATGTGTCGCTGCGCCCCCGGGTCGCCGAGGGCGAGCCGGTGCCGCCGCTGGGCACGCGCACGGAGACGAAGAACGTCAACTCCATGCGCTCAGTGGAGCGGGCGGTGCGTTACGAGATCCAGCGTCAGGCCGCCATCCTGGCCGCCGGGGGCTCCATCACGCAGGAGACCCGTCACTGGCACGAGGACACCGGGACCACGTCGCCGGGACGCCCGAAGTCGGATGCCGATGACTACCGGTACTTCCCGGAGCCCGACCTGCTCCCGGTGGCGCCATCGGAGGAGCTCATCGAGTCGCTGCGTGCCGCCCTCCCCGAGGCCCCGGCGGCACGCCGTCGTCGCCTGAAGGCGGAGTGGGGATTCACCGATCTGGAATTCCAGGACGTCGCGAACGGAGGCCTCCTCGCCGAGGTGGAAGCGACCGTCAAGGCGGGCGCGTCACCGGCCGCCGCCCGCAAGTGGTGGACGGGTGAGATCACCCGCATCGCCAACGCAGAGGGTGTCGAGCCGTCGTCGCTCGTCGGCCCTGCCGACGTCGCCGCCCTGCAGCTGCTCGTCGACGCCGGCACGCTCACGGACAAGCTCGCCCGTCAAGTGCTCGAGGGAGTGATCGCAGGCGAGGGCACGCCGCAGGAGGTCGTCGACGCGCGAGGTCTCGCTGTCGTCTCCGATGATGGCGCGCTGATCGCCGCCATCGACGAGGCCCTCGCAGCGCAGCCGGACGTGCTCGCCAAGATCCGCGATGGCAAGGTGCAGGCGGCCGGAGCTGTCATCGGTGCGGTCATGAAGGCCATGCGCGGCCAGGCCGACGCGGCGCGCGTGCGTGAGCTCGTGCTGGCACGCGCGGCGGAATAGTCGCGGCCGCACGTCCTTCGGCTGAGGCCGACGGCGCCGCCCAGGTGTCGTCGGCCTCAGCGACAATGGAGGAATGGGACGCGGAGACGGAACGGGGCGGCTGGTGTCCGCCGACGGAGCCGATGACACCGGCACCCGCATCCTCCACGTGGACATGGACGCGTTCTACGCGTCGGTCGAGGTGCTCGACGACCCGTCGCTCGCGAACAAGCCGATCATCGTCGGCGGCCTCGAAGGGCGCGGCGTCGTCTCGAGCGCGTCGTACGAGGCGCGCAGGTTCGGCGTGCGCGCCGCGATGTCGGTCGGTCAGGCGCTGCGCCTGTGTCCTGGCGCCGTGGTCGTCGCGCCTCATTTCGACCGATACGCCGCTCTGTCCCGACAGGTGATGGAGATCTTCCACGAGATCACGCCGCTCGTCGAACCGCTGTCGATCGACGAGGCCTTCCTCGACGTCAGCGGGGCGCGACGACTCTGGGGCAGCCCCGGTCGCATCGCTCGTGATCTGCGCGTGCGAGTGCGTGAGCGGACGGGGCTCGCCTGCAGTGTCGGCGTCGCGGCGACCAAGCACGTGGCGAAGATCGCCTCGACGCTCTCGAAACCGGATGGTCTGCTGATCGTCTCGGAGCGGGACACGGCGGCTTTCCTCGCCGACCGGCCGGTGAGAGCACTGTGGGGTGTGGGCCCGAAGGCGGCCGAGGCTCTCGAACGCCGTGGCATCCGCCTCGTGGCCGACGTGCTCGCCTCACCCCGCCCTGTCCTCGAGCGGGCTCTCGGCCGCGCAATGGGGGAGCGGATCTGGCAGCTCGCCCACGGCATCGATCCTCGCGAGGTGCAGACGGAGCATGTCGAGAAGAGCGTGGGGCACGAGGAGACGTTCCTAGAGGATGTCGACGATCCCGTCGTGCTGAGAACGGAGCTGCGACGCCTGGCCGATCGGGTGGCTGCCCGACTGAGGGCCGGCGGCTGGGAAGCGCAGACGATCGCCCTTAAGCTGCGATACGCCGACTTCACGACGTTGTCGCGCTCCGTGACGCTTCCGGAACCGACGCACGTGGGACAGCGCATCGGTGATGTGGCGATCGACCTTCTCGCCCAGCTGCCGCTGTCCCAGCCGGTGAGGCTCATCGGCGTCCGCGGCGAACGGCTCCGGTCCGCCGGCGGCGGAATGATCCCGCTGTGGGATGAGGATGCCGACTGGCGCGCGGTCGACGAGGCGCTCGACTCGGCGCGCGCTCGCTTCGGGCGTGCGGCGGTGACGCGCGCCAGCATTCTCGGCGGTCGCCGCGACGTCAACGCATTGCCGACGAATCCACGGCTCCCGCCCGTCGACCACTGAGCTGCTCCGATTGATCGGCAGGACCCCGCGCGCATCGCGCGGAGGCGCAGTAGCGTGGAGCCATGCCAAACCTCGCATTGGAACTCGGCAAGCAGGCCGCATCGCTGGGCGTGACCAGCGTCTACGGAGAGCAGCAGGACGTCGACGGCGTCCGGCTCGTGCCCGTGGCGCTGACGTGGTCGGGATTCGGCGCAGGAGAAGACGAGAACGGCGGTTCGGGCGGTGGCGGCGGCGGAGTCGCGATCCCGCTCGGCGCGTACGTGCGACGCGGCGACGACCTCCGTTTCGAGCCGAACGTCGTGTCGATCCTCGCGGTCGGCATCCCGTTCCTCTGGGTCGCGGGGCGTGCGCTGAGCCGCATCATCCGTGCGCTCAAGCGCTGACGTCGAGCGCGTGCTGGCCTCGGCGACTGCCGAGATCGTGGCACGCGCACGCGCACGCGCGGCTCGCGCGCCGGTCATCCTGATCGACGGTCGGTCGGGGGCGGGCAAGACCACGCTCGCCGCACGGGTCGCCGGTGCTCTCGACGCGCACGTGCTGGCGCTGGACTCGGTCTATCCGGGGTGGGACGGGCTCGCGGCTGGCGCGGAGATCGTCCGCCGCGGTGTGCTCGAGCCGCGGGCGCACGGCCGGCCCGGGTGCTGGCCACGGTGGGACTGGACCCGCGACCGCGTCGCGGAGGAGCGCGAGGTGCCCGTCGATGTGCCGCTCGTCGTCGAGGGCGCGGGGGTGCTGACACCGGCGAGCAGGATGCTCAGCGACGTTCAGGTGTGGGTCGAGTCTCCGACTGGCTCTCGGCGCGAGCGCGCCCTCGATCGCGACGGCGACGCGTATCGGCCCCATTGGGAGCGATGGGCGGCCCAGGAAGAGGCGCACATCAGAGCGCACGACCCGGCATCCCTTGCGGTCATCATCGTCGACGTGCCCTGAGGGCACGGGAGGTCAATCGTCGAGTGCCTGAAGCAGGCCTTCGAGACGGAAGCCGAGCCAGTCGTAGACGCCGAAGCGCGGATCATCGGGGTCGTGGTCGTGCTCGTGGGTGATCCCGAGGCGCGTGGCCAGCACGAGCCGCAGCGCCGTCAGCGTGCGCAGCCACGCCGCCGCGCGTTCGGAGTCGAGCCGCACCGTCATCGCCGTCGTCGCGGCAGAGTCGTCCAGCTCCTCCACCACCAGGCGTGCGCCGTCGTCGACCAGATCGGCCAGCACCGTCTCGGCGTCCGAACGCCGGCGCTGCAGGAGGTCACCCTGTGTGACGCTTCGGAACTCGACGCCGGCCTCCGAATCATCAGGGTAGGCATCGGGCACGAGGCGGGCGACCGCCGGGTCGGACGGCGTGGTCGGGATCGAGGGCTCTTCGAGAAGGTCCAGGAACTGTTCGACAAGGCCCGTCAGGTGCGCCGCCTCCAGCTTTGCCATCTCAAGCACCACGATGCGCGGGTTCATGCGTCTCCCTGTCTCACGGTCGCCCACAGGCCGTAATCGTGCATCGCCTGGACATGCAGCTCCATCTGCTCCCGCGCGCCCTCGGCGACGATGGCATGGCCGACGTGATGGACGGCAAGCATCAGCTGCTCGGCGCGCTCCCTGCTGTATCCGAAATACTCCCGGAACACATGAGTGACGTACGACATGAGGTTGACCGGGTCATTCCACACGACGGTCTGCCACGGCCGGGACTCAGCCGTGTCACGCCGCGTGTCGAGGTCTTCAAGGGGGAGGCTCATGCCCACCCCAGCTCATGCAGACGGGCGTCGTCGATGCCGTAGAAGTGGGCGATCTCATGGACGAGGGTCGTGTGGAGCTCGTCTTTGAGCGATTCGAGATCGTCGCACGCGTCAAGGTGCGGATCGCGATAGACGATGATGCGGTCGGGAAGGTCCCCGAGGCCGTACCTGTCGCGTTGGGTCAGCGCGAGCCCGTCGTACAGTCCGAAGAGGTCGAGCGAGCCGTCCTCGGGTCGGTCCTCGACGACGAAGACGATGTTCTCGAGGCCTGCGAGCATTTCGTCAGGCAGGTCATCCAGGACCTCTGACACCAGGGTCTCGAACGTGTCGGCATCCATCTCCATCATCGCCCGACCACCACACATCAAGCCTAGTCCGCGCGGCGCCGCGCGCGGTGTTCGGATGTATCACCTGCCGCCGCCCGGTCTCCTCGGAGAGGGAGGCGCATATGAAGCTCCGCAGGCCGGCGAAGCAGGGCACGCACAACGGCTTTCGTCCGCCGTCGCACCCACTCGGCCGGCATTCGGGCGAGGACTACGGCTGGGGCTCCGGCACCGGGGTGTACGCCGCCGCGGAGGGCGTTGTGGAATACGTCTACTCCGGGGGTGAATACAACCGAGGGTGGGGCAATCGGATCATCATCCGTCACACCGACCAGTGCGTCACGACCTACAATCACCTCGCTCAGGGGTCGATCCGGGTCCGTGAAGAGCAACGGGTCGCTGTGGGGGAGCGCTTGGGGACAATGGGGTCGACAGGAAAGTCGCCGAACGGAAGGCACCTCCACTTCGAGCTCTACGTCGATGGGTCCCGTGTCGATCCGCATCCCTACTTCCGGAGGCATCTGCCGGGCTCCGCGCCCGCGGCGTCGCGGCCTCTTCGGCCGAACGGTCCGCAACAGCGCGTCGTGCGACACACCACGAACCGCAGAGGTCAGCCCACGCTGACGGGCGCGGTGAAGAGGCCCCAGCTTCGCAAAGGCACCGTCGGGTTTTTCGACGGGTTCATCCGCGGCGAGGAAGTGACGCAGAACGGCGTGACCTCGCGGATCTGGTTCCGCGGGGCGTTCTCTCACGATTGGTTCTGGGCAGGCAACTTCACCACGACGTCGACCCGCGGTCTCGAGGATCTCGGAACCTTCTCGGCGTAGGCCGCGAGAACGCTTGCGGCAACCGACGCCGACGGCGCGTGTGCCGCGTTCTCGCTGGAAAACTTGGGGTGAGTAACGGGACTTGAACCCGCGACCCCCTGGACCACAACCAGGTGCTCTACCAACTGAGCTATACCCACCATGTGCCTGCACGCAGGCAACCAGTCGATTCTATTACAGCTCGGAGGCGAACATTGACACTGTCGCCGCCGAAACCTCTCGAGCCATGTCACTGGTGGGTCCGGGCTCGGGGACGAACACCACCTGACGGTAGTACGCGAGCTCCCGAATCGACTCGCGGATGTCTGCCAGCGCGCGGTGTCCGCCGTCCTTCGCGGGGGCGTGGAAGTATGCCCTCGGATACCACCGACGCGACAGCTCCTTGATGCTTGAGACATCGACGTTGCGGTAGTGCAGCCAGCGATCCACTCGCGGCATGTATCGCGCGAGGAACATCCTGTCGGTTCCGATCGTGTTGCCGGCCAAGGGCGCCTTGCCCTCGGGGACGAAGCGCTGAATGTACTCGAGCGACTTGAACTCGGCCTCGGCGACGCTGACGCCATTCGGGATCTCATCGAGCAGGCCGGAGGTGCGGTGCATCTCGGTCACGAACTCGCTCATGTTGTCGAGAGCCGCCTGGTCGGGCTTGATCACGATCTGAAAGCCCGGGTCGAGGATCTTCAACTCGTAATCCGTCACGATGATCGCGATCTCGACGAGCTGATCGACGGAGAGGTCGAGGCCCGTCATCTCGCAGTCGATCCAGACGAGCCGGTCGTTCTCCGCTGCTCCCACCATGTAGCCATCCTAACGAGCGCGCCTGACACGGCGGCCCCGACGACCGCCCACGGCGGACGACGCGGTGAGACTGGAGCCCCCCCAGGAGGATTCGAACCCCCGACCTGGCGGGTAGAAACCGCTCGCTCTGTCCACTGAGCTATGAGGGGAAGTGGTGGATCCATTCCTACCGTACCGCGACAGTCGGCAGCGATCGCCTCTCCGACGCGCGACCTGCCGCTGCCATAGCGCACCGAGCGCGTCTGGCGTACGGTCGGGGACACCGGAAGGGAGTGTGACATGACAACCACGGAAGCCTCCACGCTCTGGCTGGCGTATGACGCGGAGGGCCGCGTCGCCGGCACGATCCGCAAAGCCGACGGCACTTACACGGTCACGATGGCAGGAGCAGACAAGTCTCTCGGCGCCTACCCGGCGATGGAGATCGCCAAGAAGGCGCTCCACGCGCACATGCCTCCGGGTTCCGACTGGCCGCAGTTCCGTGAGCACTGACAACGCTGGGGCGGCGGCGTCCTCGCCTCTGTGAGGACCGCCGCTCCGCGCGCTCAGTGTGCCGGCGCCGACTCCGCCGTCTGTTCGGCGGGGACCTTCGGCCGACGGTCGAACCAGGGCAGCGCGAGGTGCACAGCGGGCCCGATCAGTGCGGCGAACAGCAGCGTGCCGAGGCCGACCGTACCGCCCAGCAGCCAGCCGGCGACCAGCACGGACACTTCGACGATGAGGCGGGCGAGCCAGATCGGCCACCCCAGGCGGCTGTTGATGCCCGTCATGAGCCCGTCGCGCGGCCCCGGGCCGAAGTTCGCGCCGATGTAGAGCCCGGACGCGAGCGCCACAAGGGCGATGCCCGCGAGGAACACGGCGAGCTGGACGACGAATCCCTCGATCGGCGGCACGAGCCCGAGTGTGATCTGCATGCTCGTGCCGACGAGCAGGATGTTCGCGATCGTGCCGACGCCGGGCTTCTGTCGGAGCGGGATCCACAGCAGCAGCACGAAGAAGCCGAGAAGATTCGTGACCCAGCCGATTCCTATGCCGGTCTGGAGGGAGATGCCCTGCGCGAAGACGGTCCACGGATCGAGCCCGATGCTCGCCTGCACCATAAACGCGCAGCCGGCGCCGTAGAGGAGGAGGCCCATGAGCAGCTGAGTCGAACGCAACACCATGGATCCCATCACATCGCATGATTGGCCTTCTCAGAGCAGGCCAATCGCCATAAAGTGGCCGGATGGACTCTCGGGTGTCGGCACGTGTTCTCAGCAGCGCGCTGGGCGGGTGGCGCACGCGCGAGCCGGCTTACGAGGCGCTGGCCGACGGCATCCGGCTGCTCTGCCTCGACAACCGGCTGGCACCTCGTACCGCGCTTCCTGCCGAAAGAGAGCTTGCTCACGCTCTGTCGGTGAGCAGGACGACGGTCGCGGCCGCGTACCGCTCCCTGAGGGAATCGGGGCACATCTCGAGCGTGCGCGGCTCGGGCAGCGTCACGCTCCCACTCGGGCGCCGAGAGTCCGGGGCCCCGCGCGTGGCAGCCGACGACATCGACCTCGTGCAGGCCAGCCCTGCCGCCTGGCCCGGACTCGCAGGCGTCATGAGCGACGCAGCGCAGGACGTGGCGGCCCTCGTGTCGCGTGCCGGGTACGACATCGTCGGCTCGGCCGCCCTGCGAGCGGCGATCGCGGACCGCTACACCCAGCGAGGCCTGTCGACCACGCCCGAGCAGATCGTCGTCACGACCGGCGCCCAGAGCGCGATCCACCTGTTGGCAACGACGCTCCTGCACCGCGGGGACCGCGCCGCAATCGAGACGCCGACCTACCCCCACGCCGCTGAGGCGCTGCGCCGGGCAGGTGCGCGGCTCGTGAGCATTCCGGTCACGACGGATGACGGATGGGATCTCGACCGTGCTGTCCAGGTCTTCGCCCGTACGGGGCCGTCGATCGCGTACCTCATGCCGCATTTCCAGAATCCGACGGGGCGAAGCATGACGCCCGAGGAGCAGGAAGTCATCCACGCCGCCGCACGATCGTCGAACTCGGTGATCGTGGTCGACGAGACGACAGGGGAGCTGGCCATCGACCACCCTGTCCCGTCGGCCCTCGCGTTCCCGGATGATCGGGTCGTCCGGGTGGGCTCGCTGGGGAAGACCGTCTGGGGCGGCCTGCGCATCGGATGGATCCGGGCCGATCGCGAGATCGCGGCGGAGGTCATCGCCGGCCGCTCCGCGAACGAACTCGGCACGCCCGAGTTCGAGCAGGCTGTGGCCGTGCGGCTCATCGGGGAGATGTCGGCCATTCTGGTGCAGCGCGCCACGCTTCTCCGTGAGGGGCGAGACGCCCTCACATCGGCGCTCATCGACAGGCTGCCTCGGTGGCGGGTGCCGACGGTGACTGGCGGCGTCTGCCTCTGGGTCGAGCTCGATGCTCCGCTCAGCTCCGGCCTCGTGCTCGCGGCGCGCCAGCGGGGGCTGCACCTGTCTGCGGGGCCGCGCTTCTCGCCCGACGGCGGGCACGAACGTCATCTGCGCATCCCTTTCACGGCGCCCGCCGACCAGCTGCGTCGTGCTGTCGAAATCCTCGCCGCGGTGTGGCCGGAGGTGCGCACCGCGGCCCCGCGTGGGATCGTCGAACCGGCTGAGGCGCTGGTCTGAGCGGCGTCGCTCGATCAGCGCGACAGACGCAGGCAGTCGACCGCCTCCCGGGGTGTCCAGAACTCACCGATGTCCCGGAATGTGCGACTCGAGACCTGGAATCGGCGTGCGACGAAGCGCCGGCCACGGACGTCTGTCCGCACCGTCAGGTGGCCGACGGCACGTCCCTCGCGATCCACGACGCGCCAGAGCGCGTCGCCTACCCGGAGCATCCGCATGCCGCTGATGACTCCGGGGAGTTCCATTGTGTAAAGCGTGAGCGCCATGTCTTCTCCTCTCGGTTCGAACATATGTGCGACGTCCGACATCGCCCCCGGCTTCCTCCACAAGGGACGGGCGGCCGTCACATCCGCACGAGAACACGGCGATCGCACCGGGGTGCAGGCAGACCGCGGGATCCTCGACCAGTGCGGGAAGCCCCGCCGAGAGGAGAAGAGCATGAGCGACCAGATCACCATCGTCGGGACCGTCGTGAACGATCCTGAACGCCGGCGGACATCGGGAGGAGTCACCGTTGCGAACCTTCGGGTCGCGAGCAACGTCCGCCGCCGCGACGAGGCGACAGGGTCATGGGTGGACGGCCACACCAACTGGTATTCCGTGTCGGCCTACCGCGGGCTCGCCGAACACACGCTTGCGTCGGTGCGCAAAGGCCAGCGCGTCGTCGTGGTGGGCGCGTTCAAGCTTCGGGAATGGGAGTCGAACGGCCGGCAGGGCGTGGCGGCGGAGATCGATGCCTTCTCGCTCGGCCATGACCTGCTGTGGGGCACATCGACCTTCACCCGGCAGGAGCGGGCCGTCGGGGTGACGTCGACGCTGGAGGCGGATGCCGGAACGGCAGAGAATCAGGGTGGCAGACAGAGAGCAGGCGCCCCGACGACCTCCGAGGGCTCCGCGGAGTGGGCGGTGGCGCCTTTGGAGGATGCCACTCCGTTCTGAGGGTCCCGGGCCGGGGGAGCCATGTGCAGCGAGGTGTGCGACGTAGACTCGCGGAGTGCAGCGATCCCTCTCCCGTTCCGCTCTCGTCGCCGTCGTCGGACTGATGACGATCGCGATCGCCGCCTGCTCGTCTGAAGGATCGGCCGCGCCGTCGCCGACCGCCTCTCCTGCCGTCACCGTCTCCGATGCGCCCACGCCGACGCCGACGACGCCGGTGCTGGTGCCGGAAGGCACCGCCGAGGACAACCTCGCCGTGTTCACGTGGGTGACCGAGACGGTCTGGGACTCGGACGATCGGGTGAAGGGCCGGGCATACATCGATGCGCTGGAAGATGCCGGCTTCGACCGAGAGGACATGGAGGTGACGCGTGACGAGTCCACCGTGGGCAATCCCGCCGAGAGCATCCAGTTCTCCGTCCTGTGGCGCGACGATTGCATCGTCGGGCAGGTCGGCCCTTCGACCGAGAAGCCGACAGCCGTCGTGCTCCCGGAACTCCCGGAGGGCGGCTGCCTGGTCGGACAGACCCGCCCGATCGACTGGTGATCGCTGCCGTCCGGTCGAATGCGAGTGCGGATCGGCGCAGAGTCAGGCACGCGTTGCGGTATCCGGAGAGAACGGCGTGCGCGAACGGTAGGCTGGGAGGCTGACGTCATCACGCATTGGAGAGCGTTTTACCCCTATGGCTGAGTACATCTACCAGATGGTCCGTGCCCGCAAGGCGGTCGGAGAGAAGCTCATTCTCGACGACGTCACGATGGCGTTCCTTCCCGGCGCGAAGATCGGCATGGTCGGACCCAACGGCGCCGGCAAGTCGACGATCCTCAAGATCATGGCGGGGCTCGACCAGCCGTCGAACGGCGAGGCGAAGCTCGCCCCCGGCTACAGCGTCGGAATCCTCATGCAGGAGCCCGAGCTCGACGAGTCCAAAACGGTCCTGGAGAACATCCAGGAGGGCATCGCGATCAAGGCGAAGCTCGATCGCTTCAACGAGATCTCGGGGCTCATGAGCGACCCCGACGCCGACTTCGACACGCTTCTCGCCGAGATGGGGACGCTGCAGGAGGAGATCGACGCCGCCGACGCGTGGGACCTCGACTCCCAGCTCGAACAGGCCATGGACGCCCTGCGCACGCCTCCCGGCGACGCCTCCGTGAGCAACCTCTCGGGCGGTGAGAAGCGTCGTGTCGCGCTCACCAAGCTCCTCCTGCAGAAGCCCGATCTGCTCCTCCTCGACGAGCCCACGAACCACCTGGACGCCGAGAGTGTCCTCTGGCTCGAGCAGCACCTGCAGAAGTACCCCGGCGCGGTCATCGCCATCACTCACGACCGCTACTTCCTCGACAACGTGGCAGAGTGGATCGCCGAGGTCGACCGCGGCCGGCTTATCGGCTACGAGGGCAACTACTCGACCTACCTCGAGAAGAAGGCCGAGCGTCTCGAGGTCCAGGGCAAGAAGGACGCCAAGCTCGCGAAGCGCCTCGCCGAAGAGCTCGAGTGGGTCCGCTCCAACGCGAAGGGGCGTCAGGCCAAGTCGAAAGCGCGTCTCGCGCGCTACGAGGAGATGGCCGCCGAAGCTGAGCGCACCCGGAAGCTCGACTTCGAGGAGATCCAGATCCCGCCGGGGCCGCGTCTGGGCAGCATCGTCATCGAGGCCAAGAACCTCAAGAAGTCGTTCGGCGATCGCTCGCTGATCGACGGCCTCAGCTTCAGCCTTCCGCCGAACGGCATCGTCGGTGTCATCGGTCCCAACGGCGTCGGAAAGACGACGCTGTTCAAGACCATCGTGGGCCTCGAACCGCTCGACGGGGGCGACCTCAAGGTCGGCGAGACGGTCAAGATCAGCTACGTCGATCAGACCCGCGCCAACATCGATCCGAATAAGACGCTGTGGGAGGTCGTCTCGGACGGACTCGACATCATCACGGTCGGCAAGACCGAGATCCCCTCGCGCGCGTACGTGTCGAAGTTCGGCTTCAAGGGGCCCGACCAGCAGAAGAAGGCAGGCGTGCTGTCGGGTGGTGAGCGCAACCGGCTCAACCTCGCCCTCACGCTCAAGGAGGGCGGCAATCTGCTGCTTCTCGACGAGCCGACCAACGACCTTGACGTCGAGACGCTGCAGTCGCTCGAGAACGCGCTGCTCGAGTTCCCCGGCTGCGCCGTCGTGATCACCCACGACCGGTGGTTCCTCGACCGCATCGCTACGCACATCCTGGCCTACGAGGGCACCGAGGAGCAGCCCGACCGCTGGTACTGGTTCGAGGGGAACTTCGAAGCGTACGAGGCGAACAAGATCGATCGCCTCGGCCCCGACGCGGCGACACCGCACCGCTCCACTTACCGCAAACTCACGCGTGACTGACAGCGGCCCGCGCCTCCACGTCCCCATCCACCTGCGGTGGGGAGACCTCGATGCGTTCAATCACGTGAACAACACGTCGATGCTGAAGCTCTTGGAGGAGGCGCGGGTGCGCGTCTTCTGGACCCCGGAAGACGGCGACATGGCGCCGGAGACCGCCGTCGTCAGCAGCAGCATCGACGCCGGGCTGCTCACGCTCATCGCTCGTCAGGAGATCGAGTACCTCGCGCCCGTCCCGTATCGGCGTGAGCCGCTGGACGTGCAGCTGTGGTTCAGCAAGATCGGCGGATCCAGCATCGAAGTCTGCTACGAGGTCTACAGCCCGCAGACCGACACGCCGCAGAGGCTGTACGCTCGCGCGACCACCGTTGTCGTCATGGTGGATGCCAAGTCCGGCCGGCCGATGCGCCTCACCGAGGAGATGCGCGCGGCGTGGACGCCCTACCTCGGCGAGGCTGTCCGCTACGGGCACCGGCGCTGACCGCACGACGGCGGACTCTCGGACCGTCCGGGGAGCTCGTCAGCGAGCCGATCCCGCATCAGGCACCCGGACCATGATCTCCTGAGAGACCGTGGCCAGGAGGCGACCGGAGCGGTCGAACATCCGCGCTGTCGAGAGCCCGCGGCCGGCACGCGCGCTGGGGGACTCCTGCACATAGAGAACCCACTCGTCGACGCGCGCCGGCCGGTGCCACCACATGGCGTGGTCGAGACTTGCCACCTTGAGCCCGGGCAGCGACCAGGGAATGCCATGTGCGCGCAGCACCGGCTCCTGGATCGTCATGTCGCTCATGTACGCGAGCACAGCGCGATGCATCGCGGCGTCGTCTCCGATCGGACGGCGCACCCGCATCCAGACCGCCTGTCGTGGCTCCTGCGGTCCCTCGACCGATGTGTAGATGTCGCCCGTGGCATGGAGGGTCTCGATGGGGCTCTGAGCCAGGAGGCGCTGAGACAGCGGGTGCAACGGGGTCGGGCTGGGCTGCGCCAGGATCTCCTCGGGCGTTCGGATGCCGCTGGGCGCCTCGACCTGGTGATCGAGGCCGTCGCTCTCGCGTTCGAACGACGCGATCATCGAGAAGATCGGCACACCGCCCTGGAAGGCCTGCGAGCGCCGAGTGGAGAACGACCGGCCGTCATGGATGCGATCGACGGAGATCGTCAGCCCCTGCGAAGCATCGCCCGGGCGCAGGAAATAGCCATGCATCGAGTGCGGAATGCGGTCATCGTCGGTCGTGCGCTCCGCCGCGATCACCGCCTGCGCTAGCACCTGGCCGCCGAAGATCCGGCCGCTGGGCATGGGGTGCGACGACCCCGTGAAGATGTCCTCCGTCGTGCGCGCCTCGCTGGACGCGAGGTCGAGGACCTCCAGCATCGCTGCAACCGGATCAGCACCGTCTGTCACGCCAACTCCGCTCCCGCTCCGGTCGACACACCGCTTGATAGTTTAGGTCGGATGCCGTCTTTCATCCTCTTCGACGACGCTCCCTCCGCCGCCGACGCCCTCACGTTCGCTCAGCGGGCCGCGCGTCTTGGCGACGGAGCGGTGCGGCTTCGCGCCTCCGGCGGCGTGCTCGGTCTGAGCTGCGCCGCCCTCGCGCCGCAGACACTGCTCGACGAGACGCCGACGGTGCTGGGCATGCGCTTCCTTCGCGTGGACGCAGAGCTGGTCTGTGATCTCGCCGTCGACGCGTCGGCGCTCACGCTCAGCGAGGATGGCGTCGCCCTCGTATTGCCGGAGACGGCCGTGTCCGTGCCTTGGGCAGGCATCTCGCCGCCCCGCTCCGGGTGGACGGCCGCCGGTGCGATTCCCGCAGCGACGCTCGCCTCGCGAGCCCAGTGGGGGATCGCCTCCGTGGCGCAGGGCGTCCCCACCGCGGCGGGCGAAGACCTGGTGCGTGCCGTGCGCGCAGACGTGTGGGGGCGTGAAGACGCCGACCTCGCAGGCCTTCCGCTGGGCGTCGCGTTCGCCGCGTTCGCCCTTGGATTCATCGGCGGCGAGGAAGAGGCGCAGGTGCGCCGGCAAGGCCCATGGTCACGTGTCAGCCTCGCGCGGGGTCATGTCATCACCCGGGGCACGACCCGAGCCGGGCTCACGGCCGTCAGGCCGACGACTCCGCGCGACTGAGACGCCAGCTCACACGGCGGCCGCAGCAGCCCGACCGGCAGCGCGCCCGGAGAAGAGACAGCCGCCGAGGAACGTGCCCTCGAGCGCGCGGTAGCCATGGAGGCCGCCGCCACCGAAGCCCGCGGCCTCGCCGGCCGCGTACAGGCCCGGGATCGGTTCGCCGCCCTCTCCGAGCGCGCGTGCCGACAGGTCGGTCTCGATTCCGCCGAGCGACTTGCGTGTCAGCACGTGCAGCTTGACGGCGATGAGGGGGCCCGCCTTCGGGTCGAGAATGCGATGGGGCTTGGCGGTGCGCACGAGCTTGTCGCCCCGGAATGCGCGAGCGGAGCGCAGCATCGCGATCTGCGCGTCTTTTGTGAAGTCATTGTCGATCTCGCGGTCGCGTGCGACGACCTCGGCCTTCACCCGCTCTGCATCCAAGGCGTCGCCGCCTGGCAGCGTCTTCATGCCGGCGATCAGCTCGTCGAGATCCTGGCGCACGATGAAGTCGGCGCCGTGGTCGAGGAACGCCTGCACCGGACCTGCAGCGCCTTTGCCGAGCCGGGACTTGACCAGCAGCGGCACGTCCTTGCCGGTCAGATCGGGGTTCTGCTCGCTTCCCGACAGCGTGAACTCCTTCTCGATGATGGAGTGGGAGAGCACGAACCACGAGTGGTCGTAGCCGGTCTTGCGCAGATGCGCGAGCGTGCCGAGCGTGTCGAAGCCGGGGAACAGCGGCGCGGGCAGGCGTGACCCCGTCGCGTCCAGCCACAGGGAGGACGGGCCGGGCAGGATGCGGATGCCGTGGTTCGGCCACATCGGATTCCAGTTCTGGATGCCCTCGACGTAGTGCCACATGCGGTCGCGATTGATCACACGCGCTCCGGCGGCCTCTGAGACGGGCTGCATGGAGCCGTCGACGTACGCGGGGACGCCCGAGATCATCGTCTTCGGCGGCGTGCCGAGACGCGCGGGCCACTGGGCGCGCACAAGGTCGTGGTTCCCGCCGATGCCGCCCGAGGCGACGATGGTGGCCGAGGCCGTGATCTCGAAGGAGCCGACGACCTCCCGCGACGTCGCCTCGCCGCGGGCGGCCCCGGATGGCTCGAGAATGTCTCCCATCGCGCCGGTCACCGCGCCGTCCTGGGTCATCAGCCGAGTGACACGGTGGCGGGGGAGCACGACGACACGCCCCGCGGCTTCCGCCTGTTCGACGGCCTTCTGGAATGGAGCGACGATTCCGGGACCGGTGCCCCACGCGATGTGGAAGCGCGGCACCGAGTTGCCCGGTCCGGTGGCAGTGTAGCCGCCGCGTTCGGCCCATCCGACGATCGGGAAGAATCCCACGCCCATGCCGCGAAGCCACGCCCGCTTCTCTTCGTGCGCGAAGTTCAGGTAAGCCTCGGCCCATCGCTGGGGCCACGCGTCTTCCTCACGGTCGAAGCCCGCCGTGCCCGCCCAGTCCTGGCGCGCGAGCTCGAGGGAATCGTGGATCCCCAGCCGCCTCTGCTCGGGCGAGTCGACGAGGAAGAGCCCGCCGAACGACCAGTGAGCCTGCCCGCCGAGGTCGGTGCGCGGCTCCTGGTCGACGATGACCACGCGCTTGCCGGCGGCCACCGCTTCACCCGCCGCGACGAGTCCCGCCAGCCCCCAGCCGATGATGAGGATGTCTGTGGACTGCACCGAGGCGGGTGCGTTCATGACGACTCCTTTGTCGCTTCCGGGTGTACGGGCAGGCTGGACGCTGCCGCGGGGCGCTCGGGACCGATCCCGGCCGGCTCGAAGGTGTTCACCATGGCGTGCGCCGCGCGCTGAAGATAATCCCACAGCGTCGCTTCGTGCAGCGGAGGCAGGCCCAGCTCGTCGACGGCCGCGCGCATGTGCTGCAGCCAGCGATCGCGCGCATCCGGGTCGACGTGGAAGGGCATGTGCCGCATCCGCAGCCGTGGGTGGCCGCGTCGCTCGCTGTACGTCGTCGGCCCACCCCAGTACTGCTCCAGGAAGAGCGTCAGCCTCTCGGCGGCCGGGCCGAGGTCCTCTTCGGGGTACATGGGGCGCAGCACCTCATCGTCGGCGACGCCTCGATAGAACGCGTCCACAAGCCGGACGAAGGTGTCGTGGCCGCCGACCTCCTCGTAGAAGGTCATCGGCATGCTGTCTGTCACTTCGCTTCTTCCTCCGGTGCCTGCTGAGCCTGCGGCTTGCCCCCCTTGCGCTTGGGGCGCCAGGCCGGACGCGCGTCGGCGACCGGCACCGGCTTGGTCTTCGGCGGGTTCGCGCCCCGCACCCGCTGTGCGCCCTCGAGACCCGTGAGCGTGACGGAGCTGAGCTGCGGAAGGCTGATCCCCAGCGCCTCTACGGCGCGCTTGAGCCGCATGCGCAGTTCGCGCGCGACGTCGTCCTTCGCGTTGGCGCGCGTCTTCATCACGAGACGGATGACGAGAGTCTCGCCCGCGACCGACTCGAGGCCCCACACCTCGGGCTGCTCCACGATGCGGCTCCGCCACTTCGGGTCTTTCGCGAGGGTCTTCGCAGCGTCGAACAGCGCCTTCTCGACCTCTTCGACGACGGCATCGGACGGCACCGTCACATCCACGATGACGCGCGACCAGCCCTGTGACATGTTCCCGATGCGCGTGATCTCGCCGTTCCGCACGTACCAGAGCGTCCCGTTCACGTCCCGGACGTGCGTGATGCGCACACTCACGTACTCCACCACGCCCGTAGCGAGGCCCACATCGACGACATCTCCGATGCCGATCTGGTCTTCGGCGACGATGAAGATGCCGTTGAGGACGTCTTTGACGATGTTCTGCGCCCCGAAGCCGAGGCCCGCGCCGATCGCGGCCGACAGCAGCGCGAACGAGCCGAGGATCGAGTCGTTGATCATGTGGACGCTGAGGAAGACCGCGATGATCACGAGCGTCACGTTGACGATGTTCTGAAGGATCGTCCCGAGCGTGCGCGTTCGCTGCACGAGGCGCACCTGCGCGAGCGGAGAGGCATCGATCGCGCGGGTGTCGTCGACGTTCGCCTTGGACTTCGCGCCTTCCACGATGCGCTTGACCACGCGGTGGATCACCAGGCGCAAGAGCCACGCAACGACGAACGCGCCCACGATGATCGCCACGATCCCGAGGGCCTTCATGCCGACGCCGACGGCGACGTTCCCGACGGTCGACCAGAGGTCGGAGCGTTCCATGTCCATTGGTACGATCCTAGTCAGCGGCGCTCCGGGAACGCTGAAGGCGGGAGGGGCGCCGGGCCGCCGCCCGACGCCCCTCCCGGCTATGGTCTCAGTGCTTCACTGCGCGTCGCGCTCCTGCACCGACAGCGCCCGCTCGACGCCGGCCAGATTCTCGCTCACCAGGCGGCGGAGCGCGGGGGGCGCATCGCGGTGGGAGTCGAGCCACGCCCGCGTCGCGTCACGAAGGGCGGAGTCCGCGAGCGGCGACGGGTACAGGCCCGTGATGAGGTAGCTCGCGATCTGATAGGTCCGGTCGTTCCAGACCGGGAGCAGCATCGCGAAGTACTCATCGACGAACGGGGCGAGCACGTCGCGGCTGGCGGGGTGCACGAAGCCGAGGGCCGCGGCGCGCACGACCGTGTTCGGCAGGTCGTTCGAGTCGATCAGCGACGACCATGCGGCGCGCTTGGCCTCCCGTGTGGGCAGCGCCGCCTTGGCCTGTGCCGCGAACTCGCCGCCCTTGGCGGTGTTGTCGGCGCTGAGGGCCTCGTCGATCGCCGCTTCGTCGACGGCACCGCCGGCGGCGAGCGAGACGAGGAGCGTCCACGACAGGTCGTCGTCGATCGTCAGCCCCTCGAGCGTGGTTGTGGCGTCCCGCAGTGCACGGACCCGCTCCCAGTGCTCGTCGGTCGACGCCGCCGACGCGAAGGCCGTGACGAACTGCAGCTGACTGTCGCTGCCGGGCTCTGCCTGCTGCGCGAGCGCCCACAGACCGTCGGCCACCTTCGCGCGCGTGTCCTCGCGCTTCTCGGGCGCGACATACGAGTTGGCGGCCAGCTGCAGCTGCGCGAGCGTCGTGCGGACGGTCGTCGACTCGGTCTCCGTCCCGATGTTGCGGAGCACCAGGTCGACGTAGTCGGATGCCGATGCCTCGGCGTCGCGAGTCTGGTCCCACGCGGCGCCCCACACGAGCGAGCGCGCGAGCGGGTCGCTGATCTTCCCCAGGTGCTCGATCGCGGTCTGAAGGGAGCGATCGTCGAGCCGGATCTTCGCGTAGGCGAGGTCGTCGTCGTTCAGGAGCACCAGGTCGGGGCGGGCCAGACCCTTGAGCTCGGCCACCTCCGTGAGATCGCCGTCGACGTCGATCTCGATGTGGTGCGTGCGCACGAGCGCGTCGCCGTCGAGCGTGTAGAAGCCGACGCCGAGGCGGTGCGGGCGGATGGTCGGGTAGTCGGCGGGCGCCGTCTGGACGATGGCGAAGCGCGTGATCGCCCCGGCATCGTCGGTCTTGATCTCCGGCGACAGCGTGTTCACGCCCGCGGTCTCGAGCCACTTCTTCGACCAGCTCGTGAGTTCGCGACCGCTTGTGGTCTCAAGCTCGGCGAGGAGATCGGACAGCTCGGTGTTGCCCCATGCGTGCTTCTTGAAGTAGGCCGAGACGCCCGCGAAGAACTGCTCGATGCCGACCCAGGCCGCGAGCTGCTTGAGCACCGAGCCGCCCTTGGCATAGGTGATGCCGTCGAAGTTGACCTGAACGTCCTCGAGGTCGTTGATCTCGGCGACCACCGGGTGAGTCGAGGGGAGCTGGTCCTGCCGGTAGGCCCAGGTCTTCTCCATCGCGTTGAACGTCGTCCACGCCTCGGTCCACTCCGTGGCCTCTGCGGTCGCGATCGTCGAGGCCCACTCGGCGAACGACTCGTTCAGCCACAGGTCGTTCCACCACTTCATGGTCACGAGGTCGCCGAACCACATGTGGGCCAGCTCGTGGAGGATCGTGACGACGCGGCGCTCCTTGACGGCATCCGTGACCTTGCTCCGGAAGACGTACGTCTCGGTGAACGTGACGGCGCCCGCGTTCTCCATGGCGCCGGCGTTGAACTCGGGGACGAAGAGCTGGTCGTACTTCTCGAACGGGTATGGCGTCTGGAACTTCTCCTCGAAGTAGGCGAAGCCCTGACGCGTCTTCTCGAACACGTAGTCGGCGTCGAGGTGCTGCCACAGGCTCTTGCGGGCGTACACGCCGAGCGGAATGACGCGACCCGACGAGCTCGTGAGCTCGGAGAAGGTCGCCTCGTAGGGGCCGGCGATGAGCGCAGTGATGTACGACGAGATCCGGGGGGTCGGTGCGAACTCCCACGTCGCGACGCCTTCGCCCGCGGAGGCAGGCTCCGGAGTGGGGGAGTTCGACACGACCTTCCACGCGGCGGGTGCCGTGACGGTGAACTGGAAGGTCGCCTTGAGGTCGGGCTGCTCGAACACGGCGAAGACGCGCCGCGAGTCGGGCACCTCGAACTGGGAGTAGAGGTAGACCTCACCGTCGACCGGGTCGACGAACCGGTGGAGTCCCTCACCGGTGTTCGTGTACAGGCAGTCGGCCTCGACGATGAGTTCGTTCTCGGCGGCGAGTCCGTCGAGGACGATGCGCGAGTCGGCGAGGGCGACGGAGGGGTCGATCACGCGACCATTGAGGGTGATCGAGTGCACTTCGCGCGCGATCAGGTCGATGAAGGTGGTCGCGCCCTCGACGGCGGCGAACCGCACGACGGAGCGCGAGCGGAACACCTCCGGGCCGGTCGTCAGATCGAGCGTCACCTCATACGAGGCTGTGTCGACGATCGCGCGGCGCTCCTGCGCTTCGCTGCGGGTGAGATTCTCTCCAGGCACGTGCGTGTCTCCCAAGGGTCAGGGTCGATGCCGAACGCCGACGCGGATGGCGCCGGCGGCAACCCGACAAGCCTACGCGCCGCCCCTCCCGTCAGCATCCTGCGACCGGCGTGCTCCCTAGGATGGATGCCATGCGCATCCACATCGCCACCGACCATGCGGGCATGGAGTTCTCGACCCGTCTTCAGCACCACCTGGCCGCGCAGGGACACGAGGTCGTCGACCACGGGCCGCTGGAGTACGACCCGCTCGACGACTATCCCGCGTTCTGCATCCGCGCGGCGCAGGCTGTCGTGCGCGATCAGGATGCCGGTGTGGAGTCGCTCGGCGTCGTGTTCGGCGGTTCGGGCAATGGCGAGCAGATCGCCGCGAACAAGGTCCGCGGTGTGCGCGCGGCGCTCGTGTGGAACCTTGCGACGGCCGAGCTCGCACGAGAGCACAACGACGCGAACGTCATCTCCATCGGCGCTCGCCAGCACACCTTCGAGGAAGCAGTCTCGTTCATCGACCGCTTCATCGCGACGCCCTTCTCCGGGGAGGAGCGTCACGCGCGACGCATCGGCCAGCTCGCCGCCTTCGAGACCGACGGGACGCTCGCGCCCGACCCGCGCGCGAACTGATGCCCGAGGGCCATTCCGTCCACCGGATCGCGCGGCAGTTCGATCGCAACTTCGTCGGGCGCGTCGTCTCGGCGTCGAGCCCCCAGGGGCGATTCGCGGAGGGGGCCGCTGTCATCGACGGCCGCGTGCCCACGCGTGTCCAGGCCGTGGGCAAGCAGATGTTCCTCGAATTCGACGACGACCTGTGGCTGCGGGTTCACCTCGGACTGTACGGCGCGTGGGATTTCGCGGGTGACATCCTCGTGGACCCGACGATCGCCTCCGCGAACGGACGGATGGGCCAGACGAACCAGCGAGGCACCGATCTCGACCGCGTCTTCGACGACGCAGGGGAGAACTCGCTGACGTCCATAGGCGCCCCGCGCCGCGCCCGCGTCCACGTGCGGATGAGCGAACAGACGAAGGGACTCGCCGACCAGGACAGCGACGAGTGGCCGCCGCCCGTCGTCGGCCAGGTGCGCCTGCGTCTGCTCACCGACGTCACGTGCGCCGATCTCCGCGGTCCCACCGCCTGCCAGCTGCAGACTCCCGATGAGATGCTCGCGACGGTGTCCAAGCTCGGTCCAGATCCGCTCGTCGGGGACCCATCCGAGGGAGAGGAGCGGTTCACCGCGACGGTGCGCCGCAAGCCCACCGCGATCGGCCTCCTGCTGATGGATCAGAACGTCGTCAGCGGCATCGGCAACGTGTATCGGGCTGAGATGCTCTTCCGCGCGCGGCTGAATCCGCATACGCCTGGGCGCGACGTGCCCGAGGAGACAGTGCGCGGGCTGTGGCGAGACTGGGTGCGGCTGCTGGCGGTCGGCGTCGAGACGGGCCAGATGATGACGATGGACGATCTCGATCCGGAGGCCTACCGTCGAGCCATGGCCAGCCGCGACGACCGGCACTGGGTCTACCACCGGGCCGGCCTGCCCTGCCGCGTGTGCGGCACGGCGATCATGTTGGAGGAGATGGCGGCACGGAAGCTGTACTGGTGCCCATCGTGTCAGAAGTGATCGTTCGGCCTTGACGCCGAGGTGAGGACGCTATGAGACAGAACCCGAGCTTCACCATGACGGACGTCGCGGAGCTGCGGCGCGTCATCGATGAGAATCCATGGATGACGCTCGTCAGCAGCACCGACGACGGGCTCGTCGCATCGCATTACGCTGTGCTCCTCGACGAGGGCCGCGATGATCTCACGATCGTGGGTCACGTGGGCAAGCCCGACGACGCGATACACGGGCTGGGGGAGCGGGAGCTGCTCGTCATCGCGCAGGGTCCGCACGGCTATGTCTCCCCGGGGTGGTACGAACCCGACCAGCCCGCCGTCCCCACCTGGAACTTCGTGTCGGTGCACCTGTCCGGCGTGCCGCAGATCCTCACTGCGGAGGAGAACCTGCGTGTGCTCGACCGTCTCGTCGCCCGCTTCGAATCGTCGATGCCGGCCCCGAGGCTGCTCTGGGAACGGCCCAATGACCCCGACTACGTGCGGCGACTGGAACACGGGACGGTCGGCTTTCGGCTGACGCCGACGAGGGTCGTCGCCAAGCGCAAGCTGAGCCAGAACCGCCCGGATGATGTCGTCGACCGCATCATCGAGCAGATCGAGGCGGGAGTAAGCCCCTACAGCGACCGGCGGATCGCAGCCGAGATGCGCCGAGCCCACGACGCCATCCGCGACGCGAGAGGAAGACGTTGAGAACAGCACGAGGAGACGCGGTCTCGGTCATCGCCGGTGCTCGTCTGACCGGGGCGCAGAGGCTCGATCCGTTCGGAGACGAGCCCGTCGACATTCACATAAGCGGCGAGACGATCGCCGATATCGCTCCAGCGGGTGCGCTGCCACACCGCGGCACGGTGATCGACGCCGCTGGGTGCTGGGTGGTGCCGGGCCTGTGGGATCACCACGTCCACACCGTCCAGTGGGCTCTCGTCGCTCGGCGCACCGAGCTCGGCAACGCGGGTTCGGCGCGGGATGCGGCGAGGATCATGGCATCCGCGCCCGTGCTCGGTGACGGGCGTCGCGTCGGCACCGGATATCGTGACGCTCTGTGGCCCGATGCCCCGTCGCTCGAGCTGCTGGACGCCGCGACCGGTGAGGTGCCGACGTATCTCATCAACGCCGATGTGCACAGCGTCTGGCTGAACTCCGCCGCACTGCGGCGGGAGGGGCTCACGGCGCCCGACGGTGTGCTGCGAGAGGAGCCGGCCTTCGAGATCTCGCGGCGGCTCAACGCGACCGACCCGCGGGAGGGCGATCGCCTCGTGGAGCGCGCGCTTGCGGAAGCAGCGGCAAAGGGCGTCGTCGGCATCGTCGACCTCGACATGGCCTGGAACGCGGAAGCCTGGGCGCGGCGCCTGGACAATGGGTTCGACGGCATGCGGATCTCATTCGGCGTATACCCGTCGCAGCTCGAACGCGCGATCGCCGAGGGCCTCGAGACAGGCGATCACCTGGATGCCGCCGGGCTGGTGCGGGTGGGCTCGCTCAAGGTCATCACCGATGGGTCGCTGGGGACGCGCACGGCCGCGTGCTCGCATTCCTACCCGGGCGATCCGCACAACCACGGTGTGCTCACGGTTCCGCCGGACGACCTGCGGGAGCTGCTGACCCATGCGACCGCTCACGGGCTCGCCTGTGCCGTCCACGCGATCGGGGACCTCGCCAACACGCACGCGCTCGATGCCTTCGCGGCGACTGGCGCTCGGGGCACGATCGAGCACGCCCAGCTCGTTGCGCACGCCGACATCGCACGGTTCGCTCGGCTCGGCGTGGGAGCGAGCGTTCAGCCGGAGCACGCGGTCGACGATCGCGACATGGCAGACACGATCTGGGCGAACCAGACGGCGCTGCCGTACCCGCTCCGCGCACTCGCGGACGCCGGGGCGAACCTGCTGTTCGGATCGGACGCGCCGGTGGCGCCTCTCGACCCGTGGGCGGCGATGTCGGCCGCGGTGCATCGCACCCGCGGGGGCCGTCCCGCGTGGCGACCGGAACAGGGTCTCGACGCCGCGACGGCCCTCGCGGCATCCACGGCGGGCGGATCCGAGGCAGGCAGCGCGCTGGAGCCCGGAATGGTCGCCGACCTCGCCGTCATCGATCGCGACCCGCTCACGGCCGCGGACGCCGACCTCCGAGCGACGCAGGTCGCGGCGACGCTGCTGGCAGGCAGGCTGACCCACCTCTCCTGACCTTCCACGAACGAAAGCCCCGGACCTCTGCCCGGGGCTTTCGTTCGTGTGCGGATCGCTTCGACAGCGAGGTCGGTCACTCAGCGATGTGCGCGAAGAGGAACCAGCGGTCCTTGTCGAGGCCCGACTTGATCTCGATCGCGACGTCCTGGCTCGTCAGATCGGTCTCGTCGAGGCCGTCGATCGCTGCCTGCACATCGGCCAGCACGGCGTCGATGTCGGCGATGACAGCGCGGATCTCGTCCTGCCACTGAGCGAATCCGGCCGGGACGGCGGTGGTCGTCTTCTCTGCCACGGTGGCGACACGGGCGTCGAGGGGCAGGCCGAGAGCGACGATGCGCTCCGCAGCCAGGTCGGCGTAGCCCTGTGCGTTCGCCACGATGGTGTCGAGGAGCTCGTGGACGGCGATGAAGTTGCTGCCGCGGACGTTCCAGTGCGCCTGCTTGCCGTTGACGGCGAGGGCCTGCAGTCCGAGCACGACGGGGCTCAGGAGCTGAGCGGTGCTCGTGGCGGCCTCGGTGCCGGCGGTGGTCGCGGGGATGGTCTGCGTCTTGGTCATGTCTCTCGCCTCTCGTTCAGCCGGGCGTCAGACCCGGCTCTGAGTCAAACGCTACTCAGCGTGGGACATTCCGCAAGCAAGAGAAGGCTCGGCTAACCCGCGTGTTTCCGCGGATCGAGCACTGTGTATCGTCGGAGCCATGACCATCGCCGACGATGCACGCATCCTCGCGGTCGGAGACCGAGCGCCCGACCTTCATCCCACGAGCTTCGTCGCCTCCGGTGCGCGCGTCGTGGGCGCCGTCACGCTCGGCGAGGACGCGAGCGTCTGGTACAACGCCGTCGTTCGCGGCGACAGCGCCCCGGTGACTCTCGGGGCGGGCAGCAACCTTCAGGACAATGTGTCCGTTCACGTGGATGCCGGTCACCCCGTCGTGATCGGGAGGAACGTGTCGGTCGGCCACAACGCGGTCGTCCATGGCTGCTCGATCGGCGATGACTCTCTCATCGGCATGGGGAGCGTCGTGCTGTCGGGCGCGGTTATCGGCAAGAGCTGCCTCATCGCCGGGGGAGCGGTGGTGCTCGAGGGCGCCGTCATCCCCGACGGCTCCCTGGTCGCGGGCGTGCCGGCGAAAGTCCGGCGCGAGCTCACGGCCGAGGAGCGAGAAGGCATCCGGAGGAACGCCGAAGCCTACCGTCAGCATGTGAAGGACCACACCGAGGCCCGGGACAGCTGATCGCGGCGTCCCAGATGACTCTGGTCCGCATCCCCAGCTCCTCCGCTGATCGCCTCACACACGAGTGAACGACGTGAGCGGGGAGCCTCCGCGCGCTCAGGCGCGCAGTCTGCACTCCGCGTGCGAGGTGCCCGATCCCATACAGGGCTTGTGGAGGGGATGACGGGAATCGAACCCGCACCATCAGTTTGGAAGACTGAGGCTCTACCATTGAGCTACATCCCCATGGAGCCGATCGAACGGCACCGAGAACAGTGTACAGGGCGATGTCGGCTAGACTTGACCAGGCCGCTATCGACGCACGCGCGTGCGCGCCCCGGGGCGTAGCTCAGCTTGGTAGAGCGCCCGCTTTGGGAGCGGGAGGCCGCAGGTTCAAATCCTGTCGCCCCGACCACGGCCCCACAGACCCAGACCACACAAACGGACGCGCATGCGCGCGGCCGGACACGAGGAGAACGAACAGGCATGGTCACGAGCACCGTCGAGAAGCTCAGCCCGACGCGGGTGAAGCTGCACATCACGGTCACCCCGGATGAGCTGAAGCCCAGCATCGCCCACGCGTACGAGCACATCGCTCAGGACGTGCAGATCCCTGGCTTCCGCAAGGGCAAGGTGCCCGCGCCGATCATCGACCAGCGCATCGGCCGCGGCGCCGTCATCGAGCACGCGGTGAGCGAGGGCCTGGACGGCTTCTACCGCGAGGCCGTCACCGCCAACGAGCTCCGCATCGTCGGGCGCCCGTCGGCCGAGGTCATCGACTGGCCGAGCGACAAGGACTTCTCTGGCGACCTCAAGGTCGAGGTCGAGGTCGACGTGCGTCCGGAGTTCGACCTCCCCGAGCTCTCCGACATCACGATCGAGGTCGACAAGGTCGAGACCGACGACGCGGCGGTCGACGCCGAGCTCGACCGTCTGCGCGGCCGCTTCGGCACGCTCGTGACCGTCGACCGCCCCGCCGCCAAGGGCGACTTCGTCGAGCTCGACCTCGTCGCCACGATCGACGGCACCGAGATCGACCGCGCTGAGGGCGTGTCGTACGAGGTCGGCTCGGGCGAGCTGCTCGAAGGCATCGACGAGGCGGTCGAATCGCTGACTGCCGGCGAAGACACCACGTTCCGCTCCAAGCTCGTCGGCGGCGACCACGCCGGTCAAGAGGCTGAGGTCTCTGTCACCGTCAAGTCGGTCAAGGAGCGCGAGCTCGCGGAGGCCGACGACGAGTTCGCGCAGATGGCCAGCGAGTTCGACACGATCGCCGAGCTTCGTGAGAGCATCGCCGGCCGCATCGCCGAGCAGTCCGTGTTCGTGCAGGGCGCTGCAGCCCGCGACAAGCTCGTCGACGCGCTCCTCGCCAAGGTCGAGATCCCCGTTCCCGCCCAGCTGGTCGAGGACGAGGTGCACCAGCACCTCGAGAACGAGGGCCGCCTGGAAGACGACGTGCACCGCGCCGAGGTCACCGAGGCGAGCGAGAAGCAGTTCCGCACCCAGATGATCCTCGACAAGCTCGCCGAGAGCTCGAACGTGCAGGTCTCTCAGGAGGAGCTGACGCAGTACCTCATCCAGTCGGCCGCCCAGTACGGCATGGCGCCGCAGGAGTTCGTCGACGCGCTCCAGCAGGGCAACCAGCTGCCGCTCATGGTCGGTGAAGTCGCCCGCAACAAGGCGCTCGCGATCGCCCTCGGAAAGGTCAAGGTCGTCGACACCGACGGCGCACCGGTCGACCTCACCGGCTTCGCGGCCATCGAGGACGAAGCGGACGACCAGGCCGAGGCCGAGGCGGAGGAGAAGCCCGCCAAGAAGGCTCCTGCCGAGAAGGCTCCTGCCAAGAAGGCTCCTGCCAAGAAGGCGGCCTCGAAGGAGGCCGACGCCGACGCCGCGGCCGAGGTCGAAGAAAAGCCCGCCAAGAAGGCTCCCGCGAAGAAGGCGGCGGCCAAGAAGGCCGACGCGGAGTAATCCGCTGGCTCGATGGGGTCGGATGCTGCGGCATCCGGCCCCATCGTCGTCTCCGAGGCAGTCGACCGGCGCGGCGATATGCCGACGGCGAACACGGGCGGGTCGGTCACCACGCGTCGGTAGATTCATTGACGAACGGACCACCCGGAATCAGGAGCATCCATGGCTGAACCTCTTGTCGCGACGAGCGTCTTCGACAGGCTGCTGAAAGACCGCATCATCTGGCTGGGGTCGGAGGTGCGCGATGAAAACGCCAACGAGATCTGCGCGAAGATCCTCCTGCTCGCCGCCGAAGACAGCGAGAAGGACATCTACCTCTACATCAACTCGCCCGGCGGATCCATCACAGCGGGCATGGCGATCTACGACACGATGCAGTTCGTGCCGAACGACATCGTCACGGTCGGCATCGGAATGGCCGCCTCCATGGGCCAGCTGCTGCTGACCGCCGGCACGAAGGGCAAGCGCTACATCACGCCAAACGCACGCGTGCTGCTCCACCAGCCGCATGGCGGCTTCGGCGGGACCGCGAGCGACATCCAGACCCAGGCGCAGCTGATCCTCGACATGAAGCGCCGCCTGGCCGAGATCACGGCCGCGCAGACCGGCAAGACGGTCGAGCAGATCAACGCCGACGGCGACCGCGACCGCTGGTTCTCGGCGGAGGAAGCCCTTGAGTACGGCTTCGTCGACCACATCCGCGAATCCGCCAGCGACGTCGTCGGCGGCGGCGGAACCGACCAGTGAGACCGGAGGAGAAACAGAGAATGAACGCACCCGCCTTCGGCTTTCCGCAGCACTCCGCGCAGGGCCTGCAGCTGCCGCAGAGCCGCTACATCCTCCCGCAGTTCGAGGAGCGCACCGCATACGGATACAAGCGCCAGGACCCGTACAACAAGCTGTTCGAGGACCGTGTCATCTTCCTCGGCGTCCAGGTCGACGATGCATCTGCCGACGACGTCATGGCCCAGCTGCTCGTGCTCGAATCGCAGGACCCCGACCGTGACATCGTCATGTACATCAATTCGCCCGGGGGCTCCTTCACTGCGATGACGGCGATCTACGACACGATGCAGTACGTGTCGCCCGAGATCCAGACCGTCGTGCTCGGCCAGGCGGCGTCCGCAGCGTCTGTCCTGCTCGCCGCGGGCGCGCCCGGAAAGCGTCTCGCCCTGCCGAACGCCCGCATTCTCATGCACCAGCCCGCGGTCGGAGAGGCCGGCCACGGCCAGGCCTCCGACATCGAGATCCAGGCGGCGGAGATCCTGCGGATGCGTACCTGGCTCGAGGAGACCATGGCGCGTCACACCAACAAGACCGCCGCCGAGGTCAACAAGGACATCGATCGCGACAAGATCCTCTCGGCGCACGAAGCCCTCGAGTACGGCATCGTCGACCAGGTGCTCACATCGCGCAAGCGCACACCTGCGGCCATCACCTCCTGACGGGTCGCAGAGCCACCCGCTCACGAGAGCCCCGTCCCCTCGCGGACGGGGCTCTCGTGCGTCCGGATGACAGTCAGGCGAGCGCGCCGTATCGTGTGCACGACATAGGCGCGTGGAAATGCGCCAGGTTGTCGGTCACAGCGGTTAGGCTCGAACAGGTCTGAGATTCAGGAGGAGCACCATGGCACGCATCGGTGAGAGCGCCGACCTGTTCAAGTGCTCTTTCTGCGGCAAGAGCCAGAAGCAGGTCCAGCAGCTCATCGCCGGCCCCGGCGTGTACATCTGTGACGAATGCGTCGAGCTGTGCAACGAGATCATCGAAGAGCGCATGGCGGAGTCGAACGACGGTGTCGTCGCCGACTTCGATCTGCCGAAGCCTCGCGAGATCTTCGCTTTCCTCGAGGAGTACGTCGTCGGCCAGGAGGCTGCGAAGCGCGCCCTCGCGGTCGCCGTATACAACCACTACAAGCGCGTACGCGCGCACTCCACTCTGCAGCCTGCCGAGCAGCGGGCGGACGAGGTGGAGATCGCCAAGAGCAACATCCTGCTGCTCGGCCCCACGGGCTGCGGAAAGACCTACCTCGCACAGACTCTCGCCAAGCGGCTCAACGTGCCGTTCGCCGTCGCCGACGCCACGGCCCTCACCGAGGCAGGCTACGTCGGCGAAGACGTCGAGAACATCCTGCTGAAGCTGCTGCAGGCGGCCGACTTCGACGTGAAGCGCGCCGAGACCGGCATCATCTACATCGACGAGGTCGACAAGATCGCGCGCAAGGCCGAGAACCCGTCTATCACGCGTGATGTCTCCGGCGAGGGCGTGCAGCAGGCTCTGCTGAAGATCCTCGAGGGCACGGTGGCGTCGGTGCCGCCTCAGGGCGGTCGCAAGCACCCCCACCAGGAGTTCATTCAGATCGACACGACGAACGTGCTGTTCATCGTCGCTGGCGCGTTCGCCGGCCTGGAGGACATCATCTCCGCCCGAGTCGGCAAGCACGGCGTCGGGTTCGGGGCCCCGCTCCACGAGAAGGGCAAGGACCTCGAGCTGTTCAGCGAGGTCCAGCCGGAAGACCTGCACAAGTTCGGTCTCATCCCCGAGTTCATCGGCCGTCTGCCCGTCGTCACGTCGGTGTCGCCGCTCGACCAGACCGCTCTCATCGAGATCCTCACTGGCCCGAAGAACGCCTTCGTCAAGCAGTATCAGCGGATGTTCCAGCTTGACGGCGTTGAGCTGGAGTTCGAAGTCGAGGCCCTGCAGGCGATCGCTGACCTCGCTGTGGCACGCAAGACCGGAGCTCGTGGTCTCCGCGCGATCCTTGAGGACGTGCTGGGGCCGATCATGTTCGAGATCCCTTCCACGGAGGACGTCGACAAGGTCGTCGTCACGCGCGCCTCGGTGACCGAGGGCGCTCCGCCGACGCTGGTGCTCCGCCAGAAGCGCAAGAGCGCCTGACGCTGACCGCCGCTCCGAGCACGAAGTCGGTGGTCGGCGTTATGGTCGCGTCATGTCTCGCATCGTCTTCGATACCGCCACCTCTTTGAACGGCTTCATCGCCGATGAAGCCAGTTCGCTGTCCTGGCTGTTCGCCGTCGAAGGAGGCACCGAGCCCGACGCCTCCCTGCTGCCGCAACACGCGACTGTGCTCGTCGAAGGCTCGACGACCTATGAGTGGCTGCTCGCCGAGGGCGATCTGCTCGCGAACCCGGCGAAGTGGCGGGAGTTCCACGGAGACAAGCCGACCTTCGTGTTCACGACGAGGCGGCTCCCTGTGCCCGCCGGAGCTGATGTGCGCTTTGTCAGCGGCCCCGTCGGTGAGGTCCTTCCTGAGCTCCGGTCGGCAGCGGGAGACGGAGACATCTGGGTCGTCGGCGGGGGAGACCTCGCCGGACAGTTCTTGGAAGCCGGCGCGCTGGACGAGATCGCGGTCTCGATCGCGCCCGTGCTGCTGACGGGAGGCGCCCCGCTCCTGCCCCGCAGGGTGGAATCGGACCGCCTCCGGCTCGTGTCAGCGCACGCTGCGGGCCAGTTCGCCCGCCTGATCTATGAGGTGGCGCGGCCGGCGAAGTGATCGTGCGGCCGCGCCGCGCTCATGCGTTCAGTCCACGGCGCTCCAGGAGCGGCGCGATGTCAGCGTCACGGCCGCGGAAGTCGCGGTACGCCTCCAGCGGGTCCTTCGATCCGCCGACGCCGAGCAGCCGCTCACGGAAGCGGTCACCGTTCGCACGCGTGAGACCGCCGTTCTCGCGGAACCACTCCACGGTGTCGGCGTCGAGCACCTCGCTCCAGATGTACGAGTAGTACCCCGCGCTGTATCCGCCCGAGAAGACGTGGGCGAAGTAGGTGGAGGAGTACCGCGTCGGCACGACCGGGTTGTCCAGGCCGACATCGGCGAGGGCCGACGCTTCGAACTCCTGCACATCGATCTCGTCAGCCGCCTGCGCCGCGCTGAGCGAGTGCCAGGCCTGGTCGAGCCAGGATGCCGCGAGGTACTCGCTCGTGGCGAAGCCCTGGTTGAAGGCCTCCGACGCCCGGAGCTTCTCGACGACCTCCTGCGGAAGGAGCTCGTCGGTCTCGACGTGGCGAGCGTAGGACGCGAGGATCTCGGGCCAGTAGATCCACATCTCGTTGACCTGGCTGGGGAATTCGACGAAGTCGCGGAACACGTTGGTCCCCGCGAAGTGAGGATAGGTCACTGTCGCGAACAGCCCGTGCAGGGCGTGACCGAACTCGTGGAAGAGCGTCGTGACCTCATCGAGGGTGAGGAGCGTCGGCTGACCCGCGGCAGGCTTCGGCACGTTGAGGTTGTTCACGACGACGGGAGCCGTGCCCAGGAGGTGTGACTGTGAGACGATCGGATTCATCCACGCTCCGCCTCGCTTGGTGTCGCGCGTATAGAGGTCGAGGACGAAGAGCCCGAGGCCGCTTCCGTCCTCGTTGCGCACTTCGAAGACGCGCGCGTCGTCGTGGTACGCGGGCAGCTCAGGGCGCTCCTGGAACGTGATGCCGTAGAGCTCCGTAGCCGCGCGGAAGACGCCGTCATGCAGCACACGCTCGGCTTCGAACCATGGCCGCAGGGCGGTGCGGTCGAGATCGTAACGCTGCTTGCGGACCTTCTCGGTGTAGAAGGCCCAGTCATGCGCCTCGATGGTGATGTCGTCTCCGGCGGCGTCCGCGACGCGCTGGAGCTCCTCCTGCTCACGGCGAGCGTTAGCTGCCGCGGGGACGGCCAGCCTCCGCAGCAGCGACTGGACAGCCTCGGGCGACCCCGCCGTCTCGTCGCTCGTGACATACGCGGAGTGGGATGAGTAACCCAGGAGCTCTGCGCGCTCTGCGCGCAGCCGCACGATCTCGAGCAGCACTCCGCTGTTGTCGTGCGCATTTCCGCGCGATCCCCGCGCTCGTGACGCCGTGAGCAGCGTGCGTCGGCTCTCGCGGTCGGTGAGAGTCGACAGATATGGATGACCGGTGAACAGCGTCAGCGTGATGACATACTTGCCCTCGAGCCCACGGTCTGCGGCATTCTGCGCTGCGGCGGAGATCTCGCCCGCCGTGAGGCCGTCAAGCTGTTCCGCAGTGTCGAACACGACAGCGAGATCGTTGGTGTCGGCGAGGAGATTCTTCTCGAAGCCGGTGCTCAGCACCGAGAGGCGCTGGTTCAGCTCAGTGAGGCGCTTCTTCTGCGCGTCATCGAGCGCTGCGCCCGCGTGCGTCATCTCGGTGTAGTGGCGCTGAACGAGATAGCGCTGCTCGGGTGTGAGCGCGAGTGTGTCGAGCTGGTCGTGCACTGTCTTGACGCGCCCGTAAAGCTGTGCGTCGAGCTGGATGGCGTCCTGATGGGCCGACATGAGGGGCGCGAGCGTCTCTTCGATGGCCTGGATCTCTTCGGTCGCGTCTGCCGAGGAGACCGTGTAGAAGGTGCGTGCGACCTGGGAGAGCAGGGCTCCTGCGCGCTCCAGCGGCTCGAGCGTGTTCTCGAAGGTCGGGAGGGAGCGCACCCGTGTGATGGCGTCGATCTCGCGGCGGTGCTCGGTGAACGCGTGTTCGAACGCCGGGAGGTAGTGCTCGGGACGGATCTCGCGATAGTCCGGCAGACCATAGGGGAGGGAGGAGGGGCTCAGGAGAGGGTTCGAGGTCGTGGCATCCGTCATGCTCCCAGCGTAGGCCGGGTGCCGAACTAGTGCAAAGAACTAGTTGCAAAGGAATACTTGCAATAACGTTGCTGCAAAGGTACCTTTGCACCCATGAAGGACGAAGCGACCCCGGCGGCAGCCAAGGATTCGGCGCGGATCCTCGACACCAGCGCCCTCAAGGCGCTCGCGCACCCGCTCCGCGTGCAGATCTACGACATCCTGTCGCAGCGCGGCCCTCAGACGGCGAGCACGCTTGCCGAGCTCACCGGGGAGTCATCGGGCGCTACGAGCTATCACCTTCGCGCCCTCGCGCGGCATGACCTCATCCGCGAGGTCGCCGGCCGCGGCACCGGACGCGAGCGGTGGTGGGAACGCTTTCCCGGGGGCGTCACCCTCACCAACCCCGACGCCCTGAAGACTCCGTCGGGCAAGGCGGCGACGCATGTCGTCATGACCGAGTTCCTCACGCGCAGGCATCAGCAGCTCATGCGCTACGTCACCGAGTCGATTCAGACGCCAGAGGAGGACAAGGAGAACTCCCTGATCTCCACGGCGACGCTGCACATGACGTATGAGCAGACGATCGAGTTCATCGAGCAGATCCAAGCGGTCATCGACTCGGCAGCGGACAAGTACCGCGACCAGCAGGGCGAGGGCGTGAGTCCCATCAGCGTCCGAGCAGACATCATCCCGCTTCCCGAAGAAGGAAAGTGACATGACCACCGCATCCATCACGTCGAGCGTGTGCAGGCTCCGGCCGACGCCCACGCTCACCGACCGCGCGCTGCTGCGGGTGTCCCGAGCCGTCGAAGCGCTCGTCCTCGCCCGCATGCGCCGTCGGGCGAGCACCTCGACGACAGCGGCGCACGCCGCCGACGACGCGCGTCGCACCGCCCAGGCTCTGGGCGCCGTCGGCCTCCTCCCGCGATGACGACAGCCCGTGTCGGAGCGCGCCCCAGGCTGGGGCGTGACTTCGGCATGCTGTGGACCGCCGCGGCTTTCAGCAACCTCGCCGACGGGATCGGTCGCACCGCGGTCCCGCTCGTCGCCACCACGCTCACGCGCGACCCGCTCCTGATCTCCGTCATCGGCGCCCTCGCGTTCGTGCCCTGGCTCGTCTTCGGGCTTCCCGCCGGAATGATCGTCGATCGCTGCGACCGTCGCCTCATCATGGCGGTCGCCAACGCGCTCCGAGGGGCGGTCGCCGTGTGGCTCGCGTCGCTCGCGGTCTTCGGCGGACTGTCCCTGTGGGCGCTGTTCGTCGGCACCCTGGTGTTCGGATTCGGCGAGACACTGTTCGACAACGCGACGAACGCCGTCATTCCCGGTGTCGTCTCGCGTCGCGAGCTCGACCGTGCGAACGGCTGGATGCAGGCGGCTCAGATCACGATCGACAACTTCATCGCGACGCCGATCGCCGGTGTGCTGTTCGCCGTCGCGCTCGCACTGCCTCTCTGGGCAGGGAGCGCGGGATATCTCATCCCGATCGTCCTCGCGCTCCTTCTGCCGGTGTCGGCGGCCCGACCGCTGCAGGCGCGGCGTGAGGCGGGAGGGGATGCAGGCGACGTCACGGCCGGAGCCATAGCTGAGCCGATCACGATCGGCACCCCCTCTGCGCGCATCAGCACGAAAGAGGCGGTCGCCTACCTCGTGCACCATCGCTACCTCCGCGCGATGGTCGTCTTCACCTCCGTCGTGGGCTCGATGCTCTCGTTCTCCCAGGCGGTGATCCTGCTGTTCTTCCTCGAGACGATGAGCGTCCCCGCGGCGGCGGTGGGCTTCATCACGGCGGGGATCGGCGTGGGCGCGCTCAGCGGGTCGCTCCTCGCCCCTCGTCTGGTCGAACGGTTCGGACGGGGGCCCGTCATGCTGGGATCGGTGTTCGTGACCGGAGCCACCCTCGTGCTCACCGGCATCGCACCCGAGGTGTGGACTGCGGTGATCGCGTTCTCCGTCTCGGCTGGTGCGGTGTCACTGTGGAATGTGCCGTGGGGGAGTCTCCGCCAGCAGATCGTGCCTCAGGAGATCTTCGGCAGAGTGCTGGGCGTCATCCGCACCTTCACCTGGGGACTGTTCCCGGTCGCCACCGTGCTGGGCGGCTGGGTGGGGCGGATCGACCTTCGCCTCCCCTTCTGGTCGGCGGGCGCGGTCGTCATGCTCGCCGGGCTGCTCGCGATGCGCCTTCTCATCGACGGCACGCGCCGGGCGGGAGCCGACATCGAGCGCTGATCCCTGAGGGGGCTCAGCCGAACTCGTCCTCGTCGTCGTGGCGGACCACGACGCTGCCGTCGCGCGCCACCTCGACGATCACGCCGGTGTCGAGCTCAGCGACCGGCCGTCCTTCGAGGAAGGTGAGCGTCCAGCGCGGGCGCGGCTGCCCGAGCAGATCCGCCGGGATCGCGTTGTCGATCAGACGGATCTGCTCGTGAAGCGTCGTCGGCACGGCCGCCGGGAGAGGGTCGCCACTGGTCCAACGCGTGCCGAGCTGCATGTCAGGCCTCCTGGGGAGCGAGCACGATGTCGCTCACCACGAGCTCATCAGCAGCAGAGTACGCGACGGTCGCGATGCGGCCGACCGCTCGGAGGTCGCCCTCGGCCGCCTTGACCGCTGCGAGCACGCCCTCGGGACCCGAGATCGTCACCGACTCCACCGGCGTCTTCTGGGAGGCCTTCGCCTCGGTCTTCGCACGTCGGATGCCGATGAGCGCCTCGCCGACGGCGCGAAGCACGGCCGGGTCGCCCTGGACGCCGAGCGGCTCCGGCCAGGCAGCAGTGTGGACCGATCCCTCCTCGAACCACGACCAGGCCTCCTCTGTCGCGAAGGCGAGGACAGGTGCGAGCAGGCGCAGCAGCGCCGAGAGCGCGAGGCGCAGAGCCAGCGCGGCCGACGCCTGGCCGCTGTCGGCCTGGTTGTACGCGCGCTCCTTGACGAGCTCGAGATAGTCGTCGCAGAACGTCCAGAAGAAGGCCTCGGTGACCTCGAGCGCACGAGCGTGGTCGTACGCCTCGAAAGCCCTGGTGGCCTCCGCGATCACCTGGTCGAGCGCCGCGAGCATCGACGCGTCGAGATCGTGCGTGATCGCGGCGCCCTCCGGGACGGGGAATGAGAGCACGAACTTGGCGGCGTTGAGGACTTTGATCGCGAGGCGCCGGCCGATCTTCACCTGCGTCGGATTCTGCGGGTCGAAGGCCGCGTCGGCGCCCAGTCGGCTGGAGGCCGACCAATACCGCACGGCGTCGGTGCCGTGATTCGAGAGGATGTCCGCGGGCGTCACGACATTGCCCTTCGATTTCGACATCTTCTTGCGGTCGGGGTCGACGATGAAGCCCGAGATCGAGGCATCCGTCCACGGTGCGCGGTCGTCTTCGAGGGCGCTGCGGAGCATCGTCGAGAAGAGCCAGGTGCGAATGATGTCCTGGCCCTGCGGGCGCACGTCGAACGGCGCGACGAGGTTCCACAGCTCCGGGTCGCGCTCCCATCCACCGGCAAGCTGCGGCGTCAGCGACGAGGTCGCCCAGGTGTCGAAGATGTCCTTCTCGCCCTCGAAGCCACCCGGCACGCCCCGCTGGGACTCGTCGTAGCCGTCGGGCGCGTCGGTCGTGGGATCGATCGGGAGCTGGTCCGCCCGTGGGGTGATGACGCGGTCGTAATCGCGCTCACCGTTCTCGTCGAGCGCATACCAGACGGGGATCGGCACGCCGAAGAAGCGCTGGCGCGACACGAGCCAGTCTCCCGTGAGGCCGTTGGTCCAGTTCTCATAGCGCACGCGCATGAAGTCCGGATGCCAGTTCATGCCCTGCCCGAGCGAGATGAGCTTGTCGCGCAGGTCGGCGTCGCGGGCCCCATTGCGCAGGTACCACTGGCGCGTCGAGACGATCTCCAGCGGGCGGTCGCCCTTCTCGTAGAACTTCACGGGGTGGCTGAACGGCTTCGACACCTCGAGAAGCTCGCCCGACTCCTCGAGCAGTTCGACGATGCGCTTCTTGGCGCTGAACACCGTCTTGCCGGCGATCTCGGCATAGGCGGCCTTCGCGGCATCCGTCACGATCACGTCGGGCGCCTCGGCCAGCACGCGGCCGTCCTGACCCAGGATCGTGCGGTTCGGCAGGTCGAGCTCACGCCACCAGATGATGTCGGTGACATCGCCGAACGTGCAGATCATGGCGATGCCGGTACCCTTGTCCCGCTGCGCGAGCGGGTGGGCCAGCACGGGCACCTCGACGTCGAACAGCGGGGTGCGGACGGTCGACCCGAAGTACGGCTGGTAGCGCTCGTCGTCCGGGTTCGCCACCAGGGCGACACACGCGGCGAGGAGCTCGGGGCGGGTCGTCTCGATGTGGATGTCGCCCGAGCCGTCGGTCTTGTGGAACGCGACGCGGTGGTACGACGCCTGCTGCTCGCGATCCTCCAGCTCCGCCTGCGCGATCGCCGAGCGGAAGTCGATGTCCCACAGGGTCGGCGCCATCGCCTGATAAGCCTCACCGCGTTCCAGGTTGCGCAGGAACGCCAGCTGGCTGGTGCGGATGGTGTCGTCGGAGATGGTGCGGTACGTCTGCGTCCAGTCGACCGACAGGCCGAGCTGACGGAACAGCTGCTCGAAGTGCTTTTCGTCCTCGAGGGTGAGCTCCTCGCACAGCTCGATGAAGTTCCGACGGCTGATCGGCACCTGGTCGGCGGGCTTCAGGCTCTTCGCGTCGCCGCGGAAGGGGGGTGTGAAATCGGGGTCGTACGGAAGCGACGTGTCGCAGCGAACGCCGTAGTAGTTCTGCACGCGACGCTCGGTGGGCAGGCCGTTGTCGTCCCATCCCATGGGGTAGAACACGGTCTTGCCGCGCATGCGCTCGAAGCGCACCTTGATGTCGGTGTGCGTGTAGCTGAACACGTGCCCGATGTGGAGGCTCCCCGACGCGGTCGGAGGCGGCGTGTCGACCGAGTAGACGCCGGCGCGGCCGCGCTCGGCGGCGCGCGGACGGTCGAACAGATAGGTGCCCTGCTCTGCCCAGACGGCATCCCACTTCTCCTCGAGGCCTTCCAGTGCGGGCTTGTCAGGGATGTTCGCCATGGCTTCTCCTCGAGCGATATGTGCGGCACTGTGTGAGCGTGCCTGAGTGTGGGATGTCAGCCGATTCTACCGTGTGCGCCGTGTGCGGAAGGGAACTCTGGCGCAGTGCCCGAGGGGCGCGCATCCGCGTCGGAGGTCAGCGGACGATCACACCGAGCGCGCGGGCGAGAGCCTGACCGTGGAACGCGGACTGCTGGGGCGAGAGCGTCGCTCCGCGCAGACCGGTGACATCGGTGAACCCAGCGGCATCCAAGCCCCTCAGGTCGGCGTCGTGGGAGACCAGGCCCCGCGTGTCGACCTCGTCGGCGCGACACCCTTCGAATCGGACGCGAGACAGCGTGGCCTGCGGCAGGTCGAGCGTTCCGAAGGTGCAGTCACTGAACAGCACGTCTGTGAGCGCCGCGGATGCCAGGTTCGCGTACTCGAAGCGCACCCCTGCGACGAGCACGGAGTCCCATGCGGTGCGCACGCCCTCCAGTGTCGCGGCGCGCCCACCCCGCCACTCCACCGTGCGCCAGCGCGAGTCGGCGGCGGCGAACTCGACCGCAGAGACGTCCTCGAGGACCACGTCCGTCAGCGTCGCGCCGGTCAGGCGGGCAGTCCTCAGCTGCGCGCGGACGACACGCGATTCGAGGATCCGCGAGTGCCCCGCGTCGACGTCGCCTGCCGTATCGGCCAGTTCGGAGCCCCAGATCTCTGTCCTCGAATCGAGCGAGCGCGTCGGCTTGAGCACGCGGGGGATGTCGGGAGACAGGAGCCGAGGCTCGAGAGGATCCGAGGAAGGGCGCGCCATCCGTCGAGGATATCTGCGACAGGTCGGGGAGGGCGCCCGCCCTCTATACTGGCTGGATCAGCATCGATCCGGCCATCACCGGGGAGCTCTCGGAAGAAACCCTGTCACCACCGGGGGAGTAGAACCGAGCGGGTCAGGCCCGTCACAGCCGTCGGAGAGAGGCCGTCCCCGCCGCCGCGGGCACGGCAAGCGGGGTGGTACCGCGGTCCGAAGGATCGTCCTCGCAGGAAGCATCGCACCTGCTGGAGAGACATGACCTATCCGAAGACCTCTGCTTTCGGCCCCGCCGCCGACGTCGTGCCCAGCCCTCGTTTCCCCGAGATCGAGCGCGAGATCCTCGATTTCTGGAAGCGCGACGACACATTCCGCGCGTCCATCGCGCAGCGCGAGGGAGCCGACGAGTGGGTCTTCTATGACGGCCCTCCCTTCGCGAACGGCCTTCCGCACTACGGCCACCTCCTCACGGGATACGCAAAGGACCTGTTCCCGCGTTTCCAGACCATGCGCGGCCACAGGGTCGACCGCGTCTTCGGCTGGGACACGCATGGCCTGCCGGCTGAACTCGAGGCGATGAAGCAGCTCGGCATCACCGAGAAGAGCCAGATCGAGCAGATGGGCATCGCCGCCTTCAACGCCAAGGCGAAGTCATCGGTGCTCGAGTACACGCGCGAGTGGGAGGACTACGTCACTCGCCAGGCACGCTGGGTCGATTTCGAGCGCGGCTACAAGACACTCGACACCGGCTACATGGAATCGGTCCTGTGGGCGTTCAAGAGCCTCTGGGACAAGGGGCTCGCCTACGAGGGTCACCGAGTGCTGCCCTACTGCTGGCGCGATGAGACGCCGCTGTCCAACCACGAGCTGCGCATGGACGATGACGTCTACAAGATGCGTCAGGATCCCTCGGTGACGGTCACCTTCCCGCTGGTAGGGGCGAAGGCGGAGTCGCTGGGCCTCACGGGCGTGCGGGCCCTGGCGTGGACGACGACGCCATGGACACTGCCCACCAACTTCGCTCTCGCCGTCGGTCCCGACATCGAGTACGCCGTGGTCCCAGGCGGGCCGCAGGGCGCCGCGGACGTTCATGCCGACCGCGCCGAGGGGGAGGGACACCGATATCTCCTGGCGGTCGACCTGCTGGGGAACTACGCGAAGGACCTCGGATACGAGTCCGCCGACACGGCGCGCGACGCCATCGAACGCACGGTGAAGGGGGCGGAGCTGGCCGACGTGCACTACGACCGGCTCTTCGATTACTACGCCGACGCGTCCGTGTGGCACACGGAGAACGCCTGGCGCATCCTCGTCGACGACTACGTCACGACGAGCGACGGCACCGGCATCGTGCATCAGGCTCCCGCCTACGGCGAGGACGACCAGCGCGTCACCGAGGCCGCCGGCATACCGCTGATCATGAGCCTCGATGACGGGGGCCGGTTCCTTCCGCAGGTGACCGACGTCGCCGGCGAGCTCTGGATGGACGCAAACCGCCCGCTCATCCGACTCCTGAAGTCCGAGGGACGGCTCCTGCGCGAAGCCAGCTATGAGCACTCGTACCCCCACTGCTGGCGCTGCCGCAACCCTCTCATCTACAAGGCCGTCTCGAGCTGGTTCGTCCGTGTGACCGCCATCAAGGACCGCCTCATCGAGCTCAACGAGCAGATCACGTGGGCGCCCGAGAACGTCAAGCACGGCCAGTTCGGCAAGTGGCTGGAAGGAGCTCGCGACTGGTCGATCAGCCGCAACCGCTACTGGGGGTCGCCGATCCCCGTGTGGAAGAGCGACAACCCCGAGTACCCGCGCGTCGACGTCTACGGATCGCTCGAAGAGCTGGAGCGCGACTTCGGCCGGCTCCCCGTCAACGATCAGGGCGAGGTGGACCTGCACCGCCCCTACATCGACGACCTCACCCGCCCGAACCCCGACGACCCGACCGGTCAGTCGACCATGAGGCGCATCGAAGACGTCTTCGACGTCTGGTTCGACTCCGGCTCGATGCCGTACGCGCAGGTGCACTATCCCTTCGAGAACCGCCAATGGTTCGACACGCACGCGCCAGCGGACTTCATCGTGGAGTACATCGGCCAGACCCGCGGCTGGTTCTACGTCATGCACGTGCTTTCGGGCGCGCTTTTCGACCGTCCGGCGTTCGCCGGCGTCGCCTGCCACGGAATCGTGCTGGGCAGCGACGGGCAGAAGATGTCCAAGTCGCTGCGCAACTACCCCGACGTCAGCGAGGTGTTCGACCGTGACGGCTCCGACGCGATGCGCTGGTTCCTCATGGGGTCGTCGGTGCTGCGCGGCGGCAACCTCGTCGTGACGGAAGAGGGGATCCGCGCGGGCGTGCGGGAGTTCCTGCTGCCGCTGTGGAACGCGTGGTACTTCTTCGCCACCTACGCCAACGCAGCCACTGTCGGGACCGAAGGCGACGGACGCGGCTACGAGGCGTCCTGGCGCACCGACTCGACCCACGTGCTCGACCGCTACATCCTGGCGCTGCTCGGCGACCTCGTCCGTGACGTGGCCGTGGACCTCGAGGAGCTCGACTCCACGATGGCCGCCGCCAAGCTGCGCGACTTCGCCGAGGCGCTCACCAACTGGTACATCCGCCGTTCGCGCGACCGCTTCTGGGTAGGCGTCGACCCGCATGATCCGACCACCACGGAGGCTTTCGACACGCTGTACACGGTGCTTGAGACGCTCACGCGCGTCGCGGCGCCGCTGCTCCCACTCGTCACCGAGCGCGTATGGCAGGGCCTGACCGGTGGCCGCAGCGTGCACCTGCAGGACTGGCCGGATGCCGCGCAGTTCGCTCCGGCCGGTGACATTCGCTCCGCGATGGACGCCGTGCGCGAGGTGTCTTCGGTCGCCAACGCACTGCGCAAGAAGGAGGGCAGACGCGTGCGCCTGCCCCTCGCGCGCCTCACAGTGGCTCTGACCGATGCGGCGTCGCTTGCGCAGTTCGAGGAGATCCTGCGGGACGAGCTCAATGTGAAGGTCGTCGAGCTCGTCGAGCTCACGGAGGGTCTTGCGGATCAGTACGGCATCAGCCAGCGGCTGACCGTGAACGCGCGCGCCGCGGGTCCGCGCCTCGGCAAACAGGTGCAGCACGTCATCGCAGGCGCCAAGGCCGGCCTGTGGACCGTTGAAGAAGGCACGGTCGTCGTCGACGGCGTCGCACTGCAGGAGGGAGAGTACGAGCTCACCCTCGAGGCTGGGGGAGTCGCCGAAGGCACCGCCATTGCGCTGCTGGCCGCCGGCGGCTTCGTGCTGCTCGACACCGCGACGACGCCTGAGCTCGAGGCCGAGGGCCTGGCTCGCGATGTGATCCGCGCGGTCCAGGACACGCGGAAGGCCGCCGGGTTCGAGGTCAGCGACCGCATTCGGCTGCAACTGCTGTTCGCCGACGAGGCCGATGCGAAGGCCGTCGCGTCCGCATTCGAGGTGGCGGGCGTGGCCGCCGAGACACTCGCACTCGACTATGCGGTCGTCGCCCCCGAGGGCCGAGTGCTCAAGGGCGTGGGCTCGGTGCTCGCGGCGGGACAGACCATCGACGCCGACCACACGGCATCCGTCCCGGCCGGCACGTACGCGAACGCGGGCGACCTGACGATCGCCGTGACCAGGATCGGAGACGACACGTGAGTGACCGAAGCAGAGCAGACGCCGTGTACGACGCGCTGCTCACCCGCCAGGGCGAACGATGGGTGCAGCCCCGCATCGAGCGCACGCGCCGCGTGCTCGAGCTGCTCGACGACCCGCAGCGCACCTACCGCGTCGTGCACGTCACAGGAACGAACGGCAAGACCTCGACGAGTCGCATCGTCGAGAGCCTCGTGCGGGCACACGGCCTGCGCACGGGTCTGTTCACGAGTCCGCATCTCGAGCGCTTCACGGAGCGGATCATGATCGACGGCGAGCCGATCGAGGATGCGGCGATCGCGGACGCCTGGGACGAGATCACGCCCTTCGTCGAGCTGGTAGACGCAGAGCTGGAGGCGCAGGGCGACGCGCCGCTGACCTTCTTCGAGCTGCTCACCGTGCTGGCGTTCGTCGCGTTCGCGGACGCGCCCGTCGACGTGGCGGTCGTCGAGGTCGGCATGGGCGGCGCCTGGGACTCGACCAACACGGCCGACGGAGACGTCGCGGTGTTCGCCCCGATCGACATCGACCACGCCGACCGTCTCGGCGACACCGTCGCTGAGATCGCCGCCGTCAAGGCGGGCATCATCAAGCAGGGCGCGGCCGCGGTCTCCGCGGTGCAGGACCCGGCCGCCGAGGGCCCGCTGCGCGATGCCGCTCAGGCACACGACGCGACGATCGCCTTCGAAGGCGACGCCTTCGACGTGACCGACCAGAGGCTCGCCGTCGGAGGACAGCAGCTCACCGTACGCGGTCTGGCAGGCACCTACGAAGATCTCTACCTGCCGCTGTACGGCGCACACCAGGCCCACAATGCCGCGCTCGCGATCGCGGCGGTCGAATCGCTCATCGGCGGCGGCGGCATGGCGATCGCTCCGGACGTTCTCAATGAGGGCCTCGCACAGGTGACCTCGCCGGGGCGGCTCCAGCTCGTCGGCATTCAGCCCACGGTCATCGTCGACGCCGCGCACAACCCGCATGGCGCGCGGTCGCTCGTCGCGGCGCTTCGGGACTCCTTCGACTTCGACGAGTGGGGCCTGGTCCTGGGAGTCTTCGGCGACAAGGATGCGGCGGGCATCGCCGCGACCCTCGCACCGATGGCCGCGCAGGTGTTCGCGACAGCCCCAGACTCTGAACGCGCCGCCGATCCCGACCGGATCGCCGATCTCGTCGAACAGATCGGCACGCCGGTCACGGTGCACCCGACACTCGCCGATGCCGCAGACGCGGCGCGCGAATGGGCGGCGTCCTCAGACCGGCGCGCGGTCGTGATCGCGGGAAGCGTCGTCCTCACGGGCGAGGCGCTGCAGCTCGCCGCCGAGGAGAACTGGAAGGACGGGTGGCAGGCGTGACGCGCGAGCGACGGGCGCGCGGGGCGCGCGAGTCCCTGGCATCCATCGTGCTCGGCTTCGAGTCGGTCGTGGTGTTCCTCGGCGGCCTCGTGGTCTACGGGCTGAAGGCGCTCCCGGCGGGACTCGAGCCCTGGTGGGGCATCGTCGCGGGCATCGTGCTGGCGATTGCGATGATCGCCCTTGCACCCGCGCTGCGCCACCCATGGGGCATCGGCCTCGGCTGGGCGCTGCAGGCGATCCTGGCTCTCGGAGCATTCCTTGTGCCGGCCCTCGGCCTCGTGGCGCTCGTCTTCGGCGCCCTCTACGCATATGCGACGATCAAAGGCGGTGAACTCGACCGGCGCAATGCGCGTCGAGCCGCCGAAACGATGAACGGAGAATGACATGCCGACCGAAGAGACCCTCGTCCTGATCAAGCCGGACGGCGTCGCCCGCGGACTCACCGGCGCGATCCTGGCCCGCATCGAGCAGAAGGGCTACTCGCTCGTCGACATCAAGCTCGTCGAGCCCGATCGCGACACGCTGGAGAAGCACTACGCAGAGCATGCCGGCAAGCCGTTCTACGAGCCTCTGCTCGAGTTCATGCTGTCCGGCCCCTCGGTCGCGATCCGCCTCGCCGGGAACCGCGTCATCGAAGGCTTCCGTGCCCTCGCCGGCACGACCGACCCGACGACGGCCGCGCCGGGCACGATTCGCGGCGACTTCGGCCGCGACTGGGGCGCGAAGGTCCAGCAGAACCTGGTTCACGGGAGCGACAGCCCGGAGTCTGCCGCGCGCGAGCTGGCGATCTGGTTCTGAACGAGCTGCCTGAGCCCTCGGTCCTTGGGAGAGTGGCGCGCCGTCAGAGAGTGCCGATCCAGTCGAGCCGGAGCTGAGCGATCAGCGCGACGATGACGTAGCTGACGACAGTCAGTAGGGGAATCCACTCCATGAGCGTCTGAGACGCCTTCTGCGCACGCTCCGGCACCGGCACGATCCCGGAGCGCAGCAGGTGCAACGTGACGGCGTAGAACGTCGGGATCGCTGCCGACCACGTCACCATGCACCACGGGCAGAGCGTGCCGAGCACGAAGATGCTCTGGCTGATGAGCCAGATCACGAAGCCGAATGCGAACGCGATGCCGGCCCAGAAGCACCACCAGAACCAGCGCGCGAACCGGGCGCCGGCGAGAATCGCGACGCCCACGATAATGGGCGCGATCCACCCGGTGAGCCCCAGGATCGGGTTCGGGAAGCCGAAGACCGCGCCTTGCGGCGAGTTCAGGTTCGCGCCGCACTGCACGAGGATGCTGAAGTCGCACGACGCCGACGCGCCAGGGTTCTGCAACAGGCGGAACTTCTCGATCGTCAGCTCGAACGCCGCGATCCAGCCGATAGCGCCCGCGATGATCAGCCAGACCGCCAGCGCCTTAGGACGGGTGTGGGTGAGGCGCGACGACATGCTCTGAGTATCGCACTGGCCGACTGGCGAGCCGTCGTGCGCACACGCCGGGAATATCTCGGATCGCGGATTCGGCGGCGAAGGTGCGATAATGATCCGGATGCTCCCGCGGCCGCGCCGCGACCGCATCACAGAGACTTCGGGCGATGAACGCCCTTTCGCAGCGAGAGCCTTGAGCCGGCTGCACACCGAGTGAGTTCGCGGCCCCTTCCTCAGGGAGCGGCGCCGCCAGATTTTCGCCGGACGGCGCGCGGAGCCGTCCGCAAGGAGTAAGCCAGTGATGGCCGATGACAACAAGAACACGCCCGCTCCCGAAACCCTGGATCTTCAGCTGCCGCTGACGGATCTCGTCGACGAGTCGGTCGACGTCGCGGCGGCGCCGGACTCAGATGTGGCGGGAGCCGACGCGGATGCGCCCACGGTCGAGCAGGCCGCCGAGCCGGAGCAGCCGACCGAGTCGGAGCAGCCCGCCCGGGCCGAGCAGCGCGCCGAGTCGGAGCAGCCCGCCGAGGCCGAGCGGGCTGCCGAGGCCGAGCAGGCCGCCGAGGCCGAGCAGGCCGCCGAAGCCCTGAAGGACCAGCCCGTGACTGCGGTCTCCCTCGGGCTCCTTCCCGAGAATTTCGTCTCCTCCGTCTCGACCGATCTGCACTTCTACGCGCCTGAGATCACCTATCTGCCGGCACTGCCCAGCAATGACCGCGAGCAGGACGAGGGTGGCGAGTCAGGCACCAGCTCGCGTCGACGCAGCCGCCGGCGAGGCGGCGGGGGAGGCGCCGACGCCGACGAGGCCGTCGCTCAGCCGCGGCGCCGTGCGGTGGAGCTCATCACGGAGCCGCAGCGCATCAAGGGATCGACCCGTCTCGAGGCCAAGAAGCAGCGACGGCGTGACGGGCGCGAGGCGGGGCGTCGCCGCGCCGTCGTGACCGAGGCCGAGTTCCTCGCCCGTCGCGAGGCCGTCGACCGCGTGATGATCGTGCGGTCGAAGAACGGTCGCATTCAGATCGCTGTGCTCGAGGACAACGTGCTCGTCGAGCACTATGTCGCTCGCAATCAGGACGCGTCCCTCATCGGCAACGTCTACCTCGGGCGTGTGCAGAACGTGCTCCCGAGCATGGAAGCGGCCTTCGTCGACATCGGTCGGGGCCGCAACGCGGTGCTGTACTCGGGCGAGGTCGATTGGGATGCCGTCGAGACCGGGAACCAGCCTCGCCGCATCGAGCTCGCCCTCAAGTCGGGCGACAAAGTGCTGGTGCAGGTGACGAAGGACCCAGTGGGTCACAAGGGCGCCCGCCTGACGAGCCAGATCTCCCTTCCGGGTCGCTACCTCGTCTACGTCCCGGGTGGCGCCATGAGCGGCATCTCGCGCAAGCTTCCCGACACGGAGCGCTCGCGCCTCAAGAAGATCCTGAAGGAGATCCTTCCCGAGTCGAGTGGCGTCATCGTCCGCACCGCGGCGGAGGGCGCCACCGAGGAGCAGCTCACGCGCGACGTGCAGCGCCTGACCGCGCAGTGGGAGCACATCAGTGCGCAGGCGACCGCAGGCCAGGCGCCGTCGCTCCTCCACTCCGAGCCCGACCTGCTCGTCAAGATCGTCCGTGACGTCTTCAACGAGGACTTCTCGAAGATGCTCATCGAGGGCGAGGACGCCTATCAGACGATCACCGCCTACCTCACCGGCGTCGCGCCTGACCTGCTTGAGCGCGTCGAGAAGCACGAGGGCGACCATGATCCGTTCGATGAGTTCCGTGTCACGGAGCAGATCGAGAAGGCGCTCGACCGCAAGGTGTGGCTCCCGTCTGGCGGCTCGCTCGTCATCGACCGCACCGAGGCGATGACCGTCGTCGACGTCAATACCGGCAAGTTCGTCGGGTCGGGCGGCAACCTCGAGGAGACTGTCACCAAAAACAACCTGGAGGCCGCCGAGGAGATCGTCCGTCAGCTGCGCCTCCGCGACATCGGCGGCATCATCGTGGTCGACTTCATCGACATGGTGCTCGAGTCCAATCGTGATCTGGTGCTCCGCCGTCTCGTCGAGTGCCTGAGCCGCGACCGCACGAAGCATCAGGTCGCCGAGGTGACGTCGCTCGGCCTGGTTCAGATGACGCGGAAGAAGCTCGGACTCGGCCTTCTCGAGACGTTCAGCGAACCCTGTGACGTGTGCGCCGGGCGCGGCGTGATCGTGCACCACGATCCCGTCGTCAAGCACCGCTCCTCGCAGCAGCAAGGAGGGTCGCAGCGTCGCTCGCGCGCCGGATCGAACGGCGGTGGCGCCGCCCCTGCGGCCGGGACCGGCACGCACGTGATCACCGAGGGCGCCAAGTCGGCCCTCGCTCAGATCGCGGCTTCCACGATCCACCCGTCCAGCGACTCGGCCGCCGCGCCGACCGAGCCCGAGTCGCTGCTGCCCGCCGCTGCTCCGGCCGCCCGGCCGAAGAAGTCGCGCAAGAAGCGCTCCGAAGCTCCCAAGACGGAGAAGGAGATCCTTCTCGACTCGGTGCTGAGCGCGCTGCCTGAGCCTAAGGCGCCAGGCCAGGGGCGCTCGCGACGCCGCGTCTCGACGGCGGCGCTCAGCGGCACGCCGATCGCTGCGACCCCCGAGGACTGACGCTCGGCGAGCGCCGTCTCATCGACCTCGACGCTCCCGGGCTGTGACCCGGAGGCCCGAGGCGATGAGGCGGCGCACGAGTTCGTGGCCGCTCACGGGCTGCGCTCCCGCTGCGATCAGCCGTGAGACGGAATCGTCAGGCACGTCATAGTGGTCCAGGTCGAAAGCCCGGCGAGGGACGCCTGCGGCTGAGGCGAAGGCGTGGAGCTCTTCGAGATTCGAGTCGCTCACCAGATGGGCCCACAGACGCCCGTGCGCCGGCCAGCGTGCCTCGTCGATCAGAATCGCCATCGTGGAGCATCCTACGGCGACACACCCCAGGGCGCTTTTGCCCATCAGAGCGGCATCCGGTAAAGTAGAACCTCGGTGCGCCCGCGTCGCAGGCATATGGCTTCGCGCAGTGAGACTCAGCAACCCCGTTGCCGAGGCCCCGCACCAAGACTTCCCAGTCTCGCAAAGACAATCGGAGCTGTGCGCTCCAACAGAAGAAACAAGGTGTGAAGTGGTTTACGCAGTTGTGCGCGCCGGCGGCCGTCAGGAAAAGGTCGAGGTCGGCACCATCGTCGTGCTCGACCGCCAGCAGGCCAAGGTGGGCGACAAGCTCGAGCTGCCCGCTGTCCTGCTCGTCGACGGCGACGCCGTGACGACGGACGCTGACAAGCTCGCGAAGGTCAAGGTCACCGCAGAGGTCCTCGGCGAGGAGCGCGGCCCCAAGATCGTGATCCAGAAGTTCAAGAACAAGACCGGCTACAAGAAGCGCCAGGGCCACCGTCAGGACCTCACGCGCGTCAAGATCACCGGCATCAAGTAAGCCAGGGAGACGCTTCAGATGGCACACAAAAAGGGCGCAAGCTCCACTCGTAACGGTCGTGACTCCAACGCTCAGCGACTGGGCGTGAAGCGCTTCGGCGGCCAGACGGTCAACGCGGGCGAGATCCTCGTCCGTCAGCGCGGCACGCACTTCCACCCCGGCGCTCTCGTCGGTCGTGGCGGCGACGACACGCTGTTCGCCCTCGCCGCCGGCTCGGTCGAGTTCGGCACCAAGGGCGGCCGCAAGGTCGTCAACATCGTCCCCGTCGCGGAGTAATCCGACCGGCGAGGCAACGGCAGCCGACGAGGCTGTCCCACAAACCCTTGGCGAGGGGCGGGCTTCGGCTCGCCCCTCGTCTGTTTTACAGAGGAGACCGACATGGTGACGTTCGTCGACCGGGTCACGCTGCACCTGCGTGCCGGCAAAGGCGGCAACGGCTGCGTGTCGGTGCGCCGTGAGAAGTTCAAGCCGCTCGCCGGCCCTGACGGGGGCAATGGCGGGCACGGCGGCGACATCATCCTCGTCGCCGATCCGCAGGTGACGACGCTCCTGTCGTACCACCATTCACCTCATCGCTCAGCCGGCAACGGCGGCTTCGGCATGGGCGACAACCGCTCTGGCGCCACGGGGGAGAGCCTCGAGCTCGCCGTTCCCGTCGGCACCGTCGTGAAGGATGTCGACGGCGAGGTTCTCGCCGACCTCATCGTTCCGGGCACACGCTTCGTCGTCGCTCCGGGCGGCCAGGGCGGCCTCGGCAACGCCGCGCTCGCGTCGCCGAAGCGCAAGGCGCCGGGCTTCGCTCTCCTCGGAACGCCCGGCTGGGAAGGCGATGTGGTCCTCGAACTGAAGACCGTCGCCGACGTCGCGCTCGTCGGCTTTCCTTCCGCCGGCAAATCGAGTCTGATCGCCGCGATCTCGGCCGCGCGCCCGAAGATCGCCGACTATCCGTTCACGACGCTGCATCCGAACCTCGGTGTGGTGCAGGCGGGCGACAATCGGTACACCGTGGCCGATGTGCCTGGTCTCATTGAAGGCGCCAGCGAGGGCAAGGGCCTGGGCCTCGAGTTCCTGCGTCACGTCGAACGCTGCACGGCTCTCGTGCATGTGCTCGACTGCGCGACTCTCGAGCCGGGGCGCGACCCGCTGACCGACCTGGACGTGATCCTCGAGGAGCTGCGCCGGTACCCCGTCCCTGAGGGGCAGGTGCCGCTGCTCGAGCGTCCCCAGTTGGTCGCCCTGAACAAGGTCGACGTGCCCGAGGCCCGCGATCTCGCCGAGCTCGTGCGGCCCGACCTTGAGGCGCGCGGCTACCGGGTGTTCGAGATCTCGACCGTCAGTCATGACGGTCTGCGCCAGCTCACTTTCGCACTGGGTGAGATCGTCGCAGAGCACCGTGCGGCGCAGGCGAGCGCACCGGCGCCAGAGCGCATCATCATCCGTCCGCAGGGCTCCGAGAAGGAATTCACGGTCCGTGTCGAGGGCGGCACGTACGGCAACGTCTACCGCGTTCTGGGCGGCAAGCCGGAGCGCTGGGTGCAGCAGACCGACTTCCAGAACGAGGAGGCTGTCGGCTTCCTGGCCGACCGCCTGGAGAAGCTCGGCGTCGAAGACGAGCTGTACCGCGCGGGCGCCGTCGCGGGCTCGACGGTGGTCATCGGCGAAGGCGACGGCATCGTCTTCGACTGGCACCCGTCGCTGTCGTCGGCCGCCGAGCTGATGACCGCTCCGCGCGGCACCGACCCGCGCCTCGATCTGAACCCGAGGCGCACGACGTCTCAGCGCCGGGAACGCTATCACGAGCGCATGGACGCCAAGGCAGAGGCCCGAGCGGAACTCGAATCGGAGCGCCTGGCGACCGCTGTCGATCGAGAGGATGACGAGTGACGGTAAGCGAGAGATCGGATCTGCCCGGCGCGCGCCGCGTTGTCGTGAAGGTCGGCTCTTCGTCGATCAGCGGCGAGAACGCAACCAAGATCCGGCCCATCGTTCAGGCCCTCGCCGAGGCGCACGCCCGGGGCACCGAGGTCGTCCTCGTCTCGTCGGGCGCGATCGCCACGGGCATGCCGTTCCTGGCCCTCGATGAGCGACCGACCGATCTCGCCACACAGCAGGCCGCCGCAGCCGTGGGGCAGAACGTCCTGATCTACCGCTATCAGGAGGCGCTGCGCCCGTTCGCGATCGTCGCGGGTCAGGTGCTGCTGACCGCAGGCGACCTCGAGAACCCCACACCGCGCTCGAACGCACGCCGTGCCATGGAGCGGCTGCTCGGCCTCCGGATCCTGCCGATCGTCAACGAGAACGACACGGTCGCCACGCACGAGATCCGCTTCGGCGACAACGACCGGCTCGCGGCCCTTGTGGCGCAGTTGATCAGCGCCGACGCGCTCGTGCTGCTGAGTGACATCGAGAGCCTCTACACGCGCCCGCCGACCGAGCCCGGCGCCGCGCCGATCGACCGCGTCGCCCCGGACGATGATCTCTCGCAGTTCGAATTCGGCTCGGTGGTGGTGAACAGCGTCGGAACCGGCGGCGCCGCCACGAAGGCATCGGCGGCGCGCCTGGCATCCGCAGCCGGCATCGGCGTGCTCGTGACCAGCGCCGACCTCGTCTCGGAGGCGCTCACCGGCCAGGCGGTGGGAACATGGTTCGCACCCAATCCCGACGCTCCGCGGCCCGCGGCGACAGCGTCGATCCGCACCGCCTGAGCGACGCCGGGAGCGCGTCTCTGGCACCCCATCCTCGGTAGACTGGCGGGATGACGACGATCGCCGATACCGCTCAGGAGCGCATGCTGCTGGCGAAGGATGCCGCACGCGAGATCGGGCTCCTCTCGGACGCGCAGAAGGCGCAGCTGCTGACGGCTATCGCGGCCGCCATCGAGGCCCACGCTGGCGAGATCGTCGCCGCCAACGGCGAAGACGTGGCGCGCGGCGAGCAGAACGGCCTGAGCGCCGGTCTGCTCGACCGTCTGCGCCTCGACGGCGCGCGCGTCGCGGCCCTCGCCACGGCCGTGCGCGAGGTGGCTGCTCTTCCTGATCCTGTCGGCCGCGTCCTCGAGGAGCGCACGCTGCCGAACGGGATCCGTCTGCAGAAGGTGTCGGTGCCCTTCGGCGTCGTCGGCTCGATCTACGAGGCGCGGCCGAATGTGACCGTCGATATCGCGGCGCTCGCCCTGCGCTCCGGCAACGCAGTCGTGCTCCGCGGAGGCACCGCCGCGCAGTCCAGCAACGCCGCTCTGGTCGCATCGATGCGCGGCGCTCTGGCCGACAGCGGCGTGAACCCGGAGGCCATCCAGACCGTCGACGACTTCGGCCGAGACGGGGCACGCGCGCTCATGCAGGCTCGGGGCGTCGTGGACGTCCTGGTGCCTCGGGGCAGTGCCGAGCTGATCGAGACAGTCGTCACCGGGTCGTCGGTGCCGGTCATCGAGACCGGAGCAGGCGTCGTGCACGTCGTGCTCGACTCGTCGGCGCCTCTCGACTGGGCTCGCGACATCGTCGTGAACGCCAAGGTCCAGCGTCCGAGTGTCTGCAACGCGGTCGAGACGGTGCTCGTGATGCGCGACGCCGCCGAGCGACTGCTCCCGGATATCGCGCGTGCCCTTCAGCAGGAGGGCGTGACGATCCACGGCGATGCCGTGGTTCAGTCGCTTGTCCCCGGCGCCATCCCGGTGACAGAGGAGGACTGGGCCACCGAGCACATGAGCCTTGACCTGTCCGTGCGTGTGGTCGACGACCTCGACGAGGCGCTCACCCACATCCGCACCTATTCGACAGGCCATACGGAGTCGATCGTCACCGCCGATGAAGCGCGGGCCGAGCGATTCCTGGCCGAGGTCGATTCGGCGGTCGTCATGGCGAATGCCTCCACACGATTCACTGACGGCGGGCAGTTCGGGTTCGGCGCCGAAGTCGGCATCTCGACGCAGAAGCTCCACGCCCGCGGTCCGATGGGCCTTCCGGAACTCACCAGCACGAAGTGGCTCGCTCGTGGCACCGGGCAGATCCGCGATTGACGGCCTAAACTGAACAACGCACCCGAAATCGAAACGGAGTCCGAATGACCCTCGCCACGATCGCCGCCCTCGCCGCTGCGGAGACCGAGCACCACGGCAACGTCCAGGCAGAGACGTTCATCTTCGGAGTCGTGGCGTTCGTCCTCTTCCTCCTCCTCGGCCTGGTCACCCTGTCGTACCGCAACGTGGCCAACCGCCACTCGCACAAGGCGGAGGCGTATGCCAAGTCCCACGCGCAGGACCTCGCCCAGGCGGGACACGGCCACCACTAGGCCGCCCGGATGGCATCGGCACGCGGCCCTCGGGTCGGAGTGATGGGTGGGACGTTCGATCCCATTCACCACGGACACCTGGTCGCGGCCAGCGAGGTGGCCCAGTCGTTCGACCTCGACGAAGTGATCTTCGTCCCCACAGGCATGCCCTGGCAGAAGCAGGACGTGACGCCCAGCGAGCACCGCTACCTCATGACCGTCATCGCGACCGCATCGAACCCGCAGTTCACGGTCAGCCGCGTCGACATCGACAGAGCAGGCCCGACGTACACGATCGACACACTGCGCGACTTGAAGGAGCAGCGACCCGACGCAGAACTGTTCTTCATCACGGGAGCCGACGCGATCGCTCAGATCCTGAGCTGGCGCAACCACGACGAACTCTGGGACCTCGCGCATTTCGTGGCCGTGTCGCGGCCCGGTCATGAACTCAGCATCGAGGGACTCCCGACCGACGACGTCAGCCAACTGGAGATCCCCGCTTTGGCCATCTCGTCCACCGACTGCCGCGAGCGAGTACGCCAGGGACACCCCGTGTGGTATCTCGTTCCCGACGGCGTCGTCCAATACATTGCGAAGCACCACCTTTACCGGAGTCAGGCATGAGCACACCCGAAGAGACGCCTCAGCTGACACGCAGGCAGCTGCGCGAACTGCGCAACACGGCCGCCACGCCGATCATCACTGAGACGCAGGAGCGGGCCACGGAACAGCCGCCTGCTCCGTCGCCGCGTGCCGCCGAGCCCGACGCATCGCCTGAGCCCGTCGCACCGCCCGAGACGCCCGCCGAGCCGGCGGCGCCCCCGACGACGGCCGAGACGCCCGCCGAGCCGGCAGCGCCCCCGACGACGGCCGACGACGGGAGCCGCCCGCTCACGCGCCGCGAGATCCGCCAGCGCGAGCGGCTCCGCACCGCGTCCGTGCCGGTGATCACCTCCGAGATCCTGGCGGTGACGGCGGCCGAACGCGAAAAGCATGCCGCCGAGCGGGCAGCTGCGGAAGTCCCCGCCGACGACTGGTCCGACCCCTCCGCGAGCTCCGCGACATCAGTCGAAGAGCAGTCGCCGGATCGTGCGTCGGAGGTCGTGCAGGCGGAGACCGTCGATGAGGCTCCCGCTCAGCCGATCGAGAGCGAGAGCAGCCTCGCGGCAGTCGAGGAACTCGTCGTCACAGAGGTCCACGCAGACGAGGGCGCCGCTGGCGGCGGGCCGAGCGCCGCTGTCGAGGCGGAGCGCACCGATGCTGCCGCCGATGCAGCCGATTCTGAAGCCGACGGCGCTGAACCCGCTCCATCAGCCAACGCGGAGGAGGACGAGAAGCGCGTCGTGGCCTCTGCATTCGGCGCTGACCTTCTCCAGGGGACGTCTGGGGAGCCCGAGGTCCCAGCATCCTTCGACCAGCTCCTGACGCGCGGAAGCGCGGCGACGGGCGCGATCTCGATGCCGAACGCGCTCATCCTCTCGCAGACGCCTGAGGGAGGGTCCCTCACCGCCCCCGTCACAGCGACGGGCGAGATCCTCATCACGGGCACCTTCGCTCTGCCCGATCACTACGGGTCCACGGGCACCGTCCCCGGCCACGCCGACGGCAAGGAGGCGGATGCCGTCCTGGTCGATGGCGAGCTGCCGGCGGCGTCGTCACCCACCCCGATCGCGGCAAGCGCCGCGATCAGCACCATCAAGAGCGCGGATGAGATCATCAAGCCGCCGGCGCCGGAGCGGGGGAGCCGCCTCATGGTGGTCCTCGCCATCACCGCCGGCGTGCTGGCTGTCGCGCTTGCGGGCGTGCTCATCCTCGCCATCACGACAGGTATTTTCTGATGACCCTTTCTCCCCAGTCCATCGATCTCGTGCAGCTCGCGGCGGCCGCCGCGGATGCCAAGGGAGGCGACGACCTCGTCGCCTTCGACGTATCGGAACCGCTGCCGCTTGTCGACGCCTTCCTCCTGGTCACGGGGACGAGCGAGCGCAACGTCGCCGCGATCGCGGACGAGGTGGAGGAAAGGCTGCTGGATGCCGGTGTCAAGCGTCTGCGCCGGGAGGGGAGGCACGAGGCTCGCTGGATTCTGCTCGATTTCGGTGACCTGGTCGTGCACGTGTTCCACGAAGAGGAACGCGCCTTCTACGGCCTGGAGCGGCTGTGGAAGGACTGCCCGGTCGTCCCGATTCAGCTGCCCTCTGCGGCCGCCACGGACTGACGCCGATTTTTTCCCTCCAGCGGAATGTAGTACGCTGGGGTAGTTGCCGCGAACGGCGACCAAGGGCCTGTGGCGCAGCTGGTAGCGCACCTGCATGGCATGCAGGGGGTCAGGGGTTCGAGTCCCCTCAGGTCCACCCTTGAAAGCCCCGGTCCGCCGGGGTTCTTCTTTGCCCAGAAGCCCCTTTTCAGCGAGATTACAAGGGAGGTTTCGGGGGCAAAGTACCCTGATTCGTTTTCGAACGTGCCGTTACAGGTACATCCGGCCCGCCTTCATGACTATGTCGGCACGCTCCGACGGACCGCTGTCGGCCGGCGCTCCAATTACCCGCGGCTCGCCGCAGATGCGCTCAGAGACCATCCAGCCTGATCCTTCTCCGACGCAAGCCGCGCTGCAGTCTCGCCGCCATGGGCACAATACCGATGGATGTGCCTGAGCCGGCCGATGTGATCGGCGGCGACGGCGTGGCCCTCGGCTTCCCCTGGTGGGCAGTCTGGTTCCTCGCGGGGTCCGGTGCCGTCGCCTGGGTGCTCTTCGCTCCGCCGCGCAAGAGATCGCGGAAGCAGTAGGGGCCGGCCTGACCGCTCCCGGTGCTGCTATGCGACCGGGAGCGGCGCGGGGCTCTGCAGTGAGCCGATCGGTTCAGCAGACGGGCGATTCTCGGAGGCAGCGGCCCGCAGGCGGTCGAAGAACCCGTCGAGCATTCGCACAGGCTCCGGCTGCGGCGCCGCCTTCGTCGCGAGGATCGGGAGCACCTGCATTCCCGTCACCGCAGAGAGGATCTCGTCGATGATGAACTCGTCCGGGACGTCGCTGGTCACCTCGGCGATCGCGCGGGAGTACTCCAGGTGCTGCTCCATCCAGCGGCGCCAGATCGCGTGCGCGTCCGCGTGGACCTTCTTGAGTGACGGGCTCGTGGCCGCGCGATCCCAGAATGCAACCGATACGCGGCATTCCATCTCCCGTTCGGCGTCGAGGGGCAGCATCTGCATGCAGAGCTCCCGTACCGCGTCGATGCCGGCCATCTGCCCGATCGCTCGGGCCGCGCGCTCGTTGATCCTGAAGAAGGTGCGCCGGAATGCGGCGACGAGCAGCTCGTCCTTATTGGCGAAGTAGTGCTTGAGCGCGCCGTTGGCGAATCCCGCCTCGGCGGCGATCTCACGCATCGTCGCCGCAGCGAACCCACCGCGTCCGATGATGCGCCAGGTCGCGAGCACGATCTCCTCGCGCCGTTGGGCATGCTTGGCTTCCCGCGGGGTGCTCATGGGCCCCTCCTTCCGGCCGTCAGACAGGCAGCGCGAGAACGACGTCCAGTTCCCACCGGACTCCCGGCACCGGAAGGTTGTCGACCTGCACCAGAGTGCGGGCCGGGTTCCACGTGTTCCCGCCTCTGGCTCTCAGAGCCTCTCGCAGCACCGGAACGACGCGCAAGTCGTTCACGTATTCGATGATCTTGACGATATTGCCCCACTCGGCGCCTGCGGCCTCGAGGCGCGCTGCGAGAACGTCCGCCGTCGCGCGCGCCTGTGCTTCGGCATCGCCTGCACCGCCTGCGTCGGAGGCTGCGTTGACACCGCTGAGCCAGGCGATCCGGGCGGTGCCGCTCACCACCAGGGCGTCGGGGACGGCGTCGGTACCGATGATTTCGATCTTCATGATGTTCTTCGTCCTCTCGAGATCTCGGTCAGCGCTGGCCGGCCGACGCGATCAGTTCCAACTCCAGCCGCGCACCGGGAGCGCTGAGCGCGTTGATCCCCACGACGACCGTCGAGAACGCGGCGCCCTTGCCCGCGATGTGCCGCTCGATCTCCTCGCGCACGATGGTCAGGTCCCGCATGTCGGTGAGGAACTGGTTCACCCGGACGACGTCATTCCATCCGAGGTCGAGGTAGTCGAGGACCTCGTCGAACGTCGCGAGGATGCGGCGGGTCTGCTCGTGCATGTCATCCGGCAGCACGCACTCTTCGTCCACGTGCGGGTGGTGATGGTAGAGGGGGATCGCGGTCGCGCCGGACATCCAGAACGAGGTCCCGTCAGTTCTGACGCTCACACCTTCCGCGATGTTCTTCGCGATGTCTCCGATGGCGCTCCGCTCGGCGCCCACGCGCTCCGAGCCGGGCACGGGGCGCACCGCGACGACGTCCAATGCGACACGCAGGTCATCGTGTTCGAGTGCGTTGACGCCGATGAGGGTGTTCGCCGGCTTCGAAGCGATCGCGTTGCCGACGAAGTACTCGCCCATCGCCGCGTGCACTCGGTCTGCTTCCCGCATGTCGGTGACGAACTCGTAGAGATGGATCACGTGGGACCAGTCCGTGCCGGCTGCCTCGAGCACCGCCGCGGCATTCGCGAGCAGCGCGAGTGTCTGCTCCCGTACATCCTGGCTCGCCGTGTCGGAGGTCGGGCCGATAGCGGTCACCCCCGACAGGAAGACGAGTTCCGCCCCGGGAGGCACCTCGATCGCGGGGGCGTACGGCAGCATGTACGCCTTCTGCTCGTTGAGTTCGATGAGGCCGAGTTGTGGCATTGCTGTTCCTCTCATTGCGTTCGTTTCAGAGACCGAGATGTGTGTGGATGGGAGCGGGGTCGCTCACCAGCGAGCGGGACGGCCCCTCCCAGACGATTCGCCCGTGCTCGCCGATGATCAGAACGCGGTCGCTGAGGGCGATGGCGAGGTCGACGTTCTGCTCGGCGACGAGCACGGTGAGGCCCATGAGGCGGAGAGACTGGAGCTGCTCCCTGATCGTCCGCAGCACCGCGGGCGCGAGTCCTTCGGACGGCTCATCCATCACGAGCACTTTCGGGTCGGTCATCAGCGCCCGGCCGATGGCGAGCATCTGCTGTTCGCCGCCCGACAGGTAGCGGGCGTAGGAATCTGCCCGCTCCTCCAGTCGGGGAAAGAAGTCGTAAACGCGCTCGATCGACCACGTTCCACCGTCTCGGCGCGGGACGATGCTCAGGTTCTCGGCGACCGTGAGGCTGCCGAACACCTGGCGCCCCTGGGGGACCAGGCCTATCCCGACACGCGCGATGCGGTCGGGTGACAGGTTGGTGATGTCCTCGCCGAGATGCACGGTGCCGCGCTCGATGCGCGGTGGTCGAAGGCCGCAGATGGCGCGGATGAGCGTCGTCTTGCCCATGCCGTTCCGCCCGAGGATCGCGACGCCTTCACCGACCTCCATCGTGAAGCTGATGTCGTCGATGACGGGTGCGCCCCCGTACCCTGCGCGCAGACCGTTCACTGAGAGCACGTCAGTTCCTTCTTCCCAGATAGACGGCTTGCACAGCCGGATTGGCGCGAATCTCGTCAGGGGTGCCATACGCGAGCGGGACGCCGTTGTCGAGGCAGAGAACGTGGTCTACCAGCTCGAGCGCGAGTGTCATGTCGTGCTCGATCAGCATGGACGTCATACCCTCCGGGAGGTTCTCGAGAATCTCACGGAGGACCATTCGCTCGGCCGCCGACAGGCCCGCTGCGGGTTCATCGAGCAGCAGCAGCCGCGGCTTCAGCACGAGTGCCATGGCGATCTCGAGCTGCCGCTGCTCGCCGTGCGAGAGTTCCTGCACCGACCGTCGATCCGTGGGAGAGAGCCCGACGCGTTCGAGCACCGCGGAAGCCTCGCCGCCGATCTCGTCGTCGCGTCGCTGGGGCGCCCAGAACCGACGGCTGCGCGCCCGGCCTACTTGCGCAGCGAGGATGAGATTGTCGAGCACGCCGAGGCCGCCGAAGAGGTTCGACACCTGGAAGGTCCTCGCGACCCCGAGTCTCGCGCGACGCCGCTCTCGCATCCGCGTGACATCGTTCCCGAACAGGTGGATCGAGCCGTCTGTCGGCGCCACGTCTCCGGCGACGAGTTTGAACAGGGTACTCTTGCCGGCTCCGTTGGGGCCGATCACCGCAAGACGGCTCCCGACGGGGAGCTCCACGGATACGCCGCTGACGGCAACCAGCCCGCCGTAGCGCTTGGTCACGCCGTCGAGCGAGAGAGCAGGGGCTGCGCCCTCCGTGAACGATCCGGAGGGCACAGCAGTGGACGATGCGATCATCGCTGCGACGTGAATTCCTGCGAGAACGGCGGGTTCGCGAGGTACGCCGACGGGTCGTACTTCCAGAACTGGCTGACGGCGTCGTACGTCTTGATGGGCGCGTTCCACAGAGTGCCGTCGCCTCGTTCCTCCACGGTGCGGACGTACACGGGTCCGACCATGTTGCCTTGCTCATCGAAGCTCGCGTCGCCCCAGACCCAGTCGGAGACGTCGGCCTGCTTGGCAGCGGTGATGAATGCCGAGCCGGTGGGCTTCTCCGTCGCGTTCTCCAGAGCCGCAGCCACGAGCTGTGCGGTGGCGTACATGCCGAGCGCGTAGCTGGAGGGGAGGGAGCCGTACTTGTCTTCGTAGGCCGACACGAATGCAGCGATCGTCGGGTCATCCGAGCCCTCTGCGAACATGCTGACGGAGGTCAGACCGAGTGCCATGTCGCCCACGTCCTGCAAGATGAACTGATCAGTCGTGCAGCAGTTGTTGATGATCGGCACGGAACCCAGCAAGCCGAAGTCCTTTGCAGAGCGAACGAAGTTCGAGCTGTCGGTGCCACCGGCCGTGCCGGCGAAGATGACATCGACATCGAGCGCGGAAAGCTGGCTGACATAGCTCGACAGGTCGGTGGCATCGCCCGGGTACCAGAGCTGCTTGCTGATCGATCCGCCTGCGTCGAGGAAGGCAGACGCGAATCCTCCGCAGCTCTCCCAGCCGAACGCATAGTCGACGCAGATCGTCGCTGCCGTCCGGTAGCCCTCGTCGTAGGCGTACTGGCCGCCCGGGAAAGTCATCTGGCTCGCGGCCAGGGACCCGGTGCGAAGGAGCGTGTCGTTTGCGCGGCGCTGGGTGAGATCGTCGGCCGCCGTCTGGCTCAGGTTGGCCACGCCCTCCTGCGCGAGATAGTCCGCGACGGCGAGCGAGTTGTTGGCGAGTACGGGCCCGACGACGATGTCGACGTGCTCCTCTTCTACGAGCCTGCGGGCTTTGGTCAGAGCAGTCGTCGAGTCGGACGCGTCGTCCTCGACGATCGTCCTGACTTCGTAGGCGCCGGCCCTGGTGCCGTGCTGTTCCCAGAACAGGTCCCAGCCGTTGTTCATATCTGCGCCGATGGCGGCGACGAACCCTGTCGTCGAGGCGATCACGCCGACGGTGAAGACGGAGTCGTCCGTTCCCGGATCGCTCGGATTCTGGCCGGCGCTGGGCGGGGCGCATGCGGTCAGTGCGAGAAGTGCGGCTGCACCGGCGGCAACAGCCACCGCAGCTCGGCGCCGTGTGCGACGGGTGAGGTTGTGGTCCATGATGACTGCTAGCTCCTGCTCTGTCGTATTCGGGTACTGAAGGGGAGATAGGGCTTATGGGGGCGGTGGGCTGCTCACTGGGGCGGTGAGCTCGGGACGTCGAGCGGGGTCGGTGGGACGCCGGGCGAATCGGTCCGGCCGCGTGGCCACCATCTGCTCGCGGAGGACGTCACTGCGCCGACGATGCCGCGCGGCGCGAAGAGCACCACCGCGATGAAGACGAGGCCGAGCAGGAGCGACCATCGCTCGAAGTAAGTCGAGACCACCTGCTGGCCCAGGACGACGATGACGGCCCCGATCGCCGGGCCCGGCAGGCTGCCCACCCCGCCGATGACGATCATGATCAGCGGCAGGGCCGAGGCCTGGAAATCCGCGATGTTCGGGGCGATGTATTCCATCTGCCACACGGTGAGCACTCCTGCGAGGCCCGCGACAAGGCCCGAAGCGAGGACGGCCCAGAACTTGTATGCGGCTACCTGATATCCCAGGCTGACCATTCTCGACTCACTGTCGCGAAGGCCGCGAAGCACCAGACCGACGGGTGAGTTCGAGAAGATGCGCACGGCGATCGTCACGACGACGAACGCCGCGACGCAGAGGAAGTAGAACTGCCAGGACTCTGCGACCCATTCCGGACGGCGGATGCCGACGAGTCCATTGTCCCCACCGGTCACTGACGACCAGCGGTAGGCCAGGCCGTAGCAGATCATCCCTGCCGCGAGCGTGATCATGAGGAAGAAGATGCCGTTTGTGCGCATGGAGATGAGCGCGTAGACCACGCTGACCACGAGGGTGATCAGAAGCGCGAGCAGCAGCTGCGCTCCGATGTCCCATCCCTGGCGCGATGCCCAGGCCAGGCCGTAGCCGGCGGCGCCGGCGATGCCGGCATGGCCGAGGCTGACGAGTCCCGCGTCTCCGGCGAGCATGTTGATCGACGACGCCAGGATCGCCGCGATAAGAACAAGAGCACCGATGGAGACCACGTACCCGGGCGCGACGTACGGCAGTGCGACGAGAGCGGCGACCCCTGCGGCGGATGCCAGGGTGAGCCCCAGCGGCTTCATGCTGACAGCCATCGATCAGACCCTTCCGAACAGGCCACGCGGCCGTACGACGAGCATGATCGCCATCGGCGCGAACACGGTGAAGTAGGCGAACTCCGGTATCCACACCTTCGTAAAGGCGTCGATCAGCCCGATGGCGGTTGCGCCGACGGCGGCGCCGGTCACGCTGCCCAGGCCGCCGATGATGACCACGACCATTGCGTAGAGGAGGATCTCGGTGCCCGACGAGGCATTGACGCTGGTCACGCCTGATCCGATCGCGCCAGCCAGACCGGCGAGGAGCGCCCCGAAGATGAAGACTCCGGTGAAGACGCGATTGATCCTGATCCCGATCGCGGCGGTCATCTCGCGGTTGTCCACGCCGGCGCGGACGATCGCGCCGATTCGGGTGCGGTTCTGCACGACGTAAAGCATGATCCCGATGAGGACCGTGAAGACGATGACGAAAAGTCGGTACCACGGGTAGCTGAACCCGCCGATCTCAAGCGACCCCGAGGGCATGTCGACGGCTGCTCCCATCGAGCGAGGCGTCCCACCGAAGATGACGAGTGCGAGATCGGCGATGACGAACGAGACGCCGACCGTGACGAGCACCTCCGCCATCTCCTGATTGGCCAGCCGGCGGAGCAGGCCGCGCTGCACGATCAACCCCACGACCGCCGCGGTGGCTGCACCCGCGACGACGCCCAGGATGAAGCTGCGGGTGAAGCTGGCCGACACGATTCCCACGAAGGCGCCGATGAGGTAGAACGATCCATGAGCGAGGTTCGATACGCGCATGAGCCCGAACACGAGGGTGAAACCCGATGCGACGAGGAACAGAAGGGCGCCGAAGCTCAGCCCGTTGAGGACCTGCTGGATGTAGAAGGCTGCGCCCATCTCTTGCTTTCGTGATCGGGTGCATGACCGTTCCGAAAGCAGACGACTGCTCGGATCGTGCCACGACGATGTAGCGGATTCGGGTCGGCAGGTGGATGCCGTGAGATATGTCTACAGTCGTAGACTTTTTTCTGTCAACCCCTATCCGTGAATCGTCGAGCCTGGGGGTGACCTAGGACGAGGTTTGCGCGCCGGTGGGAAACCTGGATAGGTGTCCAAGTTTCAGTAGACTCGGCATCATGGCTCGAACCGACGGCACCGTCTTCTCTCCGCGACGCCCGCGTATGCGCCGATTCGCCGCCCTGATGAGCGTCGTGCTAGCCGCCGCGGCGCTGGTGGCCGGCCCGGGGGCGGCGCCTGCAGAGGCGGCCACCGATCGCTCCTACACGAAGACGTTCAGCGACCCTCAGGGCACCCGCTGGACGACGCCCTCAGGGGTCACCCGCATCGGTTGAGATGGCAGGTGCCAAGGGCGCCGGTATGTCGGTGTGCTGGCGGCAGTCGTGTGGCGGCCGAGGGAGCCGCATCTCGTTCGAACTGGACGTCCACGCCGGCGACCAGTTCACCTTCTATGGCTCTACCGCAGGGTCGGGGGCGAAAGGCGGCAAAGGCTGGCGGTGCTCGAGGTCTCGAGCGTCACGGGGCACGCCGGCGACCTGACAGCGATCCAGGCCACGGTTTCCGCGGAGGCGGGCAGCCTGCTCGAACCCGCGGGCGCGGTCGAGCTGATGCTCGACGACGAGGTCTTCGCGGTCGCCTCGATCGGCGCGGACGAAGACGACACGGCGGGCGACGGCACCGTCTCGTACGCCTTCGACACAGAGCACCTTCCGGCGGGGTCGCTGGAGCTGTGAGCACGCTTCGTCCCGGGCGAGGGGTACGCGGCATCCGATTCCGACCGCATCGACCTCGATCTCGAGAACCATGAGTCCCGGATCACGGTGAGTCCTCGGGAATTCGCGATCAGCGAGGGTGACAGGGCCGCGATCACGGCGCGCGTCGAGGTGCTCGGCCACGGTGGCGGCCCGCTCATGCGGCAGGCGTCGGGTGCGCCGGATGCCGACGGCATCGTCGTCGTCCACCGAGGCCGCGAGGTCATCGGCTCGGCGGACGTCGACCCGGCGACGGGTGAGGCGAAGCTGCGGATCGATGACCTCCCCGTGGGGTCGAGATCGCTGCGGATCGAGTTCCTCCCGGACGGCTACGGCGTCGCCCCGGCCGAGACGGCGGTCGCCTACACGGTGGCGGCAGCGGCGGTCGACCCTCGCCCCGTCGATCCGGGTGACGACTAGCTGCCCGCGACGGGCGGCGAGACCCTGCCCGCGCCGGGCGGCGACTTCGCGGTCCTTCCGTTCACCGTGGCCGGGGCGCCTTCGCTGCTGCTCGGCTGTGCACTGATCGCCCTGCACCATCTGATGGCCCGGCGTCGCGCGCCGCTCAGCTGAGCGAGGGCGTGGAGCGGCCGGGGGTTGACCCCCGGTCCAATCCGGGAGCTGGTTCACACCGGCGCCGTGCGCGCCCGTGAGGCTCACGCCACGGCTGAGCGGGCCGATCTCGAACGCGTCGATCGGGGTGAGCGTCGCGCGGTCGAGAACCCAGAGCTGCACTGCACCGCCATCTCGGCGACAGGCTTGGCATGCCTTCGTCCCGGATGCAACCCCCTCTTCGAGGCCGCCCGACTGCGTCGATACTCGGGATCGACACGAGGAGGCCGAATGAAGGCGATGACATACCGGGGTCCCTACAAGATCCGGGTGGAGCAGAAGCCCGATCCGGTGATCGAGCATCCGAACGATGCCGTCATCCGGGTCGAACTTGCAGCGATCTGCGGCTCTGATCTGCATCTGTACCACGGGATGCTTCCGGACACACGGGTGGGGCACACCTTCGGGCACGAGTTCATCGGAACCGTGGAGGAGGTCGGGAGCTCGGTGCAGAGTCTGCAGGTGGGCGACCGGGTCATGGTGCCGTTCAACATCTACTGCGGCAGCTGCTTCTTCTGCTCACGAGGACTGTTCTCGAACTGCCACAACGTCAACGCCAACGCCACGGCCGTAGGCGGAATCTACGGCTACTCGCACACCGCCGGCGGTTACGACGGCGGCCAGGCCGAACGCGTCCGGGTGCCGTTCGCCGATGTCGGGCCTTCAGTGATTCCGGAGGACATCGACAGCGAAGACGCCCTGATGCTCACCGACGCCTTCTCGACCGGGTACTTCGGGGCTCAGCTCGCCGACATCGTCGCGGGCGACACCGTCGTGGTCTTCGGAGCAGGCCCTGTCGGGCTGGCGGCCGCACGCTCGGCGTGGCTGATGGGTGCGGGCCGGGTGATCGTGGTGGATCACCTCGACTACCGCCTGCGCAAGGCCGAGGAATTCGCCTACGCCGAGACCATGAACTTCGGACAGATGCGTGACATCGTGCTCGCGCTCAAGAAGGCGACGGGCGGCCTCGGTGCGGATGCGGTGATCGAGGCGGTGGGCGCCGAGGCCGACGGACACGTGCTTCAGCACGTCACGGCAGCCAAGCTCAAGCTTCAAGGCGGCTCGCCGGTCGCGCTCAACTGGGCGATCGATGCGGTGCGCAAGGGCGGCACGGTCTCGGTGATGGGCGCATACGGGCCGCTGTTCAGCGCCGTCAAATTCGGAGACGCGCTCAACAAGGGCGTGACACTGCGTATGAACCAGGCTCCCGTCAAACGACAGTGGCCGCGGCTCTTCGAACACATCCGGGCCGGACATATACGGCCTCGCGACATGATCACGCACCGTATCCCGCTCGATCACATCGCGGAGGGCTACCACATCTTCTCGTCGAAGCTTGACGACATCGTCAAGCCGATCGTCACCCCGGCCGCCTGAAGCACTGCGGAGGATCTCCATGCCGTACACCCCTGAGAAGCCCACGAGCACGCCGACTGCCGACGAGCTCCGCGCTCGCATTCCCGGATGGGGCACCGACCTCGACCCGGCCGACCGCCCCGCCTTCCCGCGAGAACAGCCCGGCATCGAGACGGGCGCGCACTGGACCCTGCCCGAGCAGCAGCCGGAGCCCCCGCAGGGACGCGAACGCTCCATCGAGCACGAGCGCCTGACACCGGTCTTCGGGACTGCCCAGCCCCTGCAGGGGCCCGCCGGCAGCATCCGCCGCATCGCGTACGCCCGCTTCAGCGAAGGGCAGACGCCGCATTGGCTGCTGCTCGTGCTTGCCGATCGCGTGGAATCAGCGTCGGCCCACGCACGTTCGCTGTTCACCCGCCGCCCCGACGATCCCATCACGCAATCGGGCGTCCTGGGTGAGATCGGACGAGGTCCGCTGCGGTCGCGGCTGCGGCCCGGTCGTGTCGATCTGCGGCATTCCTGGCTGGATCCGCTCATCGTCATCGGCCCTTGGGTGCTCGGCGCGTTCCTGACTGTCAAGGCCGCGAGGAGGCTTTTCAGCCGCTCGCACTGAGCATGGATGCCGAGCGCAGGGGACGACGGCGAGGAGCGAGATCCGCGGCGGCTGGTGCTCGCCGGCACGCATCGCGGCTTGCCTGAGTGAATGCTGTACGGTGCTCGGCATCGGGGGTAGCGTCTCCGACACAGACCGCTCGATGAAGTGCGGTCCTCGACGGATGGAGTTTCTCCCATGAAGTTCTTCCAACGGCTCGGCAGATCGATCATGCTGCCGGTCGCGGTTCTCCCGGTCGCAGCGATCCTGTCGGGTATCGGGTATTGGATCGCGTCCGCAAGCGGCGGGCCGAATCTCGTGTCGACGTTCCTCGGCGCGGCGGGCGGCGCCCTCCTGGACAACATGCCGCTTCTGTTCGCCGTCGGCATCGCGATCGGAATGGCGAACAAGACCGATGGCACGTCCGCGCTCGCGGGACTGGTCTCCTGGCTGACGATCACGACGCTGCTGGCGCCGTCCACCGTGGCGAACCTCACCGGCGCCGCAGATGAAGCCTCCGTGGACCCTGCTTTCGGGCGCGTGCAGAACGTGTTCGTCGGTATCATCGCCGGGCTCATCGGTGCCTGGTGCTACAACCGGTTCAAAGACACCAGGCTCCCGGATGCGCTGTCCTTCTTCTCCGGCCGGCGGTCGGTCGCGATCGTGACGGCGGGAGTCTCCCTCGTGGTGGCCGTCGTCCTCCTGTTCGTCTGGCCGGTCGTCTACGGCGCGCTCGTCAACTTCGGCGAATGGATCGCGACCCTCGGGCCCCTGGGCGCGGGCATCTACGGCTTCATGAACCGACTGCTGATCCCGACCGGGCTGCACCACGCCCTGAACTCGGTGTTCTGGTTCGACGTGGCGGGCATCAACGACTTGGTCAACTTCCTCCAGAACACGCCCGAGGCGGAGTACGGCGTCACCGGACAGTACATGGCCGGATTCTTCCCGATCATGATGTTCGGCCTGCCGGGCGCCGCGCTCGCGATGTACCTCACGGCGAAGACGAACCGCCGGAAGGTGACCTACGGCATCATGCTGTCGGCGGCGATCGCCTCGTTCTTCGTCGGCGTGACTGAACCGCTCGAGTTCGCGTTCATGTTCGTGGCGCCGTGGCTGTACCTGATCCACGCGGTCTTCACCGGCATCTCCGTGGCGATAGCCGCGCTGCTGCCGACGAGACTCGGCTTCGGGTTCTCCGCGGGATTCATCGACATGGTGCTGCAATGGGCCAACCCGCTGGCGCAGAACCCCTGGATCCTGCTGCTGATGGGCGTCGCGTGGTTCTTCATCTACTTCGCCACGTTCTACTTCCTCATCAAGCGGTTCCAGCTCAAGACTCCGGGGCGCGAGGATGACGAGGACACCCAGGATGCCGACAACGTCGGCACGAGCCTCGCTGGCTACCACGGGACCGCTGAGAAGTTCATCGCCGGCCTCGGAGGCAAGGAGAACATCGTCGACGTGGACAACTGTGCGACCCGGCTTCGGCTTGAGATCTCCGACACCTCGAAGGTCGACGAGCACGCACTGAAGCGCGCCGGCGCAGCGGGCACCATCAAGACCGGCGCGCATTCCGTCCAGGTCGTCTACGGGCTCAACGTGCAGTTCGTGAAGGACGCCATGGAGGACATCATCCATGAGCGGCCCATCGCGTCGTCTCCGGCTCCTTCACCAGCGCCTTCCGCGCCCGGGACGACGACGCTGGAGGCGCCGGCGGCGACGACGGTGCGCCTGCGGCAGCCGGTCGCAGGCGCCGTAGTCGCTCTCGCTGAAGTCCCGGACCCGATGTTCGCGCAGGGGACGATGGGACCGGGTCTCGCGGTCGACCCGACGGGAGACACGATCGTCGCTCCCACGGATGCGACGGTGGCGTCCGTCTTCCCCACGGGACACGCGATCGGACTCGCCCTCGCGGACGGGACCGAGCTGCTCATCCATGTGGGAATCGACACCGTCTCGCTCAAGGGCGACGGCTTCGAGACGCTCGTGAAGGCGGGGGATCGGGTGACGACCGGTACGCCTCTCATCCGGTTCGACTCCGGGAAGATCCGAGCCGCGGGCCTGTCGCCCGTGACCCCTGTCATCGTCCTGAACAACGAGGCCGCCACGGTCGAGTTCGACTGATCGACACGGGGAGGGTGGGAAGTTTCGCTTCCCGCCCTCCGCCGTGGGTCGTCAGTCGCCCGCGACCGGCTCGATCAGCGACGGGTCGTTGTTTCGGACATTCCCCACGGCGGATGACACCGGGTGGTGTGCGAGCGTGTCGGCCAATGCCGGGGCGGCGTCGATCGCCGCATCGAGCACGTCGCCGACGTTGTCGGTGCTCGGATCAAGCCATGCGTCGGCGTGGTCCGCGTCGACGAACAGCGGCATCCGATCATGGATCGAGCCCAGCTCGCCCACCGAGTCGCGGGTCATGATCGTGAAGCTCAGGAGCCAGCGGGACGGGTCGTCGTCGGGCCTGCTCGGGTCTTTCCACCACTCGTACAGTCCGGCGAACAGCAGCGGCCCTCCGTCGGCGGGGTGGATGTAGTGCGGGGTCTTCACACCGTCGATCGTGTGCCATTCGTAATAGCCCGACGCGGGGACGATGGCGCGTCGCTTGATGAGCGCCTGTCGGAACATGGGCTTGTCCTCGACCTCTTCGGCGCGAGCGTTGAACGCCTTGGAGCCGATCGCGGGCGACTTCGCCCACCCAGGGACAAGACCCCATCGCGCGGACTCGAGTCGGCGCGTGGGAGGGTCGGTCTTCGCTGAATCGAGGACGATCGCCGCCCGATCGGTCGGAGCTACGTTGAAGGAGGGCGCGGGAAGGTCGTCGCTCACGACATCCACCCGGAGCACACCCACGAGCTCAGGACCGGCACTGGCTACGACGAAGCGACCGCACATGCGCCCAGCCTAGAGCCTGCTCCAGACGCCCGGGCGGTCGCTCAATCGCCGTCGACGACGCCCGCGGCGGAAAGCCGTTCGAGCAGGTCGGCGCCGTCCGGACCCGACACCCAAGGGACCGTCGCCGCCGAGTGATCGTTGACGGCCGTGCGACCTCCGGCGAGCACCGCCTCTGCCGTCGACAGCTGACGGATCGCGACAGCCGTGACGTGCTCAGGGAACTCGCTCGTGAAGGCGGTGTAGAGGTCGTCGTCATGCTGGCCGTCGTCGCCGATCAGCATCCACTTGACGTGAGGGAACTCGTCGGCGAGCCTCCGGAGGTTGTCGCTCTTGTGCGCTCTGCCGCTTCTGAACCAGCGATCGTGCGTCGGTCCCCAGTCAGTGAGCAGGAGCGCCCCCGGTGGAAAGAGGTGACGGCGCATGAAGCGGATGAGAGTCGGCGCGACGTTCCACGCTCCCGTGGACAGGTAGATGACAGGCGCCCCAGGATGGTCGCGCACCAGACGCTCGAGGAGCACCGCCATGCCCGGCACGGGCTGCCGTGCGTGCTCGTCAAGGACGAACGAGTTCCAGGCCGCGACGAGCGGGCGGGGGAGCGCCGTGACCATCACGGTGTCGTCGACGTCGCAGACGATCCCGAACGAGACGTCGCGCGCCACGATGAAGACGCGCGTCTCGACCGGGTCACCTCCCTCGACCGACATCGTCAGGGTCTGCCAGCCCGGAGCCATGCGCGCCGGCAGCACGGTGTCGATCACACCCCCGCGGTCAGCGACGACCTCGTGCGACACCTCGTCGATCGTGACCGTCACCTGCGCGAAGCCGACGGGAACCGAGGCGAAGCTGCGCCAGCCGCGGACGGCGGCGTACTCGCCCGTGCGGCGCTGCTTGAGCGGCGGGACGATCAGCACGCGACCGAGCACACGGACCCAGTCGTCGCTCCCGTAGCCCGGGTACGCCGCCACCGTCGGCTGCTGTCCACGAGCGCGTGCTCGGCGCTCCCGCCAGGAGTGAAAGCGATACTCGAGCCGAGCGAGCCAGAGCACCTTCGGACGTGGGGCGGTCGCTGAAGACATCGGTTCAGTCTCCCATGCCTTCGTCGGCCCGGGATGAAGACCCCTCGTCCAGGTGCATGTGGCGCTCCTCGCGCGCGACGATGACGCGCTTGGCGACGTAGGCGAGCACCAGGAAGACGACGATGATGCCGACGAAGAGGTAGCCGGCCGAATGGAGCTGATCGGCCAGCTCTCGGTAGGTGCCGGCCGCCGCTGCGGCGACAGAGACGTAGACGATCGCCCACACGGTGCACGCCGGTGCGGTCCAGGCGAGGAAGCGGCGGTACGCGAAGCCGCTCATGCCGACCGTGAGGGGAACGAGAGAGTGCAGCACGGGAAGGAACCGGGACAGGAAGATGGCGGGACCGCCCCGCCTGCGCAGGTAGAGCTCCGCGCGCGCCCAGTTGTGGTCGCCGACCCGCATGCCCAGCCGGGAGAACCGGATGCGGGGACCCAGCCAGCGTCCGAGCCAGAAGCCGATGCTCTCTCCGACGAGCGCACCGAGGATCACGGCCAGTACGAGCCCAGCGGCCTCCAGGGGCCCGCCGACGGCGGTGCCTGCGACGATCACGACGGTGTCGCCAGGCACGACGAGACCGATCAGCACGCTCGTCTCGAGCATGATCGCCACCCCTGCAAGCACGGTTCTCACGACCGGGTCGACGCTTTGAACGGCGTCGAGCAGCCACGTGAGGAACTCGTTCACCACGCCAGCCTATGACGATCACGGGCTCTAGCCTGAGAACGTGCCGACTGTTCTCTCCGCGCGCGCCCTGCCAGTGTGGATCGACCCTGCAGAGCTCTACCTGTCCGGGCCCGCGCACGCCTTACACAGCTTCTGGCTCGACGCCGGACCGGACGCCGCGAGCGGGTGGAGCTGGCTCGGCACGGGCGTGCCCGTCGACGCGCCGCCGCGCGGGGTCATGGCCGGTGGCAGCGTGTCGCACGCGGCGGGCGCGTTCCACGGCGGATGGATCGGCTGGCTCGGCTACGACCAGGCCGCCGCCGCCTCCGGCGCGCCCGCGTCGGAGGACGTCGCGCGCGCTCCGCAGACACGCTGGCTGCGGGCCGAGCGCTTCGTCGCGATCGACCACGCGGCTCGCACACTGTGGGCCTGGGCTCCAGAGCACGACCTAGACGACTTCGTCTCCGAGGTGCTCACATGGCGTGGAGGAGCCGTCGATGCGCGGGTGGCACCGGCATCCGTCGAGGTCTCCGCGCGCCATCGCCCCGACGAATACGCCGACCTCATCCGACGGTGCCAGGAGCACATCCGCGACGGCGACGCCTATCAGCTCTGCCTCACGACCCGTTTCGAGGTGGCCGCCCGCGTCGACCCCGTCGACGCGTACATGCGTCTGCGCACAGCGACGCCCGCGCATCACGGCGGCCTGATCCGGAGCGGCTCGTTCGCTCTGGCCAGCGCCAGCCCGGAGCGCTTCCTCGAGGTGTCGGAGGGCGTCGTCCGCACACGTCCCATCAAGGGCACCAGACCGCGAGGCACCGACGCGGCCGCCGACGCAGCCCTCGCCGAGGAGCTGCGGACGAGCGTCAAGGAGCGCGCCGAGAACGTCATGATCGTCGATCTCATGCGCAACGATCTTCAGCGTGTGTGCCTCACGGGCGGTGTCGCCGCCGAGCGTCTGCTCGAAGTGGAGTCGTATCCGGCGGTGCACCAGCTCGTGAGCACCGTCGCGGGTCGCCTTCGCCCCGGCATCCGCATCGGCGACGTGCTGGACGCCGCATTCCCGGCGGGCAGCATGACGGGCGCTCCCAAACTGGCGGCCATGACCCTTCTGAACAGGCTCGAGGCCGGCCCGCGGGGCGTCTATGCGGGCTGCTTCGGCTGGGTCGGCGACGACGGCGCGGCCGACCTCGCGATGATCATCCGCTCGATCGTCTTCGATGATCTTGGGGCTTACGTGGGGGCGGGCGGCGGGATCACCTGGCGATCCGAGCCGGCCGCAGAGGTGGAGGAGGTCGGCGTCAAGGCGCGCGGGCCGCTTGCCGCGCTCGGGGCGCGCCTGCCCCCGGGCTGGTGACAGGCCTGTTCCGCTAATCTGGAAGGACGCGTGCGCGCGTTCCCGACTTTCCTGCGATTGGTGTTCCGTGTCTTCGACGATCCCCGCTTCCCCCGCCCACGAGGGCGGCTACGACCCGTACGAGATCCAGAAGAAGTGGCAGCAGCGGTGGAAGAGCGCCGATCCTTTCCGCGCAGGCGGCGACGATGACACTCGCCCCCGCAAGTACGTGCTCGGCATGTTCCCGTACCCCTCGGGCGACATGCACATGGGTCACGCAGAGAACTACGCCTATGTCGACTCGGTCGCCCGCTTCTGGCGCCACCGCGGATACAACGTCCTGAATCCCATCGGCTGGGACTCGTTCGGCCTGCCCGCAGAGAACGCCGCCATCCAGCGCGGCGCCGACCCGCGCGAGTGGACGTACTCGAACATCGCACAGCAGCGCGAGAGCCTGCAGCAGTTCGGCACGTCGTACGACTGGAGTCGCGTGCTCCACACGAGCGATCCGGAGTACTACCGGTGGAACCAGTGGCTGTTCCAGCAGATGTACGACCGCGGGCTGGCGTACCGCAAGGAGAGCCCCGTCAACTGGTGTCCCAACGACCAGACTGTGCTCGCGAACGAGCAGGTCGTCGACGGCCGCTGCGAGCGCTGCGGCCACGAGGTCGTCAAGAAGAAGCTGACGCAGTGGTACTTCAAGATCACGGAGTATGCCGACCGTCTGCTCGATGACCTGAACCAGCTCGAAGGCTTCTGGCCGTCGAAGGTCATTCGGATGCAGCGCAATTGGATCGGCCGTTCGGTCGGCGCCGACATCGACTTCGAGATCGAGGGCCGCGCTGAGAAGGTCACGGTCTTCTCGACCCGTCCCGACACGCTGCACGGTGCGACGTTCTTCGTCGTGGCGCCCGAGAGCGACCTCGCCGTCGAGCTCGCGGCGGGCGCGTCGCCCGAGGTCCGCATGCGCTTCCAGTCCTACCTGGATCAGGTCGGCAAAGCGAGCGAGATCGAGCGTCAGTCGACCGACCGCCCCAAGACCGGTGTGTTCCTCGAGCGGTACGCGATCAACCCGATCAACGGTGAGCGCCTGCCGATCTGGGCGGCCGACTACGTCCTGGCCGACTACGGCCACGGTGCCGTCATGGCGGTGCCGGCTCACGACCAGCGCGACCTCGACTTCGCCCGCACCTTCGACCTGCCGATCAAGGTGGTCGTGGACACGACCGCCCCCGTCACGGGAGCGATCTCGGTCGTCGAGGTCGACGAGGACGGCGTCCCGGTCGACCCCGGTGCGGAACTGGAGTCCATCGACCCGGCGGTCACGGGTGTCGCCCTGACGGGCGAGGGCCGCATGATCAACTCCGGCCCGCTGAACGGCATGAGCAAACGCAACGCCATCGCGCGCATGATCGAGGAGCTGGAGGCTATCGGCGCCGGACGCGCGGCGAAGTCGTACCGCCTGCGTGACTGGCTGATCTCGCGCCAGCGGTTCTGGGGCACTCCGATCCCGATGATCCACACGGAGGACGGTCGCATCGTCCCGGTGCCCGAGGACCAGCTTCCTCTGACGCTTCCCGACGCCAAGGGTCTCGACCTTGCCCCGAAGGGCACGTCGCCGCTGGGCGCGGCGACGGAGTGGATGGCGGCCACCGACCCTGCGACGGGTGAGTCCGCCCTCCGTGACCCGGACACGATGGACACGTTCGTCGACAGCTCGTGGTACTTCCTGCGCTTCCTGTCGCCCGGTGACCCCGACAAGGCCTTCTCTCCGAAGGAGGCCGCCAAGTGGGCTCCGGTCGACTCTTACATCGGCGGCGTAGAGCACGCCATCCTGCACCTGCTGTACGCGCGTTTCATCACGAAGGTCCTGTTCGACATGGGCCTGATCGACTTCACCGAGCCGTTCTCGACGCTCATCAACCAGGGCATGGTCCTGCTCGAAGGCTCGAAGATGTCCAAGAGCAAGGGGAATCTCGTCGAGTTCGCCTCGAGCATGGTCGACCCGGGTGCGGATGCCGTTCGCGTCGCGATCGCTTTCGCAGGCCCGGTCGAGGACGACATCAACTGGGAAGACGTCTCGACGACGGGTGCCCAGAAGTTCCTCGCGCGAGCCTGGCGTGTCGCGAAGGACGTCACCAGCAGCCCTGACGTCGTCTGGGCCGAGGGCGATCCTGCGCTCCGGCGTGTGACTCACCGTCTGCTCGCCGATGCTCCAGGCCTGGTCGAGCAGACGAAGTTCAACGTCGTGGTCGCCCGCCTGATGGAGCTGGTCAACGCGACGCGCAAGACCATCGACTCCGGCGCCGGGCCGGCCGACCCCGCGGTTCGCGAAGCGGCCGAGGTCACCGCCATGATCCTCGACCTGTTCGCTCCGCACACCGCGGAAGAGATGTGGGAGATCCTCGGCTACGAGCCCTTCGTGGGTCTCGTGCCGTGGCGCCAGGCCGACCCCACCCTGCTCGTCGACGAGACGGTCACGGCCGTCGTCCAGATCGACGGCAAGGTGCGCGGCACGCTGACCGTCTCGGCTCGGGTCACGGCCGAAGAGCTCGAGGCGCTCGCACGCGGCGACGAGAAGGTGCAGCGCTCGCTCGCCGGCCGCGAGATCGCGCGCGCCGTGGTGCGCGCGCCGAAGGTCGTCAGCTTCACGACTGCCTGAGTTCCTCCACTTCGGTGGACGGGGAAGTCCCGTCCACGAAAGTCATCAGCTGACGGGAGTCGCGATGGCCGAGGCAGTCACAGTGGAGGGGTGAGCACGGAGACCCGATCCCGCTGGCGACTGCCGGTGGGGGCGGCCGTGGTTCTGATCGTGGCTGCACTGGCGGTGTCCATCGTGATCGGGATGCTGCGTACATCGGCAGCTCCCCCCGTCGAGGAGATCCCGGTCGTCCCGAGCGTCGACGCATCGATCGAGCTCTACGTGCATGTGTCCGGCGCGGTGAGACGTCCCGGGCTCTACCGCATGAAGAGCGGGGCGCGAGTCGTCGACGCCGTCGCGGCCGCGGGCGGGTTCACGCGCAAAGCCGATTCAGCCGGCGTCAACCTGGCGCGTCCGGTGACCGACGGAGAACAGCTGCATATCGCAGCCGAGGGAGACGCCGCCGAGTCTCCGAGTGCGGGTCGTGACGGCGCCGGCGGCGGCAGCGCGGGGGCCGCGTCCCAGGGACTGGTGAATCTCAACACCGCCGATTCGGGCACGCTCGAGACGCTGCCGCGGATCGGTCCGGCGCTCGCGTCCCGGATCATCGCGTGGCGGGAGCAGAACGGTCGTTTCACGAGTGTCGACGACCTGCTCGCCGTTCCGGGCATCGGCGCCAAGCTGCTCGAAGGACTCCGCGACGCGGTGACGGTGTGACCGACGCACAGCCGGGGGAGCGGGCGAGCGATCTCGCCCCGCGCGGCAGGGATCTTCGGCTGATCCCGATCGTCGCCGTGGTGTGGACGGTCGTCGGGACCGCGGTATCCCTCGAGGCGGTCGCTGCGCCGCTGGCCATGGGGTGTGCGGTCGCGTGCGCGATCGCTCTCGCAGCCGCGATCCGCGCGGGCAGGGCGACAGGCCTGGTCTCCCTCCTGTCCATCGCGCTGGCGCTGAGCGCGGCGGGGGCCGCTCACGTCTCCGCGAGCCACCCTGCACGCGAGGCCGCCGCCTCGCTGATCGACGAAGGGCGCAGCCTGCAGGTCGACGCACTGATCGTGGGCAAGGTGGAGCGTCGCGCACAGGGCTGGACTTTCGACGCCGTCGCGGAGCGCATCTCCGTGGGCCAGTCGGTGCGCGCGTCGGCGGTTCCCATCAGCATCCGCGTGGCTTCCACCGCCCCGGCCCTCGACGTCGGCGCGCGGGTCCGGGTCACCGGCAATGCGTCTGACCCGCTCCCCGGGAGCCGCAACATTCTTGTCTTGCGTGCCTCGAACGACCTTGAGCTGCGTCATGCGCCCGGCGGGGTGTTCGCGATGGCATCCGCGCTGCGCCACGGCCTCCACTCCGCGACCTCCGGGCTCCCGGAGCCCGGAGGTGGGCTGATCGCCGGGCTCGCCGTCGGTGACACGTCGCGCGTGGCGCCCGGGCTCGACGCGGAGATGAAGGCCTCATCCCTTTCGCATCTCACGGCGGTGTCGGGCGCCAACTGCGCGCTCGTCATGGGAATCGCCTACGCCATCGCGGCATGGGCGGGAGCACGACGAGCCTGGCGGATCGGCGCGGCTCTTGTGGTGCTCGCAGGCTTCGTCGTCCTCGTGACGCCTGAGCCGAGCGTCGTTCGGGCCGCGGCGATGGGCGCCATCGCGATGACCGCGTTGGCGCTGGGCCGAACGGGCGCAGGGGTGTCGGTGCTGTCCAGCGCTGTCCTCATCCTGCTGATCGCTGATCCGTGGTTAAGCCGGTCGCTGGGGTTCGCACTGTCGGCTGCGGCCACCGGGGCGCTCATCCTGGCCGCCTCACCGCTTGCGCGCGGGCTGCAGCGCTGGCTCCCGCGCCCGCTCGCACTCGCTGTCGCAGTGCCCCTGGCCGCCCAGCTCGCGTGCGGTCCGCTGCTGGTGCTGATCCAGCCGACCGTGCCTCTGTGGGGAGTGCTCGCCAATCTCGTCGCCGGGCCGGCTGCACCCGCTGCGACGGTACTGGGACTCGCCGCATGCCTCGCGACGCCGGTGCCGCCGTTGGCGCACGGTCTCGCAGCGCTGGCCTGGCTGCCCTCCGCCTGGATCGCTGAGACGGCTCGCGCGACGACGTCGCTGCCCGGGAATGAGCTGCCCTGGCTCGATGGGCTGCCCGGCCTCATCGCCCTCGCTGCGGTCGGGGCGGCGGTGGGCGCCGTCATCATCGCCGACAGGCACCGGCGGATGCGCGCCCTGTCCGTCGTCCTGCTTGCGGCAGTCGCCGGGACGCTCGTGGCGACGGGCCCTGTTCAGACTCTCCTCGATCGGCTCCGAACGCCTGATGATTGGCAGATCCTCGCCTGCGATATCGGTCAGGGCGACGCCATACTGCTCCGGTCCGACGGCAGAACCGCTCTGGTCGACACCGGACCGAGACCGGAACGGCTCGAGGCGTGTCTCGACCGGTTCGACATCGCCCATGTCGACCTGCTGGTGCTGACCCATTTCGATCTCGATCACACGGGCGGCCTGCCGAGCGTCGTCGGACGCGTCGGCACAGTGCTCCACGGGCCGACAGGCGACGCCGAGGACGTCGCCGCCCTCGGGGCGCTTGAGCGCGCAGGCGCTCATACGGTGGAGGTCCGCGCGGGGATGACCGGCGAACTCGGCACGGCGCGCTGGACCGTCCTCTGGCCGCGCAGGCAGATCACCGCAGGCAACGACGCGAGCGTCGTGCTCTCCGTCACGGGCGACCGCTTCCCGAGCATTCTTCTGCTGGGCGACCTCTCGGCCCAGCCGCAGGCGGCGCTCGTCTCCGCGATCACCCGGCGGTACGACGTGGTCAAGGTCGCTCATCATGGCAGCGCCGATCAGCACGGCGCCCTGTACGAGCGCGCGTCACCGAGGCTCGCACTCTTCACGGTGGGGGAGAACAGTTACGGACACCCCCGCGAGGAGATCATCGATGTGGTGATGGGGGCTGGGGCGCGCGTCGCGCGCACGGACCACAGCGGCGCGGTCGCCGTCTGGCTGGACGACGAGCGCGATATTCACGTCTGGCATGATCGCAGCGTCAGCGGCCCTGGGTAGGCTGAGAATCATGGCGACACCCCGGAAGTCTGCAAGCCGCTCCGCGAGCGCGATTCCGCAGATCTCGTGGCGCAGCCCGCAGCCCGCCCCCATTGTGCTGGTGTCGGGCCCCGAAGAGGTCTGTGCCGAGCGTGCCATCGCCGGTGTGCGCGACTTCCTGCGCGCCGAAGACCCCAGCCTCGAAGTCTCCGACCTTCGGGCCGACGATTACACGTCCGGAACGCTTCTAGCCGTCACCTCTCCGTCGCTGTTCGGCGAGCCCCGGCTCGTTCGCGTCGCCGGAGTCGAGAAGTGCTCCGACGCCTTCCTCACTGAGGCGCTCGCCTATCTCGAGGCCCCGCAGGACGGCGCCACCGTCATTCTGCGCCATACCGGAGCGAGCGTGCGCGGCAAGAAGCTTCTCGATGCCATCCGGTCAGGCACCGGAGGAGGCGTCGAGATCGCCTGCCCCGCCGTCAAACGCGACTCCGACCGCTACGACTTCGCCGCCGGAGAATTCCAAGCCGCCAAGAAGCGCATCGCCCCCGCTGCGCTCCGCGCACTCGTGAGCGCGTTCGCCGACGACCTCACCGAACTCGCCGCCGCCTGTCAGCAGCTCATCGCCGATGTTCCCGGAGACATCGGCGTGGACACCGTCGAGCGCTACTACGGCGGCCGCGTCGAGACGACGGCGTTCGCGGTCGCCGACACCGCCATCGCGGGGCGCTACGGAGAGGCCCTCGTCACGCTGCGCCACGCGCTCTCCAGCGGTGCAGACCCCGTTCCGCTCGTCGCCGCCATCGCTTCGAAGCTCCGCACCATGGCGCGCGTGGCGGGATCGCGTGAGCCGGCGGCCGCCCTCGCCGCACGGCTGGGAATGAAGGACTGGCAGGTGGATCGCGCCCGCCGCGACCTCACCGGCTGGAACGAGGCCTCATTGAGCACGGCCATTCAGGCCGCCGCGCGTGCAGACGCAGAGGTGAAGGGCGCCTCACGCGACCCGGTGTTCGCGGTCGAGCGGCTCGTCACCGTCATCGCCACCCGTGCGCCGTACGCCTCCTGACGCACGCTTACACCGCCGTCTCCTGTCCAGCGCACCGCTGCCCCGGTGAACGGCGAAGGCCCGCCCCATATGGGACGGGCCTTCGTGAAGAAGAGCAGACTCAGAGAGCCGCAACCTGCTTCGCGATCGCCGACTTGCGGTTCGCGGCCTGGTTCGAGTGGATGACACCCTTGCTCACGGCCTTGTCGAGCTTCTTGGTCGCCTTCGCGAGAGCCTTCTCGGCGGCAGCCTTGTCGCCGGAGGCGATCGCCTCGCGCGTGCTGCGCACGACGGTCTTCAGCTCGCTCTTGACGGCCTTGTTGCGCTCACGGGCCTTCTCGTTGGTCTTGTTGCGCTTGATCTGCGACTTGATGTTCGCCACGTTCGACGGTTCTTTCGTTCGGAGTTTCGGTGGATGTGCCGAGTGACAAGAGAGGGCTGTCGCACGGCGGTCGTGTGAGGGAGAAGCCCACACGCAAGCCAAAACCTGAGTCTACCAGGTTTCGCCGCCAAGCCTGAGACATCGCCGGGAGAGCGCGTCGTCCCCGCACGTCGCGAGCGCCGGAGCGCCTACTGGCATCCGTCAGTGCCGGCGCCGTTCACTTCGTGATGGCCGAACGCGCGCCTTTTGAGGCATGATCGACCTACCCGCCCGGTCACCCGACCCGGGAGTTTCCCGCATCGATCAGGCGCGACGACGCGCCCGAAGGAGACGCAGTGGCTTCCGACAGACGCGCGCTCGATATCGCCGCGTTCGATCATGGCTTTCGCTGGTCTGCCGCGACCGCCGCCTTCCAGATCGAAGGCGCCCGCCGGGCCGGCGGCCGAGGCCGGAGCATCTGGGACGACTTCGTCGAGGCGCCAGGTCGGATCGCCGACGCCTCGACCGCCGAGCCCGGTCCGGACAGCTGGCACCGCTGGCAGGAGGACGTCGCGCTGCTGAGTGCGCTCGGCGTCGATCGCTACCGCTTCTCCACCTCGTGGGTGCGCGTGCAGCCCGGTGGCCGTGGGCCGATCGATCAGGATGCCATAGACGGCTACTCACGTCTGGTCGACGCCCTCCTCGAGGCAGGCATCACGCCGTTCGTGACCCTCTACCACTGGGACCTCCCGTCGGAGCTCGAATCGGAGGGCGGCTGGCTCACGCGTGACACGGCGTTCCGCTTCGGCGACTACGCGCAGGGGGTGATCGACGCGCTCGGAGACCGCGTACGCAACTGGTACACGATCAACGAGCCGGCCTCTACGACGCTCCAGGGGTACGCGATCGGCGAGCTCGCCCCGGGGCGTCGCCTGCTCTTCGACGCGCTTCCGACCATCCACCATCAGCTTCTCGCGCACGGGCTCGCCCAGAGGATCGTCCGAGAAGCGGGCGCCGGCGAGGTCGGCATCGTGAACAACCACACGACGGTCATCCCGGCATCCGATCGCTCCGACGACCTCGTGGCCGCAGCCGTCTACGACGTCATCCACAACCGCCTGTTCGCCGACCCTGTGCTGCTCGGGCAGTATCCGGACGACGCCGCATTCGGTTTCCCGCCTCAGCCGGTCCACGACGGCGACCTCGAGATCATCGGCGCCCCGAGCGACTTCTACGGGGTGAACTTCTACAACCCCACTCGCGTCGGTGCGGCACCGGAAGGCAGCCCCATCCCGTTCGACCTCTTGCCCGTGGAGGGGTTGGAGAGGACGGGCTTCGGATGGCCGATCGCGCCGGAAGCCCTCACGTCACTGCTCACGACGCTGCGCGAGCGCTATGGAGACCGGTTGCCGCCCATTGTGATCGGAGAGAACGGCGCGTCGTTCCCCGAGCCGGACGAAGTCGATCACGTGCTCGACGACGAGCGGCGCATCGCCTACCTCGCCGGACACGTCGGCGCCGTCGCCGACGCCATCCGCGCTGGCGTGGATGTGCGGGAGTACACGGTGTGGTCTCTGCTCGACAACTTCGAATGGGCGGAAGGATTCAGTCAGCGTTTCGGTCTGGTTCACGTCGACCATCGCACCTCGGTGCGCACGCCGAAGGCTTCCTTCGCCTGGTATCGCGACCTGATCGCGCAGGTGCGTCGATGAGCGGCCCGGGGCGCAGCGTCGGTCCACGCTGGTTCCTGCTGTTCACCCTCGCCTGGCTGGCGCTGTGGACTGTCCAGCTGACGCCGCTGCAGCTCCTCATCCCTTTGCAGCTCGACTCGCCCGACGATGCCGATGGGTGGATCACCGGCGTCGTGTGGTCGGGGCTGATCCTTGCCGTCGGTGGTGTCGCCGGCGTCGTCGCCGGCCCCCTCGCCGGTGGCCTTTCGGACCGCACCGCGGGTCGCCGCGGACGGCGACGCCCCTGGGCGGTCGGCGGCATCGTGCTCGGGTCGGGGTCGCTGACGGCGCTGGCATTCGCGAATGGGCCCTGGGGTGTGGGTTCCGCGTGGGTCGGCGTCTCCATCGGCGTCTCGGTCGCGGGGGCGGCCTTCACGGCGATGATCGCCGACCAGCTCACCACCACCCAGCGGGGCGCCGCATCGTCTGCTGTCGCGTCATCTCAGGCCGTCGGCATCGTCCTCGGCGTCGGCGTGATCGTGCTGCTCGGGCTCGGCATCGTCGCCGGATACCTCGTCCTCGCCGCGTTCCTGCTCGCCGGCGGGCTGGTGGCCGCCCTTCTCCTGCCCGACCCGCCCGCCCCTGCGTCGACGGAGGCCGCACGCGTGCGGCGAAGCCTCGCAGAGCGCACGGCCGCTCTTCGCGACCGCGACTTCGCGTGGCTGCTGGCGGGTCGTCTCGTCGTCAACGTCGGCAATGCACTCGGAACGGGTCTCCTTCTGTTCTTCCTGCTCTACGGTCTCGGCAGAGACGCGGCGACAGCCGAGGACGAGCTGCTCATCCTGATCGTGGTGTACACCCTCTTCGTCGTCACGGCGTCCATCCTCTCCGGTCGCTTCTCCGATCGCACCGGCCGCCGGGTGATGCCGGTCGTCGTCGCCGCGTTCGTGCAGGCTGCCGCGTCGCTGCTCCTGGCGGCCGCGCCGTCGATGACGACCGCGATGGTCTCAGCCGCACTTCTGGGCATCGGCTACGGCGCGTACATGTCCGTCGGGCTCGCGCTGGCCACGGACATCCTTCCCTTCGCCGACGATCACGCCCGCGACCTCGGCTTCGTCAACGTGGCTGCGAGCCTCGGGCAGCTGCTCGGCCCGCTCATCGGCGCGGCCCTCGTTGGGCTTGCGGGCGGCTTCTGGCTGCTCTTCGCCGTCGGAGGGGTGCTGTCGGTTCTCGGCGGCGCGATGACGCTGGCGCTGCGGTCGCGGGAGCTGTCAGCGGTCCGCTGACTCGAGTGTGGCGATCGCGAGGTCGAGCAGCGCGTTGAAGACCCGCGGTCGCATCGCGGTCACGAGGTGGCTCGTGCGCGGGACGACGATGACCTCCGCTCGGGGCACGAGCGAAGAGAACAGCTTCTCGTTGATGCGGAGCTGGTCGTACTGGCCGTTGATGAACCAGGTCGGCACATCGATGCGTCGAAGCGCGGCGAGCAGATCGAGCACGGAAAGGCTGCGCAGGGCGACGTCCTGCGCGTCGTACGCGTAGCCGCCGGCGCCGAAGTCCATACGGGTCTCCGGCGGAAGAGTCCGGTCGAGCACCCAGTCCGCGATGCCTTGACCGCGTCGGGGGAGCCTGTCGAAGCCGCGAGCCAGCGTCCGGTACGTCGCGAGCCCCACGCCGCGGGGGATGGCCGTGCAGGATGCCGCGATGAACGCGTCGACAGGCGGGCGGTCCTCACGCCCGACGTACTCGATCGACAGGAGACCGCCCATCGAGTGCCCTGCCAGCAGCACAGGGCCCCGCGCGGCGGCGCGGCGGACTGCGGCGTCGATGGTCTCGAAGGCGCCCTCGAGCGTGAAGGTCTCGTGCAACCGGGTGCCGTGTCCCGGCAGGTCGACGGCGACGGCGTCGACGCCTCGCGCGGCGAGGTGCGCCAGCTGGGACCGCCACATGGTGGCCGACGTGCGGATGCCGTGCACCAGCACCGCCTGCGTCGCCATACGATCAGCCTACGAGGCGCAGCCACCGCCGGGGCAGTGGCTGCGAGGCGGCCCGCGCAGCGGGCGAGCCGCCTCGCAGCCCTCAGAGGACGACGCGCACGCGAACGCTGCCGCTTGTCGACCCGGTGGAGACTTCGGGATCAGCGGGCACGAACACCGCCGTGTAATGGTGCGTGCCCCGGCTGAGCCTGCCGAGGGTGTGCGTGGCGATGCCGCGACGCACGGGCGACGTCGCGACCACGGCGTCTCCCTCGCGGAACTCGACGACGCCGTCGGGCGTGCCCTCTGCCTGGTCGACGATCGCGATGAGCGTCGTCGGGAGCAGCCGGTTGATGTGCACCGGGAGCAGCGCGAAGAGGTCGGTGGTGGTCTCCTGCGGGTCCGCAGCCGAGCCCGTGTCGATCGTGAGCGGCACCCGCACGACGGTTCCTGAGGCGGGAGCCGTCAGCGTGAGCGCGGTGTCGCCGCCGACTGCGTCTGCGGGAATCGTGACCGTCACGGTCGCGGTGCCGTTCTCTACGGCGGTCTCGCCCAGGCTCTCGTCACCGAGTGCAGCCGTGAGGCTCGTGTTCTCGGGCGCGCCCTGGCTCGACATGTCGAGTCCCGACACATCGAAGGTGACGCTCTCGCCCGCGCTCACTGTGCCGGGCAGTCCGGCCACCTGCACGGCCTGCTTCGCGAAGCTCGGCACCAGCGGCGAGTTGTCGGCGATGTAGTCCATCCACGCCTCGTAATCCACGAGCCCGGTGTCGACGAACTCGCCGCCCTCGAGGAATACGCGGAAGTTGTCCCCGCCTGCGGCCAGGAACGAGAAGGTCCCGATCCGGTACTCATCCTCGGGGTCGATGGGCTCGCCGTCGATCGTCACCGATGTGATCCGCGACCCTTCGGGCTGCGACGCATCGTAGGTGTACGACACGTTGTCAGACAGACCGAGCTGAAGGTACGGACGTGACGGGGGAGTCCCGCCCGGGTTGGTCTGCCACTGCTGCTCCAGCATGGTCACGAACTGCGCCCCCGTGAGCGTCACGAGTGCGAGCGTGTTGTTGAACGGCAGCACCGCCCGCGCCTGCGAATACGAGATCGTGCCGTCGGGCAGTCCCTCCACCGCGTCACCCTCGAACTCGGCCTGCGTGTCCCACAGCTCTGCCCGGAGGCCGCCGGGATTGGCCACGCCGATCTCGGCACCGTCGGGAAGGGCCGACAGCTGATCGCGCAGCATCGTCGCGACCGTGTTGCCGAGCGCCGACTCCGCGGCCCGGTCGTCCCGGGCGCCGCCGGTCCAGACGCCGTCGACGAACGACCCGCCGGAGAAGGCGGTCGTGATGTCGGCTTCGACCTCGCCGATCGCTGTGGCCCCGATCTCGTCCGCCGCGTCCTCCGCCGCCTTCACGATGTCGGCGACCTCGGCGACACGCGGGTACGTCGACACGAGAGTGTCCTCTGGTGTCGTCGTGCGCGGTACGAGGCGCTCGGTGTGCGCCGAGATCTCGCCGGTGACGGGATCGACGGTCAGTACGACTTCGCCGATCGTCTCTCCGTAGGACCCGGTCTGGACGATCGGACGGGTCGCCTCGGCGCCCGGGATGGGCGCCTCCCATGCGTACTGCTTGTGCGTGTGTCCCGTGAAGATGGCGTCGACCTCGGCGCTCGTCTCATTCACGATGCGGGCGAAGACACCGCCGGCGGCCAGCTCGTCTTCGATCGTCGACCCGTCGGGGGTGCCGGACCCCGCGCCCTCGTGGAGCAGCGCGACGATCACGTCAGCCTCGCCGTTGACCTCGTCTCCGTCCGAGAGCTGCGCGGCCACCCTGTTGATCGCCTCGACGGGGTCTCCGAAGGAGAGGTCAGTGATGCCCGACGGCGTCACCAGGGTGGGAGTCTCCTCGGTCACCGCTCCGATGAAGCCGATGGTCAGCCCGCCCTCCTCCACAAGCGAATACTCCGAGAGCGCGGGCGTCTGGGTGCCCGCGAGGTAGACGTTGGCCCCCAGCTGCGGGTAGTCGGAGAGGTCGCTCACGCGACCCTGGAGATCGTTCCAGCCGCGGTCGAACTCGTGATTGCCGACCGCACTGGCTTCGAGCTCGAGCGCGTTGAGGACGTCGATCGTCGGCTTGTCCTGCGCGATCGACGACGCGAAGAGGGACGCGCCGATGTTGTCGCCCGCCGACACGAACACGGTGGGCCCCGACGCCGCCGCCCGCAGCTCCTCCACCGTTCCGGCGAAGGCGACCGTGTCAGCGTCGATCCGGCCGTGGAAGTCGTTGATGCCCAGAAGCGTCAGCTCGACCGGCGGGGCCTCGGCTGCGAGGCCGACGAGGACCGGGTCGTGGTCGCTCGAGCGGTATACGTCGGGCGCGTAGAACTCGGTCGCGTGCGCACGGTGTCTGCTGTATTCGAGAGCCACCGACTCGCCGGAGTTGATGTTCCACACGTCGGCGCCCGTCGCGCGCCCGAGCGCGGCGCGGTTGAGGAGGATGTGGTCGAGCGATCCGGACAGCCCGGAGAAGCTGTACGACTGCGTCGATACGTCGAAGTGCTGCTCGACGTCGGTGTAGCCGGCGTCGTAGAGGACCTGCAGCGGGTCCTCCATGCCGTAGGAATTGAAGTCGCCCGCCAGCGCGACGGCCTCGACAGCACCGCGAGCCTCGTTCACCCAGTCGCGCAGCGCCGTCGCCTGTCGAACGCGCGACTCGTTCGAGGCGCCCTGTCCGTCACCCGTGTCGGCGTCGCCGGGCCAGGGCCCGGCTGACCCCTTGGATTTGAAGTGATTGACGACGAACAGGAACGGCTCGCCGCCGTCCGCGGGCTGGAAGACCTGACCGATGGGCTCGCGGGCATTTCCGAACGCCTCGTCGTCGCCGCTCTGATCCCCGAGGGCCCGTGCCGCGCCGACCGGCGAGACCTTCGCCGGTCGGTAGATGATGGCGTTGGTGATGACGTCCTGCTCGGACACGGGCGGCAGCTCCGGCGACGAGACGACGTACGCCCACCGATCCTCTTCCGAGGCCGCGTTCAGGGCACTCACGAGCGCGGCGGTGGCCTCATCGGTCTGTTCTCCGAGCGTCGCCGAGTTCTCGATCTCCATAAGGCCGACGACGTCGGCATCCAGCGCCTCGATCGCGGCGACCAGCTTCGTCTGCTGGCGAGCCAGGTCGGCATCGTCCCACGCACCGCGCTGCGCGCATCCGTCACGAACCGTCACTCCGTCGCCGAACCGGTCGGTGTAGGCGACGCACGAGGGGCTGTCTGTGCCGAGCGTCGTGAAGTAGTTGAGCACGTTGAAGGACGCGAGCGTGACATCGCCGCCGACCTCCTCGGGCGCAGCCGTGCGAGGGTTGCTGAAGGCGACATCATCGACTCCCGTGCCATCGCCGACGAGCGGGACCGTGGGGTTCAGCTTCCAGAGGCCGTTGCGGTAGTCGACGATCATCGGGGCGGCGAAGGTCACCGACGCGCCCACGACCACCGGCTCTTCCAGCGAGACGTATGCCGGTGTGCGCGAGCTGTTGCTCGAAGACAGGTAGTTCGCGCTGGACCCGTCGTCGAGCGTGACCGCACGGGCGGCGTTCTCGGCCGCCACTTCGTCGGCTTCGGCACTGCCCGGCCGGGCGACGTCCGTCGGCTGACGCAGCGGTGAGTCGCCGCTGGCGAGCCCCACCTCGCCGTACTGGTTCGTCGTGTAGGTGTTGCTGACCGTGTAGTCGCCCTGGGGGTCGATGAGCATCGACTCGAGGGCCTCCCTGTGGGCCGCCGATCGGGGCCATGCGACCGCGGCGGGCTCAGGGGCCGCTGCGTCCGCGACGACACTCGCCCCGCTGGGCGCGAGCACGAGCTGGGTCAGCCCGCTGCGCTCGACGACGGTGCCGGTCACCTCCACCGTGTCGCCGAGCTCGACCTCAGAGACTGCCCCGGGCGCCGACACGAAGACCGCGTCGGATGCCGTGTGTTCTGCGAAATCGATCGCCCCGCCTGTACCCGGCGTCTGGATGACGTAGCCGTCCAGCCCGCCGCTCGGATAGCGCGCCGTCACGACGCCCGTCGTCGTCACCGTCGACCCCGCAAGAGGAGAAGCGTCGCCCTCGCCCTGGATGTCGGCGATGGCGACCGTCTCCGGCTCCGGCTCCGGCTCCGGCTCCGGCTCAGGGTGGGGGTCCGCGTCGCCGGAGAGCCCTTCGGGTGACGGCTCGCCGACAGAGAAGTCGGCCGCGTTGTCCGCGGTGTTGGCTGCCTCGGCATCGCGCGAGACGCTGGTGCTGTTCGACGTGCCCGGCGCAGGACCGCTGCCGCCCGCGTAGTGGGTCGCGCCGCCCCACCCGACGAGGTCGATGACCTGCGGAAGCTCTGCGATGCCCGAGGCGCCCGACACCGCCGCCGTGCCCTGCACGAGGGCGACCTTGCCCTGGCTGCCGCTGAGCGCGATCGAGCCGTCCACGTCGGCCTCGAAGCCCGGCAGCGACGTGTCGGCGCCGAAGGCCTCCCCGACAAGCAGGCGGCTGCCCGACGGCAGCTCGAGCTCGCCGAGGGGCGTCACCTGCCATGTGCCGCCGGTGGCCGACGCGTACTGGACGCTCCAGCCCGACAGGTCGACGGCCTCGCCCGAGACGTTGGCGAGCTCGATGAAGTCCCGATCGAGCACGCCGCCGGAGTTTCCGCCGCCGCCGTACACCTCAGAGATCACGACCGGCGCCTCGGCCGTCACAGCCGCCGCAGCCGGTGCAGCTGCGGCGAGTCCGGAGGCGATCACGGCGGTCACCGAGGCGACGGCGATCAGCGCCGAATGAGGTCGAAGGGCGGTGGGGCTGCCAGCTGAGTCGGTCACGTCATCTCCCGGGCGGTCCGTGCGCGTGGGAGGATCGCGCAGCCATCGGCCGCCGCTCTGAGCATCATGCGAGGTCGCCCGGTGGGACAAGGGTCAGACCGGTTAACTCTTTCTCATCGCCCGCTTGCCTGGCGTGTCTCCCCGCGCGTCGGCTAGAGTCCGCGCGGGCACGGCACGAGCGGCGGATGGGGCCGGTGGTTCGCCGGTAGACTGCACGAGACATGTCACCGCGCGCACTCATGCCTCTCGAGCCGGCTGCGACCCCGCCCGAGAAGATCCGTAACTTCTGCATCATCGCCCACATCGACCACGGCAAGTCCACGCTGGCCGACCGCATGCTGCAGATCACCGGCGTGGTCGCAGATCGCGACATGCGCGCCCAGTACCTCGATCGGATGGACATCGAGCGCGAGCGCGGCATCACGATCAAATCGCAGGCCGTGCGGATGCCGTGGAGCACCGACGACGGCACGTTCGCCCTCAACATGATCGACACGCCTGGCCACGTCGACTTCACGTATGAGGTGAGCCGTTCGCTCGCCGCGTGCGAGGGCGCGATCCTCCTCGTCGATGCCGCACAGGGCATCGAGGCGCAGACGCTCGCCAACCTGTATCTGGCCCTCGAGAACGATCTGCACATCATCCCGGTGCTCAACAAGATCGACCTTCCCGCGGCCGACCCCGACAAGTTCGCAGCCGAGCTGGCCGGCCTCATCGGCGGAAGGCCGGAAGACGTCCTTCGCGTGAGCGGCAAGACGGGGGTCGGCGTCGAGGCGCTCCTCGATCGCATCGTCGAACAGATCCCGGCTCCGGTCGGTGACCCCGAAGCGCCGGCACGCGCGATGATCTTCGACTCGGTCTACGACTCCTATCGCGGCGTGGTCACCTACGTCCGCATGGTCGACGGAAAGCTCGAGCCGCGCGAGCGCATCCAGATGATGTCGACGCGCGCCACGCACGACCTCCTCGAGATCGGCGTCTCCAGCCCCGAGCCGGTGCCCACGAGGGGTCTCGGCGTGGGCGAGGTGGGCTATCTCATCACCGGAGTGAAGGACGTCCGTCAGTCCAAGGTCGGCGACACCGTCACCAACCAGCGCCGACCCGCCGATGAGCCGCTGGCCGGCTACACCGATCCCAAGCCGATGGTGTTCTCGGGCATCTATCCGATCGACGGAAGCGACTACGCGGAGCTGCGGGAGGCGCTCGACAAGCTGAAGCTCTCGGACGCATCGCTGCAGTACGAGCCTGAGACCTCGGTGGCCCTGGGCTTCGGGTTCCGGTGTGGCTTCCTCGGTCTCCTCCACCTCGAGATCGTCACCGAGCGCCTCTCGCGCGAGTTCGGGCTCGATCTCATCACGACGGCGCCGTCGGTCACGTACCGCGTCACGACCGACACCGGCGAGATCGTGACCGTCACGAACCCGAGCGAGTATCCCGACGGACGCGTGGCCTCGGTCTCCGAGCCGGTCGTCAAGGTCGGCATCCTTCTCCCGAAGGACTATGTCGGCACCGTGATGGAGCTCTGTCAGGGCCGGCGCGGCACGCTCCTCGGGATGGACTACCTGAGCGAAGACCGCGTCGAGCTGCGCTACAACATGCCGCTCGGTGAGATCGTCTTCGACTTCTTCGACCACCTGAAGAGCCGCACGCAGGGCTACGCGAGTCTCGACTACGAGCCCGCCGGTGAGCAGACCGCCGACCTGGTCAAGGTGGACATCCTTCTCCAGGGGGAGAAGGTGGACGCCTTCAGCTCGATCGTGCACCGTGACAAGGCGTACTCGTACGGCACCATGATGACCGAGCGGCTGCGCAAGCTGATCCCGCGCCAGCAGTTCGAGGTGCCCATCCAGGCGGCCATCGGCGCCCGGATCATCGCACGCGAGAACATCCGGGCCATCCGCAAGGACGTGCTCGCCAAGTGCTACGGCGGCGACATCACCCGCAAGCGCAAGCTCCTCGAGAAGCAGAAGGAGGGCAAGAAGCGCATGAAGATGGTGGGGCGCGTCGAGGTGCCGCAGGAGGCCTTCATCGCTGCGCTGTCGGGCGACGTCGAGGGCAAGGACAAGAAGTAGGCCGACCAGCCGCATCAGGCGGGGCGTGCAGGGTTAGGCTGGGTCAATGCGCCGCGGAAGCTTCCAGGACGGGACGGTCGACTACGCCGCAGTCGGCGCCACTCGCGCTGCCGACCTCATGGGCTATCCGCCCGAGAAGAGCGTTCCCGCTGAGGCGTCATGGCGCATCGGGAGCGGCGAGTCCCGCTTCTCGACGTCCGCCGACTCGCTCCTCTCTTGGGCGCCGCTCCGCGGAGCCGGTCTCTCGGTGACCGATGTGCGTCCCGCCTCCGGACCGATGTATTCCGGGGTCAGCTTCGACGCCGACGGTGCTCCCGTGAGCCCGAGCAGGCTCGAGGCCGAACAGCGCTTCGACGCCGACGGCATGCCCTATGTGGGGCCCGGCACGACCGTCCACGTGCACGGGCGGGTGAAGGGCATGCGGGCCGACGCCGAGCTGCGGGTCATCTACGTCATCGAGGAGCCACGGCGAGTCGGCTACGGCCTGGGCACGGTCTCCGGCTCCGTGGTCAGCGGCGAGGAATCCTTCGTGCTCGAATGGCGGGACAACGACGAGGTCTGGTTCACGGTGCGCGCCTTCGACCGCCCCGTCGCCGCGCTGTATCGGATGCTGCCGCCTCTCGTGAAGCGTCGCCGCCGCGAGCTGTTCCAGGGGTATCTGCGCGCGATCTCCCCTCTGTTCGCCACTCCTGCCTGATGGGATCGGCGCTTCCCCTGGGAGACCCGGCGCCGGCCGACGGTGCTCTCCCCGACGACATCCGCATCGGCGACTCTGCCTTCGGCGTGTATCTGCACGTGCCGTTCTGCCGTGTGCGCTGCGGCTACTGCGACTTCAACACCTACACGGCCACGGAGCTCCGGGGCGCTCGCCAGGACGCCTACGCCGATGAGGTGCTCCGCGAGATCGCGCTGTCGGAGCGAGTGCTGGCTGAGAGGGGCCGGCTGCGGCCCGCGTCGACCGTCTTCTTCGGTGGCGGGACGCCCACCCTCCTTCCCCCCGGCGATCTCGCGCGCATGCTCGACGGCGTGCGCCACGCCTTCGGGCTGACCCCGGGGGCGGAGGTGACCGTCGAGGCGAATCCCGACACCGTCTCGCCCGCGATGACGCGGGAGCTCGCAGCCGCCGGCGTCACCCGCCTCTCCATCGGAATGCAGTCCGCCGTGCCGCATGTCCTCGCTGTGCTGGATCGCACGCACGAGCCGGCGGGGGTCGCGACGGCCGTGGCGGCTGCCCGCGAAGCGGGCCTGGCAGTGAGTCTCGATCTCATCTACGGCGCCCCCGGGGAGAGCCTCGCCGACTGGAGACAGTCACTCGAGACGGCGGTGTCGCTCGGTCCCGACCACGTCTCGGCATATGCGCTCATCATCGAGGACGGCACCAAGCTGGAACGGCAGATCCGCCGCGGCGAAGTCGCCGCTCCCGACGACGACCTCCAGGCCGACATGTACGAGCTGGCCGACGCGATCCTGTCCGAGGCGGGATACGCGTGGTACGAGGTCTCGAACTGGGCGCGCGAGCCCTCGCAGCGGTCGAGGCACAACCTCTCGTACTGGCAGGGCGCTGACTGGTGGGGGTACGGACCGGGTGCGCACAGCCATGTCGGCGGCCTCCGCTGGTGGAACGTCAAGCACCCTGCCGCCTACGCTCAGCGCCTGGCGCTCGGGCATTCGCCGGCTGCCGGCCGCGAACGCCCAGACGAGGCTGCGCGCCGCCTGGAGGGCGTGCTGCTGCGGTCGCGGATCGCGGAGGGTCTCGCGGTGTCGGAGCTGACTGGCGAGGGGCGTCGTGCGGTGGCGTCCCTCATCGCCGACGGGCTCATCGAGGGCGCCGCCGCACTGCGCGGGCGTGTCGTGCTCACCTTGCGCGGGCGCCTGCTGGCCGACGCGGTCGTGCGCGCATTGACGGTCTGAGGCGCCGAACCCGAGGCGGTGGGTCTGCTCCGCGCTAGAATTGGCACTCAGGAAGTGCGAGTGCCAGCGGAGGAGGATCATGGTCTCGGAACGTGGACTTCAGGTCCTGCGCGCGATCGTGCAGGACTACGTCGAGACGCGCGAGCCCGTCGGCAGCAAGTCCATCGTCGACCGGCATCACTTCGGTGTGTCCGCGGCGACGATCCGCAATGACATGGCGCTGCTGGAGGATGAGGAGCTCATTGCCGCACCGCATACCTCGTCGGGCCGCATCCCGACGGACAAGGGCTACCGGGTCTTCGTCGACCACCTCGCCGAACTCCGTCCTCTCACTCCTGCCCAGCGCGCAGCGATCACGTCGTTCCTCGACGGCCCGGTCGACCTCGATGACCTCCTGGTCCGCACAGTGCGCTCCCTCACTCGCCTCACCGGCCAGGTCGCGATCGTCCAGTACCCGTCGTTCTCGCGCGCGAACGTCTCCCATGTCGAATTCGTCCCTCTCGGTGCGCGTCGCGTCGTGGTCATCGTCGTGACCGACACCGGCCGCGTGTCGCAGCGCCTCGCGTTCCTCCGCGACGATCTCGCCGAAGACCAGGCGGTGCAGGTCAAGCTCGCGATCGGCGATCTCGTCACCGGGAAGAGCGTGCGCGACGGGGCCCAGGCGATCAGCGGATTCCTCGCCCAGCCCGCGACCACCGACCCTATGGAGGATGCGCTTCGCACGGTCGCGCGCATCGTGGGCGAGGAGCTCGAGGAGTTCCGACAGGACAAGCTCGTGATGGCGGGAAGCGCGACGCTGGCACGACGCGAGTCCGACTTCCGGGGCAGCATCTACCCGTTGCTCGAGGCGATCGAAGAGCAGGTGACTCTTCTGCGTCTGATGGGGGAGATGGTCGCCGACGAGCACGGACTCGCGGCGAGCATCGGCCGAGAGAACGAGCCGTTCGGACTGCCGGAGGCTTCTGTCATCGCCGCGGACTACGACGCGACCGGAACCCGCGCCCGGGTCGGCGTGCTCGGACCCACGCGCATGGACTACCCCACCAATCTCGCGGCGGTTCGCGCCGTCGCACACTATCTGAGCCGGCTGCTCGACGAAGACGAGAAGTCACGCTGACGACCGGCACGACACCCCGCGCCCGCGGGCAGGAAAGGCGAAAGTGGCTGACCACTACGAGGTACTCGGCGTCTCGCGAGACGCGAGCCCCGAGGAGATCAAGAAGGCGTACCGACGACTGGCACGCCAGCTGCACCCCGACGTCAACCCCGGTGAGGACGCGGCAGAGCGCTTCAAGCTCGTCACGCACGCCTATGACGTGCTGAGCGATCCGGAGCAGCGCCAGCGCTACGACATGGGCGGCGACAGCAGCCCCTTCGGCAGCGCGGGCGGCTTCGGCGGTTTCGGCGACGTGTTCGAGGCCTTCTTCGGCGGCGGCGGTGCGCGAGCCGGACGCCCACGGTCGCGTCGCGAGCGCGGCCAGGACGCGCTCGTCCGCATCACTCTCGACCTCGCCGACGTGGTCTTCGGCACCCACCGCGATGTCGAAGTCGATACCGCCGTCCTCTGCGAGACCTGTCAGGGATCCTGCTGCCAGCCCGGCACGCAGCCGGTCACCTGTGACATCTGTCACGGCTCCGGCCAGGTGCAGCGCACCGTGCGCAGCCTGCTCGGCAATGTCGTCACCTCGCAGCCCTGCACGACGTGCCAGGGCTACGGCACCACCATCCCGTACCCTTGCGGCACGTGCGCCGGCCAGGGCCGTGTCCGTGCGCGTCGCACGGTGTCGGTCGACATCCCGGCGGGCGTCGAGACGGGCCTGCGACTGCAGCTGCCGGGATCGGGCGAGGTCGGTCCCGCCGGCGGCCCGAACGGCGACCTCTACCTCGAGGTGAGTGTCACACCTCACGAGGTGTTCAGCCGCGACGGCGACGACCTGCTCGCGACGCTCGAGGTGTCCATGCCCGACGCCGTGCTCGGCACCGCCACGACGATCGAGTCGCTCGATGGTCCGGTCGATCTCGAGATCCGGCCCGGCACCCAGTCGGGCGAAGTGCTGACAGTGAAAGGTCGCGGCATCACGCCGCTGCGCGGCGGGCAGCGCGGCGATCTCAAGGTCGGCATCCATGTCGTCACGCCCACGCGCCTCGACGCCAAGCAGCGCGCGCTCATCGAAGAGTTCGCCAAGAAGACGAAGGCACCCGGCCCGCGGCTCGCCGAATACCATCAGGGCCTCTTCTCCAAGCTGCGCGACCGGTTCCGGAACGGCTGATCCGACGTGGCCCTGCACTTCCTCGTCGACGACACGCCGCTCACCGCACTCCCTGGCGACACCGTGGCCCTGACCGGCTCCGAAGCGCATCATGCCGCCTCGGTTCGGCGCGTGCGCCAGGGGGAGGCGGTGACGCTCGGCGACGGTGCCGGAGCATGGCTCACCGGCCGCGTCGAATCCGCGACGCCTAAGCAGGTGGTCGTCCTCATCGAGGATCGACGCGAACTCCCAGCCCCGGAGCGGCGCGTCGTGCTCGTACAGGCACTTGCGAAAGGCGACCGCGACGAGCTGGCGGTGCAGGCGGCGACCGAGCTCGGCGTCGATGAGATCGTCCCCTGGCAGGCGGCCCGCAGCGTGTCCCGCTGGGATGCCGCGAAGTCGGCCAGGGGCGTCGCACGCTGGCAGACCATCGTTCGCGAGGCCGCGAAGCAGGCTCATCGTGCGTGGGTTCCCAGAGTGCAGACACCGGTGAGCACCGCCCAGCTCGCCGAACGCGAGGGCATCGTGCTCGTCCTCGAGCCGACGGGATCCGTCGCGCTGTCCCAGATCGACTTCTCCGCCGCGGACGCCCGCGCGGACATCGTCCTCGTGGTGGGCCCGGAGGGCGGGATCGCCCCTGACGAGCTCACCGCACTCGAAGCCGCGGGGGCGGCGCTGGTCCGCATGGGCGACACGGTGCTGCGCACCTCGACGGCCGGACCGGCGGCGCTGGCGATCGTCAGCGCCCGTATCGGTCGCTGGTGACGAGCGACGGGCCGCGCGTCCTCCCGCCCGCCCGGAGCGGGTCGTCGCGGATAGACTCGAGCGTATGAGCGAACCGTCCGTCTTCACGCGCATCCTGCAGGGCGAGATCCCGTCCGAGATCATCGCCGAGACCGAGAACGTGTTCGCGATCCGGGACATCGCGCCCAAAGCGCCCGTGCACCTCCTGGTCATCCCCAAGACTCAGCAGTACCGCAATGTCGTGGAGCTCGCAGCGGGCGACCCCGCGCTGCTCTCCGAGATGATCGGTCTCGCCAACAGCCTCGCCGCGGAGCTCACCGGGGGCGACTTCCGGCTCGTGTTCAACACGGGCGCGGCGGCAGGGCAGACGGTCTGGCACGTCCACGCGCACGTCCTCGGCGGTGGCGCCGAGGGCCTCTCGGAGGGTGACCTCGGTGGCTGATGACGCGGAGCCCACCGTCGACCGCATCCACGCCGACGGCATCGCCATGGTGCAGCTCCTCGGCCCGCAGGATCGACTGCTCCGAGTCGTCGAACGTGAACACCCCGATGTGCAGGTGCACGTACGCGGCAACGAGATCACGCTCACAGGTGGTGCCGCATCGGTGGCCGGAGCGCGCGCGCTCGTCGACGAGCTCATCACGCTCGCACGGGCTGGCCAGGGGCTCGACCCCTCGGACGTCACGGCGTCGAGCCGGATCATGCGCGCCGATCCTGGGATGCGCCCGTCCGAGGTCCTCGGCGAGGCCATTCTCACTGCCCGCGGACGCGTCATCCGACCCAAGACCCTCGGGCAGAAGGCGTACGTGGACGCGATCGATGAGAACACCATCGTGTTCGGCATCGGTCCCGCCGGCACCGGCAAGACCTACCTGGCGATGGCCAAGGCCGTGCAGGCGCTCCAGCGCAAAGAGGTGAGTCGCATCATCCTCAGCCGTCCGGCGATCGAGGCCGGGGAGCGGCTGGGATTCCTGCCCGGCAGCCTCACCGACAAGATCGACCCATACCTGCGACCCCTGTACGACGCGCTCAACGAGATGCTCGATCCCGAGCTCGTGCCCAAGCTCATGGCTTCCGGCACCATCGAGGTCGCGCCGCTCGCGTACATGCGCGGCCGCACGCTCAACGACTCCTTCGTCGTGCTCGACGAGGCTCAGAACACGACGCCCGAGCAGATGAAGATGTTCCTCACGCGCCTCGGGTTCGGCACCCGGATGATCGTCACGGGCGACATCACTCAGATCGACCTGCCGCAAGGCGCATCAGGCCTGCGTCTCGTCACCCGCGTGCTGAAGGACATCGACGACATCCACTTCTCCTATCTCACGAGCGACGACGTCGTGCGGCACAGTCTCGTCGGGCGAATCGTCGACGCGTACACCGAGTACGACGAGGCGCGGCTGGCCGCCCGGCGCGAACGAGATGAGGCCAGCGAGTTCGCCAACCGGGCGGAGCGGCGCCGCGCCGCCCAGGACTCGCGGGACGTCCGACGGGCGAAGGGGCCCCGCGACCATCTTCCGCCGAGAGACCACAGCCCCAAACGAGGACGCTCATGACCATCGAGATCACCAACGAATCCGGCGTCGCCGTCGACGAGACGGTGCTCCTGCGCTTGACCGAGCAGAACCTCGCCGAGCTCCACGTCAGCCCCGACGCCGACGTCGCGATCCTTCTCGTCGACGAGGGCGCCATGGAGGCGCTGCACGTGCAGTGGATGGATGAGCCGGGCCCCACGGACGTCTTGAGCTTCCCGATGGACGAGCTGCGCCCGGGCACAGAAGACCAGCCGACGCCCCCGGGGCTGCTCGGCGACATCGTGCTCTGCCCGCAGGTCGCTGAGACGCAGGCGCAGACGGCCGGCCACGACACGATCGACGAACTGGTCCTTCTGACGACGCACGGGCTTCTCCACCTCCTCGGTTTCGATCACGCTGAGCCCGAGGAAGAGCGCGAGATGTTCGGGCTGCAGCGAGAGCTCATCGCGGCGTTCCAGGCCTCGGAGCGTCGCCGCCGCGCATGACCGAGTTCCTGCTGCTTCTCGCCGCCGGGCTGCTGGTCGCGCTCGGCGGTCTCATGGCCGCGCTCGACGCCGCCCTCGCGGTGACGTCGCGCGTCGACCTCGTCGACCTCGCCTCGACTGCCCGTCGGCGTGAGGCGCTCGAGCGGATCGCCGCCGACCCCGAGGTGCACGTGAACGCCGTCGTGTTCATGCGCATCCTGACCGAGACCACGGCCGCCGTGCTCGTCATGGGCGCCTTCTCGCTGCTGTTCGACAGCATCTGGTGGGCGATGCTCGCCGCCGCCATCCTCATGACCGCTGTGTCGTTCGTTCTGGTGGGTGCGAGTCCGCGCAGCTTCGGACGCCAGCATGCGAAGGCGCTTCTTCGCACGTGTGCGCCCGTCGTGCGCAGCGCCCGCCTCGTGCTCGGGCCGCTCGCGCACCTCCTGGTCATCCTCGGCAACCGCGTCACGCCAGGGGTGGCACGCGGTACATCGTTCGCGTCGGAGGAGCAGCTCCTCAGCATGGTCGACGAGGCCGCCTCCCAAGACCTCATCGAAGAAGACGATCGCGAACTGATCCATTCCGTGTTCGACTTCACCGAAACGTACGTGCGTGCCGTCATGGTGCCCCGCACCGACATGGTGACGATGGACGCCAAAGCCACGACGCAGGAGGCGATGGAGCTGTTCCTCGACAAGGGGGTGTCTCGAATCCCCATCGCCGACGACGACGCCGACGACATCGTGGGCGTGGTGTACCTCAAGGACCTCGTGCACTTCGCCTTCCGCGACGAGCGCGCCTGGCGAGACGCGCCGGTGAGCCGCATCGCGCGACCGGCCGTGTTCGTCCCGGAGTCGATGCGCGCCGAGACTCTCCTGCAGCAGATGAAGCGAGATGCCGTGCACGTCTGCCTCGTCGTCGACGAATACGGCGGTGTCGCCGGGCTGGTGACACTCGAAGACCTCATCGAGGAGCTGGTCGGCGAGATCGCGGACGAATACGACACACGCCCGAACGAGATCGTGGATCTCGGCGATGGCCGGTACCGCGTCAGTGCGCGGCTGGGTCTCGATGAGGTGGGGGAGATCTTCGGCATCGAGCTGGAAGACGAGGACGTCGACTCGATCGGCGGGCTGCTCGGCAAGCTGCTCGGCCGCGTTCCGCTCCCCGGAGCGACCGCCCGGCACGGCGGGCTGCTGATCACGGGCGGCACGTCCCGCGGTCGCGGGCGCGGCCTCGCCACCGTCTTCGTCGAACGCGTCGAGGACGACGGCGAGACTGGCCCGCGCAACGGCCGCACAACAGGTCCCGTCGAGGTCGTGAAGGAAGAGTCATGAGCAACGAACAGTCCGCGCCGACGTCCCGCTCCGGGTTCGTCACGTTCGTCGGACGGCCGAACGTCGGCAAGTCCACCCTGACGAACGCGCTTGTCGGAGAGAAGGTGGCGATCACCTCCGACAAGCCGCAGACCACCAGGCGGGCGATCCGCGGCATCCTCAACCGCCCCGGAGGTCAGCTCGTCATCGTCGACACCCCCGGCATCCACAAGCCGCGGACGCTGCTCGGCCAGCGGCTGAACGACCTCGTCGAGCAGGTGCTCGGCGACGTCGACGCGATCGGGTTCCTCGTGCCGGCCAACGAGAAGGTCGGTCCGGGCGATCGTCGCATCGCCGCGTCGCTCGACGGCTATCCGCGCGCTACCAAGGTCGCGATCGTCACGAAGACCGACACTGCCACGCGTGACGAGATCACTGAGCGCCTGATGGAGGTAGACAGCCTCCGCGAGGACTGGGCGGCCGTCATCCCGCTGTCGGCCGTGGCGAACGAGCAGCTCGACGTGCTCGCCGACGAACTGCTCAAGCTCCTCCCTGAAGGACCGGCCCTGTACCCGGACGACGTCGTGACCGATGAGTCGATCGAAGACCGCGTTGCCGAGATCATCCGTGAGGCAGCCCTCGACGGCGTCCGCGACGAGCTGCCGCACTCCATCGCCGTCACGATCGAGGAGATCTCCGCCCGCGAAGACTCCGATCTCACGGACGTCTACGCGAACGTCGTGGTCGAGCGTGACAGCCAGAAGGCGATCATCATCGGGCGCAAGGGCTCGCGTCTGCGTGACGTCGGGTCCCGGGCCCGCGCGCAGATAGAGCCGCTGCTGGGAACGAAGGTCTTCCTGAAGCTCCACGTGCGTGTCGCGAAGGAGTGGCAGCGCGATCCGAAGCAGCTGGGACGCCTGGGCTTCTGATGGCGCTGCAGTGGCAGGCGACCCGCTGGGGCGGCCCCGAGGGGTGGCAGCTCGTCGAAGTCGATACGCCCGCGCCGCGGCGCGGCGAGGTCACGATCCGCGTCCGCGCCGCCGGCATGAACCCCGCTGACTGGAAGCACGTCGCGGTGGAGCGCCCCGGCGAGGAACTTCCCGTTCCGATCGGCTACGAGGTGTCGGGCGAGCTCGCCGCGATCGGACCCGACACCGTCATCGGGTCGGGGAGCGCCCGGGTCGGCGACGAGGTGCTCGCGTTCCGCGTGCAGGGAGGCTACGCCACCGAGCTGACCGTGCCGGCAGACAAGGTGTTCGCGAAGCCGGCGACGCTCAGCCACCCGGAAGCGGCCAACCTCCTGCTGGCGGGCACGACCGCCGCCGAGATGCTCGACGTGACGCGGGTCGCGGGGGGCGAGACGATCGTGCTGCACGCGGGTTCGGGTGCCGTGGGCGTTGCGGTCCTGCAACTGGCTGCCCGACGGGGAGCACGGGTGCTCGCGACCGGATCGGAGCGCTCCTTCGACCGCATCCGCCGCTTCGGCGGCATCCCGGTGGCGTACGGCGAAGGCCTCGCCGAGCGACTGTCGGCAGCGCTCGACGGCGTGACTCCGGCAGCCGCGCTCGACGCCGCGGGAACAGATGAGGCTCTCGAGTCCTCGCTCGCTCTCATCGCCGACCGCGACCGCATCGTCACGATCTCGGCGGCGGACCGCGCCGAGGAACTCGGCATCCGCGCGATCGGAGGACGGATGCCGGCCAGCGCGGCTTTCCGCGACGCCGTGCGCGGGGAGCTCATCCGACTCGCCGCCGCAGGCGAGCTGGTCGTGCCCGTGGCCAGCGCCTATCCGCTTGTGCAGATGCGCGAGGCGATGGGGGTGCTCGCCTCGGGCCATCCCGGCGGCAAGCTCGCCCTCATCCCTTGAGCGTCGGCCGCCCCTATCACCCGACCTCGCGCAGCGCCGACCGGAGGACGACCTTGCCGGCGCCGAACTCGCCGTCAGCGGCGTCCTGCAGGGTTCCGTCGTCCCAGATGACATCCACCCACAGCCAGCCCTCGTCCGTCCATGACGACAGGGCGGCGTCACCCAGGCGTTCGTGCACGGTCTGCTGGATCCTGGCCAGCTCCGCGTCCGAGCCGGTGCCCTTCTGGCCGCCGGTCGGATCCGGTGCGGCCATCGGGTCGTACAGCGCCAGCAGCATGGGCGGCTGCGTGACGGTGAGCGAGCTTCCGTCATAGTGACCGTGTACGGCATACGCGCCCCACGTGACGTCACCGCTCGTCTCGCTGCCTTCCACGCCGTCCCAGGTCCACTCTTGAAGGGGGATGCCGCTGCACTGCGGGGGATACGACTCCATGACCGGCCCGAGGCACAGCCGTGCGCCCGAGCCCTCGTCGAGCACCGTGCCCTGGCCGACGACGTCGGTCGCCGGCAGCCCCGGGGCGACGGCGCCCAGACGGCTGTCGGGGGCGGACCCGGCGGGAGCGGCGGAGGCGCAGGCGGACAGCGCGAGGGATGCTGCCGCGGTCACGGCGACGGCGGCGATGAATCGGCGGTGGCTCATGACCGGGAAGTGTCGAGACGATCGTCTCCGTCTCAGTGTCCAGCAACCCCCGCCAGCGGGTGTATCGTGAAGACATGCGCGCGGGCACGCTTCTTCTTCTTAGCCGCCGCGACGAGACCTCGTAGTCAGGGCCTTCCTCGTCGCGGAGATCGGCGTTGGCCCGCAAAGCAACCCGCGACAAGAAGAAGCCACACATCATGAAGAACAATCAGCAGCCCTCCGCGATGCCGGTCTCGAAGTACCGTCCGTTCCACGAGCAGATCCGCGTCGACCTGCCCGACCGCACCTGGCCCGACAAGCGCATCGAGAAGGCGCCCCGGTGGTGCGCCGTCGACCTGCGTGACGGCAATCAGGCGCTCATCGACCCGATGAGTCCCGAGCGCAAGCGCATCATGTTCGAGATGCTCGTGCGCATGGGCTACAAGGAGATCGAGGTCGGCTTCCCGAGCGCGAGCCAGACCGATTTCGACTTCGTCCGCCAGCTCATCGAAGAGAACCTGATCCCCGACGACGTCACCATCCAGGTGCTGACTCAGGCGCGCGAGCACCTCATCGAGCGCACGTACGAGGCAATCGCCGGCGCCAAGCAGGCGATCGTGCACCTGTACAACTCCACCAGCATCCTGCAGCGCGAGGTCGTGTTCCGCACCGACAAGCAGGGGGTCATCGACATCGCTCTCGAAGGCGCGCGTCTGTGCCGCGAGTTCGAGAAGCGCGTTCCCGAGACCACGGTCTACTACGAGTACTCTCCGGAGTCGTACACCGGCACCGAGCTCGAGTTCGCCGTCGAGGTGTGCAACCAGGTGCTCGAGATCCTCGAGCCGACACCCGAGCGCAAGGTCATCATCAACCTCCCCGCGACAGTCGAGATGGCGACGCCCAACGTGTACGCCGATTCGATCGAGTGGATGAACCGCCGCCTGGCGCACCGCGAGAACGTGATCCTCTCGCTGCACCCGCACAACGACCGCGGCACGGCGATCGCAGCGGCGGAGCTCGGTTACATGGCCGGCGCCGACCGCATCGAAGGCTGCCTGTTCGGCAACGGTGAGCGCACCGGCAACGTCGATCTCGTGGCGCTGGGCATCAATCTGCTGACTCAGGGGATCGACCCGCAGATCGACTTCAGCGACATCGACCAGATCAAGCGGACCGCCGAGTACTGCAACCAGCTGCCCGTGCACGAACGCAGCCCCTGGGCCGGCGATCTCGTCTTCACCGCGTTCAGCGGCTCGCACCAGGACGCCATCAAGAAGGGCTTGGAGGCGATGGAGTCGCACGCCAAAGCGCAGGGCGTCTCGATCGACGAGATCGAATGGGCCGTGCCCTACCTCCCGATCGACCCCAAGGACCTGGGGCGCTCGTACGAAGCCGTGATCCGCGTCAACTCGCAGTCGGGCAAGGGCGGCGTCGCGTACCTGCTGAAGACCGACCATGCGCTCGACCTGCCCCGCAAGCTGCAGATCGAGTTCTCGGGCGTCGTGCAGGCGAAGACGGATGCCGAGGGCGGTGAAGTCTCGAGCGACGAGATCTGGGAGATCTTCACCGACGAGTACCTGCCCGCCAGCAGCGACGACGCCAAGTGGGGCCGCTTCGAGCTGCTGTCGACGCGCACCCAGAGCGACATGTCAGGTGAGGTCACCCTCGATGTCACGCTCCGCGACGGTGACGCGGAGATCGTCACGACCGGCGTCGGAAACGGCCCCGTCTCGGCGTTCCTCGAGGTGATTCGCGCGCAGGGCTTCGACATCACCCTCTACGACTACGTCGAGCACACGCTCAGCGCCGGCGGCGACGCGCAAGCGGCGGCCTATGTCGAACTCAACGTCGACGGCGACCGTCTGTGGGGCGTCGGCATCGACGGCGACATCTCGACGGCATCCCTCAAGGCGATCGTCTCGGGCGTGAATCGCGCGATCCGCACGCGCCGGCAGTCCGGCATCCTCGCCGCCGTCTGACCCGACTGAGCCGCCGCCGCGGTCCGGCGGCGGCTCAGGGTCTGATGATCGAGATGGCGCTCGTCTCCAGGGCGACCTTCCGTCGGTGGATCGCACGCTGCTCGGGCAGCGAGATATCGAAGATCACCGCGAGCAGACGGATCACCGCCGTCACCACGATGCACGCGACGGCCGCCGCCACCAGCGGCGCGCCGAGCGCGTGGGTCACCGCCAGGACGGCACAGCCGACACCGGCGGCCACCGCATACAGCGACCCGACGTGCATGATCGCGACGGGCAGCCCCATGAAGACATCGCGGAGGATCCCGCCGCCGACCGCCGAGCACACGCCGACGAACACCGCGGGAACCTCGGGCAGCCCGATCGCGAGCGCCTTGGCTGTTCCGAACCCGCCGAACAGGCCGATCACCACGGCGTCCAGGGCCACGATCACGGCGTTGAGCCGATGGAACAGGTTGGCCAGCAGCATCCCCGCAAGGGATGCGAGCGCGGCGGTGATGAGGTACCAGTTGCTCTGCATCGTCGCGAGCTCCACATTGAGCAGGAGGTCGCGGATGAGGCCTCCTCCCATTCCCATGACGATCCCGATGATCGTCACGCCGAGCATGTCGAGGCGACGCTGGCCGACGAAGCCGGCGGCGAAAAGGGCTCCTTGCACGCCGCCGAGGCCGACGGCGACGAGGTCGGCCCAGAGGGGGATCACGAGGGGCGGCTCTGTCACCCGTCCATTGTCCTTCGCGGCAGGGATAATCGACATGTGCGAAATGCCGGATCGATAGGGGAGGTGCGCTAGTGCCGACCTATCGCGACGAAGCCGTCGTGCTCCGCACCCACAAGCTCGGCGAAGCCGATCGCATCGTCACGCTCCTCACGCGACGCCACGGCAAGGTCCGCGCTGTGGCGAAGGGCGTACGCCGGACCTCTTCGCGCTTCGGGGCCCGGCTCGAGCCGTTCATGGTCGCCGACCTGCTGCTGTACCAGGGGCGCACGCTCGACATCATCCAGCAGGCCTCCTCGCTCGGCGCCTACGGCGCAGAGATCGCCGCCCACTACGACCGGTACACGGCCGCCCACGCGATGGTCGAGACAGCCGACCGCCTCAACGAGGCCGAGGCCACGGCCCAGCAGTACCTTCTGCTGGTCGGCGGGCTCCGCGCCCTGTCCCGCGGCGAACACAGCCCTCGCTCGGTGCTGGACTCCTACCTGCTTCGCGCCATGGCGCTGTCGGGATGGGCGCCGTCGCTCGGCGAGTGCGCCCGCTGCGGCAGCGTCGGACCCCAGGAGTGGTTCGTCGCGCAGCTCGGCGGCACGGTGTGCGGCGACTGCGCTCCCGCCGGCTCCGCGCGCTTGCACCCGGAGACGGGGGCGCTGCTGCGGGCGCTCATCGCAGGGGAGTGGGACACCGTCGAGTCGGCATCGGAGCGTGCGTCGGCGGCGGCATCCGGCCTCGTCGCGGCGTACGCCCAGTGGCACCTCGAGCGCGGCATCCGTTCCCTGTCCCACCTGGAGGCGCCCCGGTGACCCCGAAGCCCTACACGCATCGCGACGCGGTGCCCTACCGCCCGCTCGACTGGACCGGGATACAGCCGCCGGCCTTCCCGAAGGGCTCGGTGCCGAACCACGTCGCGATCGTCATGGACGGCAATGGCCGCTGGGCCAACCGGCGTGGGCTGACGCGCATCGAAGGCCACCGAGCGGGCGAAGAAGTGCTGCTCGACGTGGTCGCCGGCGCGGTGCAGGCGGGCGTCAAGCACTTGAGCGTGTACGCGTTCTCGACGGAGAACTGGAGCCGGTCACCCGATGAGGTGCGGTTCCTCATGGGCTACAACCGCGACGTTCTCCACCGTCGCCGCGATCAGCTCAACGAATGGGGCGTGCGGGTGCGCTGGGCAGGGCGCAGGCCGCGGCTGTGGGGCTCGGTCATCAAAGAGCTCCAGTTCGCCGAGAGGCTCACCGCCGGCAACGACGTCATGACCCTCACGATGTGCATCAACTACGGGGGGCGGGTCGAGCTCGTCGACGCCATGCGGTCGATCGGCGCGGAGGTCGCGTCCGGCAGGCTGCGTCCGCACGCGATCACCGAGAAGACGATCCGACGCCATCTCTACATCCCCGACATGCCCGACGTCGATCTGTTCATCCGGTCGTCAGGCGAGCAGCGCACATCGAACTTCCTCCTGTGGGAGTCGGCGTATGCGGAGATGGTCTTCCTCGACCGCCTGTGGCCCGATTTCTCGCGCACGGATCTGTGGGATGCCATCTCGCTCTATGGCTCGCGCGAACGCCGCTTCGGGGGAGCGGTCGATGCGCCCACCGCGGCGGAATCCGGTCTCGCGGAATAGATCGCACGCGGCACACCGTTGGGACGAGTGTGACGGATGCCATCAAGATCGACGTGTGGAGTGACATCGCCTGCCCCTGGTGCTACATCGGCAAGCGGAATCTGGAGAACGGGCTCGCCGCGACAGCGGGCGATGACGACGCCCCGAGGGTGCAGGTGACCTATCACTCCTTCGAGCTGTCACCGGACACTCCCGTCGACTTCGACGGCGATATCGCCGAGTTCCTCTCCGAGCACAAGGGGATCACGCGCGAGCAGGCCGCGCAGATGCACGAGCGGGTGACCGGGATCGCGGCCGCGTCGGGACTCGACTACCGGTTCGACCTCGTGAAGCACACCAACACCGTCAAGGCGCACGAACTGCTCCACTTCGCGAAGGAGCACGGGATGCAGCATGAGATGGCGGAACGCCTCATGTCGGCATACTTCGTCGAGGGGCGTCACGTCGGCCGCATCGACGACCTGGTTCAGCTGGCCGCTGAGGTCGGCCTCGACGCCGATCTCGCGCGCACGGCGCTCGAGTCGGAGCGCTACCTGGACGACGTGCGCGCCGACCAGGCGCAGGCCGCCGCGTACGGCATCCAGGGCGTGCCCTTCTTCGTGATCGACGGCAAGTACGGCGTCTCGGGCGCACAGCCTGCTGAGGCGTTCACGCAGATCCTGCGGCAGGTCTGGAGCGAGCACACGCCCGTCGCCTGACGACGAACCCGCCGGAGCTCGATCAGGCGGGCAGGCTCGCCTCGATCGCCTCGATGATCTCCGGTGCGTCGGGGCGTGTCTGCGGCCGGAAACGGTGAACCTCGCCGGTGGGCGTGAGGAGGAACTTCTCGAAGTTCCACATGATGGGCCCCTTGGCTCCTTCGACGTTCGGCGTCCTCTTGAGCGCTTTGTAGAGCGGCGCGGCGTGTGAGCCGTTGACGCGGACCTTCTCCATGATCGGGAAGCTCACGCCCCAGGTCGTCGCGCAGTAGTCGAGGATCTCCTCCATCGAACCGGGTTCCTGGCCCATGAACTGGTTGCACGGGAAGCCGACGATGCGAAGGCCGCGCGGACCGTAGGTGCGCTGAAGCTGCTCCAGCTGCTCGTACTGCGGCGTGAGACCGCATTTCGACGCCACGTTGACGACCATGATGGGGCCGTCGCCGAGGTCAGCGAGCGTCGAGTCCGTGCCGTCAGCGGCGCGGAACGGGATGGAGCGGATATCCACAGTCGTGGTGTCGATCATGCCATCCACGATAGGCCTGCCCGTTCAGCCAACGGCGGGTCTGCATCTGGGAGAATGGACGGGATGTCATCGATCCTCGCTTCCGCTCCCGCGCAGACGGCCGATCAGCCGTCATCCGTCGGCGCCGAGCACACCTCCGCCCCCGCCTCGGGACGCCTCGCCATCGGACCGATCGCGCTCGATGCGCCGGTCGTGCTCGCGCCCATGGCCGGAATCACCAACACCGCGTTCCGCAGGCTCTGTCGTGAGTACGGTGCAGGCCTGTACGTCAGCGAGATGATCACGACGCGCGCGCTCGTCGAGCGCAACGCCACGACGATGCGCCTCATCACGCACCACGAGTCCGAGACGCCGCGCTCGATCCAGCTGTACGGCGTCGATCCGGCCACCACCGAGGCGGCCGTACGCATTCTCGTCGAAGAGGACCGTGCCGACCACATCGATCTCAACTTCGGCTGCCCCGTGCCCAAGGTCACGCGAAAGGGCGGGGGAGCGGCGCTGCCGTGGAAGCTCGGCCTGTTCCGCGACATCGTCACACGCGCGGCACGCGCCGCCGGCGATGTGCCGCTCACGGTCAAGATGCGCAAGGGCATCGACTCCGACCACCTCACCTACCTCGATGCCGGGCGCATCGCGGAAGACGCGGGTGTCGCTGCAGTCGCCCTGCACGCGCGCACTGCCGCCGAGTTCTACTCCGGCACGGCCGATTGGGAGGCCATCGCGACGCTCAAGCAGGCTGTCACAAGCGTCCCCGTCCTGGGCAACGGCGACATCTGGAGCGGCGCCGACGCACAGCGCATGATGGCCGAGACCGGCTGCGACGGCGTCGTGGTCGGCCGCGGCTGCCTCGGACGCCCGTGGCTGTTCGGAGACCTCGCTCGCGCCTTGGCCGGACCCGATGCCGCGGTCGGCGAGCCCGTCGACGCGACCCTCGGATTCGTCGCCGATGCCTTCCGCCGCCACGCGGAGCTGCTGGTGGAGTTCTTCGAAGACGAAGGTCGCGGCTGTCGCGACATCCGCAAGCACGTCGCCTGGTATTTCAAGGGCTATCCGGTCGGCGGCGAGACGCGCGCCCAGCTCGCGACGGTCTCGACTCTCGCCGAGATCGACGAGATCCTCGCGACGCTCGACCTGAACGCGCCTTACCCCGGCTCCGCGGCCGAGGGCCAGCGGGGGCGCGCGGGGACGCCGAAGCGCCCCGCGCTTCCGGATCGCTGGCTCGAGTCGCGTGATCTGGACGCAGCCGAGACGTGCGCCATCGCCGATGCGGAGCTCGACCACAGTGGGGGCTGATCCTTCGATGCGTGACGTTTCGAGCCGCGGGGCGGGCACGAGCGTCGGCATCGGCTCCGGTCGTCCCGCCGGCTATACCGACGAGGACGCCGAACGATTCCATCCCGAGACGCATCGCTCGCAGCGCGACAGTTTCGCGCGCGACCGGGCGCGCGTACTCCACTCCGCTGCGCTGCGTCGACTGGCGTCCAAGACGCAGGTCCTCAGTCCGGCCAGCCCGGGCGACTTCGCCCGCAACCGCCTGACGCACTCGCTCGAGGTGGCGCAGGTCGGCCGTGAGCTCGCGATCGCCCTCGAGCTGTCGCCCGACGTCGTCGACACGGCGTGCCTCAGCCACGACATCGGGCACCCGCCGTTCGGCCACAACGGCGAACGCGCGCTCAACGAGTGGGCGGCCGACATCGGCGGCTTCGAGGGCAACGCGCAGACGCTCCGCATCCTGAGCCGTCTGGAGCCGAAGGTCATGGGTTCCGATGGCGAGAGCTACGGGCTCAATCTCACGCGCGCGAGCCTCGACGCGTCATGCAAGTACCCGTGGACGGCGTCGCACGCCGTGCCCGATCCGGGCGGGCGACAGAAGTTCGGCGTGTACCCCGAAGACGAGCAGGTGTTCCTCTGGATGCGCGCTGACGCCCCCGGACGCGTGCGCTGCATCGAGGCGGAGGTCATGGACCTCTCCGATGACATCGCGTACTCGGTGCACGACCTCGAAGACGCGATCCTCAACGGCTACCTCGACCCGCGCCGCCTCGCCGACCCTCGCGAACGGGAAGCGCTGCTCACGGCGATCCAGTCGTGGGTGGGCTACGGCTATACCCGAGACGAACTCGCCGACGCCCTCTACCGCCTCACCCAGCTGCCGGAATGGCTCACGTCGTACGACGGATCGCGTGCCGCTGCCGCGCAGCTGAAGAACCTCACGTCCGACCTCATCGGCCGTTTCGCCCGCGCCGCGACGTCTGCCACTCGCGAGCACTTCGATTCGCCGGTCCTCACCCGATACGGTGGCCGTGTGATCGTGCCCCGGGTGATCGAGGCCGAGATGGCCGTGCTCAAGGGCGTGCTCGGTGCGTTCGTCGTGTCGATCGAAGGGCGCAAGGGCCTCTATAAGGAGCAGCGCCGCGTGCTCAAGCGGCTTGCGACCGCGCTGTGGGAGCGCCCCGAGCACCTCGATGTCCTCCACGCCGAGGAGTTTGCGCGGGCCGACACGGATGCCGCGCGTCGCCGTGTCGTCGTCGACCAGGTCGCGACGCTCACCGACCGCTTCGCCATCGAATGGCACGCTCGGCTGATCGGGCCCGTCGACCTGCGCGAGCTCGGGCTGTGGTCCTCCGACGGACGCGCGACCGTCGCGAACGCCTTCGCCCTGCCCGAGCCGATCGAGGGCCTCTGATGGCACGGATCCGGCAGGCGGACGTCGATGAGGTCAAGGCGCGCACGAACATCGCCGACATCATCGGCGAGCGTGTCGCGCTGAAGTCAGCGGGCGTCGGATCCCTCAAAGGCCTGTGCCCTTTCCACGACGAGAAGAGCCCGAGCTTCAACGTCCGCCCGCAGGTCGGGTATTACCACTGCTTCGGATGCGGCGAATCCGGCGACGTCTACTCGTTCCTCCGGGCGATGGACCACCTCACGTTCACCGAGGCGGTCGAGAAGCTCGCGGCGCGCATCGGCTACCAGCTCCATTACGAAGACGGCGGAGCGGCGCCAGAGACGAGCGGACGCACCCGGCTCTACGCCGCCAACACCGCAGCTGCCGAGTGGTTCCGCGCCCAGCTGGCTAGCCCCGAGGCCGAGATCGGCCGCCGGTTCCTGGGGGAACGCGGGTTCGACGCAGGCGCGGCTGCGCACTTCGGGATCGGCTATGCGCCGAAGGGCTGGAACGCCCTGCGCGATGCTCTGCGCGCCCAGGGCTTCAGCGACGAGGAGATGCTGGCGGCCGGCCTGCTCTCGCAGGGGCAGCGTGGCGCATACGACCGGTTCCGCGGGCGCGTCGTGTGGCCCATCCGGGACATCACCGGCCAGACGATCGGGTTCGGCGCACGACGCCTCTTCGACGACGATCAAGGACCGAAGTACCTCAACACACCTGAGACGCCGATCTACAAGAAGACGCAGGTGCTCTACGGCCTCGACCTCGCCAAGAAGTCGATCACGCGCGACCATCGCGTGGTCGTGGTCGAGGGGTACACGGACGTCATGGCATGCCACCTGGCCGGAGTGACCACCGCGATCGCGACGTGCGGCACCGCCTTCGGGTCTGAGCACATCAGTGTGCTCCGCCGCGTGATGGGCGACGATTCGAGCTCAGGCGAGGTGATCTTCACGTTCGACCCTGACGCAGCCGGCCAGAAGGCCGCGCTGCGCGCGTTCGGCGACGAGAAGCGATTCGCCGCGCAGACCTATGTGGCCGTCGCTCCCGACGGACTCGACCCGTGCGACCTGCGCCTGGCCCGCGGCGACAACGCGGTGCGCACGCTCGTCGACGCCAAGGCGCCCATGTTCGAGTTCGTGATCGATCAGCGACTGGCCGGCTTCGACCTGTCGACCGTGGAGGGCCGCGTCGGCGCGCTGCGCGCTGCCGCGCCCATCGTCGCCGACATCCGCGACCAGGCCCTCCGCCCGGGGTACACCCGCGTCCTGGCCCGCAGGCTCGGCATGGATCTCAGCGAGGTGACACCCGCCGTCGAGCGAGCCGCCCGGGCGGCCCGCACCGCGCAGAACGAAGCACGCGAGGGCGCGCGCGACCACGGCGGCAACGGGAATGCTCCGGCCCGCGCCCCACGGCACGACGCCTCGGCTGCGACGCCGACCCCGGAGCCCGTGCCGGTGAGAGTGACGATGGCCTCTCTGCCGCGAACAGCCGAGACGATCCTGGAGCGCGATGCGCTCATGGGCATCCTGCAGTACGGCCACATCATCGACGCGGCGGAGGTGGATGCCGCGCTGGCGCTGCCCATGCACCACCCAGCCCTCGACGCCGTGCGCCAGACGCTCCTGGCGCACCCCGACCGCACGCGAGTGGGCTGGGCGGCCGCGGCCGCCGAGTCGGTGCGGGAGCCGTTCCGATCGCTGGCGGTCGAGCTGCTGACCGGCACGTTTCCCGCCTTGACCGAAGCCGAGGCCGCGGCATCCGCCCTCGCCCTGTGCCGGCGGCTGCGCATTCGCGCGGTCGACGCGCAGAAGCGCGAACTCCTCGGCGCGATCCAACGCGTGGCGCCCGATTCTGAGGAGGGCCGGGCCGTCCGTGTGTCATTGCGCGAGCTGGACCTGCAGCGTCGCGCCCTCACCGAGGCTCAGTAGCGCCCCTCACGCGCAGCGGGCAGGATGGAGGGATGGTCCGCCGCAGCTCCACCGACGTCGCCATTCGCATGACCGATCTGTCGGTCGCCCGAGGTCACGACGTGGGTCGGGTGGTGGACGGAGTCACGGTCGACCTGCCAGTGGGCGGGGCCCTGGCGATCATGGGTCCCACGGGCTCGGGGAAGTCGAGCCTCGCGGGCGTGCTCGCCGGCGCCGAAGACGACTCGCTCTCGGTGGTCGGGGGAGATGCCTGGGTCGACGGCCTGTCGGTGCGGCGGGGCGGCCGTACCCTGCGTGTTCGCCGGTATGTCACCGGATATCTCGCGCAGGGGGCTGGAGCGGATCTTCCCCCGAGGCTCACGGTGTCCGAGATCATCTCCGAACCGATCACCTCACGCGATCGTCGTGTCAACGCGCGCGCCCTGGCCGTGCGCGTCGCGTCACTCCTCGATGAGCTCGAGCTGCCGCTCGGCGCCGCAGCCAAGTACCCCTATGAGCTGAGCGCCGGAATGCGGCAGCGCGTGGCACTGGCGCGTGCACTCGTCCTCGATCCGCGGGTGTTCGTGGGCGATGAGCCGTACGCGAATCTCGATGTCGAGGTGCGCCGCGCCGCCCGTGACGCGCTGCAGCGCCGTCGTGAGGAGCACGAGATGTCGCTGCTCGTCGTGACCAATGAACCGGATGCCATCCGCGAGATCGGCGCGCACGTGCTGGTTCTCCGCGGCGGCCACCCCGTCGCCTATGGCGCGGACGTCGACGACCTGCTGTGGACGCCGGGAGGCGCACCTCAGAACGTCACCTGATGTCACGAGCACCCCTTCGGCTTTGCTACGATGGTGTGGTTGCCCGCTGAGAGGCGGGCTGATCCTCGGTAGCTCAATTGGCAGAGCAATCGGCTGTTAACCGATAGGTTCTTGGTTCGAGTCCAAGCCGGGGAGCGAGAAGTCGGAGCCATCTACTCCGGCTCTCACCGAAGACCCGGGCTCCACCCCGGGTCTTTTCTCTTTTCTGTCGCAGTTCTCGCGCCGCTGGCACGCGCTGGCACACTGGTGTGCCATCTTGGATCGAGTTCGGCCATGAGCTGACGACGTGGCGCATGCCCGCCGTCACTGGACACCCGAGGGAGAGAGTGCGGCATGACGGACACCGGTGCTGAGATCGTGACGGGCGCCATCGGCGCTGCCCCGCTCGCTGAACTCGACCGCCGGCTGTTCGGCGGGTTCGTCGAGCATCTCGGACGGCACATCTACGACGGGATCTACGAACCCGGCCATCCGTCGGCGGATGCCGATGGCTTCCGCACGGATGTGATCGAGCTTGTGCAGGAGCTGGGGGTCACCACGATCCGGTATCCCGGCGGCAACTTCGTCTCCGGTTACCGCTGGGAAGACGGCATCGGTCCGCGAGAGCACCGTCCCCGGCGCCTCGATCTCGCCTGGCATGCGACGGAGACGAACGAGGTGGGCCTGCACGAGTTCCGTTCCTGGCTCGACAAGGTCGGGTCGGACCTCATGCTCGCCGTGAACCTGGGCACCCGGGGCACGGCCGAAGCACTCGACCTGCTGGAGTACGCCAACCTCGCAGTCGACACGACGCGCACGCGAGAGCGCGCCGCGAACGGCCGCCCTGCGCCGTTCGGCGTGAAGATGTGGTGCCTCGGCAATGAGATGGACGGTCCATGGCAGCTGGGGCATCGCTCCGGCACCGACTACGGCAAGCTCGCCTCACGGACGGCCAAGGCGATGCGGCAGCTGGATCCCTCGATCGAGCTCGTGGTGTGCGGCTCGTCCGGGCGCTCCATGCCGACGTTCGGCTCGTGGGAGCGCGACGTGCTGGCCGAGACGTTCGACGACGTCGACTACATCTCCTGCCACTCGTATTACGAAGAGGAAGACGGCGACGCCCAGGAGTTCCTCGCGTCTGCCGAGGACATGCACAGGTTCATCGACCAGGTCGTGGCCATCGTCGACGCGGTCGCCGCCGAGCGGGGGACCTCGAAGCGCATTCAGCTCTCGTTCGACGAGTGGAACGTCTGGTACCTGTCGCGGTGGCAGGCCCAGCAGGTGACATACGGACCCGACGACTGGCCGATCGCGCCGCGTCAGCTCGAAGACAGCTACCACGTGCTGGATGCCGTCGTGGTCGGCGACCTCCTCGTCACGCTGCTCCAGCATGCCGACCGGGTGCGATCCGCGTCCCTCGCACAGCTCGTGAACGTGATCGCCCCCATCATGACCGAGCCTGGGGGTCCCGCGTGGAGGCAGACGACCTTCTACCCGTTCTCCCTCACCTCGCGGCTCGCGAGCCGACACGTGCTTTCCGTCGAGGTCGACTCGGCGACGTTCCGCAGCCGACGATTCGGGGAGGTCCCGTCCGTCAACGCGGTCGCCACAGCCGATGACGAGGGCATCAGCGTCTTCGTCGTGAACCGTTCCACGGAGCACGCGGCAGAGGTGCGCATCGCGCTCCCGACGCCCGGTGCCCACGGTGCGGGCTGGCGGATCGTCGAGAGTCACCAGATCCACGACGCTGATCGCTACGCACGCAACACTCTCGAGGAGCCCGACCGGGTGCGCCCGCGCGCCGTCACAGGCGCGCGCGTCGAAGACGGAGTGCTCGTGCTCCCACTTCCCGCCATCTCCTGGACGGCTGTCCGTCTCGCTGCGTCGGGGCTGTGAGCCTCAGCGGTCGCGGTCGGACGGGTGAGGACGCTCGGGCGCCGCTCCGCGTCGGAAGCGCCCAGGTCCCGCGCGATCGCCGACGAGTCAGGCGTCGATCTCGTCGACGCCGGGCGTCCACGACTGCCCTGGGCGTCCCCACCCGCGCTTCCGCGCGAGCTTCTGCACCGTCTTCCAGTCGGAGTCGTCCAGCCGATCGATGTACAGGATGCCGTTGAGGTGATCGAACTCGTGCTGCATGATGCGAGCGCGCCACCCATCGACCTCGATGCGCACCGGCTCGCCTTCGAGGTCGATGCCGGTGACCCTCACGCGGTCGGAACGTCGCAGCGGGAACCGCTCGCCCGGGAAGGACAGGCAGCCCTCCGCTTCCTCGTCGGGGTCGGGAGCGCCGGGCTCGAGCGGATGCATCCACAGCTCGGGGTTGATGATGACGCCCCGCCACGGTGCGCCGTCGTCGTCCTGGTAGGTGTACGTGTAGATGCGCAGTCCCACCCCGACCTGGGGCGCGGCGAGACCGACTCCGGGCGCGGCATCCATCGTCTCGAACATGTCGGCGACGAGCTGACGGATCTCGTCGGTGATCTCCCCGACGGGGGAGGCAGGGGCGTGAAGGACGGGATCGCCCATGATTCGGATCGGGAGAACAGCCACGTCCTTGAGCCTATCGAGCGAAGCCTGCGGTTAGTGTCGAGGGGTGGGATTCGCGGAACTGGCACTCGACGACCTCGCGGATGAGCTGGTCGGCGTCTTCCGTGACCCCGCGATCCTCATCGGCGTCCCGCTCGCCCTGCTCGGCGCCGTCTTCATGTCGTTCGGCGCGCAGTACCAGCACCGCGGCGTTCAGAAGGTCGAGCGTCTGACGCACTCGTCCGGCGGCAGCGGCCTCACGGGCGGCCAGCTCCTGAACCTGCTCCGACGGCCGTCCTGGGTCGCGGGCACGCTCATGCTCGGGCTCGCGATCGTATGCCAGCTCGCGGCGCTCTCCTACGCGCCGATCATCCTGGTGCAGCCGGTCGGCGCGATCTCGCTCGTCATCACGACGCTGCTCAACGCCCGCATCTCGGGTCATAAGCCGACAGGGCGCTCGATCACGGCGATCGTTCTCTGTGTCGGCGGCATCCTCGTGTTCGTGACGATCGCGGCGCTCTTCGCCACGGAGACACCGGTCTCAGCCCAGCAGCTCGTCACCATCCTGCTGATTCTCGCGGGCGTCGTCGTCGTGCTGGCCGGACTGTGGCTGTGGCTGCGAGACCGCATGGGGGCCTTGTTCTACATCATCGCCGCCGGCATCGTCTACGGCTTTGTCGCGACCCTGGCCAAGGTCGTCATCAACCGGATCCAGAACGGCGACTTCGAGTGGCTCACGGTGGTGTGCGTCGTCGCGCTGCTGGCGGGCACCGGCGTGGGCGCCTATTTCGTTCAGACCGCGTACGCTTCGGGTCCGCCCGACCTCGTGATCGCCGGTCTGACGGTGATCGACCCTATGGTCGCGATCGTCATCGGTCTTGCTGTGCTGAACGAGGCGGCGGGCGCGCCGCTGGGTGCATATCTCGGATTCGGCGTCGCCGGCGCCCTCGCGATGGTGGGGGTGTTCCAGCTCGCCCGGCACCATCCCGAGGTCGTGAGCAACAGCCAGGAGATCCCGATCCCGCGCGGCAGCACCGGTGGAGTCGTTCCGCCCGAGCCGCCGACGACCAAGACCGGCTCCGTGCGTCTCACAGAGGCGGTCTCCCGTGTGTGGCCTGATCCGCCGGTCGACGACTCGAAGGAACTCGGCAAGCGGCACTAGGCTCATAATGTCCGGTCCGCCGGGCACGGGGCGGTGGCCAAGCTGGTCAAGGCAGCGGGCTCATAACCCGACGATCGTGGGTTCAAGTCCCACCCGCCCTACAAGCAGCACAGTCCTGTGACGGCACGTCTTGTGAGTGCTTCACGCGGGCACGACTGCAGACCCGGCGCTGGTCAGCGGGTCGCTTTGCCGTCACGTGCGCATCGTGGTGGAACCCGACGGGAGCGGTGAACGCGTCACCGTCTATCTGAGCAGCCTGACGCCGAAAGAAGAGCCCTCCGGCGACCTCGAGGAGATGCTTCAGGCGAACCTCGAAGACGTCGCAGGGCAGACCGCACTGCCTAGCGCAGTTCGAGCCGCAGCCAGGTGATGCGATCACCTACCTTTACACCTTCACCAACACGGGAGATGTCCCGGTCACGGAGCTCTCGATCGCCGAGACGTCGTTCTCGGACAGCGGCGTCCTCCCGCCGGCGACGTGCGCTGCGTCCGAGCTGACCGCCCGGAGGAAGTCGGTGAGAGCGTCGACATCGGTAACCCGCAGCCGTTCGAGGTTCGCTGTGCCAGTGAACCAGGCGACACGGGTCAGCACGATATGATGTTTTCATCATGCCACTAAGCCATCGTGACCGACCGCTGTACGAACTGAAGGCGGGCCTTTTCAAGGGCCTCGCGCATCCGCTCCGTATCCGGATCCTCGAACTCCTCGCCGACGGCCAAGAGCACACCGTGGGGGAGCTGCAGGAGCAGATCGCGATCGAGCCGTCCCATCTCTCGCAGCACCTCGCGGTCATCCGTCGCTACCATCTCGTTGTCTCGGAACGTCGCCGCAGCAATGTCTACTACCGCATCGCGTACCCGGAGGTGGCGCAGTTCCTCGCCCTCGCGCGCGCCCTTCTGACGCGCATCCTCGAAGACGCCTCTGAATCGCGCGAGCTCGCAGACGCCCTCCCGGCGGTGGGCAGGTGACCGCAGCGCAGACGACGCCCGCCGGCGACACGCGCGTGCCCGCGCACCGAAGGACTCTCGACTACCTCGGCGCCTTCCTGCCCCGACGCAGGGACTACGCGAGCCTTGGAACGTCGTGGCGCGTCGACGGGGTCGCCGGCGTCACGGTCGGCATCGTGGCGCTGCCGCTGGCCCTGGGCTTCGGCATCTCCTCCGGGATCGGAGCCGAGGCAGGACTCATCACCGCGATCGTCGCAGGACTCATCGCCGCAGTCTTCGGAGGATCACACGTGCAGGTCTCCGGCCCGACCGGCGCGATGGTCGTCGTGCTCGCCCCCATCGTCGCCTCGCACGGCGTGGGCGCCGTGGCGGCCGTCACGCTTCTCGGGGGACTCATCGTCGCTGCCGCCGGCCTGCTCAAGCTCGGACGCGTCGTCTCATTCATCCCGTGGCCCGTCATCGAGGGCTTCACGGTGGGCATCGCGCTCATCATCTTCCTGCAGCAGGTCCCCGCGCTCACTCGACCGGATGCCGGGGGCCCGGCGCACACGAATGTCGCAGTCGAGGCGATCACACGCCTCCTTCACGCCGACTCGATCTATCTGCTGTGGTCGCTCGGAGCGGTCGCCGTCGTCGCAGCGAGCATGCTGCTCCTGCCGCGTCTCCACCGCGCCATCCCCGGTTCACTCATCGGCGTCGCTGTCGCATCCGTGGCGGCGCTCCTCCTGGGGGCACCGCTCGCGACGATCGGCGAGCTGCCCGCTTCGCTTCCGATGCCCGCGCTGCCCAGCCTCGACCTCGCGACGTTCACCGAGCTGGCTCCCGCGGCGTTCGCCGTCGCCGCCCTCGCCGCGATCGAGTCGCTGCTGTCCGCCCGCGTCGCGGCCTCCCTCAGCGCGACGGGCCGATACGACCCGGACCGCGAGCTCTTCGGGCAGGGGCTGGCGTCGATCGGCGCGAGCCTGTTCGGCGGGATGCCGGCGACCGGCGCGATCGCCCGCACCGCAGTGAACGTGCGCTCCGGCGCCCGTACGCGTGTCGCGGCCGCGACGCACGCGGTGTTCCTGCTGCTCATCGTGGCGCTCCTTGCGGTGCCCGTGTCGCATATCCCGCTGGCAGCCCTGTCGGGCGTTCTCATGGTGACGGCCGCGCAGATGGTCAATCGCCGCGTCGTGTCGTCCATCATCCGCTCCACGCGCGGAGACGCCCTCGCGTTCGGGATCACCGCTGTCGTGACGGTTTCGGTCGACCTCATCGTGGCCGTCGGCATCGGCGTCGTGGTCGCCGGGGCGATCGCATTGCGCGGCATCTCGCAAGCCACCGGCGTGCATCATGAGGCTCTGCCCGGCAGCCCGCAGCCCGGCGACGAGCGGATCGCCCTCATTGCGATCGACGGTCCGCTGTTCTTCGCGAGCGCGGAGCGCGTGCTCGACGAGCTGCTCGCCATGGAGGCGCTCTCCGTCGTGGTCCTGCGGCTGTCGCGCATGGGCATCGTCGACGCCACGGGCGCTCACGCGCTGGAGACCCTCGTGCAGCAGCTCGAGCGCAGGGGAATCACCGTCATCATCAAGGGCGTGCAGGAACGCCACCAGCGGCTCTTCGACCGCGTCGGCGTGATCGACGCCCTCGGGCACGCCGAGCACCTGCACTCGGAGCTCGGTCCGGCCGTCGCGCACGCTCGCAACCACATCGCACGCGAGGCGACGCGCGACCGGCCTGTCCACCGTTGATGGCGACGTCGGCGCACCGTGCTAGCGTGCCACACATGCCCGCAGCGATGGACCCCGAAGCCGGGCCTGCCGTGACCACGTACGCGGAGAAGCAGCGATGACTGGCTCCCGAACGGCAAAGCGGCGTCAACTGCTGTCGTGGCTCCCCACCGCGATCGTCGCCGCGATCTGCGTCGCCATGGTCGTCGGCGCGATCGCGATGAACAACTCCTGGTGGACACAGTCCGCGCCGCCCGCGTCGAAGGAGCAGGAGACCGTCGACCGGATGTCGATCTTCACCCCGGCAGGCGTCGAATACCTCACCCGCCAGGGACGAATGAAGATCAAGCTGCGAGCGTCGTCGCCGTCAGTGGCGCAGCTCGGTCTCGAGCCCTTGGAGTCGCGCACGATCGAGCCGCTCGTGCCCGTCGAGGCGATCGTGCTGGGGGAGGAAAGCGTCTTCCACATCGATCTCGTGCGTGAGTTCACCGTGACGGCGAGCACCGAGCAGGTCGCGTCGATCGCTCTCGTCGAGGACACCAACGGAACCTGGCAGACCGCGTACGCGCTGCTGTCGGCCAGAGCATCTGACTGGGGGTGGAGCGACTCCGATCTCGAAGCCCTCCAAAGGTCCCTCCTCGCCGCATCGCGCGAATCCGCCGACAGGTCGTACGGAGCCGGGCTGCCCGCAGTAGAGAACGATGGCAATCTCGTCTCTGCCCGAATCGACGTCGACGGGGCGGACGGCCGGGTGACGCTCAGCTACACCATCGCGCTTGCGGATGCCGGGCCCTCATCGCCGACGGAGTGAGATCCCGATCTGCCGTCGCGACGCGCGAATGACATGCTTGTGATTCGAGGCCTCGTCAGAGATAATGGGCCCACAACCGCATAATTCGCCGCACATCGGCTCGCACCGTTCAGGTCGTAGGGGAAGACGTACCTGACGAAACGGAGAGAACGATGGCGACAGCTCAGGCGCGTGGAGTGATCTTCATTCACTCTGCGCCACGTGCGTTGTGCCCGCACCTCGAGTGGGCGGTCGGACGCGCGCTCGGGCATGCGGTGAACTTCGACTGGGCCGACCAGCCAGTCCTCGCCGGCAGCCGCCGTGCCGAGTTCTACTGGGAAGGCCCCGTCGGCACCGGTGCAGCCTTGGCGACGGCAATCCGTGGATGGGAGCACCTGCGGTTCGAAGTGACGGAAGATCCGACGCCGCGCAGTGATGGCGGCCGCTGGCTGCACACGCCGGGACTCGGCATCCACTTCGCTCAGACCGACAGTGCGGGCAACGTCGTCATCGGTGAAGACCGCATCCGGTATGCCATGGAGATCGCGGCCGGCGACGCCATGGAGCTGCAGCGTGAGCTCCAGGTCGCACTCGGCTCGGCGTGGGACGAAGAACTCGAGCCGTTCCGCCACGCCAGCGACGACGCACCGGTCGTCTGGCTGCACAAGGTCGGCTGAGACGGTTCCCGCGTCGGCGACACCTCTCGGTCAGCCCCGCCAGCGCCGCCTGGGTGCCGGGGATCCGCACCACTTCACGGGTGCGCGCAGAACTCCACATTGCTTGGCGACCACAGGTGCGCCCGTACCGGCCTCGGAAGGGCTTCCCGGGGAACGGGATCGCGTGCCGGTCGCCTACGAAGAAAGACGCCCTCCGCTCGGCTTCGCGGAGGGCGTCTTTCGTTGTCTGGGTCAGACAGACTCGAAGGCGACGACGGCGTTGTGGCCGCCGAACCCGAAGGAGTTGCTGATCGCGAGCTGCGGGCCGTCGCCCAGCTGGACGGGCGAGCCCGACAGCCGGAACGGGACCGCGGGGTCCTGCTCGGTGATGTTGATGGTCGGCGGTGCGACGCGATCACGGAGCGCGAGCACGGTGAAGATCGCTTCCAGCGCACCCGTGCCACCCAGCAGGTGTCCCGTCGACGCCTTGGTCGCCGACACCGGGATGTCGTCGATGCGGTCGCCGAACACGCTCTTCAACGCCACGTACTCGTTGGGATCGCCCACTGGCGTGGACGTCGCGTGCGCATTGATGTGCGTGACGTCGTCGGCTGAGCGACCCGCCGCCTCAAGAGCCATCCTGACGGCGCGAGCGGCGCCGGTCCCCTCAGGGTCGTTGGCGGTGATGTGGTACGAGTCGGCGGTCACACCGCCGCCGACGATCGCAGCATAGATCTTGGCGCCGCGAGCTTTCGCGTGCTCCTCGGTCTCGAGGATCAGCACGGCGGCACCTTCGCCCATGACGAAGCCGTCGCGGTCGACGCTGCCGGGTCGCGAGGCGGTCTCGGGGGAGTCGTTGCGACGCGACAGTGCCTGCATCGAGGAGAAGGCCGAGATCGTGATCGGGTGGATCACCGATTCCGTGCCGCCCGCGATGACCACGTCGGCCAGGCCGGCCTGCAGGTGCTCGATCGCGTTCACGAGCGACTCCGTGCTCGATGCGCAGGCGCTCGCGACAGTTCGCGCGAAAGCTCGCGCGCCGAAGTGCAGTGACAGGTTGCCTGCCGCCGCGTTCGGCATGAGCATCGGGACCGTCATCGGGAGCACCCGGCGCGGGCCCTTCTCCCTCAGCGTGTCCCACGCATCCAGCAGGGTCCACAGACCGCCGATCCCCGTTGCGAAGTCGATGCCGAGCCGCTCGGGCTCGATGTCGGGCGCACCGGCATCCGCCCAGGCCTCGAGCGCCGCGACCATCGCAAACTGCGACGAGGGGTCGAGGCGCTTGGCGACGGGGCGCTCCAGCACGGTGTCGGCACGCACCTTCGCCTCTGCGGCGAACGTGACCGGCAGCTGGTACTTCTCCACCCAGTCGTACTCGAGCGAGCGAGCGCCGGATTCGCCCGCCAGGAGGGCCTCCCAGCTCGCCGGCGCCGTGCCCCCGATGGGGCTCGATGCGCCGATTCCGGTGACGACGATGCGCTTGTTGGTCATGAGTTCCTCGTGGTGCAGCGGTGGGGGCTCGCACCCCCACCGCGGTCGGTGCAGGTCAGGCCTGGTTCGACGAGATGAAGTTCACCGCGTCGCCGACGGTCTTGAGGTTCTTGACCTCTTCGTCGGGGATGGTCACGCCGAACTTCTCCTCGGCGTTGACGACGATCGTCATCATGGAGATCGAGTCGATGTCGAGGTCGTCGGTGAACGACTTCTCCAGCGCGACCTCGTCGGCCGAGATGCCCGTCTCATCGGTGATGAGCTCGGCGAGTCCGGCGAGGATCTCGTCGTTGCTGAATGCCATGGGATTCTCCTTGTTTTCCGGTGGATCAGGGGCCCGGCGGGCCTTCCTCAGTCTAGATGCGGGGTGTTGCCGATCATGGGAGCACGACGACCTGCGCCCCGAACACGAGGCCGGCGCCGAACCCGATCTGCAGGGCCAGTCCGCCGGAGAGCTCGGGATTCTCTTCGAGCAGGCGATGGGTGGCCAGAGGGATGGAAGCCGCAGAGGTGTTGCCCGTCGTCTCGATGTCACGGCCGATCTTGACCGTGTCGGGGAGCTTCAGCTGCTTGGCGAATTCGTCGATGATGCGCATGTTCGCCTGGTGGGGTACGAACGCGGCGAGATCAGCAGGCGTGACACCCGCTTCCTCCAGAGCCCGACGGGCGACCTTGACCATCTCCCACACCGCCCAGCGGAACACCGTGGGGCCCTCCTGACGCAGCGTCGGCCACGGCGCCTCGCCGTCGCGGAACTGCACCAGGGTGTGGTTCATTCCGACGGCGTCCGCCTTGGAGCCGTCCGACCCCCATACGGTGGGGCCGATGCCGGGGAAGTCGCTCGGGCCGACGATGACAGCGCCGGCGCCGTCGCCCAGCAGGAACGAGATCGACCGGTCGGCGGGGTCCACGATGTCGCTGAGCTTCTCGGTGCCCACCACGGCGACATAGGTCGCGGCGCCTGAACGGACGAGGGCGTCGGCCTGCGCGACTCCGTAGGCGAAGCCGGCGCACGCGGCGTTGACGTCATACGCGGCGGCGGGGTTGGCGCCTACGCGATCCGCGACGATAGCGGCGACTGACGGCGTCTGCTTGGGGTTCGAGATCGTCGAGACGATGACGGCGTCGACCTCAGACGGCTCGACGCCCGAGCGCTCGATGGCTTCGGCGACAGCGTCCGTCGCCAGGTCGATCGCGGTCGTCTCTCGGTTGGCGCGGGCGCGGGTGACGATGCCGGTGCGCTGGCGAATCCACTCGTCGCTCGAGTCGATGGGCCCGACGAGGTCGTCGTTCGGGACATAGTTCTCGCCACGCGCCGCGCCGTACGAGTAGATGCGCGTGTAGGCGGGGCCGGTGGACTGCTTGAGCGTGATGGTCACGCGGCATCTCCTGTCAGAAGCGCGGCGGCGGCCGCGAGGTCATCGGGCGTCTTGACGGCGACGGTCGGCGTTCCGCGGAGAGCGCGCTTGGCGAGGCCGGCCAGGGTGCCCGCGGGCGAGAGCTCGATGATGCCGGTGACCCCGCGGTCCGCGAAGGACGACATGCAGAGGTCCCAGCGCACGGGCGAGGCGACCTGCTCCACGAGGAGGTCGAGCGCGCGACGGCCGTCGTCGACGACGGAGCCGTCGCGGTTCGTCCACAGCGTCGTCTCCGGCGCGGATGCCGTCACCTCGGCAGCCGCGGCGCGCAGCGTCTCGACGGCGGATGCCATGTAGCGGGTGTGGAAGGCGCCCGCCACCTGCAGCGGGATGACACGCGTTGCAGCAGGGGGAGCCGCGGCCAGGTCGGCGAGGGCGTCGAGGGCGCCCGCCGCGACGATCTGACCGCCGCCGTTGTAGTTCGCGGGCGTCAGGTCGAGCTCTTCGAGGCGCGCGACGACAGCGTCCTGATCGCCGCCGAGGACCGCGCTCATGCCGGTCGTCTCCCGCGCAGCCGCCTCTGCCATCGCACCGCCACGGATGCCGACGAGGCGCATGCCGTCTGATTCGTCGACAGTGCCCGACGCGACGAGCGCCGCGATCTCACCGACCGAGTGTCCGGCGACGCCGTCGGGGCGCCGCGGCGAAGCAGCGTCGCGGAGCGCGTTCCACGAGAGAAGGCTGGCTGCGACGATGAGCGGCTGAGCGATCTGGGTGTCGCGGATGCGGTCGGCGTCCCATTCCGTCCCGGCGGCGACGAGGTCGACCTGCGCCAGATCCGAGTATCGCTCCAGACGCTCGCGGGCGCCGTCGAGCTCGAGCCAAGGAGTGAGGAAACCGGGCGTCTGAGAGCCCTGGCCGGGGAAGACGGCAATGATCACCTGACTATCCTGCCAAGAAGATGGGCGTGACGACTGGCGAGATGGTCACAAGAAGAACCGAATCCTTTGTGTATGCCCGACATTCGCGCGTCAGGAGCGGCGCGGCATAGGGGCACGGCGGCGCGTCGCCTCCGTGCCGATCGAGCCGATGATGAGCGCCGTCTGAAGGATGAGCGCCTCGCGTGGCCCCGTGGCATCCCAGCCGATCACGTCCGACACGCGCTTCAGTCGGTAGCGGACGGTGTTCGGGTGGACGAACAGCTCCCGAGCCGTGGCTTCGAGGGAGCGCCCGTTGTCGAGGTAGCTCCACAGCGTCGTCACGAGATCGACCGAGTGAGACTGCAGTGGCCGATAGATGCGCTCGACGAGCGTCGCCTTCGCGAGCGGGTCGCCCGCGAGCGCGCGCTCCGGCAGAAGGTCATCGGCTTCGACCGGGCGCGGCGCCTGACGCCAGGCCTTCGCGACTGCGAAACCCGCGAGCGCCGCGCGAGCGCTCTGGCTCGCGTCGACGAGCGCAGGAACGGCGGGACCGAGCACGACGTGCCCCGGGCCGAACCCCGGCTCGAGGCGCTTGGCGATCTCGGGAAAGGGGAGCGGATCGTCGGCATCGTCCCGGCCCGGCGCTTCGGCACGGCCGATCACGACGACCAGTCGCGAGCCCTGCACCCCGATCAGCACATCGACGCCGAGCTTGCGCGCCAGGCGGCGGAGCTGATCGACGTCGAACTGCGGCGGCGTCGTGCCCACGAGCACAGCCACCTCCCCGTGACCATGCCAGCCGAGCGCGGCGATACGGCTGGGAAGCTCCTCGTCGGCCTCGCCCGTGAGGATCGAGTCGACGACGAGCGCCTCGAGTCGCGCATCCCAGAGCCCCCGCGCCTCCGCCGCTCGCGCATACACATCGGCGGCGGCGAAGGCCACCTCGCGCGAGTACAGCAGCATGCTGTCACGCAGGTCCTCGGCCCGTCCGGCCACGCGCTCCTCCGTGACCTCGACGGTCACGCGGATGAGCTGCAGCGTCTGCGTGAGGCTCACGCTTCGCAGCAGCTCCCGTGGAGCGGCCGCGAAGATGTCAGCGGCGATCCACGGCTGGGCGCCGGGGTCGTCGTACCACTGGATGAAGGCGGAGATGCCCGCCTGCGCGACCAGCCCCACAGCGGAGCGACGCGCGGGCGGCATCTCGGCGTACCAGGGGAGCTGCTCCTCCAGTCGCTTGATGGTCGCCGTCGCGAGGTCGCCGGAGATGCGACGCAGCCAGGCCAGCGTCTCCGACTTCTCCTGCGGCGTGGGGCTGGTCGGCATCGCGATGGTCAGCTCTCGCCGCCGGCGTTCCCGCTCGTTCCCGCCGTCACATCGTGCAGACGGTACTTCTCGATGGCCTGGGCCGACAGCGAACGGTCGACGACGCCTTCTTCAGCGAGCGCCTGCAGCGTGCGCACGACGATCGACGGACCGTCGATCTTGAAGAAGCGACGTGCGGCAGGACGCGTGTCGGAGAATCCGAATCCGTCGGCGCCGAGCGTCGCGAAGCGGCGCGGCACCCAGGGGCGGATCTGATCCTGCACGGCGTGCATGTAGTCGCTCACCGCGACGACCGGTCCGCTCGTGTCCCGCAGCTTCTCGGTGACGTAGGCCGTGCGCGGCTCCTCGGTGGGGTGGAGGAAGTTGTGCTCGTCGGCCGCGAGACCGTCACGACGCAGCTCCGTCCAGCTCGTGACCGACCACACGTCGGCCACGACGCCCCAGTCGTCCTTGAGCAGCTGCTGCGCCTCGAGCGCCCACGGCACGCCGACTCCGGATGCCAGGAGCTGCGCACGATGACCGTCGCCCTCGCCGAGCGAGATACGGTGCATGCCGCGCACGATGCCCTCGGCATCGACGCCCTCCGGCTCCGCCGGCTGCACGATCGGCTCGTTGTAGAGCGTGATGTAGTACATGACGTTCGGGTCGGGGTGATTGCCGCCGTACATGCGCTCGATGCCCGCGCGCACGATGTGCGCGATCTCGTAGCCGTACACCGGGTCGTACGAGATGGTGGCGGGGTTGGTGGATGCGAGCAGGTGCGAGTGGCCGTCCGCGTGCTGCAGGCCTTCGCCGGTCAGCGTCGTGCGACCGGCCGTGGCGCCCATGATGAAGCCGCGCGCCATCTGGTCGCCGGCCGCCCACTGGGCGTCGCCGGTGCGCTGGAAGCCGAACATCGAGTAGAAGATGTACACCGGGATGAGCGGCTCGCCGTGCGTGGAGTACGCCGTGCCGACGTTGGTGAACGCCGCCAGGGCGCCCGCCTCATTGATGCCGACGTGCATGATCTGACCCTGCGGGCTCTCCTTGTAGGCCAGCAGCAGCTCACGGTCGACCGATGTGTAGTTCTGCCCGTTGGGGTTGTAGATCTTCGCCGTCGGGAAGAAGGCATCGAGACCGAAGGTGCGCGCCTCATCGGGGATGATCGGCACGATGCGGTGGCCGAAGTCCTTGACGCGCAGGAGGTCCTTGAGCAGACGGACGAACGCCATCGTCGAGGCGACCTCCTGCGTGCCCGAGCCCTTCTTCGGAAGCGCGTAGGCGCTGTCGTCGGGCAGGGAGATCGGCACGTGGTGGGTGCGGCGCTCGGGAATGAACCCGCCCAGCTCCCGGCGACGCTCGACCATGTACTGGATGGTCTCGTCCTCCATGCCGGGGTGGAAGTACGGCGGCAGATAGGGGTTCTCCTCGAGCTGCGCGTCGGTGACCGGAATGCGCATCGAGTCGCGGAAGTGCTTGAGGTCGTCGAGCGTCATCTTCTTCATCTGGTGGGTCGCATTGCGGCCCTCGAAGTGATGACCGAGGCCGTAGCCCTTGATCGTCTTCGCGAGGATGACGGTGGGCTGACCCTTGTGCTCGAGCGCCGTCTTGTATGCGGCGTAGACCTTCTGGTAGTCCAGGCCACCGCGGCGGAGCCTGCCCCAGATGTCCTCGTCGGACCAGTCCTTGACCATCTCGAGCGTGCGCTCGTCGCGGCCGAAGAAGTGCTCGCGGATGTACTTGCCGTCTTCCGCGCGGTAGGTCTGGAAGTCGCCATCGGGTGTCGTGTTCATGAGGTGCACGAGTGCGCCCTCGTGGTCCTGGGAGAGCAGCTCGTCCCAGCCGCGACCCCAGACGACCTTGATGACGTTCCAGCCCGCACCCCGGAAGAAGCTCTCCAGCTCCTGGATGATCTTGCCGTTTCCGCGCACAGGACCGTCGAGGCGCTGCAGGTTGCAGTTGACGACGAAGGTGAGGTTGTCGAGTCCCTCATTCGCAGCGACCTGGAGCTGACCGCGGGCCTCGACCTCGTCCATCTCGCCGTCGCCGAGGAAGGCCCACACATGCGAGTCGGAGAGGTCCTTGATGCCGCGGTTGGTGAGGTACTTGTTGGTCATCGCCTGATAGATGGCGTTGATGGGGCCGAGGCCCATCGACACCGTCGGGAACTGCCAGTAGTCCGGCATCAGGCGAGGGTGCGGGTAGGAGGGAAGACCGAGGGGCGCCTTCGACTTCTCCTGACGGAAGCCGTCGAGCTGCTCCTCCGAGAGACGCCCCTCGAGGAACGAGCGCGCGTAGATGCCGGGCGACGCGTGGCCCTGCACGAAGATCTGGTCGCCGCCGCCCGGGTGGTCGAGGCCACGGAAGAAGTGGTTGAAGCCGACTTCGTACAGTGAGGCCGACGACGCGTAGGTGGAGATGTGACCGCCGACGCCGATGCCCGGGCGCTGAGCACGGTGCACCGTCACGGCGGCGTTCCACCGGATCCAGCGACGATAGCGACGCTCGAGCTCCTCATCGCCGGGGAACTCAGGCTCGTTCTCCGGAGCGATCGTGTTGATGTAGTCGGTCGTCGGGACCTGGGGAACGTTGAGCTGGAGCTCGTGCGAGGTCTGCAGCAGACTCAGCATGATCTCGCGGCCGCGCCCAGCGCCCTTCGAATCCACCAGCTGCTGCAGCGACTCCCGCCACTCCTGGGTCTCTTCGGGGTCGCTGTCCAGCGGGCCCTGCGAGTACGGATCCTGATCGTTGACAGTCACGGGAGACCTTTCTTCATCTGGCAGATCGTGCCATGCCGGGGCTTCAGGAGCGCGGGGCCTTTGTCGGGCACAGCCAACGCACCGTCGCTCAGCCTAGTCGGTTCCCGAAGGGCCGGACCCTCATAGACTGATCCCGAAGGGCCTTTAGCTCAGCTGGCAGAGCGCCACGTTTACACCGTGGATGTCGTCGGTTCGATCCCGGCAGGGCCCACCGTCGGCGACGCAGGGCGCGGTAGGTTGGAGAGCGTGAAAGCCCGACCTGCAGACCAGCGCCGCCTTGTCGACGTCGCCGCCCTCGACACGGTCATCCGCGCCGCCGAGCACGCCCGGAGGAATCCAGAGCAGGCCACGCGGGTCCAAGAGCTGATCGCCCAGCGCCAGGCGCTCTCGGTCGAGCTCACGCGGCTTCTCGGTGTGCGCGACGACATCACCGCTGACCTCAAGCGGATCGAGTCGGACGTGGCGATCGTCGACGCGCGCGCGGCTCGTGACGCGGAGCGGCTGGCCGCGACTTCGAATGCGAAGGACGCACAGGGCCTCGAGCACGAGATCGCCTCACTCGCCAAGCGCAAGAGCGACCTTGAAGACGCAGAGCTCGAGCTCATGGAGCGGCTCGAGGCTGCCGAGGCCGACATCGCGGCGCAGGAGGCTCTCATCGCCGCCACGAACGAGGAAGGCGCCCGGCTGAGCGCCGAGGGCAAGGACGCAGTCGCACAGGCGGGGGCGCGCCTCGAGGCCGCGCAACGCGACCGGACGGCCATCGTCGACACGCTGCCGGCAGACCTCGTCGCGATGTACGAGAAGCTCGCCGCGCGTGGCAACGGGGCGGGCCTGCTGAGCCAGCGCACCTGCGGCGGATGCCACATGGTCCTCGCAGGCACCGACCTCCACCAGATCCGTCAGGCGGCCGAGGACGATGTCGTCACCTGCCCCGAGTGCGGCTGCATCCTCGTGCGCACCGAGGAGTCCGGGCTCTGATGACCTCGGGCGTCGTCGCCCCATGACCGGCGACCCGCCCGGCTGGAGCGTCCTGGCCCGTCGGGATCCCGGTGACATCGTCGTCATCGACGTCACGCCTGGAGGCGACGAGGTCGCGCGCCAGGTCATCCGACATGAGGCGCTGGGATCGCTGATCGTGCACCGAGGCGCATCGCACCGGTGGGTGTGGAACGACGCCCGGCGGTGGTATCCGAGACTCCTGGAGGCAGGCGTCGAAGTCGCGCGCTGCCATGACCTGCGGCTCTGTCACGCGATCCTCCGCGACAGTGAGCTGGTGATCGACGCGACCCTGCGCGCCGCCGCCAGATGGGACATCACGGGGACGGCACCCGAGGCCGACGACGCACTGTTCTCGTTCGAGGATCGACCCGGCGTTCCCGACGAGCCTGAGGAGGTGCTGGCCGAGTTCACCCGCCAACAGCGCGCGGTCTCGTCGTCCGCCGCCCCCGACCGACTGCGGCTGCTTCTCGCGGCGGAGTCGGCGGGCGCGCTCATTGCGTGCGAGCTGCAGGCCGCCGGGCTGCCGTGGAACGCGGACGTGCACGACCGCATCCTTGTCGAGGCGCTCGGCGCACGACCGGCCGGCGGAGGGCTCCCGGCCAAGCTGCAGGCTCTCGCTGACGAGGTGCGCACCGCGCTCGAGGACCCGCGCGCGAGTCTCGATTCACAGCCGAAGCTGCTGCGCGCTCTCCACCGCGTGGGAGTGGCGGCCCGCACCACGAGCCGCTGGGAGCTCGCTGAGTACGATCACCCCGTCATCGCGCCGCTGCTGGCGTACAAGAAGGGCATGCGGCTGCTCAGTGCGAACGGGTGGGAGTGGCTCGCCCAATGGGCCGCCGACGGCCGCTTCCGACCCGTTTACGTGCCTGGCGGCGTCGTGACGGGGCGCTGGGCCTCGTCGGGCGGGGGAGCCCTGCAGCTTCCGCGACTGCTGCGCGGCGCCGTGCGCGCCGATCCCGGTTGGAAGCTGGTCGTTGCAGATGTGGCGCAACTGGAGCCTCGCGTGCTTGCAGCGATGTCTCGAGACACAGCGCTCGCGCAGGCAGCCCGCGGCACGGACCTCTACGAAGGCATCGTGGCGAGCGGCGTCGTGAGCACGCGACAGGAGGCCAAGATCGCGCTCCTGGGCGCGATGTACGGGGCGACGACCGGCGACAGCGGCCGGCTGGTGCCCGCCCTGCGCCGGGCGTATCCCCGCGCGATGGGCCTCGTCGACGCCGCTGCTGCGGAGGGCGAAGCCGGGGGAGTCGTATCGACCTGGCTGGGGCGCACGAGTCCGCCCCCGGCTGCCGCGTGGCGTGACATCCAGTCGCGCGCCGGCGCAGCCGAGGCACGAGAGGGAGATGACCAGGCGGCCCGCCGAGCCGCTCGCGATCGGGGACGCTTCACCCGCAACTTCGTCGTGCAGGGCACCGCGGCCGAATGGGCGCTCGCGTGGCTCGCCGACCTGCGGATCCAGCTTGCCGCGTTCGCCCCGGTCGACGCGGCCGAGGCGGCACCGGCTTCCGGACCTGTCTTTTCGCGCAGAGCTCACCTGGCGTTCTTCCTGCACGATGAGATCATCGTGCACACCCCTGCCGCGCAGGCCGACGCGGCCGCGGCGGCGGTGCGCGAAAGCGCCGCCCGCGCAGCACGGCTCCTGTTCGGCGACTTCCCGCTCGACTTCCGGCTCGACCTGCGCGTCAGCGACGACGCGGCGAAGCCGTAGCGCGGCGTCAGTCGCACGTCAGCTCGGCAGGCTCCGCGATCTCGGGCGAGCGCATCATCGGCGTGTGCAGGAGCTGCGGCGTGACCTCTTCGCGCGTCGGGGAGAGGAAGCGCACCTCGATCTCAGCGGACTCGCCCGGCGCGAGCTCCACCTCCACTGCGCTGGTCGGAAGGCCTGAGTCCTCGACGTCCACCGTGCCCTTGCGCGTGCCGTCTACCGTCGTGCCGCCGAAGAACCACCCCTCCGGAGCCGCGACGGCAACGGACGTGCCGATCTCTCCCGCAGGCACGCCCCAGTGTCCGGCCCCGGTCATGCTCGCAGGCCACGCGGTGCCCGCATCCTCGGGTGCTTCGTTCTTGAGACGCACGCGAACGGCCACCTGCGGCTGCTCGTCGGCCCGGCAGCTGCCGACAGCCGTCGCCAGCTCAACCGTGAGCGAGCTGTCCATCTTCGCACCCGTCGTGTCGTTGAGGTAGACCGCGAACGCGTGGTCTCCTGCGGCGAGATGTCGCGCGAGCGGGCCGGCCACCGACGTGCCTGCCAGCACCTCTGCCTCCTCGTCGTGCGCGCTCCAGACGGAGATCCGGCCCTCCTCGAGCGGCTCCGCGAGCGCCCGAAACCACGCCTCGGGCGACGCGTCACTGTTCATGAGGGCGGCGAAGTAGCTCTCGGTCAGCTGCTGGAAGAAGCGTGTCTGCTCGGAGGAGTCGAGCGTGAGATACGGGTCCACCATGACGGAGCGCATGAAGCCGTCGCGCTCGATCCGGGTGCCTCCGTCGAGCACGATCGGTCCCGTGACCGTCAGCAGGGAGCGCAACACCAGCGGATCGACAGCGATCACCGTGTCGGGCGCGCGCCCGGTCAGGTCCTCCCACCAGGCGCTCGCGAGTCGGGCCGACAGATCGAAGTCGGGCGTGGTCGTCGCGTTCTGCACGAACCTGCCCACGATGTCGCCGTGGATCGCCGTCGTCGACTCCGGCACCGCGAGGATCGGCCTCGACCGTGGCCCGAACTCGCTGGAGTCCGCCTGACGCACGAGCCGGATGTCCCCGCCCTCGGCTCTCAGTTCCGCGAACGACCCTGTGATTCCGCCGCCGGAGCGCAGCTCCGCGTTGTTCTGCAGCATCACGAGGATCGAGCGAGGCGCCTCATCGCCGAGGAGCCCGGGGAGCATTCGGGTGACGTCGTGCACCGGCCCGATGACGCCGGACAGACTCTCGACCAGCGCCTCGACCTCGATGACGCCATCGACGACCTGCGTGACGAGCTGACTGCGTCGCACTCCGGCGAGTTCCCGCTCGGTCGCCTCCAGCGCGTCGGCGGCAGAGCGCACCGGGGCCTGCGCACGGCGGATGAAGTCGAGGTCGAGCGAGCCGTCGTCGATCAGGCCGCGCTGGCCCAGTTCGCCCGCGAGGCCGACGAGCGGCACTGCCACATCGTCGGCGATGCGATCGAGCGACTCCGCGACCGTTCGGAGGGCCGAGAGGTTCGGCCCCACGAACGGGACGATCTCCGTCGCCCGCCACACGACGTCATCGGCGGTCTCGGCGGCGCGGGAGGCGTGGTGGTCGAACTCCGCCACGACCTCGCTGAGTCCGCCGACGCCTTCGCCCATGCCCTGCGTCAGTTCAGAGCGCAGGGCAGCGACTGCCTCGAGCTCTCCACGCACGATGAACGCGCGGCCGGCGACCCACACGCCGGCGGCGGCGACGAGCACCAGAATGCCCACAAGGGACCAGACGATGACTCGTCGTCGCCGACGGCGCGCGGACTCAGGCGGGGCCTGATCCATAGATCAGTGGGCGCGGCGACGGCCGTAGACGAGCAGTCCAGCGCCGACCAGCAGAACCGCACCGCCACCGAAGACGAACGGCAGCGCGTTGAAGTCGGAGCCGGTAGCCGCCAGTTCGAACTCGGAGTCGACAGCCGCCGGAATGCCCGTGATGTCAGGGCCCGCGTGGCAGTACGGGCTGCTCGGCGGGTAGCTGATCGTCGTCGAGACCTCCGGGTTCACCGCGATGACAGCGGTGATGGTGCCGCGCGTCCAGGCGAAGTTCGCGTCGGTCTCCACCCACTGGCCATCGACGAAGGCCCACCCCGGCCAACCCGTCGGCGTGCCGTCGGACGCGACAGACGCACCAGGCCACAGCATGCGACCCGTGAGCGTGCCGTCGTCACCGAGGTCACCGAGGACGAACGACGCGGTCTGCGATCCGTTCGTCAGCGTCAGCGTCGCGGTGCGGCTGGTGACGCGGTTCTCGGGGTCGGTGAGGAAGACCGAGTAGTCGATCCACGGCACGTCGTTCTCGCAGACGCCCACGACCTCCGAGCCGACCAGCGTGAAGCTGTCGTCGACCCCGGGCGTGTAGTCGTCTTCATCGACCGCCGCGTGAGCCGCCGTCGGCAGCGACAGCAGCAGAATGCCCGCAATGACTGCGCGCGCAAACACAGACTTCTTCATGACAAGCCCCCCAGCCTGCTCATCGAGCCCTCCCCATTGGGCTCACCTTTCGGACTCTACACCAACCTCGTGCGATCCGGTGTAACGCAGTGATATCGGCTTCCGAGTAGAGTCGAGGGCGCGAATGGGTCGGCTGGACGGTCGCGTTGCGGGACACCGCACCGAGGAACGTCCGGGCTCCACAGGGCAGGGCGGTGGGCAACACCCACCCGGAGCAATCCGCGAGACAGTGCCACAGAGAGCAGACCGCCCGCAGGCCGCGAGGCAGGCGGGTAAGGGTGAAAGGGCGGTGTAAGAGACCACCGGGGTCGTGGTGACACGGCCCGCATGGCAAACCTCGCCCGGAGCAAGGCCAGACAGGGGATGACGACGCGGCCCGCCGAGTCCCCGGGTAGGCCGCTGGAGCGGCACGGCAACGTGTCGCCGAGAGAGATGACCGTCCACGGGGCGCAAGCCCCCGGACAGAACCCGGCGTACAGGCCGGCCCATTCGCCCTCGCCTGCCGCCATACGGCGCACAGCGTCGCGTCAGGAGACCGCGAGCGCAGCCGCCCCGATGATGCCGGCGTTGTTGCGATGCACAGCCGGCACGATCGGCGTCTTCAGATCGAGCCGTGGCAGGAATTCGCCGGCGTGCTTCGAGACGCCGCCGCCCACGATGAACAGGTCGGGGCTCAGCAGGAACTCGAGGTGCGAGTAGTACCACTGCAGGCGCTTGGACCACTGGCGCCACGAGAGCGATTCCCGCTCCATCGCCGAGTACGCCGTCCACGCCTCGGCATCCCGCTTGTGACCGGCGCGCTGCAGGTGCCCGAGCTCGGAATTGGGAATGAGCGTGCCGTTGTGAAGCATCGCCGTTCCGATTCCCGTGCCGAGCGTCGTCAGGATGACGAGACCGTCCCGCCCCTTGGCCGCCCCGTAGCGCAGCTCGGCGACACCCGCGACGTCCGCGTCATTGGCGAAGTGGATCTCGCGACCGAGGCCGACCTCGAAGAACCGCTCAGCCTCGAAGCCGATCCAGCTGTCCGACACGTTGGCGGCAGAGAGCGTCCTGCCGTTCTTGACGATGGCGGGGAATGCGACCCCCAGCGGGACGTCGGCATCGTCGACGCCGAGCCGATCGAGCACCGTCTTGACCGCGGCGAGCACATCGTCGGGCTCGGCTCCCGACGGCGTCGCGACCTTGACGCGCTCGCTGACGAGTGCTCCCGCATCGAGGTCGACCAGTGCTCCTTTGATGCCGGTGCCGCCGATGTCGACTCCGACCGCGCGCGTCCCGTTGCTCACCATGTCGCCCAGCCTATCGAGCGGCCCTCGCCCGCTCGTAGGATCAGGGACGAGCGCCGTCGAGCGAGGGAACAGGAGCCCATCATGTCCGGTGAAGACAAGTACTGGTACAACCTCAAGACCGGGCAGGTGGAGCGCGGGTTCGAATCGCCGTCGGTCGACCGGGCGGGCCCGTTCGAGACCGCCGAGGAGGCTGCCCGAGCCCCTGAGGTCATCGCCGCACGCTCGCGCGCATGGGCGGAAGAGGATGCGCGCGAAGACGACTGGGGAAGCAGCGCATCGAGGGTCGTGTCGGCGGACGAGGACCCCGACGCGGGCCGATAGTCTGGGCTCAACAGCACCGAGAGGACGCGATGGACAAGCAGCGGGACTTCGTACTGCGCACGATCGAAGAGCGAGGCGTGAAATTCGTGCGCCTGTGGTTCACCGATGTCATCGGCACGCTCAAGTCGGTCGCGATCGCACCTGCCGAGGTCGAGGGCGCATTCACCGAGGGTCTCGGCTTCGACGGCTCCGCGATCGAAGGCCTCACGCGCTCCTACGAGTCCGACCTGCTCGCGCACCCCGATCCCACGACATTCCAGATCCTGCCGTGGCGTGGCGAGGTCGATCCGACCGCCCGCATGTTCTGCGACATCACGACTCCCGACGGCCAGCCTGCGGTCGCCGACCCGCGTCACGTGCTCAAGCGCACGCTCGCGAAGGCGGCCGAGGCCGGCTTCACGTTCTACACGCACCCCGAGATCGAGTTCTATCTTCTGAAGTCGTCGTCGTACGGCCCGGAGGGTCCCGAGCCCGTCGACTCGGCCGGCTACTTCGACAACGTGCCGGGCGGCACGGCGCACGACTTCCGCCGCCGCTCCGTGCGCATGCTGGAGGACCTCGGCATCTCGGTCGAGTACAGCCACCACGAGGGCGGTCCGGGGCAGAACGAGATCGATCTCCGCTACGCGGATGCGCTCGCCACCGCCGACAACATCATGACGTTCCGCACGGTCGTCAAGGAGGTGGCGATCGAGCAGGGTGTCTATGCCACTTTCATGCCGAAGCCGCTCAGCGGTCAGCCCGGCAGCGGCATGCACACCCACATGTCGCTGTTCGAAGGCGACGTCAACGCCTTCTACGAAGAGGGCGCGCAGTATCAGCTGTCGCAAACGGGACGCCGCTTCATCGCGGGCCTGCTGCGCCATGCCAACGAGATCTCCGCCGTCACCAACCAGTTCGTCAACTCGTACAAGCGCCTGTGGGGCGGAGATGAGGCGCCGAGCTTCATCTGCTGGGGCCACAACAACCGCTCGGCGCTCGTGCGCGTGCCGATGTACAAGCCGAAGAAGGGTCAGTCGACGCGCGTCGAGTACCGGGCCCTCGACTCAGCCGCCAACCCCTACCTCGCGTTCGCGCTGATGCTGGCCGCCGGCCTCAAGGGCATCGAGGAGGAGTACGAGCTTCCCGCCGAGGCTGAGGACAACGTGTGGTCGCTCACCGATGCTGAACGTCGCGCGCTCGGCTACGAGCCCCTGCCGGCGAGCCTCGACCACGCTCTCGAATACATGGAGGAGTCAGAGCTCGTCGCCGAGACCCTCGGCGAGCAGGTCTTCAACTACGTTCTGCTCAACAAGCGTCGGGAGTGGCAGGAGTACCGCGCCCAGGTGACGCCGTTCGAGCTCAAGAGCAACCTGGAGATGCTCTAAGCGGCCATGTCGTCCCGCTCGCGCTCCACGGCACTCACCGGTCTCGCGCGCGCAGGCTTCAGCGACCTCGCCGAGACCGACCGCCTTCTGGATGAGGTCGCCGGCCTCGTCGGGCTGGCGCGAGACGACCTGACACGGGATGCCGCCCGCGCCGCCGATCCCGATTCTGCGCTCGCAGGTGTGGCGCGGATCGCACGGAGATCGGCGGACGCCGTCGGCGCCGCGCTGCGGCAGTCGCCTGTGACGGTCTGGTCGGTGCTGGGGGCGTCAGAGGGATTCGCCGACTTCTACCTGCGGCATCCGGAAGAGCTGGAACACCTGATCGGTGCCGGCCATTCGCTTCCGACAGCGGAGGAGCTTCGTGCCGAGCTGCTCGATTCCGTCGCCGCCGACAGCGAAGGATTCGCAGCGACCGGCGACGAGTCGGCCTGGGTCGCCCTGCGGGTGCGGTATCGGCGAATGCTCGCTCGCATCGCGGCATATGACCTCGCCGCCCCGGATGCCACGACCGTGCTTGCCCGGGTCGCCGCCGCGCTTGCCGACGCGGCGGGGGCCGCGCTCGAAGCATCGCTGTGTGTGGCGCGCACGCGCGTGTCGAGCGGCGGGGTCGGAGCGGGGCTGTTCCCGCGCGGCCAAGTGGCCGCCACGCAGCTCGCCATCATCGGGATGGGAAAGACCGGCGCCCGCGAGCTCAACTATGTGAGCGATGTCGACGTCATCTTCGTGGCGGGAGCCGACGGCGACGCGATGTCCGAATGGGGCGAGAGCCGCGTCGTCGACATCGCGACGCGTCTGGCGGTGCAGACGATGCGCGGGATCTCGGGGATCGAGATCGAGCCGCCTCTGTGGGAGGTCGACGCCAACCTGCGCCCCGAGGGCAAGCAGGGCGCCCTTGTCCGCACCCTCGAGTCGCACCTGTCCTACTACGACCGATGGGCGAAGAGCTGGGAGTTCCAAGCGCTGCTGAAGGCACGGCCCATCGCCGGCCACCTGCCACTCGGCGAGGCGTACGTGGCGGCCGTGCAGCCGAAGATCTGGACGAGCGCGGCGCGGGAGAACTTCGTCGACAGCGTGCAGCGGATGAGGGAGCGGGTGACTGAGCACATCCCGGCATCCGATGTGCCATATCAGCTCAAACTGGGCCCGGGCGGGATCCGGGACATCGAGTTCACGGTTCAGCTGCTGCAGCTGGTGCACGGGCTCACCGACGAGAACATCCGCCAGCGCGGCACTCTCCCGGCGCTCGACGCGCTCGTCGCCGAGGGTTACATCGGTCGCGCCGACGCCGCGGCCTTCTCGCAGCACTACCGCACGCTGCGTGTCCTCGAGCACCGTCTGCAACTCTCCGGGCTGCGTCGCACGCATCTCATGCCCTCGACTCCCGATGGCCTGCGCGTGCTCGCCCGCGCCTCCGGGCTCGCAGAGACAGGTCCTGCCGTGTGGGAGCTGTGGGAGTCGGTCAAACGCGAGGTCCGCGACATCCACGTCCGCCTGTTCTACCGGCCGCTGCTCTCTGCCGTGGCGGCGCTGCCGGCCGACGAGCAGGCGCTGTCGGCGAAGCAGGCGCACGACCGTCTCGCGGCGATCGGCTTCCGTGATCCCGCGGGCGCGCTCCGCCACATCGGCGCGCTCACGAGCGGCCTGAGCCGCAAGGCGACGATCCAGCGTCACCTCATGCCCGTCATGATCCGCTGGTTCGCCGACGGCGTGGACCCTGACTATGGCCTGCTCGCATTCCGCCGCATCAGCGAACGGCTGGGCGACACTCCGTGGTTCCTGCGGATGCTGCGCGATTCGTCGGGAGCAGCGGAACGGCTCACACACGCCCTGTCCGGGTCTCGGTATGTCGGCGAGCTCATGGAGTGGATCCCGGAGTCGGTCGCCTGGCTCGATTCCGACGAGCAGCTCCAGCCGCGAAGCGGCGTCTCCCTCGAAGAGGAGGCCCGGGCGATCCAGACGCGCCATGCCTCGATCGACACCGCCATGAGCGCTGTCCGCGCCCTCCGCCGACGCGAGCTGCTGCGGCTCGCCCTGGCGGCCGTGCTCGGCACCGTGACCATCGAGGAGCTGGCCGAGGCGCTGACGACCATCAGCGAGGTGACGATCCAGGCGACGCTGCGCGCCGTGCGCCGCGAGATCGTTCCGCCTGAAGACGAAGCTCTCGACTTCGCGGTCATCGCGATGGGCCGGTTCGGGGGAGCGGAGCTCGGGTTCGGCTCGGATGCCGACGTGATGTACGTCTACGACCCGAACGGCGTCGATCCGCAGCGGGCGCACTCGCTGGCGATCGCCCTCGCCACCGGGCTGCGGACCTATTCGGAAGACCACCGCGTGCCGTTCGAACTCGATGCCGACCTGCGCCCGGAAGGACGCAACGGGCCGCTGGCGCGCTCATTCGACGCATATGCGGAGTACTACCGACGGTGGTCGCTCACGTGGGAGGCTCAGGCGCTCCTGCGAGCGCGCGGCATCGCGGGCAGTGTGAAGCTGATCGCGAAGTTCACTGCACTCGCTGACGACGTGCGCTACCCGGCGAACGTCGACCTGCCGGCCCTGCGCGAGATCAAGCGCATCAAAGCACGCGTGGAGAACGAGCGGCTGCCACAGGGCATCGATCGCACACGGCATCTCAAGCTCGGTCCGGGCGGGCTGAGCGACGTCGAATGGCTGGTGCAACTCATCCAGCTCGAACATGCCCACGCCGTGCCGGAGCTGCGAACCACCTCCACCGTGAGCGCGCTCCGGGCGGCACGCGAAGCAGGCCTCGTGCCGGAGGCCGCGGCGGACCGGCTCGCCGAGGCCTGGAGGCTCGCCAGCCGGCTGCGGTCAGCTAACACGCTTCTGTCGGGACAGACCAGCGACGTGCTGCCGACCGACCGCGCGAAGCTCGACGGCATCGGCCGACTCCTCGAGCTCCCGCCGCGGTCGGCGACCCTCATCGAAGAGCAGTGGCTCCGCACTGCCCGGCGTGCGCGGCGTGCCTTCGAGAAGCTCTTCTACGGCTAGCCGCTGAAGACACCCAGCCATTCGCGTCTCAGTCAACCCCCTCCCGGTGGCGCGGCGACCGCATCAGGTTTGGCGCGAGCGCGTGATCATCATCAGGCGCGCCGACGGAGCCAGAAGGGCGGGCGATGACCGAAACGCGCACTGACGAGACCGCACAGCGGCCGCGCACGCTCCCTCCGAGGCAGGCTTCGCTGCTGAGCGCATCGCGCGTGGAGCAGAAGGGCAACGTCATCGTGCGGTGGATCACCTCCACCGACCACAAGACGATCGGCTACATGTACATCGGCGCCGCGCTTCTGTTCTTTCTGTTCGGCGGGCTGCTCGCGCTGCTCATCCGCGCCGAGCTGTTCGAGCCCGGTATCCAGGTCGTGCCGACCAAGGAGCAGTACAACCAGCTGTTCACGATGCACGGCACGATCATGCTGCTCATGTTCGCGACGCCGCTGTTCGCCGGGTTCGCCAACGCGGTCATGCCCTTGCAGATCGGCGCACCCGATGTCGCGTTCCCGCGGCTCAACGCCCTGTCGTTCTGGCTGTTCCTGTTCGGCTCGCTGATCGCCGTGAGCGGCTACCTGACGCCGCAGGGGGCGGCCGGCTTCGGCTGGACCGCCTACCAGCCGCTCTCGAACGCGACGTTCTCGCCGGGTGCCGGCGGCAACCTCTGGTTCCTGGGGCTGGGGCTGAGCGGGTTCGGCACGATCCTGGGTGCCGTCAACTTCATCACGACGGTCATCACGATGCGCGCCCCCGGGATGACGATGTGGCGGATGCCGATCTTCACCTGGAATACCCTGATCACGAGCATCCTCGTGCTCATGGCCTTTCCCATCCTCGCGGCCGCGCTGTTCGCCGCGGCGGCCGATCGTGTGCTCGGGGCACACATCTATGATCCGCAGAACGGGGGAGTGCTCCTCTGGCAGCACCTGTTCTGGTTCTTCGGTCATCCCGAGGTGTACGTCATCGCGCTGCCGTTCTTCGGCATCGTGTCGGAGATCTTCCCGGTGTTCAGTCGCAAGCCGATCTTCGGCTACAAGACGCTCGTCTACGCGACGATCGCCATCGCCGCGTACTCTGTCGCGGTCTGGGCGCACCACATGTACGCCACGGGCGCCGTGCTGCTGCCGTTCTTCGCCATCATGACGATGCTGATCGCCGTCCCGACGGGCGTGAAGATCTTCAACTGGATCGGCACGATGTGGCGAGGCTCGATCACGTTCGAGACCCCCATCACGTTTGCGCTGGGCTTCCTCGTGACGTTCGTGTTCGGTGGCCTGACGGGTGTGATCCTGGCGTCGCCACCGCTCGACTTCCATATCCACGACTCGTACTTCGTCGTCGCGCACTTCCACTACGTCGTGTTCGGCACGGTCGTGTTCGCGATGTTCGCCGGCTTCTACTTCTGGTGGCCGAAGTGGACCGGGCGGATGCTCAACGAGCGACTGGGTCATCTTCACTTCTGGATGCTGTTCATCGGCTTCCACATGACCTTCCTCATCCACCACTGGCTGGGTGTCGACGGCATGCCTCGCCGCTACGCGGACTATGCAAGCGAAGACCTGTTCACCTGGCAGAATCAGTTCTCGACCATCGGTGCGATGCTGCTGGGCGCGTCGATGATCCCGTTCCTCTTCAATGTCTGGATCACTGCGCGCAAGGCGCCGAAGGTCACGGTGAACGACCCGTGGGGCTATGGCGGCTCGCTCGAGTGGGCGACCAGCTGCCCGCCGCCGCGCCACAACTTCACGTCGATTCCGCGCATCCGCAGCGAGCGTCCCGCGTTCGACCTGAACCACCCCGAGGCCGATGTGCCGGTCGGCGTCGGTCCCGCGAAGGACGCGCCCGATGCGCCCACGGTCGATGCCTCGGACGGAGAGGTCAAGTAGCGCGGGGTACCGTGGCACCATGACCACGCGGCTGCTGCTCGTCTCCGACACGCACATCCCCGGCCGCGCGAAGAACCTGCCACGCGTCGTGCGGGAAGCGGCGGATGCCGCCGACATCATCGTGCACGCCGGCGACTGGGTCGCGGCCTCCGTGCTCGACGTCCTGCTCGAGCACGGGCACACGATCGGCGTATGGGGAAACAACGACGGCGCTGATCTGAGAGCCCGCCTTCCCGAGATCGCTCGCGAGCGGGTGGAGGACCTTGAACTCGCGGTGATCCACGAGACGGGCGACGCACGCACCCGCGAACGGAGGATGGACGCCGCCTTCTCCGGCACCGACCTGCTCGTCTTCGGCCACAGCCATATCCCGTGGGACACGACGACCCCCGCAGGACTGCGGCTGCTGAATCCCGGCTCGCCGACCGACCGGCGTCGTCAGCCGCACCACACGTACATGACCGCCGTCATCGACGGCACGGACCTGCACGACGTGAGGCTCCACACGATCTGAGCTGGTCCCCATCGCGTCCCGCCCCGGCCGGCGGCGTCCGGGGCATCCCAGATACCGAGAGCCCCTCGCCTCCCGAAGGAAGCGAGGGGCTCTCGACGTATGCCGTGGCTCAGACGCCGAAGTACAGCTCGGCTTGAGGATCTGAGTATCGGAGGGTGCTCCACAGGATCGGACTCCCCTGCAAACTCAGGGAAAGTGCGATGTTCGGTGTGGGGTGCGTCGCTGCTGCGGCTGTCCGAGAACCTGTCCGTTTTGCGGATCCTTGGCCTCCCTACGGTGCTTCCTGGGGGTCTACGGGAAGTGCCGCCTACCTGTTTGGTATGAGCGCCGACCGCCCTCGCCTCTGGAGTCCCCAAGAGCTTGCCAACTATACGGGCATCCCCATCAGGACGCTCGCTGACTGGCGGACGGAGCGCGCGCGCAGCCGAGGTCTCGGATTGCCGTTCATCGCACTCTCGGCACACAACGTCCGCTACCGCGATGAGGACATCGAGGCGTTCATCGCAGGGCGGATCGTGGCGCCGATGGATCGGGCGGCCGACTGATGGCGCGGCCGAAGCGCGCGCTCGGCGAACTCGGCAAGGTGACCTACACCGTCGAGCCGAGCGGTCTCGTCGTCGCGCGCGGACGGGTCTACGACGGCAACGGGCGCGAGCGTCGTCCGAGCGGGCGCGGCGCGAGCGAAGCCGAGGCGCTGGCCGCATTGCAGGAAGCGGCAGATGCTGCCGTCGGTCGAGTCCTGACACGACGCACGCAGTTCATGACAGTCTCGGAGTTGGCGACGGCGTGGCTGGAGACGGCGTATCACGACGACGACCCGCGGGTGCTGCGCCAACGCCGCGAGCAGACCGTCGATGGCTACGCATCGGTCGTCCGAGCACATGTAACCCCGCGCGCGGGAGCCATCCCTATCGCCGACATCACCGCTGATCGCGCCGACGGGCTGCTCATGGACATCGCACGGGAGAAGTCGGTGACGACCGCGAACAAGGTTCGGAACGTGATGTCGCTCATGTTCGATTGGGCGATCCAGCAGGGGCACTCCTCAGCTGCCAGGTCGATCCAGCAGACACGGTATGGGGCGGTCGTCGTGGCGAATCCCATCCGTGCGACCCGGCGAGCGGATGAGCCGGACACGGTGTACTTCGAACTCGACGCGGTGCAGGTCAAGTACATCCTCCACCTCATCCGCGACGTGTGGCCGGAGCGACACCGGGCGCGGTATCCGGTGGGCCGACGTCCCAACTACAAGCTCCTCGCCGACTACATCCTCATCACGCTCGGCACCTCCGAGAGGACCGCGGAGCCGATTGCGATCCGGTTTCAGGACGTGCGGTTCGAGGCGGTGGAGCAGCCGGATGGAAGCCTCACGATGGAGGCGCTCGTCTGGGTTGGGGGGACGATGGTTCGCACGAAGTCCCGCGGCCTGTTCCGCCAGGACTCGCCCAAGGCGGAGCGGCAGAAGCGTTGGGTTCGCGTTCCGAAGTTCGCCGCCAAGGTGCTGAGCGAGCTCGTGGCCAGCCATGTTCCCGATCCCGAACGGAATCCTGACGACGTGCTGTTCACCACCGAGCGCGGCCGTCCGCGCGACCCCAGCGCAGTCGGCGAGCTGCTACGGATGTTCCGCCGCGAGTTCGAGCCGGAGCTCCTGGCTATCGGGGTCGACGCCGAGCACCTCACCTTCCGCAGCCTCCGCAAGGCCGTCGCCGCGGCGGTATCGAACACGGCTGGCGTCGAGGCCGCACGCGATCTGGTCGGGCACAGTGACGCGGCGATCACCGAGGGCCACTACGCGAAGCGCCCCGACCTGATTGTCGAGATCGCGGCCGACGCACTCGACGAGGTGTTCGCGGGCATCGACGCATGAAAGGCCGCGAACAGGGAGAACTGACAACGCATGATTCTGAGCAACTACAAGCCGCTGCTGCGCACGGGCGTGAGGAACGAACTGGTGACAGTTTTGGTTTAGGCCGCGAGTGTGAGCGGCTCGGTTAGGTTGGCTTCGAACTCAATCGGGGTCAAGCCGCCGAGGGTGTCCTGGGCTCGTTGCCGGTGGTACTTCCGCTCGATCCAGACGACGATCGCGAGTCGCAGTTCCTGCCGGGTGGCCCAGCGCTGCTGGTTGAGGACGTTCTTTTGAAGAAGCGGCCAGAAGCTCTCCATCGCCGCGTTGTCTTCGGCGGCGCTGACTCTGCCCATCGATCCGACCATGTCGTGACGGCGTAGTTCGCGGGCCATCGCCCGGCTGCGGAACTGGCTGCCCCTATCGGCATGCAGGATGCAGCCGGCGACTTCACCGCGGCGGGCGACGGCGTTTCGGACGGCGTCGACGGTGAGTTTCGCGGTCATCCGGTCCGAGATCGAGTACCCGACGATTCGGTTGGAGAACACGTCCTTGATCGCGCAGCAGTACAGCTTGCCCTCGCTCGTCCAATGCTCCGTGATGTCCGTGACCCAGAGCCTGTTCGGGGCATCGGCGCGGAACACCCGCTGCACGTGATCGTCGAACACGGGTGGGCCTGTCTTCTTCCCTTTCCCGCGACGCCGGCGTTGCGCGGACGAGAGGATCCCGGCCTGCGAGCACAGCTTCCACGCTGTCCGCCGGCTCATCCGCCACCCTGCTCGGCGGGCTTCGTCAGCGAGGTATCGGTAGCCGAACGTCGGGTCGTCGACATGGGCGTCGTGCAGCGCGTTGATCCGATATGCCCGGAGCACGTCCGCGTCGCGGACAGGGTTGTTGCGCCACCGGTAGTAGGGCGGGCGAGCGAGCTTGAGAACCCGACACGACACCGTCACGGGAATCCCCGCGTCGGCGAGCTCAGGTACGAGCGGGTACGTCATTTAGGGGAGCCACCGAGACGCCGGTTCGCCTGCGACAGATACGCCGCCGCCCGCCTGAGCACCTCGTTCTCCTGCTCCAGCAACCGGATCCGCTTCTTCAGCTCCCGAGCCTCGGCCGCGTCTGCCGCGGTCTGACCGGGACGGTTCCCGTCTTCGACATCGGCCTGACGGAGCCAGTTCTGCAACGTCGCTTCGCTGATACCGAATTCGGTCGCGATCTGTTTGATGGTGACGCCGCTCTCACGGCGACGAGCGACCGCGACGACATCCTCCCGGAACTCTCTGGGATAAGGACCGGGCATGATGACATCCTCCCCGCCAGCGCCTCCCCGCACTAACGATCAGTTGTCACCCATTCGTTCCTCACGCCCGTTCTCGACGCCTTCGGGCTTGCGGGGGCGGGCGAAGGCTTCGTAGTTTCCGCTGCTGTAATACATCTGTTGTGCACGTCCTCTCGTGGAGTGTTCTGCTGCGGTCGTGGGGTCAGTTGTAGGTGTAGAAGCCCTCGCCGGTGGCGACGCCGAGCTTGCCGTGGTCGATGTACTCGCTCTTCAGCCAGGCCGCGAGCGCCTGGTCCTTCTCCCCGCCGTGAGCGAGGATGTTATACGGGGTGGTCAGGCCGATGACATCGGTGATCTGGAAGGGTCCCATCGGCGCTCCCGTGCCGATCCGCCACACGTTGTCGATGTCCTTCGGCTCGGCGTACCCGCCGGCGGCGAGTGCGTACCCGGCATTGAGGAACGGCACCAGGAGCGAGTTGAGGACGTAGCCCGACTTCTCCTTGCGCACGGGGATCGGAACCATCCCGATATCGCCGGCGAAGGCGACGACATCGTCGAACACGGCCGGATCGGTGTCGGCGGTGCCCATCACCTCGGCGGTGTTGAACTTCCAGACCCGGTTCGCGAAGTGCAGCGCGAGGAACTTGGCGGGGCGTCCGGTGAAGTCTTTGAGGTCGCTGGGCAGAAGCGTCGACGAGTTGGTCGCGAAGATCGTCTTCTCCGGTGCGAGCTCGCCGAGCTTGCGGTAGGTGTCCTGCTTGATGGACAGCACCTCGGGGATCGCCTCGATGACCAGATCCGCGTCCGCGACCGCGTCGGCGAGGTCGGAGGAGAACCGGACGCGGGTAAGCGCCTCGTCCGCCTTCCCCTCAGCTGCCCCCGCGACTCCGTCGTCCTTGTAGGTGGTGACGAGAGCATCGAACCGCTTCTTGGCTGCCTCGATGACGTCGTTGCTGATGTCATATGCGGTGACCTGGAAGCCGTGGTAGGCGGTCTGGAAGGCGATCTGGGTGCCGAGGACCCCGGTTCCCAGGACGGTCACGTGTGTGATGTTGCTCATTGTCTTGTCTCCTTCATTTCTTCTCGAGCGACCGATCGGGCCGCCGGGGTGTGGTGCAGCACGCCGGTCACGATGTGCGTGACCTGACGTCTGAGGTCGTCGATCGCGTCAGCCTCGGGGGTGTCCGAGGCCGTCATCCGAGCGATCGCGAGATGAGTGACGGCGAACAGCGAGGATCCTGCGACCCGTGCCTCTTCGTCGCTGAGGGTCGGCGCGGCGCGGCGCAGCGTGTCAGAGAGCGACTTCTCGAGCGTGAGGATCAACGCCATGCCCTCGGCTCGGAACTTCGCGTCGTGAGGCCCGAACAGCAGCTCCCGCTGGTACGCAGCACTGTTCTCCGGCTCCCGTGCGGCGGCGGCGACGAGCGGGCACAGGCGGGCGAAGACCGCGGCGGAAGGATCCGGCGTCGACGCCGCACGCGCGGCGCCTTCATCTATCGACGACCGGAGTGCCTCGTTGTAGACCATGAGCAGCAACTCGCTCTTGGTCGCGGCGTAGCGGAACAGGGTCCCCGCGGCGACCCCGGCCGCAGCGGACACCTCCTGCGTTGTCACCGCGGAGAAGCCCCGCGTACGCAACAGGTCAGACGCGACGCGGAAGATCCGCTCTCGCTTGAGCCGCATGTTCTGCTCGCGGCGCGGCTTCATTCCCCCCACGCCCGGACGCCGTCCGTGCTCTGACAGCTGCTGCATCCCGCTCACACGAATGAGCGTACTCATTTTCTTGCGGACCGCAAGGAGGGCGTGCGCACATGATCGGCGATAGGCCACTTCGGTAACGTGCACAGAGCTGTGCAAACTGTGTATGCTTGCGGGCGTGCGGATGAGCTGGCGGGTTTTCACAAGGGACGTCACCCGGCTGTTCCGTGTCCGGAAGGCGTGGATCATCGTGATCGGCGTGTTGATCACTCCGGCGTTGTATGCGTGGTTCAACATCAACGCGTTCTGGGATCCGTACGCGAACACTGAGAGCATTCGCGTCGCAGTGGCGAACCTCGACGAGGGCGCATCGTCGGAGCTGACCGGGGCGCTGAATGTCGGTGATCAGGTCAGTGCGCAGCTCGAGGAGAACGATCAGCTCGGCTGGGTCTTCATGGGCGAGGAGGAGGCCGCCGAGGCCGTCCGGCGCGGTGACGTGTACGCCGCCATCGTCATCCCCGCAGACTTCAGCGAGGACCTCCTCAGCATCACCAGCGGCGAGTTCACCCAGCCGGCGCTGCAGTACTACGTCAACGAGAAGGCCAGCGCGATCGCGCCGAAGATCACCGATGTCGGCGCGTCTCAGCTTGACCGGCAGATCACGGCCGCTTTCACGGAGCAGGTCGCCCTGGCTGCGACAGACGCGGTGAGGGATGCGGGGGATGACGTGGAGTCGCGGTTGCTGACCGCGAAAGACGACGCGCTGAACACCTTCGACAGTACCTCGCAGTCACTGGCATCGACGCGGAGCAGTATCACCGACCTCCAGGACGGAATCGCCGGTTCTCGCGCGACGCTGTCGGCCGCCCAGGACACGCTCACGGATGTCGATTCGACGCTGGCGGACGTTCAGCAGGCCACAGCGGAAGCGCAGTCGATCATCGCCGACGCACAGGAGCAGGTGATCGGGTTCACCGATGCCGCAACGGCCGCGTACCTCACAGGCACGACACTGCTCGCGGATGCCTCCGCCTCCGCGAACTCCTCGATCACCCAGGTGACGGGGGCTCTGACTGCTGCAGGGCTGCGGGTGGACGCGGCGATCGACAACGTCGAGACCGTTCTCAAGGCGAACGAGGCCGCGATCGCGCAGGTGCAGGCTTTGATGAATGACTTCGATCTGGATCCTGAGACGCAGCAGCGTCTGTCCGGGGTGATTGAGGCGCTGCAGGAGCGAAACGCTGCCGATCAGCAGCTCCTCGCGGATCTGTCGCAACTGAGCGCCAGCACCGGCGACACCATCCAGGGGCTGCAGGCGGCTGCAGATGCCGTCGACGAGGCGGTCCAGGGCACCCAGACTGCGGCATCCGATCTGCGGACGGTGCTCACCCAGAACCTTCCGGCGCTGAACAGCGCGATGGCCCGCCTGTCCTCCAGCGCGGGAGAGTTCTCGGCGGCGGTCGCCTCACAGCGGCAAGTACTCACCCAAGTCGGCGGCCTGCTGCGCAGCGCGGATACGCAGTTGGCATCCACCTCGACGGCGCTCGACAGCTTCGACGCCGACATCGCCGGCGTCGAGTCGAACCTGCAGGCCGCGCGCACCGATATCGAAGCGGTCGCCGCCGCAGCGGAGTGGGGTGCGCTCGGCACGATCACCGGACTGGACGCGGACGACATCGCCCGCTTCATCGCCTCGCCCGTCGTCGTCGAGGAGCAGACGATGTTCCCGGTGTCCTCCTACGGATCCGCGATGGCGGCACTGTTCACGAACCTGTCGCTGTGGATCGGTGCATTCGTGCTGATGGTGATCTTCAAGATCGAGGTCGACACAGAAGGTGTTGAGGGCGTCACGGTCCGCGAGGCCTACCTGGGACGCTTCGGCCTGTTCGCGCTGCTCGCTGTCGGGCAGGCGCTGGTGGTCTCGATCGGGAACCTCATCATCGGTGTCCAGACCGTGAGCGCCGTCGCCTTCGTGGGGACCGCTGTGCTGATCGCCTTGGCGTACGTGAGCATCATCTACGCGCTCTGCGTCGCGTTCGGGCATGTGGGGAGAGGTCTGTGCATCCTGCTGGTGATCATGCAGATCCCCGGCGCATCAGGGTTGTACCCGATCGAGCTGATGCCCGACTTCTTCCGCGCGATCTATCCGCTGCTGCCGTTCTCCTACGGCATCGACGCAATGCGGGAGACGATCGCAGGGTTCTACGGTGGCCACTACTGGCGGTTCCTTGGAGCACTCGCCGTCTTCGTCGCCCTCGCGTTCCTCGTCGGGCTGGTCCTGCGGCGCAGACTCGCCAGCTTCCACATCCTGTTCAACCGCGAGGTCGCCGCAACCGACCTGCTGATCGGCGAGAACGTCCAGGTCGCCGGCAGCGGCTACCGGCTGAGCGAGATCATCCACGCACTCTCGAACCGCAGCGCCTACCGGGACGAGCTCACCCGCCGGGCCCGCCCGTTCACACACCGTTACCCTGTGCTGCTGCGAGCGTCCCTGATCGTCGGACTGGCGGGGCTGGCGCTGCTCGCCGTCGCCGCTCTCACGTTCGCCGACGCCAAAGCGCTCCTGCTGGGCATAGGAACCCTCTGGTGCCTTCTGGTCATCGGGTTCCTCGTCGCCATCGAGTACGCCAGATGGAGCTTCGCGCGAGCGGGAGAGATCGCTGAGCTCGATGACGCCGAGCTGCGCCAGGCGGTCTTCGCCGGTGGTGCGCAGGCGCACGCCACCGTCGCCTCCTCAGAGGCGCGCACGGCACACGAGTCCGTTCCCGGCGCGCAGCACCTGCTCGCGGAGGATCTGAGCTCCGGTGATCCCCTCGAGTGGAGCCCGTCCGCGGACGTCGCTGCCACCGGTGACGCGGATGAGTACGCCCCTGACGACACGGATGATGTCGTGGCGAAGTGGTTCCGGGACGAGCCCGCAGCCGACGACTCGGTCGAGGCCGACGACTCCGCCCACGCGGACGCTGGCGTGCCCGAGCCGACGACCACAGACGCGGCGCCCCACGATGAGCCCGCGGAATCGGATGAGAACGAGGGCGTAGCGCAGCAAGAGGATGACGGCCCTGCGGAGAAGGGGGAGCAGCCGTGAGGGTCATCCTGCGACTGGTGGGACGCGACGTACGTCACGCGACACGGAACCTGATGGCGTGCATCGTCGTCTTCGGTCTCGTCGTGATCCCGTCGCTGTTCACCTGGTTCAACGTGATCGCCAGCTGGGATCCGTTCGCGAACACCAGCAACCTGAAGGTCGCCGTCGCCAGCACCGACACCGGCTACGAAAGCGACCTGATTCCGGTCCGGATCAACGTCGGCGAACAGGTCCTGTCCGCGCTGCGCGCCAACGACGATCTGGACTGGGTCATCACGACCGAAGACGACGCGATCGACGGCACGAAGTCGGGAGCGTACTACGCAGCGATCGTGCTTCCGCCATCCTTCAGCACCGACATGATGACGTTCTACGTCGACGACGCAGAGCACACCGACATCGCGCTCTACACCAATGAGAAGAAGAACGCCCTCGCTCCCAAGATCACCGGACAGGGTGCCGATGGTGTGTCCGCGCAGATCACCGAGACGTTCACCCAGACCCTCAGCGAGATCGCGCTCAGCCTGCTCTCCTCCCTGTCCGACTACCTCACCGACGACGACACCCAGGCCGCACTGACCCGGCTCCAAGCCCGCGTGGCCAGCCTGTCGACGCAGCTGCGGTCGAGTGCGCAGACCGCCGACATGTTCTCCGCCCTCTTCGACTCCAGCATCCCCGTGGTGAACAGCGCGTCCCGACTCGTCGACACGGCAGGAAGCGCGTTCAGCGACGCCTCCGACGCAGTCGGCAGCGGAAGCGACGCGGTCGAGTCCCTCGCCTCCGCTCTGCGCACCGCCACCCAAGGAGTCTCCGACGCGCTGTCCGCGACGACCGACAGCTACAACGCGGTCGGTGATCGCATCGACGACCTCTACGCGGACATCGACGCCCTCAACGGCGACCGCGTGACGGTGCTCACTGACCTCGCGGCACGAGTGCAAGACCAGATCGACCGATACCACACCATCCGCGACACCCTCGACACCCAGGTCCGGCCCACGCTGCCCGAGGCCGCGGAAGGCACCCTGGACACCGTCATCGCCGCCCTCGACGACGCGATCGCCCGGCAGCAGGCCGTGCATGACAGCCTCGTCCAAGCGGCACAGGACATCCAGGACGACAACGCCTCCGCTCAGGACTCCCACCAGGAGATCCTCGCCACGATCGCCGAAGCGAAGACTGCCGTGCAGAACGCACAGAGCGCATACACCGACGGACTGAAGCCGCAACTGGACCTTCTGTCTTCGACGCTCTCGCGGCTCGACTCCGACATCTCCGTAGTGCGCAGCGACCTGACCCGGCTGTCCTCGAGCTTGTCCGGATCATCGGACTCTGTGCTCGCCGTCATCGACCGGGGCAAGACCGTCGCAAACGGGATGTCCACCTCACTGCGCGAACTGGCCGACCGATTCGACGAACTCGATCAGGCGCTCGGAACCGCAGCCGACACCGGTGATCTCAGCGAACTCCGCGACATCATCGGAGGCGACCCCGGCGTCCTCGCCACCTCACTGGCCGAACCCGTCCGGGTCGACCGCACCGCAGTGTTCCCGGTCGCCGGATTCGGCGCGGCCATGGCACCGCTCTACACAATTCTCGCGCTCTGGGTCGGAGCGTTGCTGATGACGGTCACGATCCGTGTCGACGTCAACAGCAACACGCTTCCCGGCACCCCCGAACTTGCCCCGACCCAGAAGTACCTCGGACGGTACGGCATCTTCGGCCTCGTCGGCCTGGCCCAGAGCACACTCCTCACCCTCGGGCTCATCCTGTTCGTCCGGATCGAGCCCGCGCACCCACTGCTCATGATCCTCGCCGGATGGATCATCTCCCTCGTCTTCACCCTCATCGTCTACACCGCGGTCGTCGCGTTCGGCAACGCCGGAAAGGCACTGTGCGTGCTCCTGCTCGTCATCCAGATATCCGGCTCCGGCGGCGCCTACCCTCTCCAGCTCCTCCCCGACTGGTTCCAAAGCATCAGCCCATTCCTACCGGCCACCTACGCAATCCAGGCCATGCGATCGGCGATTGCCGGCGTCTACGCAGGGGACTACTGGATCTCTCTTCTCCTGCTCGCCCTCTTCATCGTCCCGGCCCTGCTGCTCGGCCTGGTGCTGCGGCGACCCCTGATCGCATACAACCGAGGCCTGTCCGAAGCGCTTGAATCCACCAAGCTCATGTGAGCATCCGCGAGAGGTGATCATGTCTACACGAGAGTCCACAGCCTGGCCGGACTCGGTTCCTCCGCGCGAGCGCAGAAGTGACGCGACCACCAACCACAAAGCGCTCCTCCACGCAGCGCAGATCGTGCTCGCCGAGAATCCCCATGCCTCCCTCGAGACCATCGCGCAAACAGCAGGCCTGTCACGACGTGCCCTCTACGGCCACTTCGCCGACCGAGAGACTCTGCTGGGAGAGGTCATCGCGCTCGGCGCTGAGCGGTTCAATACGATCGCCGAGATCATCGACGACATCGACCCGCGCGTCGCTCTGGCCCGCCTCGCCGCACGTCTCTGGCGCGAAGCCTCCGCAGTACGCGCCGCCGCCAACATCGCCCTCAGCGAAGCCCATGTCTCGGAGACAGTCCGTTCACTCGCGCCTCTTCGACGACGTGTCCGCGAACTCACCGATGCCGGCATAGCAGCGGGGGCTTTCCGACGAGACGTTTCGCCCGAAGTCCTCGCCATCCTGATCGAAGAGACAGCCCGCGCCACATTGCGCCAGACTCGCCTAACAGGAAGCAACCCGTCGGTCATCGCTCGAGTTGTGCTCAGCATCGTCGGCCTGTCATGGACCGAGCAGGCCGCGCTCATCGCGTCGAACCCGGACATCGTGGCCTGAGCGTCACCCGTCGGATGCGCGCAGGCGGGCCCGCAACGGCGGCATGCAGCTCTCTGGGGCGATCCAGTTCATGCGGGATGGTCGAGGCTTGTGCGCGTAGTCGGGCGGAAGATCGCTTTCGACGAGCCTACGACGCGTAACGTCCGGCGCCTGCGCAACCATCCCTCGCTGGTGCTGTGGGGTGGCGGCAACGAGAACCCCGGCACGCGGACGTCCGACGACGCCTTGACGGTGATCGGGCGCCGCGTCGCACAACTCGATCCGACGAGAAGGTTCCACCGCACCGACCCGTGGGGTGGGAGTGAACACTTCTACGGCGTGTATCACGAGGGTATGCCCGTCGAGGCGCACCGGGATTACCTCCCGGCGGTGTCCGGCGAATACGGGCTGTCGAGCCAATGCGACGCGGAGAGCATGCGGCGCTTCCTCGATCCGGCGCTGCCGGCAACGCGGCCTCGGCAGACTCACCCCCGTCGAGTTTGAGATGATCTACAAGGACGCAGAAGCGGCCTGATTACCCCAACCCCCGACTGTCAACAAGACTCGGGGCAGACCCAGGTTCTCGTGGTGGCCTCGCTGTCGTCCCCGCCCTGCCCGCAACGATCTTGGGTGACGAGCCGAACTTTCCACGCTGAGAGCGGCGATCCGCCGCCCACAAGGCATAGCGCCGACTATGTTCCCGGACTGATCCCCGCTGGTCGAGTTGGCCGTCGAGAGTCAGTCGGCAACCGATCCGCCGCGACTGTCCCCTCGAGTCCGGCGACCAGCCCGTCCGAGAACCTGTCCGTTTACTCCCCGTAGCCGTCCGCAAACGTCCAGAGATAGACTGAGCCCCAGACGGCATCTGCTGTCTGGGGCTCAGTAAACTGCTGGCCTCGGAACCGGGAGTGCGGTCCCTAAGACCCCTCGGAATCAGACGCCGAAATACAGCTCGTACTCGAAGGGGTGAGGACGGGCCGCGAGCGGCTGGATCTCGTTCTCGATCTTGTACTCGATCCAGGTCTCTATCAGCTCTTCCGTGAACACACCGCCGGCGAGCAGGAACTCGTGGTCGGCGCGGAGCGCCTCGAGCGAGTCGAGCAGCGAGTTCGGCACCTGCGGGATGTTCTTGGCCTCCTCCGGCGGGAGCTCGTAGAGGTCCTTGTCGACCGGCTCGTGCGGCTCGATGCGGTTTTTGATGCCGTCGAGGCCCGCCATCATCTGAGCGGCGAACGCGAGGTACGGGTTGCCCGACGCGTCCGGCGCGCGGAACTCGATGCGCTTGGCCTTCGGGTTCGAGCCCGTGATCGGGATGCGGATCGCCGCCGAACGGTTGCCTGCCGAGTACACCAGGTTGACCGGGGCCTCGTAGCCCTTCACCAGGCGGTGGTAGCTGTTCAGGGTCGGGTTGGTGAAGGCGAGGACGGCCGGCGCGTGGGCCAGCAGACCGCCGATGTACCAGCGGGCGATGTCCGACAGTCCGCCGTAGCCCTTCTCGTCGTAGAACAGCGGCTGGCCGTTGAGCCACAGCGACTGGTGCGTGTGCATGCCGGAGCCGTTGTCGCCGAACAGCGGCTTGGGCATGAAGGTCGCGACCTTGCCCCACTCGAGCGCCGTGTTCTTGACGATGTACTTGAACTTCAGGATGTCGTCGGCCGCCTGCACCATCGTGTTGAAGCGGTAGTTGATCTCCGCCTGACCGCCGGTGCCGACCTCGTGGTGGGCGCGCTCGAGGTGGAGGCCCGCGTCGATGAGCTTCAGCGAGATGTCGTCGCGAAGGTCGGCCTGCTTGTCGACGGGGGAGACGGGGAAGTAGCCGCCCTTATAGGGCGTCTTGTTCGCCAGGTTGCCGCCCTCCTCCTTGCGGCCGGTGTTCCAGGCGCCCTCTTCCGAGTCGACCTTGTAGAAGCTGGAGTTCTGCTTCACTTCGTAACGGACGTCGTCGAAGATGTAGAACTCGGCCTCGGGTGCGAAGAACGCGGTGTCGGCGATGCCGGTCGAGGCGAGGTACTTCTCAGCCTTCTTCGCGACCTGACGCGGGTCCTTCGCGTAGATCTCGCCGTTGCGCGGGTTGTAGATGTCGAAGACCATGATCAGGGTCTTCGCCTCGCGGAACGGGTCGATGTAGGCGGTGGAGACATCCGGGATCAGCTGCATGTCCGACTCGTGGATGTTGGCGAATCCACGGATCGACGAGCCGTCGAACAGCTGGCCGACGGTGAAGAAGTCCTCGTCGACGGTCGAAGCAGGGATGTTGAAGTGCTGCTGCACACCGGGAAGGTCCGTGAAACGGATGTCGAGGAACTTGACGTCCTCGTCCTTGATGTACTTCAGCACCTCGGATGAATCTTTGAACATGGAGTCTCCAAGATCGGGTGAGGAAGCCGCCTGAACCCGTCAGGCTGGTTACGAACCTACAGAGGGCGGGTTGCCCGGCAGTATCTCCCGTGTTTCGGGAATGTTACGTGGTCGCGGATAGCCTGGTGGGGTGACAGAAGTCAGCGAGAACACATACCCCGGCGAGCGTCTGGGGCTCCCCGAATCCGGGTCCGGCAGCATCGCACGGCCAGGGCGTCGCATCGCCGCCCTGTTCATCGACTATCTGGCTTCGTCGCTCATCGCCACCGCGTTCCTCGGATACGACCAGTTCGCGCTCCCGTCCGACGCGGGAATCACGATGTTCGCGCCCATGACGGTGTTCGCCGTGCTGAATGTGCTCTTCCTGCCGACGATCGGCGGGACGCCCGGTCACCGCATCATGGGGCTGCGGATACAGCTCGTGCACGGCGGATGGGTCGGGCTGTGGCGCCCGATCGTGCGCACGCTGCTGCTGCTCGTTGTGATCCCCGCGGCAGTCTGGGACGCCGACCAGCGTGGACTCCACGACAAGGCCGCCGGCACCGTCCTGCTTCGCGCCTGAGCGCGCGAGCGCTCAGCGGGGTCGCGGCGCTCGGACCTTGGTGGGATCGATGCCCTTCGGGATCGGCAGAGACGTCACCGACTGCGAGACCGAGTCGACGCGCTTGATGACGGCAGCCATCGTCGCGCGGTCGATCTTCTTGGGGAAGGCCTTGATGGTCGATGCGAGCTTGGCGATCGGCACGTCGCCTTCACCGTGGCCGACGTGGAGGACATTGACCGGAACCCCGGAGGCGACGCGCTGCACCTTGACCCGCTCATCGTTGATGAGACGCGTGAGGCGGCCGGGCGCACCCTCGCCGACGATGACGACGCCACCGCGACCGATCACGCGGTAGACGGCGTCCTGCGTCTTCGGGTTCACGCCCACGGGCATGTCCGACGCGACCCAGTGGCGGCCCAGGGCCGTCGACAGAACGTGCCCGGTCGCTCCCGGGACGCCGTCGATCTTCTTGTACATCGCCCGCGTCGACACGCGGGTGAGCGTGATCATCGCGGCGAGAACGCCGAACATCAGCCCTGTGACGCCCCACAGGATGACGCTCCAGATCGCCGCCGGCGGGATCAGGAACCCGACGACGACACCCAGCACCACACCCAGCACGACGATGCCGATCAGGACCCACGGAGTCCACGGGTAGATCTCTTTCGTGAAGGTGATCAGCGAGCCGATCTGACGGAAGAAACCGGGGCGCTTCTCGGAAGCAGAACTGCGGGATGCCATAGCGACCAGCCTACCTTTGCGACGGTGCGTTCTTCACAGTCGTGGCCCCGGGGTCACGATTCCACATCGGCGGCTCGGCGCGCGCGCTCCGGCCGACGCGGGGCGAGGATCGACGGATGCCGGACAGCCCTCGACCTGCATCGCTGAGACGCCTCTCGGAACTCGACGCGCCGCTTCCCGGCCTGCTGATGGCAGGCGACCCGCCGTCTGTCTGGACAGACGGCGGGTGGTGGGAGGGCACTCCGGCATGGTGTGCGCGGCCTGACGGGCACATCCTGGCGCCGATCGATGCCGGGTTCGATGAGAACGGCTGCGGCGTGATCGTGCCGTACTGTCCGGACCGGCTGCGGCTCGTGCTCGCGCGGCGGCTGGAGCTGGCTGCGGGGGAGGCCGTGACCATCGCCGTCAGTCTGCTGCGGGGCACCGCGGAGGCCGACGAACTCGGCGTCGAGTGCGGCGCATGGTGGGTCACCGCCGATGGGCGTCCGGTGTGCGCCACCGGGGGAACGGGTCGCGTGCGCGAGGAGGCGGTGGAGCTGTTCGAGGAGCTGACGGCCAAGGCCCCTCCCGCACTTCGGCCCGCGCTTTCGGATGCGTCCGAGATCGTCGCCGACCCGCGCCGGCTCCAACTCGACAGCCTGGCGGCCGAGGACGCGCTGTTCGCTCGAGCCGACCCGCTTCCACTTTCGACGGCGCACGTTTCCGTCCGTGCGCGTGCGCTGGCGCCCTCACGCACCCCCGATGAGGCGAAGGCTGACGCTGACGTGCCCTCGCCGGTATACGACTTCCTGCGTCGGCACGTCGACGCCGTCTGGGCGGAACGCGTCGAGGCTGTCTGGCGTGACCTCGCGAAGCGCCTCCCCCGTCGCGACGGAAGCCGTCGAGACCCTGCGACGCGATCGAGCGACGCGACACGCGACAGGCACGACGGTGCTGACAGGCAGAAGTCGGCCAGGCGTCGCGCGCCACTCGTACTGGGATGCGGGGTCGGCGCCACGCTGTTGGCGCTCGGGCTCGCCCTGCCGGAGTCTGCGGACGAGCAGGAGGTCGGCCCGACTGCGGCGGCATCGGACTCCAGAGAGGCCACGCCGATGCCATCTCCGACGCCGGATGCCGGCACACTGTCGGCCGCGGACGCCTCCGACGCGGACGACGACGATCTCGCGACGCAAGGCGAACGTCTGATCAAGCGGCTGGCTGCATGCGCGTCAGCGGGATGCGGAGACGACGTCCTTGAGGATCCGTCCCGGAGCTTCCCGCGAGGTCCCGCGACGTCTTCAGCGCTTAGTCCTGTGGTCCGCGTGCTCGATGACTACGGCGGTGTCGCGGCGCTGAGGGTCTCCGCAGGCGGCGTCCACCAAGTCGTCGTGGTCGTGCGCAACGAAGACCGATGGCTGGTCCGCGACGTGTATGACGTCGCGGACCAGCCACGGTGAGTCGGCCCGATGACCGGTCGTCAGATGCCGAGCTGCCCCTCGAAGTCCGCGGCCTCGAGACGCGCCTTGACAGCCGCCAGGAAGCGGGCGGCGTCGGCGCCGTCGATGGTGCGGTGGTCGTACGAGAGCGCGAGGTACACGTACGAGCGGACCGCGATCGCGTCCTTTCCGTCGATCGAGACGATGCCGGGTCGCTTGATGACGACGCCGGTGCCGAGGATCGCCGACTGCGGGAGGAACACGACCGGGGTGTCGAACAGGGCGCCACGGGATCCGGTGTTCGTCAGCGTGAACGTGCCGCCGGCGAGCTCGTCGGGCTTCAGCTTGTTCTCGCGGGTGCGAGCAGCGAGGTCGGCGATCTCGTGGGCGATCTGCGCGATGTTCTTCGAACCGGCGTCACGCAGGACAGGAGTGAGCAGGCCACGCTCGGTGTCCACCGCGATCGAGATGTTCTCCGACGCGGGGTACACGATGTCCGTGCCGTCGACCGTCGCGTTGATGATCGGGTAAGCCTGCAGCGCCTCCGCTGCGGCCAGAGCGAAGAACGGCAGGAACGAGAGCTTGTCGCCCGTCTTCTCCTGGAAGGTGCCCTTCACCTGGTCGCGGTAGTTCGCGAGCTTCGTGACATCGACCTCGACCACCGTCGTGAGCTGCGCCGTCTGCTGCATCGACGCCACCGCCCGCTCGGCGAGGACCTTGCGCAGGCGCGACATGGGCTGCGTCGTGCCGCGCAGCGGCGAGACCTCGAGCGCCGGCGATGCCGGAGCAGCGGGAGCGGCAGCCGGAGCGGCCGATGCGGCCTCAGCGGCCTTCAGAACGTCTTCCTTGCGGATGCGTCCACCGACGCCGGTCCCCTTCACCTTCGCCAGGTCGACACCCTGCTGCTGCGCGAGGCGGCGCACGAGCGGCGTGACGTAGGTCGGGCCATCGTCGTCGGACGACAGCGACGGCGCGGGGGCGGCCGGGGCAGAAGGAGCAGGGGCGGGTGCCTCAGCGGCCGGGGCGGGTGCCTCAGCGGCCGGGGCGGGCGCGTCAGCGGCCGGCGCGGGAGCAGGAGCTGCCTCAGCCGGCGCGTCGGCGGGAGCGGCCGTCTCGGCGGGAGCCGGTGCGGCCTCGGCAGCGGGAGCGGCCGGAGCGCCCGACCCGATGCGCGCGAGCACCGAGCCGACCGCGACGGTCTCATCCTCGGAGACGACGATCTCCTGAAGCACACCGGCGACAGGCGAAGGGATCTCCGTGTCGACCTTGTCGGTCGAGATCTCGAGCAGCGGCTCGTCGACGGCGACGTCGTCGCCCACCTGCTTGAGCCAGCGAGTCACGGTGCCTTCGGTCACGCTTTCGCCGAGCTCGGGAAGGACGACGTCTTTCGCATCGCCCGACGCAGCCGGTGCAGACGCCTCGGCCGCAGGAGCCTCAGCGGCAGCGGAGGGAGCCTCAGCGGGCGCCGCAGGAGCCTCGGAGGCAGGAGCCTCGCCCTGAACGGCGGGAGTCTCAGCGGCGGGGGCCTCAGCGGCGGGGGCCTCGGCCGGTGCAGAGGCGCCCGAGCCGTCGCCGATCTTCGCCAGCACAGCTCCGACCTCCACGGTCTCATCTTCCTGCACGAGGATCTCCTCGATCACGCCGCTCACGGGCGACGGGATCTCGGTGTCGACCTTGTCGGTCGAGATCTCGAGCAGGCCCTCGTCGGCCTGAACGGTGTCACCTACCTGCTTGAGCCAGCGGGTCACCGTACCCTCGGTGACGCTCTCTCCGAGCGCGGGGAGGACCACGGATGTGCTCATGGGTGTGTCTCCTTCAGACTTCGATTGCTTGTCTAGCTTAGTGACCCGAGGGGCGGGCCGTCAGATCGCGTGGAGCGGCTTGCCGGCGAGCGCGAGGAAGGCTTCGCCGAGTGCCTCGCTCTGCGTGGGGTGCGCGTGAATCAGGGGGGCGAGGTCTTCGGGATGGGCTTCCCATCCCACAGCGAGCTGGCCTTCTGTGATCAGCTCTCCGACCCTATCGCCGATCAGGTGCACGCCCACGACGGGCCCGTCGACGATCCGCACGACCTTGACGAGGCCGCCGGTGCCGATGATCTCGCTCTTGCCGTTGCCCGCGAGGTTGTACTCGTATGCAGTGACCTTGTCGCCGTGGGCGTCGCGTGCCTGCGCTTCGGTGAGCCCGACGGATGCGACCTCCGGGCTCGAGTACGTGACCCGCGGGATCGTCGACTCGGGCACCGGGACAGGGGAGAGGCCCGCGATCTGCTCGGCCGCGAAGATGCCCTGCTGGAAGCCGCGGTGCGCCAGCTGCAGGCCGGGGACGATGTCACCGACGGCCCACACGTGGGGGACGCTCGTCTGCAGCCGCTCGTCGACCGTCACGAAGCCGCGCTCCACGTTCACGCCCGCTTCCTCGTAGCCGAGGCCGCCAGTGGCAGGGCCGCGCCCGACGGCGACGAGCAGATAGTCGGCGGTGAGGCTCGAGCCGTCTTCGAGCTCGACCGTCACCTCACTGTCGGTCTGCGTCGCGGAGGCGAACCTCACGCCCAGACGCGCCGCGATGCCGCGCTTGCGGAACGCGCGCTCGAGCCCCTTGCTCAGCGCGATGTCCTCATTGGGGACGAGGTGGTCGAGTGCCTCGACGATCGTGACCTCGGCCCCGAACGAGCGCCATACGCTCGCGAACTCGACGCCGATCACACCGCCGCCGAGGATGATGACGCGACCGGGGACCTCATCGAGGGCCAGTGCCTCCTCGCTCGTGAGGATGCGGCCGCCGGCTTCCAGTCCGGGCAGCAGCCGACTGTACGACCCCGTCGCCAGAATGACATCGGCGCCGCGGTACACGTCGTCACCGGCAGCCACGCTGCGATCAGGCAGGAGACGTCCTTCCCCGGAGACGACCGTGATGCCGCGAGCCTTCACGAGTCCTTCGAGACCCTTGTACTTCTTGGCGACGATGCCCTCGCGGTAGGCCCTCACTCCGGCGACGTCGATCCCGCTGAAGGTCGCCGTGACGCCGACGGACGCGGCATCCTTGACTTGCTCAGCGACCTCGGCCGCGTGGAGCAGCGCCTTCGTCGGGATGCAGCCTCGATGGAGGCATGTGCCGCCGACCTTGTCCTTCTCGATCAGGATGACCGACTTGCCCAGCTCCGCAGCCCGCAGCGCGGCGGCGTAGCCGCCGCTCCCGCCGCCCAGAATGACGATGTCCGACGTGTGCTCTGTCATGCCTCATCTCCTGTGATGAATTCGATCAACGAGCGCACGATGGCGCCGGTCGGTCCCTTGTCGGCGGCACCATAAGCCGCCTTGGTCGAACCTGAGCCGGCGATGTCCAAATGCACCCACGGGATCCGGGGAGCGTCGGCATCGTCGGAGACTCTCCCGACGAAACGGCGCAGGAACAGTCCCGCGAAGAGCGCACCGCCCGCGGGGTCGCCGATCTTCGCGTTCTGCAGGTCTGCGATGGGGGAGTCGAGCTCGTCTTCCATGTGATCAGGCAGAGGCATGTGCCAGGCGAGCTCGCCCGCGCGCTGCGATGCCGCGAGGAACGCTGCGACCGTCTCGTCGTCGCCCATCACTCCCGTGTGGCGGGTGCCGAGCGCCACGGTGATGGCGCCCGTGAGAGTCGCGACGTCGACGATCACGTCGGGCTTCAGACGACTCGCGGCCGCGATGCCGTCGGCGAGCACGAGTCGGCCCTCGGCGTCGGTGTTGAGCACCTCGACCGTCGTTCCGTCGAGTGTGCGCACGACGTCGCCCGGGCGGGTTGCGCTGCCCGAGGGCATGTTGTCCGCGATGCACAGGTAGCCGCTCACCCGCACGGGGAGTGCAAGCTCGGCCGCAGCGCGCACGACGGCGAGCGCGACGGCGGCTCCGCACATGTCGTACTTCATGCCGACCATGCCTGCGGCGGGCTTCAGGGAGAGTCCGCCCGTGTCGAATGTGATCCCCTTGCCGACGAGGGCGACGTGACGGGTCGCGCCCGCAGGGGAGTAGTCAAGACGCACGAACCGAGGCGGCCGAGCGGATCCCTGCCCGACGCCGAGGATGCCGCCGAACCCCTGCTCGGCGAGCTCCAGCTCGTCGAGCACCTCGACCTCGACGGGAAGTCCCTCGACTGAGGTGACTGCCTTGTCGGCGAACTCCTGCGGGCCGAGCCACTGAGCGGGCGTGTTCACCAGGTCTTTCACGAGCGCGACAGCCGAGCCGACGGCCGCGACGGCGTCGGCGACCTGGCCTGACGGCTCGGTCGGCATCGACACGATCACCGAGCTGGCGCGCGGCTTGCCAGGGTCGGACTTGTAGCCGTCGAAGCGGTAGCCGCCGAGCACGGCGCCTTCGGCGATCGCACGCGCGCCGTCGGTCACGAAGGGCGCGGCGAGAGCGATCGTGTCATAGCCGGTGGTCGTGCGCACGGCGGCCCCGACGGCGTCGCGCAGTGCAGAGGAGGTGGGCGCCTCACCCGTTCCAACCACGAACAGCGGGCGCTCGGTGACCGCGGGAGCGTGAACGCGGACGGTGGTGCCCGTGGCGCCGGAGAACCCGACGCCGCGCAGGGCGTCGGCCAGGCCCGGCCAGCCCTCGAGCGTCTCGTCGTCGCTCAGCGGCGGCAGTGCCAGCATCACAGCGTCGGCTTCGATCTCGGTCGGGGAGGCGGTGGTGTACGACAGCTCCGGATGCGGCATGCGCTCCATCCTAGTTTCGGCGCGCGCCGCCGGGGCGAGACCGGCGGGCAGGACGGCGGGGCGTGTTCGCTGTCAGCGCGACGCCCGCGCGCCCCCGCCTGTGCGAGCCTCGTACAGTGGAGATATGCCACTGTCGGGTCCTCTCTACGAGCGCGTCGCGACCGCCCCGCCTGTTCCCAGCGGACTGCCTCTCGTCATCACGCTCACCGGCTTCACGGATGCCGGGGGAGCTGCCTCGCGCATGCTCGATTTCTTCCGCGACGATCTCGACCCCACGCCGATCATCTCGTTCTCGGCCGATGTGCTGCACGACTACCGTGCCCGGCGCCCGCTCATCACGTTCGAGGCCGACCATCTGACGTCGTACCGCACCCCGCGGCTCGAGCTGTCACTGGCACATGACTCCATCGGCCAGCCGTTCATCCTCCTCGCCGGGTATGAGCCCGACTTCGCGTGGGAGGCCTTCACGGAGACGGTCGTCGGTCTCGCGGAAGGTCTCGAGGTGTCGACTGTCACCTGGGTGCACGCGATTCCCATGCCGGTGCCGCACACGCGCCCGATCGGCACCACCGTGTCGGGAACGCGCGCCGAGCTCACTCAGGCGCACTCCGTGTGGAAGCCGCACACGCAGGTGCCGTCGAACGTCGGTCACCTGCTGGAGTATCGGTTTGCCCAGGCCGGTGCCGAAGTCGCGACTTTCGCACTCCTCGTGCCGCATTACCTCGGCGACACCGATTACCCCGCGGCCGCGATCGCGGGCCTCGACACCATCTCCGTCGCGACCGGGCTGGTGTTCGATCTCGATGATCTCCGCGAGGAGAACCGGATCTTCCTCGAGAAGGTCGCCGAGCAGGTGTCTGCGAGCGAAGAGCTCACGGCGATGCTGCGGAACCTCGAAGAGCGCTACGACTCGTACATGGCCGGATCGAACCTCGGGCAGCCCATCATCCACACGGGTGACCTGCCGAGCGCCGACGAGCTCGCGGCCGAGCTGGAGCGATTCCTCGCGAGTCGCCCGCCTGGCGACGACGACAAGCGCGGCCGGTACTGACGAGACCCCCCACGCGCGGGGGAATCTTTCGGCGTCCCCCGACGTTGCCTTGAAGGACTCCCGCGACTCTCGCCACGATGGTGTGGTCCTGGACACGACCCCACAAGCGGCGGTTGACGCGGGTGGTTGGACAGATGTATGCGACAATGGATGATCTGACCCGTTGTCACCCACTGCGGTCGCGTCCATGCGGACTGCGGTGGACTTGACAAGGGTCTTACTAGTGTCCGAAAACCCGACGGCTCCCGTCGGTGAAAGGCGAGACGTGACGTCAGGCACGAAGAGCACCCGCACCCGCAAGGCAGAGGACACCGACGAGGTCGCCGTGGCTCCCGCAGCGGCGAAGAAGGCCGCCGCTTCGAAGACGGCGAAGGCTCCCGCGAAGGCGAAGGCTGCCCCGAAGTCCAAGGCCGCTCCGGCCAAGGCACGGGCAAGCAAGGCGAAGGCGAAGTCCGACGAGGACGAGGATCCTGAACTCGAGGACGATGTCGACCTCGAGCTGGCCGACGACGACCTCGAGGTCGACGACGCGACTGAGACGCCCGCGGACAAGAAGGACAAGAAGTCCACGGCGTCCGACGACGAGGACGAGGAGGAGGCGCCCAAGCCTGCATTCACGGAGCCCCTCCCGACCGGCGCGATCGTCATCTCGTCGAGCGACGAGGACGACGTCCCCGTCTACTCGACCCAGATCACTGGTGCGACCGCCGACCCGGTCAAGGACTACCTGAAGCAGATCGGCAAGGTCCCGCTGCTGAATGCGGCCGAAGAGGTCGAGCTCGCCATGCGCATCGAGGCCGGCCTGTTCGCCGAAGAGAAGCTGTCGCACATGACTCCGGCGGAGAAGTCGTCGCAGCTGGGCCTCGACCTCCAGTGGGTCGCCCGCGACGGGCAGCGCGCCAAGAGCCACCTGCTCGGCGCCAACCTGCGTCTCGTCGTCTCGCTTGCCAAGCGCTACACGGGTCGCGGCATGCAGTTCCTCGACCTCATCCAGGAAGGCAACCTCGGCCTCATCCGTGCGGTCGAGAAGTTCGACTACACCAAGGGCTTCAAGTTCTCGACCTACGCGACGTGGTGGATCCGACAGGCCATCACCCGCGCCATGGCCGACCAGGCTCGCACCATCCGCATCCCGGTGCACATGGTCGAGGTCATCAACAAGCTCGCACGCGTTCAGCGCCAGATGCTGCAGGACCTCGGTCGCGAACCCACGCCCGAGGAGCTCAGTCGCGAGCTCGACATGACCCCTGAGAAGGTCATCGAGGTCCAGAAGTACGGTCGCGAGCCGATCTCCCTGCACACGCCGCTCGGTGAAGACGGCGACAGCGAGTTCGGCGATCTGATCGAGGACACGGAAGCGGTCGTCCCGGCCGACGCGGTGGGCTTCACGATGCTGCAGCGTCAGCTCGAGTCTCTGCTCGATTCGCTGTCCGAGCGCGAGGCAGGCGTCATCCGGATGCGCTTCGGCCTCGGCGACGGGCAGCCGAAGACTCTCGACCAGATCGGCGACACGTTCGGCGTCACGCGTGAGCGCATCCGCCAGATCGAGTCGAAGACGATGGCCAAGCTGCGCCATCCGTCTCGTTCGCAGTCGCTTCGGGACTACCTCGAATGAGCGCGCAGGCAAACGACGGCAAGTCGCTCGAGATCGCCGTCGACGGCGCTTCGTACGCTCGCATCCCGATCCGCACGCGGGTCGTCATGCCGGGTGATGATCTCGACGAGTTCATCACGGAGTATGCGACCGGTCAGCTGGTCACCGGCGACATCCTCTTCGTTACGGAGAAGATCGTGGCGATCACGCAGGGCCGCTCCTTCCTCGTCGAGGAGATCAAGCCCCGTCCACTCGCGCGCTTCCTGTCGCGCTACGTCGTGAAGACGTCCTACGGCATCGGCCTTGGCATGCCCGAGACCATGGAGATGGCGCTGCGGGAGTGCGGCACGCCGCGCATCCTGTTCGCCGCCGCCGTGAGCGCGGTCGGAAAGCTGTTCGGACGCCGCGGTGACTTCTACCGCATCGCCGGTGACAAGGCCCGCTCGATCGACGGTCCGACGCGTCACACGATCCCGCCCTACAACAAGGCGGTCGTGCTCGGCCCGAAAGACCCCGACAAGGTGGCGGCACGTCTCAAGGCGCTCCTGGGCGGCGGAAACGACGTCGCGGTCGTCGATATCAACGACATCGGCGGAAACATCCTCGGCTCGACGCTCGACAAGGCGGGGGAGCGCACCCTCGTGCAGATCCTCCGCGACAACCCGCTCGGACAAGGACACCAGTCGACACCGCTCGGCATCATCCGCCGCAGCGACGCCGCCACGAAGGCCTGATCCGTGCGCGCGCTGAACCGCCTGTACCGGCGTGCCCGCTTCTTCGTGAAGCGCGTGCTCGCGTTCGACCGGGAGCGCGTGCTGCAGTTCGCGCGCCAGTCGGCGACGCTGTCGAAGGCACCGCTGTGGTGGGTCGTGCTCGACATGGCGTGGTGCGCCGTGCGCTACGAGACGACGTTCGAGAACTACTCGGAGTGGGACTTCCGCATCCTCAAGGGTCGTGAACGCAAGACGTACATGACCGACCCGAAGTCGTTCCATCTGTCACGCAAGCTCAACGACAACTCCCAGCGGGCGATCTTCGACGACAAGCTGCAGTTCGCCGAGCGGTTCGCCGACGAGCTCGGCCGCGCGTGGCTCGACGTGTCGTCCTCCGACGTGACGGCCCTGGAGGACTTCGTCCGCCGCTACGACCGGATCATCACGAAGAATCCCGGCGGCGTCGGCGGCAACGGCATCTCGCTTCGCGACACCTCGGACATCACCGACGTCGCGGCGCTCCGCGAGGAGCTGATCTCCTCAGGTCAGACGCTCGTCGAAGAAGTGCTCGTCCAGCACCCCGAGATGGCGCGCCTCTACCCGGGGAGCGTCAACTCGCTGCGCATGGTCACCTATCTCGACCCCGACGGTGAAGTCCACCTCCTGGCCGGTGTGCTCAAGATCGGCAACGGCGGCGTCATCGACAACTTCAGCAACGGCGGCATGTACACGATGCTCGACGAGCGCGGGCGCGCCCTGCACGCCGCGGCCGACGAGGAGGGGCATCCGTTCGAGACGCACCCCATCACCGGCGTGACCATCACCGGCTACCAGGTGCCGCTGTACGACGAGATCCTGAAGCTCGTCGACAGACTCGCTCGACGCGTGCCGGCACTGCCGTACATCGGCTGGGACATCGCCATCACTCCGGAACGCCCCGTTGTCATCGAGGGAAATCACAACACGGGTGTGTTCCAATCGAAGCCCTCGGTCTCGGGCATCCGTCACGGCCTGCTGCCGCGATACCGTGCCGCGATGCGCTTCTGACGCCTGAGTAGCAACCCTGAGGAGGGAACCCGAATGGGTCGAGCCACGGTCCGTCTGCGATATCTCGCGCGCCGCGCCCGAAAGCTCCGGCCAGGCAACCTCGTGGAGTTCGCCCGCCAGGCCCAGAGGGTCTCGAAGGCGCCCCTTCCGGTGATCATCGTGGACATGCTGTGGTGCTCGCTCAAGTACGACATGGGCTTCCGCGACTACGCAGTCTGGGACATCCGCCTGCTCAACGCCAAGGAGCGAGCGACCTGGATGACCCATCCCAAGTCGTTCCGCATCACGCGCATGCACAACACCCCCGAAGGCCGCGCCAAACTCGAGGACAAGCGCCGCTTCGCGCGAGAGTACGCCGATCTGCTCGGCCGCGAGACGATCGACCTGCGCGACGTCGACGACAGTGAGCTCGCTGCTTTCCTCGCTCGGCATCGCAAGGTGCTCGCCAAGCCCGTCGAGGGACACGGCGGCGGCAACATCACCCTGTATGAGAACGTGACGGATGCCGCGGCCTTCCGCGCGGAGGTCACCGCCGCCGGGCAGTCCACGATCGATGAGTTCATCGTCCAGCACCCGGCGATGAGCGCGCTCTACCCGGATGCTGTCAACACCGTCCGCATGATCACATTCCTCGACAAACGCGGCACCGTCCACCTGCTGGCCGCAGTACTGCGCATTGGCAACGGCGATGTGATCGACAACTTCGCCTCCGGCGGAATGTTCACGATGCTCGACTCCGACGGCGTGGCGCTGTATCCCGGCGTAGACAAGCAGAGCAACGTCTACGCAGAGCACCCCGTCACTCGAACACCGATCGTCGGATTCAGGGTCCCGATGTACGACCGCGTGTGGTCGCTCACGCAGGAGCTGGCACGTCGGACACCAGAGGCGCCCTACGTGGGGTGGGATCTCGCGATCACACCGGATGGGCCCGTTGTGATCGAGGGCAACCACAACTCGAGCGTCTTCCAGCCGAAGCCCTCGGCATCCGGGGTGCGCACCGGCCTTCTCCCGGTATACCAGCGCGCCGTCGGCTTCTGACCTGCTCCCTGGCAAGAGGGAGGCCGGACACACGAAGACGCCGGCCTCGAGGGCCGGCGTCTTCGAAATCGTTCAGCGCGTCAGGCGGACTTGCGGGCGTCTTCGCCGCCGCGGCGCGCGCGCAGCAGAGCGAGTCGCTCCTCAAGCAGCTCTTCGAGCTCGGGGATCGTGCGACGTTCCATGAGCATGTCCCAATGGGTGCGCGGAGTCTTGTCGCCAGAATGGTCTACCTCCACGACGCTGTCTCCGACGCGAAGCACAGCCTCGGCGCCACACGTGCGGCACTCCCACGTCTCAGGGGCATCCGCGTCAGCGGCAAAGGTCATGACGGTCTCTCGTGAGCACTGCGTGCACACGTACGTGAAATTTGCGCGCTCATGGAAGACGACGCCTTCTTCGCTCTGTAGGCTCGAAGCGCCGATCCGCATGCCGCGCAGGCTGCGATCTGCCATTGTGTGGTCCTCTCGTCTTCGTTAGGTATAACGAACTCACCTGTGTGCCCCATCCGAACGGACCTCCTTGGAGCATCTTTCACAGACGATGCTCAGCCGATTCGTAGGCTGTTGGCTGATTCGAGGTCTATTCGCGCGAGGCCAGCACTTCTAGGGCCAGATCGCCGCGGTCACTGACCAGTCCATCGACGCCCATATCCAGCAGGCGTGCCATGTCGTCGCGCTCGTTCACGGTCCACACGTGCACCTCGACACCCGCCCGGTGGACGGCGTCGACGAAGCGAGGTGTGACGATGCGCAGGCGCCCCTGACGCTCGGGCACCTGCAAAGCATCGACCCCGGCGAGCGATCGCCGCACCAGGGCGGGGGAGCGGGCGGCGACAGACGCGAGTGTGCGCGCCGTGACCGTCGTGCCCGCGGAGGTCGCCGGCTCGCCGCCCGCGCGGCGGGCGGCGTCGAGCGCGCGTCGGCGCCGCGAGTCCGAGAAGCTCGTGAGCAGCACGCGGTCGGCGTTTCGTGCCACCTCGCGTCCGACGGGCTCGGCGGCATCCTCCGCTTTGACATCGAGGTTGAACCGCAACGTCGGGAACGCATCGAGGGCCTGAGCGAGCGTCGCGAGCCCACCCCTGGTCGACATGAGCTCCTCGAGGTGGCGCGACGTCACCTCGCGCACCGAGCGCGGATCGCCTGTCACGCGCGTCAGATCGCTGTCGTGGAACAGCACCACGACGCCATCGGCGGTGACATGGCAGTCAGACTCGACGTAGGCCAGCCCTGCGGCGTGCGCGGCCGCCAGCGCGGCGAAAGAGTTCTCGACGATGCCCTCGGCGTCGGGCGGGATGAGCCCGCGATGAGCCAAGACCCGCGGACGTTCGGGGTGGAACCAGGGGTGTGTCACGTCGTCAGTGCTGGCCGGCCGCCGGGGGCTTCGTCGGAGCGTCGGGAGGGGCGGGCGCTGCGCCGCGTCCACTGAAGCCGGAGCTCAAGCCCTTGAGCGCCTCGGTGAGCTCGCTCGGGATGATCCAGAGCTTGCTCGAAGAGCTCTCCGAGATCTTGGGCAGGGTCTGGAGGTACTGATAGGCGAGCAGCTTGTCGTCCGGACGGCCCGCGTGGATCGCCTGGAAGACAGAGGTGATCGCGGCCGCTTCGCCCTCGGCACGAAGAATGGCCGCCTGCTTGTCACCCTCGGCACGCAGGATCTCCGCCTGCCGACGACCCTCCGCTTCGAGGATCTGGGACTGCTTGGACCCTTCGGCGGTCAGGATCGCCGCGCGCCGGTCACGTTCGGCCCGCATCTGCTTCTCCATGGAGTCCTGGATGGAGTGGGGCGGGTCGATCGCCTTGAGCTCGACACGCGAGACGCGGATTCCCCACTTGCCTGTCGCCTCATCGAGTACGACACGCAGCTGGCCGTTGATCTCGTCGCGGCTTGTGAGCGCCTCTTCGAGGTTGAGCCCGCCGACCACGTTACGGAGCGTCGTCGTGGTGAGCTGTTCGACCGCGCCCAGGTAGTTCGCGATCTCGTACGTGGCGGCGCGCGCATCCGTCACTTGGAAGTACACCACGGTGTCGATCGAGACGACGAGATTGTCCTCCGTGATGACCGGCTGAGGCGGGAAGGACACCACCTGCTCACGCATGTCGACCAGCGGACGAAGCCGATCGATGAAGGGGACGAGCAGGTTCAGACCGGGGGAGAGGGTGCGCTGGTAGCGCCCCAGCCGCTCGACGATCCCGGCGTAGGCCTGAGGGATGATGCGGATGGAGCGGAAGAGCACCACGATCACGAAGATCGCGATGACCACGAGCAGGACGACCACGAAGATCTGTCCCATGAAAGCTCCGACGTCGATCATTCGGCACTCCTGTCTGTTGCGGGGTCTGCGGCGGCGGACGGCGGCGGGTCTGCGGGCGTCACCTCGACCGTGGCCCCCCGCACGGCGGTGACCGTCACGCGGGAGCCGGCCACGAGGCCGGGATCGGCAACGGCGAGGCGTGCGGTCCATGTCTCACCGTTGTCGAGCTTGACGGATCCTGCACCTTCGACGAACGGCGCCATGACGCGCCCGCCGATGCCGTAGAGGGCATCGACATTGGTCGGCTGAAGCCTGCTGCTGCGACGCAGGGCGCGGAGAAGCAGCGGTCGGATCGTGAACAGCAGCAGAGTGGAGATGACGGCGGCGGCCAGAACTTGAGCCCACCATGGGCCGCCCAGCAGGTTGACACCGAGACCACCGATGAGCGTGCCTCCCGCGAGCATGAGGAAGGTGAACTCGAGGGTCACCAGCTCGATGATCACGAAGAGCAGCGCCAGCACGAGCCAGGCGATCCAGAGATACTGCGTGAGGTCGGGCAGCACGGCCAGGCTCCTTCCGGTGGCGCTTCCTCGAACACTAACACTCCGGCTGCCGGGACGAGCCGCCGGTCGAACCGCTCCGGCAGACGCCCCGTTGGTAGGCTCGAAGCCATGTCTCACCCCATCCCCGCCGGCGCTCTCGCCGGCCGCACCGCGCTCGTGACAGGCTCGTCGCGAGGCATCGGAGCCGACACCGTCCGCTGCTTCGCACAAGCGGGTGCCAACGTCGTCATCAACTACCGCAACAAGGCGCCTCGCGCGCAGAAGCTGGCCGCCGAGTTGCAGGAACTCGGTGTCGACGTGCTGGTCGTCGGCGCCGATCTGACCGACCCGGCCTCCGTTCAGGAGATGTTCGACGCCGTCAAGGAGCGCTTCGGCAGCCTCGACATCCTCGTGCTCAACGCGTCGGGCGGGATGGAGAGCGGCATGGGCGAGGACTACGCGATGGTGCTCAACCGGGATGCTCAGGTGAACGTCCTCGACAGCGCCACACCGCTCCTGGACGACGGCGCCCGCGTCGTGTTCGTCACAAGCCACCAGGCGCATTTCATCCGCACCACGCCCACGATGCCCGAGTACGAGGTCGTCGCCCTCTCAAAGCGCGCCGGCGAAGACGCGCTGCGCGAGAAGATCCCTGCCCTCGCCGAGCGCGGGATCGGGTTCGTCGTCGTGTCGGGCGACATGATCGAAGGCACCATCACGGCGACGCTCCTCGAACGTGCGAACCCCGGTGCGATCGAGTCGCGCCGCGAGTCGGCCGGAAAGCTCTACAACGTCGCCGAGTTCGCAGCCGAGGTCGCGCGCGCTGCCGTCGAGCCCGTCCCGGCCGACAACACGCGCCTCGTCGGCGACATCAGCTCGTTCGGCGGCGAGTGACATGCGCGCCGCCGACATTGAGAAGCTGATCTCCGTCGGGCGCCCGACGATCTCGCCTGACGGCGCGTTCGTCGTGTTCGCGACGTCCCGTCCCGACATCGAGGCCAACCGCAACGTCGGTCAGCTGTGGCGCCTTGACCTTCCGTCGGGCACGCCCCGCCGGCTTACACGCGGCGTGGCCGACAGCGCGCCCCAGATCCGGCCCGACGGCGCCGCGGTCGCCTTCCTGCGCGCCGATGCCAAGGGCAAGCCGCAGATCCACGTCGTGGATGCCGCGGGGGGCGAGGCCGTGCAGGCCACCGATGCCCCGAGCGGCGTTGGCGCGTTCGCGTGGTCGCCCGACGGCACACGGCTCGCCTACACGTCAAGAGTCGTCGAGGCGGGTCGCTACGGCAGCGTCGAAGGTCTTGATGCGGATGCCGAGTCACCGCGTCGTGTGACCGGCATCCGCTGGCACGCGAACGGCCTCGGCTACATCGCCGACCGGCCCGCGCACGTCTTCCTGATCGATTCGCCCGATCTCAGCGCGGAGCCCTTCTACGAGCCCGCTCCCGCGGTCCTCCCCGACGGGGCCGAGGCTCCCAAGAAGAAGGTCGTGCAGGCGGAGGCCACGCAGCTCACCGACGGCACCGACTCACACGGCGGCGTCGTCTTCACGCCCGACGGCCAGGAAGTCCTCACGGTTCCCGACGCGATCGAGCCGGAGCGTCGCGACCTGCGCTCGCGGGTCATCGCGGTGCGCGTCGACGGCAGCGGGCAGCGCGAGGTGCTCGGCACGGCGACCGGCCTCTCGATCGATGAGGTGTTCGTGGCGCCGGACGGGACGATCGCGCTGCTGGGTGCGGACGTCGGCGAGAACGGCCTCGACTTCATCGCACCGGGAGAGGCGCTGTGGCTGCTCGACGGTCCCGTGCCTCGTCGCCTCACCGACCCCGACGCGATCGACCTCGGGGAGGTCGGCTCGCATATCGGCGTCATCGGCGACGACTTCCTGCTGCAGAACCGCACACGCGGCCGCGTCGAGCTGGTGCGCGTCACCCGCTCTGGTGACGTCTCCGTCGTCTTCGACGGCGACGTGGAGGTCGCTGGCCACGCCGCCGCAGCAACGCCCGAGGGGGAGCGGATCGTCGTTGCGCACGCAACGCCGACGAGCTTCGGAGAGCTGACTCTCGTCGGCACCGGCCCGCTCACAGGCTTCGGAGCGCCGCTCAGCCAGGCGGGCGTCGTCGTGCCGGCAGAGCTTGAGATCGCCGGGCGCGACGGATACCCCGTGCACGGCTGGGTGGCGGTCCCCGAAGGAGAGGGGCCGTTCCCTGTCATCCTTCAGATCCACGGCGGCCCCTACGCGTCGTACGGTGTGCACGTCTTCGACGAGACGCAGGTGCTCGTGGACGCTGGTTATGCGGTCGTGTACAGCAATCCCCGGGGCAGCGCGGGTTACGGACGGCAGCACGGTCGCGCGATCCGACGCCGCATGGGGACCGTCGACCACCACGACGTCATCGACTTCCTCGACGGCGTCGTCGCTCGCGACCCGCGCCTCGACGGCTCCCGCGTGGGAATCATGGGCGGTTCGTACGGGGGCTACCTCACTGCCTGGATCATCGCTCACGATCACCGATTCGCCGGCGCGATCGTCGAGCGAGGTTTCCTCGACCCCGTCAGCTTCCAGGGCACGAGTGACATCGGTTCGTTCTTCGGCGATGAGTATGTCGGCACCGACCCCGGCGACATCGCGGCGCAGAGCCCCATGGCGGTCGTCGACCGTGTCTCCACGCCGACGCTCGTGTTGCACTCCGAGCTGGACTTCCGATGCCCGCTCGAACAGGCGACCCGGTATTACAGCGCACTCAAACGCCAGGGCACGCCGGCCGAGATGCTCATCTTCCCGGGTGAGGACCACGAGCTCACGCGGTCGGGGCGGCCCCGGCACCGCACGGAGCGCTTCGGTGCAGTGCTCGAGTGGTGGCAGCGCCACCTGCCCGCATCCTGAGACGCCTCACGCGCACATGACGAAGGCCCTGGGAACAGCCCCCAGGGCCTTCGTCATGGCGTCCCGTCGTGCGGTCACTTGCCGAACGTGAACGCACGGACGATCTGCACGACGCCGAGGACGACGGCGGAGATGCCGAAGATCCACCACAGCACGAGCGCACCCCACAGGGGCGAGAACAGCAGGGTGATGCCGGCGATGATGCTGATCAGAGCGAAGACGAGGGTCCAAGCCTTCGATGACGCGTCGCCGATGGTCGAGAGCGAGACGACACCTTCGATGATCCACATGATGCCCACGAGGATGCCGACGAATGTCGCAAACCAGGCGGCGGTGACGCCGAGGTTGGAGAACGCGACGACGCCGGCGATGACGAACAGCACGCCGAGCACGATGTGCCCGATGCGCGACCATCCGCCCTTGCGCCTGGAGAAGATGCCGAGCCCGATGTAGACGAGGCCCACCGCGATCGCGTAGATCGCGAACATCGCGGTCACGACGACGGCGGTCTTGCCGGGCCAGACGAGGATGAGGATGCCGAGGATGACCAGCAGCACTCCGCCGACACCGAGCGCGGTGCGGATGCCGTTGACTTCGGACTTGCCGAGGAACGATGTGGATGACATGTGAGCGCCTTTCTCGAGATTCCGCGCTTACCTGGGAATTCCCTGGATGGGATTCACCGTCAGGATAGCCCTGCGGTCACCTGTCATGGGGTGCCTCATCGAATCATGACGGTCCCATGAGTGGTTCTCACTAGCCGGGTATAGGACCGAGCAGCCAGGTGATCAACAGCAGCACGGGAATGCAGCCGAGCGTCGTGAGGAACACGGTGTCGCGGGCGATCGGCTCACCGACGCCGAACCGCTGCGAGTAGTTGAACACGTTCTGTGCCGTCGGAAGTGCCGCCAGCACGGTGACGATGAGCGTCTCGGCGGGGGAGAGGTGGAAGACGTGCGCGGCGATGGCCCATGCGACCAGTGGCATCACGATGAGCTTGAGAGCAGTCGAGAACACGACGTCGCGTCGACGGCCCGTGGTGCCGAGCACGCGGCGTCCGTGGAGCGAGATGCCGTAGGAGATGAGCAGCACGGGAACGCAGGCGTTCGCCACGAGGGTCAACGGCTCGATGACGATCGGGGCGAGGTCGATCTCCGCGATCGACACCAGCATCCCGAGCACGGAGCCGACGACGACCGGGTTCGTGACAGTTCGACGCACGATCGCCAGCGGCCGGCGCTGTCCACTCGTCGTGGCCTCGAAGATCGCCATCGAGATCGGCGTGAGGAGCACCAGTTGGAACAGGATCACCGGAGCCGGGTAGGCCGCATCGCCCAGGAGGTACAGCGAAAGGGGAATGCCGATGTTGTTGGAGTTCACCTGGCCCGACGACAGTGAGCCGATGAGAGTCTCGCCGGCGCTCCGGTGCCACACGAGCCGCGCCACGAGCGCGTACACGACGAACATCACGATCGCGGCCAGCGCTGACACCGGCAGCAGCGCCGAGAACAGCGTGTGCACGTCGGCCTGGGAAAGCACGACGAACAGCAGGAAGGGCGACAGGACGAAGAACGTCAGGCGGCCGAGGACGTGCGAAGCGTGCGGTCCGAGCAGATCGATGCGACCGAGCACCCAGCCCAGAAAGATCGCGAGGCCCACGACGACGAATCCCGTGAGCACATCCAGCACGCTTCGAGCATAGGACCGCAGGAGAGTTCGCCCGGCGACTGCTCGCCTGGTCACTAGCCGATAATGCACATTATGTCAGTTTGAGTGTGAGCGCCCCTGCCCTGAGATCGCGAAAGCGAGTTGCAGACACCTCGCAGCATGAACGCCTCACACGCGGTTCTCCCCTGCAGTTTGGGGCTTGCTCGTGACGACGTCGCACGCGTGCACTACCGTCCTGTCTGAGACGGCTCCGCCGAGTCTGTCCGCGCGTCAGGAGGAAATCATGCTCCCGGAGATCAACTACTGGGCGGTGCTGCTCGCCACCCTCTCGAGCATGGTCGTCGGATCCGTCTGGTACATGCCGAAGCTGTTCGGCATGAAGTGGGCGCGGCTCGCGAACGTCGACATCGACCGTCCCGGAGCGAGCGCCACGCTCCCCATCATCGCGACGGTCATCGTCAGCTTCGTCACCGCGTGGGTGCTCGCAGGCATCACGACGATCGTGTGGGACTACTTCGGCGGCAGCTTCCTCCTCGCCGCTCTCGCCACGGGCGCCGTGCTGTGGGCAGGCTTCACCGCTGCTCGGTTCATCACGCACGACGCTTTCGAAGGACGCCCGACCTCCCTGACTGTGCTCAACATCGCACACGAGCTGGTGACAGTCGTCGTGATGGCAGTGATCGTCGGCATATGGCCGCCAGCCGGAACCGTCTGACACCGACATGCTCACCGAGATCGCAGCCGGCGTCTTCGTTCACGAGAGCGCGTTCATCAAGAGCAACTCCACGGTCGTCGAAGGCTCTGAGGGCGTACTTCTGGCAGACCCGGGAATCACGCGCAGTGAGCTCGCCTGTCTTGCCGGCGACCTCCGCGGCAAGGCGGTCATCGCAGGATTCTCGACGCATCCTGACTGGGACCACGCGCTGTGGACGGATGCGTTCGGCGCTCCTCCTCGCTACGCCACGCCTACGGCGGCTCGCACGATGGCCGACTTCCTGGCCCAAGCAGACTGGCGGCAGCAGCTCGAACCAGGGCTTCCACCCGAGCACATCGACGACATCCCCCTTGACCTGCTCGGAGCGCTCACTCCCCTCCCCGCCGGCGCCGACCTGCTCCCCTGGGACGGGCCGGACGTGCGCATCATCGAGCATCGCGCTCACGCGCCCGGCCACGCAGCCCTGCTGATCGAACACGCCCGCGTGCTCGTGGCCGGCGACATGCTGTCCGACATCCTCATGCCGTTCCTCGACCTCAGCGCAACAGATCCGATCGGCGACTACCTGTCGGCGCTGACGATGTTCGACGACCTGGCTGATCTCGTGGATGTCGTCGTCCCTGGGCACGGTTCCGTCGGCGACGGCGAAGACCTCGTCCGACGTCTTCAGCTCGACCGTGCGTACGTAGAGGCATTGGGACGCGGCGACGAGCCGGCCGATCCACGCATAGGGCCGACTGCTCCGCTCGGCTGGCTCGCCGATGTACACGCCTGGCAGATGCAGCGCCTGAACGAAAGGCGCTGAGTGACAGGAGCGACCCCCGCTCCCCCACCCATCAGCGGAGCAGCGACAATTGAGACATGGCGACCTCTCGCATCCGACTCGATCTCGTGCCCGACGACAGCGTCGACGGCGACAGCAGGCGATGGGTGCTCCGCGTCGACGGAACAGACGTCGGCGAACTCGGCGCCAAGCTCGATCGCGCCGTCCACATCTCGATGAGGATCGATGCCGGTGTTCTCGGCCTCGGTGTCGCGCGATCGGCGCTCGGACGACTTCTCGGCGCCGCACCGTGGGGGTCTGACGTCCGCTACGTGCTTCCCCTCGACGCTGTCGAGCCGGAGATCGCCCGACGCGCAGGGTTCCGCCTCGGCGAGTCGAACGGCGTCGGGCGCTGGGAGCGGGAGGCCCCGCGGGCGAGGATCGGCGCCCAGGACATCACGCGCTTCCTCGATCGCGAAGGACGCATCGACCGCTACCCGCAGCAGGCATCCGAGCGTCGCCGCCTGCTCGAGTGGGTCATCGAAAGGGCACTCCCCTCCGAGCGCCCCCTCAGCGAGGCCGAGGTCAACGAACTGCTCGCGCCCTTCGCACCGGCTGGCGACGTCGCGGTGCTCCGTCGCTACCTTGTCGACCATGGGCTCGTCGAGCGCACGCGATCCGGCTCGGAGTACGCGCGCACGGCACACTGATCGATTCGGTCCGCGAAGATCGGGCGCAACGGGCGCGGGCACCGCAGACTCGATGACGGAGGAGGCCCCGTGATCGCCATACTCAACCGCATCATCGACCAGATCGAGCGCGACCTGACCGACGACATCGACATGGCGGCACTGGCCAGGCACCACGCCACCACCGAGTACCACGTGCGACGGATGTTCTCGTCACTCGCCGGCATGCCGCTGTCGGAATATGTGCGTCGAAGGCGCATGACCGTCGCCGCCGCCGATGTGCTGGAAGGCGGCGATCTCCTCACGATCGCGGTGCGATTCGGATACGGCTCGACAGAGGCTTTCGGTCGAGCATTCCGCGCCGTGCATGGCGTCAGCCTCACAACGGTGCGGCGGGACGGCGGCCCCCTTCGGTCACAACCGCTATTGAGATTCCGCCTGACGGTGGAAGGGAGCACGACGATGGACACCCGAATCACCCAACGCCCCGCTTTCCGGCTGGCCGGCCACGCGACGCGCGTGCCGCTCGTCCACGAAGGCGTCAACCCGCATATCCAAGCTCACATCGCCGCCTTGCCCGCCGCGGAGCACGCGAGGCTCAAGGAGCTCAGCAGCACCGAACCGGGGGGCCTCCTGCAGGTGAGCGCAGATGTGGACCCCGACTACACCGAAGGCAGAGAACTCACGTATCTGCACGGCGTCGCCGTCGAGGCAGGCGCCGACATCCCCGAGGATCTGGATGTCATCGCTGTGGATGCCGGCTCGTGGGCCGTCTTCCGCACCACCGGCCCTTATCCTGCCGCATTACAAGAGACGTGGGCGGCCACGGCGACCCAATGGTTCCCGTCGAATCCGTGGCGGCTCCGACCCGGCCCGTCCATCGTGGCTGTGCTCGACCGGTCGCCCGACTTCCAGACGGCCACCTGCGAGCTGTGGCTGCCGGTAGAGCGCCAGACCGCGGACGACGCGACCGTCTAGGCGTCGGCGGTGAGCCGGTCGAGCTTGGCCTGCAGCACGCGTCGCTGCGGTTCGTTCACCGTGAGGGCGATCGCCGCTTCGAAAGCGGCGCGCGCCTCGGCACCCCGACCGAGCTGGGCGAGGAGCTCTCCGCGCACGCTCGGTAGGAGCGCGGATCCGCGCAGCTGCCCACCGGCATCCAGCTCATCGACGATACGGAGCGCCGTCGCCGGCCCCGTCGCCATGGAGACCGCCACCGCGCGGTTGAGATCGACGACGGGGCTCGGCGCCGTGCGCGCCAGCGCCTCATAGAGCACGACGATCGTGCCCCAGTCTGTCTCCTCGACGCGGGAGGCGATGCTGTGCTGTTCGGCGATCGCCGCCTGCAGGGCGTAGGCCCCGCGGCTCTTGCCCCGTGACCGCGCGAGCTCGTCTGCCCTCCGCAGGGCTGCCTTCCCGCGCGCGATCTGCGCATGATCCCAACGTCGCCGGTCCTGATCGGCGAGCAGGATCGCGTCACCCGACGCCGTCACTCGAGCCGCGAAGCGTGAGCGCTGGAACTCCATCAGAGCCACGAGGGCGTGCGCCTCAGGTTCGCGCGGCAGCAGCCCGCACAGCACACGGCCCAGGCGCAGCGCTTCATCGGCGAGATCGGCGCGGGTCCAGCGGTCTCCGGAGGTCGCGGCGTAGCCCTCGGTGAAGACCAGGTACACCACGCCCATCACACCACCCAGCCGTGGTCCCCACTCCGATGGATCGGGCGACTCGAACGGCACCCGGGCGGCAGCCAGCGTCTTCTTCGCACGGGTGATGCGCGCCTGCACCGTCGCGACGGGGACGAGCAGCATTCGAGCGATCTCGCCGGTCGTCAGGCCTCCCACCACCCGAAGCGTGAGCGCGATCTGCGATTCGCGCGAGAGAGCAGGGTGGCAGGCCGTGAAGATGAGCCGGAGCAGATCGTCTTCGATCGGCTCCCAGTCCTGCTCGACCGTCTCGCTGAGCTCCTGGGCGAGCGCGCGATGCCGCTCGTCGAGCCGTTCCCGACGGCGCCATGCGTCGATCGCCCGCCGCTTCGCGGTCGCTGTGAGCCAGGCGCCGGTGTTACGCGGGATGCCGGTGCTCCGCCACGACACGAGAGCCTCCGCGAGTGCTTCCTGCGCCACGTCCTCGGCCTGTGCGAAGTCGCCCGTCATCCGCGCCAGCGCCGCCACGATCCGGGGCCCTTCGATGCGCCACGCGGCCTCGACGGCACGGTCGACCGCGATCATCAGCTGCTCCGAAGCTCCTCGCGCCAGCCGGCCTCCTTCTTGATGTACTCGTTGTCGGCGTATGCAGCGAAGTCGCTCTCATCGGTCACGCGCCGCACCTCCAGCTTGTTGCCGGGCCCGAGGGGGCAGCGTCTGGCCCACTCGATCGCCTCTTCGGCGGTGGCCGTCTCGAGGATCCAGAATCCGTTGAACAGCTCATGCACCTCACCGTAAGGGCCGTCGCTGACAATCGGACCGTCCTCGGCGGTGAACTCGACCACGTACCCGGGCTCGGGTGCGAGGCCGTCGCCGCCGGCCATGACGCCCGCCTTCATAAGCTGCTCGTTGTATGCACCCATCGCGTTGATGACCTGTTCGAAGTCCATCTCGTTGTAGGCGTCGACCGCGTCCTGCGTGGTCCGCATGATCAGCATGTGCTTCATCGTCGTGTCTCCTGTTCGTATGACGACCGGCTCGGCCGCCGGGAGGCTGTGTGCTCTCCTCACTATGACGTCGAACGGCGCGGTGCGAAATCGACATCGGGGTCGAGCCTCGTCAAGTCAGCCGTGTCAGACGGAGCCGAGGCGCGTCCACCCTGGCGGGAGGGGGCCGTCCGATTCTGCGCGTGCGCGGTCGGCGGCTGCGGCCCATCCCTGCGCCGCCCCCTGCCCGTCGAACCCGCCGCGCGCGAGGCGGAGCCCCACGTCGTCATGATGCATGCGTGGTCCTCCGCCGCGCCTCGTCGACGCCCGCACGCTCCACGCGTCGTCGGCGAAGCCGCCTCCCCGGAAGACTCGGTAGTCGCGATAGCGGGCGGGATCCAGAAGGTCCCAGCACCACTCCCACACGTTCCCGAGCATGTCGAACAGCCCGTTGAGGTTGGGGAGCCTGCCTCCGACGTTCTGCGGCGTGCTGACTCCGTCCGCCGCCGTCCAGGCGACCTCGCGCAGCGGACCGTAGTGAGGTCCGGTGGAGCCCGCGCGGCACGCATACTCCCATTCCGCCTCGGTCGGGAGTCGGTAGCCGTCGGAACCGATGTGCCACGTGACGTCCTCGCCGTCGAACGAGTAGGCAGGCTCGAGACCTTCCCACTCGGATGCCGCGTTGCACACCCTCACGGCACGCAGCCAGGACACGTCCGTCGCCGGGCGTCGCGGGTGGGTTGCCGTCTCGCCCAGCAGCTCGGCCAGCAGCTCCTGCGTGACGGGGTACACGGCGATCTCGAAGGGCTCCAGCTCCACCGTGCGCCGCGCCTTCCGCCGTGCATCGTGGAGCTCCACCCGTCCTGCGGGCAGCTGTCGCAGTTCGATGTCGGTCATCGAGGGAACTCTACGCGGGTACCGTTGACAGGTGACCGTTCCCTCTGTCCTCCGCTCCCCCGGCGCCCGAGCATGGACCGTCTGGATGGTGGGTGCGGCGGCCTATGTCCTGGCAGTCGCGAACAGGTCGTCCCTGTCTGCGGTGGGCGTCGACGCTGCTCAGCGCTTCGACGCGGATGCCGCGACGCTCTCGCTGTTCGCTGTGGTCCAGCTCGCCGTCTACGGAGGCATGCAGATCCCCGTCGGCGTGCTGCTCGACCGGTACGGCGCGCGTCCGGTGATGACGGTCGGCATGGTGCTGATGGCCGTCGGCCAGCTGACGATGGCGTTCTCGCCGAGCGTCGGCGTCGCGATCCTCGCGAGACTCCTCCTTGGAGCAGGCGACGCGGCGATCTTCCCCGGAGTGCTGCGACTGGCCGCACTGTGGTTCCCCGCGCAACGCTCGCCGCTCATGGTCCAGGTCACCGGCATCCTCGGCCAGGCGGGGCAGCTGCTGGCCCTCATGCCGCTCGCGCTCCTCCTGCACGCCACCTCGTGGAGCATCGCGTTCGGAAGCATCGGCGGCCTGGGCATCCTGTTCGCCGTGCTCGTCTTCGTCCTCGTGCGCAACCGACCGCCCGAGATCGCCGCCGACGTGACCGTGAACACCGACACCGGCGCCGTGCAGGTGGTCACGTCGACGGTCGACACCGGCGTCGGCATCCGGGCTGCGTGGGCCCACCCCGGCACGCGCCTGGCCTTCTGGACGCATTTCACCTCCCCTTTCGCGGGGACGGCGTTCGTCCTCCTCTGGGGCATGCCGTTCCTGACCGCCGGTGAGGGCCTGTCTACGGCGGCCGCCGCGAGCGTCATCTCGGCGTATATCGTGATCGGCATGCTGGTGGGGCCGGTCATGGGCGAGGTCTCACGCCGCATCCCCCATCTGCGCTCGCGTGCACTCGTGCTGCCGTCCGTCGCCGCCCAGATCATCGCATGGTCGGCCGTCATCGCGTGGCCGGGTCCGGCGCCGCTCTGGCTGCTTTACGCGCTTGCTGTGACGCTGGGGCTCGGCGGCCCCGCCTCGCTCATCGCGTTCGATCACGCGCGCACGCACAACCCGGCGCATCGCCTGAGCACGGCCACCGGCGTCACCAACGCCGGCGGCTTCATCGCGGCACTGCTGGCGATCTTCATGATCGGTCTCGCACTCGACCTGCAGGGGGCGGGAACCCCCACGACCTACACGCTCGAGGCGTTCCGCCTCGCATTCCTCACGCAGCTCCCGCTGTGGCTGCTCGGTTGGACCTTCATCGCGATCGAGCGGCGGCGCACACGCATCCACATTGGGTGGGATGCGCCGCGCCGCCGTCGATGAACGCGTCGTCAGATGACGGTGCTGTCGCCTGAACTGCTCTGCTCAGTGCGCGTCACCCGCTCGCCTGCGACGGGGTCGCTGGTACGCGTCACGGACTCGGTCGAACGCCGGCGAAGCATCAGCACGATGCCGATGAGGAAGACCACGAGGCCTGCCCCCATCAGGATGTAGCCGATCATGTCGAGGTCGAGGAACTCGACATCGACGTTGACGGCGAAGACGAGGATCGCTCCGATGACGAAGAGGGCGATGCCTGCTCCGATGCTCATGTGGGCACTCCAATCGGTCGGTTGGTCCCAGCATCGCCTTCGACTGCCGTTCCGGCACCACCCTTGACAGGGCTCATACATCCGTGGTTGGCGCCCACGGCCTCAAAGACTGGGCGCGACCTCCACCCACGTCGGATGCTTCGGCTCACGACCGTCGCCCGATGACGTCCCCGTGAGACGGCGGCGCACCCAGGGCGCCAGATGCTCGCGCATGTACTGGCCACGCGCGAGGCGCACCGCATCCGGGAGCTCCGGCAGCGACCACCAGCCATCCGGCACACGCTCCCCGAGAGCGTCCAGCACGCGCGCGGCGACACGATGATGTCCGCGCGAGTTCATGTGGAGCCGATCCTCCGACCAGTACGACGGATGCGACAACTCAGCATCGGGCCAGTTCAAGGCGAGCACGACGTCCTCTCGGCTCTCCATGCGCTTCACGACGGCCGCCGAGAGCAGATCGCCTCGACGCTGGATGACCCGGCTGAGGGGCAGCTGGCCCGAAGGGTTCGCCCCCGACAGGAGGATCAGGGTGACACCCTCCTCGTCGCACCGTCTCAACACGTGACTGAACGCGTCGGCAATGTGCGAGATCGACGTGCGGGGTCGCAGCATGTCGTTGCCGCCGCCGTTGAAAGACAGATGCGTCGGGCGCAGGGCCAGTGCGCGCTCAAGCTGCTCCTCGACGATCGGCCACACGAGCTTTCCGCGGATGGCGAGGTTGGCGTACTCGATGGCTCCGCCGCGTGAGTCGGCCCATCCTTGGGCTGCCAGGTCGGCCCAGCCGCGCACGCGCCCGTCAGGCAGTTCGTCGCCGACACCTTCTGTGAAGGAGTCGCCGATCGCTACGAAACGCACGGATGCCATGGCCTCCAGCATAAGAGCGGCCGCCGCGGATGCGAGACGATCGCGGGCCGGTCAGCGGTCGTCGAGCGCGCGCCCGCGTGCTTCGACGAGACCCCACGCAGCCGCCGCCGAGACGGCGAAGAAGGCGGCGAAGACGACGAACAGCAGCGGTGGTCCGCCCAGAGCGAGCAGCGGGGGCACGCACAGCGGCGCCACGATCGACGCGATCCGGCCTACGCCAGCGCCCCACCCCGATCCGGTCGCCCGAAGCGACGTGGGATACAGCTCCGGGGTGACGGCGTACAAGGCGCCCCAGGCACCGAGGTTGAAGAACGACAGCGCCATCCCGGTGGCGAGGATCGCGCCCTCCCCCGAGGCTGTGCCGAAGAGCACTGCCGAAGCGGCCGAGCCGACGAGGAAGACCGACAGGGTCAGTCTGCGACCCCACACCTCGATGAGCCACGCCGCGACCGCATATCCCGGGAGCTGGGCGAGCGTGATGATGAGGGTGAATCCGAACGACCTGACGAGGTCGTATCCCTGCGCGACGAGGATGGTCGGGATCCAGATGAAGGCGCCGTAATAGGCGAAGTTCACACAGAACCAGACGACCCAGAGGCAGAGGGTGCGCACGCGGAACTCCCGACCCCACAGCGCTGTCAGACGCTCGCGCGATGATGTCGCCGCGGCGGCCGCGGTCGGCGCGCCATGGCGGCGGCGGCGGCCACCGTCTCCCAGCGACGCCGACGCCTCGAACGTCGCGACGACGTCGTCGGCCTGCTCGTGTCGGCCCTGCCTTTCAAGCCAGCGCGCCGATTCGGGGAGCGCCCATCGCACGACGAGGGCGTAAGCCGCCGGCACCGCGCCGATCGCGAATGCCCAGCGCCAGCCGTCGTCGCTCGTCGCGATCACGAAGTATCCGATCAGTGCCGCCACCGTCCACCCGACGGCCCAGAACGCCTCGAGAACCACGATCAGACGCCCCCGCATCCGCGCTGGCGCGAACTCGCTGACGTAGGTGCTGGCGACCGGCAGCTCGGCACCGAGCCCGAGCCCCACGAAGAACCTCAGCACGAGCAGCAGCACGAGCCCGCCCACCAGGGCGCTCGCACCCGTGGCGATTCCGTACACCAGCAGCGTCAGAGCGAAGACGGCGCGGCGACCGAGACGATCGGCAAGGAGACCGCCCACGCTCGCGCCGATGGCCATGCCGACGAACCCGGCTGACGCGATCCATGACGCCTGCTCCCCCGTGAGGCTCCACTGCGAGATCAGCGCGGTGATGACGAATGACACGAGGCCGACGTCCATCGCGTCCAGCGCCCAGCCCAGCCCCGAGCCGGTGAGCACGCGAAGGTGCCGGCGGGTGAAAGGCAGCGCGTCGAGGCGCGAGGAGACGTCGGAGACGCCGGCCGAGGGCGTGGGCGGCGATGCGACGGGACCCATGACGTCAATGCTACGGATGCACGACCCTGGCGGTCACTCCGCGAGGAGCTCGGCCACCCGCGGCGCGACCTCGGTGCCGTACAGCTCGATCGACTTCATCATCCGCGAGTGAGAGAGCGGGCCGTTCGAGTACTTGAGGTCGAAGCGGTCCGCACCGAGGGTTCGCACGGTGTCGGCGATCTTGCGAGCCACCCTTTCGGGCGAGCCCGCGTAGACGGAGCCCGCGGGCCCGACATCGTGCTGGAACTGCATCCGGCTGTACGGCGGCCAGCCGCGCTCGGCGCCGATCGCGTTTCGATTCACTTCGATGGCGGGATACAGCTCTTCCCAGGCCTGTTCATCAGTCTCAGCGATGTGACCGGGCGAGTGGATGCCGATCGGCAGCCGCCCGTGCCCGACTGATTCGGTCGATCGATGGAAGAGGTCTACGTAGGGGCGGAAGCGCGCCGGCTCACCGCCGATGATCGCGAGCATGAGTCCGTAGCCGTAACGGGCCGTGCGAACCACCGACTCCGGCGAGCCGCCCACGCCGACCCACGCCGTGAGTCCGTGCTCGGTCTTGGGGAAGACGTCGGCGTCCTTCAGCGCGGCCCGGGTGGTCCCCTGCCATGTGACGGGCCGCTCCTTCATGAGCTCGGCGAAGAGCCCCAGCTTCTCTTCGAAGAGCACCTCGTAATCGGACAGGTCGTACCCGAAGAGCGGGAAGGACTCGATGAACGAACCGCGACCCAGGATCACTTCCGCCCGGCCGTTCGAGACGGCGTCGAGCGTCGCGAACCTTTCGTACACGCGAACCGGGTCGTCACTCGAGAGCACGGTCACTGCCGTGCCGAGATGGATGTCCTTCGTGCGGGCGGCGGCTGCCGCGAGCACGATCTCGGGACTGGAGATCGCGAACTCGCGACGGTGGTGCTCCCCCACTCCGAAGAAGTGCAGGCCCACCTGATCGGCCAGCACCGCCTGCTCCACCGTGTTGCGAATCGTCTGCGCGTCGCTCAGGGGCGCCCCGTCATCTCCCCTCGTGACGTCGCCGAATGTGTCGAGTCCCAGTTGGACCGTGCTCATCGCTTCCGCCTTTCCGACGGTCATTTCATGCTGGCGAATGGAACACCTCGACGTCCGTGGTCATTCCCGGCCGGATGCCCGCGAGCGTAGCGTAGGGCCATGACGCTGTTCCGTGGGCGTCCGGACGCCGGAAAAGAGCTCGCCGCCGCGCTCGAGCACTGGCGCGGAGCGGATGCCGTGGTCGTGGGAATCGCACGCGGAGGTGTCCCCGTCGCGGCGGAGGTCTCGCGCGAACTGGGACTGCCGCTGTCGGCCATCGCCGTGCGCAAGCTGGGCGCGCCGGGCCACGAGGAGTACGCCCTCGGGGCGATCGCCGACGGCGTCCGCGTCGTCGTCGACGACGCGGTGAGACGCGAACGGGTCAGCGCCGCCGACCTCGCCGACGTCGAACGTGCGGAGCGCGTCGTGCTGGGCAGGCGCGAAGCGCTGCTTCGGGGCGCCGCATCGGTGACAGGGCGAGCGGCTGTCGTGGTCGACGACGGCATCGCGACCGGCGCGACAGCCCAGGCTGCCTGCCAGGCCGTGAGGGCGCGGGGCGCGACCCGCATCGTGCTCGCCACTCCAGTGGCGCCGGCGTCGTGGCGGCCCGACGAAGGCGTCGTCGACGAGTACGTGTGCCCGCATCGACAGCGGGAGTTCTGGGCTGTAGGCCAGTTCTACGCGGACTTCTCGCAGACGACCGACGCCGAGGTCGTGCGGCTTCTCAGCCGCGCCGACCCCGGCGTCGCGGAAAGGTGATCGCCGTCAGCCCTGTGCGAGTGCCATGCGGAGCGTGTCGAGGCCCACACCGCCGAGCCGCAAAGCGCGCATGTGGAAGCGCTTGATATCGAAGGAGTCGCCCTCACGGTCGGCTACGTCATCGCGGATCTGCTCCCAGATGCGCTGACCGACCTTGTAGGCGGGCGCCTGGCCCGGCCAGCCGAGGTAGCGGTTGACCTCGAACTGGATGAACTCGTCGGACATGTTGACGTTGCGTCGCATGAATTCCAGTGCGTAATCGGCGTCCCACGTGCCGGTGCCGTCGAGGCGCGGCTTCTTGAGGTGCACGCCGATGTCGAGCACGACGCGGGCCGCACGCATGCGCTGACCGTCGAGCATGCCGAGACGGTCGGCGGGATCGTCGAGGTAGCCGAGCTGCTCCATGAGGCGCTCGGCGTAGAGAGCCCACCCCTCCGCGTGGCCGCTGGATCCGGCCAGCAGACGGCGCCACGAGTTGAGCTCGGCCCGGTTGTACACCGCCTGCGCGATCTGCAGGTGGTGACCGGGAACGCCCTCGTGGTAGACGGTCGTCAGCTCACGCCACGTGTCGAAGGAGGTGACGCCCTCGGGAACCGACCACCACATGCGACCGGGACGCGAGAAGTCGTCGGTGGGTCCGGTGTAGTAGATGCCGCCTTCGTTCGTGGGCGCGATCATGCACTCGAGGCGCTTGATCGGCTCAGGGATGTCGAAGTGGGTCTTGCCGAGCTCCTCGACGGCACGGTCGCTGGTGGCCTGCATCCACTTCTGGAGGGCGTCGACGCCGTGCAGCTTGCGTGAGTCGTCGGACTCGAGGAACGCGACAGCCTCTTCGACAGTGGCGCCGGGCTTGATCTCTCGTGCGATCGCCTCCTGCTCGGCGACCATGCGCGCAAGCTCCTCGATGCCCCACTCGTAGGTCTCGTCGAGATCGATGACGGCGCCGAGGAACCGACGGGAGTGCAGCGCGTACAGTTCACGTCCGACGGCGTCCGCTTCGGCGGCGGCCGGAGCGAGCTCAGCGCTCAGGAACGACGCCAGCTCGTCGTAGGCGACGCGGGCGGCGTTGGCGTTGTCGGTCAGGTCGCGGGCCAGCGAAGCGGGCAGGCTCCCCTCGGATGGCGTCGCCTCCCCGGCGAATGTCGCGAAGAAGCCGTTGTCCGCCGTGTAGCGACCGATCTGGCCGACCACCTCGGTGACCTGCCGGCGCGCGGGGACCGTCCCCTGGTCGATGCCCATGCGAAGCGTCTCGATGTAGCCGCGGATGGCCTCCGGCACCGCCTTGAGGCGCGCGGAGACGACCGACCAGTCGTCGACCGTGTCGGTGGGCATCAGGTCGAACGTATTGCGGATCTCCTGCGCGGGAGACGCGATGACATTCACGTCGCGAAGGTGGGCGCCTGCCTCGTGCAGGTCGATCGCCAGCTGCAGGTCGTTGGCGAGGTCGGCCTTGGTGACGACGTCGACGTCGTCGACGGGCTCGGCCGCCTGAAGCGCGGCGAGGGCCGCCTTGGTGGCCTCGTGTGCTCGCTCCGCCCCTTCCGGAGACAGGTCGTCGAGGCGGTCGTTGTACTCGAACCGACCGATGTAGGTGGCAAGGCCGGGCGAGAGCTCCGCCGCGGTGTCGACCCAGCCGTCCGCGATCTCGTCGATCGGTGTCGGGGTGCGTGATGCGTCAGTCATTCTTCGAGCCTATCTCTCGGGTCATGCCCGTCAGTGTCCGGCCGCGTCCCAGTTCGGCCCGTGCCCGATCTGGACGTCGAGAGGCACGGACAGCTCGGCTGCATCGCCCATCCGGCTCCTGACGATCTGCTCCACGGCGTCCCACTCCCCCGTCGCGACCTCGACGACGAGCTCGTCGTGGATCTGGAGCAGCACACGAGACTCGAGTCGTTCGCGGAGGAACTCGTCGTGGATGCGGAACAGCGCGATCTTCATGATGTCTGCGGCGCTTCCCTGGATGGGAGCGTTGAGCGCCGCGCGCTCCGCGTTCTCGCGCAGGACACGGTTGGGGCTGTTGAGGTCGGGGAACGGTCGGCGGCGGCCGAAGATCGTCTCCGTGTAGCCGTCGATGCGCGCCTGGGCGACGGAGGATCGCAGGTAGTCGCGTACGGCGCCGAAGCGGGCGAAGTACTCGGTCATCAGCTGCTTCGCCTCGGACTGCTCAATGCGCAGCTGCTTGGACAGGCCGAAGGCGCTGAGGCCGTAGACCAGGCCGTACGACATCGCCTTCACCTTCGTGCGCATCGCGGGTGTGACGTCGGCGGGTGCGACGCCGAACACACGGGAGCCGACGAAGCGATGCAGATCTTCGCCGGAGTTGAACGCCTCGATGAGCCCGGCGTCTCCCGACAGGTGGGCCATGATGCGCATCTCGATCTGCGAGTAGTCGGCCGTGAGCAGCGTCTCGTAGCCCGCACCCACCTCGAAGGCGGCGCGGATGCGACGCGACTCCTCGGTGCGGATGGGGATGTTCTGCAGGTTCGGGTCGGTGCTCGAGAGGCGACCGGTCTGGCTTCCCGTCTGCAGGTAGGTGGTGTGGATGCGGCCGTCGGCGCCGATCGCCGCGTCGAGCGACTCGATGATCTGCCGCATCTTGGTGGCCTCGCGGTGCTGCAGGAGCAGATCCAGGAAGGGATGCGGATTGGTGTCCTGCAGGTCGGCGAGCACGGCGGCGTCCGTCGAGTAGCCGGTCTTCGTCTTGCGGGTCTTGGGCAGCTGCAGCTGATCGAACAGGACCTCCTGCAACTGCTTGGGAGAGCCGAGGTTCACCTCGCGGTCGATCTCGGCGTAGGCCAGCTGCGCGACGCTGTCGGCGCGCGCGCCGAGCTCCGCCGAGAACGCGGAGAGCAGTTCGTGCGAGACGGCGACCCCCGCCAGTTCCATGTCGGCCAGGGTGTCGAGCGTCGGCAGCTCGATGTCGGTGAGCACGGTCGCGACGGTGTCGGGCAGCTCCGCGCGCAGCGCCTCGCTGACCCGCAGGATGTACCAGGACAGCTGCCCCGGAGTGGCGCCCTCGGTCTCGGGCACGAGCTGCGTCGGGTCGGCTTCCGGAAGCCTCTCACCCAGATAGCGGTCGACGAGGTCGGCCAGACGCTTGTCGGGGAAGCTCGGACGCAGGAGCCACCCCGCCAGGATCGGATCGAACGAGAGGCCGCCCAGGCGAATGCCCACGCGACGCAGTGCCTTCACCTGCGGCTTCGCGTCGGCCAGGAGCTTCGGCGCGGCGCTCTCGAGCCACGGGCGCACGGCGTCAGCGACGGCGTCTGACCACGTCGCCTCCGCCGCGTCGTCCAGCGTCGCGAAGCCGATGCGCTGGGGCAGTCCGCCGCTCAGCGTGACGGTGACGCCGATGCCGCGCTCGGCGCTCTTTCCGGCCAGCCAGGCAGCGAGCCCCGTCGCGTCGAGCTCCGCGGCTACAGGCGCTTCCACCGCCGGCTCGTCGTGCGTCGGTGCATCGAGCTCGCCGGCCGCTTCGAACACCCGCGGGAGCAGGGTGCGGAACTCGAGCCGCGCGAAGATGTCGCGCACCGCTTGCGCATCGATCGGCTTGACCGCGAGATCGTCTGGGCGGACGGGAAGCTCCACATCGCACAGCAGGGCGTTGAGGGAGCGGTTGCGGCGCACGTCGTCGAGATGCTCACGCAGATTGCCGCCCACGACGCCCTTGATTTCGTCAGCGCGGGCGAGCAGCTCTTCGAGCGACCCGTACTGGGTCAGCCATTTGACCGCCGTCTTCTCGCCCACTTTGGGAACGCCCGGCAGGTTGTCGCTCGTCTCGCCCACCAGCGCCGCGATGTCGGGATATTTCTGCGGCGGCAGGCCGTACTTCTCGACGACGGCTTCCGGCGTGTAGCGCTTGAGCTGGGACACGCCCTGGACATTCGGGTAGAGCAGCGTGATGTCCTCGGTCACGAGCTGAATCGTGTCGCGGTCACCCGAGCACACCAGCACGCGGTAGCCCTGATCGGCGCCCTGCGTCGCCAGCGTCGCGAGGATGTCGTCGGCCTCGACCCCCTCCTGGGTGAGGACGGTGACGTTCATCGCGGCGAGGCACTCCTGCAGAAGCGGGATCTGACCCTTGAACTCGGCCGGCGACTCAGATCGGTTGGCCTTGTACTCGGCGTACTGCTCCGTGCGGAACGACTGACGCGAGGTGTCGAAGGCGACGGCGAGGTGAGTGGGCTTCTCGGCCTTGAGCAGGTTCACGAACATCGACAGGAAGCCGTAGATGCCGTTGGTGTGCTGCCCGTCCTTCGTCGAGAAGTTGTCGACCGGCAGTGCGAAGAAGGCACGGTACGCCAGCGAATGGCCGTCGACGACGAGAAGGGTAGGCTTTGCGGAGTCCGTCACCCTGCAAGCCTAGACGCGGGTGCGGACACCCGAACGGTCTCTGACGAAGGTGAGCGATGACGCCCGACCCCTCCTCCCCCGTTGTCGATGGTCTCGAATGGGCGGCGCGCCGCGGAATGGGCGCGCTCGCCGAGAAGATGGGCATGCAGTTCACGGAGTTCTCCGTCGAGCGCTCCGTCGCGACGATGCCTGTCGAGGGCAACACGCAGCCCGTAGGGCTCATGCACGGCGGCGCATACGTCGTGCTCGGAGAGTCACTGGGATCGATGGCCGCGAACCTGTGGGCGGGCCCCGACAAGCTCGCCGTGGGCGTCGACATCAACGCGACTCACACGCGCTCGGCGACCAGCGGAGTCGTCACAGGCGTATGCACACCCATCCATCTGGGACGCAGCATCACAGTGCACGAGATCGTCGTGACCGACGATCAGGGCCGTCGCTGCTCGACGATCCGCATCACGAACATGATCAAGGACCGGCCGACTTCCTGAGCGGCCGCGCCCGCGTACGCAGGCTCAGCCCTTCGTTGCCGGCTCAGCCCTTCTTCGGCGCGAGCTGCTCGATGATCGCTTTGGCGACGTCCTGCATCGTCAGGCGACGGTCCATGGACGCCTTCTGAATCCAGCGGAACGCCTCGGGCTCGCTCAAGCCCATCTTCTCGTTGAGGAGGCCCTTTGCTCGGTCGACGAGCTTGCGGGTCTCGAAACGCTCGACCATGTCGGCCACCTCTGCCTCGAGCGTGATGATCTGCTCGTAGCGGGCCAGCGCGATCTCGATCGCCGGGAGGAGGTCGTTGGGGGTGAACGGCTTCACCACGTACGCGAGGGCGCCAGCCTCGCTCGCACGCTCGACGAGCTCCTTCTGACTGAAGGCCGTGAGCAGGACCACGGGCGCGATGTGCGCCTTGCTCAGCTTCTCGGCCGCGCTGATGCCGTCGAGCACGGGCATCTTGACGTCCATGATGACGAGGTCGGGACGGAGCTCCGTGGCCAGCTGCACGGCCGTCTCGCCGTCCCCAGCCTCGCCGACGACGTCGAAGCCGTTGTCTCGGAGGATCTCGACGATGTCGAGGCGGATGAGCGACTCGTCCTCAGCGACGACGACGCGTCGCGGTGCGGAAGTCGTGCCGGTGGGGGTCTGTTCCTGCTCTGTCACCTGTCCATCTTAGAGCAGGTGTCCGCACGCACACGGCGGGCGCGGCGGGGAGCCTGCGGTATCGTCGAGGGGACGTGCGCCGGTGTGGCGGAATGGCAGACGCGACCGACTCAAACTCGGTTGCCCGAAAGGGCGTGTGGGTTCGACTCCCACCACCGGCACGACGCAGTACGGGCACGATGTGCGGCAGCCGTAGGGTGCGCTCGTGCGCGTGGAATGACGAAAGGGGACGACCCGAGAGTCATCCCCTTTCCGTGTCCGACGCGACGGCGGCCGACCGGGCCTACTTCTCGGCCTTGTAAATCGGCGCCTTGCCGTGCACCGCGTCGCCGATCTTGTGCACGCGGATGTCGTTCGTCGAGCCGATGATCCCGGGAGGAGAACCCGAGATCACGACGACCTTGTCGCCTTCAGCGGCGAGCTTCTTGCCGAGGAAGTACTCGTCGACCTGAAGGAACATCAGGTCGGTGTGGGCAACGTGCTCGACCAGGGACGACTGAACGCCCCACGTGAGAGCCATGCGGCGGCGGATCGCCGGGTCGACCGTGAAGGCCATCATCGGAATCTTCGGGCGCAGACGCGACATTCGGCGTGCAGTGTCGCCGGACTCGGTGAAGATGCAGACGTACTTCGCCTCGACGAACTCGGCTACCTCGTTGGCAGCCAGAGTGATGATGCCGCCCTGCGTGCGGGGACGGGTCGTGAACGGCTGGATCCGCTCGAGACCGTGCTCCTCGGTCGACTCGATGATGCGCGCCATCGTCTCGACGACGACGATCGGGTATCTGCCGACGCTCGTCTCACCCGAGAGCATCACGGCATCCGCGCCATCGAGCACCGCGTTGGCGACGTCACTCGTCTCGGCACGGGTCGGAACCGGGTTCTCCACCATCGACTCGAGCATCTGAGTGGCCACGATGACGGGCTTGGCCATGCGGCGGCACAGCTCGACAGCGCGCTTCTGCACGATCGGCACCGCTTCGAGCGGGAGCTCGACACCCAGGTCGCCACGGGCGACCATGATGCCGTCGAAGGCGTCGATGATCTCCTCGAGGCTGTCGACCGCCTGCGGCTTCTCGATCTTTGCGATGACGGGGACTCTGCGTCCCTCTTCGGCCATGATCTCGTGCACGCGGGTGACGTCCGCCGCGTTGCGCACGAACGACAGCGCGATGATGTCCGCGCCGGCCTTCAGACCCCAGCGGAGGTCGGCCTCGTCCTTCTCGGACAGCGCCGGCACGCTCACCGCGACGCCCGGGAGGTTGATGCCCTTGTTGTTGGACACCATGCCGGCGACGATGACACGGGTCGTGACGACGGGGCCGTCGACGCTCTCCACCTGAACCCGGACCTTGCCATCGTCGATCAGGAGGTAGTCGCCCGGCTTCACGTCGCCAGGGAGACCCTTGAAGGTCGTCGAGACGAGCTCCTTCGTTCCCGGCACGTCCTCGGTCGTGATCTTGAAGACGTCGCCGACAGCGAGCTCGTGCGGTCCGTCGGCGAAGCGGCCCAGGCGGATCTTCGGGCCCTGCAGATCGACCAGGATCGCGACCGCGCGGCCCGTGTCCTCGGCGGCCTTGCGCACGTTCGCGAAGCGCACTTCATGCTCTGCGTAGGAGCCGTGGCTGAGGTTCATGCGGGTCACATCGACACCGGCCTCGATGATCGCTCGGATCATCTCGTACGACTCGGTGGCGGGCCCCAGGGTTGCGACGATCTTCGCGCGTCTCACTGACTGACTCTCCGGTCTATGTCGGGTTTAGGAATTGAACTCAGCCTACGCCCACGCTCACGCGGGCTGCAGGCCGATGGCGACGTCGGTCGGACGCACCGGGGACGGCAGGTTGGTGCGGCCCATGAGGTACTCGTCGACAGCCGCCGCTGCGGCTCGGCCCTCGGCGATCGCCCACACGATGAGCGACTGCCCGCGACCGGCGTCGCCGGCGACGAACACGCCCGACGTGGTCGACTCGTAGTCGTCGCCGCGGTCGACGTTACCGCGCGAGGTGAACACCGTGCCGAGCTGCGACTCGAGCAGCTCGCGCTCCGGGCCCGTGAAGCCCATGGCGATCAGCACGAGGTCTGCCGGGATCTCACGCTCGGTACCGCTCTTGGGCACGCGGCGGCCGTCGGCGGCGTACTCCGTCTCCGCCACGCGCAGAGCGCGCACCTCGCCGGCTTCGTTGCCGAGGAACTCGACGGTCGAGGCCAGGTACGCCCGCTCGCCGCCCTCCTCGTGTGCGGACTGCACCTCGAACACGGTCGGCGTCATCGGCCACGGCTGGTGCTCGGGACGGTTCACCGGAGGCTGCTTGCCGATGGCGAGGTTGGTGACGCTCAGCGCACCCTGTCGGTGCGCCGTGCCGATGCAGTCCGCGCCCGTGTCGCCGCCGCCGATGACGATGACGTGCTTGCCTTCGGCGTGGATCTGGTGCGGCACCTGGTCGCCCGCCACAGCCTTGTTCGACTCTACGAGGTACTCCATGGCGAAGTGCACGCCGGCGAGGTCACGGCCGGGGATCGAGAGGTCGCGCGGCACGGTCGAGCCGGTCGCGATGACGACCGCGTCGTATCGAGCGCGCAGGTCAGCCCAGGAGATGTCCTTGCCGATCTCGACGCCCGCCCGGAAGCGCGTTCCCTCATCCTGCATCTGGCGAAGGCGCGACTCGAGGTGACGCTTCTCCATCTTGAAGTCCGGGATGCCGTAGCGAAGCAGCCCGCCGATGCGGTCGTCACGCTCGTACACCGCGACCGTGTGCCCCGCCCGGGTCAGCTGCTGCGCAGCGGCGAGACCCGCGGGGCCCGAGCCGACCACTGCGACCGTCTTGCCTGTCAGGCGTGCCGGGGGCTCCGGCTCCACCCATCCGTTCGCGAACGCGTCGTCGATCGTGCTGACCTCGATCTGCTTGATCGTGACAGCCGGCTGGTTGATTCCGAGCACACATGCGCTCTCGCACGGCGCGGGGCACAGGCGACCCGTGAACTCCGGGAAGTTGTTCGTCGCGTGAAGGCGCTCGATCGCCGCGCGTCCTTCGCCACGCCACATGAGGTCGTTCCACTCGGGAATGAGGTTCCCGAGCGGGCAGCCCTTGTGGCAGAACGGGATGCCGCAGTCCATGCATCGCCCGGCCTGGCGGCGGAGCACGGCCGAGTCACCCGGCTCGTACACCTCCTTCCAGTCCATGATGCGAACGGGAACGGGACGGCGCGGCGGGAGCTCGCGCTCGGTGGTCTTGAGGAAGCCCTTGGGGTCAGCCACCGGTCACCTCCAGGATGCGGGTCCAGACGACGTCGCCGTCAGGGTCGAGTCCCTGCTCGGCCGCCTCCTGGCGGGTCTGCAGCACCGCGGCGTAGTCGCGCGGCAGGACACGGACGAAGTTCGAGATCTCGTTGTCGAAATCGTCCAGGAGAGCGGCGGCGAGCTTGGAGTCCGTCTCGGCGACGTGCTGTGCCAGCAGGTCACGGAGCATCTCGGCGTCGCCGGCCCCGAGTTCGAGAAGCTCGAGTTCACCGCTCTGCAGCGCCTCGCGGTTCACGAGACTGCGATCAAGCCTGTAGACGTACGCGGTGCCGCCCGACATTCCGGCGCCGAGGTTGCGACCCGTCTTGCCGAGGATGACCGCGAGGCCACCCGTCATGTACTCGAGCGCGTGGTCGCCCACGCCCTCCACCACAGCGGTGGCGCCCGAGTTGCGGACGAGGAAGCGCTCACCCACGACGCCGCTGAGGAACATCGTCCCCTGCGTGGCGCCGTAGCCGATCACGTTCCCGGCGATGACGTTCTGCGATGCGTCGAACGTCGCGCCGCGGGGCGGACGGACGACGATCTGACCGCCCGAAAGGCCCTTGCCCACGTAGTCGTTCGAGTCGCCCTCGAGTCGCAGTGTGATGCCCGCGGGGAGGAACGCGCCGAACGACTGACCTGCCGAGCCTGTGAGGTTCACGACGATCGAGCCCGACGGCAGACCGTTCGCGCCGTGCGCCAGCGTCACCCGGTTGCCGAGCATCGTGCCGACGGCGCGCTCCGTGTTGCGGATAGGCAGGTCGATCGTCACATGGCCGCCGTGCGCGATCACGTCCTGCGCGCGCTCGATGAGCTTCACGTCGAAGTGCTGGTCGAGTTCGTGGTCCTGCGGACGCATTGCGCGGCGCGGGACGTCCGGCGCGAACGCCGGGCCCTCGAGGATCGGCGTGAGGTCGAGGCCGCTGGCCTTCCAGTGCTCCACGGCGCCGTTGACGTCCAAGAGCTCGTTGTGGCCGATCGCCTCGTCGAGAGAGCGGAAGCCCAGCTCGGCCAGGTACTCGCGCACCTCCTGCGCGATGAACTCCATGAAGTTCACGACGAACTCGGGCTTGCCCGTGAAGCGCTCGCGAAGCACGGGGTTCTGTGTCGCCACGCCCACCGGGCAGGTGTCGAGGTGGCAGACGCGCATCATGATGCAGCCTTCGACCACAAGCGCCGTCGTCGCGAACCCGAACTCCTCCGCGCCAAGAAGCGCAGCGATGATGACGTCGCGACCGGTCTTGAGCTGTCCGTCGGCCTGCACGACCACACGATCGCGCATGTCGTTGAGCATGAGCGTCTGCTGCGTCTCGGCGAGACCGAGCTCCCACGGCGTGCCGGCATGCTTGAGCGAGTTGAGCGGGCTGGCTCCGGTGCCGCCGTCGTGACCGGAAACCAGGATGACGTCGGCCAGCGCCTTGGCTGTGCCAGCCGCGACCGCGCCGATGCCCGACTGGCTCACCAGCTTGACGTGGACGCGGGCCTTCGGGTTGGCGCGCTTCAGGTCGAAGATCAGCTGCTTGAGGTCTTCGATCGAGTAGATGTCGTGATGCGGCGGCGGCGAGATGAGGCCGACGCCGGGCGTGCCGCCACGCGTGCGGGCGATCCACGGGTACACCTTCGCCGGCGGCAGCTGACCGCCCTCGCCGGGCTTGGCGCCCTGCGCGAGTTTGATCTGGATGTCGTCGGCGTGCGTCAGATACATGCTTGTGACGCCGAAGCGGCCCGAGGCGACCTGCTTGATCGCGCTGCGACGCTCGGGATCGAGCAGTCGCTCGAGGTCCTCGCCGCCCTCACCGGTGTTCGACTTCGCACCGAGTCGGTTCATCGCGACGGCGAGGGTCTCGTGGGCTTCCTTCGAGATCGAGCCGTAGCTCATCGCTCCCGTCGAGAAGCGCTTCACGATCGACGACACCGGTTCGACCTCGTCGATCGGCACCGGCGGGCGCTCCCCTGCCTTCAGCTTGAACAGGCCGCGGAGCGTCTTCAGCTCCTCCGCCTGTTCGTCGACGAGCTTGGTGTACTCACGGAAGATGTCGTAGCGGCGTGTGCGCGTCGAGTGCTGGAGCCGGAACACCGTGTCGGGGTTGAAGAGGTGCGGGGCACCGTCGCGGCGCCACTGGTACTCGCCACCGGTCCAGAGCCGCTCGTGGGCCCGCGCCGCGCTGTCCTCCGGGTAGGCATAGTCGTGGCGCGCCTGGTTCTCGGCGGCGATCTCGGCGATGCCGATGCCGCCCAGCTTCGTCTCAGTGCCCGTGAAGTAGCGGTCGACGAACTCCTGGGAGAGACCGACGGCCTCGAACACCTGAGCGCCCGCGTACGACGACACCGTCGAGATGCCCATCTTGGACATGATCTTCAGGACGCCCTTGCCGAGCGCATAGATCAGGTTCTTGACGGCCTTCTCGGGTGCGATGCCGGTGATGAAGCCGGCGCGGACGAGGTATTCGACCGTCTCCATCGCAAGGTAGGGGTTGACCGCGGACGCACCGTAGCCGATGAGGGTCGCGACGTGGTGCACCTCGCGCACATCGCCCGCCTCGACCACGAGGCCCACCTTCATGCGGTTCTCCCGACGGATGAGGTGGTGGTGGACCGCTGACACCATGAGCAGCGACGGGATCGGCACCAGGTCCTTGTTCGAGTCGCGATCGCTCAGGATGATGAACTCCGCGCCGGATGCGATCGCGGCGTCCACCTCGCCACACATCTCGTCGAGACGCTCCTCGAGCGCGTGCGGCCCCTTGTCGAAGTGGTACAGACCCCGAATGATGACCGAACGACGGCCCGGAAGCGTCTTGTCGACGTTCTGAAGCTTGGCCAGCTCGTCGTTGTCGATGACCGGGAAGTCCAGCGTGATGGCGCGTGTGTGGTCGGGACCCCAGTCGAGGAGATTGCGCTCAGGGCCGAGGCCCATCGACAGCGACGTGACGACCTCCTCGCGGATCGAGTCGAGCGGCGGGTTGGTGACCTGCGCGAACTGCTGCGTGAAGTAGTCGAACAGCAGGCGGGGCCGCTTGCTGAGCACGGCGACGGGCGTGTCGGATCCCATGGCGCCCAGCGGCTCCGCACCGGTCTGGCCCATCGGCGTGAGGAGGATGCGGACCTCCTCCTCCGTGTACCCGAAGGTGCGCTGGCGACGCGTGATCGACGCGATGGGGTGCACGATGTGCTCGCGCTCCGGGAGGTCCTTCAGGCGCACGCGTCCGGCATCCAGCCATTCCTGCCACGGGTGCAGGTGCGCGAGCTCCGACTTGACCTCTTCATCCTCGATGATGCGGCCCTGGGCCGTGTCGACGACGAACATGCGGCCAGGGCGCAGGCGTCCGCGGCGCTTGATGCGCTCCGGCTCGAAGTCGAGCACGCCCGTTTCCGAGCCGATGACGACAAGGCCGTCCGTCGTCTCGGTCCAGCGCCCGGGTCGCAGCCCGTTGCGGTCGAGGGTCGCGCCTACGAGCGTGCCATCCGTGAAGATCAGCGCGGCGGGGCCGTCCCACGGCTCCATCTGCATCGCGTGGTACTCGTAGAACGCACGCAGGTCGGGGTCGATGTCGGCCTGTTTCTCGTAAGCCTCGGGCACCATCATCATGATCGCGTGCGGAAGGCTGCGGCCCGTCAAGGTGAGCAGCTCCAGCACCTCGTCGAACGACGCCGAGTCGCTTGCGCCGTCGGTGCAGATGGGGAGCAGCGGGCGGATGTCGCCGAGCAGCTCCGACTCCAGCTGCGACTGGCGCGCCCGCATCCAGTTGCGATTGGCGCCGACCGTGTTGATCTCGCCGTTGTGGGCGAGCATGCGCAGAGGTTGCGCGAGCGGCCACGACGGGAAGGTGTTGGTCGAGTAGCGCGAGTGGACGACTGCCAGCTCGCTCGCGAAGCGCTCGTCCTGCAGGTCGGGGTAGAACGGCTCCAGCTGGAGGGTCGTGACCATGCCCTTGTAGCCGATCGTACGGCTGGAGAGCGAGACGAAGTATGCACCGTGCTCATGCTGCGCGCGCTTGCGCAGGCGGTAGACGCGACGGTCGAGCTCGATGCCCGACAGCGCAGGGCTGTCGCCGACCGCGGGGTGCGAGACGAAGAGCTGCTCGAAGGCGGGCCGGGCAGCGAACGCGAGCTTGCCGAGGTGCTCCTCGACCGTGGGCACGGCACGCCAGCCGAGCACGGTGAGCCCTTCGCTCGCGGCGAGCTCTTCGATCTTGTTCTTGAGCAGGGCACGCTGGTCGCCGTCGATCGGCAGGAACGCCATGCCGGCCGCGTACTCGCCGACCGGAGGCAGATCGAAGTCGACGACCGCGCGGAAGAAGTCGTCGGGCATCTGCGTGAGGATGCCGGCTCCGTCGCCCGTGCCAGCGTCGGAGCCGATGGCGCCGCGGTGCTCGAGGTTGCGCAGCGCCGTGAGCGCGAGCTCGACGACGTCATGCCCGGCAGTGCCGCGGAGCGTCGCGACCATGGCCAGGCCGCACGCATCCTTCTCGAACGCAGGGTTGTACATGCCCTGCTTCGCCGGGAATCCGGTCGAAGAGCGGGTCATGGTGTCTTCATGACGGGGGCTCGAAGGCATACCAACCGTCCTCACTTGATGCTCAACGGGGACGTCGTCGGCCCTGCGGTTGTGTCTTACGGGGTGACTGGGCTTGTGGCTGAGTCTTCGATCGCTTCGGGCTCGGTGGGTGCGCTGATGTCCACGAAGTCGTCGGTGTCATGCGATTGTACAACCCCCTCGGGGCTCCACTCGCGTCCGGGGACGTACGGCGAGGGCTCGAGACCCGGGTGTCGGCGCTTCTGCACGAGCAGGATGACCAGGCCGACCACGACCCCGAAGATCGCAGACCAGACGTTGGTGCGCAGGCCCAGGATCACCTCACTCGGGTCGATGCGGATGGACTCCCACACGATGCGACCCGCCGAATACCAGATCAGATACAGCGCGAACAGCCGGCCCCACTGCAGCCGGAGACGCTTGCCCGCCCACAGCAGCACGATCACACCGACCGTGTTCCAGATGACTTCATAGAGGAACGTGGGGTGGAACAGCGTGCCCTCCGGGAGACCGACCGGCCACGCCGCGTTGGGGTAGTCGATCTCGAGGCCCCACGGAAGGTCGGTCGGCAGGCCGAAGAGCTCCTGGTTGAACCAGTTGCCGAAGCGGCCCATCGCCTGCGCGAGGAGAAGGCCAGGGGCGAGGGCATCGGCAAAGGTCCAGAAGCGGACGCCAGTCCACCTGCAGCCGAGCCAGGCACCGATCGCGCCGCCGATGAGGGCGCCGTAGATCGCGATGCCGCCCTCCCAGATGCGGAACACGGCCCAGAAGTCGGCGCCCTCGCCGAAGTAGAACCCAGGGTGGGTGACCACGTGGAAGATCCGCGCGCCGATGATCGCCAGCGGCACAGCCAGCAGCGAGATGTCGATGACGACCCATGGCTCTGCCCCGCGCTTCGTGAGGCGGTGGTTGGTCATCAGCGCGGCGACGACGATGCCGGCGAGGATGCACAGAGCATAGAAGTGGATCGTCAGCGGACCGACCGTGAACGAGCTGAGGTCAGGACTCGGGATGCTCAGAGGGCTCAGTGTGGTCGCTGCGGCGGCAGGGGTGTGAGAAAGCACGAAGGAGAGTCTACTTGGGGCGCGCGCCGCCTCACGTCCGCCGCGGCGTGGGCGGCCGCGACGGTCAGCGGGATGTGCCGGCGGTGAGCCGGCGCACCTCGGCGGCGAGACCGTCGAGACCGCCGTCGCGGAGCGCCCGGACGAGTGCCGTGCCGACGATCGCGCCGTCCGCGTACTCCAGGACGCCGCCGACCTGCTCGGCCGTCGAGATGCCGATGCCCACGCATGCGTTGTCGACTCCGATCGCGCGGAGGCGAGCCACCAGCGTGCGGGCGGCGGCATCCAGTTCGGCGCGTTCACCCGTGATTCCCATCGTGGAGACGGTGTACACGAAGCCGGTCGACTCCCGCACGATCATCTCGAGGCGCTCGTCGGTGGAGGTCGGGGCGGCGAGGAAGACGCGGTCGAGGCCCGTGCGCTTCGACGCGGCGATCCACTCACCGGCCGACTCCGGAGTGATGTCGGGTGTGATGAGCCCCGCTCCCCCGGCCGCCAGCAGGTCGTCGGCGTAACGGTCGACGCCATACTGCAGCACAGGGTTCCAGTACGTCATGACGAGTACTGGGACGTCGACGCGCGACGAGATCGCACGCACGGCGGTGAAGGTGTCGCGAAGTCGGAATCCGCCCGCGAGGGCCGCCTGCGTGGCTTCCTGGATGACTGTGCCGTCCATGACGGGGTCGGAGTATGGCGGGCCGAGCTCAAGGATGTCGGCGCCGTTCTCCGCGAGGGTCACCGCGGCGTCGATGCTGGTCTGCAGGTCGGGGAATCCCAGCGGCAGGTAGCCGACGAAGGCGCCGCGCCCGCTGGCGCGCGCCGACTCGATGGCTGCGGCGACCCGGCTCACAGCTCCGTCCCTTCGCCCTTGGCCTCCGGAATGTCGGCAGGCGTGTCGACCGGATCGGCGCCCTCGTCGTACAGGCCGAACCACTTCGCGGCCGTGTCCATGTCCTTGTCGCCGCGGCCCGATAGGCTCACCGCGATGATCGCGTCGGGACCGAGTTCGCGTCCGAGGCGCAGGGCTCCGGCGAGGGCGTGGGCGGACTCGATCGCAGGGATGATGCCCTCGGTCCGCGAAAGGAGACGCAGGGCGTCCATGGCCTCGGCATCGGTCGCGGGGATGTACTCCGCGCGACCGATGTCGGCGAGCCAGGCGTGCTCCGGGCCGACGCCCGGGTAGTCCAGCCCCGCGGAGATGGAGTGCGACTCGATCGTCTGACCGTCCTCGTCCTGCAGCACGTACGTCTTCGCACCGTGCAGGACGCCCGGGCGGCCACGCTCGATGGACGCAGCATGACGTTCGGTCTCGACGCCGTCGCCAGCGGCCTCGACGCCGTAGAGTTTGACGCCCTCGTCATCGAGGAACGCATCGAACATGCCGATGGCATTCGATCCGCCTCCGACACAGGCGACGACCGCGTCGGGCAGACGACCCGTCTCGTCGAGAAGCTGCTGGCGCGCCTCTTCGCTGATGATCTTCTGGAAGTCACGAACCATCGCGGGGAAAGGGTGGGGCCCGGCCGCAGTGCCGAAGATGTAGTTGGTCGTCTCGACCGAGGCGACCCAGTCGCGATACGCGTCGTTGATGGCGTCCTTCAATGTGCGCGACCCCGTTGTGACGGGCACCACCTCCGCGCCGAGAAGACGCATGCGGGCGACGTTGAGCGCCTGGCGCTTCGTGTCGACCTCCCCCATGTAGATGGTGCAGTCGAATCCGAAGAGGGCGGCGGCGGTGGCGGTGGCGACTCCATGCTGACCGGCGCCGGTCTCGGCGATGACCCGAGTCTTTCCGAGGCGCTTGGTGAGCAGCGCCTGCCCGATCACATTGTTGATCTTGTGCGAGCCGGTGTGGTTGAGGTCTTCCCGCTTCAGGAAGATCCGCGCTCCACCGGCGTGCTCGGCGAAATGCGGCACCTCGGTGAGCGCCGACGGACGGCCGGCATACGTGTGCAGCAGTCGCCGAAACTCCTCGTCGAAGGCGGGGTCGGCCTTGGCCGCCTCGTATTCGGCGGTCAGCTCGTCGATCGCAGCGATGAGCGACTCGGGCATGTAGCGCCCGCCGAACTCGCCGAAGAACGGGCCGTGGGCATCGCGCAGGCTCATGCGCCGGCCTCCAGGAATGCGTGCAGGGTGCGGACAGGGTCGTTGGTCACCAGCGCCTCGCCGATCAGGACGACGTCGGCTCCCGCGGCGCGGTAGTGGGCGACGTCCTCGGGCGCGAGGACCGCCGACTCGGCGATCTTCACGGCATCCGCCGGAAGGTGCTCTGCCAGGCAGCCGAAGAGATCGCGGTCGAGTCGGAACGTGGTCAGGTCGCGCGCGTTGACGCCGACGAGCTTTGCGCCGATGTCGGCCGCACGGTGGACCTCGTCGAGGGAGTGCGTCTCGACCAGAGGCGTCATGCCGAGCTGGACGATGAGGTCGTGGAGCTCGCGCAGTAGCGGCTGCTCGAGCGCCGCAACGATGAGCAGCACGAGGTCGGCGCCCGCCGCTCGCGCCTCGAGCACCTGGTACGGCGTGGCGATGAAGTCCTTGCGGAGAACGGGCAGCGAGACGCGCCCCTTGACCGCCTCCAGATCGGCGAGGCTGCCCTTGAACCTCCGCTGCTCCGTGAGCACGGAGATCGCGGAAGCACCGCCTTCTTCATACCGTGCGGCCTGCAGCGCGGGGTCGGGGATGTCCGCGAGGTCGCCGCGCGAGGGACTCGCGCGCTTGACCTCCGCGATGATCTTGACGCGTTCGGACGGTGCGAGTGCGGCGAGGGCGTCGAGAGCGGGAGCTTGAGCGAGAGCCAGGCGCTCGACGACGGCGAGCGGCCGATCGACGGCACGTGCCTCGGCATCCTCCACCGCGCCGGCCGTCAGGTCGGCCAGCATGTCAGTGCTGCTTCGGCGAGTACTTGGGGCCGTTGACGCCGTAACCGGCCTTGGCCATGGCCCAGCCCACGATCAGTCCCACGACGAGGAGAGCCGCCGACGCCCAGACGAGTGCGGGCAGGTCGAGGAAGAAGAACAGCGTGCCCAGCGAGACGGCGACGAGCATGATCACGACGGCCGTCCAGGCGGCAGGCGAGTGTCCGTGGCCGGGGTCGTCGATGGCGTTGCTCATGATTCTCCTTCGCGTGCGGGATCGCTGTGGCCAGTCTAGCGGGACGCGGCGGGCGGTCTGGCATCCGGCGCCTCCGTCACGCGGGGACGACGGCGGTCAAGCCGTCGGATCGTCGCCCCGCGTGAGATCGTCCCACGAGTCGATCGCATCGTGCGGACGCGAACCCGCGCGGGCATCGACCGCGGCGTCGGTGCGGAAGCGACGACCGGTGCCCTGCCAGCGATGCGCAGTCGCGATGGTGAGCACGCCGCCGAGCACGACGAGGGCGGATGCCGCCACCGTCAGAACCGGCCAGGGCGTCGAAGCGATGTGGGAGACGAGCGACGCGACCGTGTCCGCCCCTGACAGTCCGGTCTTCTCGGTCACAGCCGCCGCGACCGCATCCACGGGCCGGTCCGACGCGATGCGCCAGGCCCCTGTGCCGAGCGCCGCGCCGATGCCCAGTGCCAGCACGCTGAACAGGTAGCGCAGCGGACGTCCGACGATCGTCAGAGCCAGGGCGAGCGCAAGCGCTGCGAGGCTCAATGGGGCGAGCAGCGCCAGCGCATCGGCGCCAGCGACGTGCAGAGGCTCGGCTGCGACGTCGACCAGCGTGACGTCGAGCCACGTCTGCGTCGAGCCGATGAGCGAGACAGCGCCGCCGGCGAGAATCGCCAGCACGCTGAGGGAGCGCAGCCTCCTGGTCATGCCGTCTGGGGCCCGACGACCGGATGCAGGTCGTCGGCGTCGAAGCACGTGCGGTCGCCCGTGTGGCAGGCGGCGCCCACCTGGTCGACCGTGATGAGCAGAGTGTCGCCGTCACAGTCGAGGCGCGCGCCCTTCACGACCTGGATGTGGCCAGAGGTGTCGCCCTTGCGCCAGTACTCCTGACGCGAGCGCGACCAGAAGGTCACTCGCCCGGTCGTGAGCGTGCGTCGCAGCGCTTCCGGGTCCATCCAGCCGAGCATGAGCACCTCACGAGTGTCGTGCTGCTGGATGATCGCCGGAGCGAGCCCGTCGGCGGTGAAGGCGACGCGCTGCAGAATGCCGTCGACGTCAGGGATGGCGGTCATGTGCGAACCTCGATTCCCTCGGCCACGAGGGCGTGTTTGACGTCTCCGATCGTCAGCTGACCGGAATGGAAGACGGACGCCGCGAGCACTGCGTCGGCGCCGGCGTGGACGGCGGGCGCGAAGTGCTCCGGTGCGCCCGCGCCCCCCGACGCGATGACGGGCACCGACGAGATCTCCCGCATGCGCGACACGAGTTCGAGGTCGAAACCGTCACGCGTGCCGTCGGCGTCGATCGAGTTGACGAGCAGCTCTCCGACGCCGCGCTCGATCGCCTCGCGGGCCCACTCGAGGGCGTCCAGGGTCGTCAGAGCACGCCCGCCGTGTGTCGTGACGACGAAGCCGGACGGCGTCGGCGGCGCGCCCTCAGGCACGCGCTTGACGTCGAGCGAGAGCACGAGCACCTGTGAGCCGAAGCGGTCCGCGATCTCGCCGATCAAGTCGGGCCGGGCGATCGCCGCGGAGTTCACGCCGACTTTGTCCGCGCCCACTCCCAGCAGACGGGCCACGTCGTCGTTCGAGCGCACTCCCCCGCCCACCGTCAACGGGATGAAGACCTCCTCGGCCGTCCTGCGAACGACGTCGTAGGTGGTCGAGCGGTCGTCGACCGTCGCGGTGACGTCGAGGAAGGTGAGCTCATCCGCGCCCTGCTCGAAGTACTGACGCGCGAGGGCGACCGGGTCGCCCATCTCTCGAAGATTCTCGAAGTTGACGCCCTTGACCACCTTGCCGTCCTTGACGTCGAGGCAGGGGATCACCCGGCATACGAGCGACATGTCACAGCCTCGCGTTGTGGATCGGCGTCACGAGGATGGCGCGTGCTCCAATCGCGTAGAGCGCGTCCATCACCTGGTTGACGCTCTTGCGCGGGCTCATCACGCGCACCGCAACCCACGCGGGGTCGCGCAGTGGCGAGATCGTGGGCGACTCGATTCCCGGGGTCAGTGCGACCGCCTGGTCGACCAGATCGGCAGGAAGGTCGTAGTCGATGAGCACGTACTGTCGCGCGACGAGCACACCGCGAAGACGCCGCAGCAGGATGTCGGTGCCCTCCGCTTCGACCGGCGCGCCGATGAGCACGGCCTCCGATTCGAGCAGCACAGGGCCGAAGATCTCCAGCCCTGCCTGCTTGAGGGTCGTCCCCGTCGAGACGACGTCGGCCACCGCGTCGGCGACGCCGAGGCCCACGGCCGACTCCACGGCGCCGTCGAGCGGCACAAGGTCCACCGCGACGCCATGCGCGTCGAGGTAGGCGTCGACCAGTCCCGGATAGGCGGTCGCGACGCGCAGACCCTGAAGGTCGGAGAGCTCGGAGAAGCGTCCGGGAGGGCCGGCGAAGCGGAAGGTAGAGCCGCCGAACCCGAGCTTCTCGATCTCGCGGGCTCCCGGCATCCGGGCGTCGAGGAGCAGATCACGACCCGTGATGCCCACGTCGAGAGCGCCCGACCCCACGTACGTAGCGATGTCCTTCGGACGCAGATAGAAGAACTCGACGTCGTTGACCGGATCGATGACGTGGAGGTCCTTGGGGTCGCGACGGCCGGTGTACCCGGCCTCGCTCAGCAGCTCGCTCGCCGTCTCGGCGAGGGATCCCTTGTTCGGCACAGCGATTCGCAGCATGGTGCAGGGCTTTCGGTATGAGAGATGGACGGCGTGGGGCGAGCTCAGAGATGTCGGTAGACGTCTTCGAGCGTGAGGCCCTTCGCGATCATGAGCACCTGCAGGTGGTACAGCAGCTGCGAGATCTCCTCGGCTGCCTCGTCGTCGGACTGGAACTCCGCGGCCATCCACACTTCGGCGGCCTCCTCGACGATCTTCTTGCCGATCGCATGCACGCCGCGGTCCAGCTGCGCGACCGTTCCCGAATTCTCGGGACGGCTCGCCGCGATCGCGGTCAGCTCGTCGAACAGGGCATCGAAGGTCTTCACCCCATAAGGCTACCGGCCCTCGGTGGCGCCGAGTGCCGCGGACGAGGCGGGCGGCCGCGCGCGGCCGCGTCAGTGCCGATGCGCAGCGGCCGCTCCTGCGCGGAGGGCGGCGATCGCCTGGGCGGGGTCGTCGGCGCCGAAGACGGCCGATCCCGCGACGAAGGTGTCGGCGCCCGCAGCCGCGGCCTGTGCGATGGTCGACTCCGAGATGCCGCCGTCGACCTGCAGCCACACCTGCGAGCCGCGGCGGCGCGCCTCGTCGTGCAGCCGGGCGAGCTTGGGCATCTGGTCGGCCATGAAGGACTGGCCCCCGAAGCCGGGCTCGACCGTCATGACCAGGATCTGGTCGAACTCGTCGAGGATGTCGTAAAGGCCCTCGACGGGAGTCGCGGGCTTGACGGCGACCCCCGCGCGAGAGCCGATCTCGCGCAGGCGACGAGCGAGCTTCACCGGCTCGGCCGACGCCTCGAGATGGAACGTGACAGACGCTGCGCCGAGCTCCGCATAGCCGGGGCCCCATCGGTCGACGTCCGAGATCATGAGGTGGACGTCCAGCGGCACGGGACTGGTCGCCTGGATGCGCTCGACCATCTGCGGGCCGAAGGTGAGATTCGGCACGAAGTGGTTGTCCATCACGTCGACGTGGACGAAATCGGCGGTCGCGATGCGGGCGAGCTCCGACTGCATGTTCACGAAGTCTGCGGCCAGGATGCTGGGATTGATGCGGATGTCGCTGGTCACGGCACCCACCCTACTGGCGGAGGCGCCGCGCCCCGTCATCGGCGGCGCAGGAGCGATATGGACATCGCATCCGTGCCATGGCGGTGCGGCCACAGCTGCGCGCGGCCAGAACCGTCCTTCGGCACGGGCAGGTCGATGTCGCCGACGGCGACGGATGCCACGACGGCGCGTGCGTCGATCTCCTCGATGGCGTCGCCGAACTCACGTCGCGCGTCGGCGATGATCGCCGCTGTCTCCCCCAGGTGCGGCGAGCACGTGACGTAGGCGACGATGCCGCCCGGACGGAGAGCCTCGACCGCCGCGCGGAGGAGCTCTCCCTGCAGATGGGCGAGCTCCGGAACGTCCGCGGCCGACTTGCGCCACCGCGCCTCAGGGCGCCGTCGCAGAGCGCCGAGACCCGTGCACGGCGCGTCGACCAGGATGCGGTCGTAGCGGCCCTTGCCGGCACGACTGCGGCCGTCCTCCTCTGAGACGGGGACGTTCACCGGCACGCCGGACACCGAGTCGCGGACGAGACCCGCCCGTGCCGGCGACACCTCGTTGGCTTCCAATCGCGCGCCCGCGGCAAGAGCCTCGGCAGCCAGCACGGCGGTCTTGCCTCCCGGCCCCGCGCACAGGTCGAGCCAGAGCTCGCCCTCACGGACGTCGGCAGCGCGAGTGAGGGCGAGTGCCGCCAGCTGCGAGCCTTCGTCCTGGACGCGGATGCGGCCGGCAGCGCGCTCGACGACGCGGGCCGGGTCGCCCCCACCGAGACGGAAGCCGATGGGCGAATAGGGCGTCGGCTCGGCGCCCTCCGGGATGACCGCAAGCTCCGGGAGTGCCGTCATCGTCACGCCGGGCGCATCGTTGTCGGCCGCGAGGAGCTGCTCCAGCTCATCGGCTCGTCCTTCAGCGGCAAGTGCGCGCCGGAAGGCGCGGATGACCCACACCGGGTGCGCATGGCGCAGCGCGAGACGCTCGTCGTCGGAACGGGCCACCTCGTCGAGCCGGGCCATCCACTCATCGCTGGTGCGCTCCGACACCCGCCGAAGGACCGCATTCGCAAAACGCGACGCGCCGGCGCCCGATGCCTTGCGCACCTGTCGCACCGTCTCGTTGACTGCGGCGTGCGCGGGCACCCGCATGGAGACCAGCTGATGGACGCCCAGCCGGAGCGCATCGAGCACCGGCGGGTCGATGCGCTCGACCTGCCTGCCCGCAGCGTCGGCGATGATCGCGTCGTAGGTGCCGAGGCGCCGGAGCGTGCCGTACGTGAGCTCCGTCGCGAGTCCCGCATCCGGCCCGCTGAGACCGGCACGGGTGATCTCGCGCGGGAGCAGCAGGTTGGCGTAGGCGTCGGACTCACCGACAGCCCGAAGCGTGTCGTACGCGACCCACCGCGGCGAGCTCACGACCGCTCCCCCACTGCGTCGATCTCGAGCTCGTCGACGTGCAGACCGCGCCACCAGTCGGCCGCGCCCATCGCGCCCTTGCCTGCAGGCTGCACTGTTGTGAGCACCACCGTGCCGTCGCCTGTGCCGGCGTGAACCTCCCTGCCGACCAAGCGCACGCGGCGAGGCGGCAGGTCGGCGCCTTCGCCGCGCCGAGCCGCCAGCACCTTGAGACGCTGCCCGCCGATCATGGCGTAGGCCCCCGGCTCAGGAGTCGTTCCCCGGAACCGATCGAGCACGGCATCCGCGGGCAGGGCGAAGTCGAGCAGCCCGTCGCCGATCGTGAGCTTCGGCGCGAACGTCGGCTTCCCTGTCTGTGGCACCGCTGCCGCTGTGCCGTCGGCGATCGCGTCGACGACGGTGGTCAGCAGACCCGCGCCTCTCTCGGCGAGGGCCGCCAGCACGTCACCGGCGGTCGTCTCCTCCGGCACGTCGTAGCGGATCTCCCCGTACACGTCGCCCGCGTCCAGCTCGGGCACGAGTCGGAACACCGCGGCCCCGGTCGTGCGGTCTCCCGCGATGAGCGCGTGCTGCACTGGCGCGGCGCCGCGCCATCTCGGGAGGAGTGAGAAGTGGAGGTTGACCCACCCGTGCCGCGGAGCGGACAGCAGCGGCTCCCGCACAAGTCCCCCGTATGCGACGATGACGCCGAGATCCGGCCGCAGCTCTTCTATCGCCGCGGTCGCCTCGGCATCCAGCCGATCCGCTTTGATCACCGTGATGCCGAGCGACTCGGCCGCAGCCGCGACGGGCGACGGCGTCAGCACGCGCTTGCGGCCCACCGGGGCGTCGCGCCGCGTCACGACGCCGACCACCTCGTGGCGCGAGTGAGCGAGCGCCTCGAGCGACGGAACGGCGGGCGCCGGAGTCCCGGCGAAGACGATGCGCATGGAACTCCTCACAGATCGAGCTCGGGCACGTCGAGCCGCACCCTGAGTGTAGTCCGGGGCGCAGTCGGCTTCTGCTCCGCGCGACCGCGAGCAGCGGCGCGGCGGCCCTTGAGCGCCTCGGCGATCACCGAGGCGCGCAGGGAGTCGGCGACGGGCTTTCCAAGCGCGTACTCGAAACGAACGAGCGCACGGACCACCTCATCACCCGTCGGCACGGGGCCGAGGACCGCAGTGTCGGCCAGTCCCGGGACATCGGCCCGCAGCTGCGCGAGCGCCGCCGACACGGCCGTCGTCGTCCCCTCCACAGCGGCGACGCGGACGACAGGCGGCATATGGAGCGGGGCGCGCGCCGCGAGCTCACTCCGCGCGTAGGCGGCCTGCGTCCAGGTGGCCAGTGCCCGCGCGACCGGCCCGGTGACTCCGACGAGATGCACGGGCGCTCCCGGCGCGGCCAGCGCCGCGGCATTGGACCACCAGCGCAGACACGCCTCCCCGATCCGCAGCTGCTCCGCCAACAGCATCTTGTCGCCGTCGAGCAGCAGCACCGCCCGGTAGCCGCCCGGCACGAAGGGCTCTGCACCACGGGTGGCGATCACGAGCGCCGGCCGGGCATCGAGCTCGGTCACCTGGTGCGTGCCGTCGGAGACCACGACGCGGGTGTTCGGGAAGGCGCGGCCGAGTTCGTCGGCGGTGCGTTCGCTCCCTGACGACGCCATGCGCAGCCGTGGGGACGAGCAGTTCGTGCAGGTCCAGCGCGGAAGGGTGCGTCCGCACCACGCGCAGTCGGGAGCGGCGCCCGGACGTTTCGCATGCAGCGGCCCCCCGCAGTGGGGACAGCGAGCGGGCGTGCGGCAGTCAGCGCACACCAGCACAGGCGCGTACCCCGGGCGCGACACCTGTACCAGGACGGGGCCGTGCTGGAGGGCCTCGCGGGCGGCGGCGAAGGCGGCCGACGGCACGCGCTGTCCTCTCCCCTCCGCCTCCTGTGTGCCTGACAGGACGACACGAGGGCTCTCGCGCCGTGCGGCGTGAACCTCTCGCACCCATCCGAGCTGCACGAGGCGCTCGACGTCCGTGGTGCGTGTGTGGCCCGCGAACACCAGCGCAGAGCCTTCCTGCTCCTGTCGGACGAGGGCCGCGTCGCGCGCGTGGACCCCGGGCGAGAGAGGCTCGGCCAGAAGCGGATCGCCGTCGTCCCAGATGACCACGAGACCCACGTCGTGTGCCGGCGCGTACACCGTCGAGCGGTTGCCGACCACGATGCAGGGCACCGGATGCAGCAGCCGCAGGTAGGTCGCATAACGCTCCGGCCCCGACCGCCGCGCATCGTCACGAATCACTGCCTCGTCGGGCACCCGGCCTGCCAGCGCGCCAAGCAGCTGGCTCTGATCTCGATGATCGGGCAGAACGACGATCGCACTTCGGCCGTTCGAGAGCGTCTCGACCGCCATCGCCGCGACCACCTCGGCCCACGCTCCCCACGCGACCCCTTCGTTCGCCACCGGGCGAGGCGGCGCGTCGATCGCCAGGCGCTCTCCCGTCGCGATCGCCTCGGACAGTCCAGGGAACGCCGAGAGGATGCCGTCGGCCCACTCGTTCGATCGTGCATCGACCTCGGGCGTGCATGGTGCAGCCGCGGCGAGCCACGCCTTCTCGGCGCGCACCATGCGCTTCGGGATCGCCAGCCGCAGGATGTCGCCGGCCGACCCGGCGGCCCGGTCGGCGGCGCGGCGAGCCAGCCGGTACAGCGAATCGGGCAGCACCGCAACGGGTGACACCAGGCTGTCGACGTCGGACAGCGGTCGCTCCGGAGGCTCTGTCTGCAGGACCTCGACGACGTAGCCCTCAACCATGCGCCCTGCGGTGCGCAGGGGCACCTTCACCCGCACCCCGGGAACCACGCCATCCAGGTCCGAGGGCACGGCGTAGTCGAAAGGCCGGTCGAGCTGCGGAAGCGGTGAGTCGACCAGGACGCGGGCGACGGTGATCACGGCCGGTCAGAGACCTGCGGCGATGCGGAGTTCCTCGGCTCGGTCGGTGCGCTCCCACGTGAAATCGGAGAGCTCACGCCCGAAGTGGCCGTAGGCGGCGGTCTGCGCGTAGATCGGGCGCAGCAGGTCGAGCCGGTCGATGATCGCCTGCGGACGCAGGTCGAACACCTCGCGGATGGCCGACGTGATCGTCTCGTCGGACACGTGACCTGTGCCGAAGGTCTCGACATACAGCCCCACGGGCGCGGCACGCCCGATGGCGTAGGCCACCTGCACCTCGAGCCGGTCGGCGAGCCCTGCGGCGACGGCGTTCTTGGCGACCCAGCGCATGGCATATGCGGCCGAGCGGTCGACTTTCGACGGGTCCTTCCCGCTGAACGCGCCACCGCCGTGACGTGCGGCTCCGCCGTAGGTGTCGATGATGATCTTGCGGCCGGTGAGTCCGGCGTCGCCCTTGGGTCCCCCCGTGACGAACGGACCCGCCGGGTTGATGACGTACTCGACGTCCGAGATGTCGAGACCGGTCTGCTCGATGACCGGATCGATCACTTCCGCCCGTACCGCCGCGCGCAGCGCCGCGAGTGAGATGTCGGGCTGATGCTGCGTCGAGACGACGACGGTCTCGATCGTGCGCGGCGTGTGGCCGTCGTAGCCGAGCGTGACCTGCGTCTTGCCATCGGGACGCAGGAACGGGAGTGCCCCGGTGCGGCGGGTCTCGGTGAGGCGCTCGGCGATGCGGTGCGCCGTCCAGATGGCCATCGGCATGAGCTGCGGCGTCTCATTCGTCGCGTAGCCGAACATGATGCCCTGGTCGCCGGCGCCGAGCGCGTCGACCGGGTCGACGGATCCCTCTTCCCGGTGCTCGATCGCATTGTCCACGCCGGCCGCGATGTCACTCGACTGCTCTCCGATCGACACCGTGACGCCGCAGGAGTCGCCGTCGAAGCCCGTCTCGCTCGACGTGTATCCGATGCGGTTGACGACGCCGCGGACGATGCCGGGGATGTCGACATACCCTTCCGTGCGCACCTCGCCCGCCACGTGAACGAGTCCCGTCGTGACGAGCGTCTCGACGGCGACGCGGCTCCCGGGGTCGACGGTCAGCAGCGCGTCGAGCACGCTGTCGGAGATCTGGTCGCAGATCTTGTCGGGGTGCCCCTCGGTGACGGACTCGGAGGTGAACAGGCGCAGCTGAGTCATCGGTGCTCCAGACGACGGACGGAAGAGGGGGCGAAGACCATCATGCCCGCGTCCCCCGACATGACGGGAGACGCGGGCACGCGAACGCCATACGGCGTAAAGAGGTCAGTCGATCGAGCGCAGGCGCAGCTTGTCCTCGTGGATCTCGTGCAGCGCGATCGTAAGCGGCTTGTCCTCGACGGTCGAGTCGACGAGCGGGCCGACGTTGTCGAAGAGGTTTCCCTCGTGAAGGTCGGAGTAGTAGTCGTTGATCTGGCGCGCACGCTTGGATGCGTAGATCACGAGCTGGTACTTCGAGTCCACCTTCTCGAGCAGAGCGTCGATGGGCGGGTCGATGATTCCCTGGTCACGGTTGACCATGCTGGACCTCCTGGGTCTCGAGGGCGTTGGAAAGACGTGGGCGCGGTGCTCATGCTGCGAGTGCACCACGGCATCCGACCATTCTACAGGCCGCAGCTCATTCCTGTGCGAGCGCGGCGATCTCGGCGGCCGCCCGAGCCACGTCGTCGTTGACGACGTGGTGGTCGAACTCTCCCTGTGAGGCGAGCTCGACGCGCGCCGTCTTGAGCCGGCGCGCGCGCTCCTCCGCGTCTTCCGTGCCGCGGCCGACGAGGCGGTTCACCAGCTCGTCCCAGCTGGGCGGGAGGAGGAAGACAAGGTTCGCATCGGGGGCGGCCGCGCGCACCTGTCGGGCGCCCTGCAAGTCGATCTCGAGCAGTACCGTGCGGCCTGCAGCCAGCGCCTCGTCGATGGGTGCACGGGGCGTCCCGTATCGGTGCTTGTTGTGGACCGTCGCCCACTCCAGCAGCTCGCCGTCGGCGATGAGCCGGTCGAACTCGGCGTCGTCGACGAAGTAGTAGTGCTCTCCTTCGACTTCCCCCGGTCGGGGCGCGCGGGTCGTCGCCGACACCGACAGCAGGATCTCGGGGTGGTGTTCTTTGATATGGGCGGCCACGGTGCCCTTGCCGACGGCAGTCGGTCCGGCGAGCACGATCAGGCGACTCCGCCCGTCGCGCGGCCGAGGCTCGGGCCATCGTCGGTCCAAGAACTCCTGCAGGGCGATGCGCTGGCGGGCGCCGAGGCCGCCCAGGCGCTTGACCGGGGAGATCTCCAGCTCGGCCAGGATGCGGTCGCGCTTGCCCTCGCCGATCGCGGGGAGGGCGGTGAGGAAGTCGGTGATGCGCATCGCACCCGCGGCCGAGTCGGGCTTCGCGAGCGCGCGCCGCAGCAGCTCCTGCGGCGTGATCACGCGCGTGCTGACGTCGCGCTTGAGTGAGGCGCGTTCCTGACGGGCGGCGACCGCGCGGCGCGACGCCGCGACGCGGTCGACCTCGGGGGGACGGCGGGCGTCAGGCATGACGACCTTCCTGCAGTTCGAGATTGTGAGCGTCGATGGCGGCGACGAGACCGTCGGGCCCATGACGGAGGATGCTGCGGCTCGCGCTGGCGAGAACCTGTCGTGACCGCGCGCCGAACAGCGTGCGGAGGTCGCCCAGGCGCGCCCCCTGGGCGCCGAAGCCCGGAGCGAGGATCGGCGCGGGGGGCTCGATCACGTCGGGAAGCGCGTATGCCGCCGCGTCGACGGTCGCGCCGATGACGAAGCCGACGTCACCGAACGGCCCCTCGGACTCGCGGTTGAACGCTGTCACCTCGGCGATGACGCCTGCTGCCACCGTGGGCACCGGGTCGGTCGTGACGGAGGCCGGAACGAGCGCCCGCTGCACAGACGCGCCTTCGGGATTGCTCGTCGCCGCCAGCACGAAGACGCCCTTGCCGCCATTGCGCGCGAGGTCGAACGTCGATCGGAGCGCTCCCACCCCGAGGTAGGGGCTCACGGTGACCGCGTCGGCCTCCAGCGGCGCACCGGGAGTCAGCCACGCGGCCGCGTACGCGTCCATGGTCGTTCCGATGTCGCCGCGCTTCGCGTCGGCGAGCACGAGGAGTCCGGCCTCGCGTGCTGCTGCCACGACGTCTTCGAGCGCCGCGAAACCGCGCGACCCGTAGCGCTCGAAGAAGGCGACCTGCGGCTTGACGATCGCGACCCGTCCTGCCGCGGCCTCGACGACGCGCAGGCCGAAGCTCCGCACGCCGTCCGCACTGCGGCTCAGGCCCCAGTCGTCGAGCAGAGTCTCGTGGGGGTCGATCCCCACGCACAGCTGGCCGCGCTCGCCGGTGGCGCGATGCAGCCGTGTGCCGAATCCGCTCACGCCGTCACCTTCCGGTCATCGGCGTACTCCTGCAGGCTGCGCACGGTGAAGCCCTCTCGGAGGACGGGCAGCGCGCTCACAGCGGCGCCCAGCACGGCCATCGTCGTGAACAGCGCCTTGTCGCCGGCCACCGCCGCTGCGCGGATCTCGTAGCCGTCGGCGCGCGCGATGCCGCCCGACGGTGTGTTCACCACGATGTCGATCTCGCCGGCGTTGATCAGGTCGACGATGTTTCGGCGGCCGGTGTCCTGCGCGTCGGAGTACTTGCCGACGACCTCGACGCGGATGCCGTTGCGCGCGAGGATCTCGGCGGTGCCCTCGGTCGCCGTCAGCCGGAATCCGAGCTCCTGCAGACGGTGGGCCGGCAGGATGACGGCGCGCTTGTCGTCGTCCGCCACCGAGAGGAACACCGTTCCCGACGTGGGCATGCCGCCGTACGCCGCCGCCTGACTCTTGGCGAATGCCGTCGGGAAGTCGCGATCGATGCCCATGACCTCTCCCGTCGAGCGCATCTCAGGGCCGAGCACCGAGTCGACCGTGTGGCCGTCGGCGGTGCGGAAGCGCTTGAAGGGCAGCACGGCCTCCTTGACGGCCACCGGAGCGTCGAGCGGGACGCGCGAGCCGTCCTGCTCGGGCAGGAGCCCCTCGGCCTTCAGCTCGGCGATGGAGGCGCCCGCCATGATGCGGCTGGCGGCCTTCGCGAGCGGCATGCCGAGCGCCTTCGACACGAACGGCACCGTCCGCGACGCGCGCGGATTCGCCTCGATGACGTAGAGCACACCGGCCGAGACGGCGAACTGCACGTTCAGCAGCCCGCGCACGCCGACGCCCTCCGCGATCGCGAGGGTCGCGACGCGCACGCGGTCGATCTCGTTACGGCCGAGCGACACAGGCGGCAGCGTGCAGCTGGAGTCGCCCGAGTGGATGCCGGCCTCCTCGAGGTGCTCCATGACGCCGCCGATGTAGAGCTCGTCGCCGTCATACAGCGCGTCGACGTCGATCTCGATCGCGTCGTCGAGGAACCGGTCGACCAGGAGCGGCGCACCCTCCCCGATGATCGCCTGATCCGCGATGCGGGCGAAGTAGTCGTGCAGGCTTGGGGTGTCGTACACGATCTCCATGCCACGGCCGCCGAGCACGAAGCTCGGACGCACCAGCACCGGGTAGCCGATCTCCTCGGCGATGCGGACAGCGCCCTCCTCATCGATCGCCGTGCCGTTGCGCGGCGCGACGAGACCGGCGCGGTCGAGCAGGCGCGAGAACAGCTCTCGTTCCTCGGCGAGGTCGATGGCCGAGGGCTTCGTGCCGAGGATCGTGTAGCCGGCCGCCTCGATGCCCTTCGCGAGGCCGAGCGGCGTCTGACCGCCCAGCTGGCAGATGACGCCGAGGATCTCCCCGGACTGCGCCTCCGCGTGCAGCACCTCGAGGACGTCTTCGAGCGTGAGGGGCTCGAAGTACAGGCGGTCGCTCGTGTCGTAATCGGTAGAGACCGTCTCGGGATTGCAGTTGATCATGACGGTCTCGAAACCGGCGTCCGACAGCGCGAACGATGCGTGGACGCACGAGTAGTCGAACTCGACGCCCTGACCGATGCGGTTGGGGCCCGAGCCGATGATGACGACCTTCGTGCGGTCAGAGGGCGTGACCTCGGTCTCGAAGTCATACGACGAATAGTGGTACGGCGTCAGCGCCGGGAACTCGCCTGCGCACGTGTCCACCGTCTTGAACACGGGACGCAGGCCCAGCGCATGGCGGCGCGCACGGGCCTCGGCCTCCGACATCCCGCGCAGCTGCGCGATCTGCGTGTCGCTGAAGCCGTGCTCCTTCGCGACCCGCAGCGTGTCGGCATCGAGGTCGGCGGCCGTGCGGACGAACTCCGCGACCTCGTTGATGAGCGCGATCTGGTCGAGGAACCAGGGGTCGATCTTGGTCGCCTCGAAGGCCTGCTCGATCGTGGCGCCCTTGCGCATCGCCTGCTGGAGCACGACGATGCGGCCGTCGGTCGGCGTCTTGGCGATCTCCAGCAGCTCCTCGACCGAACGCTCCTCGTCGCCCCAGTGGAAGCTGGAGCCGCGCTTCTCGAGCGAACGGAGCGCCTTCTGCAGAGCCGTCGCGTAGTTGCGGCCGATCGCCATGGCCTCGCCGACCGACTTCATGGTCGTCGTGAGTGTGGTGTCGGCGTTCGGGAACTTCTCGAAGTTGAATCGAGGCACCTTGACCACGATGTAGTCGAGCGTCGGCTCGAAGCTCGCCGGCGTGACCTTCGTGATGTCGTTGGGGATCTCGTCGAGGCGGTAGCCGATGGCGAGCTTGGCGGCGATCTTCGCGATCGGGAAGCCCGTCGCCTTCGACGCCAGCGCCGACGAGCGCGAGACGCGCGGGTTCATCTCGATGACGATGATGCGGCCGGTCGCCGGGTCGACGGCGAACTGGATGTTGCAGCCGCCCGTGTCCACACCCACGGCGCGGATGATGTCGATGCCGATGTCGCGCAGCTTCTGGTACTCGCGGTCCGTCAGCGTGAGCGCCGGCGCCACGGTGATCGAGTCGCCCGTGTGGACGCCGACGGGGTCGACGTTCTCGATGGAGCAGACGACGACCGTGTTGTCGGCCGTGTCGCGCATGAGCTCGAGCTCGTACTCCTTCCAGCCGAGGATCGACTCCTCGAGGAGCACCTCGGTCGTCGGCGAGTCGCGAAGGCCCGCCCCGGCGATGCGGCGCAGGTCGTCCTCGTCGTATGCGAAGCCGGAGCCCAGCCCGCCCATCGTGAACGACGGACGCACCACGAGCGGGTAGCCGAGCTCCTCGGCCGCCTCGAGGACCTCGTCCATCGTGTGGGCGATGCGCGACTTGGCGACGTCGGCGCCCGCGTCGAGCACGAGCTGCTTGAAGATCTGGCGGTCCTCGCCCTTCTGGATCGCCTCGACCTTGGCGCCGATCAGCTCGACGTCGTACTTGGCCAGGATGCCCTGCTCGTGCAGGGCCATCGCCGCGTTGAGAGCCGTCTGTCCGCCGAGGGTGGGCAGGATCGCGTCGGGCTTCTCCTTCGCGATGATCGTCTCGATGACTGCGGGCGTGATCGGCTCGATGTAGGTCGCGTCGGCGAAGTCGGGGTCGGTCATGATGGTCGCCGGGTTGGAGTTGACCAGGATGACGCGCACGCCCTCCTCGCGCAGGACCCGACAGGCCTGCGTGCCGGAGTAGTCGAACTCGCACGCCTGACCGATGACGATCGGGCCGGACCCGATGACGAGGACGCTCTTGATGTCGTCGCGCTTAGGCATTCTTGGTGTTCTCCAGGTTCGCGACGACGAGGTCACGGAAACGGTCAAAGAGGTAGTTGGCGTCGTGGGGCCCGGCGGCCGCCTCCGGGTGGTACTGCACCGAGAAGGCGGGGATGTCGAGCGCGCGGAGTCCCTCGACGACGTTGTCGTTGAGGCCGACGTGGCTCACTTCGACGCGCCCGTAGCCGTGCGGGCTTTCCACGGTGCCCTCGACGGGCGCGTCGACCGCGAAGCCGTGGTTGTGCGCCGTGATCTCGACGCGGCCGGTGGCCTTGTCGAGCACCGGCTGGTTGATGCCGCGGTGCCCGAAGGGCAGCTTGTAGGTGCCGAAGCCGAGGGCGCGCCCCAGCAGCTGGTTGCCGAAGCAGATGCCGAAGAACGGCAGGCGGTCGTCGAGCACGGCGCGCAGCAGCTCGACGTGGTCGTCGGATGCCGCGGGGTCGCCGGGGCCGTTGGAGTAGAACACCGCGACCGGCTCGATAGCGCGGATCTGCTCGATCGTGACGCTCTGCGGCAGGACGTGGACGTCGAAGCCGCGTGCGGCCAGGTTGTCGACCGTCGCCTGCTTCACGCCGAGGTCGAGCACTGCCAGGTTGCCGATCCGTTCGACGCCCGCGGGGGCGCGTGTGACCTCGGCGGCGGTCACCGACACCTCGGCGGACAGGTTCTGTCCGGCCATCTGCGGCGCCTCGCGCACGATGCGCAGCTGCTCCTCCGGATCGAGCGCCGCCGCTTCACCCGAGAAGATGCCGCCGCGCATGCTGCCGGCCGAGCGGAGGATGCGCGTGACCGCACGGGTGTCGATGCCGCTGATGCCGACGATCCCGTCGCGCGTGAGGGCTTCGTCGAGCGACTCCTCGGCGCGCCAGTTGGAGACCACGCGCGAAGGATCGCGCACGATGTAGCCGGCGACCCAGACGCGACGCGACTCAGGGTCTTCGTCGTTCATGCCGGTGTTGCCGATGTGCGGTGCCGTCTGCAGCACGATCTGGCCCGCGTAGGAGGGGTCGGTGAGCGTCTCCTGGTAACCGGTCATGCCGGTCGAGAAGACGACCTCGCCGAGAGTCGTGCCGCGTGCGCCGTATGCGCGTCCGCGGTGGCGCGTGCCGTCTTCGAGGACGAGGACGGCGGGGTCGAGCGCCGGTGAGAAGGAGGGGGTGGTCATGCGTCGGTTCCCGTCGGGGTGGTCGAAGTCTGTGCGGAGAGTGTGGAGGACACGGCGTCGACGATGGCGCGCGCCGTGGTGTCCTGCGGCCGGAAGTACGAGTCGACGATCGTGTCAGCGTCGATGCGCCAGTCGATCCGGGCGAGTCCGCCCTTCTCGACGACGCGGTCGATCGTGACGGTCGCGCGTTCGGCGGTCATGATCGACGCCGTGTCGATGAACAGGCGGCGCCGACCGGGCAGGTCGAGTGCGATGCCGTGGTCGGTGACGACGCCGTCGACGCGCGAGCGGAACGCGAGGCCGTCGATCGCGAGACGCTCGAGCGGTTCGTCGTGCCGGGTCGTGGCGACGTAGAACCCGGTGAAGCGCAGGACGACCTCGGCGTCTGCCGGGACATCGCCCACCGGCGCCACGAGCGCGGCGTCGCGGCGCGCTCGTCGTCGCCACGACCAGACGCCGAGGCCGAGCAGCATGGCCGTGAACGCGACGAGGATGAGCAGGGCGATTTCACGGGTCATGAGGCGACCTCCCGTCGCGATGCCGGCGCCTCGACGACGGCGCCGTCGACGACCGTGGCGGTGCCGCGGAAGAACGTCCACCGCACCTCTCCCGGGAGCTCGCGGCCGAGGTAGGGCGAGTTGACGCTGCGCCCGCGCAGGTCGTCGCGTGTGAACGCGCGCACCGGCGACGGGTCGTACAGCGTGAGCGAGGCCGGGGCGCCGGCGACCAGACCGGTGCCGGCATCCGACAGCCGCCCGATGCGCGCCGGCGCCGCCGACATGACACGGGCGACGTCGTCCCATCCGAGCATCCCGGTGTCGACGACGGCCTGCTGCACGACGCGCAGTGCCGACTCGAGCCCGAGCATGCCGTTGGCCGCGGCCTGCCACTCGCACGACTTGGCTTCGGCGGGGTGTGGCGCATGGTCGGTCGCGACGATGTCGATCGTGCCGTCGGCGAGGCCTCCGCGCACCGCCTGCACGTCTTCGTCGCGACGCAGCGGCGGGTTGACCTTGTAGCGCGCGTCGTAGCCCCGCACGAGCTCCTCCGTAAGGAGCAGATGATGCGGGGTCACCTCGGCCGTCACGTTCACACCGCGGCGCTTGGCCCAGCGGATGATGTCGACGGATCCGGCCGTCGAGAGGTGACACACGTGCAGCCGTGATCCGACGTGCTCGGCGAGCAGGATGTCGCGCGCGATGATCGACTCTTCGGCGACGGCGGGCCAGCCTGCCAGACCGAGCTCGGCCGACACGGTGCCCTCGTTCATCTGCGCGCCTTCGGTGAGCCGAGGATCCTGTGCGTGCTGGGCGACGACGCCGTCGAACGCCTTCACGTACTCGAGCGCACGTCGCATGATGAGCGGATCGAACACGCAGAAGCCGTCGTCACTGAAGACGCGCACGCGCGCACGGGAGGAGGCCATCGCCCCGAGCTCCGCGAGCCGCTCGCCCTTCTGCCCGACCGTGACGGCCCCGATCGGCTGCACGTGGACGTACCCGGCCGCCTCGCCGAGCGCGAGCTCCTGCTCGACCACACCGGCGGTGTCGGCGACCGGCGAAGTGTTCGGCATCGCGAAGACCGTCGTGTATCCGCCGGCCGCGGCCGCCCGCGATCCGGTCAGGATCGTCTCCGAGGCCTCGTAGCCGGGTTCGCGGAGGTGAGTGTGCAGATCGACCAGTCCGGGAAGAGCGATGAGGCCGTCGGCGTCGACGACGGCGGCGCCCGCGCGGTGGAGCCCGGCGCCGACTTCTTGGATGACGCCGTCTGCGATCACGATGTCGGCGGGGTCGCCGCCCTGGATGCGCGCGCCCTTGATGAGGATCGTCTCGTGCGCGCTCGTGCGGGTGCTCATCGGACGTTCTCCTCGGTCTCGTCGGCACGCTCCCCTGCCAGCAGCAGGTAGAGGACCGCCATGCGCACCGAGACTCCGTTCGCGACTTGCTCGAGCACGGTCGACCGCGGTGAATCGGCGGCGTCGGCGGAGATCTCCAGGCCACGGTTCATCGGGCCGGGGTGCATGACAATGCTATCGCGCGGAAGAGAGGCCAGGCGCTCGGAGTCGAGACCCCAGCGACGCGAATACTCCCGTTCAGTAGGGAAATACGCCGCGTTCATGCGCTCGAGCTGGATTCTCAGCATCATGACAGCGTCCGGAGCGGCGGCGACCGCCTCGTCGAGGTCGTACACGACGGCGGCAGGCCATGCCGAGACATCCTGCGGCACGAGCGTGGGCGGAGCGACGAGCGTGACGCGGGCGCCGAGCGTCGTCAGCAGCCACACATTCGAGCGCGCCACGCGAGAGTGCAGCACATCGCCGACGATCGCGACGTGCAGGCCGGAGAGATCGCGACCGCGGCTGTCGTCGCCGAACGTCCGCTTGCGCAGCGTGAAGGCGTCGAGGAGCGCCTGCGTCGGGTGCTCGTGCGTGCCGTCGCCGGCGTTGACGACACCGGCCGAGATCCAGCCGCTCGTCGCGAGCGTGTGCGGCGCGCCGGACGCGCCGTGACGGATCACGACGGCATCCGCACCCATCGCCTGAAGCGTCTGAGCCGTGTCCTGCAGCGACTCCCCCTTCGAGACCGACGAGCCCTTCGCGGAGAAGTTGATGACGTCGGCGGAGAGTCGCTTGGCTGCGGCCTCGAAGGAGATTCGCGTGCGGGTGGAGTCCTCGAAGAAGAGATTCACGACGGTCCTGCCGCGAAGGGTCGGAAGCTTGCGGATCTCGCGCGACTGCGTGTCGCGCATGTCCTCGGCAACATCGAGGATGCGCAGCGCCTGTGCGCGATCGAGTGTCTTGGTGTCGAGCAGGTGCCTCATCAGCCGATCGTCACCTCCTCGACGCCGTCGACCGCGTCCAGGCGGACGTTGACGCGCTCGTCACGGGCGCTGGGAAGGTTCTTCCCCACGAAATCGGGACGGATCGGAAGCTCGCGGTGCCCGCGATCCACGAGGATCGCGAGGCGCACGACCGAGGGGCGCCCGATGTCGTTCAAGGCGTCGAGGGCCGCCCGGATGGAGCGCCCCGAGAACAGGACGTCGTCGACGAGGACGACGGTCCGGCTGTCGATGCCGCCCGCTGGTATCTGCGTCGGCTGCGGCGTCCGGGTGGGGTTCCGGTGAAGATCGTCACGATACATCGTGACGTCGAGCGACCCCACGGGGACGGTCGTGCCTGAGAACTCGCTGATGAGCGAGCCGACGCGCTCGGCGAGGGCGACGCCGCGCGTCGGAATGCCGAGAAGCACCAGGTTCTCGGGGCCCCTGTTGGACTCGAGGATCTCGTGTGAGATCCGAGTCAATGCGCGGGCGATGTCGGCGCTGTGCAGAACGGTGCGTGACGTGGCAGCGTGAGGCTGCTCACTCGGCGGATCGCCGGGCATGCTCATGTCGCCGCTCCCTTCTCCGCCTCACAGGACGGGGTTAAAGGTTGCTGGATACGGCTCCAGCCTAGCGGAACGACCTCCCCGTCCGGACGCGGTCAGCGCGATGGTTGACACCTAGCAACACTAGGCCTAGCATCACTAGGTGTGAACGCAGAAGCACTCAAAGGCCACCTCGATCTGCTCGTGCTCGCCGTGGTGTCGTCGGGTCCCATTCATGGGTACGGCGTCATCGAAGGGCTGAGGACGCGCAGCGAGGGCACGTTCGATCTCGCCGAAGGCACCGTGTACCCGGTCCTCCACCGCCTTGAGCGGGCGGGCCTCCTGCAGCACGAGTGGTCGGAGGCGTCCGGGCGACGCCGCAAGCTCTACTCCCTCACCACACAAGGCGAAGCGAAGCTCGCAGAACGCCGCCGGGGCTGGCGCGAGTTCGCAGAGGCCGTCGAATCCGTCCTGAGGAGGAACCCGTGGCCGCAGACGGCCTGATCACCGAGTATCTGAGCGTCCTCGACGGTCGCCTCCGCACTCGGCGGGATCGCCACGATCTCCTCGACGAGATCGCCGATCACCTCTACAGCGCCGTCGAGCGACTCGAATCGCTCGGCATCGACCGCGAGACCGCCGAACGCCGAACTCTGGCGCGCTTCGGCGAGCCGCGCCTCGTGGCATCCCTCCTCACATCCGTTCCATCGAAAGGAAGCACTGTGTCGTTGTTCTTCTCCCGCCACCTCGGAGCTCTCTCCGCCGTCGCCGGCGTCCTCTGGGCGGCAGCGGTCGTGTTCACCTACTACGGCTACACCGCGCTCAGCGGCTCTTGGACCAGTGAGCGATACCTCACCTCCGCTGTCGTCGTCGGTCTCGCCTGCTTCTTCACGGTGGCCGTCCTCATCGGCCTCAATGTGCGCGCCATCGGTCGCGTCGACCCACCCACGGTCGCGATCGCCGTCATCGGACTGCTCGCGGCCTTCACCGGCACCGTGCTGTCATGGGTCATCGTCGTGTGGCTGCCGCTCATGGCGACAGCCGTGACGTGGACGATGCTGCGTGCACGACGCGCGCACGCTGGTTCGCGCACCTTCGCGACCGTGCTGCTGGTGGCCATGCCACTGCTTGCGATCGCATCGATCGTGGTGCCGCTCGTCGGCGTCATCGCCGACCTCGACGTGGAGGCCGGCGCGTGGCTCGTGGTGGCGGGCGTCGCCGTCGTCCTGTTCGCCGCCCTCATCGATATCGCAGTGCGCCTCGCGACGCGGGTGCGGTCGGCCGCCCTGACCGCCTGATTCGCATCCGGACCAAGATCGGCCGTTACCTTCCGGGGCCGGCCGATCTTCGTCTTCAGCGCTGCGTCGTCACGGCGCCCGCGGAGATCTCCGCTGACTGCGCTGCGTCGTGCCCGTTCGTGCGCGACGCCCGAATCGGGTGGCCCTGCGTCGTGAGGCATCGGCCCGACGCGAGATCCCACTTCCAGTCGTGCAGCGAGCAGGTCAGCACGCCGTCTTCGATCTTGCCCGTCTTCGTGAGGTCGGCGCGCAGATGCGGACAGCGACGCTGCACGGTCCAGCCGCCGATCTCGGCATCCTCCGTCTGGTCGGACTGCTCGGCATACCAGTTCTCGACGTACTCGATGCGGTCACGTGACAGGCACTTGAGGAAGGTCGTGAGGAACTCGTTGAACTTGCCGCTTCGTCCGACCTCGAACTGCATCGACAGGAAGATGGAGTTCGACCAGTCGATCTCGTGATCGGCGATGTTGGTCGACACGAGGTCTGCGGGGATCGTGTACCAGTACACGCACTCCTCGCCCGCGTACTCGCGGACCTTCGCCTTCGGGAAGTCGACCACCATGTCGAGCTCTCCGATGCGGAACCGCACGTTGCCGCCCACGCCGTTGCGGATCGTGCGCGCGCGCCGAAGAAGCGGCTCCCACCACTCCTTGATCGCCTGAAGCATCTCGGCCGGCGGGAGCACCGCGGCACGCGACGCCTCCTCGGCGCGGATCTCGTCCTGGCGCGAGTCGCGCTGCTCGGCGAGGTACTCCCACTTGCGGTCGAAGACCCGGTCGATCTCGGCGTCGGTGTAGAGGGTCTGCGTCACCGAGACCTGCCCGTCGACGATGTCGACCTGCGTGCCCGGCACGAACTCGTAGCCCTTCTGCTCAGGACGCAGCTCCCGCATGTGAGCGAGGAACTCCCGCTGGTCCGTGAAGATCGAGTCGTCCTGAAGCCCCGTGCCGTTGAAGCGGAAGAGCTCCTCGCGGAGGAACATCGGCGGTCCTGCCATCGGGAACACGTGCGGCGCGTCGACCTTCTCGATGTAGTACATCGCGCGCTTGTTCTGCGCGTCGCGCTTGAGCTTGGCGAAGTTCTGCTTCGCGTCTTGCGGAAGGTCGTAGACCATCGGCCACCAGATGGCACCCGACACCTGCGTGAAGTACGCGTCCGGCTTGCTGAACCCGAGGAGCTTCTCGAGATCGAGCGGGTGCGAGTCGTTCTGGTTGAGAATGCTGGCGGTCGGATCCTCCACACTCAGCGACGAGTCGCCGATAGGGCCGTCGCTCGGCGCGCGCAGCGGCGTGACCATGAGCCGCATGTCGCCGAACTCGAGCGGGACTCCGGCCTCGGTGTAGACGATGTTCTCGTAGCCGAGATTGCGGAGGTCGTTCTCGAGGTCGTCGGTCGGGTACTCAGGGAGCAGCACGGGGATGTCGGAGCGCACGTAGCGACGCAGGAGCGCGGGATCGAAGTGGTCGCGGTGCCGGTGCGAGATGTAGAGGAAGTCGGCGGCCCCGAAGCGCTCCCAGTCGAGTGCGCGGTTGTCGGGGAACGGAAACCAGGAGCCGAAGAAGCTCGGGCCGATGACCGGGTCGCAGAGAATGCTTCCGCCGGTCGTCTCGATGAACATTCCGGCATGTCCGAGTCCAGTGATGCGCACGTGTAGAACCTCCTCGACGGGCACCACGAGTCTATGCGGTGGCGACCGTCCTGGCCTGAGAGCCGGCCGTGCTCGACCGGGTCGTTGACGATCGGGGCTGATCAGCTCGCCCGCGCGATGCGCGCCAGCACCCCGTGGACGAACGATCCTGAATCATCGGTCGAGAGCTCCTTGGCGAGCTCGACGGCCTCGTCGATCGCGACAGCGGTGGGCACCGCGTCGTTGAAGAGAATCTCCCACACGCCGATCCGCAGCACGGCGCGGTCGACCGCGGGCATCCGCTCCAGCTTCCAGTCGCGTGCGTGCGTGACGATCTGCTCGTCGATCTCCTCGCGGTTGTCGATGACGCCGTCGACGATCTCCCGGGCGTACAGCCAGGACGCCTCGCGGGCCGGCTCGTTCGCAGCGCGCTTGGCCTCTGCGGCGAGCGTCGAGGCGAGGTCGTCCCCGCGCACGTCGCTCTGGTAGAGGATGTCGAGGGCGCGCTTGCGCGCCTTGCTTCGGGCGCTCACCTCAGTTGACTCGGCCGAGGTAGTCACCCGTGCGGGTGTCGACCTTGACCTTCGTGCCGGTCTCGAGGAAGAGCGGGACCTGGATCTCGTAGCCGGTCTCGACGGTGGCCGGCTTGGTGCCGGCCGACGAGCGGTCGCCCTGCAGGCCGGGCTCGGTGTACGTGATCTCGAGGACGACCGAGGCGGGAAGATCGACATACAGCGGCGTCCCGTTGTTGAGCGCGATCGTGACCTGCTGGTTCTCGAGCAGGAAATTCGCCGCGTCGCCGACGGTGGCGGCCGGGACGTTGATCTGGTCGTAGTCGCTCATGTCCATGAACACGAAGCTGTCGCCGTCGTTGTACAGGTAGGTGAAGTCACGGCGGTCGACGTTCTCGATGGCGATCTTCGTGCCCGCGTTGTAGGTCTTGTCGACGACCTTGCCTGTGAGCACGTTCTTGAGCTTCGTGCGGACGAATGCTCCGCCCTTGCCCGGCTTGACGTGCTGGAACTCGACGACGCTCCAGAGCTGACCGTCGATCTTGAGGACGACGCCGTTCTTGATGTCTGCGGTGGTTGCCATGAGCGTGGAGATTCCGTTCGGTGAGGGATTCGGTGGCCGGGATGGCACGGCGATCGCGCGACGGCCGACAGTCGATTCTAAAGGAAGCGCCGGGCGTTCACGCCCGCGGGGCAGTCCAGGCGCGTCCCGCGAGGCGGCTCATGCGCCGTCGACGCTTTCGATCGCGTCGATGAGCTCGCCCGTCGCGCGGGCGTAGCCGGTGACGCCCTCGCCGATGACGTGCACGCGTGCGACATCGCGCACGTAGGAATGATGACGGAACTTCTCGCGTGCGTAGACGTCGGAGATGTGCACCTCCGCCACGGGCAGTCCGACGCCGCTGAGGGCGTCTCGCAGCACGACCGACGTGTGGGTCAGCCCGCCGGGATTGATGACGATCCCTGAGCAGTCCTCGCGAGCCGCGTGGATCGAGTCGATCAGCACACCCTCGTGGTTGCTCTGCACGGCGCGCACGTCGTAGCCGCGCTCGGCCGCCACCCGGGTGACCAGTGCCTCGACGTCGGCGAGGGTCTCGCGCCCGTAGATGTCGGGCTCGCGCGTACCCAGCAGGTTCAGGTTGGGACCGTTGACGAGCAGGATTCGGCGAGGCGTGGTCACGTCAGAACCCTATCGGCTCGAGCCTTCCGGCCGTCGACGCCCGCCAGCGTCCCTCAGCCCGCGACCTCCTGGTAAGCCGCGAACAGCAGCGACTCGTCCGGAGCCTGCAGCACCGTCGGCTTGGCGATGTCGTCGAGCACGATGAACCGCAGCATCGAGCCGCGCGCCTTCTTGTCGCGCTGCATCGTGGCCAGCAGCTGGCTCCACGCACCCGCACGGTAGGTGGTGGGCAGCCCCAGCAGTTCCAAGATGTCACGATGACGCTGCGCCGCGGCATCCGAGAGCCGTCCCGCCAGTCGAGACAGCTCAGCGGCGAACAGCATGCCCACCGAGATCGCCGCCCCATGACGCCACCGGTAGCGCTCCGCATGCTCGATCGCGTGCCCCAGCGTGTGTCCGTAGTTGAGCACCTCGCGCAGTCCGGCCTCGCGCAGGTCTTCGCCCACGACGCGTGCCTTCATATCGATGGCCAGCTCGATGCACCGACGGAACGCATCGCTGTGCGGCTCGACGACGGCCTTGGGGTCGGCCTCGATGAGGTCGAGGATCTCCGGATGCCAGATGAAGCCCGCCTTCACGACCTCGGCGAACCCCGCGACTCGCTCATGCTCGGAGAGCGTGTCGAGCAGGTCGAGGTCGCAGATCACGGCGCGGGGCGGCCAGAACGCACCGACGAGGTTCTTGCCCTCCGACGTGTTGATCCCGGTCTTCCCGCCCACGGCGGCATCGACCATCCCCAGGACCGTCGTGGGGACGTGGACTACCGCGACTCCGCGCAGCCACGTCGCGGCGACAAAGCCCGCCAGATCCGTGACCGCGCCGCCGCCGAAGCCGACCACGGCGTCCGTGCGCGTGAAGTCCGCCTGTCCCATGACCTGCCAGCAGAACGCGGCGACCTCCACGCGCTTGCCCTGCTCCGCATCGGGGATCTCTGCCAGGAGCACCTGCCGGTCATCGCCGAGCGATACGCGGAGCTCCTCTGCCTGGGCGGCCAGTGTCGGCGGGTGCACGATGAGCACCTTGCGTGCTCCCGCGGGAAGCACGTCACGCAGCAGCGGCAGGATGCCGTGGCCCACGGTGATGTCGTAGGGCTGCTCCCCCGCGACGGTGATCACGGTCGTGTCGGTCACGATGCTTCTCCTCTCGCCCAGGCGGCGATGTCGTCGACGATGTCCTGCAGGGGGCCGTGTGACGTGTCGAACGTCACATCGGCGAGCCGCGCGTAGATCTCGCGCCGCTGCTCGTAGAGCTCGGTCCACCGACGCACGGCGTCGCCGCCCTGCAGGAGCGGACGCTTCGTGCTCCGCACACGGGACGCGACGATGCGCGGCTCGACGGTCAGCAGCACGACGCGGTGGTGGGCCAGCAGGCGCTGGGTGTCAGGGTCGAGCACGGCGCCACCGCCGAGCGCGACCACTCCCCCGCGCTCCAGACACGATGCGACCGCGTCGCGCTCGAGGGCGCGGAAATGCTCCTCGCCTTTCTCGGCGAAGAGCGACTCGATCGGGCCGTGCTCACGCACGACGACCGCGTCGCTGTCGGAGAACGGCACGCCCAGTGCACGCGCGACGCGCTTTCCGATGCTCGTCTTGCCGGCGCCCATCGGGCCGATCAGCACGATCGCGGAGGTCATCCGAGCAGGGCGTCGCTGCCGGCGGTGGTGGCCAGGCTCTCCGGGATCGCCGCGAGGTATCCCTCGAGGTTGCGACGCGTCTCCGCGACGCTGTCCCCGCCGAACTTCTCGAGGACGACGTCGCCCAGCACGATCGCGACCATGGCCTCCGCGACGACACCCGCAGCCGGCACGGCGCAGACGTCGGAGCGCTGATGATGCGCGGTCGCCGCCTCCCCCGTGGACACATCGATCGTGCGCAGCGCGTGGGGAACGGTGGCGATGGGCTTCATCCCCGCCCGCACGCGCAGGACGGTGCCCGTCGACATGCCGCCTTCGGTGCCGCCCGCCTTGTCGGTGGCGCGGGCGATGCCCCGCTCGGTCGCGAACAGCTCGTCGTGAGCGGCCGACCCGCGGCGGCGAGTCGTCTCGAAGCCGTCGCCGACCTCGACGCCCTTGATCGCCTGGATGCTCATGAGGGCCTGTGCGAGCTTCGCGTCGAGTCTGCGATCCCATTGCACGTGCGAGCCGAGTCCCGGCGGAAGGCCGAAGGCGAGCACCTCGACGATGCCGCCCAGCGTGTCGCCGTCTTTGCGAGCGGCGTCCACCTCAGCGACCATCGCGGCGCTCGTCGCCGCGTCGAAGCAGCGCAGCGGGTCGGCGTCGAGCGCGTCGACGTCGTCCGGCGTCGGCACAGGCGACCCGGCCGGCACCTGCACCGGACCGATGGACAGCGTGTGCGAGACGAGGCGGATGCCCAGTTCGCCCAGGAAAGAGCGGGCGATCGCGCCGAGAGCGACGCGGGCGGCCGTCTCGCGAGCGCTGGCGCGCTCCAGGATCGGGCGCGCCTCGTCGAAGCCGTACTTCTGCATGCCCACGAGGTCGGCGTGTCCCGGGCGGGGGCGCGTGAGCGGAGCGCCGCGCCCGCGGGACTTCTCGGTGAGCTCGACCGGTTCGGGGCTCATCACCTCGACCCACTTCGGCCACTCCGTATTGCCGACGCGCAGCGCGATCGGGCTGCCAAGACTGAGGCCGTGACGGACGCCGGCCGAGATCGTCAGCTCGTCTTCCTCGAATTTCATGCGCGACCCGCGACCGTAGCCGAGCTTCCGGCGGGCCAGGTCTGCCTGGATGGCGGCATGAGAGACAGGGACGCCGGCGGGGAGTCCCTCCATGAGGGCGACGAGTTCGGGGCCGTGCGATTCGCCGGCCGTGAGCACGCGGAGCATTCGACTATCCTCCCACGAGCGCACGGCGCATGACGGCCACCACCACCGCCTCGTCAGGCAGCGGGTCGGTCGTGGAGCCGGTCGCGAACACGCGGATCTGAAGCACGGCCTGGTGCAGGAGCATCCCCTCGCCGCTCACGGCGGGAAGCCCTGCCGCCTGCCAGGCGACGGCCAGCGGAGTGGGCCGATGTCCGTAGACCACATCGAAGAGGAGGCCTCCGGCATCCGCCAGCGAGGCAGCGACACCGCGGTCGAGTGTGGCACCCCCCGGCAGCGTCGACAGGGTCACGCCGCGCGGCGCGTGACCTCCCGTCGTCAGCGGAACGGCCGTGACGATCACGCCGAGGCCCTCCCCCAGCTCGACCAGCGGGGCGACCGCCTCCGGCCGCCGGGCGACGACGTCCACCCGGACGGCGCCGAGCTCCGATAGCGCGACGAGAGCGGAGGTCGCGGTGGCCCCCGCCCCGACGATGCGCGCGTCGTCGAGCTGCACGATGCCGGCGTCGGCGAGGGCGCGCACGATGCCGCCGACATCCGTGTTGAAGCCTCGCCTGCGGCCGTCGGTCAGCAGAAGCGTGTTGACAGCGCGAGTCGCCTCGGCACGTGCGTCGCGTTCCTCCGAGGCGGCGAAGGCCACCCCCTTGAGCGGCATCGTGCACGAGAGGCCACGATGCTCCCGGCCGAGACGTGCCAGCTCAGCGGCGAATCCTGCTTCGTCGACGCGGCGTCGGCCGTACTCCCAGTCGAGGCCGAGCAGTGCGTAAGCCGCGCGGTGCAGCTGAGGCGACAGGCTGTGCTCGATGGGATCGCCCCACACCTCGAGGATGCGAGCCGACATCGCTCAGCAGCCGGAGTCGGGGTTGTCGGCACACCACGCGCGCCACTGCTCGACCGCGCGCAGATGCTCGCTGTATGTGTTCGTGAACACGGTCTCGCCGCTGTCGAGGTCGACGGTCACGAAGTACAGCCACGGCCCGTCCGCGGGATCCATCGCGGCCGCGATGGCGCGGTCGCCCGGGTTCGCGATAGGGCCCTTCGGCAGACCTGCATGCACGTACGTGTTCCACGGGTTGTCGTCTTCCAGCGCCTCGGCCGAAGAGCTGACCCTGCCGTCATGCATCTCGCCGTAGCCGTACTGGGCGGTCGAGTCCATCTGCAGGAGGCCATGCGTCTCCTGGTTGGCGGGGTCGAGCCGGTTCTGGATGACGCGCGAGACCTTGAAGAAGTCGTCTTCGAAGCGTGCCTCGCGCTCGATGATCGACGCGATCGTCAGGATCTCATGACGCCTCTCCTCCGGAACTCCCGCGGAGTCGAGAGACTCGACAGTGCGGTTCACGAGGCGCTGGATCACGGACTCGGCGGAGACACCGGGATCGAACGTGTAGGTCGCCGGGAACAGCCATCCCTCGAGGCGGTCAGAGTCGACCCCGTACGCGGCCGGGTCGGCCGTGGCCTTCTCGAAGTCCTTGAGCGGGATGCCCGTCGCTTCCGCGAGCAACGGCAGCGTCTGGTCGACCGTGAGTCCCTCCCGCAGCTGCGCCGTGTTCTCGAGCTTGCTGGCGGGGTCCTCGAGAGCGGCCAGTGCGGCCTCGGACGTCATCTGCAGCTGGAGCTGGTAGGCGCCCGGGTGGAATGTGGGATTCAGCCCGTTGTCGATGAGGTAGGCATAGAACGCGTCGGCCGTCTTCGTGACCCCTGCCTCGAAGAGGGTGTCGGAGATCGTGGATCCCGTGTCGCCGTCGGCGATCGTGACCACCGCCTCTCCGTGTGCAAGACCTTCCTCGTAGTCCTTCGGCTCCTCCCAGCCCATGAACGCCCGGATCTTGTCCTCGTAAGTGGCCCAGGCGTACGCGCCGCCCGCGACGAGGCCGCCGATAAGGGCCACCACGACGCCGAACACCACCCAGCCGGCGATGCGGCTCTTGCGGCGGTCGCGCTCATGGCTCTTCTCCCGCGCCCGCTCGTCGGCCGACGCGGGGTCGTCGCTGAACAGCGCGTCGATCGTCGCTGGAGTGCGTCGGGGGCCAGGTTCGCCTGACTCCTCCGTCGCAAGGGAGCGCGGCTCGCGCCCTGGGGCGGCGGCCGTGGAGGGAACGGGCTCCGTGTCGTCGCCCGCCGCAGCCTCCGGCCCCGCCACCGGCGTCGAATCGGTCGCCGCAGAGCCGCGAGCGGCCGCTTCACGCGCGGCACGCCGGCTGAGCGGCGGCGACGCCGGGACGTCATCGGGCCGCGTGGCGCCGTCGGCAGTGGAAGGCGAGGAGGTACCCCGCTGCGGCGGCGATGGGAGTCGGCCGAACAGGTCGGCGAACTGATCGTCGTGCGACGGGGTGTCGGGCATCAGGGGCGCTCCGGAGGGTCTGTGAGGGCGCCGGGCGGGTTGCCGGTGCTCTTCTCGACGTCGATCGCCTGCTGAAGGAGGACGACAGCGGCGACCTGATCGACAAGCTTACGAGACGATCGCTGGGATCTGCCGGAACTTCTGAGCGCCGCATGCGCCGAGACGGTGCTCAGCCGCTCATCGACGAGACGCACCGGCAGGCGGGTCGCCGTCGCGATTTCAGCCGCCACGTCACGCGCATCGGCGGTTGAGGAGGTGTCGTTCCCCCCGAGGCTGATGGGGAGACCCACAAGCACTTCGAAGGCGTCGTGTTCCGTGGCGAGCTCGGCGATGCGTTGCACCGTGCGCTCATCGCGGGTCACCGTCTCCACCGGAACGGCCAGCATGCCGTCGGGATCGCAGCGCGCCACACCGACACGCGCCTTGCCGACGTCGATGCCGAGACGCACGCCGCGCCGGAAACCGCTCACGCGGCCGCCGATTCGAGCTGGGTGACGACGCTCGACAGCGCGGCGGGCAGCGCAGACGCATCGGCGCCACCGCCCTGCGCGACGTCGTCGCGCCCGCCGCCGCCTCCACCGAGCACCGCGGCCGCCGCCTTCGCGAGGGCGCCGGCCTTCGCGCCTGCGGCGCGAGCAGCCTCATTGGTGGCGACGATCACGACGGGGCGGTCGCCCACCTTCGCGCCGAGCGCCACGACAGCCGCGTCGGAACCGAGACGGTCACGCACCTGGAGCGCGAGCGAGCGCACGTCATCGGCGGAGGCCGCCGTGCCGAGAGACTGCGCGACGACACGGTGGGTGCCCGCGCTCTGCGCCGACTGGACCAGCGCGGGCAGGCGGTCGCCGAGGGCCTTCGCCTCGAACTGCGCGATCTTCTTCTCCGCGGCCTTCAGGCTCGCCTGCAACTCCGCGATGCGCGAGGTGAGCTGCTCGCGCGGCGCCTTGAGGTTCGACGTGAGCTGCGAGACGATCGCCCGCTCCATCGCCAGTTCACGGAAGGCGTCGAGTCCCACGAGCGCTTCCACGCGACGATTCGACGCGCCGACCGACGACTCGCCGACGAGACTGATGAGACCGATCTCGGCGCTGCGGCTCACGTGGGTGCCGGCGCAGAGTTCACGCGACCACGGTCCTCCGATATCGACCATCCGCACGGTGTCGCCGTACTTCTCGCCGAACAGCGCCATGGCGCCGAGCGCTTTCGCCTCGTCGAGCGGCAGCACGCGCGTCGTGACCTCGAGGTTGTCGTGGACGGCGTTGTTGGCGATCTCCTCGATCTCGCTCTTCGTGGCGTCGGAGAGCGCCTGGCCCCATGAGAAGTCGAAACGCAGGTATCCGGCCCGGTTGAGCGAGCCCGCCTGCGTGGCGCTCTTGCCGAGCGTGTCGCGGAGAGCGGCGTGCACGAGGTGCGTCGCCGAGTGCGCCTGCTGCGCCGCGCGGCGGTTGACGGCATCCACCACAGTCGTCGCGACCTGGCCGACACCGACCTCGCCGCTCGTGACCTCGACCGTGTGGCTGATGAGGCCGGCCACGGGTCGCTGCACGTCGAGCACCTCGAGTTCGTACCCCGGCCCGACGATGACGCCCTTGTCGGCGACCTGACCGCCCGACTCGGCGTAGAGCGCGGTCTCGGCGAGAATCACCTCGGCGATCTGACCCTGTGTCGCACGCTGCGCCGGCAGGCCGTCGACGAGAAGTCCGAGGACGGTCGTCTCGGTCTCGAGGTCGCTGTAGCCGGTGAAGACGGTCTCGCCCTTCGCGCGGAAGTCGCGGTAGACGCTGGTGTCGGCGAGCTGACGCTTGCGCGAGCGGGCGTCGGCCTTCGCACGGGCGCGCTGCTCCTGCATGAGCGAGTCGAACGCGTCACGGTCGACGGCGAGGCCCGCCTCCTCGACGATCTCCATCGTGAGATCGATCGGGAAGCCATACGTGTCGTGCAGCAGGAAGGCCTCGCTGCCGCTGATCTGCGAGCCGCCGCTGCGACGCGTCTGGTCGATCGACTCATCGAGCAGCTCGGAACCGGCCGCCAGCGTGCGGAGGAACGTCGATTCCTCGGCCAGCGCGTACCGCACCAGGCGGTCATACTCGACCTCGACGACGGGGTACGCCTCCTTCATGGCATCGCGCGATGCGGCGAACAGCTCGTCGAACGTGGGTCCGTCGACGCCGAGGAGTCGCATGGCGCGGATGGCGCGGCGCATGAGACGACGCAGGATGTATCCGCGTCCCTCGTTCGACGGCGTGACGCCGTCGGACAGCAGCATGAGCGACGAACGGACGTGGTCCGCAACGACGCGGAAGCGCACGTCATCGTCGTGGTTCGCTCCGTACTGCTTGCCGGACAGGGCGACGGCCCGGTCGAGCACAGGGCGCACCTGATCGGTCTCGTACATGTTGTCGACGCCCTGCTTGATGAAGGCGACGCGTTCCAGCCCCATGCCCGTGTCGATGTTCTTCGCGGGGAGTTCGCCGACGATCGTGAAGTCGTACTTCGACTTGACGTCGGTGATCTCGTACTGCATGAACACGAGGTTCCAGATCTCTACATAGCGGTCGTCGTCGGTGGCGGGGCCGCCGTCGACGCCGTACTCCGGGCCGCGGTCGTAGAAGATCTCGGAGCATGGGCCTGCGGGACCGGGAAGGCCCGTCGTCCAGTAGTTCGTGTCCTTGCCCAGGCGCTGGATGCGCTCAGCGGGGAGGTCCGTCAGGCGCAGCCACAGGTCGTGCGCCTCGTCGTCCTCCTCGTACACGGTGACCCAGAGGTCTTTCGGGTCGAAGCCCAGACCGCCGTCCTCCTCCGGCGTGGTGAGCAGCTCCCACGCGTAGCGGATCGCGCCCTCCTTGAAGTAGTCGCCGAACGACCAGTTGCCCAGCATCTGGAAGAACGTGCCGTGACGCGGGGTCTTGCCGACCTCTTCGATGTCGTTGGTGCGGATGCACTTCTGGTTGTCGGCCGCGCGCGGATACGGCGAGGGCACGTCGCCGCTGAGATAAGGGATGAAGGGCACCATTCCGGCCACCGTGAACAGCAGTGCGGGGTCGTCCGTCACGAGTGAGGCGGACGGGACGATCGTGTGACCGTTCTTCTCGAAGTAGTCGAGGTAGCGCCGGGCGATCTCAGCGGTCTTCATGAATGGTGAATCCTCGGGAATGCATGCGTGGATGCCCGGCACGTGCCGGGCGGAGGTGAGAAGGGTCAGTCGGTGAGGCGCGCCGCACCGTCTTCGGCGGCGTCCTCGACGGCCTGGGCGGCCTCACGTGCCGCGTCACGGGAGGAGTCGAGCGCGTCGGATGCCGCCGACTTCGCGTCGGCCACCAGACCCTCGATCTTCGCCTCCTGCGCGCGATACGCGTCGCCGATGCGCTCAGTGAACTCGGTGATGCGCGCGTCGACCTCTGCGAGCAGCTCGTGCCCGCGCGGGTCCTTGTTGACCAGGTGCGCGGCGACGAAGCCACCGGCGATGCCCAGGACGAACCACAGCGCGTTCTTCATGCTGTCCATGTTATGTGCAAACGCGGAAGGGCGCCGGGGAGACCCCGGCGCCCTTCCGACGTGAATCGTCTGCGTCGCGACGCTCAGCGCGCGGCGTAGTACTCGACGACGAGCTGCACGTCACAGGTCACGGGGACCTCGGCGCGCTTGGGGCGACGCACGAGACGCGCCTGGAGCTTGTCGAGCTCGACCTCGAGGTAGCCCGGAACGGGGGGCAGGACCTCGGCGTGACCGCCGGCGGCTGCGACCTGGAAGGGCTCGAGGCCCTCGCTCTTGGGCTTGACGTGAATGAGCTGGCCCGGCTTCACGCGGAACGACGGGCGGTCGACGAGCTGGCCGTCGACGAGGATGTGGCGGTGCACCACGAGCTGGCGGGCCTGCGCCGTCGTGCGGGCGAAGCCGGCACGGAGCACGAGGGCGTCCAGACGCATCTCGAGCTGCTCGACGAGGTTCTCACCGGTCAGGCCGTCCTTGCGACGGGCCTCTTCGAACTGGATGCGCAGCTGCTTCTCGCGAATGCCGTACTGCTCGCGCAGACGCTGCTTCTCGCGCAGACGGACGGCGTAGTCGCTGTCGGCCTTGCGCTTGGTGCGGCCGTGCTCACCCGGAGCGTAGGGACGCTTCTCGAGGTAGCGAGCGGCCTTCGGGGTCAGCGCGACGCCGAGCGCGCGCGACAGACGGACCTTGCGACGGTCCTGGGACTTCGTAGCCACGAAGTGATCCTTCCGATGACGTGGTCGTGACTTTCACGACTCACGGACGTATCCCCCCTCTTCACCCGCTCTGGACTGCACGCCGGAGCACGCCAGATGGTCTTCGTCAGAAGAGGGAGATGCCCGAAAACCCGGTTTCGAGCCGCTCAAGTCTATCAGAAGCGGATTCCGCCCCCGTCGGCGCTCAGAGCCCCTCATCGACGATGCCCGGCGGGAAGAGCGGAAGCCCGCCGTCGCGGATGGCGTCGAGGCTGTACCACCCCACCGTCGTGTCGCTGTCGAGCACCGGGAGCCGCTCACCGATCGGCAGCGCTTCCAGGGCCACGGATCGCACCCGGAACGCGTGCACGATCTCGTGTCCGCGCCTTCCGTGCCCAGAGAAGATGTTCTCGGTGACGCCCAGGGCGTCGGCATCGTCGATGGCTGCACCAAGCTCCTCGAGGAACTCGCGCTCGAGAGCCTCACGCGCGGTCTCGCCGAACTCGATGCCGCCTCCGGGCAGCCGGAGGAAGCTCGAATGGCGCTCCGACGCCGGGTACTCCTCCGCCAGGAGGTGCCCTTCGAAGGTCACGACCCCCACGACGATCGCACGCACGCGCGGACGCGTGCCGAGCTCCGCCGCGTAGGCGGAGACGGCCCGCGAGTACGCGGGGAGGGCAGGCGCCAGGGTCTCGAGCGCCGTGCGCAGGGCGGCGGCCGGCTTGTCGTCGTCGAACAGCGCGAGCGCGAGGAATGCGCGCGCTGCGGCGCCGAGATGCTCGTCGTCGGCAACGGTGCGCAGGAGCGCGATCGCTCCGGACGCATCGCCGACGTTGCGGAGCGTGCTCGCGAGCTGGATCACCGCCTGCACCCGGCGGCGTCCGGCGAGGCCGGTCTCCAGCGCTGCTCGGTACACCGGGATCGCCTGTTCCTCCTCACCGAGGAAGTCATGGAGCGAGGCGCGCTCGAAGAGCGCCCGGGCGTCGCCGGCGGGCAGCTCAGCGAGGAGGGCGTCGAGCTGCGCGCGCATGTCGTCGGGGCGCTGGTCGTCCGCCGCCCGCCAGAACGCCGCGAGCCGCGCCTCGCGTCCGCTCGCGGGACTGTCGGAGGTGTTCACGACTCGCCCAGGATGCGGCGGATCTTCTCGAGGCGCGCTGCGATGTCACGTTCCAGACCTCGTCCCGTCGGCGAGTAGTACGTGCGGCCCCGGAGGCTGTCGGGGAGATACTGCTGCGTCGCGACGCCCACCTCGAGGTCGTGCGGATACATGTAGCCCTTGCCATGTCCGAGGCGCTTCGCACCGGGATAGTGCGCATCGCGCAGGTGCACGGGCACCCGCCCGAAGCCTCCTGCGCGTACGTCCGATATGGCCTTGTCGATCGCGAGGTAGGCGGCGTTCGACTTCGCGGTCGTCGCGAGGTAAGCGGTGGCCTCCGCGAGCGGGATACGGCCTTCCGGCATGCCGATGAAGGCCACGGCGTCCGCCGCGGCCACCGCGATCTGCAGCGCCTGCGGGTCGGCGAGTCCGATGTCTTCGGCGGCGGAGATCACGAGCCGGCGAGCGATGAAGCGGGGGTCCTCCCCTGCCTCGATCATGCGCGCGAGGTAGTGCATCGCGGCATCGACGTCGGAGCCGCGGATGGACTTGATGAACGCGCTGATGACGTCGTAGTGCTCGTCGCCCTGCTTGTCGTAGCGCAGCAGCGCGCGGTCGACGGCCTGTGCGACGTGCTCGGCGGTGATGACCGGAGTCGTCGCACCCTCGACTTCAGACTCCGCCGCATCCGGCTCGGCCACCATCGCAGCGGCGGCCTCGAGCGAGGTGAGCGCACGGCGCGCGTCTCCCGAGGCGAGCTGCACGAGCGCCGTGCGTGCCTCCGCGGACAGCTCGACCGAGCCGCCGAGGCCTCGAGGGTCGGCGACGGCGCGGTCGATGAGCAGCCCCAGGTCGTCATCGGTGAGTGGCTGCAGCGTCAGCAGAAGCGAACGCGAGAGCAGCGGCGAGATGACGGAGAAGGACGGGTTCTCGGTGGTGGCGGCGATGAGGATGACCCAGCCGTTCTCGACGCCCGGGAGCAGAGCGTCCTGCTGGGCCTTGGTGAAGCGGTGGATCTCGTCGAGGAACAGGATGGTCGAGATGCCGTACAGGTCGCGCTGGGTCATCGCCTCCTGCATGACCTCGCGCACGTCGCGCACTCCCGCGGTGACCGCCGACAGCTCGACGAATCGTCGCCCCGACGTGCGGGCGATCGCCTGCGCCAGCGTCGTCTTCCCCGTGCCCGGAGGACCCCACAGGATGACGGACACGGCGGACCGCGTGGCTCCCTGCGGATCGGCGAGGGCGACCAGAGGCGAACCGGGCCGCAGTAGGTGGCCCTGACCGGCGACCTCGTCCAGCGAGACCGGCCGCATGCGCACGGCGAGCGGGGTCTGCCCCTGGAACAGGGCTGCGGGGCTGGTCACTCCACAAGGCTAATAGGGCCCCGCGACGTCCGGCGCGTTTGTCGCGCGCCCGACCGTGCGAATAGGCTTTCCCACGCCCGGATCACCGGGAAGCGAAGGAGGTCCCGTGGCTTCGGGTGCAGGCAGGAAGGACGCGCGCGCGGCGCGTGAGCGCGCGCGACTTTATCAGGCTCGGCGCGAGTTCCACCAGGCGCAGCAGCGTCGTCGTCGGCGTGACAACCTGGTCGCCGGCGTCGCGGGTGGCGCCCTGATCCTCGCCGTCCTCGGAGGGCAGATCGCGTACTACACGCTCGGGCCAGGCACGCCTGCCCCCGCCCCGTCGCCGACTCCGACGCCCTCGGCCACGCCGACGCCCGACGCACCCTCTGCAGAGCCGAGCGAGAGCACTGCTCCCTCCCCCGCTGACACCCCTTCTCCCACTCCCACGCCCTGACGCTGCCGTATAGGCTGGCAGCCGACCGAACCCCCAGGCGGCGCGAGCCGCGACGAGGTGCATCCCTGTGACTTCCGTTCCTGCAGAATCCGCTCCGAGCGACCCCGCGAACGAGCCGGTGGCTCCCGAAGAGGCCGTCGTCGAGACCGCAGAGGCCTCGACGCCGCCCGACGATGCCATCGCGACCGGCACCACCGAGGCCGCCGCCGACTCCCCCGAGGCCGAGGCGGCGTCTGCCGCTGGCCCGGACGAAGTCGTCACCGAATCCGAGGCCGCGGTCGTGACGACCACAGAGTGGGGCCGCGTGCAGGAAGACGGCACGGTGGCGGTGCGGGACGGCGACCAGTGGCGCGTCGTGGGCCAGTACCCCGATGGCACCCCCGAAGAGGCGCTGGCGTACTTCGAGCGCAAGTACAGCGATCTGGTCAGCGAGATCACGCTCCTCGAGGTTCGTCACCGCCGCGGCGGCGCCTCGGCATCCGACCTGCGCAGCACCCTCAAGACAGTGCGCGAGCGCGTCTCGGGCGCATCCGCGGTCGGCGATCTCGCCTCCCTCGAAGAGCGCCTGAACGCCCTCGACTCTGCACTCAGCGAAGCCTCCGCCGAAGAGGCTCAGGCCCACCGCGAGGCCGTCGATGCCGCCATCGTGGAGCGCACCTCCATCGTCGAGGAGATCGAGGCGATCGCCGCGCGCGATCCCAAGTCGATCCAGTGGAAGCAGACGTCCTCCGAGGTGACCGCGCTGTTCGAGCGCTGGCAGGCTCACCAGGCCAGCGGTCCCCGTCTTCCGAAGAACATCGCGCAGCAGCTCTGGAAGCGATTCCGCGATGCGCGCGCCGTCTTCGACAAGAACCGCCGTGAGTTCTATGCGACGCTCGACGAGGCCCACAAGGCCGCACGCGAGGCCAAGTCGAAGCTCGTCGAGCGCGCCGAAGCCCTCGCTTCGAAGGGCGAGGAGGGCATCGCCGCCTACCGCGCGCTTCTCGACCAGTGGAAGACAGCGGGTCGCGCCGGCAAGAAGGTCGACGACGCCCTCTGGGCACGGTTCAAGGCGGCGGGTGATGCGCTGTACGGCGCGCGCGCCGAGCGTGAGCAGGCGGATGCCGAAGCATCGAAGGAGAAGATCGAGGCCAAGAGGGCCCTTCTCGCCGAAGCCGCCGCGGTTCCCAAGGAGAAGGACACGGCGAAGGCCCGAGCGCTCCTCACCGGCATCCAGCGCCGCTGGGATGAGATCGGCCGCATCTTCCCCCGCGAGGCCGAGCGCGCTCTCGACGACGACCTGCGCAAGATCGAGCAGGGCGTCAAGGCGCGCGAAGAGGCCGAGTGGAAGAGCAACAACCCTGAGACCAAGGCCCGTCAGAACGACATGACGCAGCAGCTCCTCGACTCGATCGCCAAGCTCGAGGAAGAGGTCACGGCGGCCAAGGCCACGAATGACAAGGCCAAGATCGCCAAGGCCGAGGAGGCGCTCGCGGCGCGGAAGTCCTGGCTCAAGGCGCTCGGGGGCTGAGAGGCGGCCAGGGTCGCGGCGACCAGGCACCGTACAGCGGCGCTCCGACGGCTTATCCACAGACCGACGCCGACACGGCGCGCATACGGCGCGAATCGGGCAGAGTGCGGTCATGACGTGGCCGTTCCTCTACTTCGCCGGTGACCGTATGTCTCACGCCGAGCTCATGTCGGCGCGCCTGGACGGGCACCTCGTGGAGGTCGGCGAGGCGTTCATGCCGGCGGATGCCGTTGAGACCCGAGAGCTTCGCGCCGGATCGCTGCGCGGCATCCTCGGCACCCGGCTCGCCGCGACGCACGAGTCGGCCGCGTGGGTGCACGGGGTGCTCGGCGAGCCTCCGTCGACGCACCACGTGCAGCGCTGCGTGGATCGCCGCATCCCGGAGCCCCTCGATGTGCGCATCCGTTATCGGGACGTCCGCCTCCCCGAACGGGACTGTCTGGTGGTCGCGGGGGTGACGGTGTCGACGCCGACTCGGACATTCATCGACCTTCTGCGCGACCGTGTGCGCACGGGCGACGATGGCGTCCTCGCGGCGTTTCTCCGATGGCGTCCGCACATCGCTGAAGAGGCGATCGTCTGGTTCGACGGCGCCGGACCGGTGCATCTGCGCCGTCCCGCGCTGGACTACCTGCGCGCACTCGCCATCACGACGAGGTGACGCGGTAGACGTCGTAGACGGCGTCGATGCGGCGCACCGCGTTGAGCACCCGGTCGAGGTGGACGATATCGCCCATCTCGAAGACGTAGCGGCTCAGCGCGAGACGGTCGTTGTTGGTCTGCACCGACGCCGACAGGATGTTCACATGGTGCTCGCTGAGCACGCGGGTGATGTCGCTGAGGAGACCCGAGCGGTCGAGTGCTTCGACCTGGATGTGTACGAGGAAGACGCTCTTGGTGGTCGGCGCCCACGTCACGTCGATCATACGGTCGGGGTCGTCTCGCAGTGACTTGACGTTCGTGCAGTCCGATCGGTGCACCGAGACCCCGCTGCCGCGCGTGACGAACCCGATGATCTCGTCGCCAGGCACCGGTGTGCAGCACTTGGCGAGCTTGACGAGGATGTCGGGCGCTCCACGCACCAGCACGCCCGAGTCGCCGCCGCGCGGCGCCTTGGAACGGCCGACGGGAGGCAGATCGATAGGGCCGGTGGACGTGTCTTCACGGGTGCTGACGAGAGCTGTGACCTTCTCGATGACCGACTGGGTCGAGACGTGTCCTTCGCCGACCGCCGCGTAAAGCGCTGTGACGTCTTCGTAGCGCAGCTGGTGCGCGACCTCGGTGAACGAGTCCTGGCTCATGAGGCGCTGCAGCGGCAGGTTCTGGCGGCGCATCGCCCGGGCGATCGCATCCTTGCCTTGTTCAATCGCCTCGTCGCGCCGCTCCTTGGTGAACCAGCTGCGGATCTTGCTGCGAGCACGAGTCGACTTGACGAAGGTGAGCCAGTCCTGGCTGGGGCCGGCGTCGGGGTTCTTCGATGTGAAGACCTCAACGACGTCGCCCGAGTGGAGCTCCGACTCGAGCGGCACGAGGCGGCCATTGACCTTTGCGCCCATCGTTCGATGACCGATCTCGGTGTGGACGGCGTACGCGAAGTCGACAGGAGTTCCGCCGGCCGGGAGGCCGATGACGCGGCCCTTCGGAGTGAAGACGTACACCTCCTTCGCCCCGATCTCGAAGCGCAGCGAGTCGAGGAATTCGCTGGGGTCGGCCGTCTCGGCCTGCCAATCGGAGATCCGCGCGAGCCAGGCCATATCGGTGTCGACCGACTTCCCGTCGGTCTTGCCGCCATTCATCCGCTCCTTGTACTTCCAGTGCGCCGCGACACCGTACTCGGCCTGCTGGTGCATCTCGTTGGTGCGGATCTGGATCTCGACGGTGCGCCCCCCGGGACCGATCACGGTCGTGTGGAGGGACTGGTAGAGGTTGAACTTGGGAGTCGCGATGTAGTCCTTGAACCGCCCCGGGATCGGAGTCCAGCGAGCATGGATCGCGCCGAGGACGGCGTAGCAGTCGCGCACCGTGTTGACCAGCACGCGGATGCCGATGAGGTCGTAGATGTCGTCGAACTCCCGGCCCCGCACGACCATCTTCTGATAGACGGAGTACAGCTGCTTGGGGCGCCCCATGACCCGGCCGCGGATGCGGAGGTCCCGCAGGTCGGCCTCGACAGCCTCGATCACGGAGTGGACGTACTGCTCGCGCTGTGGCGTGCGCTGCTTGACGAGGCTGTCGATCTCGACGTAAAGCTTGGGATGCAGCACGGCGAACGACAGGTCTTCGAGTTCGCTCTTGATGGCCTGGATGCCGAGGCGGTGCGCGAGCGGTGCGTAGATCTCGAGAGTCTCTGTGGCCTTCTTCGCAGCCTTCTCGGGTGGCACGAAGCCCCATGTGCGCGCGTTGTGCAGGCGGTCGGCGAGCTTGATGAGGAGCACGCGGATGTCCTTGGACATCGCGACGATCATCTTTCGGACCGTCTCGGCCTGGGCTGCGTCACCGTACTTGACCTTGTCGAGCTTGGTGACGCCGTCGACGAGCATCGCCACCTCGGCGCCGAACTCCTCTCGGAGCTGGTCAAGACTGTAGTCGGTGTCTTCGACGGTGTCGTGGAGGAGTGCGGCGGCGATCGCGCGCGGGCCGAGGCCGAGTTCCGCGAGGATCTGCGCGACGGCCAGCGGGTGCGTGATGTAAGGCTCGCCGCTCCGGCGCTTCTGGCCCGCGTGTGCCCGCGCGGCCGTCTGGTATGCGCGCTCGATGATCGCGATGTCGCCGCGCGGGTGATGCATGCGCACCGCACGGACGAGCTGCTCTACGCCGTTGCGCGAGGGCGCGCGAGAGAACAGCCTCGGCACGAGGCGCCGCAGAGAGCTCGAAGGCGAGGTGGAGCCCGACGACACCGTGTCGGTCATCCGGTCACCTCCGCGATCGAGAATCCTTCAATCCTACGCCTGGTGCCGAGGCTCACGCCCCGGTGAGCGCCTTCTCGCGCGCCGCCCGCACTCGCTCGTCGCGCTGCGCGGTCTCCGGCTCGTTCTCCCGCAGGAGCGAGTAGAGCGGCGCGGCGACGAACAGCGTCGAGTAGGCCGCGACGATCGTTCCGACGAAGATCGACAGTGAGATGTCGGTGAGCGTCTGTGCACCGAGCCAGAGAGCGCCGATGAAGAGGATCGCACCGGTCGGCAGGGCGGCCACGATCGTCGTGTTGATCGAGCGCACGAGCGTCTGGTTGACGGCGAGGTTGACGGATTCACCAAACGTCCGGCCCGACTTGTCACCGTCTTCCGAGGTGTTCTCGCGCACTTTGTCGAACACGACCGTCGTGTCATACAGCGAGTACGACAGGATCGTCAGGAATCCGATGACCGCGGCGGGCGAGATCTCGAAGCCGAAGACCGCGTAGATGCCGATCGTGATGACGAGGACGTCGACCAGACCGATGATCGCAGCGACAGACATCTTCCAGGTGCGGAAGTAGATCGCGAGGATCAGGAACGTCAGCGCGAGAAAGATCGCGAGGCCCCAGAGCGACTGGCGTGTGACATCCTGTCCCCAACTGGGTCCGATGAACGACGAGCTCACGCTCTCCTCGTCGACGCCGTAGACCTCGGCGAGGGCCGCGGTGACGGCGCGCGTCTCAGGGTCGGTCATCTGGTCGGTCTGCACGCGAACGGCGTCATCACCGATCGTGGTGACCTTCGTTGTGGCGCCCGGCACCACTTCCTGAACGGCATCCGTCGCGAGCAGCTGGTCGGGCTGGTCGACGCCGTTGACGGTGAACTGCGAACCGCCGGTGAACTCGATCGAGAACTGGACGGGGCGGAACACGGGCACGAGCGCCGCGCCGATCACGAGAACGGCCGCGAGGATGAACCACAGGCGCCGGCGACCGACGAAGGGGAAGGAGGTCTTCCCCGTGTAGAGGTCGTTGCCGAGCTGATTCATGGAGCGCATCAGTCGTCTCCCTCCGTCGTGGAGCGCGTATCGGCGCTCTGCTGGGCGAGCTTGCGCTCGGCGATCGTCTGACGGCGTTCCGCCTCGCCGCGCGAGCGCGAGGCGCGCCGCTGCGCGGCGGTCCTTCCGCCGGCATCGACGGGTGCCCGGAACTGCGCGCGACCGCGATACACGGCGCCGAGCGCCTGAGGGTCGAGACCGGACAGCGGGTGACCGCTGCCGAAGAACCTCGTGCGTGCCAGCAGCTGCAGCACCGGGTGCGTGAAAGCGATGAAGATCAGGATGTCGATCAGCGTCGTGAGGCCGAGAGTGAACGCGAAGCCCTTCACCGTGGCGTCGGCGAGGATGTACAGCACGACGGCCGCGAGGATGTTGATCGACTTCGAGATGTAGATCGTGCGCTTCGCGCGCCCCCAGCCGTCTTCGACGGCGCCCGTGATCGATTTGCCATCGCGCAGCTCGTCTCGGATGCGCTCGAAGTACACGATGAACGAGTCAGCCGTGAAGCCGATCGTCACGATCAGGCCCGCGACTCCGGCCAGAGACAGGCGGAAGCCCATGCGCCAGGCGAGGATGCACAGGGTGATGTAGGTAAGCACACCCATGACCGCGAGCGACGCGATGATCACGAAGCCCAGCGAGCGGTAGACGAGGAGCGAGTACACGGCGACAAGCGCGAGGCCGATGAGACCGGCGACGAGACCGATCTGCAGCTGCTGCGAGCCGAGGGTCGCGGAGATCGAGTTGGAGCTCTGCACCTCGAAGCTCAGCGGGAGGGCACCGTACTTGAGCTGGTCGGCAAGGGTCTTCGAGGACTCCTGCGTGAAGTTTCCGGTGATCTGCGGCTTGCCGTCGAGGATGAGGGCGTTCATCGACGGTGCCGACAGGACACGGCCGTCGAGCACGAACGCGAACTGACTGCGCGGTGCGGTCTCACCGTAGAGCCGCTGGCTGATCTTGCCGAATGTCTCGGTGCCCTGGCCATCGAAGACGATGTTGACGGCCCACTGGTTGGTCTGCGTGTTCAGTCCATTGGAGGCGTCGGAGATCGCCGAGCCGTCGAGCTCGACGGGGCCGAGGATGTACTTGGCCGTGCCGTCGGCCTCACACGTGATGAGCGGCTGGTCTTTCGGCTCGTTCGCCGGGTCGTTCGACGGGTCCGCGCAGTCGTACGCCAGGAACTCCGCGTACAGGGCGTCGGTGACCCAGCTGGGGTCGCTGCCGTCCGTCGGCTCGGCGGTGGGGCTCGCGTTGAGCGTCGGGTCGGGCGTCGGATACGGCGTCTCCTTGCCGTCTTCTCCCACGAACGTCGTCGACGGCGCGGCGGTGTAGATGACGGCTCGCAGCTGAAGCTGCGCGGAGGCCTCGATGCGGTTGCGCGTCTCCTCGTCGGCCTGGCCGGGGACCTGGACGACGATCTGATTGCCGGCCTGCGTGGTGATGTCGGCCTCGCCGACGCCTGATGCGTCGACGCGCTGACGGATGATCGAGGCCGCCTGCTCCATCTGCTCAGGGGACGGCTGCGCACCGTCGGGCGTCTTCGCCTCAAGCACGATCTGCGTTCCGCCCTGCAGGTCGAGCGCCAGCTCAGGCACCCACGAGCTGCCCGGGTTGCCCTCGGAATCGGTGAAGACATACACGCCGAGAGCGTTGATGCCGAACAGGAGCGCCGTGAGCACGACGAGGCCCGTCAGGGCCCGCCACGCATGACGAACGGGGGTGGGAGCGGCCACAGAGAGTCCTTCGGGTGAACGACGGGATTCGGAAGATCAGGCCTGGGGCTTGTCGTCGGCGCCCGGGGTCACATCGTCGCTGGAGACGGAGGGCTGGTCTGCCTCAGCTGCGTCGACCACGCCCGACTCGACGGGCTCGCCATTCTCTTCGTCGTCGACGACGCGGAGCACGGCCTGGCTGTGGACCTCGACCTCGACGCCGGGCGCGAGGGCGATGACCGCCGGACGCGACAGGTCTTCGGCGTCGAACGACACGAGAGTGCCGTAGAGGCCGCCCTGGAGCAGGACCTTGGCACCGGGCACCATGGCACGCTGCTTGTTCTCCTGCTCGGCCTTCATCTTCTGCGCGCGGCGACGCGAGCTCCAGAACATGAAGACGATGAGCACGACAAGGATGATCAGCATGCCGTACTGGGCGAAGAACGCCGAGACGGGATCGAGCTGCTGAGCGTCCTGAGTTGTTGCGAAGACCATGGAGTTGTGGACGCCTTTCACGACGGGCACGCCGCACGATGCGGCAATACAGAGAGAAGAACCGGCGAGAGCCTTCAGCGATTATAGGTCATCGAGTCTCAGCGCCCCGTCTGGCTGAGGAATACGGAGATGCGTGTAGGCCTCGGGGGTCGCGACGCGTCCGCGCGGCGTGCGGCCGAGGAACCCGATGCGCACGAGATAAGGCTCGACGACCGATTCGATCGTCTCCGCCTCCTCGCCCACCGTGACCGCGAGCGTGTTCAGGCCGACCGGCCCGCCGCGGAAGCGACGCACGACGGCATCCAGGACCGCCCGGTCGAGACGGTCGAGGCCGATCTCGTCGACGTCGTAGAGGTCGAGCGCGGCCGAGACGTGCGCCTCGGTGGCCGCTCCCCCGATTCCGGAGCCGCCGTGGACGATGACGTAGTCGCGCACGCGCCGCAGGAGCCGGTTCGCGATGCGGGGTGTGCCACGGGAGCGCCGGGCGATCTCAGCGCGCGCCGCCTTCGGCACTTCGATGCCGAGAACCGCCGAGGAGCGGGCGATCACCTGCTCGAGCTCGTGGGGCTCGTAGTACTCCAGGTGCGCGGTGAACCCGAAGCGGTCGCGCAGCGGGTTCGGCAGCAGGCCGGAGCGGGTCGTCGCGCCGACAAGGGTGAACGGCGCCAGATCCAGAGGGATGCTCGTGGCGCCCGCGCCCTTGCCGACCATGATGTCGATGCGAAAATCCTCCATCGCGAGGTAGAGCATCTCCTCCGCCGAGCGCGCCATGCGATGGATCTCGTCGATGAAGAGCACCTCTCCCGGCACGAGGCTCGACAGCAGGGCGGCCAGGTCTCCGGCATGCTGAATGGCCGGACCGCTCGACATGCGCAGTGGGCGCTCGCTCTCGTGCGCGACGATCATCGCGAGCGTCGTCTTGCCGAGTCCGGGAGGGCCCGACAGGAGGATGTGGTCGGGCGGCCGCTGCTGCAGGCGAGCGGCGTCGAGCAGGAGCTGGAGCTGACCACGCACTTTCTGCTGCCCGACGAACTCCGACAGCGAAGACGGACGCAGCGCACCCTCGACGGCGAGCTCAGTGTCGTCTTCCGCCAGAGCGGGGTCGAACGCCTCAGCCACGAGCCTGCTCCATGCGCGCCGGCCCCAGGTGCGCGAGCGCCCGCTTGAGCAGGGCTGGAACGGACGTCTTCTCGTCTGCAGCCGCCTCCGGCGTCACCGCCGCGACCGCCTCGGTGGAGACACGCTCGTTCCAGCCCAGCGCCACGAGCGCCGCGACGACCTGAGCGGCGATCGACGCCGCCGGCGGCGCTGACGCGGCACCCGCGGACACGGCAGGCGCCGACAGCTTGCCTGCGAGCTGCACGACGATGAGCTTCGCCGTCTTGGGGCCGATCCCGGAGACGCGTCGGAACGGCGCGTCGTCTTCTGCGGCCACGGCCTCTGCGATCTGCGCGACGGTCAGCGACGACAGCACCCCGATGGCCGACTTGGGACCGACGCCCGACACCCCGAGCAGCTGCGTGAAGACGACGAGCTCCTCACGCTCGCGGAAGCCGTACAACGAGAGCGCGTCCTCCCGCACGATGAGCGTCGTGTGCAGCACGATCTCGTCGCCCACGTGGAACTCGCGCGCCAGCTGGGGTGTCACGGCGACGGCGAAACCGACACCGCCGACGTCGATGACGACGCTCTCGGCCTCCAGGTGAAGGACGCGGCCGCGCAGTGAGGAGATCATGAAGCGAGCCTAGGCGAGCGTTCGGACATTTGTTCGAGCGACACGCTCTTCCCCTCGCCGTCGACCTCGGCGTGCGCGTGTCATCGCCGCGCCAGGCGCTCGGCCTCGGCCCAGCGCTGCTGCGCGGGCGTGAGCGCCGCCCCCGGTGCCGACGCCCCTGCGCCGCCCCGTCGCCACGCGTGGCACAGGGCGATGGCGAGGGCATCGGCGGCATCGGCGGGCTGCGGAAGAGCGTCCAGCCGCAGAACGCGGGCGACCATCGCCTGCACCTGCCGCTTGTCGGCGGCGCCGTAGCCGGTGATCGCCGCCTTCACCTCCGACGGCGTGTGCGTCGCCGCCGGAAGACCCCGCTCCCCCGCGATCAGCAGCGCGATGCCGCTCGCCTGCGCCGTTCCCATGACGGTCTGGCGGTTGTGCTGGGCGAAGACCCTCTCGACGGCCACCACGTCGGGCGAGAGCGCTTCGACGATCTCGCGGAGACCGGACGCGATGACGGCGAGCCGCTCGTGGATCGGTGCGCCGCTGTCACTGCGCACGACGCCGACGTGCACCAGCGAGGCGGAGCGATCCACGTCGACGTCGACGACCCCGACACCGCAGCGGGTGAGGCCGGGGTCGATTCCGAGAACGCGAAGAGCGGATGCCACGACCTCACGCTATGCGGAAGGTCACGGCATCCGCCCGTGAAACGCGGAGATGCAGCTGAGGCCGGTCAGTCCTCTTCGGCCTCGAGCTCGGCCTGCACCTCGGGCGTCAGGTCGAAGTTGCTGAACACGTTCTGCACGTCATCGCTGTCCTCGAGCGCATCGATGAGGCGGAACACCTTGCGGGCCGTCTCGGCGTCGATCTCGACCTTGAGCGAAGGCACGAACTCGACGTCCGCGGACTCGTACTCGAGGCCCGCCTCCTGGATCGCCGTGCGGACCGCGACCAGCTCCGACGGGTCGGTGATCACCTCGTAGCCCTGAGCATGCGGCTCGATCTCCTCGGCGCCGGCCTCGAGCGCCGCCATCATGACGTCGTCTTCGGTCGTGCCCTCACCGGAGACCACGATGACGCCCTTGCGGTGGAAGTTGTACGCGACCGACCCCGGGTCAGCGAGCGTGCCGCCGTTGCGCGAGAGCGCCGTGCGCACCTCCGCGGCGGCGCGGTTCTTGTTGTCGGTCAGACACTCGATCATGAGGGCTACTCCGTTGGGCCCGTACCCCTCGTACATGATCGAGGTGTACTCGACCGACTCGCCGCCGATGCCGGCGCCGCGCTTGATGGCGCGATCGATGTTGTCTTTGGGGACGGACGTCTTCTTCGCCTTCAGAACGGCGTCGAACAGCGTCGGGTTCCCCTGCAGGTCCGGGCCTCCGAGCTTCGCGGCGACTTCGATGTTCTTGATGAGCTTGGCCCACGACTTGGCACGGCGCGCATCGATCACGGCCTTCTTGTGCTTCGTCGTCGCCCATTTTGAGTGTCCGGACATAGGCTCCAGTCTAAAGGTGCGCGCCGGGTCTCCCGCAGACGCTCCCTCGGCGCCTGCGGCCCACCCGTTGCATCTGGGAGCGTCGGCGAGGACACTCTCCTCACATGGACGAGAGACGACGGGCTCTGGATGCCGCCCACGCGGCGGCCGTGCGCTTCCTCGACACGCTCGGGTCACGGCCCGTCTGGCCGAGGGCCGGTCTCGACGAGATGACAGAGGCGTTCGGGGGCCCACTGCCGGTGACAGGGGAAGACCCTGCTCAGGTCATCGAGGATCTGGCCGCCACAGCCGATCCCGGGCTCGTCGCGATCCCGGGAGGGCGCTTCTTCGGCTTCGTGATCGGCGGCACGCTCCCCGCCGCGCTCGCATCGGACTGGCTGGTGTCGGCGTGGGATCAGAACTCCGGCTCGAGCACGATGACGACCGCGACGGTCGGGATCGAACGCGTCGCGGGGCGCTGGGTGTGCGAGCTGCTGGGCCTTCCGGACACGGCGGCCGTCGGCTTCGTGACGGGCGCGCAGGTGTCGAACTACGTCTGTCTCGCGTCGGCTCAGCACTCCGTTCTCCGACGAGCGGGCTGGGACCTCACCGCCTCCGGGCTGCGCGGGGCGCCCGCTGTTCGCCTCGTCGTGGGCGGCGACCGCCATGGATCGATCGACCGGGCGGCGCGGTTCTGCGGCATCGGGTCGTCCGAGCTCGTCGTCGCGCGCTCCGACGACGACGGGCGGATGACCGTCGCCGGGCTGACTGCCGCGCTGGCGGAGTCTGACGGGCCGGCGATCGTCTGTCTCCAGGCCGGGGAAGTGCATACCGGCGCCTTCGACCCTTTCGATGAGCTGATCCCGATCGCACGCGACCACGGAGCCTGGGTCCACGTCGACGGTGCGTTCGGGCTGTGGGCGGCCGCCTCCCCGCGGCTCGAGCACCTGACAGCGGGCGTCGGCGCGGCGGACTCCTGGACCACCGACGCGCACAAGACGCTCAACGTCCCGTACGACAGCGGGATGGCGATCGTGCGCGATCCCGCCGACGCGATCGCCATGTTCCGCACCGGTGGCGACTACCTGATGTTCGCGAGCCTCGATCCCTGGGATGTCGCCCCCGAACTGTCGCGTCGAGCCCGGGGCGTCCCCGCGTGGGCGGCGCTGCGCAGCCTCGGCAGCGCGGGGGTCGCGGAACTCGTCGACCGCCTGCATCGCAATGCGCTGCGGCTCGCCGACGGGCTCGGCGGCATCCGCGGGGTGAGCGTCGTCAATGACGTCGTGTACACCCAGGTCATGTTCCGGCTCGACGACGACGAGCGCACGCGCGCCCTCGGAAGGGCGATCCTCGCCGACGGCACGGCGGCTCTTACCGGCGCGGAGTGGCGCGGGCGAGCCGTGCTGCGGTGCTCGATGTCGTCTTGGGCGACGACCGATGCAGACATCGACCTCACGATCGAAGCGATCGCGCGGCTGTCGGCCACTCTCTGACGTGCCCTCAGGCGGCGCGTGCCATCGACAGGAACAGCTCGTGGAACCGGGTCTCGCCGGACACCTCGGGGTGGAACGACGTGCCCAGCAGCGCGCCCTGGCGCACCGCGACGACACGACCGTCGTCGAGGGCAGCGAGGATCTCGACGCCCGGGCCGGTCTCGACGACGAGGGGCGCCCGGATGAAGACAGCATGCACGGGGGGTTCGCCGAGCACCGGGACCTCGAGATCGGTCTCGAACGAGTCGACCTGACTGCCGAAGGCATTGCGCCGCACCGTCACGTCGAGCCCGCCGAGAGTCTGCTGCCCGGCGATGCCGTCGGTGATGCGGTCGGCCAGCAGGATGAGCCCCGCACACGTGCCGTACACGGGCAGCCCGTCCGCGATCGCCTGACGGAGCGCTCCCTGCAAGCCGAAGGCGCGCACCAGCTTGTCGATGACGCTCGACTCCCCGCCGGGGAGGACGAGGCCGCGCACCGAGGCGAGCTCCTCGGGCCGGCGCACGGGAACAGCGTCGGCGCCGAGAGCCGTCAGCACTCGCAGGTGCTCACGGACATCGCCCTGCAGGGCGAGCACGCCGACGCGAACGTCACCAGCCACGTTCGGCGAGGCGGTGCGGCGCAGGAAGATCGGCGACGTTGATGCCGACCATCGCCTCACCGAGACCGCGGGACACATCGGCGATCACCTTCGCGTCGTCGTAGAAGGTCGTGGCCTTGACGATGGCCGCGGCCCGCTGCGCAGGATTGCCGCTCTTGAAGATGCCTGAGCCGACGAAGACGCCGTCGGCACCCATCTGCATCATCATCGCCGCGTCAGCCGGCGTTGCAACGCCCCCCGCGACGAAGAGGACGACGGGCAGGGATCCGGTCTCGGCGACCTCGGCGACGAGTTCGTAGGGCGCCTGCAGCTCCTTCGCGGCGACGTACAGCTCGTCCTTGGTCATGGTGCGCAGACGGTTGATCTCGCTCTTGATCTTACGGATGTGCTTGGTCGCCTCCGAGACGTCACCGGTGCCGGCCTCCCCCTTCGAGCGGATCATGGCGGCGCCTTCGTTGATGCGACGAAGCGCCTCGCCGAGGTCGGTCGCGCCGCAGACGAAGGGGACGGTGAACTGCCATTTGTCGATGTGGTTCACGTAGTCGGCCGGCGAGAGCACCTCGGACTCGTCGATGTAGTCGACGCCGAGCTCCTGCAGCACCTGCGCCTCGACGAAGTGACCGATGCGGGCTTTCGCCATGACCGGGATCGAGACGGCGTCGATGATGCCGTCGATCATGTCGGGATCGCTCATGCGAGAGACGCCGCCCTGTGCACGGATGTCGGCGGGGACGCGCTCGAGCGCCATGACGGCGACGGCTCCGGCGTCTTCGGCGATCTTCGCCTGTTCCGGCGTGACGACGTCCATGATGACGCCGCCCTTGAGCATCTCGGCGAGGCCGCGCTTGACGCGCGACGATCCGGTGGTGGTCACTTCGGTCCCTTTCCTGAGCGCTGCGGAACAGTCCGCAGCATTGGCATAGGCCAAACGCTAGCATGGCCGAGCACGTAGGATGCATTGCATGCAGACGCAAGAGGCCGACACGAGCGACGACATCGTCGGAGGCTCGGCAGCCGAGATCGCCGACAGCGTCCGCACGCTCGTCGAGAAGGGGACGCTGCGTGCCGGCGACGCCCTGCCGCCCGTCCGGTCACTGGCCGACCGCCTCGGCGTCAACCGCAACACCGTCGTCGCCGCCTACCGTCAGCTCACGCAAGCAGGGCTCGTCGTCACGCGCGGCCGCGGCGGCACCCTCGTGGCGGGCCGCGCTCCCGTCGCACAGGAGGGATTCGCAGCCGACTCGGTGCTGCGCGACATCGGCACCGGAAATCCCGACCCGTCTCTCATTCCAGACCTGTCCCCCGCACTCGCCGCCATCGCCGGCCGCCCCGTCCTCTACGGCGAGCCGGTCATCGACCCCGACCTCGAGCGCTGGGCGTGGGAGTGGATGCGTGGAGCGATCGACCCGGCTCTCGACCTTCGCCTCACGGTCACGAGCGGAGCGTCGGACGCCATCGAGCGGCTGCTCGCTCAGGCTCTCACTCGTGACGACGCGGTGGCTCTCGAGGACCCGTGCTTTCTGTCGAGCATGAACACCGTGCGTCTCGCGGGATACCGTCCCGTCGCGGTCCCGGTCGACGAGGAGGGCATGACCGTGGCCGGGCTGCGAGCCGCCCTCGACGCCGGCGCCCGCGCCGTCGTCTGCACCCCGCGCGCTCAGAACCCCACCGGAGCGAGCCTCAGCGCCGGTCGAGCCGCAGCCCTGCGCGAGGTGCTCGCCGACCACCCGTATGTGCTCATCATCGAAGACGATCACTTCTCGCTGCTCTCGCGTTCGCCCTTCCACTCGCTCATAGGTCCCGGTCACCGCCGGTGGGCCCTCGTGAGGTCGGTGTCGAAGTTCCTCGGACCCGACATGTGCCTGGCTGTCACCGCATCCGACCCTGAGACGGCGGATCGCCTCGCGATGCGGCTCAGTCCCGGCACCACCTGGGTCAGTCACCTTCTCCAGCGTCTCGTGACCGCCCTGCTCACCGACTCCGCTGTCGTCGCCCGGATCGAGGCGGCGTCGACGCACTATGCAGCCCGCAACGCCGCCTTCGCTGAGCGTCTCGTCGCGCACGGCATCTCCGCGGCGGCCGGCGACGGACTCAACCTGTGGGTCTCCCTCCCCGTGCCCGCACGCCCCGTCTGCGAGCAGCTGATGCGCCGCGGATGGCTCGCACGCCCCGGCGACGAGTTCGTGCTCGCGGAGGCCACGGCCGAGGAGCATGTGAGACTCACCGTGCACGACCTCGCGGATGCCGACGCCGAGCGCCTGGCATCCGACCTCGCCGCCGCGATCGCGGCAGTCGCCTCAACCCGGAAGGTGGGATGACATCCCATGAAGATCCTGTCGATCCAGTCCGCCGTCGCGTACGGTCACGTGGGCAACTCCGCCGCGGTGTTCCCGCTGCAGCGCATCGGAGTGGAGGTCCTCCCCGTCTACACGGTCAACTTCTCCAACCACACGGGCTATGGCGCGTGGCGCGGACCACTCATCAGCCCTGACGACGTCCGTGACGTCATCACGGGCGTCGAGGAGCGCGGGGTCCTCCCGGAGATCGACGTCGTGCTCTCGGGCTACCAGGGAAGCGAGGGCATCGCGGATGTCATCCTCGACGCGGTCGCGCGTGTCAAGGCCGCGAACCCGTCAGCCGTCTACGCGTGCGACCCGGTCATGGGCAACGCCAAGAGCGGCTGCTTCGTGGCGCCCGCCATCCCGGTGCTGCTGCGCGAGCGCGTCGTCCCGGCGGCGGACATCATCACCCCCAACCAGTTCGAGCTCGGGTTCCTCACCGAGACGGAGCCGTCGGACCTCGAGTCGACGCTCGCCTCAGCCGACGCCGCGCGCGCCATGGGCCCGTCGACCGTACTCGTCACCAGCGTGGAGCGCCCCGACCGCCCAGAGGGCACGATCGAGATGCTGGCAGTGACCGGAGAGGGCGCCTGGATCGTGCAGACGCCGCACATCCCCATGAAGGCGAACGGATCGGGGGACGTCACGGCGGCCCTGTTCACGGCGCATCTCCGTGCGACAGGCGATGCCGCCACGGCACTGGCCCGCACGACCTCGAGTGTGTTCGACCTGCTGCGCACGACCTACGACTCGGGCCAGCGCGAACTGCAGCTGGTGGAGTCGCAGGAGTTCTACGCACACCCTCGCCTGCAGTTCGAGGTCACGCAGGTCCGCTGACCTCTCGGCGCCGTGCCGCCGTCCTCAGGCCGTGGGCCACGCGGCGGCGACGGCTTCCCGGACGTCGCCGAGCAGCTGCGGAAGCGCCTTGGTCTTCGCGATGATCGGGAAGAAGTTGGCATCCGTCGCCCACCGCGGCACGACATGCTGGTGCAGGTGGCCGTCGACACCGGCGCCGGCGACCCGGCCCTGATTCATGCCTATGTTGAAGCCGTCGCAGCCCGAGACCTCGCGCAGCACACGCATGGCCGTCTGCGTGAGCGTGCCGATCTCAGCGACCTCCTCGGGCGTCGCCTGGTCGTAGGTCGCGATGTGACGATAGGGGCAGACCAGCAGGTGCCCCGAGTTGTACGGGAAGAGGTTCAGCAGCACGTAGGCCGACTCGCCGCGCGCGACGATGAGGCCCTCGGCATCCGACTTGCTCGGCGCTGCGCAGAACGGGCACTCCACGCGGAGCGGCTCAGGACCGGCCTGGATGTACGCCATGCGGTGCGGAGTCCACAGGCGCTGGAACTCATCGGGCACGCCCGGGAGAGTCGCGGCGTCCTCCAGGCCGGTCCCGTCACTCACGCCAGGTCCTCGGCCGTGTTCACGAGCGCTTTGTCTGCGATGGCGGCGATGATCTTGTCGATCGCCTCGTCGACCGGGATGCCGTTGGTCTGCGACCCGTCGCGGAACCGGAACGACACGGTCCCTGCCGACCGGTCGGTCTCACCCGCGATGAGCTGGATCGGCACCTTCTGAGTCGTGTGAGTGCGGATCTTCTTCTGCATGCGGTCGTCGGAGTGGTCGACTTCGGCGCGAACGCCCGCGGCCCGCAGCCGGTCGATGACGCCGTCGAGATAGTCAGCGAACTCCTCGGCGACGGGGATTCCGATCACCTGCACAGGCGACAGCCATACCGGGAACGCGCCCGCATAGTGTTCGAGAAGGATCGCGAAGAAGCGCTCCGCCGAGCCGAAGAGAGCGCGGTGGATCATCACCGGCCGGTGCTTCTCGCCGTCAGGACCGGTGTACTCGAGGCCGAACCGCTCCGGCAGGTTGAAGTCGATCTGCACGGTCGACAGCTGCCAGGTGCGCCCAAGGGCGTCGCGGGTCTTGAGATCGATCTTGGGCCCGTAGAAGGCGGCCTCGCCCTCGACCTCGGTGAGCTTGAGTCCCGACGCCTGCGCGACCCGCCGGAGCGCATCGGTGGCCATCGCCCAATGCGCCTCGTCACCGATCCACTTCTCCTTCTCGTCGTCACGCATCGAGAGCTCGAGCTCGAACTCCGTGAGCCCGAAGTCACGGAGCATCGACAGCACGAAGTCGAGCACCTTCTCGGCCTCGGCCTCGAGCTGGTCGGGAGTGACGAACAGGTGCGAGTCGTCCTGCGTGAACCCGCGCACGCGAGTGAGGCCATGGAGGGCGCCGGAGAGCTCGTAGCGGTAGACGGTGCCGTTCTCGTACAGCCGCATCGGCAGATCGCGGTAGCTGCGGCCGCGCTCCTTGTAGATGAGGATGTGCATCGGGCAGTTCATCGGCTTGAGGTAGTAGTCGACCCCCTGCTTGGTCACCTCGCCCGCCTCGTTGCGCTCTTCGTCGAGGTGGATCGGAGGGAACATGCCCTCCTTGTAGGTCACGAGGTGGTTCGACTGCAGGAAGAGGTCGCGCTTGGTGATGTGCGGCGTGTAGACGTAGGTGTACCCGCCCTCGCGGTGGCGCTTGAGGGCGTGCTGCTCCATCTCCTGGCGGATGATGCCGCCCTTGGGATGCCACACGCTCAGACCTGAGCCGATCTCGTCAGGGAACGAGAACAGATCGAGGTCTTTGCCGAGCTTGCGGTGGTCGCGCTTGGCAGCCTCCTCGAGACGGTGCTGGTAAGCGCGCAGCTCGTCCTTCGACGGCCAGGCGGTCCCGTAGATGCGCTGCAGCTGCGGGTTCTTCTCACTGCCGCGCCAGTATGCGCCGGCGATGCGAGTGAGATCCCACCCGTTGCCGACCATGCGAGTGCTGGGCACGTGCGGTCCGCGGCAGAGGTCCTTCCAGGCGGTCTCGCCGTCGCGGGTGACGTTGTCGTAGATCGTCAGCTCGCCGGCGCCGACCTCCACCGAGGCACCCTCGGCGGCCTCCTTCGACCCGCCCTTGAGCCCGATGAGCTCGAGCTTGAAGGGCTCGCGGGCGAGCTCGGCACGGGCCTCGTCTTCGGTCACGACGCGGCGGACGAAGCGCTGACCCTCGCGGACGATGCGCTCCATCTCCTTCTTGATCGCCTTGAGGTCCTCGGGAGTGAAGGGCTCGTCGACCCCGAAGTCGTAGTAGAAGCCGTCGACGATCGGCGGGCCGATGCCGAGGTTCGCCTGCGGGCGGATGCGCTGGACCGCCTGGGCCAGAATGTGCGCCGTCGAGTGCCTGAGGATCGCAAGGCCGTCAGGGCTGTCGACCGTGATGGGCTCGACCGCGTCGTCGGCTTGGACCACCGTGGCGAGATCTCTCAGTTCGCCGTTGACGCGAAGCGCGACGACGGAGCGGTCCGGGAACAGGGCGAATCCGTCGGCTGGGTAGGACACATCCGACGGGGTGATGACATCAGTCAAGGGAACTTCTCCAGAAGGTGGCTCGGAAAGAAATGCTCAGCTTCGGACGCGTGACGCGACCTGCCCGCTCAGGCGCGAAGCGTTCGCGTGCCGGTGCGCGCGACGACAGCCGTGGCGAGGATCCGGCGATGTTCCATGCATCGAGTCTACCGCCGCCGTGCGAGCGGCTCCGGCGCAGGCGCGATGATGGATCACGTGAAGCTCGCCGTCGTCGGAGCCGTGCTGCTGCTCCTGGGGGCGGCGGCCGCCGGTGTGGGCGCTGTGCCGATGTCCGACGTGCTCGCGGCGGGCGCGCGCGTATGGCCGGTCCTGCTGTTCGTCGTGTCGGCGACGATCGTGGCGGAGCTCGCGGCGACCGCGGGCGTGTTCGACGTCGCGGCCTCCCTGCTCGCCCGCATCGCGCGGAGACGCACCTGGATGCTGTGGACCGCCGTCGTCGCCCTGGCCGCTGTGACGACGGCGTTCCTCTCCCTCGACACCACCGCCGTGCTGCTGACCCCTGTCGTGGGCGGTGGCGCGCAGCCACGGTCTTCCTCCCCTGCCGTTCGCCTTCACGACGGTGTGGCTGGCCAACACCGCCTCGCTCGTGCTGCCCGTCTCGAACCTGACGAATCTGCTGGCGGTGGCACGCCTTGATCGCAGTGATGCGGCCGGCTTCGTCGCGCTGCTCGGAGGCTCGGCGGCGGTCGCGATCCTCGTCTCGACGCTGATCCTCGCACTCGTGTTCCGCCGGGCCCTGCGCGGCTCGTTCGTCCCCGCGCCGTCGCCCGCGATCGCCGACCGCCCGCAGCTGCGGTTCGCGGCGACGGTCGTCGTCGTGATGATGCCGCTGCTGGTGAGCGGACTGGAGCCATGGATGCCAGCGACGGCGGCGGCGCTCGTGCTCGTACTCCGCGAGGCGCTCGTCGCGGTCATGGGCGAAGGCACCGGACCAGGGGATCTCTGGCGGCTGGCCGGAGCTGGCGCCCTTGCGGCGAATGTCGGCAGCAATCTGCCTGCCTACCTGGCGCTCGAGTCGGCGGCGGGCACGCCCGAACGGCTGGCCGCTCTCCTCATCGGAGTGAACGCCGGTCCGCTCATCACACCATGGGCGTCGCTGGCGACCCTGCTGTGGCATCAGCGTCTGAAGGCCGTCGGCATCGAGGTTCCGTGGACGCGATATGCGCTGCTCGGCGCCCTGGCCGCTCCTCTCACGGTCTTCGCCGCCGTCGTCCCCCTCGCCCTCTGATGCGAGCGCCTGCATCGATGCCTCGTCAGAGATGCTTGAGCGCCTCGCGCCGGCTGAGCGAGCTGAGCCCGTGTCGGTCGACGCATCGGCGCACCCAGTCGGGATCCGTGCGGGCAGCGTCTCGGAGCGCCCAGCCGATCGCCTTTCGGATGAAGAACTCCCGCTCGGTCGCATTCGGCGCGATGACGTCGTCGAGGAGGCGGAAGTCGGTGCGGTCTTGCCTCCTCAGCTGCGAGAGGATCGCGAGCCGGCGCATCCAGACGTCTGGGTCGCGGCTCCAGCGGCGTGCGAGGTCGGCCGTCTCCTTCGGGTGCCGGTCGTGCAGTTCGGCGACACGACCCGTCAGCTCGTCCACGAAGTCCCACCACTGGCCCGTACGCACCATGTGCTCGATGAGCGGGATGTTCGACAGGTCGCCCCGCAGGGGTCGCAGCGCCACAAGCGCCTGGGCTGCATAGCGCTCCTCGCGATGCTGGGCGTCGTCCCACAGCGCCCGGGAAGCTCGACGGAGCACGTCGGCATCCGACTCGCCTTTCGCCGCGCTTCGGGCGATGCGCCGGGCCTCGGGCACTCGAACGCCGAGGAACGGCATCGCCGACTTCATGTACGCCCGCTGCCCCGCCGCACGCGAGGGGTCGGCGACGGCTCGCAGGTCGGCGCGGACGCGGTCGACGAGTTCCACGGCTCAGCCGAGCGAGAGGTCGACCTGGATCTCGTCTGCCAGCCGCTCGAGGGCGGCGACGATCGGAGCGGCGTCAGAGTGCTCTGGCACGCGGACGGTCACCGTCGCCTCGAACAGCGTCCCTCCCGCCATCGGGGCATCGAGCGTGCGGCTGGTGAAGGCGTCGATGCTCAGAGCGTGAGAGCTGACGGCTGCCGTCACGTCGCGGACGATGCCGGGACGGTCGTTGCCGAGCACGGTGAAGCTCAGCGTGCGTCCCGCCGGCGCCGCCGGCACGGCTCCGGAGTGCGCCGTGACCCGCAGCAGTCCATCGAGAGACCGCAGCGCCTCGGTGAGCTCGTCAGCGCGCTCGTCGGGCACCGTCACCAGGACGATTCCGGCGAACGCGCCCGCGAGCTCTGTCAGCTCACTGCGCTCCCAGTTGCCTCCGTGCGCGGCGACGGTGTCGGCGAGGGCGTTGACGAGTCCTGCGCGGTCTTCTCCGACCACGGACAGCACGAGATGAGCCATGGGGTGAGCCTAGTGCGACGACGTCCGCACGCGGCACGGCGGCGCCGCAAGGGAAGGTGGGAAGAAGGAAACCCCCGGCTAGCCGGGGGTTTCTGTTTGGTGGGCGATACTGGGATCGAACCAGTGACCTCTTCCGTGTCAGGGAAGCGCGCTACCGCTGCGCCAATCGCCCGAGATCATGCTTGCCGGTCGGGACCGGGAGTGGAGGTGGCGACGGGATTCGAACCCGTGTAAACGGCTTTGCAGGCCGGTGCCTAGCCGCTCGGCCACGCCACCGTGTGTGGTTCGACCCACGTGTCGTGATCCCTTCGAAAAGGGATCCCCGCACTCGAGCGGATGACGAGACTCGAACTCGCGACCCTCACCTTGGCAAGGTGATGCGCTACCAACTGCGCTACATCCGCGTGCTCCCTGGTTGCCCCGGGAACTTCATTGACTTTAGTCGAAGATTCGCGGAGTGCAAAACCGGACCCGCAACCCGCGCGTGTCTTGTGTCGGATTCGAAGAACCCGGCCGCATCCGGTAGCATCGGTTCTCGGCCCTTCGAGGTCTTGGGCGATTGGCGCAGTTGGTAGCGCGCTTCCTTCACACGGAAGAGGTCATCAGTTCGAGTCTGGTATCGCCCACCGATACGAAGCCGCCGGTTGCGCCGGGGGCTTCGTCGTTCGCCCTGTACGAGGTGACCGGCCCACGCACCCGTTGGGAAGCGTGTGCTGCAGTTCAGACGTCGACAGCCCAGCCGTGACGCGCCTGCAGCGCCTGCGCGACGACCGCGAAGCGCTGGGCGTCGAGCGCCGATGCCTCACGGCGCATGCCCTCGACGTGCACGCTGTAGACCTGATCGAGGTCGGCCCACGACGGGCGTCCGGCGGAGTCCCACTCCCCCGGCCCCACGAACAGGAAGTCTCGATCGCCGTCGTGCGACTTGCTCGTGAGCTTCACCGCGTAGACGCGCTCGGCGTCCTGATGCGCGATCACCAGGACGGGGCGGTCCTTGCCTCGGCCGTCGTTCTCCGCATAGGGAACCCACGTCCAGACGACCTCTCCGGCATCGGGTTCGCCATCGCGATCCGGCGCGTACGTGATCACGAGGTCGCGCGGCGCTGGGGGCACCACCTCGACGGTCTGAGTGCCCCCGGAGCTTCCCGGCGACGCAGCGACCGTGTCGGTGGCCGTGCGAGCCGCGCGCTCCAGCTGCTCGTCGACCATGGGAAGGCCCCCGGCGAAGACATTGACGATCCCTTTCACGAGGCCCTTCGCGAAGGAGTCCTTGTCTGACGCGCCCATTCCGACACACTAGCGCCCGGACGCGCCAGCGCGTCACGCACGCCGCGGGCGCATGGACACACGCCAAGGGGCGCCGGACCGAAGTCCGACGCCCCATGATGCTGTTCGTGTCGAGGGGATCAGTCGACGAGTGCGTAGCCCTCCTCGCCGTGCACGACGGTGTCGATGCCGGCGATCTCGTCCTCGTTCTTCACACGGAAGCCGATCGTCTTCTCGATGATGAAGCCGATGACGAAGGCGATGACGAACGAGTACAGAGCGACAGCGAGAGCCGAGACGGTCTGCAGGACGATCTGAGAGAAGTCGCCGCCCGTGAACAGGCCCACGTCGGTTCCGACGAAGCCGATGAACACGGTGCCGATGAAGCCGGCGACCAGGTGGATGCCCACCACATCGAGGGCGTCGTCGTAGCCGAGCTTCCACTTGAGCTCGATCGCGAAGGCGGCCACGACGCCGGCGATGACGCCGAGCACGATCGCCCAGCCGGGGGTCAGCGCGCCGGCCGACGGGGTGATGGCGACGAGACCGGCGACGGCACCCGAGGCGGCTCCGACAGAGGTCGCCTTGCCGTCCTTGAGCTTCTCGACGAGCAGCCACCCGAGCACGGCGGCGGCGGGAGCGGCGATCGTGTTGAGGAACGCGAGGCCGAGGTCCTCGTGCGTGCCCGAGAGGCCCGTGTTGAAGCCGAACCAGCCGAACCACAGGATCGAAGCGCCGAGGACGACGAACGGGACGTTGTGCGGCTTGTTGATGCCCTTCTGGAACCCGACGCGCTTGCCGAGGACGAGCGCGAGGGCGAGGGCGGCGGCACCGGCGTTGATGTGCACGGCGGTTCCACCGGCCAGGTCGATGACGGCGAAGTCGCCGATCGTCCACGACTGGATCCAGCCGCCGCCCCACACCCAGCCGGCCACCGGGAAGTAGACGAGAGTGGACCAGACGCCCGCGAACAGCAGCCAGGGGCCGAACTTGGCGCGGTCGGCGATGGCACCCGAGATGAGGGCCGTCGTGATGATCGCGAAGGTGGCGCCGAACGCGACGTCGACGAGGTCGATGCCCTCCGCGGTCAGGCCGAAGCCGGCGAACGGGTTTCCGGCGATGCCGGGAATGAGGCCCGCCGCACCGTCGAAGTAGCCGCCGTCACCGCCGGCGCCGGTGTACATCATGTAGCCGTAGAGCACCCACAGCACGCTGATCAGGGCGATGGCTCCGAAGCTCATCATGATCATGCTGACGACGCTCTTCGCCTTCACCAGGCCGCCGTAGAAGAAGGCCAGGCCGGGGGTCATGAAAAGCACCAGCGCGGCGCTGGTGACGATCCAGATCGTGGACGGAGTGAGTTCCATCACTACCTCTCAATGTGTGGGACAACTGGGTCCGCCTGGCCACAATCGCCTTCGGATGCGCCATTCGGGTACGACCCAGTGTTCCCACGCGGAGTTACCCCCACGGTACGAAGCGTGTTTCGGATCGGTTACGCGAAGGGCGTCAGCGTAAACATCACGTTTCGGATGTCTTCGGGATCGCCCCGCGTTCGACGTCAGCTGTGTGTGAGCGCGACGAGGCGCGAGATGGCGCGCAGGTACTTCTTGCGATAGCCGCCCGCGAGCATCTCGTCGGAGAACACCTCGTCGAGCGGACGCCCCGTGGCTCGGATGGGGATCTGGGCGTCGTAAGCCCGGTCGATGAACGCGACGAAGCGCAACGCGGCCGACTGGTCCTCCAGCTGCACGACGTCGCGCAGCCCGATGGCCACGAGCCCTTCGATGAGCCGGATGTACCGCGACGGATGCACCGATGCCAGGTGCCGGATCAGGTCGGTGAAGGAGTCGTCGGATGCCGCGCCGCCGACGCCATCGAGGGCGCCTCCGTACTCAGCCTCCGACAGCGAGATCGCGTGCCCGTCGACCGCCCGCTGGCGGTAATCGGTGCCGTCGATGCGGATCGTCTGAAAACTGGACGCCATCGCGTGGATCTCGCGGAGGAAGTCCTGTGCCGCGAAGCGCCCCTCGCCGAGCGCGTTCGGCGGCGTGTTCGACGTCGCCGCGAGACGAGTGCCGGTGGGGACGAGCTCTCCGAGCAGGCGCGTCATCACCATGGTGTCGCCGGGATCGTCGAGTTCGAACTCGTCGATGCACAGCAGGTCGGCACCGCGGAACAGCGCGACCGTCTGCTGATAGCCCAGAGCGCCCACCAGCGCCGTGTACTCGATGAACGAGCCGAAGTACTTCCGGCGACCCGGGAGGGCGTGGTAGATCGACGCGAGCAGGTGCGTCTTCCCGACGCCGAAGCCGCCGTCGAGATAGACGCCGGGCTTGAGCTCAGGGGTCTTCTCACGGCGGCGGAACAGCCCTCCCGACTTCGCCGGAGCGCGGCCCACGCCGCTGAACGTCATCAGCTGGTCTTTCGCGTCTTGCTGCGACGGGTACTGCGGGTCAGCGCGGTAGGTGTCGAACGTCGCGCCGTCGAACTGCGGTGGCGGCACAAGAGCGGCCACCATCTCCGATCCCGAGACCTGGGGTGCACGGTCGGTCAGATGCAGGGTGCCGGCCGGGACGCTGTTCACGAGTCAACTTTAGACCGGCTGCGGGGCGAGATCGTGCCGCCGGAGCCAGTCGAGGATCGCCTCGCTCCACCGCTCCTGGTCGTAATTCCAGAGCTTCGCGTGCCGCGCGGTGTCGAACACCCGCATCTCGACGAGATCAGGCCGGGCGGCGACCAGGTCATACGAGGCGTTCGACGGTACGAAGCCGTCGTCGTCGCTGTGGAGGATGAGGACGGGATGCCTCAGCTCACCTGCTCGAGTGACCGCGTCGAGTCGTTCGAACGGGATGCGGGCGTCGGCTCCCGTCAGCGGCGTCGCCCACTCGGCTCCGAGGGCACCGATCGCGAGCCCCGCCACCTGCGATGGCAGCCCTCGCATCCGCGCCTGAAACTCAAGGACGCGCCGCCAGTCGATGACCGGCGACTCGAGCACCACTCCGGCGATGATGTCGCGATGCGCGGAGTTGAGCGCGACCTGGAGGGCGATCGCACCGCCCATGGACCACCCCATGACGATCACCCTGCGGGCACCGTGGCGACGGGCCACGCCGATCGCGCTGTCGACGTCTCGCCACTCTGTCGCGCCGAGCGCGTACGTGCCGCTGCGGCTGCGCGGCGCGGAGCCGTCGTTGCGGTACGAGACGAGCATCGAGGTGATGCCGGCGCCGCGGAACACCGGCACCGCCCGCAGGCACTCCGCCCGCGTCGTGCCTCGGCCGTGGACCTGGATCACCCACGTGTCGGTCGGCTCCTCGGCAGGGAAGATCCATGCCGGGCACGGGCCGACCGCGGCACCGACGAGCTCCGACTCATACGGCAGGTGGAGCTGCTCCGGACTGTCGTAATACCAGCCGCTGAACGCAGCGGCGGAGCTCAGCCTCGAGTCGGGTCCGATCTGGGTGAGGAGCTTGCGGGTGACACTCGTGTCGTCGCCGGAGAGCACCGAGCCGAGCTTGAGGTAGTCGGTGCTTCCGGTCGTGAAGAGGCCGTACATGCCGGGCAGCTCCGTGTCGGGCGTGCGGCTGAGCGTGATGGTCTGGGCCGCGACGTCCACGTCGAGGATGGTGGTGTCGGCGACGCGGCGCGCGGGCGTGACGACGCGCCGGGCCATGCGGGCCGCGGTGAGCGCGGTGAGCGTCGTGGTGGCCGCGAGCGCAACGCTCAGTGCGACAGTCAGACCGCGCAGGACCGCGGCGTACGGAGATACGGCGACGGCGCGCCTGGATGCCTTCATCGTGGGCTCACTTTAGTCTGTCGATGTGGATGACTCCCGTCCCTCGGCCGCTCCCGACTTCGCTGCGGTCGCCGACAGACTGCGCGCGATGACGTTCCGCGAGGACTTCGTCGTGCGCGAGATCGCCGCCCCGTCGTCGCTCGCTCCTGACGCGATCGCCTTCGCCGGCGACATCCGGCCCGGTGACGACGGATTGGACTCCCCTTACGGCACGGGGCGGTTCGTGCTGCTCCATGACGCATCGGAGCCCGAGCAGTGGAGCGGCGCCTGGCGCATCGTGTGCTTCGCTCAAGCGCCGCTCGAGACCGAGATCGGCACCGACCCGCTCCTGGCGGAGGTCGCCTGGTCGTGGCTCATCGATGCGCTGAACACGCGCAAGGCGGTGTTCCACTCGGCATCCGGCACGGCGACCAAGACGCTGTCGAAGGGGTTCGGGACGCTGGCGGAGGAGGGCGACGGCGCTCAGATCGAGTTGCGCGCCTCGTGGACGCCGTCGGGAGACCTCGCCGCGCACCTGGATGCGTGGGCGGAGCTCGTCTGCATGCTCGCCGGACTCCCCCCTGGGTCGGAGGGCATCGCCGTCTTCAGCAGTGAACGCAGGAACATACGTGGTTGAGTACACCGTCATCGCCGATCGCGACCGCCTCGAGGCCGCCGCGGCATCTCTCTCCGTCGGCACGGGTCCCGTCGCCGTCGACGTCGAGCGCGCCTCGGGCTTCCGCTATTCGCAGCGCGCCTACCTGGTGCAGGTGTACCGGCGCGGAGCCGGGGTCTTCCTGTTCGACCCCCCGGCGCTCGGAGACCTCTCGCCGCTGCAGAACGCGATCGCCGACGCCGAATGGGTGCTGCACGCAGCCAGCCAGGACCTTCCGTCGCTGCGCGAGGCGGAACTGAACCCGCCGTCGATCTTCGACACCGAACTGGCGGCACGGCTTCTGGGGCACGAGAAGGTGGGTCTCGGCGCCGTCGTGTCGGACACCCTGGGAATCACCCTCGCGAAGGCGCACTCGGCGGCCGACTGGTCGACGCGGCCCCTCCCGCAGTCGTGGCTCGAATACGCGGCCCTCGACGTGCTTCACCTGGTCGACGTCCGCGACGCGCTCGCGGACGAACTCGAGGAGCAGGGCAAGACGGAGGTCGCTCGTCAGGAGTTCGAAGCCGTCCTCAGCCGACCGGCAAAGCCCCCGCGCGAGGAGCCCTGGCGACGACTGAGCGGCCTGCATACCGTGCGCGGACGCCGCTCGCTGGCCGTCGCGCGGGCTCTCTGGACCGCCCGCGAGGAGTACGCCCAGGAGCAGGACGTGTCACCCGGGCGACTTGTCCCCGATCGCTCCCTGGTCGCCGCCGTCATCGCCGATCCCGCGTCGAAGCAGGATCTCGCCCGCCTCAAGGAGTTCACGGGCCGCGCAAGCCGCACGCAGCTGGATCGCTGGTGGGCGGCGATCGAAGCGGGCCGCGCCGACGAGTCGCTGCCGACCGAGCGCGCACCCGGCGACGGCTTTCCGCCGCCTCGCGCATGGGCCGACCGCAACCCTCCCGCCGACGCGCGCCTCAAGGCCGCCCGTCCGCGCATCGAGCAGCTTGCCGTCGACCTCCGTATGCCGACGGAGAACCTGCTGACTCCGGATACGCTGCGCCGCGTGGCCTGGCACCCGCCGGAGCCCGTGACCGTCGACTCCATCGGCGAGGCGCTGGCGGCTCTTGGAGCCCGCCCCTGGCAGGTTGCGTACACTGCACAGGTGATCGCGGATGCGTTTGTCGAATCCGTGCAGGCGACAGCGGATGCCGCCGACACGGCTTCGTAGGTTCGATCCAACCGATTTTGCGACACCCAGTTCCACCTTAGGCTGGACTGGATCTCAATCTCTTGGAGGCAGTGTGGCCGAGCTCTCGGACGTCTACTTCATCGACGGCATGCGGACCCCCTTCGGGCGCGCCGGCGAGAAGGGCATGTACTGGAACACCCGCGCCGATGATCTCGCCGTCAAGGCGACCATCGGCCTGATGGAGCGCAACTCCGCGGTGCCGGCGGCCGGGATCGACGATGTCGCGATCGCCGCGACGAGCCAGACAGGCGATCAGGGTCTCACCCTCGGGCGGTCCGTGGCGATCCTCGCCGGTCTCCCCCAGACCGTCCCGGGACTCGCGATCGACCGCATGTGCGCCGGCGCCATGACGAGCGTCACGACGATGGGCGCCTCGATCGGCGTCGGCATGTACGACCTCGCCCTCGCGGGCGGTGTCGAGCACATGGGGCACCACCCGATCGGCGGCAACGCCGACCCCAACCCGCGGTTCGTCGCCGAGCGCATGGTCGACCCGGGCGCCCTCAACATGGGCGTAACCGCCGAGCGCATCTTCGACCGGTTCCCGCACCTCACGAAGGAGCGCTCCGACCGGTACGGCATGCTGAGCCAGCACAAGGTGCAGGCGGCCTACGACGCGGGCAAGATCCAGGCCGATCTCGTTCCCGTCGCGATCAAGGACGCCGACGGCGCGTGGGGCCTCGCGACCGAGGACGAGGGCCGCCGCCCGAACACGACGATGGAGGACCTCGCGGGCCTCAAGACGCCGTTCCGCCCGCACGGCCGTGTCACGGCCGGCACTTCCTCGCCCCTCACGGACGGCGCGACCATGTCGCTGCTCGCCGGGGGCCGCGCCGTCAAGGAACTCGGCCTCACGCCGAAGATGCGCATGGTGTCGTTCGCCTTCGCGGGCGTTCAGCCCGAGATCATGGGCATCGGCCCGATCCCCTCGACGGAGAAGGCGCTCGCCAAGGCCGGCCTCACGATCGACGACATCGGCCTGTTCGAGCTGAACGAGGCGTTCGCCATTCAGGTGATCTCCTTCCTCGACCACTTCGGCATCGCCGATGAGGACCCCCGCGTCAACCCGTGGGGCGGCGCGATCGCCTTCGGCCATCCGCTCGCGGCATCCGGCGTGCGTCTCATGATCCAGCTCGCCGCGCAGTTCGCCGAGCGCCCCGACGTCCGCTACGGGCTCACTGCGATGTGCGTCGGGCTCGGACAGGGCGGCACGGTGATCTGGGAGAACCCCCACTACGACGGAAAGAAGCGCTGAGGACTCCGCGATGACGTACGAATCGATCGACTTCTCCCCGCTGCTCGAGCTGGCCGCCGACGAGGTGGTCACGCACTCGCCGTCGCGCGACGTGCGCCTCCCCTCGGGCAAGGTGCTCGCGCTCATCACACTCGACAATGGGCGCGATCACACCCGCCCGAACACCCTCGGCCCCAAGACGCTGATGGAGCTCGGCGAACGCCTGGATGACCTCGCCGCGCGCGCCGCGAAGGGCGAGATCCACGCCGTGGGGATCACGGGGAAGCAGTACATCCTGGCGGCCGGTGCCGATCTGTCCGACATCTCGCTCGTGGGCTCCAAGGACAACGCCCGCAAGATCGCCCAGCTGGGGCATCACGTGCTGGGCAAGCTCGCCGACCTGGGCGTGCCGTCGTTCGCCTTCGTCAACGGACTCGCGCTCGGCGGCGGACTGGAGATCGCCTTGAACTCCACCTACCGCACCGTCGACGCCTCGGCGGCGGCGATCGCCCTGCCCGAGGTGTTCCTCGGCCTCATTCCGGGATGGGGCGGCGCCTACCTGCTGCCGAACCTCATCGGCATCGAGAACGCCCTGGAAGTGGTCATCAGCAACCCGCTCAAGCAGAACCGGATGCTGAAGCCGCAGCAGGCCTTCGATTACGGCATCGTCGACGCGATCTTCCCGGCGGCCAACTACCTTGAGGACTCGCTGCGCTGGGCCGACGGCGTCCTCGGCGGCACAGTCAAGGTCGAGCGGAAGAACGAGCCGGGAAAGATCGAGCGACTGACGAAGTGGCCCATCGCGATCAAGGTCGCACGCGGCATGCTGGAGTCGAAGATCGGCACGGTGCCGAAGTCGCCGTACGTCGCTCTCGAACTGCTCGACAAGGCCAAGAGCGGCTCAAAGGCCGAAGGCTTCGCACGTGAGGACGAGGCGCTGGCAGACCTCGTCTCCGGTGATCAGTTCGCCGCGTCCATGTATGCCTTCGACCTCGTGCAGAAGCGGGCGAAGCGTCCCGTCGGCGCTCCCGACAAGGCGCTGGCGAAGAAGGTCACGAAGGTCGGCATCATCGGCGCGGGCCTCATGGCCAGCCAGTTCGCGCTGCTTTTCGTGCGCAAGCTGCAGGTGCCCGTGCTGATCACGGACCTCGACCAGGCGCGCGTCGACAAGGGCGTGGCGTACATCCACGACGAGATCGGCAAGCTCGAGGCAAAGGGGCGCCTCGACGGAGACACGGCCAACAAGCTGCGCGCTCTCGTGACCGGCACCACCGACAAGAGCCTGTACGCCGACTGTGACTTCGTGATCGAGGCGGTGTTCGAAGAGGTCGGCGTCAAGCAGGCCGTGTTCGGCGAGATCGAGAAGATCGTCGCCCCGGATGCCGTGCTGGCCACGAACACCTCTTCGCTCTCCGTCGAGGAGATCGGCTCCCAGCTTGAGCACCCCGAGCGCCTCGTGGGCTTCCACTTCTTCAACCCGGTGGCGGTGATGCCGCTCATCGAGGTCGTGAAGGCCCCGAAGACCGACGACGCAGCGCTCTCGACCGCCTTCGTCGTGGCCAAGAGCCTCGGAAAGAACGCGGTGCTCACCGCCGACGCTCCCGGCTTCGTCGTCAACCGCCTGCTCGCCAAGGTCATGGGCGAAGCGGCACGCGCCGTGTACGAGGGAACCCCCGTCGCCGAGGTCGAGAAGGCGTTCTCGCCTCTCGGTCTGCCGATGGGCCCCTTCCAGCTGATCGACCTCGTGGGATGGAAGGTCGCCGCCCACGTGCAGGACACGATGGTCCGCGCCTTCCCTGACCGGTTCTACGCCAACGAGAACTTCCACGCCCTGGCGGATCTCGACGAGGTCGTGGAGAAGGACAAGGGAGGCCGCGTGACCGGCTTCACGAAGGCCGCGCTGAAGGTCGTGAAGGATGCCGTCGGCTCGACGCCCGCGTCGGCGGAGACGATCCTCCGCCGCGTGCAGGACGGCCTCGCTCAGGAGATCCGGATCATGCTCGACGAGGGCGTGGTGCCGGAGGTCGAAGACATCGATCTCTGCCTGATCCTCGGTGCCGGCTGGCCGTTCATCGACGGCGGCGCGTCGCCGTACCTCGACCGCGAAGGCGCGTCGGAGCGGGTCTTCGGCAGCACGTTCCACCAGCCGCCCATCCGCGGTATCGAAGCCTGATCTTCGGCATCTGACGACAGCGGCTCCGACAGACGTCGGGGCCGCTGTCGTGTTCCCCGTGACGTCTGTCCCTCTTCTCACAGGCTGTGGCGATGCGCGACGCCCAAGGCCCCGACTGCGTCAGAGCGTGGACTGCGCCGCTCGCACCCGGATCGCCCGGGCGAGGCGGTCGCGCTGCTCGATCACGAGACGACGAAGGGATGCGGGGGCATCGGCGTTGCCCGCCAGCCAGCGATCGACCGGCTCGAGCGAGTCGGACTCGGGGAAGAGTCCCGACACGAGACGTCGCGCGATCTCGATGCTGCGCTCGTCCCACACGCGCCGGATGCGCGAGAAGTAGTCGTCGTCGAACTGCGCGATGAGGTCCCGCCGACCGCCCGCCCGCACTCCGGTGATCGTCGCCGCGAGATGGTCGTTGGTCAGCGAGCGGTCGTTCCACGCCGACTCCCACGCCTGCGCCCGAACCCCGCAATCTGGACGGGCGGCGAGCACGGCACGGTGCGAGGTGTGCCCCGTCGCCGAAGGATCCGCGTCGAGCTCGGCATCGGCGTCTGCCGACGACGCGTGACCGCTCGCCGAGAGCGCGAACAGCCAGCTCCAGCGCAGATCCGGGTCGAGCCGAAGCCCTTGGGGCGGCGGAGTCGCGCCCGACAGAAGGGCGCCGAGGTCGTCGGCGCGAGCGTCGTCGTACACGGCGGCGGCGCCCACCGCTCGGGCCCAAGCGAGCTGGGCGTCGCTGCCCTCCGGAGCCGTCGTCATCCCCTGCCACGCCGTCTCGAGCCACGCGGCCGCCAGCCCGCCGCGGTCCTCCTCGGCGGCGTAGTGGGCGATCGCGTGACCTGCATGGGCGATCACGTCGGCGAGCAGCGCGACGCTGTCTTCGGCCGGGGCGTGGTGCGCGGCGATGTCGAGGTACCGCACCACCGACAGCTCGCCGTCGCGCACTGCGTTCCACAGCGCGGCCCAGATGACCGAGCGGGCGAGGCGGTCGTCGATCGTGCTGAGGGCGCGGGCGACGGCATCCGTGGAGCGCTCATCGAGGCGCACTTTGGCATACGTGCGGTCATCATCGTTGGGAACGATGAGGTCGGCGTCGGGCAGCACGGGCGCGTTGAGCGGCGTGCGCTCCCCCGCGATATCGAGCTCGACGGCGGCACGACGCACCAGTCGCCCGCCCTCAAGTGCGTAGAATCCCACGGTCAGCCGGTGCGGTCGCGGGTCGGTCTGCACGACCACCGGACGGGGCTCCCGTTCGACACGCAGGAGTGACATGCCGGTCGTCTCCAGCCATGCCGCGCTCCACGCGTGCAGATCGCGGGACGACGCCGATTCGAGCGCCGTGAGCAGATCGTCGAGGGTCGTGTTGCCGTACGCGTGGTCGGCGAAGTAGCGCTGCGCCGCGCGGAAGAAGGCGTCTCCGCCGACGAACGCGACGAGCTGCTTGAGCACCGAGGCGCCCTTCGCGTAGGTGATGCCGTCGAAGTTGAGCTTCGCGGCTTCGAGGTCGGTGATGTCGGCCACGATCGGGTGGGTCGTGGGGAGCTGGTCCTGTTCGTACGCCCAGCCCTTGCGGCGGCTCGCGAAGCTCACCCACGCATCGGAGTGGAGGGCGGTGGCCACATTGGCGTGGGAGCCCATGAAGTCAGCGAACGACTCCTTGAGCCAGAGATCGTCCCACCACCGCATCGTGGTGAGGTCGCCGAACCACATGTGCGCCATCTCGTGGAGGATCGTGTTGGCTCGCCCCTCGTGCTGCGCGGCGGTCGACGCCCCCCGGAAGAGGTAGGACTCGGTGAAGGTCACGAGGCCCGGGTTCTCCATGGCACCGAGGTTGTACTCGGGCACGAAGATCTGGTCGTACTTGCCCCACGGATAGGCGAAGGCGAACGCCGTCGTGAAGAAGTCCAGCCCGCGTCGGGTGATGTCGAGGATCTCGTCAGCGTCGAGGTGCGGCGCCATGGACGCTCGGCAGAGCACGCCGAGCTCGACGCGGTGCGTGCCGGACCTCCATTCCCCATCGACCCGGTGGTACGGCCCGGCCGCGACGGCGGTGATGTAGCTCGAAAGCGGCAGCGTCTCGCGGAACGTGACCCGCACGCCGTCGTCCCGTTCGTGACGGGACTCCTCAGCGCCGTTCGACAAGACCGTCCAACCCTGAGGCGCAGCGACCTGGAAACGCCAGCGCGCCTTGAGGTCGGGCTGCTCGAAGCACGCATACACGCGACGGCAGTCTGCCGGCTCATACTGCGTGTACAGATACACCTGGCCGTCGACCGGGTCGCGGAAGCGGTGGAGTCCTTCGCCCGATGTGCTGAACAGGCCCCGCGCTCGAACAGTGACGATGTTGTGCTCCACCAGGCCCGTGAGCCGCACCCGTGCGCCGTCCCATTCGACAGGGCGCTCCTCGCCGTTGACGACGACGGCCTCGACCGTCGCGCCGAGGAAGTCCACCCAGGTCTCTGATGCCGTGCTGCGGAAGACCAGCGTCGACATCGTAGAAAAGGACGCCTCTGTCAGGTCAGCGGCCCCACGCAGATCCAGCGCGACGTCGACGGTGTCGAGAGTGATGGCCGCCGCACGCGCCGCCGTCTCCTCTCGGGTCAGGTTGGCCGATCGGGCGAGCTCGTGACGCGACATTCGTCCATGCTTTCATGCAGGCGCCCGGTGCTGTCTCCCCGCCCGCGGCGCGGCGTCAGCGGGACTGCGGCCGCGTCTCTCCCGGGGCCGGCAGCCACAGCGCCGCCGTGTCAGCGGAAGGGCGGGCCACGGGGATGCGGGTTCCCAGCACCTGCGCGACGATGTCCTGCGAGATCTTGGCCGCCGACAGACCGGCGTCCTCGAGGATCTGCTCGCGCGAAGCGTGGTCGATGAACGCGTCGGGCAGCCCGAGCTCATCGACGGCCGTGTCGACACCCGCCTCGCGGAGCACCTGACGCACACGCGTGCCGATGCCGCCTACGCGGATGCCGTCCTCGAGCGTGATCACGAGCCGGTGACGCTCCGCGAGCGACACGATCGAGGGTGCGACGGGAATGACCCAGCGCGGGTCGACGACCGTCGCCCCGATCCCCTGCGCCTCGAGACGCGCGGCGACCTCGACACCGAGGTGCGCCATGGTGCCGATGCCGACGATGAGCACGTCGTCGGCCCCGGCCCGGAACAGCACGTCGACGCCGTCTTCGAGGCGCTCGAGCTGCGGGAGCTCCGGGGAGACGGCGCCCTTTGGGAACCGCACGACGGTGGGCGCGTCGTCGATCGCGATCGCCTCGTCGAACTCCTCCTCGAGACGCGCGGCATCGCGCGGCGCCGCGATGCGGATGCCCGGAACGAGCTGCAGCATCGCCAGATCCCAGATGCCGTGGTGACTGGGCCCGTCAGGGCCCGTGACGCCCGATCGGTCGAGCACGAACGTCACACCGGCGCGGTGCAGCGCGACATCCATCATCACCTGGTCGAACGCGCGGTTCATGAACGTCGCGTACATCGCGACGACGGGATGCAGGCCGCCGAAGGCGAGACCCGCCGCGGATGCCACAGCGTGCTGCTCGGCGATTCCGACGTCGTAGACGCGATCGGGGAAGCGCTGCGCGAAGGGCAGGAGCCCCGTCGGCCGGAGCATCGCGGCCGTCATCGCGATGATGTCATCGCGTCGCTCGCCCGCGGCCACGAGCGACTCCGCGAACACATCGGTCCATGCCACGCTGTCGGAGGACCCGATCGGCTCACCGGTGACGGGATCGATCTTGCCGACCGCGTGGAACTGGTCGACATCGTCGTTGCGAGCCGGCTCGTACCCGCGCCCCTTCTCGGTGATGACGTGCACGATGACGGGCGCGCGGTAGTCCTTCGCGAGCTGCAGCGTCTCGAGGAGCGCCTCGAGGTCATGCCCGTCGACAGGTCCGAGGTACTTGATGTCGAGGTTGGAGTACAGCGCGGCGTTGTTCGTGAACCGCGAGAGGAAGCCGTGCGTGCCGCCGCGCACGCCGCGATAGATCGCGCGTCCGATCGGGCCGAAGCGCCGGAACAGCGAGTCGGAGCCGCGGCGGAGGCTCTCGTAGCCGGAGGTCGTGCGCACCCGGTTCAGATAGCGGGCCATGCCGCCGATCGTCGGCGCGTACGAGCGGCCGTTGTCGTTCACGACGATGACGAGGTTGCGGTTGTTGTCGTCGGAGATGTTGTTGAGCGCCTCCCACGTCATCCCGCCCGTGAGCGATCCATCGCCCACGACGGCCACGACGTGACGGTCGGAGCGTCCCGTGCGGATGAGCGCGCGGGAGATGCCGTCGGCCCAGCTCAGCGAGCTCGATGCGTGCGACGACTCGACGACGTCGTGAGGGCTCTCGGAGCGCTGCGGGTAGCCGGCCAGCCCGCCGCGCGATCGCAGCCGGCTGAAGTCCTGACGGCCGGTCACGAGCTTGTGCACGTACGACTGATGACCGGTGTCGAACACAATCGGGTCATTCGGCGAGTCGAAGACGCGGTGGATGGCGAGCGTGAGCTCCACGACCCCGAGGTTCGGACCCAGGTGGCCGCCGGTGCGGGAGACGTTCTCGACGAGGAACTCGCGGATCTCCTGCGCCAGATCGACCAGCTGCTCGGTGGACAGGCCATCGAGGTCGCGGGGACCGGTGATCGACGCGAGCAGACTCATCCCTCGATTCTAGAGCGCCCCTTCAACGGGAAAGCCCCGACCTGGCGACAGGTCGGGGCTTTCCTGGCGTCCGCTCAGACGAGCGAGCGAAGCACGTACTGCAGGATGCCGCCGTTGCGGTAGTAGTCGGCTTCACCGGGCGTGTCGATGCGCACCTTCGCGTCGAAGACGATCTTCTCCTTGCCCTCGGGCGAGAACTCGCTCGGCTCGGCAGTGACCTTGACGGTCTTGGGGGTGACGCCCTCGTTGAGCTGCTCCAGGCCCTCGATCGAGACGATCTCGGTGCCGTCGAGGCCGAGCGACTTCCAGCTCTCGCCCTCCGGGAACTGCAGCGGGACGACGCCCATGCCGATCAGGTTCGAACGGTGGATGCGCTCGAAGCTCTCGGTGATGACCGCCTTGACGCCCAGCAGGCGCGTGCCCTTGGCAGCCCAGTCACGCGACGAGCCGGAGCCGTACTCCTTGCCGCCGAACACGACGAGCGGGGTGCCCTGGGCCTGATAGTTCATGCACGCGTCGTAGATGTACGACTGCGGACCGCCCTCGAGGGTGAAGTCGCGCGTGTAGCCGCCCTCGACGATCTGGCCGTCGTTGACCGCGGCGACCATCTCGTTCTTCAGACGGATGTTCGCGAACGTGCCGCGGATCATGACCTCGTGGTTGCCACGGCGCGAGCCGTAGGAGTTGAAGTCCTTCTGCGCGACGCCGTGCTCGGTGAGGTACTGAGCGGCGGGCGTTCCGGCCTTGATGTTGCCGGCGGGGCTGATGTGGTCGGTCGTCACCGAGTCGCCGAGAGTCGCCATGACGCGTGCGCCCGTGATGTCGGTGATCGGCTCGGGCTCGAGGCCCATGCCGTCGAAGTACGGCGCCTTGCGGACGTAGGTGGAGTTCTCGTCCCACTCGAAGACCGGCCCGGTGGGCGTCGGCAGGTTGCGCCAGCGCTCGTCGCCGTCGAAGACCGTCGCATACTGCTTGATGAACTGCTCACGCGAGATCGAGTTGTCGATGACCTCCTGGACCTCTTCCGGCGAGGGCCAGATGTCCTTCAGGAAGACGTCGTTGCCCTGGGAGTCCTTCCCGAGCGGGTCGGTCTCGAAGTCGAAGTTCATCGAGCCGGCCAGCGCGTATGCGACCACGAGCGGCGGCGACGCGAGGTAGTTCATCTTGACGTCGGGGCTGATGCGACCCTCGAAGTTGCGGTTGCCGGAGAGCACCGCGGTGACGGCGAGGTCGTTCTCGTTGATCGCGGCCGACACCTCGTCGATGAGCGGACCCGAGTTGCCGATGCAGATGGTGCAGCCGTAGCCGACCGTGTAGAAGTCCAGGCCCTCGAGCGCCTTGTCGAGGCCGGACTTCTCGTAGTAGTCCGTGACGACCTTCGACCCGGGGCCGAGCGTGGTCTTGACCCACGGCTTGCGCTTGAGGCCCTTGTCGACGGCCTTCTTGGCGAGCAGGCCCGCCGCGATCATGACCGACGGGTTCGACGTGTTGGTGCACGACGTGATGGCCGCGAGGGTGACCGCGCCGTTGTCGAGGAGGTAGGCCTCGCCGTCCGGAGTGGTCACGCGCACAGGCTTGGACGCGGCGTGGCGGTCGCCGCTGGTCAGCACGACCGGGTGCTCGCGCTCATGCTGGTGCGAGACGCCGTCTTCGGAGATGTGCTCGTGGTCCTGGCCGGGCGCGACACCGGGGTCGGATGCCGGGAAGGTGCCCTCGAGCTCCACCGAGTCCTCTTCGGTCGGCTGTGCGTAGTTGAGGATGTCCTTCTGGAACTGCTCCTTGGCCTCGGACAGCAGGATGCGGTCCTGCGGGCGCTTGGGGCCGGCGATGGACGGGACGACCGTGGACAGGTCGAGCTCCATGTACTCGCTGAAGACCAGCTCGCGCGACGGATCGTGCCACAGCGACTGCTCCTTGGCGTACGCCTCCACCAGGGCGACGGTCTGCTCGTCGCGACCGGTGAGACGCAGGTAGTCCAGCGTCACGTCGTCGACGGGGAACATCGCCGCGGTCGAGCCGAACTCGGGGCTCATGTTGCCGATGGTGGCGCGGTTGGCCAGCGGCACCTGGGCGACGCCCTCGCCGTAGAACTCCACGAACTTGCCGACGACGCCGTGCTTGCGCAGCATGTCGGTGATCGTCAGCACGACGTCTGTCGCGGTCACTCCGGCGGGGATCTCGCCCGTGAGCTTGAAGCCGACGACGCGCGGAATGAGCATCGATACGGGCTGGCCGAGCATCGCGGCCTCCGCCTCGATGCCGCCGACGCCCCACCCCAGGACGCCCAGGCCGTTGACCATCGTGGTGTGCGAGTCGGTGCCGACGCAGGTGTCGGGGTAGGCACGCAGCACGCCGTCGACCTTGCGGTCGTAGACGACCTTGGCGAGGTGCTCGATGTTGACCTGGTGCACGATGCCGGTGCCCGGCGGGACGACCTTGAAGTCGTCGAATGCCGTCTGACCCCAGCGCAGGAACTGGTATCGCTCGCCGTTGCGCTCATACTCGATCTCGACGTTGCGCTCGAGCGCGTCCTCGCGCCCGAACAGGTCGGCGATCACCGAGTGGTCGATGACCATCTCAGCGGGCGAGAGCGGATTGATCTTGTTCGGGTCGCCGCCGAGCGCCGTGACAGCCTCGCGCATCGTTGCGAGGTCGACGATGCAGGGCACACCGGTGAAGTCCTGCATGACCACGCGGGCCGGCGTGAACTGGATCTCGGTGTCGGGCTCTGCGTCGGGGTTCCATCCCCCGAGGGCCTCGATCTGCGCCTTGGTGACGTTCGCGCCGTCTTCGGTGCGAAGCAGGTTCTCGAGCAGGATCTTGAGGCTGTACGGGAGCTTCTCGTAACCGGCGACGGTGTCGATACGGAAGATCTCGTAGTCGGCATCTCCGACTTTCAGGGTGCTCTTTGCACCGAAGCTGTCAACTGTCGACACGTCTGTCTCCTTCGTCGGCGGTGCAGGCGCTCGGCCTGCCTCATCCATCTTTGCGCGGCTGTCGAGCGCAGGCTAGTGAGGCTGGCCTAACCGAAGACCGCGGCAATTTATCTCGATGTCGAGATAAATCTATCACGTGGAGGACAGCGATTCCCGGCGCGGATAGAGCGAGCGGACGGCGAGCCACGTGACCGCCACGAGCGGGGCGAACAGTGGCAGCCCCATGACGAGCTTGAGCGTCCCGAGGGTCGCGACATCGCCCGCAAAATACAGCGGCAGCTGCACGGCGAGTCGCGTGAAGAAGAGCGCCGCCCAGGCGATCGCGAGCCAGAAGTAGACCCGTCGCTTGCGACGATCAGCCCGCCACGCGGTGCCTTCGTTCATGAGGAAGCCCGCTGCCAGGCCGATGATCGACCAGCCGATGAGCGCCGAGATGAGGAAGGCGCTTCCGTAGACGGCGTTCGTGATCAGGCCCGGGACGAAGTTGTCCTCGCCGCGACCGGTCAGGAGGGCGAGCGCAGCCGCCGCAGCCGTCGCGACCAGACCGCCGATCGCGGCGCTCATGGTCGAGCGCTGCACGAGACGGATCACCGTGAACACCGCGGCGATGCCCACCGACACCACCAGCGAGAGCACGAGCTCCCTGGTGAACGTGAACAGCAGCACGAAGGCGAGGCCGGGCAGCACCGACTCGAGGACGCCACGCCATCCGCCCATCGCGTGCCAGACGACGTGCCCCGTCGACGCCTCTGCGGCGGGGTCAAGCCCCGCCTTGCGCGCGGCGCCGCCGAGCGCCTGGGCGATCAGCTCCTGGGCCGTCGGCTCAGGAGCGGACGGCGGGGTCTCGGACGGACGGGACGGCTCGCGAGCGGGCTCTTCGGGCGCAGCGCCGTCGCCCGCGTGCGCGCCGCTCACGCGGCGCCGGGCGAAGCCGGCATCTTGAGCGGGATGAGGTCGCGAGGGGGCATCGGCGTGCCGCCGCGAACCACGACGATCGAGCGAAAGAGGTCTTCGATCTTCGCGGCCGCCTCGACGTCTCCTGCCGCGGCTCCCCCGATCACGCCACGCAGGAACCAGCGCGGTCCGTCGACGCCGACGAAGCGCGCGATGCGCTTGCCGGCGGTTCCGTCGGGCCCGGCGACGGGCACCTCGGCGAGGAGCTCGTGCCCGAGCGGGCCCTCGCGCTCCTCGACACGGCCGCCCTGCTGACGGATCTGCTGACGGATCTGCTCGCGCGTCTCGTCCCACAGCCCGCTGGAGCGGGGCGCCGCGAACGGCTGCACCTGAAGCGTCGAGTCGGCGTAGTCGAGGCCGACGGCGACGATGCGCTTGGTCTGCTCCTCGACCTCGAGACGCAGATTGAGGCCCTCACGCGGGAGGATCTTGATGCCGCCGAGGTCGATGTACGGTCGCACGGGGTTCGCTTCGGATTCGTCGAAGGGGCCGGCCGTCGCACGGTCGGCCGGCGCGGCCTTGCTGGCGTCGGTCATGAGAGGGTTCCTGTCTGATATCCGGTGGAGCCGAAGCCACCCTCTCCTCGCGTGCTCTCGGGCAGCTCGTCGACGGGGATGAAGGTGGCCCGCGGCACGGGCATGACGATCAGCTGAGCGATCCGGTCCCCCGGCGCGATGTCGTAGGGCTCAGTCGCGTCGGTGTTGAGCAGCGCGACCTTGATCTCGCCGCGGTAGCCGGCGTCGACCGTGCCCGGCGCGTTCACGATCGTGATGCCGTGTCTGGCCGCCAGGCCGCTCCTCGGAACGACGAACGCGACGTAGCCCTCGGGAAGGGCGATGCGCACTCCGGTGCCCACGAGCGCGCGCTGACCCGGCTCGAGGCGCACCGGCTCGGTCGAGACGAGGTCGGCCCCGGCGTCGCCGGGGTGGGCGTAGACCGGCACATGCGATGCGATGATGGGAACGTCCACACTTTGGATCACTCCATGAGGGTAATGCACAACATGACGAGCGACCTGAGGCCCTCACCGTCCTATCGCGAGCGGCTGACCCCCTCGTTGTGGGTGCTCGTGTCGGCGGCCGTGACCGCGCCGATGGCCGCACTCGTGTTCGTGCCGATCGACCCCACCGTCGCACTCGTCACGGGAATCCTCGTCGGCTTCGCCGTCGTGGCCGGCCTCGTCGCGATCGCGCCCGTCATCGCCGTCGACGATGGAGAGCTTCGCGTGGGACGCGCCCATGTGTCCGTCCACCTGCTCGGCGATCCCGTCGCGCTGGTCGGCGAGGAAGCTCGCCATGTCCGCGGTCCGGGACTCTCGCGGAGCGCGTGGCACATGCTGCGTCCGGGCGTCGACGGTGTCGTGCGCGTGCCCCTGCACGACCCGCGCGACCCGACCACCGAATGGGTGTTCTCCACCCGCACGCCCGACCGGGTGGCAGCCGTGCTGCGGCGCGCCCGCGCCGACGTCGCCGCAAAATCAAAGGCTCAGGCGACCTCCGGAGAAGTCGCCTGAGCCGATTCAGCGGTCAGCGGTGAGGGCTGCCGTCAGGCGGCGCACTCGACGCACACGGCGCCGGCGGCCGTCTCGTGGTCGATCTGCGTCCGGTGCTTCACGAGGAAGCACTCGACGCAGGTGAACTCGTCCTCCTGCGGGGGGAGGACGACGACGTCGAGCTCGAGGTCGGACAGGTCCGCGCCCGGCAGCTCGAAGCCGGACGGGTTGTCGGCATCCTCAGCGTCGACAGATCCCGACAGCTTGTCGGGCACGCGCTCCTTCAGGGCCTCGATCGACTCGCTGTCGTCCTCGGTCTTGCGGGGGGCGTCGTAATCCGTTGCCATTGTCGAACGTCTCTACTTCCAGGGGTGTTTATCGCCGGAGCGATTTCGGGCGGCCACAGTTTGCACGACTGGACTGTTTTTCGCAAATGCCGCTCGACCGCATTCCGGGCGGGTCGGGGTCGTCGTGCGGCTGAGCTGCGCTTCTCAGCCGATGCATCGCGTCAAACTCGCGGCGCGCGCTGGATATTCCCGCCGTCCTCCGAGCCCTGTGACACCATGAAGCGTCAGGCAGGAACGGGAGGCGTGTTTCGCATGGAACAGCTCAAAGTCATCGGCGTCGAAGACGGCGTGCTCGTGCTCGCCACAGAGTCGGGCGACCGCTTCTCGCTGGCCGTCGACGAGACGCTGCGCTCGCAGCTGAGGCGCGCGACGAAAGACCCGGAGTCCCGCGGGCCGCGTCCGAGCCCTCGCGACATCCAGGCGCACATCCGCGCGGGACTGTCGGCCGAAGAGGTGGCGAACCTGCTCGGCATCCGCGTCGAGGACGTCGCCCGATACGAAGGCCCCGTGCTCGCGGAGCGCGAGCACATCGTCGGTCAGGCGCTCGCGGTGCCCGTGCTCATCAGCGGCGAGCTCGACCCCGATGCGCAGCCGACCTTCGGCGCCGCGGTGCGCGCGAAGCTCGCAGAGGCGGGAGCCGTAGGCGAACGCTGGACGAGCTGGCGGGAGCAGTCCGGCTGGGTCGTCAAGCTCGAGTTCACGGCGAACGACGTCGAGCACGACGCCCGCTGGTCATTCGACCCCCGCCGCTCGACCCTATCGCCGCAGAACGCCGACGCCACGCAGCTCTCGCGTCAGGGCTCGCTTCCCGAGGGTCTCATCCCCCGGCTGCGCGCGCTCGACACGAGCGGCGTGAAGGACGCCTCCCGCTTCGACAGCGGCGCATTCGGACCGCGACGCCTGCCCGAGGCCGACATCGAGTCGCCCGAAGTGCGCGAACCCGTCTCCCCCGCGGTGCAGCAGGCCGCGATCAAGCGCGCGCCCGCGCAGGGCGTGACCTCGACCGAGACCGCCGACCTGCTCGAGGCGCTGCGTCGTCGCCGCGGTCAGCGCGAGTCGATGCCCGGCGACTCCACGGACGCCGAGCCGCGCACCTCGTCATCGTCTCCCGTCGCGTTGTTCGACGCTCTCGAACCCGGTTACGACGACGCCCCCGCCGACGAGCCGGAGCCGCCCGCGGCGCCCGAGCAGCACACGGAGCCTGAGGCTGCGGCTCCCTCCGACGGCGGCCGGCGCAAGGGCCGCACGTCCATGCCCTCGTGGGACGAGATCGTCTTCGGCGCACGCACCGAAGACGGCTGAGTCCGGTCGAACGCAGGTCAGCCGGAGAACGCGCCGAGACGCGCCAGGGGCACGATGCGCTCCTGGTCGGTGAGCGAGCCGTGCTGTCCGATCATGCGCTGCGGCTTCTTGTCGGCGAGGCGGTCGTCGTAGTAGGCGATGCCACCGCGTGCCGCAACGAGCACGTCGCCTATCCTCGGCAGCACCTCGTCGTCGACGCGAGGACCGAACAGTCCCGCCGCGACGCCCTCCTCACGACCGAGCACCCAGGAGCGGTGCGCCTCGGCATCCCGCCATCGACGCAGGACTTCGGCGGCCGCCCCGTCGTCGGCGTAGAGGTGGAGCATGCGCGGCTCGCCCGCCATGATCCGCACGCCCTCAAGGAGCTCGTCGCCCTCGCTCAGCAGCACGTGACGGTGCGCGGGCACGTCGACCATGCCGTGATCGGCCGTGACGAGAGCGCCCACCCCCCTGGCAAGCGAACGGTCGAAGACGGCCAGGGCCGCATCGACCTGCTCCAGCGCTGCGATCCAGCGATCACTCTCCCATCCGTGCGCATGGCCGATCGAGTCGAGCTCGGGCGCGTAGACGTACACGAGCGCGCCGTCGTTCGCGTCGGCGAGCTCGGCCGCTCGCGCCAGCCTCTCTGCCGGCGATGCGGCCGCCACGAAGGTCGCTCCGCGCTGAATGGCCTCTGTGAACCCCGTGCCCGCATACATGGCCTTGGAGACGACGAAGCACGGCCGTCCTGCCGCCGCCTCTGCCTCCAGCAGCGGCCGCGAGCGCTGCCATGAAGCCGGATCGAGCCCGTGGGTCTCCCAGCCCTTGAGCTGATTGGGCGCGAGGTCCGTGCCGGGAACGCGGACGCGATAGCCGACGATGCCATGCTCGCCCGCAGGCCTCCCCGTGAGCAGCCCGGTGAGCGCCGTCGCCGTGGTGGACGGGAAGACCGTGCGCGCCGTGTCGCGTTTCGACAGATTCCCTGTGAGGAAGCGAGCGTGGCCGGCGCGCGCCGACAGATTGCCTTTCCCGAGGCCGTCGACGACGACGATGACGGCGGACCGAGCGGGCGCGAACCACGTGGATCGCCCCTCCAGCGCTGCGATCGCTTCCGGCACGACATCGGTGAGGCTCCGGGCTGTCGGCGGGTCCACGGGTAGGCTGAGTGACATCGGGGCCAGTCTCGCACACGCCGGGAAGGCCCCCTTCCCGTGACCGGAGGACCTCTCACTTCCATGGCTGTCTCGCGCACTGATCCCGTGCCGTCTGGCGAACGCATCGAAGACGTCGATCTCTCGGCGGAGATGCAGGGGTCGTTCCTCGAGTACGCGTACTCCGTCATCTACTCTCGAGCGCTCCCCGATGCCCGTGACGGTCTCAAACCGGTGCAGCGCCGGATCCTGTTCCAGATGGCCGACATGGGGCTGCGCCCCGACCGCGGCCACGTCAAGAGCGCCCGCGTCGTCGGCGAGGTGATGGGAAAGCTTCATCCCCACGGCGACTCCGCGATCTACGACGCCCTCGTGCGGCTCGCGCAGGACTTCGCCCTGCGCGTTCCGCTCGTCGACGGTCACGGGAACTTCGGGTCCCTCGACGACGGCCCCGCCGCGCCTCGCTATACCGAGGCGCGCCTCGCTCCGGCCGCACTCGCCCTCACGGAGAACCTCGAAGAGGACGTCGTCGACTTCGTCCCGAACTACGACGGCCAGTTCCAGCAGCCCGATGTGCTGCCCGCCGCCTTCCCGAACCTGCTCGTCAACGGCACGACCGGCATCGCCGTCGGCATGGCGACGAACATGGCGCCGCACAACCTCATCGAGGTCGTGGCGGCCGCCGTCCACCTGCTGGAGAACCCCGAGGCGACGCTCGAGGAGCTCATGGAGTTCGTGCCGGGTCCGGACCTCCCGGGCGGTGGCGTCATCGTCGGGCTCGACGGCGTCAAGGAGGCGTACGAGACCGGACGCGGCACGTTCCGCACGCGCGCCAAGGTGTCGATCGAGTCGCTCGGGCCGCGTCGCACGGGGCTCGTCGTCACCGAGCTGCCGTACATGGTGGGCCCCGAGCGCGTCATCGAGAAGATCAAGGATGCCGTCAACGCCAAGAAGCTGACCGGCATCGCGGACGTGACAGACCTCACCGACCGCAACCACGGCCTGCGTCTCGTCATCGGCATCAAGACCGGCTTCGACCCGAACGCGGTGCTCGAGCAGCTCTACCGGCTGACACCGCTCGAAGACTCATTCGGCATCAACAACGTCGCCCTTGTGAACGGCCAGCCGCAGACGCTCGGGCTCAAGGAGCTTCTGCGCGTCTATCTCGACCACCGCATCCAGGTCGTCACGCGCCGCAGCCGGTTCCGTCTGGCGCGCAAGCAGGAGCGACTGCACCTCGTCGAGGGCCTTCTCATCGCGATCCTCGACATCGACGAGGTCATCCAGGTCATCCGCACATCGGACGACGGCGAGCAGGCGCGCACACGCCTCATGGGCATCTTCGACCTGTCGCAGGTTCAGGCCGAGTACATCCTGGAGCTTCGCCTCCGGCGACTGACCAAGTTCTCGCGCATCGAGCTCGAGACCGAGCGCGACGGCCTCAAGACCGAGATCGCCCAGCTCGAGGAGCTGCTGGCCAGCGAAGTGCTGCTGCGCGGCCAGGTCGCACGCGAGCTCGACGCCGCAGCCGAGACCTACGGCACCCCCCGCCGCACGCTGCTGCTCAACGGCGGCCCGGTCAAGACGCGTTCGCGCCCTGCGGCGCCCGCAGATCTGCAGATCGCCGACGCCCCCTGCCGCGTCTTCCTCTCAGCGACCGGGCGCATGGTCCGCGCTGAGACGGCGGATGCCACGGTGGTGCCGCCCGCGCGACGCTCGAAGCACGACGCCATCCGCTCCGCCGTCGACACGACCGCCCGCGGAGACCTCGGCGCCGTGACCAGCGCGGGCCGCCTCGTGCGGTTCTCCCCCGTCGATCTGCCGTCGGTGCCGGCGAACTCGGTGCAGCTGGCCGCCGGCACCCGCGCCGACCAGTACCTCGGCCTGTCGGGCGGCGACCACGTCGTCGCCATCGTGCCGCTCGTCGACGAGCCGCCGATCGCGCTCGGCACGGCGCAGGGCGTGGTCAAGCGCGTCGCGGCGAGCGAGATCGCCAACAAGAACGACGTCGAGATCATCTCCCTCAAGCCCGGTGACTCCGTCATCGGCGCCGCCACTGCAGCCGACGGTGTCGAGCTCGTGTTCGTGACGAGCGACGCGCAGCTTCTCCGCTTCGGGGCCGACACGGTGCGTCCCCAGGGTCGCGCCGCGGGCGGCATGGCCGGCATCCGTCTCTCCGACGGCGCGCGCGTCATCTCGTTCACCGCTGTCCCGCCGGCCGACGACACGGTGGTCGTGACGGTCGCGGGCTCAGCGCAGTCGCTCCCGGGCACGGACGCCGGCAGCGGCAAGGTCTCGAACTTCACCGAGTTCCCCCCGAAGGGCCGCGCGACCGGCGGTGTGCGCGCACAGCGCTTCCTGAAGGGCGAAGACACCCTCACGCTCGCCTGGGTGGGCTCCGAGCCTCGCGCCGTCGGCGCGGACGGATCGGTGCGGCAGCTCCCGCAGGCCGGCGCCAAGCGCGACGCGTCGGGCCAGGCGCTCGACGCGGTCATCGGCGCCGTGGGCACCGCCGTCAGCTGAGCTGATCACGGCGCTGGAGCGGGGTCAGGCGTCGATCGACTCGCGGTCGAGCCGGTCGGCCGACGACACGATGAAGTCGCGGCGCGGTGCGACGTCGGAGCCCATCAGCAGCTCGAAGACGCCCATCGCCGCCTCGGCATCCTCGACGCGGACCCGGCGCAGCGTGCGACCGCGGCGGTCCATCGTCGTGGTCGCGAGCTGATCGGCGTCCATCTCACCCAGACCCTTGTAGCGCTGCACGGGCTCCTGCCAGCGGCGACCCGACTTCTGCAGCTTGGCCATCAGGCTGTGCAGCTCCTGCTCCGAGTACGTGTAGACGGTCTCGTTCGGCTTCGAACCGGGGTTGACGACGATGACGCGGTGCAGCGGAGGCACGGCGGCATACACGCGACCCGCCTCGATCAGCGGCCGCATGTAGCGGAAGAACAGCGTGAGCAGGAGCGTGCGGATGTGCGCGCCATCGACGTCGGCATCGCTCATCAGGATGATCTTGCCGTAGCGGGCGGCTTCGAGATCGAACGACCGTCCCGAGCCGGCGCCGATCGTCTGGATGATCGCGGCGCACTCGGCGTTGGACAGCATGTCGCTGATCGACGCCTTCTGCACGTTCAGGATCTTTCCCCGGATGGGGAGAAGCGCCTGATACTCGCTGTTGCGGGCGAGCTTTGCGGTGCCGAGCGCCGAGTCTCCCTCGACGATGAACAGCTCCGACTCAGCGACGTCGTTCGTGCGGCAGTCGGCGAGCTTCGCCGGCAGCGAGGAGGACTCGAGGGCGTTCTTGCGACGCTGGGTCTCCTTGTGGGTGCGCGCAGAGATGCGCGCCTTCATCTCCGAGACGACCTTCTCGAGAAGGAGAGCCGTGTGCGCCTTGTCGTCGCGTTTGGAGGAGGCGAACCGGGCACCCAGCTGCTTGGCCACGACGTTCGACACGATAGACCGGATCGCCGGGGTACCGAGCACCTCCTTCGTCTGACCCTCGAACTGCGGCTCGGGGAAGCTGACGGTGAGGACCGCGGTGAGCCCGGCGAGGATGTCGTCCTTCTCGATCTTCTCGTTCGCGCCCACCTTGAGCTTGCGGGCGTTCTGCTGCACCTGATCGCGGATGAGCTTGGTCAGGCCCTGCTCGAAGCCCGCCTGGTGCGTGCCGCCCTTAGGAGTCGCGATGATGTTGACGAACGAGCGGGTGATGGTGTCGTATCCCGTGCCCCAGCGCAGCGCGACGTCGACGTGGCACGTGCGCTGCACCTCGGTGGGCACCATCGCGCCCGACGGCTGCAGCACGGGAACGGTCTCCGTGAAGTGCCCTTCACCCGTCAGCCGCCAGGTGTCGGTGATCGCGGCGTCGGGGGCGAGGAAGTCCACGAACTCCGAGATGCCGCCGTCGTAGCGGAAGCTCGTCTCGATCCGCTCCCCGCCGGTGGAAGTGCCGCGATCGTCCATGATGACGATCTCGAGTCCCGGCACGAGGAAGGCCGTCTGCCGGGCTCGCTGCTCCAGCTCTTCGAGGTTGAAGGCGGCGTCCTTCGTGAAGATCTGGCGATCCGCCCAGTAGCGGATGCGCGAGCCGGTGACCTTCTTGGCGGTCTTGCCGACGATCCGCAGCTCCGAGGACGCCTCGAACGGCGTGAAAGGCGAATCGGGGTTCGGTCCCGCGAAGACGCCCGGCTCGCCGCGGTGGAACGACATCGCATAGGTCTTGCCGTCCCGGTCGACCTCGACATCCAGACGCTCAGAGAGTGCGTTCACGACCGAGGCGCCCACCCCGTGCAGGCCGCCCGAGGCAGCGTAAGAGCCACCCCCGAACTTGCCTCCGGCATGCAGCTTGGTGAACACGACCTCGACGCCCGACAGCCCCGTGCGCGGCTCGACGTCGACGGGGATGCCACGCGCACGGTCGCGCACCTCGACGCTGCCGTCGGCGTGCAGCAGGATCTCGATCCGGTCGCCGTGGCCGCCGAGGGCCTCGTCGACCGCATTGTCGATGATCTCCCACACGCAGTGCATCAGTCCGCGCGAGTCGGTCGAGCCGATGTACATGCCGGGCCGCTTGCGGACTGCTTCGAGTCCTTCGAGCACCTGAAGGTGGTGGGCTGAATACTCGGAGGTCACGATCTCCAAGCCTATCCGCGCTCCTCTGGCCCCGGCCGCCGCGCCGCCGCGTGTCCAGCGCTTGACGCCGTCGATGGCCTGACCGGCGTACGCGCACAGCGAAATGCCCTTCGCTCCGGGCATTCTCCGACCCGTCGCGTGGTTTCATTTACTGACCACGTTGGAGCATCACACCCGAGGAGGCACCCAGAATGAGCATCTCGACCACCGCAGAGCCGGCCGTCCTCGAGTACCGCCTCACGGCCGCCGACCGCTGTGACTCCTGCGGCGCGCAGGCCTACATCGCCGCCGAGGTGAACGGCAGTGAGCTTCTGTTCTGCGCTCACCACGGCCGCAAGTACGAGGAGAAGCTTCGGGCCGTCGCCACGAGCTGGCACGACGAGACCGCGCGACTGCACGCCTGACCGCCGGGCGCACCGCACGAACATCGCCGCACACCCCACGGGTGCGGCGATGTTCCGTATGCGGCGACGATCAGTGCGCCGCGCGGCGACGGCGCACCGCGGAGAAGCCCACGGCTCCGAGCACGATGACGCTGCCCCAGCCCAGAATCCACTGCATGGCGGGGCCGATCACGACCGCAGCGGTCAGCCCCGTGCGAAGAGGCACGTCGGCGACGATGACTCCCGCCGTCCCCGCCGGGAGGGCTTCGATCGTCTTCCCGTCGGGAGTGATCACCTGACTCGTGCCGACCGTCGACAGGTTGACGACCGCGCGCCCCGTCTCGATCGCGCGCATGCGCGCGAAGGAGAGCTGCTGCAGATTCTCGTCGGTGTCGCGGAAGTCGGCGTTGTTGGTCTGGAACATATAGACCTCGGCCCCGGCGCGCGCGCCCTGCCAGATGACGTCGTCGTAGATGACGTCGAAGCAGATGGCGAGGCCGACGCCCACGCCGTCGACGTCGAAGAACGGCGCGTTGGTGCCCGGGGTGTACTCCCGCTGGATGAGCCGGATGAGGTCGGGCGCCAGCATCTCGTAGAACCAGCGGTCGGGAACGTACTCTCCCATCGGCACCGGATGGCTCTTGTCGTGAATCGCCCCCGGGTTCTCGTCGGCGCCGAAGCGCCACATCATCGAGGTGTTGAAGACGTCGTCGCCGCGCTGGGTGGCCGCGTTGACGATCAGCGGGGCATCGAACCGCGCAGACAGCTGGTCGAGCACTCGCGCCACGGAGAGGTTCGACGTCGGGTCGGCGTCGATGCCGCCCTCCGGCCACAGCAGCACGTCGAGGCGCTCGCCCTCCAGTTCCTGCGTCGCGTCGAGCTGTGACTGCAGCACGGCGTATGCCTCGCGCTCGTCGAAGTAGCCCGCGGGTCCATTCCCCTGCACCGCGCCGACCCGAATCGTTCCCGCATCCGTCGTCGGGAAGGCGGGCGTGAACACGAGGAGAACGACCCCCACCGCCGCGGGCGCCATCCGCACAGGCGACCGCCACGCCCCCAGCCGAACCGCCTCGATGCCGGCCGCGACGACGAACACCATGAGGAACGTCAGGCCCGAGACGCCGATCCACGAGGTGACGGTCGCCAACGGACTCTCCGACTGGCTCATGCCGATGCGCCCCCAGGGGAACCCCGTGTAGGGCCATGCGCCGAGCCACTGCTCCCGCGCCGTCCAGACACCGGCCACGAGCGCCGGCAGCGCGAGCACACGCGCCCACGGCCCCGGCGCGACGCGCGGAAGCCAGCGGTAGGCGAGAACAAGGCCGATCGCTCCGATGGCGCTCAACAGCGTCTCGATCCCCGCGAGCGCGTACCAGGGCACGACGCCGAGGTAGCGAGTGATCCAGGAGATGTGCACGAGGTAGAAACTGGCCGCGAATACTGCTCCGACCATGACGGCGCCCCACACCGATCTGCCGATGAGGGACACGAGGGATGCGGCGACCCCCACGAAAGCGAGAGGCCACCAGCCCACGTCGGCGAAGGCGAGATCGAGGACCACCCCGCCCACGGCCGCGAGGACCGCTGCGCCCCACAGCGGCAGCAGCGGCGAGGGCGATGGGTCGTGATCGGGCACGAGTCGAGCCTATTCGAGCGGCCGAGCGGGGTACGTCCCGAAGGGGAACTGCTCAGACGGTCGAGTACGCGACGATGCCACGCCGGACGGCTTCGAGAGCAGCTCGCGCCGTCGTCGCCACGGGGGGCTCGGCGACGATCGAGAGCTGGTCGAGCAGGTCGATCGTCTGCTTCGCCCAGCGGACGAAGTCACCGGCCGCCAGGTCGGCCTCGTCCAGCACGCGGTCGAGGGGAAGCCCTCGCGCCCATGAGTGCATCGCCTGGGCGAGGCCCGTCGCCACCGGCTCCGAGCCGGGCAGCCGGTGATCGCGCTCCAGATCGTCGAGGCGCGACCACAGCTGCTGCGTCTCGGTGAGGGCGGCGCGGAACGCTCCGCGCGGGAGCGACATGTCGCCCGCCTCGTCGCGCCGCGGCTCGTAGACGAGGCAGCACGCGAGGGCGGCGAGCGACGGCGCGTCGAGCTGCGCCCAGAGGCCGCGCCGCAGCGACTCGGCGACCAGCAGATCGCGCTCGCCGTAGATGCGGCGCATCGTGGCACCGGCCCCCGTCAGCCGCGTGACGCCGTCGGCGTCGACGACGACGTAGTCGAGCGCGTCGAGCACGTCCACGACGCGGTCGAAGATCCGCGCGACCGTTCCCGTGCGGGTCTCGATCTGGCGGCGCAGTCTGTCGGCCGATCGCTTGAGCTTCCAGTAGCGTTCGGCCCAGCGCGCGTGGTTCTCGCGGTCTGGGCAGGTCTGGCACGGATGCCGCTGCAAGCGCCGACGCAGCGACTGGATCTCGTTGTGCCGCTTCTGGCGCACCTTCGCCGGCGCGGTGCGATCCGCCCGGTTCAGCTTCTCAAGATCGCTCAGCTCGCGTCGCATCGCCGAGAACTCCGCGAAGTCGCCTCGGTCGCACGTCATCGCCTTCTCATAGCCGGCAAGCGAATCCTCGGCGTCCTTCACCTGGCGAGCCAGGCCCACGACGGCCCGGTCGGCCTGGAACTGCGCGAACGACGACTCGAGGATCTTTCGCGCGCGCGGACGGCCGAACTGGTCGATGAGGTTCACGGCCATGTTGTAGGTGGGCCGGAAGCTGGAATTGAGGGGGTACGTGCGGCGAGACGCGAGCGCGGCGACCGCCTGCGGGTCTAGGCCCTCCGTCCACTGGATGACGGCGTGGCCCTCGACGTCGATGCCGCGTCGGCCCGCCCGACCAGTCAGCTGCGTGTACTCCCCCGCCGTGATGGCGACGCGCGCCTCCCCGTTGAACTTCTCGAGCTTCTCGAGCACCACCGTGCGAGCGGGCATGTTGATGCCGAGCGCCAGCGTCTCCGTCGCGAAGACCGCCTTCACGAGCTTGCGCTGGAAGAGCTCCTCGACGACCTCCTTGAACGCGGGCAGGAGCCCCGCGTGGTGAGCCGCGACCCCGCGCTCGAGATTGTCGCGCCACTCCCAGAACCCGAGCACGGCGAGGTCTTCGTCCTGGAGCGTGCGCGTGCGCTCGTCGACGATCTGACGGATCTCGTCGCGCTCTTCGCGACTCGTGAGGCGCACACCCGCGCGACGCACCTGCTGGACGGCCGCGTCGCAGCCCGCTCGGCTGAAGATGAAGAAGATCGCGGGCAGAAGGCTCGCGCGGCGAAGCAGTTCGACCACATGGGGGCGGTCGAGCCGCTCGACCCGCTGGATGTTCGCCGAGCGTACGGGACGACGACCGCCCTTCTTCGGGCGCCGGCGGTTCGCCTCATAGTCCCCGGAGGACCGGAGCTGCTGCACGCGGCGGTTGCTGTCGAAGGCCGAGCCCTTGAGCGAACGGATGCGCATGAGCTCCTGATTGACCTGCGCGGTGGCCACCCCGGCGCGATCGTCGAACAGCGGCAGCAGGTCTCCGCGCACGAGCACATGCTGCTCGAGCGGCACCGGACGGGTCTCCGACACGATGACCTCGGTGTCGCCGCGCACCGTGTCGAGCCAGTCGCCGAACTCCTCGGCGTTCGACACGGTCGCCGACAGCGAGACGAGGCGCACTTCGGGAGGGAGGTGGATGATGACCTCCTCCCACACGGCACCGCGGAAACGGTCGGCGAGGTAGTGCACTTCGTCCATCACGACGTAGCGGAGGTCGCGCAACGCCGGAGAGTCGGCGTAGAGCATGTTGCGCAGCACCTCGGTGGTCATGACCACGACGCGGGCGTTGCCGTTGATATTCGTGTCGCCCGTGAGCAGCCCCACTTCGCTCTCGCCGTACACGTCCTGCAGTTCGCGGAACTTCTGGTTGGACAGCGCCTTCATAGGCGTCGTGTAGAACGCCTTGTCGGTTGCCGACAGCATCGCCAGGTGCACGGCGAACTCGCCGACGATGGTCTTGCCCGCACCCGTCGGCGCTGCCACGAGCACGCTCCGCCCCTCCTCGAGGGCGTGGCATCCGGCGACCTGGAAGGGGTCGAGCTCGAAGCGCTGAGCAGCGGCGAAAGACGTCGTCAGCGGGTGCACCCGCGCCGCCTCGGCCCGTGCGAATCGCGACGCGGGATCGGTCACGATGCGAGGTCCAGCGTCTCGGCGTCGCGCTTGGCGCGGCGCCGGTCGAAGAGCATCGACAGGCCTGCGGCCGCGAAGAAGAGCACGATGAGGATCCCCGCGAGCAGGAATGTCGAGACGACGTCGGCGGGCGGTGTCGCGATCGCGGCGACGGTGACGGCGATGACGATCGCCACCCGCCACGCCTTGAGGATCGCTCTGCCCGACATCACCCCTGCGAGGTTGAGGGCGACCAGGAGCACCGGCAGCACGTAGGCGATGCCGACGATCAGCAGGAGCTTGAGGACGAAGTCGTAGTAGTACTTCGCGTCGTAGAACGCCGACGTTCCCTCGGGGAGGAACTCGGCCATGAGCTTCACGATGTTGGGCATCACCAGCAGCCCGGTGGTCACCCCTGCGAAGAAGAGCGGGATGGCGGCCGCGAGGAATCCGATCGTGTAGCGGATCTCCTTGCGGCTGAGCCCGGGCATGATGTACGCCCAGATCTGCCACAGCCAGATGGGCGCGGCCAGCAGGATGCCGATGGCGAACGACATCCGGAGCTTGAGGTCGAAGGCGCCCGTCACGGTCGTGTACATGACCTCGACGGCGCGCTCTTCACCGCGCGCGGCGGCGATGTCCTGGACGGGGCGCGTGATGACCTCCATCACCCAGTCGGTGAGGAAGTAGGCGACTGCCATGCCCACGACGATCGCGGCGGCGGCGATCATGAGCCGATTGCGCAGCTCGATGAGGTGCCCCGCCAGCGACATGCGCTTGTCGCGCCGCTCCGGTCGCAGTCTCTTGGGGCGGGCGATCCGTTCGGTCACCACGCTCGGAACTAGGAGGACGTGCGCGGAGTGTCGCCCGGATCGGCGCTGGACGGCGCGGTGCTGTCGGCGACGACGGGGCTCGACGTCTGGGCCGACCGCTGGTCGTCTTCCTTCATCGCCTTCATCTCGCCCTTGAAGACGCGGGCGGACTGACCGACGCTCTTGGCCAGGGCAGGCAGCTTAGCCGCGCCGAACAGCAGAAGAATGACGGCGAGGATCAGAAGCCACTGCCACCCGTGAGGTCCCATGATGCTCTCTTCCAGCTCGGAACGGAGTTCTCTCCAGTGTAGCCGACGGGCGTTCCCGCGGCTCCGACGCGCCGGTCAGCGGTACTGGGCGAGCCCGGCCTCCGCCCACCAGGCGACCGCCCGCCGCGCCGCCTCGGGGGCGCGCACCTCCACGTCGCCGCTGTGACGTGCCGCGAGCCGCTTGAGGCTGCGTTCATCGGCCACGCGGATCTGCGCGGTGCGCAGCTCCCCTTCCCCGGACACGCTCGCCCGGTGCAGGTAGTCGGCCAGCAGGGGCAGGATATCCGCGCGGATGACAAGCTCGACGACAGCGTCGGACTCACTCGGCTCGAACAGCTCGGGAACCCGCTCGCCGCCATGCGTAATGGCGATGTCGGTGAGTCGCACATCGGAGACGCGATCCAGGTGGAAGGTCCGCATCGCCTGACGAAGATGGCACCACCCCTGCAGGTACCACTGGCCGGAGGCGATGTGGACTTTGACGGGGTCGACGGTGCGCGTGGTGACCGGCGCATCGGGCGCCTTGTACGTGAATGAGACGGCGACGCCGGCCCTCAGCGCCTCGGCCACCGCGACACGCACATCGTCGACCCTCTCGGGGGCGACGATCACCTCGGGCGGCGCACTCGACGCCCCGCGTGCGAGCTTCGCCAGCAGTCCCTGCACGACGCCGCTGTCGCCCACGCCGGGGAGGCTCGCGGCGAGCTGCAGGCCCGCAAGCAGCGCGGCCGCCTCGCGTGCCGTCAGTCGCGGCGTCCGCTCGAGGCCGACCGTGTTGGTGATGGACACGATGCCGTGCTCGTCGAGGAGATCCCAGTCGATGTCGAACAGGTCGTTGGCCATCTGCCAGAATCCGCCTTCGCCCGGAAGACCGATGACGGTGAGCTTCTCGACCATCGCTCGCATCTGCTGCTCCGTCACGTCGAACTCGACGGCGGCTTCGGCGAGCGACACCTCGCCCTTTCCGATCAGGTAGGGCACCAGCTGCAGGATGAGGGCGGCACGGTCGGTCGCCATGAGCGGTCGGTCGCTCACGAAGCCACCTCCCGTGCGTCGGTGTGGTCTCGGTGCAGCGCGAGCGTGCGCTCCAGCCGCGCGATCACCTGGTCGCGAAGCTCGGCCGGCTCGACCACGCGCACCTCCGGCCCATAGGAGGCCAGCTCGTCGGCGAAGACGTGCACGTCGACGAACGGCACGTACACGCCCTGCTCAGCCGGCATCGCGCGCCGGTGCAGCCGCAGGGCGGCCTCGGTGCCGGGAGCCACCTCGAGAAGGGCCCGCTGACGATCGGCGACCTCCGCCAGGCCTCGCAGTGCCTTCTCGCCCGCACCGTCGCGCAACGCGGGGTCGAACGAGCGCTTCGTGACCTGCACAGGCGACGCGATGCGCGCCAGCAGGAAGGTGCGCTCGGCGTCCTGGTCACGGTCGAACCCGAAGACGTGCCAGCGCCCCTCGTACTCGACGAGGGCGAGCGGACGGATGCGGCGTCGCCTCGGCGTCGACTCGCCCGCCTTGAGGTAGTCGAACTCGACCTCGCGGGCCTGCTCGATCGCGCGCTGCAGGGGCGCGAACGCAGGCTCGCGGAGATTGATGCGCGGCGAGTAGCCGATGATGGGCGCATCGACGACATTGCCGAGCGCGCGGATCTTGCGCAGGCCGCTGCGCGCCTGCGCGGACATCGAGCTCTCGCTCCACACGCCGCCGGCGAGGTTCAGCACCGCCAGCTCAGCCGATGTGAATTCGAGGTCGACGGGCAGCTCGTACTCGCTCGTGGGAATGCGGTAACGCGCTTCGCGGAGGTCATCGGGGTCGGCGAAGTCGCCGATCGTCTCGATGGGCACGCCCAGCCCGCGCAGGTTCTCCTTGTCGCGCTCGAACATCTTCTCGAGCGCGTCTTTGCTCGCTCCCGCTTCGCTTTGCTCGCGGTAGCCGGATACCGACGTGAGGATCGTGTCCTTCGTCAGGCCCTGCTCCGTCGCGAGCAGCGCGACGACGAGGTTGACAAGGCGCTCCTCGGGGGCGATGCGCGACGATTCGGTGGCCACCCGATTCATACTAGGACGGGCCGATGCGGGCGGCGCGGAGCGGGAGTCCGCGCGCCGGGAGTCGAGAGGGAGCCGCCCCTGACGTCACTCCGTCTCGGCCGGGTCGTCGATGCCGAGGACGTCGATGACGAAGACGAGGGTGGCGCCGCCCGGGATCGAGCCCGCGCCTTCATCGCCATAGCCGAGCTCCGGCGGGATGACGGCGAGGATCTGCGAGCCCACCGTGGCGCCCTCGAGCGCCTGGGCGAAGCCCGGCACGACGCCCTCGAGCGTGACGGCCGTCGATGATCCCTTCTCCCAGGTGGAGTCGAACACCTCGCGGTCGTCCCACGTGATGCCCGTGTAGTGAATGCGGATGGAGTCGGAGCCGCCGACGACAGGGCCGGCGCCGCGCTTGAGCGTCTGCACGACGAGCTCCTCGGGCGCCTGGGCGTCGGGAACGATGATTCCGGGCGCTCCGTTCGGCGCGAGCACGACCGAAGGCATGCCCGGGCGGTCGTTGTACTGCGGTGCGCCGTCGGCCGCGCCCAGGTAAACGCGCTCAAGGTCGAGCACGACGGCGACCGCGTCGCCTTCCCGCAGACCCATGCTCGCCGCGGCCTGCTCCGACATGGCGTCATAGGGCAGCGCGCCGACGATCCGCGAGCCCTCGCTCGCGCACCGCATCATCTCGGCGAGACCCTCGTAGTTCTCGAGCCAGTTGGTCAGGGGCTGCACCTGCGTCGGCGAGGACACGAGGGTCTCGCCGTCGGTCCCGCGCGCGATCGACACGCTGAAGACGACGTCCTGCGTGTCGGATGTGACGACGGGGCCCTCGCCTGCGGTGACGTCGGCGAACGACGTCTCGTCGACGTAGACGGGACCGTCGAGCGTGAGCGCCGGCGAGCCGGTCGGTCCCGACGGGTTGATCAGGTCGAGTGCCGGAGATCCGGCGTCGACGCGTTCGCACGACGGCGAGTCCGCCGCGGAAGCGCAGCCGACGAGAGCAAGAGCGGACAGGCCGAGAACGGCGAGAGCAGCAGGAATCCGACGCACCGGATCAGTCTACGGTGTCGTCGCCCCCGCGCTCGGACGCCTGACGCGCCCCGTCGACCGCGCGCTGCGCCTCGCGCACGCGCTTGCGGAGGTTCTTGTCGGTGATCTCACGATCGCCCACTGCCCCCGGCGTCCACAGCTCCACATCCTCGTCCGAGTACGTCGGCTTCTTCAGTGCGCGCTTGCGCACGTCGGGAGGCACGGAGCCCGGCGCAAGGCGCCGCGCCGTGAGGAGAAAGCCGGTGTGCGCGACCATGCGGTGATCGGGCCGCACCGCGAGTCCCTGCACGTGCCAGCCGCGGACCATCGTCTCGGTCGCCTCCGGTTCGGTGAACAGTCCCGTGGCGCGGATGTACTCAGCGACGCGGCTGAGCTGGGTCGCCGTCGCGATGTAGCACAGCACGACGCCCCCGGGAGTGAGAGCATCGGCGACCACGTCGATGCACTCCCACGGTGCGAGCATGTCCAGCACGACGCGATCGACGGATGCCGGCTCTGCCGCTGCCGGCAGGCTCTCGGCGAGATCGCCCACGACGACCTGCCACGCTGACGGATAGTGCCCCAGGAACGTCTCGACGTTCGCCTGAGCGACCTCGGCGAACTCCTCACGACGCTCGAACGACATCAGGCGGCCCTGCGAGCCGATCGCCCGCAACAGCCACAGCGAGAGCGCGCCCGACCCGACGCCCGCTTCCACGACGGTGGCGCCCGGGAAGATGTCGGCCGCCGCGAGAATCTGCGCGGCGTCCTTCGGATACACGATCGCCGCCCCGCGCGGCATAGACATCACGAAGTCGCGCAGCAGCGGCCGCAGCGCCAGGTACTCATGTCCGCCGCTGTTCGTGACGACGGAGCCGTCGGGCTTGCCGACGACGTCCGCGTGGAAGAGCACTCCGTGGTGCGTATGCAGCTCGCCGCCCTCGCGCAGCGTCACGGTGTGCATTCGCCCCTTGGGGCCCGTCAGCTGCACGCGGTCGCCGTAGCGGAACGGGCCGCTGGGCCGAAGGTCGATGTTCACGCGGTGGTCTCCCGGCGGTGCTCGGAATGGAAGGCGGCGAGGTCGTCGACGGTGCGCCCGTCGAGCGTCGGCCACAGCGCCTGCGCGCCGACTCCCTCCAGCGAGACCACGTTGGGCACGCCGATCGAGGGGATGCCGGCCGCCAGCGACGCACGGAGGCCGTTGGGCGAGTCCTCGATCGCGATGGCGTCGGCGGGGCGCACTCCGAGCGTCTCGCACGCTTGAAGGTAGGGGTCGGGGAAGGGCTTGGGTCGCGTCACGTCGTCGCCGGCGACGATGACGTCGAAGGCCGGGAAGTCGATGAGGCTCACGATCTCCGACGCCATGCGGTTCATCGACATCGTCACGAGAGCCGTGGGGACATCGGCGTCACGGAGGCCTCTGAGAAGCTCCTGCGCTCCCGGACGGAAGGGGACGCCGTGCTCTCGGAGCTGGGCGAGCACCTCGTCGGTGAGGTGGTCGATGATCTCGGGAACCGGCATCCGCACACCCGCGTCCTGAAGCACACGGGCAGCGTCGTCCAGGCCCAGGCCGACGACACCGAGAGCCTGCTCGTGAGTCCAGGTGCCGCCGAACCGCTCGACGAGCGGGGCCTCAGCGGCGATCCAGTAGGGCTCGGTGTCGACGAGGGTGCCGTCCATGTCCCACAGGACTGCGGCGGGGAAGGAGGACGTCACCCGACCATCGTAGCCGGGGCACGCCCGCCGCCCTCTGCGCGCAGACGTCGGTGGTCACGCGTGCTCGCCCCCGCGGGCATGACGCGGGCGTATCGTGGGGAGCGCCTCACGGACGGAAGGAGCGGGGTGGACGATCTGGGACGCCGAGTGCTGGTGATCGCCTTCGACGGCTGGAACGACGCGGGCGAAGCCGCATCCGCCGCTGCGTCGCACCTGCGGGCCTCGAGCGAGTTCGACAAGGCGTACTCGGTCGACCCGGAGCTGTACTTCGACTACCAGTACACGCGTCCCCAGATCCGTCAGGAGGCCGACGGCTCCCGCGCCCTGGTCTGGCCGGAGGCGACGATCTGGCGTCCGCGGACGAGCGCCGACGTCGCGCTGTGGCTGCTGACCGGCGTCGAGCCCGCCCGCGCCTGGCAGGCATTCGCCGCCGAGCTCGTCGACGCCGCCCTGCGCGAAGACATCACGGGCATCGTGGCGCTCGGGTCGATGATGGCCGACGTCCCCCACACCCGACCGATCTCGATCTTCGCCGGGAGTGAGAACGAGCACCTGCGCGCGTCGCTCTCTCTCGAGCGCTCCACGTACGAAGGACCCGTCGGCATCCTGAGCGTGCTGACTTCCGCCGGCGAGGCCGCCGGCATACCCACTGTCTCGCTGTGGGCCAGCGTGCCGCACTACGTCGCGGGGCACTCCCCTTCGCCGAAGGCTACGCTCGCCCTCCTCGACCGGCTGAGCGAGATCACCGGCGCCCGCCTCGACCGCGGGCACCTTCCCGCCGACGCGCTCGCGTGGGAGGCGTCGATCGACGCCGCAGCGGCCGACGACGAGGAGATGCAGGAGTACATCCGGCAGCTCGAGGCCACGCGAGACGCATGGGACTCTCCCGAAGCATCCGGGGATGCTATCGCCCAGGAGTTCGAGCGATACCTGCGCCGCGGCGGCGACGGCCCGAGCAAGCCGGGGCGCGACGAGCCGCGCCGCTGACGCGCGACCGCGCTCAGTAGGCCTGCAGCACGCCCGTCGACAGCAGCACGAGCAGTACAGCGCCCAGCGCCAGTCGGTAGAGGACGAACGGCAGGAAGCTTCCGCGCGCCAGATACCGCATGAGGAACGCGATGACGGCCAAGCCGACGCCGAAGGCGACCACCGTGGCGACCGCTGTCTCGGCGAGCGTGAACGTCTGTGCCCCCTCCTCGGTGAGCGCGTGGTAGAGCTCGTACAGTCCGCTCCCGAACACCGCGGGAACCGCGAGCAGGAAGGCGACCTCTGCCGCCGCCGGTCGCGTGTACCCGAGCGCGAGACCCATGGTCGTCGTCGCCCCCGAGCGCGAGACGCCCGGGATGAGGGCGAGCGACTGCGCGAGCCCCAGGGCGAGACCGTGCGGGTAGGTGAGGTCCTTCTCGACGCGCGTGCGAGAGCCCAGCGCATCGGCGACGCCCAGCAGAAGGCCGAAGACGATGAGCACGATCGCCACGAGCCAGAGATTGCGGAACGTGTCGCGGATGACGCTCTGGAAGAAGAATCCGAGAACGCCGATCGGGATCGTGCCGATGATGACGATCCACCCCATGCGCGCATCGGGATCGTTACGGGGCACGCTTCCGGTCAGCGAACGGAACCACTGCACGATGATGCGTGCGATGCGGTTCCAGAAGTACACGAGCACGGCGATCTCAGTGCCGATCTGGGTGATCGCCGTGAAGGTCGCGCCCGGGTCCTGTGCTGCGGGCAGGAACTCGCCGACGATGCGCAGGTGAGCGCTGGAGGAGATCGGGAGGAACTCGGTCAGTCCCTGGACGATCCCGAGGATGATGGCGTCGAAGATGGAGCCCATGCCGGCCTCTCAGTAGGAGCGGATCAGATCGGTGAGCACCTGCTGACCGAAGGTGAGCGCGTCGAGCGGCACACGCTCGTCCACGCCGTGGAACATACCGGTGAAGTCGAGCTCGCGGGGCAGGCGCAGCGGAGCGAACCCGTACCCGGCGATGCCGAGTTCTGCCAGGGCCTTGTTGTCGGTGCCGGCGCCGAGCAGGTACGGGACGACCGGAACGCCCGGGTCGTGGCTCTCCAGCGCTGCGATCATGGCTTCGACGAGCGGGCCGGCGAACGGGACCTCGAGTCCGATGTCGCGATGCGACACCTCGACGACGATGTCGTGTCCCACGATTCGCTGGATCTCGGCCAGCACCGCGTCCTCCTTGCCGGGGAGAGTTCGCACGTCGATGGTCGCGACGGCGGCGTCGGGGATGACGTTGTGCTTGTACCCCGCGGTGAGCCCTGTCGGGTTGGCGGTCGTGCGCAGGGTCGAACGGAGGAACGCGGATGCCGGACCGGCGAGGTCCGCGACGGCATCCGGATCGGCGGCGTCCGCGTTGCACAGCTGGGCGATGCGCTCGACGGTCTGGCTGCTCGTTCCCGTGAGAGCGATCGGCCACTCGGTGCGCCCGAGAGCGGCGACGGCCTCCGCAAGGCGGGTGACGGCGTTGTCGGGATGCACACGGCTGCCGTGACCGGCGATGCCCCGCGCTCGCAGGCGCAGCCATACCAGCGCCTTCTCCCCTACCTGCAGCAGGTAGGCGCGGCGGTCGCCCACGGGGATCGAGTATCCGCCGACCTCGCTGATCGCCTCGGTCGCTCCGGCGAACCACTCGGGACGGTCGCGCACGACGAGCTGAGACCCCTCGACGCCGCCGTTCTCCTCATCGGCGAAGAACGCGACGATCACATCGCGCTCCGGCTGCTCGCCCGCGCGAAGAAGCCCGGCGACCGCCGTGAGGATCATGGCGTCCATGTTCTTCATGTCGACCGCACCGCGGCCCCACAGCATCCCGTCGCGAATCTCGCCGGCGAACGGATCGACGGTCCAGTCGTCGGCGACCGCCGGCACGACGTCGAGGTGGCCGTGCAGCACGAGGGCGGGCTTGGTCGCGTCACGGCCCGGCACGCGGGCCATCACGTTCGTGCGGCGGGCGATCGGCTCGTAGTAGTGGGTCTCGAGTCCGAGGGACTCGAGGAACGCTCCGACGTACTCGGCGGCCTCGCGCTCACCGGCGCTGCGGCCCTCGCCCCAGTTCGTCGTGTCGATGCGGATCAGGTCACGCGCGATGCGCACGACCTCGGGGAGGTCTTCGAGCTCGGGCATGCGTTCCACGCTACCTGAGGCGGTGCGAGCTCCCGGCCGGGAGGCGCCTGCCAGGCGGGCGCGGCATGGGGCTCTCACGCACGCCCGATGGACTGCGGATACGGGAAAAGGGCCCCTCTCGGGACCCTTTTCCTTCTGTGCGCGAGGGGGGACTTGAACCCCCACGCCCTATACGGGCACTAGCACCTCAAGCTAGCGCGTCTACCTATTCCGCCACCCGCGCATTGGGTGTTTCGGCCGGTGTCTGGTGTGTCACCAACCGAGGATCGAGCCTAGCACGTTCCGAGCGCGCCTTTGAACACGAGCTAGGCGACGGACACTCCGAACAGGAGCCCGAGGGCGTACGTGACCGCCGCCGCACCGAAGCCGATGCCGAGCTGACGAAGCGCCCGCCGCACCGGCGGGGCCCCCGAAAGGAGTCCCACCGTGGCACCGGTGGCCAGAAGCGCCACGCCCACCAGGACGAGCGCCAGCACGATGGCTGGGACGCCGCTCAGACCGAACAGCCAGGGCAGCACGGGAACGACAGCGCCCGAGGCGAAGAAGAGGAAGCTCGATGCGGCCGCTCCCAGCGCACTGCCCACGACATCATGGTGGCCGGAGAGCCGGACCGTCTGCGTGCCGGGCGTCGTCTGCTCAGGACCCTGTGCAGCCGTCACCGCTCGTCGCGCCTTCGCCATCGCCTCGTCCTCGCTCAGCCCACGGGCGCGGTAGACGAGGGCGAGTTCGTTCGCGTCGAGGTCGAGGTCGGCGAGGACGGCGCGCGAGTGCGGCGCAGGCTCGGTGGCGTCCAGCAGCTCTCGCTGCGAGCGGACAGACACGTACTCCCCCGCCCCCATCGACAGCGCCCCCGCCAGAAGGCCGGCGATGCCGCTGAAGAGCACGAAGTGCGGAGCGACGCCCGTAGCCCCGATGCCGATGACGAGCGCGAGGTTGGACACGAGTCCGTCGTTGGCGCCGAACACCGCCGCGCGGAACGTTCCCGACAGTCGCCGGCGACCACGTGCCGCGAGCCCGCGCACGACCTCTCCGTGGATCTTCTCGTCGGCGGCCATGCGCGCCGTCGCGTAAGGCTCAGAATCGTACGGCGAGCGGTTCTCGGCGTTCTGAGCGAGCGCCAGCACGAAGATCGAGCCAAAGCGGCGCGCCATCCAGCCCAGCATGCGCGAGCTGAGCGTGGGCGACGGGAGCCGATCCGGCTCGCCGCCCAGCAGCTCCAGCCAGTGGTCGGCGTGGCGGCCCTCGGCTTCGGCGAGCGCCTGGAGGATCTCGCGCTCCTCCCCGCTCTTGCGCTCGGCGAGCTCTCGGTACACGCGGGCCTCGCCACGTTCGTCGACGAGGTACTGCGCCCAGCGGCGTCGGTCTCGTGCGGTCGGCTCCGAGTCTTTCGGCGCGTTCAAGGCGTCCTCACAGCTGTCGAAGGGGATGCGGCACAGTCGCCCGTTCCACGCTAGCGACGACGACGGCGGGTCTCGCGCCTGGCGAGCCGCATTGCCAGCATTTCGGATTCCCGAACGGACATCGCGCGGCGCGGCGGATCAGGGCGTCGCGGTCGTCGCGATCGCGCGCAGGCCACGCTCGCCGCGACGCATGACGGCCGCGTGCGCCGCGACGAATGCGGGACGCAGGATGATGCCGGTCGCCCGCATCCACGGCCGCGCGGGCGTCACCTGCCAGCGCCACGTCACCTGGGACCCGCCGTCGGCCGGATCGATCTCGACGCTGCCCCTTCCGCGCAGGTCGCCTGTTCCGGCGGCGACCAGAAGCCGGGGCAGGTCGGCCTCGGTCACGGTGAGGTGCACCCTGAGGCGGTACCCCAGGGGGCTGCGCACCCGCATGATCAGGCGGTCGCCGGGGACGACCGCACCATGCGGCCGCGTCGGGTGCGGCGGCGCGCCCGCATCCGGCTCGCGGGCGATGTCGACACCTCGCCACCATGACAGTGAGCCGCCCGCGTCGAGGGCCTCCGCGAGCAGCTCTGCGCAGCGGTCAGGTGACTGGGGCACCTTCCAGCGCGAGGTGAAGCGATAACGTGCGTCCTCCTGCGCGTATCCGGTGGCCGCCATGCGACGAGTCTAAGAAGTGCGCACGGCGTCGGCGGATCGGACTCTCAGGACCGCACGCGCTTGCGGAGCACGTCGATGCGCGCCTGCAGCTGCGCCACCGTCGCTCGGGCGACTTCCGGGCCGCCGCAGATGCGTCGCAGCTCCGCATGGACGGCGCCGTGCGGCTCCCCGCTCTGGCGCGCGTAGAGGCCCACGAGCGAGTTCAGCAGCTGCCGCTGTTCACGCAGGGTGCGGTGGAGGGGCGCGGGGAGGTCGCCCGACGTATCGGTCGTCGTCGCAGTGGCGCCGTCGGGCACGCTCGTCCGCTCGCGCATGCGGCGGTGACGGGACTGTCGCGCCTGACGCTGCATGAGCAGCTCGTGCACGTGCTCGGGCTCCAGCAGCCCCGGGATGCCGAGAAACTCCTCCTCTTCGGGAGTGCCGGGAACGGCGAGCTGACCGAACTCCTTGCCGTCGAAGAGGACGCGGTCGAAGTGCGCCACCGAGCCGAGCGCCTGATACGAGAACTCCTGCTGGAGCTCATCGGACGCCTTCTCCTCACGCTCGGCGGCGTCGAGGAGGTCGTCGTCGAGCCCGTCGTCGTCTCCGTCGGTGTCGCGGTCGAGGGCGTGGTCGCGCTCACGCTCCAGCTCCGCGGCCAGCTCGAGAAGCTGCGGGACGTTCGGAAGGAAGACCGACGCTGTCTCACCGCGGCGGCGAGCGCGCACGAAGCGGCCGATCGCCTGGGCGAAGAAGAGCGGCGTCGAGGCGCTCGTGGCATACACGCCCACCGCCAGCCGCGGCACGTCGACGCCTTCGGACACCATGCGCACCGCGACCATCCACCGGGTGGTGGCCTGCGAGAACGCTTCGATGCGTCCCGATGCCGCCTTGTCGTCTGAGAGCACGACGGTGGGTGCCTCGCCCGTGATGCGGCGGAGAATGGCGGCGTAGGCGCGAGCGGCGGTCTGGTCGGTCGCGATGACGAGCCCGCCGGCATCCGGAACCTCCTGGCGCACCTCGGTGAGCCGCCGGTCGGCGGACTGCAGGACGGCGGGGATCCAGTCGCCCTCCGGGTCGAGGGCCGTGCGCCACGCCTGCGCCGTGATGTCCTTGGTGTTGTCCTGACCGAGATGCGCCTCGTACTCGTCGCCCGCTCGGCTGCGCCAGCGCATCTTGCCGGCGTAGACCATGAACAGCACCGGGCGCACGACGCCGTCGGCGAGCGCGCGGCCATACCCGTAGTTGTAGTCGGTCCGGGAGATCCGGATGCCCTTCTCGTTCGGGTGGTACTCGACGAACGGAATGGGAGCCGTGTCGCTGCGGAAGGGCGTGCCCGACAGGAGGACGCGGCGGGTCGCCCGCCCGTAGGCCTCGCGGAGCGCATCCCCCCAGCTGAGAGCGTCGCCGCCGTGATGCACCTCGTCGAGGATGACGAGGGTGCGGGCGTCCATCGTGAGTCGCTGGTGCACCGAGGCCTTGACCGCGACCTGCGCGTAGGTGACGGCGACGCCGTGGTAGTGCCGGGCGGGGGCGGCCTGCCGGTTGGTGAAGCGCGGGTCGAGGCGGATGGACACTCGTGCGGCGGCATCGGCCCACTGCGTCTTGAGGTGCTCCGTGGGTGCGACCACGACGATGCGGTCGACGACGCCGCGACGGAGCAGCTCAGACGCCAGGCGAAGGGCGAAGGTCGTCTTTCCGGCGCCGGGGGTCGCGGCGGCGAGGAAGTCGCGCGGCCCCTTGCCCGGGCCGTCGGGGCCTTCCGCTGAGAAGTACTGCTCGAGAGCCTCGGCCTGCCAGGCGCGCAGGTTCTGGGCGGTTCCCCACGGCGCTCGCTGGGGGAAGGCGGGTGACAAATGCTCGGCGGCGAAGCTGCCGAAATGCGTCTGCTCGTCCCCTGTCACGAGTGACCACCCTAAACGCTCCGGCCGACAGTCTCCTGCACCGGGTAGCCTCGGAGGCGACCACGATTCGAGGAAGAGGCATGAGCAAGAACGAATCGACGCCCGACGAGAATCGCTCCCCCTACATTCCCAACCAGACCGCCCACCCGTGGCGGCGCATGGTCTCCATCGGGGACTCGTTCACGGAGGGCATCGGCGACCCGATCCCGGGTACGACCGACCATCGCGGATGGGCCGACCGCGTCGCGGAGGTGCTGGGATCGCAGGTGGAAGACTTCGCGTACGCGAACCTCGCCGTGCGTGGCAAGCTGATCGGCCAGATCATCGCCGACCAGGTGGAGCCCGCCGTGGCGCTCTCCCCCGATCTCGTCACGTTCTCCGCCGGGGGCAACGACGTCATCCGCCCCGGCGGCGATCCCGACGCGGTCGCGGCGCAGTTCGAGGATGCCGTCGTGCGGCTGTCGTCGAACGGGGCCACCGTCGTCGTGTTCACGGGCATCGACACGAACTTCACGCCCGTCTTCCGCGGCATCCGCGGGCGAGTCGCGATCTACAACGAGAACATCCGCGCCATCGCCGACAGGTACGACTGCATCGTGGCCGACCAGTGGGCGCTGAAGGAGGTGCAGGATCCACGGTTCTTCGACGACGATCGACTGCACTACAACTCCCTCGGCCACCACGAGGTCGCCCGCATGGTGCTGCGCGCACTCAACGTCCCCAACGACCTGCTGCCGATGCAGCCCGACCCGCTGCCGGCGCTCACATGGCGCGAGGCTCGCGCGAACGACATCGTCTGGGCGCGCCAGCATCTGGTGCCGTGGGTGCTGCGGCGACTGCGCCACCAGTCCTCGGGCGACAACGTCACGGCGAAGCGGCCCGAGCCCCTGCCCGTCGAGACCGTCGCGCCGGATCGCGACCGCACGGCGCGGCCCGGGACCCGCGCCTGAGTGGGATCGGCGAGCGCACGCCGATCGTCAGCGCAGGGCCCACAGCGCGACAGCGGATGCCGCGGCGACGTTGAGCGAGTCGACGCCTCCTGCCATCGGGATCGTCACGACGGTGTCGGCGACCTCCAGTGCGGGCCGGGACAGGCCGTCGCCTTCCGTCCCCAAGAGCAGGCCCACGCGCGCCGGGCGATGCGCCGCGAACTCGTCGAGCGGCACGGCCCCTTCCTGCAAGGCGAGGGCGGCGAGGTGGAGCCCCGCGTCATGGAGCACACGGCCTGCCTCCGGCCACTCCGGGAGTCGCGTCCACGGCACCTGGAAGACCGTTCCCATGCTGACCCGCACGCTGCGGCGGTAGAGGGGGTCGGCGCACCGTGGCGTGACGAGCACGGCGTCCGCGCCGAGTCCCGCCGCGCCACGGAAGGCGGCCCCGACGTTGGTGTGGTCGACGATGTCTTCGAGGATCAGCACCGTACGGGCCCCGGCGACCGCCTCCTCGACCGAGGGAAGTGCGGGCCGGTGCATGGCGGCCAGGGCGCCCCGGTGCACGGTGTAGCCGGTCAGCGCCTCCGCGACAGCATCTGTGACCAGGAACACGGGGACGTCCTCGAGGCCCGCACCGGTCAGCAGCGTGACGACGTCGTCGAGCCATTTGGACTGCACGAGCACCGAGCGCGGCAGGTGTCCGGCGCCGATCGCGCGGCCGATGACCTTGGCCGACTCAGCGATGTAGAGGCCGCCCGCAGGCTCGAGCACCCGGCGCAGCGCCACATCGGTGAGGTCGCGATAGTCGGCCAGGCGCTCGTCGGCCGGGTCGTCGATCGAGATGGGCGTGACGGGGCGGGCGGAGGGGGTCGGCACTCTTCCACTGTCGCACGCGCGCCGCCGTAACATCCCCGAAAACCGCGAGGCGTAGTCTCGGGACCACGCAGCGTCGACGGAAGGGGTGCGGATGTCGAGCCTGCTCGAACTGGATCAGCCCGCGACGGCCGCCGTCGGCCGTGCCGTGGAGGCGCTCGCCGGGCGCCGGGTCGCTGTGCTCACCGGCGCCGGCGTCTCGACCGACTCGGGCATCCCCGACTACCGGGGCAAGGGCGCGCCCGTACGCACGCCTATGACGGCGCAGCAGTTCCTGACCGACGAGTTCGCCCGCCGCCGGTACTGGGTGGGCAGCCATCTCGGCTGGCGGGCGTTCGCCGCGTCGCGACCCAACGGCGGACACGAGGCGCTCGCCGACCTCGAACGCGCGGGAGTGGCGACAGGCGTGATCACTCAGAACGTCGACGGCCTCCACCTTCGTGCCGGCAGCCGCCGGGTCGTCGAGCTCCATGGCACGATGCGGCGCGTGTTCTGCACGCACTGCGGGCAGGTGTTCGACCGTCGCGACCTCGCTCGGCGGGTCGAGGCGGACAACCCGTGGATCACGGTCCCCGCGAACGTCGAGCTCGGCCCCGACGGCGATGTCCTGCCATCGACGAGCGACGGCTTCGTCGTTCCCGCATGCAGTGTGTGCGACGGAATGCTCAAGCCCGACGTGGTCTTCTTCGGCGAGTTCGTCCCCCTGGAGAAGTTCCACGAGGCTGAGCAGCTCCTGCGCACCAGCGACGCGCTGCTGGTGGCCGGCTCATCACTGGTCGTGAACTCCGGCGTGCGCCTCGTCGAGCGGGCCCGCCGCCGGCGCCTGCCGGTCGTGATCGTCAATCGCGGCCAGACGAGGGCCGATGCCCGCGCGACCGTCAAGATCGATGCCGGCACGACCGAGGTGCTGCGCGCGCTCACCTCCGCACTGACCGCGCTGCGCTGAAGCCACGTCACCGGCCGCCCGCTCTCGAGGCCGTCCGCCCCGCTGCGCGGCGGTTAGTCTCGATTCGTGACCACGCTGACCCTCGTCCGACACGGCGAGACCGACTGGAACGCCCGCCGGCTCATCCAGGGCTCGACCGACATCCCGCTCAACGACACGGGCCGGGCGCAGGCGCGCGAGGCCGCGGCACGACTGCGCGAGCGACTCACGAGCGATGCGCCCGTCGTCGTGGCATCGAGCGATCTGTCGCGGGCGCGCGAGACGGCCGAGATCATCGCCGCGGAGCTCGGCGTCGATGCGCCGCGCGCGTACCGGTCGCTGCGCGAGCGGTCTTACGGTGACGCTGAGGGCGTCAGCGATGTCGAATTCTTCGAACGCTGGGGGCCGTGGCAGCAGGCGGTCGTGCCCGGAGCTGAGGCGTGGGCCGACGTGCGTGTCCGCGCGCTCGCCGGTCTTCGTGAGGCGATCCGCGACGCTCGCCACGCGACCTTCCCCGCTGCACCCGCGCTCGTGATCGTGTCGCACGGTGCGCTCATCCGCGAGGTCATCCGTCACGCGACGGGAGGCGCCTTCCCCAGCGAGGGAGAACGGCTGCCCAACGGCTCGGCGCACACGTTCCTCATGGAACGAGAGCGTCTCAGTCTCATCGACTACGCGGGCGCGCCCGTCTGAGACGCGATCGGGTCAGCCTGCGCGGCGCACGAGCGCGCGAGCGTGGCGCAGCACGGGCTCGTCGACCATGCGCCCCTCGAAGCGGAAGACGCCCCGCTGACCGACGGCGGCGTCGAGCACTCGCTTCGCCCATGACAGATCTGCGTCGGAGGGCGCGTACGCACGGCGGATCACGTCGACCTGCGAAGGGTGAATGCAGGCGGTGGCTGCGAATCCGCTCGCAGCGGCATCCTGAGCTTCGCGACGCAGCCCCCGTTCATCGGAGATGTCGAGGTGCACCGCATCGATGGCGGCCACCCCGTTCGCGCCGGCAGCCAGAAGCACCCGTGAACGGGCGTGACGGGCGATGTCGCGGTAGCCGCCCTTCGGCTTGCGACTCGACGTGCCGCCCAGCGACGCGACGAGGTCTTCGGCGCCCCACATGAGGGCGACGACGTTGTCCAGCGCGGCGATCTTCTCGGCGGACGCCACGCCCTTCGCGGTCTCGCAGAGCGCGATCACCCGAAACCGTGGGTCGATGCGCCCGATCCGCTTCGCCGACTCCGCTTTGGCGACCATGATGGTGCGGAAGTCCGTCTGCGGCAGTGTCGCCATGTCGGCCTCGAACTCTTCGGATCCGGCGGGGTTGACACGCACGATGACGCGCTCCGGGTCGAGGCTGGCGTCGATCAGGCTGCCGCGGGCGGCGGTCTTGGCATCCGGCGCGACCGCGTCCTCGAGGTCGAGGATCACGGCGTCGGCGCGCGCGGCCGCCTTCGCGAACCGCTCAGGGCGATCGGCGGGGCAGAACAGCAGGGCGGGGCCGAGATCGAACGGCGAAGGCGTGTCGGTCACACTGTCACGCTATCGCTCAGGCGATGCCGAGCGCGCGGGCGATGACGAGGAGCTGCACCTCGCTGGTGCCCTCGCCGATCTCGAGGATCTTCGAGTCACGGTAGTGCCGTGCCACCGGGTACTCGTTCATGAAGCCGTTGCCGCCGAAGATCTGGGTCGCATCGCGCGCGTTGTCCATAGCGGCATCGCTGGCGGTGAGCTTGGCCATCGCCGCCTCGACCTTGAAGGGCTTTCCTGCATCGCGCAGCCGCGCCGCGTGGTGCCAGGCCAGGCGCGCCACGTGCACGCGCTGCTGCATGCGGGCCAGCGCGAACTGGACGTTCTGCCGCGACGACAGCGACTCGCCGAAGACCTCGCGCTGCTGCGAGTAGTCGAGCGCCGCCTCCAGGCACCCTTCGGCCGCTCCCGTCGCCAGCGCCGCGATGGCGATCCGTCCTTCGTCGAGGATGTGGAGGAAGTTCGCGAAACCACGGCCGCGCTCGCCGAGCAGGTTCGACTCGGGGACGCGCGCGCCCTCGAACACGAGCGGATGGGTGTCGGACGCGTGCCAGCCCACCTTGTCGTAGGCGGGTCCGACCGTGAAGCCGGGCGTTCCGGAGGGGACGATGATCGTCGAGATCTCCTTGCGCCCTTCGCTCTGTCCGGTCACGGCCGTCACCGTCACGAAGCGGGTGATCGGCGTGCCCGAGTTGGTGATGAACTGCTTCGCTCCGTCGATGACCCATTCGCCCGCCTCGAGACGCGCCATCGTGCGGGTCGCCCCGGCATCCGATCCCGCCTCCGGCTCGGTGAGACCGAACCCCGCGAGCGCCTCGCCCCGCAGCAGTGGCGGGAGCAGCTCTCGCTTCTGCTCTTCGCTGCCGAACCGGTAGACAGGCATCGCGCCGAGGCTGACACCGGCTTCGAGGGTGATCGCTATCGACTGGTCGACGCGGGCGAGGCCCTCGATCGCGAGACACAGGGCGAAGTAGTCGCCGCCCTGCCCCCCGTACTCTTCAGAGAAGGGCAGCCCGAACAGTCCCAGCTCGCCCATCTGGGCGACGACGTCCATCGGAAGGGTCTTGGTGCGGTCGGCTTCGTATGCCGCCGGAGCGACCACCTCATCGGCGAATTGGCGGACAAGCCGGGAAAGCTCGCGCTCCTCGTCGGTGAGGTGCGCCTCAGCGGTGCTCATGTCATCTCCATCGACGTCACGATCGCGTCACGGCCGTTGTCGCCGCGCAACACGACCGGTTAGTGTTCACTAACTGACATGCCAGGTTAGCGAGGATTAACTGAAATGGCAATGGGTGTGACCGATCGCGAGCGGGCGAAAGCCGATCGCCATGCGTCGCTCATCAAGGCAGCCGCGCGCCTCTTCGCCGAGCGCGGATTCACCGGAGTGAGCCTCGAGGAGCTCGGCGCGGCAGTCGGCGTGAGCGGACCGGCCGTCTACCGCCACTTCACCAACAAGCAGGCGCTCCTCGCCGAGATCCTCATCGGAGTGAGCGAGCGGCTCCTTCACGGAGGACGCGAGGTCGTCGCACAGCACGACGACGCGCACCCGAGGCTTGCCGCTCTCGTCGACTTCCACGTCGACTTCGCCTTGTCGGACTCCGACGTCATCCGCGTGCAGGACCGCGACCTCGCGAGCCTCACCCCCGAGCAGCGATCGACCGTGCGGGACCTGCAGCGCGAGTACGTCGCGGTCTGGACCGACGCGCTCCAGCGCATCCATCCCGATCGCTCCCACGACGAACTGCGCATGCGGGCACACGCCTGCCTGGGCTTGATCAACTCGACGCCCCACAGCGTGCGTGCGGCCCGGGGAAAAGCCGACGAGACCCGGCTGCACGGCATCCTCCGCGACATGGCCGTCGCCTCGCTCACCGTCTGACGCGCCATCGCCCGGTTCCGTCAGCGCAAGAGCATCGCCCGGCCCGGCTCTCGCAGCACGTCCGCGACCTCACGCAGGAAACGCGACCCCTGCTCGCCATCGGCGAGACGGTGATCGAACGAGAGACTCAGGGTCATGACGTCGCGCAGCTCGATACGCCCCTCGTGCTCCCAGGGCTGGCGGCGCACGGCGCCGAGGCCCAGGATGCCGGCCTCGCCGGGGTTGAGGATGGGCGTCCCCGAGTCGACTCCGAAGACGCCGAAGTTGGTGATCGAGAAGGTGCCGCCCGTCAGGTCGGCGACCGACGATCTCCCGCTTCGCGCCGTCTCCGAAAGCTCCCCCAGGGCGTCGGCGAGTTCGACGAGGTCGAGCCGGTCCGCGTCCTTGATGTTCGGGACCACGAGTCCCCGCTCGGTCGCGGCGGCGATCCCGAGATTCACGTAGCGATACTGGACGATCTCTCCCGCTCCTTCATCCCAGCGGGAGTTGAGCTCCGGATGCCGCAGCAGCGCGAGGCACACGGCCTTCGCGGCCACCGCGAGCACGCCGATGCGGTGCCCGGCGAGGCGGCGGTCGTCACGGAGGCTCTCGATGAGGGCCATCGTGGCCGTGACATCGATCGTCAGGAACGTCGTCACGTGCGGCGCCGTGAAGGCGCTGCTCACCATGGCGGCGGCGGTCGCCTTGCGCACGCCGCGGATCGGGATCCGCGTCTCGCGCTCGCCGTCGCCCGGCATCGCGGCCTCGACCTGGCGGGCCGGGGTCTCGGGGGCGCGTGCCGCGGCGGAGCCGGGAGCGAGACCGACGCGCTGGGCATATGCCTCGACGTCCGCGCGCGAGATGATGCCCGACACCCCCGAGGCCTCGACGAGCGCGAGGTCGACGCCCAGGTCTTTGGCCAGCTTGCGCACCGGAGGCGTGGACCGCGGGCGCTCGTGCCGGGTCTCACGGGGCGGTGCAGGCGCGACGACGTCGTGCGGCGCGGAATCGATGACGGCGGTCGCGTGGGTGGAGGCAGGGCGCGAGCCTGTGCGCGCCCGGCGCTGCGGACGGCCGCCGGACCGCGGTGCTGCGCCATAGCCGACGAGGTTCGGCGGGTCGGCGGCCTCGGGTGCCGCTGCGGCGTCGGAGGCGGGGTGCGCCGCGGCGGTGCGGTCGGCATCGTCCTGCGGGTCCGCCTCACCGCCCTGCTCGACGCGGAAGAGGATGATCGGCTCCCCCACCGGCACGACGTCGCCGGCGGCGTGCCGAAGCTCGATGACCTCTCCGGCGAAGGGCGACGGCAGTTCGACGATCGCCTTCGCCGTCTCCACCTCGGCGATGGTCTGATTGAGCGCGACAGTGTCCCCGGGAGAGACGAGCCACTGCACGATCTCCGCCTCGGGAAGGCCCTCACCGAGGTCGGGAAGACGGAACTCGGCGATCACGGCGCGACCTCCGAATAGCTGCTGGGCCGGTCGAGCACGCAGTCGACCGCGTCGAGGATGCGGTCGAGGTCTGGGATGTGGTGCTTCTCGAGCTTCGCCGGGGGGTACGGGATGTCATGTCCAGTCACCCGCAGCGGAGCGGCCTCGAGGTAGTGGAAGCACTTCTCCGTGATGCTCGCGATCAGCTCGGCGCCGACGCCCGCCTCGCGCGCGGCCTCGTGCGTCACGACGACGCGCCCGGTCTTGCGCACCGAAGCCGTCACCGTCGCGTAGTCGACCGGTGAGATCGAGCGCAGGTCGATCACCTCGATGGACACGCCCTCGTCCTCGGCGGCCGCCGCAGCATCCAGGGCAGTCATGACCTGCGATCCGTACGTCAGGAGCGTCACGTCCGACCCTTCGCGCACCACCCGGGCGACGCCCATCGGGGGCGCGTCGGCGATGTCGGCGTCAAGGCCCACCTCGCCCTTGGTGTGGTACAGGCGCTTGGGCTCGAAGAACACGACCGGGTCGTCGCAGGCGATCGCCTGGCGCAGCATCGTGTAGGCGTCCTGCGGATTGGAGACGGCGACCACCCGGAGCCCCGACGTGTGGACGAAGTACGCCTCGGGCGACTCCGAGTGATGCTCGGCGGCCCCGACGCCGCCGGCCCACGGGATGCGGATCGTGATCGGCATCTTCACGTTGCCGCGTGTGCGGTAATGGAGCTTCGCCACCTGGCACACGATCTGGTCGAAGGCGGGGTACACGAAACCGTCGAACTGGATCTCGACGACGGGCCGGTACCCGCGGAAGGCGAGACCGACGGCGGTCCCCACGATGCCCGACTCCGCGAGCGGAGTGTCGATCACACGCGCGGCGCCGAACCGGTCGAGCAGACCGTCGGTGATGCGGAAGACACCGCCGAGGCGCCCGATGTCCTCACCCATGACGACCACGCGGTCATCGTCGGCCATCGCCCTGTGCAGACCGGCGCCGAGAGCCTTTCCCATCGTGAGCTCGGTCATCGCGACACCTGCGCCTCGGACTCGTCGGCGAAGCCGGACAGGTATGCCGCGAAGCGGGCACGACCCTCGTCGATGCCGGTGTGCGGCAGCTCGTACACGTGGTCGAGCACGCTCAGCGGCGGTGCCGTGACCACCTCGGTGACAGCCGCGCGCATGCGCGTCGTGACGTCGAGGGCAGCGGCATCCACCTCTGCCTGGAAGTCGTCGTCGAACGCATCGACGGCCGTCAGGAACGCCTCGACACGGGAGAGCGGATCCCGGGCACGCCACGCTTCGAGATCATCGGGCGACCGGTAGCGCGTCGGGTCATCGGACGTCGTGTGCGGCCCCATGCGGTAGGTCACCGCCTCGAGGAATGCCGGCCCCTCACCGCTGCGCGCGTGGTCGAGCGCCCAGCGCATGGCGGCCATGCACGCGATGACGTCGTTGCCGTCGACGCGCATGCTCGGGATGCCGAAGCCCGGCGCGCGACCCGCGATCGGGAACTTGGCCTGCACCGTGACGGGCTCCGAGATCGCCCACTGGTTGTTGGAGCACACGAACACCGCGGGTGCGCCGAACGAGGATGCGAACACCATCGCCTCGTTCACGTCGCCCTGGCTCGTCGCGCCGTCACCGAAGTAGGCGACGGCGACCTGGTCGGCACCGTCGCGCTGGATGCCCATCGCATAGCCGACCGCGTGAAGGGTCTGCGCGCCGATGATGATCTGCGGCGAAGCGGCGTTGAGCGTGTACGGGTCGTACGTCGAGTGCATCTCGCCCCGCCATGCCAGGCACAGATCGCCCGGGGCGGCCCCGCGGACGAGCAGCACGCCCGCCTCGCGGTAGGTCGGGAACAGGAAGTCGTCGGGACGGCAGGCGCGAGCAGTGCCGATCTGCACTGCCTCCTGGCCTTGCAGCGGGGCCCACAGACCGAGCTGTCCCTGACGCTGGAGCGCGACTCCTTCGATGTCGGCCCGGCGGGCGATCACCATGTCGCGGTAGAGGCCGCGGACGGCGTCGACGTCGAGGTCGGCGGCCCATTCGTCGAGCCGCGGATCACGCAGGCGCTGCCCATCCGGGGTCAGCAGCTGGACGGGTTCGGCCAGGTCTGCCCACCGGTGGGTGTCGGTGGTCGGGGTATACGTCATCGTCATCCCTTTCTGTTCGCGGCCTCCCTCTTGTGGAGGTCGGCCGGTACACAGGCCCGGCATCGTCGCCGGATGACCAGAGGCTACGTCGCACTTGCACTTGGCTCAAGCAATGCAGGACGCGTTGAGCATGTTGCGCAACAATCGCGATGTCGCAGTGCTATTGTTTCGCATTATGGGAACACTTGACCGAGTCGATCTCGACCTCCTCGACGCGCTCGCCGATGACCACCGCGCCACGGTGGTCGCATTGTCCGAACGCCTCGGGATGTCCCGCAACACCGTCCAGGCGCGCATGGCCAAGCTCGAGCGCTCGGGCGTGTTCACATCGTTCGAACGCGCCATGGTTCCCGGCGTGCTCGGCTACCCCATCGAGGCCATGATCAGCATCGTCGTGCGACAGGCGGAGCTCCCCCGCATCACCGAAGCTCTCGCCGAGGTCCCGGAGGTGCTGGCCGTGCACGGTCTGAGCGGGCAGGTCGACCTCCTGGCGCGCGTAGCCGCCCGCGACACGCAGCACCTGTTCGCCGTCGACGCGCGGATCCTCGCGATCGAGGGCGTCGAGCGCACCGAGACCTCGCTCGTGATGGGAGAGGTCATCGGATACCGGGTGCGTCCTCTGCTGGAAGAGGCTCGACGGGATTCGTGACCTCGGCCGCAGCCTCGGCGTCCATGCGCACCAGCACGACCCCGACCAGGATGAGCGCACCGCCGACGAACTGGATCGGCGCGGGCGTCTCGGACAGCAGCATCCACGAGAACAGCAGCGCGAAGAGCACTTCCGACAGTCCGACGAACGATGCCAGCCGCGATCCGATGCGCGGCACCGACATGACGCCCAGCGCGTAGCCGAGCGTCGTGCCGACGGCACCGACCCACAGGATGGGGAGCCATCCGGCCACCTCGACGCTGCGGAAGACGACCGTCACCTCCGGCGCGGAGAAGGGCATGGCCCCTACCGCCCCGATGAACGCCATCACGAGCGCTCCGGTCAGGAGGCCTCCCGACGCGAGCGCGAGCGGCGGCAGGTCATCCCCCGTCCGCTCCGACATCACGAAGTAGACGCAGACGCACAGGGCTGCTCCGAGGGCGAGGATCGTGCCCAGCAGATCGAAGCGGGCCCCGGAGACGTCGACGACGAGCACGAGACCCGCGATCGCGATGACCGAGCCGAGGATGACGAGTCTGGACGGCGCCCTTCGCGTGCGCAGCCATGCGAAGCCGACGAGGAACACCGGCGCCAGGTACTGGATGAGCAGAGCGACGGCGACCGGCATGGTCTGCATCGCCGAGAAGAAGAGGAGCTGACAGCCCGCCACCGGCGCGAGACCGAACGCGAGCAGCGACCCCGCGTGGCGGCGAAGGAACGAGCGCTCGCGTCGCATGGCCCGCACGAGGGCCGGAGACAGGATGATCCCGGCGAGTCCCATGCGGATGACGAGAGCCGACGACAGCGACCACCCCGCTTCGAGCAGCGGCTTGACGAGCGGGCCGCTCGACGAGAAGGCGAGGGCCGAGACGACGGCGAGGAGGATGCCGGTCGCGCGCAGGCGGGCCCCGCCGGGCGCGGGCGCGATGGCTTGGGCGGAAGCCGTGGCCGGCAGGATCGGAAGCGGGGCGGTGTGGGTCACGGGATTCCTTGGGATGTCATGAGTGACCGTCGGTTACAGTGGTGACAGTAGTCCTCGTCAGCGTCAGGAGTCAACATGGTGTTCATCCGTGACACGGAGCTGTCGCTGCGCGCCGCCGTCGCGCTGGTCAATACGCTCCCCGAGGCGAACTCCGACGGGGTCGACCGCCTCGTGACCCGGGAGGAGCTCGACGCTCACCTCGCCGACTTCCCGTACACAGGGGCGATGCTCCGAGACCAGAAGGAGCTGGCCGCCGTCCGAGCCATACGACGCCCCCTCCGCGCTCTCTGGGACGTCGACCGGGACGACGCCGTGCCCCTCGTCAACGCGATGCTCCGCGACGGTCGTGCGCTCCCCCAGCTGGTCATCCACGACGACTACGACTGGCACATCCACGCCACCGAGGCGAACGCACCGCTGGCCACACGCATCCTCGTCGAGACGGCTATGGCGTTCGTCGAGGTCATCCGGGCCGACCAGTGGGACCGCGTGCGCGTCTGTGACGCCGACGACTGCACGAGCGTCTACATCGACTATTCGAAGAACGGGTCGAAGCGCTACTGCGATACGGGCAACTGCGGCAATCGAATGAACGTCATGGCGTATCGACGTCGGAAGGCGCGAGAAAGCGCGTGATCGCCGCCGCGGCATGCTCCGGCGTCTCGTAGTGGATGAGGTGCCCCACGTCGGGGATCTCGACGAGCTCCGCCCGCGGGAAGAGCTTCTGCAGTCGCCGCTCCGCCTCGATCGGCGTGATGTCGTCGCGGTCGGCTGCCACCAGCAGCGTCGGCTGCGCGATCGCCGGCGCGAACTCGCGGATGTCATGCGACACAGAAGCGACGAACGCGTCGTGCAGCACGTCACGGTCTGAGAAGCGCGAGAAGTACGTGTCGTGCTGATCGTGGACGAAGGCTCGGAGTGCGCGGTCCTTCGTCTTGGCCATCGACGCGCTCATGACGCGCACGATGAGGCGGCTGCGCAGCAGCGCCTCTCCCAGCGCGCGCGGAAGCCTCGCGCCTGCCCAGTAATAGAAGACAGCCAGACGCGTCAGGATGCCGCGCGGCCCTTCGAGCGCCGGCGCCCCGATGGGATTGACCAGCACGAGGCGCGGCGTCGGCAGGCCGCGCGCGACGGCCGCCGACGACACGATGGATCCGAAGGAGTGACCCAGGACGACCGCCCCCGGCGCGACCGCCGCGGCGAAGGCCGTGAGCCATTCGGCATAGGTCTCGAGCGTGTGCGCGCGTCCCGGCAGCGGCGGCGTCTCGCCGAATCCCGGCAGATCCGGAGAGATGACGCGGATGCCGTCGAGGTGCGCGACGACCGGCTCCAGCCCGTGGTGCTCGCCGCGGAACCCGTGGACGGCGAGCACGGTCACGGCCGCGTCGTCGCCGTACACCCAGTAGGCCGTCGTCGACCCGAGGACCTCGGCCGTGCGGCGCACGACGGGGATCCGCGCGAGGCGCGCGGCGTAGGGATTCTCGGCTGGCACCAGACGAGTCTACGAGGCGGGCGTGGCGCTGCCAGGCGATGTCGGCGCAGCGCCCTAACGTCGAGGACATGGAAGCGTGGCAGGCCGAGCCGCTCCCTCTGTGGGACGACGACGAAGACTTCTGGAGCCCGACCTCCGCACCCGCCGCCTCCCCGGCCCCTCGCACCGCTCCGGTAGGGCCGCACAAAGCCGCCGTCCCCGCGCCGCGCCCGTCCCTCCCCGAGTGGCTGCACTCCGTCGGCGTCTTCGACCTCGAGACCACCGGCATCGACGTCGAGCACGACCGCGTCGTGACGGCGCACGTCGGAGTGCTCGGACCCGACGGATCGGTCGTCCGCTCGTGCTCCTGGCTCGCCGACCCGGGCATCGAGATCCCCGCGGGGGCGACGGCCGTGCACGGCATCACAACCGAGCGCGCACGCGCCGCCGGTCGGCGCGCCGCCGACGTCGTCGCCGAGGTCATCGCTGAACTGCGGTCGCTGTTCGCCGCCGGCATCCCCGTGGTCGCATACAACGCGCCGTACGACTTCTCTCTCCTCAAGCACGAGGCGCTCCGGCACGGGCTCGAGCCCATCGCCGATCCGTCACCGGTGATCGACCCACTCGTGCTCGACAAGGCCTACGACCGCTACCGCAAGGGAAAGCGCACCCTGGAAGTCGTCGCGGCGCACTACGCCGTCGTGCTCGACGGCGCCCACGATGCATCGGCCGACGCGATAGCCGCCGGCCGTGTCGCGCAGGCGCTCGCGTGTCGCTTCGCTCTTCCCGACAGCCCGCATGAGCTGCATGCGCAGCAGATCGGCTGGGCACGCACGCAGGCCGAGAGCCTCACGGAGTACTTCGTCCGGATCGGCCGGCTCGACCCGTCCGGCGTCGTCGACGGCAGCTGGCCCATCCGCTGATCGCCGGCTCAGTCGTCGATGACGACCATGAACTGTCCGGTATAGGGATTGCCCGTGAAGACGAGCGTCGTGAAGAGCGCGTTCGTCTCATCGATCGCCTGCGGATCCATGCCCTCGGCCGCGGGCACGTGAGCGAAGTCCCTCCGCTGCCGGATGCCGTGCTCGCGAACGACTTCCGTCTCGTCGCACATGACCGCCGTGTCGACCTGCGCCACGTCGAGCGCAACGCAGGTCTCGGCGCCAGTCACGCCCCACCACACGCTCACGCCCTGCGCCGCTCCCAGCAGCTGCACCCGCTCCCCGCCCCAGTTCAGCGCCCGCTGCACGACGGCGCGCCGATCCTCGTACGTGGCGACGGTGTCGCCGGGCTGGAGGAACGGACTGGACGCGGCGACGGACGTCGGCTGCTCGACCGTCGTGCGCGCGAGCAGGAAGCCCACGACGCCCGACAGGATCACGAGCGCCACCACAGCGACGGCCCGGACGACCGCGCGATCCGCGACCAGATGCGGCTCCCGGCCGGGCGCATCGACGGCCGCCACCCGGTCGTCGAGACCGGCCGCGACTTCCTCTGGCGCCGGGCGATCACGCGCCCGGTCCTCCAGCGTGCGCAATCGCGAGGCCTCGGCATCCGTCAGCCCCTCCGCGCCTGCGCCGTACGCCTTCGCTCGCAGCCGCGCGAGCTCTGCGGCATCCACATCGCCCATGCGCACAGCCTGCCACGACACGTCGCGCGCCTTCACCGCCGCGAACGCGCCAGACATGACGAAAGCCCCGCCGAAGCGGGGCTTTCGAAGCAGCGGGCTTACTTGCTGCCGAAGTTCTTGAAGCGCTGGTTGAACTTCTCGACGCGGCCGGCCGAGTCCATGATGCGCTGCTTGCCCGTGTAGAACGGGTGCGAGGCCGACGAGATCTCGACGTCGACGACGGGGTAGGTGACACCGTCGAGCTCGATCGTCTTGTCGCTGGTGACCGTCGAACGGGTCAGGAAGGTCTCACCGGAGCCCAGGTCACGGAACACGACGGCCTGGTAGTCGGGGTGGATGTCAGTCTTCATTGGATTCCTTAAGGCTGCCCTGGATTTTGCCAGGGACGGTGGAAGTCTGCGGTGCGAGCGCACCAAAGGTCGATTCTATCACCGATCGCACCGATCTTCGGGCGGCGGTGCGCAGGGCCGGCTCAGGGTCAGTACGCCCCCGCGGCCGCGCGCGCCGAATAGCGCCCGTCGACCTCGGTGAGCAGGATCTCGGCGCCGAACGTCGCGGTGAGGTTCTCGGCGGTCAGGGTCTCCGCGATCGGGCCCGTGGCGACCGTCTGACCGTCGCGCAGCAGCATGACATGCGTGAACCCGACGGGGATCTCCTCGACGTGGTGCGTGACCATGACCATCGCCGGGGTCGTGGGCGCCTGCGCGTAGCCGCTCAGGAGCGCCAGCAGCTCTTCACGCGCTCCGAGGTCGAGGCTCGCCGACGGCTCGTCCAGCAGCAGCAGCTCGGGGTCGGTCATGACGGCACGAGCGATCTGCACACGCTTCTGCTCGCCGTCCGACAGCGTGCCGAACGTGCGCTCGGCCAGATGATCGAGCTTCCACTCGGCCAGCACGCGGCGAGCGCGACGCTCGTCGATCTTCTCGTACTCCTCGTTCCAGCGGCCGAGCACAGAGAAGGCCGCCGTCAGCACGACATCGAGCACCGTCTCCTCCGGCGGCACGCGGCGCGCCATCGCCGACGAGGCGAAGCCGATCCGCGGACGCAGCTCGAACACGTCGGTGCGGCCGAGAAGCTCGTCGAGGATCGACACCTGCCCCGAGGTCGGATGGATGAGGGTCGCGGCCAGCTGCAGGATCGTGGTCTTGCCGGCGCCGTTGGGTCCGAGGATCACCCACCGCTGGTCGTCGGAGACGCTCCAGTCGAGGTGATCGATGATGTTGCGGGCGTTGCGGCGGACGACGACGTCAGCGAACTCCAAGACCAGGGACATGCCTCCAGCCTATCGGCTGACGGCGGTCATCCCCCGGTGACCTCCCGGTAGAGCGCGCGCGTGGCATCCGCGATCGCCTGCCAGCTGAAGTCCTCGGCGGCGCGAGCTCGTCCCGCGGTCCCGTAGGCCATGGCGCGCTCCGGGTCCGAGACCACCTCCGTCAGCACGGCGGCCAGGTCGGAGACGAAGCGCTCGGGGTTGAGCGGGGTGCCGGTGCCGTCCTGCACCTGATCGATCGGGACGAGACGACCCGTGACACCGTCGACGACGACCTCGGGGATGCCGCCTGTCGCGGTTCCGACGACGGCCGCGCCACAGGCCATCGCCTCGAGGTTCACGATGCCGAGCGGCTCGTAGACCGACGGGCAGACGAATGCGGTCGCCGCCGAGAGGATCGCGCACAGCTGGTCGCGCTGCAGGAACTCATCGATCCAGACCACGCCCGAGCGCTTCTCCTGCAGAGCGCGCACGAGAGCCTGCACCTCTTCGAGGATCTGGGGCGTGTCGGGCGCGCCCGCGCACAGCACGATCTGCACCTCCTCCGGCAGCAGCTCCGCGGCGCGCAGGAAGTACGGGAGGCCCTTCTGTCGGGTGATGCGGCCGACGAAGACGACCGACGGTCGCGCCGGGTCGATGCCATGACGCGCCAGCAGCTCGGGATCGTCGACCGGCCGCCAGGAGTCGACGTCGATGCCGTTGTAGATGACACGCACCTTCGCCGGGTCCAAGCTCGGGTAGCTGCGCAGGATGTCCTGGCGCATGCCCTCGCTGACCGCGATGACCGCCGCCGCCGACTCGTAGGCCGTCTTCTCGACCCAGCTCGACACCGCGTACCCCCCGCCCAGCTGCTCAGCCTTCCACGGGCGAAGCGGCTCGAGCGAATGAGCGGTGACGACATGCGGGATGCCATGCAGGAGCGATGCGAGGTGGCCCGCGAAGTTCGCATACCAGGTGTGGCTGTGGACCACGTCCGCCCCCGCGACGTCTCCCACGAGTTCGAGATCGGTGCCGAGCGTCTGAATCGCGGCGTTGGCGTCGGAGAGACCCTCGGGCACGCCGTAGGAGGTCGTCCCGTCTTCGTCGCGGTCGGCTCCGAAGGCGCGCACGCGCACGTCGATGCGCTCCCGCAGCGCCTTCACGAGCTCCGTCACGTGCACTCCGGCGCCGCCGTAGACCTCCGGCGGGTACTCCTTCGTGACGATGTCGACGCGCATGTCTGGAACGCTAGTACAGGACGCGGAAGCGGGCATAGTGTGGTCCCATGCCAGCAGCGCCGAAGGTCTTTGGAATCATCCTCGCGGGCGGCGAGGGCAAGCGGCTCATGCCGCTGACCGTCGACAGGGCCAAGCCCGCGGTGCCGTTCGGCGGGCAGTACCGGCTGATCGACTTCGCGATCTCCAACCTCATCAACTCCGGGCTGCGGCAGATCGTCGTGCTGACGCAGTACAAGTCGCACAGCCTCGACCGGCATGTCTCGCAGACCTGGCGCATGTCGGCGCTGCTGAACGCCTACGTCGCGTCGGTGCCGGCGCAGCAGCGGCTGGGCAAGCGGTGGTTCTCGGGCTCCGCCGACGCGATCCTCCAGTCACTCAACCTCATCTACGACGAGAAGCCCGACATCGTCATGGTGATCGGCGCCGACCATGTGTATCGCATGGACTTCCAGCAGATGCTGCAGGCGCACATCGACTCGGGCGCCAAGGCGACGGTCGCCGGCATCCGCCAGCCGATCTCCATGGCCAACCAGTTCGGCGTCATCGACGTCGACCCCGCCGACAGCATCACGATCCGCGACTTCCTCGAGAAGCCGCAGAACCCCACGGGACTGTCCGACAACCCGAACGAAGTGCTCGCGTCGATGGGCAACTACATCTTCGACGCACAGGCGCTCATCGAGGCCGTCCAGGCCGACGGAGAGCTGCCCACCTCCAACCACGACATGGGCGGCGACATCATCCCCGCGTTCGTCTCGCGCGGCGAGGCAGCCGTCTACGACTTCAAGCGCAACGATGTCCCCGGCTCCACCGCGCGAGACAAGGACTACTGGCGCGACGTGGGAACGATCGACTCGTTCTTCGACGCGCACATGGACCTCATCTCCACGCTGCCGATCTTCAACCTCTACAACACCGACTGGCCCATCCACTCGCAGTCGCTGAACTCGCCGCCTGCGAAGTTCGTGCGCGACGGCGTCGGGCGCATGGGCAACGCGATCGACTCGATCGTCTCGCTCGGCTCGGTGCTGTCCGGCACTCACCTCGAGCGCAGCGTCGTGGGCCCATGGACGCTGTCAGGGGGCGGGTCGACGATCACCGACTCGGTGCTGTTCGACCACGTCAATGTCGGTCAGGGTGCGCGCGTGCACCGCGCGATCCTCGACAAGAACGTCGTGCTCGATCCCGGCGCGACGGTCGGCGTCGATCGCGAGCGCGATCTCGCCCGCGGCTTCACGGTCACCGACAGCGGAATCACGGTGGTCGGCAAGAACGTCCACATCACGGTGTAAGACCGGACGCCTCCACGCGCGCACGGACGGCGGCGGCGACGGCGACCGGTAGATTTGAACGGTGCCAGATGCCCGCTTCCTGGTCGTGCTCGACGCCGACTCCACTCTCATCCGCAACGAGGTCATCGAGCTGATCGCCGACGAGGCGGGTCGCGGGGCTGAGGTCGCGGCCGCCACGGAGGCCGCGATGCGCGGCGAGGTCGACTTCGCGACGAGCCTCCGTTCGCGCGTCGAGGCGCTGCGCGGCGTGCCCGTGTCGTCGTTCGCACGGGTGCTGTCGAGAATCGAGCCGACGCCGGGTGCGCAGGATCTGATCGCGGCGGTCCACGAGCGAGGCGGTGTCGCCGCTGTCGTCTCGGGCGGATTCCACGAGATCCTCGATACCGTCGCCCGGAGCCTCGGCGTCGACATCTGGCGCGCCAACAGGCTCGCCGCCGAAGACGGCGCGCTCACCGGGGTCGTCGACGGACCGATCGTCGACGCGGCCGGCAAAGCGGCATCCCTCACCGAGTGGGCCGCCGAGCACGGCGTCCCGCTCTCGCGCACGATCGCTATCGGCGACGGCGCGAACGACCTCAAGATGATGGCGGTCGCCGGCCTGGGCCTTGCGTTCAACGCGAAGCCCGCCGTGCGCGCACAGGCCGATCTGGTGGTCGGCCCGGTCGACCTCAGCGAAGTCATCCCCCTGCTCCCCTGACGCGACGCCGCACGACGACCCCACCGGATCTCGCGGATGTCGGCGGCCGGTCCTAGCCTCGGTTCCATGCAGATCATCATGATTCCCGGCCTGTGGCTCGACGCGGCGTCGTGGGACGCCGTCGTCCCTGCGCTCCGCGAGGCGGGCCACCGACCCCGAGCGCTCACGATGCCGGGCGTGGGCGCGCCGGCCGCGCAGTCTGCAGACATCGGCATCGGCGACTGGGTCGACGCCGTCGTCGCCGAGATCGACGCGGCATCCGAGCCCGTGGTCCTCGTGGGCCACAGCGGCGGCGGGAACGTCGCATGGGGAGCCGCGGCGGCGCGCCCCGGCCGCGTGGCGCGGGTCGTGTTCGTCGACACGGTCCCGCCGCCGCCGGGCGGAATGATCTCCGAGTTTCCGGTCGTCGACGGCGTCGTGCCGTTCCCCGGGTGGGACTTCTTCGATGACGAAGACGTGTCCGACCTCGACGAGGCCACACGCGCGCGCACGGCGCCACTCGCCAAGAGCGTGCCGGCGAAGGTGCCCACAGACCCGATCGCACTGAGCGGCGACGGCCGCTTCCGCGTGCCGGTGACCATCCTCATCGGCCGCATGGATGAGGCGACGTTCCGCGAGTTCCTGTCGCAGTGGAAGACGGCGTACGACGAATTCGCGTCTATCGCCGACGCTCAGGTCGTCACGCTCGGCACGGGGCATTGGCCGCAGTTCTCGGCGCCAGAGCGACTGGCGACGCTGCTGCGGGACGCGATCGGGCGCTGACCCGCCCGCCACCCTCGCAAGGTGTCGTCCGTCAGCCGGCAGCCGGGGTCTGCGTCAGTGTCCCATCCCGAGTCCCCCGTCGACCGGAATGACGGCCCCCGAGATGTACGCTGCGTCGTCCGACGCGAGCCACGTCACGACGCCGGCGACCTCACCAGGCGACGCGAAGCGACCGGCGGGGATGCTGCGCTTGTATTCCGCCTGCGTCTCCTCGGGCAGCTCCGCCGTCATGTCGGTCTCGATGAAGCCTGGGGCCACGACGTTCGCGGTGATGCCACGACCGCCCAGCTCCCGGGTGAGTGAGCGAGCGAACCCGACCAAAGCGCTCTTGGACGCCGCGTAGTTGATCTGCCCCGCCGAACCGTAAAGCCCGACGACGCTCGAGATGAGGATCACACGACCCCACTTCGCGCGCAGGAATCCCTTCGCCGCGCGCTTCACGACCCGGAAGGCGCCGCCGAGGTTCGTCGCCACGACCGAGTCGAAGTCATCTTCGGTCATGCGCAGCAGCAGGGTGTCCTTGGTGATCCCGGCGTTGGCGACCACGATCTCGACCGGCCCGAGCTTCTGCTCGACCTCCGCGAAGGCCGCGTCCACCTGGGCCGCGTCGGTGACATCGGCGCGGACCGTGAGCGTGCCCTCGGGGCCCTCGCCCGAGCGGGCCGTGACGGCGACGCGGTATCCGGAGGCGACGAAGCGCTCCGCGATGGCGCGGCCGATGCCGCGATTACCGCCGGTGACGAGAACGACTCGATCGGTGGACATGAATGCTCCCGGTGTGGATGAGGTGGATCCGGACCAGCCTAATGGTCGTCGCCCGATAGCCTGAGGGTCAGCGACAAGGAGAAGACCGTGAGCGACACCAGCACACCGCATCCGCACGAGCCCGGCACGAGCGGCCAGAGCACCGGAAGTCCGGCGGGCTCCGGCGGTCCCGCGCTCACGCCGCCTCCGGCCGGTGCGCCAGTACCGCCGCCGGCCGGCTACGGACCCCCGGCTGGGTACGCCGCGCCACCCGCCGCCTCCGGCTATACGCCCCCTTCTTACCCGCCGCCCGCTTACGGAGCGCCTGCCGGACAGGCTCAGCCCGCACCGGGATACGCGCCCCCGCCTGCCGCCTACGGCGCACCGGGCACGCCGATGGGGTACGCCGGATACACGACGGTGCGCACCAACCCGCTCGCGATCGCCTCGCTCATCTCGTCGCTGGTCGGCGTCGTGATGTCCTGGACCTGGGTGCTGGCCATCGGCGTGCTCGTGGGCGTCGTCCTCGGGCACATCGCACTGAGCCAGATCCGCCGCACGGGCGAGCGGGGGCGCGGCATGGCGCTCGCCGGGGTCATCATCGGATGGGTCGCGATCGGCCTGACGGTGCTGCTGATCCTCGCCTTCGTCCTGTTCCTCACGACGGGCGCCCTCGGGGTCTACGCGAGCGCCTGAGGTCTCGTGACGGCGTAGCCTGGAAGCAGTGAGAACGCCGGACATGTCATGAGATCTCGAGCACCGCAGTCAGCCACGTCGCTGCGCCGCGCGCCGCGGGACGACGCGAACGCGCGCATGACGAAGTACTTCGTCATGATGAGCGTGCGCGTCGTGTGCTTCGTGCTCATGGTGGTCATCACCCCGTACGGATGGCACACGGGTGTCCTCGCAGTCGGTGCGATCCTCCTGCCCTACCTCGCGGTCGTCGTCGCGAACGTGAGCTCCGCATCCCACGAGGCGACGGCCGTCACCCCGGAGCGTGCGATCACCGCCGCTCCCGCGGAGGCGCCCCCGCCGCAGACCCCCGGGGTCATCCGCATCCGGGAGTCGGGCACCGACACGCGGGAATCGGGCGCCGACACGCCCGCTGACGACTCGTGAGCGGCGCGGTGTGCTCGCGCGCGGGATGCCGCGCCGCGGCGAAGTGGCAGGTGATCTGGCGCAACCCTCGCATTCACGCAGACGACCGGCGCAAGATCTGGACGGCGTGCGATGACCACGTCGCCTACCTGCGCGACTACCTTGCGGCGCGTGACTTCCCGGTCGAAGTCGCCGCCTTCGACTCGGAGGGCCCCTCATGACCGCCCGCACCTGGGCCCGCTGGGCCGGCTACATCGCGTTCGCGATCGTGTTCGCCGTCGCCTGCGCCTTCCTGTCGAACTGGCAGTTCGCACGCAACAGCGAGCGTGAGGCGCAGCTGGCGCTCGTCGAAGCGAACTACGACGCCGCCCCCGTGCCGCTCGCCGACCTCATTCCGGTCGACGGATCTTTCGACCCCGCGGACCAGTGGCATCCGGTCGAGCTCCACGGCCGGTACCTGAACGAGGAGACGCTGCTCGTGCGCAATCGGCCGCACGGCGGCACGAGCGCCTTCGAGGTCCTCGTCCCGTTCCTGACAGATGAAGGTCGCATCGTCATCATCGACCGCGGCTGGGTTCCGCCGGGCGAAGACCAGCCGGCGCCCGATGAGGTTCCAGCCCCACCGGAAGGCGAGGTCACGGTCGTCGCACGCCTCACGCCCGGGGAGCCGCTGCCCCGCTCCGGCCGCGGAGCACCCGAGGGGCAGGTCGCGACCATCAATCTGCCGCTGATCGCCGAGACGATCGGCGAGACGTCCGCTACCGTGACCGACGCCTACGGCCTGATGGTCTCAGAAGACCCCGCGGCGGCATCCACGCCCGGCGCGTTCGCGTCGCCGTCCGATGACCCCGGGCCCCACCTCTCGTACGCGATCCAATGGATCCTGTTCGCCGTCATGGGCTTCGTGTTCATCTGGTACATGATCCGCACCGAACGACGCCATCGCCGCGAGGATGCAGAGGAGCGCACCACCGACAGGCCGTCTCACGCGCAGCGGCGCCGCGACCGCGACATGGACGAGGAAGACGCCCTCCTGGACGCCGCCACGCCGCGCTGACGCCCCCCGACCCGGAGCGTGGGTCAGGCGAGCGTGATGAGGTCGATGTAGTCGCGGCCCCAGATGTCCTCGACGCCGTCGGGCAGGATGAGCACGCGCTCGGGATTGAGCGCCTGCACGGCGCCTTCGTCGTGTGAGACGAGCACGACCGCCCCCTCGTAATGCGCGAGTGCACCCAGAATCTCTTCGCGCGACGCCGGGTCGAGGTTGTTGGTGGGCTCGTCGAGCAGGAGCATGTTCGCACTCGACACGACGAGGGTCGCAAGCGACAGACGCGTCTTCTCTCCGCCGGACAGCACGCCCGCCGGCTTGAGGACGTCGTCGCCTGTGAACAGGAACGATCCGAGCACCTTGCGCGCCTCGGTCGCCGTGATGTCGGGAGCGGCCGACATCATGTTCTCGAGCACCGATCGGCTGACGTCGAGGTTCTCGTGCTCCTGTGCGTAATAGCCGATCTTCAGGCCGTGCCCGGGTTCGATCGTGCCCGTGTCCGGCCTGTCGACGCCCGCAAGGATGCGCAGCAGCGTCGTCTTGCCGGCGCCGTTGAGGCCGAGCACGACCACCTTCGATCCGCGGTCGATAGCGAGATCGACGTCGGTGAAGATCTCCAGCGAGCCGTACGACTTCGACAGCCCCTTCGCCATGAGAGGCGTCTTGCCGCACGGTGCCGGCTTGGGGAACCGCAGCTTGGCCACCCGGTCCTCCTGGCGCACCTCTTCGAGGCCCGACAGCATCTTCTCGGCGCGCGCGACCATCTGATGCGCGGCGGCCGCCTTCGAGGCCTTCGCCCCGAAGCGGGCGGCCTGCTGCTGCAGGGCAGTGGCCTTCTTCTCGACGTTGGCGCGCTCCTTCTTTCGACGCTCCTCGTCCGCCACCCGCTGACGCAGGTAGTTCTTCCAGTTCATGTTGTAGACGTCGATCACCTGGCGCGTGGCATCCAGATAGAAGACCCGGTTGACCGTCTCGCCCACCAGCTCGACATCGTGGCTGATGACGATGAGTCCGCCCTTGTAGTTCTTGAGGAACTCGCGGAGCCAGACGACGCTGTCGGCGTCGAGGTGGTTCGTCGGCTCATCGAGGATCATCGTCTGGGCATCGGAGAACAGGATCCGCGCCAGCTCGATGCGACGACGCTGACCGCCCGAGAGCGTCTTGAGCGGCTGGTCGAGCATGCGGTCGGGAAGCGAGAGATTGTGGGCGATCGATGCCGCCTCCGCCTCTGCCGCATACCCGCCGAGCGCTTCGAAGCGCTCCATGAGGTTGCCGTACCGGCGCATCGCCTTGGCAGCCACGTCGGGGTCGTCGGATCCCATGAGCTCGCTCGCCTCGCGCATGCCGAGCATGAGGGAGCCGAGTCCGCGGGCATCGAGGATGCGCGTACGCGCCAGCATCTCGGGATCGCCCGAGCGCGGGTCCTGCGGCAGGTACCCGAGTTCGCCGCTGCGCTCGACCTTGCCGTCGGAAGGCAGGAGGTCGCCCGCAAGGACCTTGGTGAGGGTCGTCTTTCCGGCGCCGTTGCGCCCGACGAGCCCGATCTTGTCGCCGTCGGACACACGGAACGACACGTCCGACATGAGCGTGCGCGCGCCCACGCGGATTTCTAGGTCGTGCACGGCGAGCACAGCGGAGTCCGTTCGTCGATGGTGGGTGACTCGGCCGAATGGCCAGCCTCCGAGTCTACCGGCCCGGGCGCGCTGTCCCGCTCGCGCGGGCACCGAGGCGGCTCCGCCACGCCGGGCGCACGAGCATGAAGACCGGGCGAGCCCGTCCCCGCACGTCGCTGCATGTCGGTCGTAGACAACGAATGCCACAGATCGTGTCCGGCTTCCTCCACACGGTGCGCACCGCGCCGCTCATAGGATGAGTCGCACGCCTCCCCCGACCAACGAAGGAGACCGCATGTCACTCGCCGCAGCCGCCCGCCGGCCCGTCCTCGCCGATCTGATCGCGCGCCCGTCGCAACGCGCGCGGGCCTTCGCGATGGACGCCGCCCTCGTCCTCGCCGGCGTCGCTCTCGTCGCCCTGCTGGCCAAGGTCTCGTTCTTCATCGGACCTGTGCCGATCACGGGTCAGACGCTGGGCGTCATCGTCGTGGGCGCCGCCCTGGGCGCTCGCCGCGGCGCGGCATCGCTGACGGCCTACATGCTCGCGGGTGTCGCAGGAGCCCCGGTCTTCGCCGGACTCGCTGCGGGTCCCGCCTACGTGCTCGCACCGTCGTTCGGCTTCGTGCTGGGCTTCATTCCCGCAGCATTCGTCGCAGGCTGGTTCGCCGAGCGCGCGTGGGACCGCAGCCCGTGGCTCGCGTTCGTGGGCTTTGCGGCGGCATCCGTCATCCCGTTCCTGATCGGAGTCCCGTACATGGCGATGGTCCTCGCGACGGTGCTGGGTCAGGAGATCTCCGTCGGGTCGGTGCTCGCCGCCGGCGTCACCCCCTTCATCGTGCCTGGGCTCATCAAGGCCGCCTTCGCCGCTCTCGTCGTTCCCGGCGCCTGGCTCGCGGTGCGCGCGGCTGATCGCGGCGCCCGACGCTGACTCGCTCGGTCCGCCACTCGTGCGGAAGACAGATCACCCCCGGCCTCAGTGGCCGGGGGTGATCTGCATCCGGGGATGCCGGGGGCTCAGCTCTGGGCGACGGCAGTCGCGGCGGCGAGCTTCTCGACGATGCCGTCCAGCGCGTACGGCAGGGTGAGGGGCGTGGGCGACAGCGAGGAGATCTCCTCCGGCCCGATGAGGCCGGCGACCGACCCTTCGGCGACGGCGGGGATCAGGCGGCCGCTGTCAGAGGAGACGAAGGCGTCGAAGGCGTCCTGGGTCTCACCGAACGCGAGGACGACGTCGGCGTCGATCTTGTCGAGGTTCTCAGGGCTCACCGTCGTGTAGAACGTGCCCTCGCCCGTGTCGAGGTCCGTGACGCTCTGCGGCGTGACGAAGCCGAGGTCCTCGAGGATCTCGACGCGGGGGTCCGACGGCAGGTAGACGTAGTAGGTCCCCGCCGACTCGGTCAGCAGAGCGATCGACGTTCCTTCGAACTCAGGGTGCGCCTTGCCTGCGTCGGCGACGAGCGCGTCGAGGTCATCGAGAACCTTCTCCGCCTCCGCGGACTTGCCCAGCGCTTCGCCCACGAGCTTCACGACGTCGCGCCACGGCGTCGTCCACGCGGCATCCGGATATGCGACGACCGGGACGCCGGCGCCGGTGACCTCGTCGAACTCCTCCTGCGTGATGCCCGAGTAGGGAGCCAGCAGCACATCCGGGGTGGCCGTCAGCAGCTCTTCGGTCGACAGCGTGTACGCGGATCCGTCCAGGACGAGGGGCGACTCTCCGCCGAGCGACGCGAGTCCCTCCTCGACCCAGGGGGCGATGCGGTCATCGCCGCCGGAGTAGTCGTCCGAGGGGATGGCGACAGGCGTCACGCCGAGAGCGATGACAGCGTCGGTCGCGCCCCAGCCCCAAGTGGCGACGCGGCTGGGCTCGCTCGCGATGACGGCGTCGCCGAGCGCGCTCGAGATCGTGAGCGGGAATGCCGACGAGGCTTCGCCGGCCGGCGTGGTCGCGCTGGGCGTCGAGGGCGATCCGGCACAGCCGGCCAGCAGCGCCGTGGTCGCGGCGAGGGCGATGGCTCCCGTGATCAGACGGCCGCGGCTCGCGGTGGGGGTTGCGGGCATGGGTTTCCTTTCCTGGATGGTCATTTCTCTTCGGCGGGAGTGTGAGCGCCGCCGGGGACGGGGATGATCAGCGGGGTGTCGGTCAGCGGATCGGGCATCACGAGGGCCTCGAGCGAGAACGCCGCGGAGACCACGTCGGCGGTGAGCACCTGTGCCGGGCTGCCGTGCGCCACGACACGGCCCTCATGCAGGACGACGAGGTCATCGGCATAGCGGGCGGCGAGGTTCAGCTCGTGCAGGACGACGACGATGGTCGTGCCCTGACTGCGGTTGAGGTCTCGCAGCAGGTCGAGCACCTCGAGCTGGTGGCTGAGGTCGAGGAACGTCGTCGGCTCGTCGAGCAGGAGGATGCGAGGAGCCTGCGCGAGCGCCATCGCGATCCACACCCGCTGGCGCTGGCCGCCCGAGAGGTCGCCCACGGCCCGATCGGCGAGATCCGAGACGCCGGTGCGGGCCATCGCCTCGTCGACGATCGCCGAGTCGGCCGCGCTCCACCGCTGGAACACGCTGCGGTGGGGGTGCCGCCCGCGCGCGACGAGCTCGGCGACAGTGATGCCGTCGGGGGCCGAGGGATGCTGCGGAAGCAGACCGACCTCACGGGCGAACGCTCGGCGTGCCAGCTGCGAGACGTCGGCGCCGTCGAGCTCGACCGTGCCGGCGAGCGGCGCACGAAGGCGTGCGAGCGTCCCCAGCAGGGTCGACTTTCCCGACGCGTTCGCGCCGATGATCATCGTCATCCTGCCCGGTGCGAACTCGAGGTCCAGGCCCTCGATGACCGTGCGTTCAGGGTAGCCGGCCGACAGGCTGCGCACGGCGAGCCGAGGCGCGGAGGAGGGAGTGCTCACAGGTTGCGTCCTTTCGACGTGGCCAGCAGCCACAGCAGGAAGACCGCGCCCAGTGCCCCCGTCACGACGCCGACCGGAACCTGAAGGCCGGGGATCGCGAACTGGGCCCCGAGGTCGGCGGCGGCGAGAATCGTCGCGCCCAGAAGGGCGCTCGTGCCGATGCCGATCGCACCGTGACGCAGCAGGGGCCGGGCGATCGCGGGGGCGCACAGGGCGACGAAGGAGATCGGGCCGAGGAAGGCGGCCGTCGACGACGTCAGCAGCACAGCGACCCCCACAGCGAGCGGCTGCACGTACTGCGGCGGCACCCCGAGGGAGGTCGCGGTCGGCGTCCCCATCTGATGAAGCGGCAGCCACCGCGCACACAGCACCAGGGCGGGAAGGCTCACGACCGCGACCACGAGGAGCGTCGCGACCTGCCACCACGGGGTCGAGGACAGGGAGCCGACGAGCCACAGCAGCGCGGTCTGCGCCTTCTCGATCTGCGACGTGACCATGAGGTAGTTGGTGACCGCCGTGGCCAGGAATGCGACGCCGATGCCTGCGAGGATCAGCCGATAGCCGCCGGTGGCGGCCGAGCGGCCGGCGAGGAGGAGCAGCGCGGCGACCAGGATCCCCCCGGCGAAGGCCCACAGCGTGAGCACCGGCCCGGTCGCCCCGAGCACGAGCAGAGCGAACACGGCGGCGACGCCGCTTCCTCCGGAGATGCCGAGGAGGTCGGGACTGGCGAGCGGGTTTCGCAGGAGCGACTGCAGCACGGCTCCCGCCATGCCGAGCGAGGCGCCTGCCAGCAGCGCCATCGCAAGCCGCGGCGCGCGCACCTGGAACACGATGTAGCTCTCGACCTGGGTGCCCCCGCCCCAAAGCGTCGACCACACCTGACCGAGGCTCAGCGGGTAGTCCCCGACAGACATCGACAGCGCCGCGGTGACGAGGACGACGACGGCGGCAGCGCCCGACACCCAGACCCGGCGGCGCCGCGAACGCGCCCGCACCGCGTCCACGACGCTCACAGCGTCACCTGCCGTCTGCGCAGCACGAGCGCGATGAGCACGGGTGCACCCACGAAGGCCACCACGATGCCGGCCTGCACCTCTCCGGGCAGTGCGATGACGCGTCCGATCACGTCAGCGAGAACGAGCACCGCCGCCCCGAGGGGCGCGCCGATCGCGATGAGCCACCGGTAGTCGTCGCCGACGACCGCCCGGACGGCATGCGGCACCATGAGCCCGAGGAACACGAGGGGTCCGGCGATCGCTGTGGCCCCGCCGCAGAGGAGCACGGCGGCCGCGATGCCGATGACGCGTGTGCGCGAGACGTCGTGGCCGAGGCCCCGCGCGGTATCGTCGCCCAGGGCCATGAGGTTGAGTCCGCGAACCGAGAGCGCCGCGAGGACGAAGCCGGCCGCCAGCGGTGCCACGACGAGCACGACGGTGTCGAGGCCGCGCGCTGTCAGCGCGCCGACCGACCAGTAGCGGTAGACCTCGAGCGCGACCGACTGCGTGGTGAGGATCAGCATCGACACGGCCGTGAGACCCGCCGTGACCGCGGCTCCCGTGAGGGCCAGCTTGGCGGGGTTCGCACCGTCGGGGCCGCGCGAGCCGATGACAGCGACCGCGGCGGCCGCGATCGCTGCACCGGCGAAGGCGAACCAGACGAAGCCGGAAGGCGCCCGCACGCTCAGGAGGGAGATCGCCGCCAGCACCGCGACCGAGGCGCCGGCATTGATGCCGAGCAGGCCTGGGTCGGCGAGCGGATTGCGCGTGAGTCCCTGCATCACCGCGCCGGCCACCGCAAGCGCCGCACCGGCGAGGATGCCGATGACCATTCGGGGGACGCGCTGGGTGAGCACCACGACGTGGTCGGCATTCGCGCCGTCAGCGGCGACGAGCGCGTCCCACACGGTCGCCGGCGCTACGGGACGAGCGCCCACCGCGAGACTGAGGACGATCGACACGGCGAGCACCGCCACTGCAGTCAGAAGCAGCAGCCGTGCCCGTCGTGTCCGGGCCGCCGCGATCATTCCGTGCGTTCCGCCAGACCGGCGCGCCAGTAGCCCATGAAGGCGACGCGCTTGCGGTCGACGCCGCATCCCGAGACGAGGAGGCGGCGCAGGGTCTTGATGGTGGCGGCCTCTCCTGCCATCCAGGCGTAGAACTCGCCTTCGCCGTCTCCCGGTGTGTCCCACAGGAGCTCGCGGTCGATGTCGATGTCGTCGAGCGGCTGCGGCCTCGGCGCCGCCGCTCGGGCCAGCACCTCGCGGTGCCTGTCGGTCCACCTCGTCACGGCATCGATCAGCGTCGCGCCGTGGTCGGCGTCGCCGCGGGCGAGCCAGCGCAGGCGGACGCTGTCGGAGATCGACGGCGTGAGCGTGTCGGCGACGGCGGGCACCTCGATGAACGCGTCGACGTCGCAGCGCGGGTCGAGCGATTCGAGAATCGAGCAGATGGCCGGGGCGGCCGTCTCGTCGCCCACGAGGAGAAGGCGACGTGCGGAGCCGGGATGCCAGTCGATGCCGCCGCGCGAGTCGGGGCTGCGCTCGTCGGGTCCGACGATGATGAGCTCGTCGCCGGGCCGCGCCGACGCCGCCCAGGATCCCGCGGGGCCGGCGTCGTGATGCACGACGAAGTCCACCGAGAGCTCGCGACGGTCGGTGTCGATCCGCCGGACGGTGTAGGTGCGGAAGGGGTTGCGCTCCGCGTGCGGGAGCGCACGCCAGCGGTCGTACCAGTCGCCCGCGGCCTCGTGCTGCCCGAAATCGGCGTAGCGCCCATCGAGCGGGAAGACGACCTTGATGCGCTGGTCGAGCCCGCCCGTGCCGAACCACTCGAGCTCATCGCCCGTGAAGACGACGCGCACGAAGTGAGGACTCAGCCGCTGGACGTCGGCGACGCGCACGGCATAGGGACGATAGGCCGGACGCACGGGGGCTTCGGTCACTGGCATGTCTCTTAGGTTAGCCTTACCTCGCCATCCGGCCAAACCGAGTCACACCATGATCGCTCGTCTCAAGCGCGATCGAGCCTCAGGCCGGGCACCAGCGCCGCCGCCGTCAGCACCGTGGCCAGCAGGAAGACCGCCGGGTATCCGGCATTCGTCGCCGACAGGGCGACGAAGACCAGTCCCATCGCCGCGATCGACACGGACGCCCCGATCGAGTCCGAGATCGACAGCGCCGACGAGTTGAATCCCTGATCGGATGGAGTCGAATAGGCGAGCGTCAGCACCGTGAGCCGCGGGTACATGAGCCCCATCCCGCCGCCCGCGAGAGCCCAGCCCGCAATGATCACCGCAGGCGACAGGCCGTATGCGGCGGTGGCCGATGCCAGGAGCGTCGCCCCGCCGAGGAACGCCGTGCCGATGAGCGTGATTCTGGTGTTTCCCAGCCGATCGCCATACCGGCCCTGAAGCCCTGCGCCGACCGCCCACAGCAGCGCGGCGGTCGTCAGCCCCAAGCCCGCGAGCTCCGCCCGGAAGCCGTACTGCGCGATGAGGAGGTGCGGCACGTAGATCTCCGCACCGAACAGCGCACCTGCGATGAGGCCGCGCATGAGCACCACACTCGGCAGGCCGCGCCGCGACAGGAGGGTGCCCCGGGGCATGAGCGGGCGCGCGGCGACGCCGATCGCCACGATCGACACGAGTATGGCGAGCGGCGCCCAGGGACCCGCCTCCCCCGCCAGCGCGAGGGTCAGCGCCGCGACAGCCACGACAGTCGACAGGGCGAGCCGACGCGCGACCGGCTGTGTCGATGGCTCCTCGGTGCGCACGGGAAGGCCGCGGAGACGCAGGTACACCATGACGAATGCGACCAAGGTGAGCACCGCGACGCCGAAGAAGACCCAGCGCCAATGCAGATACTCCGCCACCGCGCCCGCGATGGCGGGGCCCACGATCGACGGTATGACCCACGCCGCGGAGAAGGCGGCGAACACTCGTCCATGGAGCGTCGCGGGGTACACGCGCGCCACGACCACGTAGAGCGCGACGGTCTGGCCGCCGGTGCCGAGACCCTGCACGAGGCGGCCACCGACGAGAGTCGCCATGTCGCCCGCGACCCCCGCCATCACGAGGCCCGCGACGAACAGTGCGACCGATGCCGCGAGCGGCAGCACCGCATCGCTGCGGTCGCACCAGGCGCCCACGGCGACCATGCCGATCACGCTCGTTGCGAGCGTCCCCGAGAAGGCGACCGCGTACAGGGCGGCGCCGTCGAGATCCGCGCTGACGATCGGCATGACCGTCGTCACCGCAAGCGCCTGGACCGCCGCCAGGAAGATCAAGGCGACTGCGCCGAGGGTCACCCAGACGTGACGCGGGCTCCAGATGCCTCCCCCATCACCGCTCATCGAGCCGCCGCGACCGCTCCGAGTCGCCGAACCGCCTCCGTCAGCACGTCGGGACCGCAGCCGAAGTTCAGACGCACGTGGCCGCGCCCCTGGGCGCCGAAGAGCGGACCGTGGTGGAGCGCCACTTTCGCCTCGCGAAGCAGAAGACGCGCCGGGTCGTCGCCCCAGCCGTAGTCTGATACGTCGATCCAGGCGAGGTAGCTCGCGTCGGGGATGCGATAGCGAGCGCGGGGAAGGTGCTCCGCGAGCAGCTCCGAGAGGAGCCGGCGGTTGCGGTCGAGAGCGGCACGCAGACCGTCGAGCCAGGCGTCGGACTCAGGAGAGAACGCGGCGACACCGGAGAGCGCGCCGAACAGGCCCGTGCGCCATTCCACTTCCGGCGGCAGTGCGCGCACGACGGCCGCCGTCTTCTCGGATGCCGTCACCATGACGGCACACTTCAGGCCTGCGAGGTTGTATGCCTTCGACGCGCTCGTGACGGCGAAACCGACCTCCGCCGCCGCGTCGGAGGCCGCGAGGAAGGGCGTGAAGGACGCCTCATACACGAGCGGGCAGTGGATCTCGTCGCTGACGACGACCGCACCGTGCCGCTGGGCGATCGCCGCGAGGTCTGCAAGAGCCTCACGGGTGTGCACCGTTCCGGTGGGGTTGTGCGGGTTGCACAGCAGCACCGCTCGGGCGCCGCCGGCCAACGCCGCTTCGATGCCCTCGAGGTCGAGTTCCCAGGCTGTGCCCGTGTCGCGCAGCGGCACCTCCTCGACGACACCGCCCGCTTCGGGCACGCACATCGAGAACGGCGGGTACACGGGCGGTGCGATGACCACGCGGTCGCCCGGGGCGATGGTCGCGCGGAGCAGCTCGACGACGCCCATCATGACGTCGCCCGTGGTTCGGACGCGCGCCGGGTCGACCGTCCAGCCGAAACGACGCTCGGCGAAGGCGGCGAAGGCGTCGCGGATGCCGGGATCGGGCGGCGTGTATCCGGTGTCGCCGATCATGACCGCTTCTTCGAGCGCGGCGCGTATCGGCTCTGCGAGCGGGAAGTCGGTCTCGGCGACGAACATCGGGATGACGTCGTCAGGGTAGCTGCGCCACTTGGTGCTCTTGCGGCGGCGGAGCGTGTCGAGGGGAAGCGCTTCAAGAGGGGGGACGGTCACTCTTCGATGCTATCGGCGCTGACTGTCCTCGCCTGTGCGGCCGTCGACTGCGGCGCCGTTCGAAGACGGCGTCAGATGGCGAAGCCGAGCGCACGCATCATGTCACGCCCGTCGTCGGTGATCCGCTCCGGACCCCACGGCGGCATCCACACCCAGTTGATGCGGAATCGGTCCACGACGCTGTCGAGAGCCTGAGCGGTCTGCTCCTCCAGCACGTCGGTCAGCGGGCACCCCGCCGACGTGAGCGTCATGTGGATGACGAGGGCGTCGTTCTCGTCGTCCCAGCTGAGGTCGTAGATGAGGCCGAGGTCGACGACGTTGATCCCGAGCTCGGGATCCATGACGTCCTTGAGGGCCTCGGTGACCTCGTCGTACTTCTCGGGGCTGAGCGTCGCGGTCATGCCTCGATCCTAGGCCTCGATGACGTCGCTGGGGTCGAGGTAGCGATCGTAGCCCTCTTCCTCCAAGCGCTCGGCGAGCTCCGGGCCGCCCTCTTCCGCGATGCGCCCCTTGACCATGACGTGCACGAAGTCGGGCTTGATGTAGCGGAGGATGCGCGTGTAGTGCGTGATGAGCAGCACACCGAGGTCGGTCTCGGCCTTGGCGCGGTTGACGCCTTCCGAGACGATCTTCAGCGCGTCGACGTCGAGACCGGAGTCGGTCTCGTCGAGGACGGCGATCGCGGGACGCAGCAGCTCGAGCTGCAGGATCTCGTGGCGCTTCTTCTCGCCGCCCGAGAAGCCCTCATTGACGTTGCGCTGCGCGAACTTAGGGTCCATGCGCAGGTTCTTCATCGCGGCCTTGACGTCCTTCGTCCACGAGCGAATCGCGGGCGCCTCGCCGTCGACGGCGGTCTTTGCCGTGCGCAGGAAGTTCGTGACGGTGACGCCGGGGATCTCGACCGGGTACTGCATCGCGAGGAAGAGTCCCGCCCGTGCGCGCTCGTCGACCGACATCGCGAGCACGTCTTCTCCGTCGAGCGTGATCGAGCCCGACGTGACGGTGTACTTGGGGTGCCCGGCGATCGTGTAGGCGAGCGTCGACTTGCCCGAGCCGTTGGGGCCCATGATCGCGTGCGTCTGCCCCGTCTGGACGGTGAGCGTGACGCCGTTGAGGATCGGCGTGACGCCGGCATCCGTCTCGACCGTCACGTGGAGGTCGCGGATCTCGAGAACAGCCATGTCTGGTTTCCTTCTTCAGTTCACTTCTTTGGTCACGGCGGGGTCGATGAGGATGTCATCGCCGTCGATCGTGACTTCGTAGACGGGGACCGGCTCGTAGGCCGGGAGGTTGAGGGGACGACCCGTTCGGAGGGAGAAGGCAGAGCCGTGAGCCCAGCACTCGAGGGTCTCCCCTTCGACGAAGCCCTCCGACAGTGAGATGTCGCCGTGCGTGCAGGTGTCGCCGATCGCGTGGACCTCACCCTGGGAGTCGAGGACGACAGCCATCGGCACCCCGTCGACCTCGACACGCACTGCGGTGTCCTGCTCCAGGTCGCTGAGGCTCAGCACCTTCTGCGCCGTCATGCACGGGCTCCTTCAGCGAGCTCGACCTCGATGGCGGAGACGAGCTCCTCCTCGAGGGCGGGGATGCCGGTCTTCTGCACGATCTCGGAGAGGAAGCCGAGCACCACCAGGCGACGCGCCTCCTCTTCGTCGATGCCTCGGGCCTGCAGGTAGAACAGCTGCTCGTCGTCGAAGCGGCCGGTCGCACTCGCGTGGCCGGCGCCGACGATGTCGCCGGTCTCGATCTCGAGGTTCGGAATCGAGTCGGCACGTGCGCCGTCGGTGAGCACGAGGTTCCGGTTGGCCTCGTACGAGTCGGTTCCGACCGCGTCGCGACCGATGAGCACGTCGCCGATCCACACGCTGTGCGCGTCGCTGCCCTGCAGCGCACCCTTGTACAGCACGTCGCCCACCGTGTGGGGACCCTTGTGGTGCAGATAGACCTGGCTCTCGAGGTGCTGACCGGAGTCTGCGAACGAAAGACCGAAGAGCTTGCCGTCGGCGCCGGCGCCCGCCAGCTCGACCGACGGGTTGATGCGGACGACTCCGCCGCCGAGGCTCACGACGACGTGCGTCAGCGAGGCGTCGCGGTCGACGCGGGCCTGGTGAGATGCCGCGTGCACCGCGTCGTCCTCCCAGCGCTGCACCGTCACCAGCGTGAGGCGTGCGCCGTCGCGGACGATCGTCTCGACGTTCTGCGCGTACTGCGCCCTGCCGGAGTGGTAGAGCAGGACGGTCGCCTGTGAGTTCGGCTCGGCCTCGATCACCAGGTGCGCGTGAGCACGTCCGCCAGCGCCGGTCACGTCGAGCCGCACCGGCTCGGCGATCTCGGCGTTCGCGGCGATCCGCACGTGCAGCGCCTCGGCCGAGTGCTTCCACGCGAGCGCGGCAGGAAGGTCTTCGGGGCGGAAGATCTCGCCACGCACACCTCCCTCGCCGACGGCGTCGACGGTCACGCCCTCGACGAGCCCGGTCCACGCGTACGACACCGCGCCCTCGTCGCCGGGCTCGTCGGCGAAGACCGCGCTGAGGCGCGCGACCGGCGTGTGCTTCCAGTTGACCTCACGGCCGCTGGGGACGCCGAAATAGGCGGGGTCGAAAGAGGTGGGACGCTCCGAGCGGGTCTGCACGGGAACGGCGCGCCCCAGCGTCGCAGCAGGGTCGATGTGGCCCTTCGCGCCGGTGGCGGGGGCCTGAGTCGCTGTCGTCATCAGCCGACGGATCCTTCCATGCCCATCTCGATGAGCTTGTTGAGCTCGAGGGCGTACTCCATGGGCAGTTCGCGAGCGATCGGCTCGATGAAGCCTCGCACGATCATCGCCATCGCCTCGTCTTCCGGCATGCCGCGGCTCATCAGGTAGAAGAGCTGCTCCTCGCTGACCTTCGAGACGGTCGCCTCGTGGCCCAGCTGGACGTCGTCGACGCGGATGTCGATCGCCGGGTAGGTGTCGGAGCGCGAGATCGTGTCGACCAGAAGGGCATCACAGCGAACCGTGTTGGCCGAGTGGTGCGCGTTGGCGTCGACGCGTACCTCGCCGCGATAGCCGGCACGGCCGCCGCCGCGGGCGATCGACTTCGAGACGATCGACGACTGCGTGTAAGGGGCCATGTGGATCATCTTGGCGCCGGCGTCCTGGTGCTGGCCGGGTCCCGCGAAAGCGACCGACAGGGTCTCGCCCTTGGCGTGCTCGCCCATGAGGTAGATCGACGGGTACTTCATCGTCACCTTGGAGCCGATGTTGCCGTCGACCCATTCCATCGTCGCGCCCTCGTGGGCGACGGCGCGCTTGGTGACGAGGTTGTACACGTTGTTCGACCAGTTCTGGATCGTCGTGTAGCGGACGCGTGCGTTCTTCTTCACGATGATCTCGACGACGGCCGAGTGGAGCGAGTCGCTCTTGTAGATGGGAGCCGTGCAGCCCTCGATGTAGTGCACGTAGGAGCCCTCGTCAGCGATGATGAGCGTGCGCTCGAACTGGCCCATGTTCTCGGTATTGATGCGGAAGTAGGCCTGCAGGGGAATCTCGACGTGCACGCCCGGCGGCACGTAGACGAATGATCCGCCCGACCAGACGGCCGTGTTCAGCGCCGCGAACTTGTTGTCGCCGGCGGGGATGACCGTGCCGAAGTACTCTTCGAAGAACTCGGGGTGCTCGCGCAGCGCCGTGTCGGTGTCGAGGAAGATCACGCCCTGCGCCTCGAGGTCCTCGCGGATCTGGTGGTACACCACCTCGGACTCGTACTGTGCCGCCACACCGGCGACGAGACGCTGACGCTCCGCCTCGGGGATGCCGAGCTTCTCGTACGTGTTGCGGATGTCCTCGGGGAGGTCCTCCCACGACTGCGCCTGCTTCTCGGTGGAGCGGACGAAGTACTTGATGTTGTCGAAGTCGATCTCCGACAGGTCAGCGCCCCACGTGGGCATGGGCTTGCGCTCGAACAGCTGAAGACCCTTCAACCGGGTCTTGAGCATCCACTCCGGCTCCGCCTTGAGGGCGGAGATGTCACGCACGACGGCCTCGCTCAGGCCGCGCTTCGCGCTCGCCCCGGCGGTGTCGGCATCGTGCCATCCGAACTCATAGACCCCCAGGCCCTCGAGTTCCGGACGGTCGATCAGAACATCCGACATGGGTTACCTCCTCATTGGGCCGCAAACGGTGTCATCCGCTCCGGCATTCCCTGCCCTCCGGGAGTGCGCGAGGGTGGAATGCCGCTTTCAGGGCCGCTCATGTTGTGGATCCACCCGAAGCATCGGGCGGAACAGGCGCCTGACAGCGCGCCTAGACTTAGGTGGGCGGACGGCGCTCGGGCGCCTGTCACCACCCCTCGAGTCTACAGGCAACGCTCACCCCGTGGCGTGCCACGGGCCCTTTCCGGGCCTCATCACAGGAGGCGACCGCATGTCCGACGTGCTCACCGACAGTCCATCCCCGCAGCAGCGGCCCGCATCCGCTCTGTCGCGCCTCGCACGCCGGCTGCCCACGCGGATCGGGCGGGGCGCCCGCGTGCTGTCGTGGCTCGTCCTGGTGAGCAACATCGTCATCGTCGGCACCGGCGGCCTCGTGCGCCTCACCGGCTCCGGAATGGGCTGCGAGACCTGGCCGTACTGCACCAGCGCCTCGCTCGTCCCCACGCGGGAGCTCGGCATCCACGGCGTCATCGAGTTCGGCAACCGCACGCTCACCGGTGTGCTGGTCATCATCGCCCTGCTGGCGTTCCTCTCGGTGATCCGCCTCGAACCGCGTCGCCGCGACCTGGTCGCGCTCACGCTCGGCATCGGGGTCGGCATCATCCTTCAGGGCATCGTCGGGGGCATCACGGTTCTCATGCACCTGCACCCGAGCGTCGTCGGCCTTCACTACGTCATCTCCGCGGCCCTCGTCGCCGCGGCGACCGTGTATGTCCACCGCGTGCACGCGGGTCCGGGGCCGCGCTCATCGGCCGTGCCGCGTGGCGCGGCGGTGCTCGCCCAGGCGACCGCCGTCGCCGTCGCCGCCACCGTCGTCGTCGGCATCCTGCTCACCGGAGCCGGCCCTCATGCCGGAGACGACGCGGCGGCGCGGAACGGTCTCGATCCCGTGTTCTGGCAGCACGTGCACAGCTGGCCGGCGTACGTGACGTTCGCCCTCACGATCGCCCTGCTGATCGTGTCCCTGCGTCTCCCCCGCGACCTGCGCCTTCCGCGGTGGGTCGGCCTGCTGCTGGCCGTCGAGCTTGTGCAGATCGGCGTCGGGCTGTGGCAGGCGCGCACGGGTCTTCCGATCGTGCTCGTCAACGTCCACATGGTCCTCGCCGTGTGCCTCGTGGCCGCGATGACGGCTGTGCTGGTCCATCTGCACCGTCGGGAGCAGGCCCACGTCTCGGACGGCAGCGTCGCGCTCCGCTGATCTCCCGCCGCCGGCCACACAGGTTTCTCATAGGCGGCGCATCGTGTGCGCACGGGTCGATGCCTCAGAGTTGCTGAGTGTCGTGATCGACGACACCGCGTCGTTCGCGGCGCGCGATCTGCAAGGAGAGCCTTGATGACCTCGTCCCCCCGCCGCCTGTCCCGCAGCATCCCGTTCTGGGTGCTTGTCGCCGGATCCGTCGGCTCCCTCGCCGGAGGCGCGTACCTGCTCGTCGACCGGCTCGGGGGCATGGACGCTCGTCTCACCGACGGCACAGCCACGACGAACGACGTCTACGTCGGCCAGATGTGGGCTGTGCTCGGCGCCATCCTCGTCGGCGTCGGGCTGATCGGCCTCGCGCTCGCACTCACGCTCGGAGCGCTCCGCTCGCTCGCCCGCCCTGAGGCCGCGCCCCCGGCCGTCGCCGAGGAGACCCTCGACGACGACCTCGAGACGACTGCCGACCGGTCCCGCACCGGCGAGTCACACCTCACTGACGACGCGCCGGTCGCTGTAAGCGAGCCCTTCGTCCGCTGACTAGACGCGAAGCGCCGACCCGCGCCCGGGGAGAGTCCGTGCTCCCTGCGGGTCGGCGCTTCGTCGTCGCGCCGCGTCGACCCTCGCCCTGCAGCAGCGGCCGGAAGCGCCGCAGCCGCTCAGAACGGGAGCAGCGGGTCGACCGCGATGGCCACGAAGAGCAGCGTCAGATAGGTGATCGATGCGTGGAACACACGCATCGGTCGCGCCTGCTCGCCGCGTACCGCGCGGTTGTAAAGGACGTGCGACTCGTAGATGAACCAGCCGCCGAAGACCACGGCCGAGACCGTGTAGACGAGCCCCATGGGCGCCACCGGAATCAGCAGAAGCGACGACGCGACGGTCGCCCACGCGTAGAGGATGACCTGCAGGCCGACCTGCGGGCCTTCGCGGGTGGCGCCGAGCATCGGAACGTCGACGTCCTCGTAGTCGCCCTTGTACTTCATCGACAGCGGCCAGTAGTGCGGCGGCGTCCACAGGAAGACGAGCAGGAACAGAATGAGCGGGGTCCAGCTGAGCGATCCCGTGACGGCCGACCAGCCGATGACGACCGGGAAGCATCCCGCGATGCCGCCCCACACGATGTTCTGCTCCGTGCGGCGCTTGAGGACGATCGTGTACACCACGACGTAGAAGAAGATCGCGAAGGCGCTGAGCGCCGCCGCAAGCCAATTGGTGGTCACGAGAAGCCAGAGGGTCGACAGGACGGCGAGCGTCCACGAGAACACGAGTGCCGCGCGCGGCGTGACCTCCCCCGTCACGAGCGGCCGGTTCTCGGTGCGGTGCATCTGGGCGTCGATGTCGCGGTCGAGGTACATGTTGAACGCCGCGGCGGACCCGGCGCTCATCGAGCCGCCGACGACGGTCGCCAGCACGAGCCACAGGTCGGGCAGGCCGCCTTCCGCGAGGATCATGACCGGCACCGTCGTCACCAGCAGCAGCTCGAGCACACGCGGCTTCGTGAGCTGCACGTAAGCCGAGATCGTTCGCCGGAAGGAGCGCTGCGTCCCTGCCGTGCGCGCAGCGTCCGCGCGCGCGGGCGTCGTCGTCATGTCCATGGCTCCCACCGTCTGATCGGTCGCTTCCAGTCTAGGACATCAGCCCCCTGCCGCCGGGGCCCTCGGGTGCGACAGTCACCGGTGACGCACAGCGACACATGGCCCTCGAAGCATGCCGCTTCGATATGCTGAGACCACGTGCGCGCGCGGCGCCGAACTCCCTCCCACTCACCTGCGGACGGGGTGTGCCGTGCCCCGACCGAAAGGCGAAGAGTGGCAGAGCTTCAGTGGGACGAGATCGATCGACGCGCGGTGGACACCGCTCGTGTGCTGGCGGCGGATGCCGTCGAGAAGGTCGGCAACGGCCACCCCGGCACCGCGATGAGCCTCGCGCCGGCCGCTTACCTCCTCTACCAGCGCGTGCTGCGGCACGACCCGACCGACACCCACTGGCTCGGCCGTGACCGCTTCATCCTGTCGGCCGGGCACTCCTCGCTGACCCAGTACGTGCAGCTCTACCTGGGCGGCTTCGGCCTCGAGCTCGACGACCTCAAGTCGCTTCGCACGTGGGGATCGCTCACGCCCGGCCACCCGGAGTACGGCCACACGAAGGGCGTCGAGATCACGACCGGCCCGCTGGGCCAGGGCCTCGCCTCGGCCGTCGGCTTCGCCTATGCGGCTCGCTACGAGCGGGGCCTGTTCGACCCCGAAGCGCCGGCCGGCACGAGTCCCTTCGACCACTACGTCTACGTCATCGCCGGAGACGGCGACCTCCAGGAAGGCGTGACGTCCGAGGCCGGCTCCCTCGCCGGCCACCAGCAGCTGGGCAACCTGATCGCGATCTACGACTCCAACCAGATCTCGATCGAGGACGACACCAACGTCGCCTTCACCGAGGACGTCCAGAAGCGCTACGAGGCCTACGGCTGGCACGTGCAGACCGTCGACTGGAAGAAGACGGGCGAGTACGTCGAGGACGTCGCCGAGCTCCACGCCGCCATCGAGGCTGCGAAGGGCGCGACCGACAAGCCCTCGCTCATCATCCTCAAGACGATCATCGGCTGGCCGTCGCCCGGCAAGCAGAACACCGGAAAGATCCACGGCTCCGCACTCGGCGCCGACGAGCTCGCCGCGACGAAGAAGGTGCTCGGCTTCGACCCCGAGCAGTCCTTCGTCGTCGCCGACGACGTCCTCGCCCACACGCGTGCACTGAAAGACCGCGCTGCCGAGGCGCGCGCCGCGTGGCAGGAGTCGTTCGACGCATGGGCCGCCGCGAATCCGGAGCGCAAGGCGCTGCTCGACCGTCTCGAGGCAGGCACGCTCCCCGACGGCGTCTACGTTCCGACGTTCGAAGCCGGCAAGGAGGTCTCGACGCGCGCGGCTTCGGGCCAGGTCATCAACGCCCTCGCCGCGCAGCTCCCCGAGCTGTGGGGCGGCTCGGCCGACCTCGCCGAATCCAACCTGACGACCATCAAGGACGCCAAGAGCTTCATCCCGGCCGAGTGGTCGACTCACGAGTGGTCGGGCGACCCCTACGGACGCGTGCTGCACTTCGGCATCCGCGAGCATGCCATGGGCGCAATCGTCAACGGCATCAAGCTCCACGGCCCGACGCGCCCGTTCGGCGGAACGTTCCTCATCTTCAGCGACTACATGCGCCCCGCCGTCCGCCTGGCGGCGCTCATGGACATCCCCTCGATCTTCGTCTGGACGCATGACTCGGTCGCTCTGGGCGAGGACGGCCCCACGCACCAGCCGATCGAGCAGCTCTCGACGCTGCGCCTCATTCCGAACCTCACCGTCGTGCGCCCCGCCGACGCGAACGAGACCGCGGCGGCGTGGCTCGAGATCGTCCGCCGAAGCAGCGGCGGCCCGGTCGGGATCGCGCTCACGCGACAGAACATCCCGGTGTTCCCGCGCGGTGAGCAGGGCTTCGCCAGCACCGAAGGCGTCGCGAAGGGCGCGTACGTCCTGCTCGACGCCGAGGGCGGCCAGCCCGACGTCATCCTCGTGGCCACCGGCTCCGAGGTCCAGCTCGCCGTGGCGGCGCGGGAGACGCTCGCCGCGGACGGGATCAAGGCGCGCGTCGTCTCGGCCCCGTCGCTCGAATGGTTCGCCGAGCAGGACGCCGAATACCGCGAGAGCGTGCTGCCGGCATCCGTCACGGCGCGCGTCTCGGTCGAGGCGGGGTCGACCCCGCTGTGGCACTCGATCGTCGGCGACCACGGCAGCTCGGTCGGCATCGACCACTTCGGTGCATCGGCCGACTACAAGACCCTGTTCGAGAAGTTCGGCGTCACCGCCGACGCGGTCGTCGACGCAGCGCGCGCGACCATCGCCGCCTCCCAGGCGGCCGGTTCCAAGGAGAACGCATGACCACCCCCACCCAGCAGCTTTCCGACGCCGGCGTGAGCATCTGGCTCGACGACCTGTCGCGCTCGCGCATCGCATCGGGCAACCTCGCCCAGCTCATCTCGACGCGCAACGTGTCGGGCGTCACGACGAACCCGTCGATCTTCCAGGCCGCCATCGGCAACAAGAACGACGACTCGTACCAGGAGGCGCTCACCGCCCTCGCGGCGGAGGGCGCGGACGCCGACGCGGCGATCTTCGCGCTCACCACCGAAGACGTGCGCAACGCCGCCGACATCTTCCGACCCGTCTTCGACGCGACGGGCGGCGTCGACGGCCGAGTCTCGATCGAGGTCTCTCCCGACCTGGCGCACGACACCGACGCCACTGTCGCCGAGGCCAAGAAGCTCTGGGCGGCCGTCGACCGCCCCAACACGCTCATCAAGATCCCCGCGACCAAGGCCGGCCTCCCGGCGATCACCGAGGTCATCGCTGCCGGGATCTCTGTGAACGTGACGCTGATCTTCTCCCTCGAACGCTACGCCGAGGTCATCGAGGCGTACCTCGCCGGCCTTGAGCGTGCCAAGGACGCCGGAATCGACCTGTCGCAGATCCACTCGGTCGCGTCGTTCTTCGTGTCGCGCGTCGACACCGAGGTCGACAAGCGCCTCACGGCGATCGGCACCGACGCCGCGCTCGAGCTCAAGAGCCTCGCCGGCGTCGCCAACGCCCGCCTGGCCTACGAGCTCTTCGAGAAGACCTTCGCCGACGAGCGTGCGCGGGCCCTCGTCGCCGCGGGCGCGAACGTCCAGCGCCCGCTGTGGGCCTCGACCGGCGTCAAGGACCCCGCGCTGCCCGACACCCTCTACGTGACCGAGCTCGTGGCTCCGGGCACCGTCAACACCATGCCCGAGAAGACGCTCGAGGCGACGTTCGACCACGGCGTCATCAGCGGCGACACCGTCACCGGTGCGTACGCGGGCGCGCACGACGTCTTCGACCGCCTGGCGGCCGTCGGCATCGACTTCGCCGACGTGACCCAGCTGCTCGAGGACGAGGGCGTCGAGAAGTTCATCGTCTCCTGGCACGACCTTCAGAACACCGTCACGGCGGCCCTCCGTGCCACCCCGGAGAGCGGCCTTTGAGCTTCGAGATCCACGTTTCCGGGCACGTCGAGCATGTCGTGGAGCACACGCTTCCCGGCCTGGTCGACAGCCTGATCGCAAGCGGCATCACCGCCGGAGACTCCGACCTGTGGGGGCCCGAAGCGGCCGATGAGGCCTCGCGCCGGCTCGGATGGGTGCAGGCGGTGACCGTCTCGCGACCCCTCGTGGACGAGATCGAGGCGCTGCGGGCCGACTTGCACGGCCGCGGGGTGACGCGCGTGGTGCTCGCCGGCATGGGGGGCTCATCACTGGCTCCCGAGGTGATCGCACGCACGGCGGGCGCACCGCTCGTGATCCTCGACTCCACCGCACCCGGGCAGGTGCTCGCGGCGATCGACGGCGCCCCGGATGCCGGACTGGCCGAGACCGTGCTCGTCGTGTCCTCGAAGTCGGGCAGCACGGTCGAGACCGACGCGGCACGCCGGGCATTCGAGGCCGCGTGGCGCGACCTCGGCATCGACCCGGCCGAGCGCATCATCGTCGTGACCGACCCCGGCTCCCCCCTGGAGCAGCTCGCACGGGACGCCGGCTACCGCGTCTTCACCGCCGATCCCGCGGTCGGCGGGCGCTACTCCGCGCTCACCGCGTTCGGACTGGTTCCGAGCGGCCTTGCCGGCGCCGACATCCGCGAGCTCCTCGACGAGGCCGAAGCGACACTGCTCGAGGTGGCGATCGACGACCGCCGCAACCCGGCGCTCGTGCTCGCGGCCGCCATCGCCGGCACCGACGGCGCCACGCCGCGGCGCGACAAGCTCGGGCTCATCAGCGACGGCACCCACATCGAGGGTCTGCCCGACTGGATCGAGCAGCTCATCGCGGAGTCCACCGGCAAGAGCGGCACCGGCATCCTGCCGGTCGTGCTTCTGCCCGTCTCGCCCGAGGTCGAAGAACCCCACCTCGACGTGCAGCTCGTCCGGCTCGTCGACGACGCGGAGCACTTCCGCGTCTTGGAGCTCCACCCTGATGAGGTGCTCGTCAGCGGCTCGCTCGGCGCGCAGTTCGTCGTGTGGGAGTATGCGACCGCGATCGCGGGGCGGATGCTCGGGATCAACCCGTTCGACCAGCCCGACGTCGAGTCTGCCAAGGCAGCGACCCGGGCCCTGCTGCAGAAGCGCCCTGCGCCGACGCCGCCGGCTTTCGTCGAGTCGGGCGTCGAGGTGCGCTCCACCGATCCGCAGCTCGTCGCCTCCGGGACTCTTGCCGGCACGCTCGAGGCCCTGTGGACCCAGCTGTCACCGACCGGCTACGTCGCGATCCAGGCGTACGTCGACCGCCTCTCCCTTCCCCAGCTCACCGGGCTCCGCGAGCTCATCGCGGCCCGCGCGGCCCGTCCGACGACGTTCGGATGGGGCCCCCGCTTCCTCCACTCGACAGGCCAGTTCCACAAGGGCGGGCCGGCCGAGGGAGTCTTCCTCCAGATACTGGAGTCGGGTGACGTCGACCTCGAGATCCCCGGACTGCCCTTCACCTTCGGCGAGCTCATCCGCGCTCAGGCCGCAGGCGATGCGCAGGTCCTCGCAGATCACGGACGTCCCGTCGTCACCCTCACCTTGGCCGACCCCCAGGTCGAGGTCCTGTCGCTCTTCGAAGCAGCCCAATAGGAACAGAGACACATCGATGACAGTCGAGATCTCGCGTGGCGTCAATCCGCTGCGCGACCCCGATGACCGCCGCCTCAACCGCATCGCGGGGCCGAGTGCGCTGGTGATCTTCGGCGTGACGGGAGACCTGTCGCGCAAGAAGCTCATGCCCGCCGTCTACGACCTCGCCAACCGCGGCCTCCTCCCGCCGGGATTCGCGCTCGTGGGCTTCGCCCGGCGCGACTGGGAGGACCAGGACTTCGCGCAGGTCGTGTACGACGCCGTGCGTCAGAACGCGCGCACGCCGTTCCGCGAGGAGACATGGAAGCAGCTCCTGCAGGGGATTCGCTTCGTCTCGGGCGAGTTCGGCGACGCCGACGCGTTCCGCCGCCTCCGCGAGACCGTCGAGCGCCTCGACCGCGAGCGCGGCACGATGGGAAACCACGCGTTCTACCTGTCGATCCCGCCGCGCGACTTCCCGATCGTCGCAAAGCAGCTCAAGGACTCCGGTCTCGTCGACGACACGAAGAACGACGACAGCTGGCGTCGTGTCGTCATCGAGAAGCCGTTCGGCAGCGACCTCCAGACGGCGCGCGAGCTCAACGCGGCCCTCGAGGTCGCGTTCCCCGCCGACTCGATCTTCCGAATCGATCACTATCTCGGCAAGGAGACCGTTCAGAACATCCTGGCGCTGCGCTTCGCCAACGAGCTGTACGAGCCGATCTGGAACGCCAACTACGTCGACCACGTGCAGATCACGATGGCCGAAGACATCGGCGTCGGCGGCCGCGCCGGGTATTACGACGGCATCGGAGCCGCACGAGACGTCATTCAGAACCACCTCCTTCAGCTCCTCGCCCTCACGGCGATGGAAGAGCCGATCTCACTCGATGCGAAGGACCTCCGCGCTGAGAAGGAGAAGGTCCTCGCGGCCGTCCGCCTGCCCGAGGATCTTTCGACAGCGACGGCACGCGGACAGTACGCCGGCGGCTGGCAGGGCGGCGAGAAGGTCCCCGGCTTCCTCGAGGAAGACGGCATGAACCCGCGGTCGACCACCGAGACCTACGCCGCCGTCAAGCTCGAGATCGCCACCCGCCGCTGGTCAGGCGTGCCGTTCTACCTGCGCACGGGCAAGCGCCTCGGTCGCCGCGTCACCGAGATCGCCGTCGTGTTCAAGCGCGCACCGCAGCACCTGTTCCTGCGAAACCAGACCACTGAACTCGGACAGAACGCGCTCGTGATCCGTGTGCAGCCCGACGAGGGCGTCACGATCCGCTTCGGCTCGAAGGTGCCGGGAGCGGCCACCGAAGTGCGCGACGTCACGATGGACTTCGGCTACGGCCACGCGTTCACGGAGTCGAGCCCCGAGGCTTACGAGCGCCTCATCCTCGACGTGCTCCTGGGTGATCCGCCGCTGTTCCCCCGCCATGAGGAAGTGGAGCTCTCGTGGCGCATCCTCGACCCGGTCGAGCAGTACTGGGCGAGCCTCAACCAGCCGCTCGAACAGTACTCCCCCGGTTCGTGGGGTCCCTCGTCCGCCGATGAACTCCTGGCCCGTGATGGCCGCGTCTGGAGGCGCCCGTGATCGTCGACCTGCCCGACACGACCGTGTCGAAGATCGCCCGCTCGCTCGTCAGCGTGCGCGAGGAGGGTGGCGCCGTCGCCCTCGGACGTGTGCTGACGCTCGTCATCGTGACCTCGCACGGTCTCGAAGAGGATGCCATCGAAGCAGCCAACGACGCCTCGCGCGAGCACCCGATGCGCGTCATCGTTCTCATGACCACGCCCGGCGAATCGAAGCTCGACGCCCAGATCCGCGTCGGGGGCGACGCCGGCGCGAGCGAGGTCGTCGTCCTCCGCGCGAGCGGTGAGGCGGCGAGCAACCAGGAGAGCCTCATCACCGGCCTGCTTCTCCCCGACGCTCCGGTCGTCGCATGGTGGCCCGACAACCCGCCACTCGAGCCGTCGACGTCCCCCATCGGCCGCATGGCCCAGCGTCGCATCACGGATGCCGCGAGCAAGCCGTACGCCGTTGATCGCCTGTCGCAGCTGGGACCGAACCACGCCCCCGGCGACACCGACCTCGCCTGGACACGGCTCACTCACTGGCGTGAACAGCTGGCGGCCGTGCTCGACCAGCCGCCGTACGAGCCCGTGACCGCCGTTGAGGTCGTCGGCGCCAGCACCTCCCCCTCGACGGGACTGCTCGCCGCCTGGCTGCGGCTCAAGCTCGGCGTGCCCGTCGACTGGCGGTACGCCTCGCCCGAGGAGTGGCCTCACGGCATCCAGCGCGTCCGCCTGACTCGCGCCTCGGGCGACATCGTCTTGGAGCGGAGCAACGACCTCGACGCCACGCTCACGCAGCCGGGTCAGCCGTCGCACGACATCGTGCTCCCCCGCCGCAGCCTGCGCGAATGCCTCGCCGAAGAGCTGCGCCGTCTCGATCCTGACCTCCTGTATGGTCGAGTGATCACATCGGGGTGGGATCTGCTCGGCCCGGCACACGGGACGGCATAGGAGTCGCAGCGATGGCGGAGTTCACGACGGAGAAGCGGGTGGTCATCAGCCGCGATCTGGAGGCACTCGCCTCCGCGGTCGCCCGGCGCCTGCTGGACAGGCTCGTCAAGCGCTCCGCTGCGGGCAAGATCACGCACATCGCCCTGACCGGGGGGAACAACGGCATGGCCGTCCTGCAGGCCGCAGGCGCCGATCCTCGCCGCGCGGCGGTCGACTGGTCGACCGTGCACGTGTGGTGGGTCGACGAACGCTTCGTCCCACGGGACAGCGACGAGCGCAATGAGAAGACGGCGCGCGATGCCCTTCTGAACCGTGTCGACATCCCCAGCGAGAACATCCACCCCATCGCGGCGTCCGACGACGGCCTCGACCTCGATGGCGCCGCCGCGGCGTACGCTGCCGAGCTCGCGCGCTTCGCTTCCGACGACAAGGCGTGGCCGCGGTTCTTCGTCTGCTTCCTCGGCGTGGGCACCGACGGTCACATCGCCTCGCTCTTCCCCGACCGTGGCGAGATCCAGATCACCGACGCGGCGGTCGCGCCGGTGCGCGAGTCGCCCAAGCCTCCGGCGGAGCGCGTGACGCTGACCAGGCCGGTCATCAACTCGTCGCGCTGCGTCTGGATGGTGCTGTCCGGCGTCGACAAGGCAGCCGCGCTCGGTCTCGCGCTGGCGGGAGCGAGCTACGACAGTGTGCCCGCAGCGGGCGCGAAGGGACTCAAGCGCACCGTGCTGTTTGTCGACGAAGCCGCCGCCGCCCAAGTGCCGCCCGAACTCATCGACCCTGAGTTCTAGCCGCCACCGAAGCCGACGGCACCCCGCAACACGAAAGCGCCCCCGCTGAGCGGAGGCGCTTTTCGGTGCGCACGCCTTCGGTCAGTTCTGACCGCGACGCTCACGAAGCTGCTTGAGCGCGTCTTCAAGAAGCGTGGCCGCCTCTTCTTCCGTGCGGCGCTCCTTCACGTATGCGAGGTGCGTCTTGTACGGCTCGGTCTTGGCTACCGCAGGAGGGTTGTTCTTGTCGCGGCCGGCGGGGAGACCGGAGTGCGGCGAGTCGATGACCTCCGGGATCTCCTCCTCGGCGATGCCCGCCGCGAAGTAGCGCACGGTCTCGTTGCCGAGGGCGTCCCAGTACGAGACCGCGATGCGGTCAGCGTGATGCCCGTGGTCCTGCTCGCCCATCGGTCCGGCACCGACACGAGTGCCGCGGATTGCGTTGCCGCCTGTTGCCATCAGAGCCCCTGGAATTTCGTGATCAGGCCCAGCGCCACAATGGTGACGAACCAGACCAATGCCAGAACGACCGTGAACCGGTTGAGGTTGCGCTCCGCGAGGCCCGACGATCCGAGGGCGGAGCTCATGCCGCCTCCGAACATATCGGAGAGTCCGCCACCGCGACCCTTGTGAAGAAGGATCAGCAGCGTCAGCAGGAGGCTGGTGATTCCCAGCAGCACCTGGAGCACGAGCGCAATGATGTCCACAGTCGAAGTTGCCTTTCGTGGCGCCGTGTTCAGGCGCACAAGGGTTGAGTATACCGGCTGGTGCGGCACGAGACGGCGCCGCACCAGCCGGGGATCGGGTCAGACTCCGACGTGCTTCTGGTAGCGGATGATGGCCGCGAACTCGTCGGCCAGCAGGCTGGCACCGCCCACCAGGGCGCCGTCGATGTCAGGCTCGCGCATGAAGCTCGCGATGTTTCCCGACTTCACCGAGCCGCCGTAGAGGATGCGGGTGCGTTCCGCGGCCTCGGCCCCCAGGCTCGAGGAGATCACCTCACGCAGCTTGGCGCACACCTCCTGAGCCTGTTCCGGTGTGGCTGCCTGACCGGAGCCGATCGCCCACACGGGCTCATAGGCCACGACGATGTCAGCGTTCGCCGGCACGTCCTTGAGCGCCGCTTCGAGCTGGCCGGCCGGCACCGCCGACGCGCCGAACTTCTCAAGATCCTCGGCGGTCTCCCCCACGCAGATCACAGGGATCAGGCCGTGGCGCAGGGCCGCCTGTACCTTGGCCGCCACGACATCGTCGCCTTCGTGGTGGTACTCGCGTCGCTCCGAGTGCCCGATGATCACATAGGTGCAGTCGAGCTTCTTGAGAAACGCTCCCGACACCTCGCCCGTGTAGGCGCCGGAGTCCTTCGTCGACAGATCCTGCGCACCCAGGGCGAACGGGATCTTGTCGGCGTCGAGCAGCGTCTGCACGGTGCGGATGTCGGTGAAGGGCGGGAAGATCGCGACCTCGACCGAGTCATCCTCGTGCTTCGCGTCTTTCAGCGTCCAGTGCAGCTTCTGGACGAACGCGACCGCCTGAAGGTGGTCGAGGTTCATCTTCCAGTTGCCCGCGATGAGCGGCTTGCGCGTGTTCACTGCCATCCGAGGATCTCCAATCCGGGGAGCTTCTTGCCTTCGAGGAATTCCAGGCTCGCTCCGCCGCCCGTCGAGATATGGCCGAACGCCGCGTCGTCGAAGCCGAGCTGGCGGACGGCCGCGGCCGAGTCGCCGCCGCCGACGACCGACAGGCCCTCGACCTTCGTGAGCGCCTCGGCGACAGCCTTCGTGCCCGCCGCGAATGCCGGCATCTCGAACACACCCATCGGGCCGTTCCAGAACACCGTCTGGGACTCGCGGATCGCCGCGGCGAACAGCTCGGCCGTACGGGGGCCGATGTCGAGACCCATGCCGGCCGCGCCGAACGGCGTCTGCTCCAGAGCATCGGCGTCAGCGACGACGTGGTCGGCGTCCGCCGCGAAGCCGGATGCCATGACGGCGTCGACGGGGAGCAGCAGTTCCACGCCGCGCTCCTTCGCCGTCTCGATGTAGCCCTTCACCGTCTCGATCTGGTCGGTCTCGAGCAGACTCTTGCCGACCGAGTGTCCGAGCGCGGCAAGGAACGTGAACAGCATGCCGCCGCCGACGAGGATCTTGTCTGCGCGCGGGAGCAGGTGCTCGATGACGCCCAGCTTGTCGCTGACCTTCGAGCCGCCGAGGACGACGGCGTACGGACGCTCGGGGTTCTCGGTGAGGCGGTCGAGGACGTCGACCTCCTTCTCGATCAGGTAGCCCGCCGCAGAGGGCAGCAGCTGCGCGAGGTCGTAGACGGAGGCCTGCTTGCGATGCACGACGCCGAAGCCGTCGGAGACGAACGCGTCGCCCAGAGCGGCGAGCTGCGCGGCGAATGCACCGCGCTCGGCCTCGACTTTCGAGGTCTCCCCCGCGTTGAACCGCAGGTTCTCGATGACGGCGATGTCGCCGTCCTCGAGTGCCGCGACGGCATCCTGAGCCGACTCGCCGACGGTGTCCCGCGCGAAGGCGACGGGCTTGCCGAGCAGCTCGGACAGCCGCTGGGCAACGGGCTCGAGGCTGTAACGCGGGTCGGGAGCGCCTTCAGGGCGTCCGAGGTGGGAGCAGGCGATGACGCGCGCTCCCTGATTGATCAGATGATTCAGGGTGGGCAACGCCGCGCGCACGCGGCCATCGTCCGTGATGACTCCGTCCTTCAGGGGGACGTTGAAGTCAACACGGACGATGACACGCTTGCCTGCGAGCGAACCCAGTGAATCGAGGGTGCGCAGGGCCATGGATCTACCTCAGAGCTTCGAGGCGACGAGCTCGGCGAGGTCGACGAGGCGGTTCGAGTAGCCCCACTCGTTGTCGTACCAGCCCACGACCTTGACCTGGTTGCCGATGACGCGGGTCAGGCCCGCGTCGAAGATGCAGGAGTGGTCGTCGGTGACGATGTCGCTGGAGACGATCTCGTCCTCGGTGTACTTGAGGATGCCCTTGAGCGGGCCCTCGGCAGCTGCCTTGAACGCGGCCTTGACCTCGTCGACGGTCACGTCGCGCGACACCTCGACCGTCAGGTCGGTCGCCGAACCGGTGGGAACCGGGACGCGCATTGCGAAGCCGTCGAGCTTGCCCTTCAGCTCGGGCAGCACGAGGCCGATGGCCTTGGCGGCGCCGGTCGAGGTGGGGACGATGTTCAGCGCTGCGGCGCGGGCACGACGCAGGTCGCCGTGGGGGCCGTCCTGCAGGTTCTGGTCGGCCGTGTAGGCGTGGACCGTCGTCATGAGGCCCTTCACGATGCCGAACTCGTCGTTGAGCACCTTGGCGAGCGGTGCGAGGCAGTTCGTGGTGCACGACGCGTTCGAGATCACGTTGTGGACCGCGCTGTCGTAGGTGTCGGCGTTGGCGCCGAACACGAACGTGCCGTCCTCGCCGCTGGCGGGAGCCGAGATGATGACCTTCTTGGCGCCGCCGGCGATGTGCTTCTTGGCGTCATCGGCCTTGGTGAAGCGACCGGTCGACTCGATGACGATGTCGACGCCCAGCTCGCCCCAGGGGAGGTTGGCGGGGTCGCGCTCCTCGAACACCTTGATCGTGCGGTCGCCGACCGTGATCGAGTCGCCCGTGTACGACACCTCCTGGTCGAGACGGCCGAGGATGGAGTCGTACTTGAGCAGGTGTGCCAGCGTCTTGTTGTCGGTGAGGTCGTTCACCGCAACGATGTCGAGGTCCGCACCCTGCGCGAGTGCCGCGCGAAGGAAGTTGCGTCCGATGCGGCCGAAGCCGTTGATTCCGATCTTGACAGTCACGGAATGTCTCCTGAGTGTGTCGTGCGCGAATGCGCGGTTGTTGCGGTTTTCGAACAGTGGACAACGGCGTCCAGCCAGGTCGTCGTAGCCGACGACCGGACGTTCATGACAGTACCAGCAGGCCCTTGCTCTGCTCGCGGGCGGCCTCGAAGCGGGCGGCGACATTCGACCAGTTCGCGATGTTCCACGCGGCCTTGACGTAGTCGGCCTTGACGTTGAGGTAGTCGAGGTAGAAGGCGTGCTCCCACATGTCGAGCTGGAAGAGCGGGATGGTGCCCATCGCGGTGTTCGACTGCTGGTCGAACAGCTGCTGGATGATGAGGCGCGCGCCGATCGGGTCCCAGCTGAGCACCGCCCAGCCCGAGCCCTGGATGCCGGTCGCAGCGGCGGTGAAGTGCGCCTGGAACTTCTCGAAGCCTCCGAAGAACTCGTCGATCGCGGCCTTCAGCTCGCCTTCGGGCTGTCCGCCGCCGCCGTTGCCCGCGGGGGCGAGGTTGGTCCAGAAGATCGAGTGGTTGACGTGGCCGCCGAGGTTGAACGCGAGGTCCTTCTCGAGCTTGTTGACGTTGGCGAGGTTGCCGGTCTCGCGGGCCTCGGCGAGCTGCTCGAGCGCCGTGTTGGCACCCGTGACGTAAGCCTGGTGGTGCTTGGAGTGGTGAAGCTCCATGATCTTGCCGCTGATGGACGGCTCGAGGGCCGAGTAGTCGTACGGGAGCTCCGGCAGCGTGTAGGTCGCCATGTTCTCTTCTTCCTGTGTCAGCGCCGCGTGTGCGGCGATGGACTTTCATCGAACGGGATCGTTCCCATCCTATTGACCGACAACGCAGACGTCAGGGGGTTGTTCCCGCAGCGCGACACAGGGAGGGTCAGTCCTCGAAGCCGGCCGGCACCGCGGACTCGGTGTCGGGCACGCCGTCAGCGGCGGCGCGCTTGTCGGCCATCGCGAGGAGGCGACGGATACGCCCCGCCACGGCGTCTTTCGTGAGCGGCGGGTCGGCGTGGTGGCCGAGCTCGTCGAGGCTCGCGTCGCGGTGCGCCAGACGCAGCTCGCCGGCCTGGCGAAGGTGGTCGGGGACGTCGTCGCCGAGGATCTCGAGAGCGCGCTCGACGCGCGCGCATGCGGCGACAGCGGCCTGCGCCGAGCGCCGCAGGTTGGCGTCGTCGAAGTTCACGAGACGGTTGACGCCGGCGCGGACCTCCCGGCGCTGACGCATCTCCTCCCATGCGGCGGCCGTGCGGGCGGCGCCCATCTCCGCCAACGCCGCGCGAATGGCCTCGCCGTCGCGGACGACGACGCGGGGAGCACCGCGGACCTCACGCGCCTTGGCGGCGATGCCGAGCCGGTGCCCTGCGCCGACGAGCGCCATGGCGGCCTCGGGCGAAGGGCAGGCGATCTCCAGCGCCGCGGACCGTCCGGGCTCGGAAAGAGCTCCGGACGCGAGGAACGCACCCCGCCAGATGGCGGCGAGGTCGCCCCGGGAACCGGTCGTGAGCCTGTTGGGAAGACCGCGAACGGGGCGGCGGCGCTGGTCAAGCAGGCCCGTCTGGCGAGCGAGAGTCTCGCCGCCCTCGATGACGCGGACGGCGAAGTGCCCGCCGGCACGTCCGCCCGATGCCTGCACGTGCGCGAGCTCAGGGCGCACCCCGTAGATCTCCATCAGCTCGCGTGCGACGCGGCGAGCGAGGATCTCCGTCTCGAGCTCGGCCTCGACCGCGACGCGACCGGCGATCGAGTGCAGTCCGCCGGCGAAGCGGAGCACCGCTGTCAGCTCCGCGATCCGCGCAGAGGGACGCGGGTCACGAATGCCCGCGAGCTCGGCTTTCACATCAGCGGTCAACGGCACGGTGATCCTTCGTTCTGGGGCAGGGGGGACGTCACGGGAGTCTGCGCGGCAATGTTCCAGCCTACTCTCGACCGAGGTCGCGATGTTTCACTCGGACGGCCACCCCGGGCAGGTCGGACAGACGCCGGGCGAGCTCGATCACCGTCACGACGGAGCGGTGCTTGCCGCCGGTGCAGCCCACGGCGACGACCGAGTGCTGCTTGTTCTCCCGCTGGTAGCCCTCGAGCACGGGGCGCAGCGCAGTGGCGTAGGCGTCGATGAACTCGAGCGCGCCCTGCTGCTCGAGCACGTACTCGCGCACGGACGCGTCCTCGCCGGTCAGGGACTTCAGCGCCGGCACCCAGAACGGGTTGGGAAGGAAGCGCATGTCCGCGACGAGGTCGACGTCGGTGGGGAGGCCGTACTTGAAGCCGAAGCTCATGACGGTGACGGTATGCCGGGCGTCGCCTTCGCCGCGGAACAGCTCCATGATCCGTGTCGCGAGCTGGTGGATGTTCAGGGCGCTCGTGTCGACGATGACGTCGGCGCTCTCACGGATGGCGGCGAGCCGCTCACGTTCGCGGACGATGCCGTCGAGGAGCGTCCCTTCTCCCTGCAGGGGGTGAGGGCGGCGGACGGACTCGAACCGGCGCACGAGGACGTCGTCGGAGGCGTCGAGGAACAGGACGCGCAGCGATCTTCCCTTGCGGAGCGCTTCGGTGACGGCCGGCAGCGCGCTGAATAGGCCGCGGCCGCGCACATCGACGACGGCGGCCACCTTGGGCAGTGCTCCGGCGGCGGCTTCGGACATCTCCAGCAGCGGCCGGAGCATCTGCGGCGGCAGATTGTCGACCACATACCACCCGATGTCCTCGAGGGCGTTCGCGGCGGTCGTGCGTCCGGCGCCGGACATGCCGGTGACGATCAGGACTTCGCCTGCCGTATCCGTCACGTCCGCTCCTTATGCCGTCTCTCGGATATTCAGCCTAGTCAGTCCGGGCTGGGGAGTCAGCGCGCCGCGAGGTGCCGGTGGACGGATTCAGCGAGCTTGGGTCCGATGCCGGGAAGCTCAGCGATCTGCTCGGGGCCCGCCTGGCGGAGCGCGGCGACCGACCCGAAGTGGCGCAGGAGCGCCTTGATGCGGTTCTCACCGAGTCCGGGAACTTCGCTGAGCACTGACGTGATGTCGCGCTTGCGCCGCTTGCGCTGGTGCGTGATCGCGAAGCGATGTGCCTCGTCGCGGAGGCGCTGCAGCAGGTACAGGGCTTCGGAGGTGCGCGGCAGGATGACGGGGAAGTCCTCCCCCGGCAGCCACACCTCTTCGAGCCTCTTCGCGATGCCGCAGAGAGCGATCTCGGTGTGGCCCGCATCGCGGAGGGCGCGCGCCGCTGCCTCGACCTGTGGCTTGCCGCCATCGACGACGAGAAGCTGGGGCCGGTAGGCGAAGCGCGGACGCTTGCGGGTCGTGACGACAGGGGCCTCGTCGGCATCTCCGACCGTCGGGTCGTCGGTCGTGGGGTCGATCGTCATGACGCTGGGCGCGGCTGCGGCATCCACGCCGTCGGCGGCATCGAGCGCAGCGTCATCATTCGCGTCGTCGGAGTCGATGTAAGCGAGTCTGCGGCGCAGCACCTGGTAGAGCGAGTCGGTGTCATCGGTCGTCTCGGGGACCGTGAACGAGCGGTACTGGTCTTTGCGCGCGAGACCGTCTTCGAAGACGACCATCGATGCCACGACGTTCGTGCCGCCGAGGTGAGAGACGTCGAAGCACTCGATCCGCAGCGGCGCTTCGCTCATGCCGAGGGCGTCCTGCAGGTCGGTGAGCGCCTGTGTCCGCGCCGTGTAGTCGCTCGTGCGTCGCGTCTTGTGGAGCATCAGCGCCTGCCGCGCGTTGAGCTCCGCCGTCTTCATCAGGTCGGCCTTGCGTCCACGCTGGGCCGTGCGCAGGGTGACGCGCTTGCCGCGCCGCCCCTGCAGCCACGCTTCGAGGTCGGCAGCGTCTTCGGGCATCTCAGGAACGATGACCTGCCGAGGGATGTCGCCGGCCGGGGCATCGCCGTAGGCGCGCTGCACCACCTGGTCGACGAGGTCGGGCCCGGAGATGTCGAGCTCCTTGTCGACGGTGGTGGCGCGCACGCCGCGCACGCGTCCTCCGCGCACGACGAAATGCTGCACGGCGGCCGAGAGTTCGTCTTCGGCAATGCCGAACAGATCGGCGTCGGTGTCGCTCGAGAGCACGAGCGCGCTTCTGCTCAGGACGGCGTCGATCGCCTGGAGCTTGTCACGGTAGACGGCGGCCGACTCGTAGTCCATCGCCGCGGCCGCCTCCTTCATGCGCTTGGTGAGCTCACGCGTGAACCGCTGGTCTCCTCCGGACATGAACGCGACGAAGTCGTCGACGATCGCCCGATGCTCCTCGACCGTGACCCTCATCGAGCAGGGACCGCCGCAGCGCCCGATCTGACCCGGGAAGCAGGGCCGGCCCGTGGCCATCGCCTTCTTGTATGACGCATCGCTGCACGTGCGGATGGGGAAGACCTTGATCATGAGGTCGATGGTGTCGTGCACGGCCCACACCTTGGGGTACGGGCCGAAGTACTTCGCGCCCCGGATCTTGCGGTTGCGGGTGACGATCACGCGCGGGGCCTCGTCGGCGAGCGTGATCGCCATGTACGGGTACGACTTGTCGTCTTTGTAGCGGACGTTGAAGGGAGGCGAGAACTCCTGGATCCACATGTACTCGAGCTGCAGCGACTCCACGTCGCTGTTGACCACGGTCCATTCGACCGAAGCGGCGGTCGTGACCATCCGCCGCGTGCGCTCATGCAGTGTGTGCAGCGGGGCGAAGTAGTTCGACAGGCGGGCGCGCAGGTTCTTCGCCTTGCCGACGTACAGCACACGTCCGTCAGCGTCACGGAAGCGATACACGCCGGGGTTGGTGGGGATCTCCCCCGGCTTGGGCTTGTAGGGCAGGGCGGAGGCCACCTCAGCCTGCCTTGCGCGCCGGAATCGTCCTGTCGGCGGCGAGCACTTCGGCCAGGAAGCGTCCGGTGTGGCTCTCGGGGACGGCCGCGACGTCCTCGGGTGTGCCCGTCGCGACGACCTGGCCACCGCCGGCGCCGCCTTCCGGGCCCAGGTCGATCACCCAGTCGCTGGACTTGATGACGTCGAGGTTGTGCTCGATGACGATGACCGTGTTGCCCTTGTCGACGAGGCCGTTCAGCACCTCGAGCAGCCGGCTGACGTCCTCGAAGTGCAGACCCGTGGTGGGCTCGTCCAGCACATAGATGCTTCGCCCGTTCGAGCGGCGCTGCAGCTCGGTCGCGAGCTTGACACGCTGCGCTTCGCCGCCCGACAGCGTCGTGGCCGACTGGCCGAGCCGCACGTAGCCGAGGCCGACGTCCACCAGCGTCTTCAGGTAGCGGTGGATCGCCTGGATGGGCTCGAAGAAGTCGGCGGCCTCGGCGATCGGCATGTCGAGCACCTCGGCGATGTTCTTGCCCTTGTAGTGCACGGCGAGTGTGTCGCGGTTGTACCGCTGACCGTGGCACACCTCGCAGTCGACATACACGTCGGGCAGGAAGTTCATCTCGATCTTGATCGTTCCGTCGCCCGAGCAGGCCTCACAGCGCCCGCCCTTGACGTTGAAGCTGAAGCGTCCGGGCTGGTAGCCGCGCGCCTTCGCCTCGGGCGTCTCGCTGAACAGCGTGCGAATGCGGTCGAACACGCCCGTATAGGTGGCCGGATTCGAACGCGGCGTGCGCCCGATGGGCGCCTGGTCGACGTGAACCACCTTGTCGAGGTGCTCGAGGCCCGTGACGCGCGTGTGCTTGCCGGCCACCCGACGTGCGCCGTTGAGGCGGGTGGCGAGGACCTCGTAGAGGATGCCGTTGACGAGCGACGACTTCCCCGACCCGCTCACGCCCGTGACAGCGGTGAGCACGCCGAGCGGAAAGTCGACCGTGACGTTCTTGAGGTTGTTCTCGCGAGCGCCGACGACCGTGACCATGCGCTTCTTGTCGATCTTGCGACGGCGAGCCGGCGTCTCGATCGAGCGACGTCCGCTCAGATAGGCGCCGGTGAGCGAGCGCTCTTCGGCGAGCAGAGACGACAGCGGTCCGGAGTGCACGACCTCACCGCCGTGGACACCGGCGCGCGGACCGATGTCGACGATCCAGTCAGCCGCGTCGATCGTCTCTTCGTCGTGCTCGACGACGATGAGCGTGTTCCCGAGGCTCTTCAGCCGCACGAGCGTCTCGATCAGACGCCGGTTGTCGCGCTGGTGCAGACCGATGGAGGGCTCGTCAAGCACGTAGAGCACACCGGTGAGGCCGGATCCGATCTGCGTGGCGAGGCGGATTCGCTGGGCTTCGCCTCCCGATAGTGAGCCGGCGGAACGGCCGAGGCTGAGGTAGTTGAGGCCGACCTGGATGAGGAAGTCGAGTCGCGCCCGGATCTCGCGCAGCACGGCGGCGGCGATGTGAGCCTCGCGTTCGGTGAGCTCGAGCTTCGCGAAGTACTCCTGCGCCTCTCCCAGGCTCATCCGAGACGCGTCGGCGATGGACTGGCCGTGCACGAGGACGGCGAGGACCTCTGGCTTGAGGCGGTCTCCATTGCACGAGGCGCACGGCACCTCTCGCAGGTACTCCGCCCAGCGCTGGCGCTGGGTGTCGGACTCGGCCTGCGCGTACTGACGCTCGATGTACGGGATCACGCCCTCGAACCCGGAGGTGTACCGCATCTCGCGGCCGTAGCGGTTCTTCCACTTGACAGTGACCTTGAAGTTCTCACCGCGGAGCACGGCCTCCTGCACACGCGCGGGAAGATCGCGCCACGGGGTGTCAAGCGAGAATCCGAGGTCGTCAGCGAGACCCACCAGCAAGCGCTCGTAGTACTGGAACAGACCCTTGCCCTGCGTCGTCCACGGGAGGATGACGCCCTCATTGATCGAGAGCTCTTCATCGCCCAGGAGCAGTTCGACGTCGACCGACATGCGCGTCCCGAGTCCAGAGCACGTCGGGCAGGCTCCGAAGGGGGCATTGAACGAGAACGTGCGGGGCTCGATCTCCGTGAGCTGCAATGCGTGGCCGTTGGGGCACGCGAGCTTCTCCGAGAAGCTCTGCCAGGCGGCGTCGCCCTCCTCATCGACGTAGTTGACCTGCATGACACCGCCGGCCAGGCTCAACGCGGTCTCGACCGAGTCGGTGATGCGGCTGAGGAGGTTCGGTGCGGCGACCAGCCGGTCGACGACCACGGCGATGTCGTGCTTGTAGCTCTTCTTGAGCTTGGGCGGCTCGGCGAGCTGGACAAGCTCGCCGTCGACGACCGCACGTGCGTAGCCCTTGGCCGAGAGCTCCTTGAAGAGGTCGACGAACTCGCCCTTCTTCTGCGTCACGACCGGCGCGACGATCTGATAGCGCGTGCGCTCAGGGAGTTCGGCGAGCTGGTCGGCGATCTGCTGCACGGTCTGGCGCTGGATGCGCTCGCCGCACTCGGGGCAGTGCGGAACGCCGATGCGTGCCCACAGCAGACGCATGTAGTCGTGGATCTCGGTGATCGTGCCCACGGTCGAGCGCGGGTTGCGGTTGGTCGACTTCTGGTCGATCGAGACGGCGGGGCTCAGCCCCTCGATGAAGTCGACGTCGGGCCGATCGACCTGTCCCAGGAACTGACGCGCGTACGAGCTCAAAGACTCGACATAGCGGCGCTGCCCCTCGGCGAAGATCGTGTCGAACGCGAGACTCGACTTGCCGGAGCCGGAGAGGCCCGTGAATACGACGAGGGAATCACGCGGGATGTCGAGGTCGACGTCCTTGAGGTTATGGACGCGGGCACCGCGAACACTGAGCTTCGAGGAAGTGGCGACGGGGACGATTGGCACCGGACAAGTCTAGGTCGAGCCTCGGACATCGGCTCGGCACCGGGGGTTCACACAGGTGCTGCACGGCGACGGCGCACGCGCGGAGCCTACGCGGCTGCCTCCTCCGACGGCGACTCCGCGCACCAGCCGTCGAGCACAGTCAACGCGAGGCGTGGGAGCGTCGGCCGGCAAAACGGCCGAGCGCATCCCGCAGCCCCTCGATCTCAGCGACGTCCATGCCGACGCGCTCCATGATGCGCTCGGGGATCTCGAGGGCCTGCTCTCGCAGCCTGCGTCCATCCTCCGTGAGCCCGATCTCCAGGACGCGCTCATCGGCCACGCTGCGAGCCCGGGCGACCCTCCCCTGCGCCTCGAGGCGCTTGACGAGCGGCGACAGGGTCGCCGGCTCCATCGCCAGCTCATCGGCGAGCTCGGCGAGCGACCGCGGCGCGCGCTCCCAGAGGGCCAGCATCACAAGGTACTGCGGGTGCGTGAGCCCCAGCGGCTCGAGCACCGGACGGTAGAGCGAGACGACGTTGCGCGCCGCCGTCACCAGCGCAAAGCACAGCTGGTTCTCGAGTCTGAGGAGGTCGTCGCGGGAGTCCACCCGCCCATCCTATTGCTTAGTACACTAATAGTCATGACACGAAACGAACGCCGGAAGCCGATGCGTGAGCGAGCCCGTGAGGCCGGCGGCTGGTACGCGTTCCTCAACAGCAGGCTCATCCGCTTCGCAGGACCGGCATCGGTCGGACCGTACGACACCGAGCCGGAGCCGGTGCGCACAGAGCGCGCATGCCCGCTGTGCGGCCATCCGATGTCGCAGCACACGTTCGATCGGTCGGGCCCCAAGCCCCTCATGCACTGCCCCTGAAGCGCCGGCCGTTCAACCCAGCCGGATCGAGCCGTCGGCGGCGATCTCCCAGCCCGGATTGACTGCGATCTCCCACGGGTGCCCGTCGGGGTCGGCGAAGACGCCCGAATAGCCGCCCCACTCGGTCTGGCCCGCCGGCCGTGTGATCGCCCCGCCGGCTGCCTCGGCCGCCGCGAGGATGTCGTCGGCCTCCTCGCGAGTGCGGACGTTGTGCGCCAGGGTGACGCCGCCCCACCCGCCGGCATCCACGACGCCTGAGTCGGCCGCAAGCGCTTCACGCGACCAGAGCGCGAGCACCATGGCCCCGCTCTGGTAGAAGGCGACCTCGCCCGGCACGGAAGTCGGGTGCGGCTCCCACCCGAGCGCACGGTAGAAGTCGATCGCCCGGCCGAGGTCGGCGGTGCCGAGGGTGATCAGGCTCACTCGCTGCTCCATCGTGGCCTCGCTATGCGTGTCCGGCGCGCTCCATCGCGCGCAGCTCCTTCTTCAGATCCTGCACCTCGTCGCGCAGCCTCGCCGCCAGCTCGAACTTGAGCTCCTCAGCCGCCGCGAGCATCTGGTTGGACAGATCCTCGATCGTCGCTTCGAGCTGCGCCGCGCCCTCGGCGGCGATTCCCTCGCGACGGAGCTTCGGCGTGGGACTCTTGCCCTTGCCCGACTTGTTCTTCTTGGAGAGCATCTCCTTGGTGTCGGAGGCCTCGCGGGCGAGGACGTCAGTGATGTCGGCGATGCGCTTGCGCAGCGGCTGTGGATCGATGCCGTTCGCCTTGTTGTACGCGATCTGCTTGTCGCGACGCCGCTCGGTCTCCTCGATCGCTGCGCGCATCGAGTCGGTCATGCTGTCGGCGTACATGTGCACCTCGCCCGACACGTTTCGCGCCGCGCGGCCGATCGTCTGGATGAGCGATGTGCCCGACCGCAGGAAGCCCTCCTTGTCGGCGTCGAGGATCGCCACCAGCGACACCTCCGGAAGGTCGAGCCCCTCACGCAGCAGGTTGATGCCGACGAGCACGTCGTAGACGCCCTGCCGCAGCTCGGTGAGCAGCTCGACGCGCCGCAGGGTATCGACGTCGGAGTGCAGGTAACGGACACGCACCCCGTGCTCTCCAAGGAAGTCGGTCAGCTCCTCCGCCATCTTCTTCGTCAGCGTCGTGACCAGCACACGCTCGTCGCGCTCGACGCGGATGCGGATCTCCTCCAGCAGGTCGTCGATCTGCCCCTTCGACGGCTTGACGACGATCTTCGGGTCGACCAGGCCCGTGGGGCGGATGATCTGCTCCACGACGCCGTCTGCGATGCCCATCTCATATCGTCCCGGCGTCGCCGAGAGATACACGGTCTGACCGATCCGCTGCTTGAACTCGTCGAAGCGGAGCGGACGGTTGTCGAGCGCGCTCGGGAGGCGGAAGCCGTGGTCGACGAGCGTTCGCTTGCGTGACGCGTCGCCCTCGTACATCGCGCCGATCTGCGGCACCGTCACGTGCGACTCGTCGATGACCAGCAGGAAGTCGTCCGGGAAGAAGTCGAGCAGAGTGTGCGGCGGCTCCCCGGGGGCCCGCCCGTCGAGATGCCGCGAGTAGTTCTCGATGCCGGAGCAGAATCCCAGCTGCTGCAGCATCTCGAGATCGAACGTGGTGCGCATGCGCAGTCGCTGCGCCTCGAGCAGCTTGCCCTGGCTTTCCAGCTCCTTGAGCCGCTCGGCGAGCTCCGTCTCGATCGTCCCGATGGCGCGCTGCACCGTGTCCGTTCCGGCGACGTAGTGCGATGCGGGGAAGATCGGCACGCTGTCGAGCTTCTGGACCACCTCGCCCGTGAGCGGGTGCAGCATGTACAGCGCTTCGATCTCGTCGCCGAAGAGCTCGATGCGGACGGCGTACTCCTCGTACACGGGGATGATCTCGATGGTGTCGCCGCGGACGCGGAAGTTGCCGCGCGAGAAGTCGACATCGTTGCGGTTGTACTGCATCGCGATGAACTTGCGGATGAGTGCGTCACGGTCGTAGCGCTCGCCCACCTGCAGCGCGACCATGGCACGGAGATACTCCTCCGGTGCGCCCAGCCCGTAGATGCACGAGACCGTCGACACGACGACCACGTCGCGTCGGCTGAGCAGCGCGTTGGTCGTCGAGTGCCGCAGCCGTTCGACCTCGGCGTTGATCGACGAGTCTTTCTCGATGAAGGTATCGGTCTGCGGGACGTAGGCCTCGGGCTGGTAGTAGTCGTAATAGCTGACGAAGTACTCGACGGCGTTGTGTGGCATGAGCTCGCGGAACTCATTCGCCAGCTGCGCCGCGAGGGTCTTGTTGTGCGCGAGCACGAGCGTGGGCCGCTGCACCTGCTCGATGAGCCACGCCGTCGTCGCGGACTTTCCCGTTCCCGTCGCGCCCAGCAAGACGACGTCGGTCTCACCCGCGTTGACGCGCGCCGCGAGCTCGGCGATCGCCTGCGGCTGATCGCCGCTGGGCTGGTATTCGCTCACGACCTCGAAAGGGCGAACGGATCTCGTGGTCTGCATCCGTCCAGCGTATGCCGGGCATCCGACACCGGGACCGGTGTTCGCCCTCGGCGACTCCCCCTACGCTGGTGCCGTGCTCGAATTCCTGGTCGGCTCCGGTCTGGCCGCCGCTGCCGGCCTCAATGCGTGGATGCCGCTGCTCGTCCTCGGTCTGGCCGATCGGCTCGTGGAGGCGGTCGAGCTCCCCGCCGGCTGGACGTGGCTCTCCAGTGACATCGCCCTCTGGCTGGTCGGCATCCTGCTGGTCGTCGAGATCGTCGCCGACAAGATCCCCGCGGTCGACTCCCTCAACGACGTCCTGCAGACGGTCATCAGGCCGGCGTCCGGCGGAGTGGCGTTCGGCGCGGGCGCGACCGCCGAGACGGTCCGGGTGGACGATCCGTCGTCGCTGCTCGCCGACGCGGTGTGGGCGCCGATCGTCGCCGGCGTCGTGATCGCGCTCGCGGTTCACGCCCTCAAGGCGTCGGCCCGTCCGCTCGCCAACCTCGCGACGGCCGGCCTGGCCGCCCCGCTCGTCTCCACGGCAGAGGACGTGTCATCCCTCGCGCTCGCCGTCGCCGCGATCTTCGTTCCCGTCCTGGCGGGCATGCTGCTCCTCGGACTCGTCGTCGCCGCGATCCTCGTCGTGCGCCGCCGCAGAAGGCTGCGCTCGTCGCGGCTTGCGGCGCCCCCGGCGCACGCCTGAGCGCACCCGCAGGCGTCAGGCGGCCCCGCCGGTCAGCCGCGTCCACAGATCGTCGACCTGCGCGCGAGTGTCCTCCATGCTCCCCGCTGTGTCGATCACGACGTCGGCCAGCGCCAGCCTCGCCTCGTCGGACACCTGCGCGGCGATGCGCGACCGCGCCTCATCGGACGTCATCCCGCGCAGCTCGACGAGGCGTCGCTCGCGCACGTCGGCGGGGGCGTGCGCGACGACGATGAGATCCCACGGGTCGTCGGCGCGGGCCTCGACCAGCAGCGGCACGTCGTAGACGACCACCGCATCGGCATCCGCCGCGAAGGCCGCACCGAAGCGGCGGGCGGACTCCGACCGCACGGCCGGGTGCACGATCGCGTTCAGCCGCGAGAGCGCGTCCGCGTCGGAGAAGACGATCGCGCCCAGCGCCGCGCGATCGAGCTCGCCGTCGCCTCGGATCACCTGCTCCCCGAAAGCGTCGGCGATCGCTGACAGCACGGGCGATCCCGCCCGCTGCACGTCGCGGACGATGGCATCCGCGTCGACGATCACGGCGCCGTGCTCGGCGAGACGCGACGCGATCGTCGACTTCCCGGACGCGATTCCACCTGTGAGAGCGATGAGAGGCATGCAAATGAGGATGTCATGAGGTGGCGGTGCTGATCTCCTACGGCAAGGCCAAGCGGCGCCTGAGGCGTCCTTGAGGGGAACCTGAGGGTGCCTCCCTAATGTCGTCTCTCGGCGGACGAACCCCCGTTCCGAAGCCGCCGAGCGGGAACCCGAACCCGACCGGCACCCCCGACCAGCCCGTCTGAACAGACCGTGCTGACACACCTCGGTCTGCCCGAACAGACCGACCCGACCGACCGGCCAGGCCCCCCGAAGGCGCCGTGCCGGTGGGCTGGTCGGCGTGTCCAGAAGCCGCACCCCGCCTGAAAGGCTCCGCCATGAACACCTCCACCCCCCGCAGCGCCGACGTCGCGCACAACGAAGAGCGCAAGACCAAGCGCCGCGCCGTCCTCGCCTTCGTCCTCGCCGCTCTCGCAGTCGGCGGCATCGGCGCCGCTGCGACGAGCGCCGCCTGGACTGACAACGTCTTCTTCTCCGCCAAGTCGGAGGCGGCCTCCTTCAATCTCCAGGGCTCGCTCGACGGCAGCACGTGGAGCGAGTCCGACAGCCAGGGAAGCATCCAGCTCGCCGTGCCCGCCACGACGCTGGCCAACCTGGTCCCCGGCGAGACCCGCACGGTCGACCTTTTCGTGAAGAACCTCGGCTCCGTCGGCGCGGCGCTCGCCTCGTCGGTCTCGTGGGCCGCCTCGCCGGCCCCCACCTTCACGACCGCCCCCGGCGTCTCCGTGGACGGCCTCGCCGCGACGCTCACCCCGACCGGCGGGGCGGGCGACACCGACCAGTTCCAGCTGAAGGTCACGACCGACGCCAACTGGGCAGTCAGCAACCAGGGCAAGAGCGGCACGATCATCGTCACCGTCACCGGCACCGCCGTCGCCCCGTAATCCACCACAGCCACCACGCCTCAGAACCGCCACAGCGCGCAGAACAGAAGGGACGCCGATGCAGCTCATCCGACGCTTCGCAGACGTCACCCTCTGGCTCCTCGCCGCGGTGGGTCTGATGTGCGTGCTCATCTGGGGGGCCACCGCCACCGGCCACATCAAGCCGCTCATCGTCATCTCGGGCTCCATGGAGCCTGAGATCGCGACCGGCGACCTTCTGGTCGATGTGCCCGTGGAAACGGCCTCCCTCAAGGTGGGCGACGTGGTCAGTCTTCCGTCGGAACTGACGGAGAACCTCGTCACCCACCGCATCGAGAAGATCGCCGATCGGGGGAACGGCGAATTCTCGATCTCGATGAAAGGCGACAACAACGCCTTCTCGGACGCCCTCGACTACACCGTCGGCGAAAAGGTGTGGCAACCGGCCCTTCAGCTCACCGGATGGGGATCCGTTGTGCAGAAGCTGACCACGCCGCCCGTCGCGGTCCCTCTCGTCGTGGGGCTCATCGCTCTGCTCGGCATCGCACTGCTCCTTCCTGCGCCCGTCCGGCGCAGGGTCTCGGCCCCGGGAGCCTTCGCGAACGCCGAGCAGAGCGAGCAAAAGGAACCGGCGCTGCAGTGACGGCCGTGGGGAATCGCCTGCGTGCGATCGGCCGAACGAGAGCACTGGCCCTGGCCGCCGGACTCGTGCTCGCGATGGGGATCGCGGGCACGGTCTCCGGCATCCGGCCCACGCAGTCCGCGTGGACCGATCGTGCGCACGTGTCAGCGGTCGCGGCCGCCGGCACGTGGGCGACGCCCGTCACGACCGGCTGCGTCGCGATGGACGCGAACGGCACTCCCAAGACGGGAGGCTCCTGCCATGTGACGTCCATCGTCGTCTCCGCGCAGTGGGGCGCGAACGGCGAGCGCATGCGCAACTACGACGTGACCTTCGCCTCCAACGCACAGGAGGGCTACATCCAGTTCACGGTCGACCTGTCGGCTGCCGGACCGGGCGGATTCTCCTGGGCGACGGCGGGGCTGACGGCGGGGAGCTCGCACGTAACGCCGACGAACGGCTGGACCTGCGCACAGCTTCCGATCCTCACCGGCAAGACGCCCACCAACTGGGGCTGGGGAGCCGCGAGCTCGATCTTCTTCCAGATCGCGGAGGACCGCGCCTCGCAAGCCGTCAAGTGCTCGTGAGTGCGCCGCCACGCGGCTCCGCCGAGCCGAAGCGCGGTGTGTTCTGGGATATCATCACCGGTGCCGGTCACCGTGATGGGGTTCTCGACCGGCGTACGGAAGGATTGCCGTTGCCGGATTCGCAGGTCGCCGTCGTCATCGAGGACGATCCGGACATCCGCTCACTCGTCACCGAAGTGCTGGATCAGGCAGGATTCACCGTCTACTCCGCCGGCACCGGCACCGAAGGGCTCGAGCTCGTCCGCACGCGCCAGCCGATCGTGACGACGCTCGATGTGAGCCTTCCGGGCATGGACGGCTTCGAGACGGCTCGCCGCATCCGCGCGCTGAGTGCGACCTACATCGTCATGCTCACCGCCCGCGCGGAGGAGATCGACACCCTCCAGGGCCTGCAGGCCGGCGCGGACGACTACGTCACGAAGCCCTTTCGCCCCCGCGAGCTGCGCGCCCGCATCGAGGCGATGCTCCGGCGTCCGCGCACGATGGGCACGCCGGATGCCGCGGGGACCGCAACCGTGCGCACATCCGCCGCCGAGCAGCCCTCGCCCACGGTCACGGCAACCATCGCCGCGCCCTCGACGGCGCCCGACGAGGCGGGCTGGCTCGAGCACAAGGGGCTGCGCCTGCACCCCGACATGAGAGTGGCGCTCGCCGACGACAAGCCGCTCGACCTCACCCGCAGCGAGTTCGACATCCTCCAGGACCTGCTCAGCGCGGGCCGACGCGTGGTCGGCAAGAACGAGCTGGCGCTCATGCTGCGCGGTGAGAGCCACCTGGGGCTGAGCTTCGTCAGCGAGCACGACACACGCGCGATCGAGGTCCACGTCGCGAATCTCCGCCGCAAGCTGGGCGAGTCGGCCTCGGCACCGAGGTGGATCGAGACGATCCGCGGGGTCGGCTACCGCCTCACGCTGTGAGATCGGAGGCGTCGCGCCCCCCGTCGCCCTCGGCGAGGATGACAGACGCCTCGACGCTCGTCGACGACCGGCGTGCCGCGTCCTCAGCGGCGATCACCATCGTCCTCGCGTCGCTGCCCGCATCGCGGCTCAGCGCCACCCCGACGCCCACGACGGGGATCACCGCGCTCCCGCGCGTCGCGAAGTCGTCAAGCAGGCGCCGTTGCACGCGGCTCGCGGTCAGACGCGCGTCGGCCTCCGACGCCGGCCCGAAGGCGAACACGACGCCGCCGCTCGACCCCTCCGCCACGACCGAGACCGTCGGCGCATAGCGCCGCGCCCCCTCGCGGTGCTGCGCAGCGATCGACGCCTCCTCGTCGGCGCCGAAGGCCATGCCGATCTGCGGCAGATCGTCGACGCGCAGCGCTACGACCGCGATCGGCTCCCGCGTGTGCCGCGCGCGTTCGAGCATGCCCTCGAGGGCCGTCTCGAACGACCGAGCGCTCAGCAGGCCGTCGGGCGCGACCTCGCGCGTCGTCGGGAGCGCACCGCGGCGCATCACGACATGACCGCCGCGCAGCATCGTGGCCGTCGTGAGAGCGACGATCGTGAGCACGACCGATACGAGGCCGGTGTTCGCCGAGTTGAACCATGTCTGGAAGACCGACCCCTCTGGGCCCCCGGCATAGAGCGTGACGGCACGGGCGGTGTAGTACGCGGCGACGAAGAGCAGCACGAGCGTGAGTCCGAGCGAGCTCCATGTCAGACCCATCGTGCCGCGCCGTGACTCCACGGCGCCCAGCAAGGCGAAGACACCGATGGCGATGAAGAGCAGCTCCGCGCCCGCCCAGTCGCCGCCGTCCACCCCCTCTGCCAGCGCCGCCATCAGGAGCAGGACAGCGACGCCGGCGACTATGAGGGCCGGACCGCGCAGCGACCGCTCGTTGAAGCTGCGGCATCCGAGCCAGAAGAACCCCACGGTGGTCGCGAGTGCCGCATTGCCGATCGCGATGGCGATCCAGGGATCGTCGGTGCCCCGCCACACCAGGTAGCAGGCGACCGTCAACACGCCACTCAGGAATCCGAGCGCCCATACGCGGCCCGGGCCCACCTCGCGACGCAGGATCGTCTCAAGCAGGAACATCACCGCGGCGGCGACCGTGACGACGGCGACCACCACGTTGATCGTGAACATGTCCAGCACGTCAGCGTCCTTCCTCTCTGGCGTGCGCGGGCAGGCGCACGGTGAACGTCGAACCCTCGCCCGTGGCGGTGCGAACCGTGATCTCACCTGCGTGGGCGCGCACGATCTCCCGGCTGATGGCGAGGCCCAGTCCGCTGCCGTGGGTCGTCGACTTGCGCACCCGGTCAGAGCGGAAGAACCGCTCGAACAGGCGCGGAAGCTCGGTCTCAGGGATGCCGTGCCCGGTGTCGGTCACACGGAGCCACACGTGGCTGCCGTCATCGTCGAGCGCGACGTCGACTCTGCCCCCGACGCGGTTGTACTTGATGGCGTTCGACAGCAGGTTGTCGATCACCTGCCGCATCCGATGTGGGTCCGCCACCGTGCGCACGGGGGTGACCGCGCTGGTGTCGATCGTGATGCGCCGCTCCTCCGCCCACGGCGTCGCCGCCTCGACGGCGCCCGCTACAGCGGCCGACAGGTCGGTCGGCTCAGTGTGCACAGTCAGTTCGACGCCCATGCGCGAGGCCGCCGACGCCGCGAGCAGGTCGGCGACCAGGTCGAGGAGTCGTCCGGCATTGCGCTCGACGACCTCCAGGCTGCGGCGGGTGACAGGCGACAGTCCCGGGTCGTCGAGCGCCAGCTCGACATACCCGGTGATCGAAGTGAGCGGTGTGCGCAGCTCGTGCGACACCGAGGCGATGAGATCCTCCCGCGACCGCAGCGCGAGCTCCTCTGCGGTCACGTCAAGGGTCACGAGGATCATGCCGGCATCCGACAGATCCTTGTCGCGCAGGCGCCGGGCGGTGGATCGCAACGCCCGGCGCTGCTCGTCTCCCGGCTCGCCGTACCAGACGAGGGCGTTCTCGAACTCCTCGCCGCGGCGTGCACGGGCGAGCGGAAGGTCGTCGTCGTCGAGGCGCGTGAAGCCGTCGGCGCCGTACGCTCGGGTGCCGACGAGGCTCGCGCGCTGCAGCCGGCCATGCGCGTCGTTCGTCATCACCAGCTCGCCGTCGGGCGTGAGGCGGATGACTCCGAAGTCGACGGCCTGGAGCACCTCCGTCACGAGGTCCTCCTGGCGCCTCGCGCGGTCGACGGAGCGCTGCAGGAGCGCGGACTGCTTGTCCAGCAGGACCCGCTGGGCATTCGCACGACGCGCGCCCGAGGACGCGATGATCGCGACCGCAGCGATGACGACCGGCAGCAGCACGGTCGCGGGCGTCATCAGCGCAGCGTCGTCGACCGCCGTGAGCGCCCAGTAGATGAGCGAGACCAGGAGGACGGCGAAGATCGCGCCACGACCGGCGAACGCCGAGGCGATCCACACCACCGGGAAGATCCAGAGAAGCCCGAGCGACGCGGACGGTGCCGAGGCGCGCATGAAAGCGATCGCGACGATGTCGGCGACCGGGAGCGCGAGCATCGTCCACGCAGGCAGCCGCGTCCACGGCAGCGCGAACGACAGCCCGGTGGCGGCGAACGTCAGAGTGACGCCGATGATCAGAATCGTCGGGAAGAGGACGGTTCCCAGCAGCACGGCGAGAACCGTCGACAGCAGCACGATGCCGGCGAGCACCACCTGGTTGAGGATGATCGAGCGGTCGCCGTCGAGCCCGAGCGTCTTCGCGCGTGGCGTGCCCCATGCTCTGATGGTCACAGTCAGACGGCACCTTCCTCCGCGCGCCGGCCCCTGCACGCGGGCCCGGACGCGCGGAAGGGGCCGCGGCCCGACGGCCGCGACCCCCTCTCAGCGATTCGGCTCAGCGACCGGACAGCTTCTCGCGGAGAGCCGCGAGAGCCTCGTCGTCGGCCAGCGTGCCACCGATGCTCGTCGAGTCGGACGAGAAGGACGAGCCGCCGAGGTCGGCGGGCGCAGCGGCCTCGGCCTCGAGGGCCTTGGCGACGGCGGCCTTGTGCGCCTCCCAGCGAGCCTGGGCGGCAGCGTACTCCTGCTCCCACTTCTCGCGCTGAGCGTCGAAGCCCTCGAGCCAGGCATTGGTCTCGGGGTCGAAGCCCTCGGGGTACTTGTACTCGCCGTTCTCGTCGTACTCGGTGACCATGCCGTACAGCGCCGGGTCGAACTCGGTGCCGTTGGGGTCGACCGCCTCGTTGGCCTGCTTGAGCGACAGCGAGATGCGACGACGCTCCAGGTCGATGTCGATGATCTTGACGAAGACCTCTTCGCCGACCGAGACGACCTGCTCGGCGAGCTCGACGTGCTTGCCGGAGAGCTCCGAGATGTGCACGAGGCCCTCGATGCCGTCGGCCACACGGACGAACGCACCGAACGGAACGAGCTTGGTGACCTTGCCCGGCGCGACCTGGCCGATCGCGTGCGTACGGGCGAAGACCTGCCACGGGTCCTCCTGCGTCGCCTTCAGCGACAGCGAGACGCGCTCGCGGTCGAGGTCGACCTCGAGGATCTCGACGGTGACCTCCTGGCCCACCTCGACGACCTCGGAAGCGTGCTCGATGTGCTTCCACGAGAGCTCGGAGACGTGCACGAGGCCGTCGACGCCGCCCAGGTCGACGAACGCGCCGAAGTTGACGATCGACGAGACGACGCCCTTGCGGACCTGGCCCTTGTGCAGGTTGTTGAGGAACGTCGTGCGCGACTCGGACTGCGTCTGCTCGAGCAGGGCGCGGCGCGACAGCACGACGTTGTTGCGGTTCTTGTCGAGCTCGAGGATCTTCGCCTCGATCTCCTGGCCGAGGTACGGCGTCAGGTCGCGGACGCGACGCAGCTCGATGAGCGACGCCGGCAGGAAGCCGCGGAGGCCGATGTCGACGATGAGACCACCCTTGACGACCTCGATCACGGAGCCGGTGACCACACCGTCGTTCTCCTTGATCTTCTCGACGTCGCCCCAGGCGCGCTCGTACTGCGCGCGCTTCTTGGAGAGGATGAGGCGGCCTTCCTTGTCCTCCTTCTGGAGAACGAGGGCCTCGACCTCGTCGCCGACCTTGACGACCTCGTTCGGGTCGACGTCGTGCTTGATGGAGAGCTCGCGCGAGGGGATGACGCCCTCGGTCTTGTAACCGACGTCGAGGAGGACCTCGTCGCGGTCGATCTTCACCACGGTGCCTTCGATGAGGTCACCGTCGTTGAAGAACTTCAGGGTCTTCTCGACCGCGGCCATGAAGTCCTCAGCAGATCCGATGTCGTTGATGGCGACCTGCTTGGTGGCCGGGGCGGTCGTTGCGGTAGTCATGTAGTGGGTTGTCCTTGTTGGGTTGGGTGTCGGGCTGCGACCGGACCGACCGCCTCCGAATGAGGACGAGCGGATGTCACCGGCCGAAGCGATGTGGATGGATTGCGGTGTCACGAACGCATGGCGAAATCGCCACGCGAGTGACACTCCAGGGTATCAGAACGCTCGGGGCCCCGACAGTGTTCCCCGGGCGCCGCCGTCCGGTTCGACCCGTCCGTCCACGTACCACCAGCGACCCCGCTGGAACACGAACCGGCTCCGCTCACGGAGCTCGCCCCGTGCACCGTCGGCGGCGTCGCGCCAGCGTGCCCGGAAGGCGACCACGCCCCGCGCGTCACCGGCGCGGCCGTCGATCGTCTCGTCCACCGCGAGGCCCGTCCAGCCGAGCCCCGGATCGAGCTCGATCCGGTCAGGCCGTGTCGACGGATGCCACGACTCGCGCAGATGCACGGCATCCCCCAGCGCGAACGCCGTGTAGCGCGAGCGCATGAGGACCTCAGCGGTCGGCGCCGGCCGGCCCGCGAGCACGGGTCCGCAGCACTGTCCGTACGAACCGCCGCCGCACGGGCACGGCGCCTGCGGTGGGAGCGTTCGGCGTCCACCCGGCGCGGAGGGGCCGAAGGCGGATGCGGTCACAGCGTCGACTCTACGCGGGCAGTCGGACCTCTTCAGAGGACGGTCCGCGTGTCAGGATGGCTGCGTGACCGACCGCCTCATGCTCCTCGACACCGCGTCGCTGTACTTCCGCGCCTTCTACGGCGTCCCCGACACCGTGAAGGCGCCCGACGGCCGCCCCGTCAACGCGGCGCGCGGACTGCTGGACATGATCGCGAAGCTCGTCGCCACCTACGAGCCCACCCATCTCATCGCGTGCTGGGACGACGACTGGCGCCCGCAGTGGCGGGTCGACCTCATCCCCAGCTACAAGACGCATCGGGTGGCGGAGGCCGTCGACTCCGGTCCCGACGTCGAGATCGTGCCCGATCCTCTCGAGGCGCAGGTGCCGATCATCCGGGAAGAGCTCGCCGCTCTCGGCATCCCCGTCGTGGGAGCCGCAGAGCACGAGGCGGACGACGTCATCGGCACGCTGGCCACGCGCTCCCCTCTTCCGGTCGATGTCGTCACGGGCGACCGCGATCTGTTCCAGCTCGTCGACGACGCACGCGGGGTGCGTGTGGTCTACACCGGACGCGGTATGAGCAACCTCGACGTCCTCACGGATGAGTCGGTCGTCGCGAAGTACGCGATCCTCCCCTCGCAGTACGCCGACTTCGCGGTGCTTCGCGGCGATCCGTCCGACGGCCTGCCCGGCGTCGCGGGCATCGGCGAGAAGACGGCCGCGACGCTTCTCGCCGCCCACGGCGACCTCGCGGGAATCATGTCGGCCGCCGAGCATGGCGAGGGTATGAGCGCCGGGATCCGGGCGAAGGTGCTCGCCGCGGCGGACTACCTCGCCGTGGCGCCCACTGTCGTCGGCGTCGTGCGCGACCTCGACATCGACGTCCCGGAGAGCGAGAGCCGGATCAGTGAGCCCGACCCGATCGGCGTCGAGGCAGTGGCGGAGAGATGGGGGCTGAGCACCTCGATGGCGCGAGCCGTCGAGGCGCTGTCGGCTGCCGCCCGGCGCTGAGCCGGCCCACCGGCCACGGACTCGGAGTCAGGCGCGGCGCGTCCATTCCCGCAGTCGCTCGAGCGGCCAGGTCGTGACGATGCGGTCGACAGGGACGCCCATCCGCTCGGCGCGGGCCGCGCCCTCGTCGAGGAGGCCCAGCTGACCGGGCGCGTGCGCGTCGGAGTCGATCGAGAAGAGACACCCCTCGTCCATCGCTATCGCGATGAGGTCGTCCGGCGGGTCCTCCCGCTCGGGCCGCGAGTTGATCTCGACGGCCACGCCGTGCGCGGCGCATGCCGCGAAGACCGCGTGTGGGTCGAACTCCGAGGGCGGACGCGTGCCGCGCGTGCCGCGGATGAGCCGTCCCGTGACGTGACCGAGAACGTCCACGCGCGGGTTCGAGACCGCCGCCACGAGCCGGCGCGTCATGGGCCCCCTCTCCATTCGGAGCTGGGAGTGCGCGGACGCGACGACGACGTCGAGCTCGTCCAGCAGCGTGTCCTCCTGATCCAGTGCGCCGTCGTCGAGAATGTCGACCTCGATGCCACTGAGCAGCGTGAATCCGTCCCGCGAGAAGCCGGGCACCTGCGCGAGCTGATCACGCAGACGTTCGGGTGACAGGCCTCGCGCGACCCGCAGCCGCGGCGAATGGTCCGTGAGCGCGAGGTACTCGTGTCCGAGGGCACGAGCGGCATCCGCCATCAGATCGATCGACGTCAGGCCGTCCGACCACTCCGAGTGGCTGTGAAGGTCACCGCGCAGAAGCGCGCGCAGCTCCGAGGCCGGCGGGGGCGCTGCCGCACGCAGCTCGGCGAGATAGTCGGGGACGCGTCCTTCCAGAGACTGCTGGATCACGCTGAGCGAGGAGTCACCGATCCCCTTACGCCGCCGCATCGCGGCCGTATCGGCGAGCTGCTCGGGGGTGAGGCCCTCGATGGCCGCCGCGGCCGCGCGGAACGCACGCGATCTATAGCGTGACGCGCGTTCGCGCTCGAGCAGCGTCGCGATCTCGTTCAGCGCCTCGACCGGATTCATCGCACCTCTCCACGCAGCCGCCGGCGCTCACGTCGTGAGCGTGGATCTCCGCACGACGACGGGTGCCATCGCGAGTCGTCGGAGAGCCCATCCGAACAGGATCGACAGCACCCCGATGCCGATCGCGAACGCGGCGACGCCGAACGAGACCACGGACGTGAACAGCGAGGCGCGCAGGAACGAGGCGTTCATCATGGTGGCGCGCACGGGGTCGCCCTGATCCAGCTCGGCATAGGTCTTGCCTCCAGACGCTTCGAGTGCATGGTGCTGGATGATGTCGGCCTGAACGTACGCGGTCAGAGGGCCCGCGACGGTCTGCCCCTGGAAGGCGATCGCGTCATCGGGGATCGTGATGTTCTCGGCGCGCAGCTGGGTCGACACCATGACCCACACGACCACGCCGACCACGATCAGCACGATGCCGGCGAGGATGCCGAGCACCCCGACCGCCTTAACAATGCCCACCTTCTTGACGGGCGCTTCCAGAGTGTCCGCAGTCGCGGCAGACGGTTCAGACATGGCGCTTTCCTCTCTCTGGTGCAGAACGTGTCCTCACCGTAGACCCGCGCCGCGGGCGGCGGCCACCATGCATCGCCGGGAGAAAGGCGCGCTCGGCGTCAGCGCGACGTCGCTTCGACCCATGCGTCGAGCTTCGCCGATGCAGCGCCGGAGTCGATGGCTTCCGCGGCGCGCTCCTTCGCCGCGGCCAGGCGCTCGACGATGGGCGTCTGCACCTGACCGGCATCCTGATACAGCTCGTAGGCCACGATGCCGGCGGCCGCGTTCAGAAGCACGATGTCGCGCACCGGACCGGTGTCGCCGGAGAACACACGGCGCACGACCTCGGCGTTGTGCGCCGCGTCGCCGCCGAGCAGGTCGTCGATGTCGGCGAGCGGGATGCCGATGTCGCGCGGATCGAGGTCGTGCTCGTGCACGTCGCCGCGCGTGATCTCCCACAGGCGGCTGTGGCCGGTGGTCGTCAGCTCGTCGAGGCCGTCGTCGCCGCGGAACACGAGCGCGGTCGCGCCACGCGTGCGGAACACGCCCGTGATGAGCGGCACGCGGTCGAGCTGCGCGACTCCCACGGCGTTGGCCTCCGCGCGCGCGGGGTTGCAGAGGGGGCCGAGGAAGTTGAAGACGGTCGGCACGCCCAGCTCGGCGCGTGTCGGGCCCGCGTGACGGAAGCCGGGGTGGAAGGCCGAGGCGAACGCGAACGTGATGCCGACCTCGCCGAGCACCTCTGCGACCCGCTCGGGCGAGAGAGAGAGGTCGATGCCCAGCGCGTTGAGCACGTCCGACGAGCCCGACGACGAGCTCGCCGCCTTGTTGCCGTGCTTGACGACGGGGACGCCGCTGGCGGCGGCGACGATCGCCGACATCGTCGAGACGTTCACCGTCCCGAAACGGTCGCCGCCGGTGCCGACGATGTCGAGCACTTCGGAGGGCACCGGAAGCGGGAGCGCCGCCTCGAGGATCGCGTCACGGAAGCCGACGATCTCATCGACCGTCTCGCCCTTGGCGCGCAGGCCGATCAGGAAGCCCGCGAGCTGCGATGGCGTGGCCTCGCCTCGCATGACCTGCCGCATCGCCCACGTCGACTCCGACACGCTGAGGTCACGCCCAGCGAGCACATTCGTCAGAATCTCGGGCCACGAGGTCAGTTCCGCCATGTTCACCGATCCTATCGGCGTTCTCTCGGCATCTTCACGGCCGCTCCGAACCCCGCTCTCACCCCGCCGAAAGTCGAACCCACCTTCAGTGATGCGGAAACAGGTCGCCGAATCAGCCATAATGAGAACGTGACGACCACTCCTGCGACCTATCCCCAAGCCTTGCGCTCCGTCAAGCGGCCGGATCCGGTGGCTGTCGGCACCATCGTGTGGCTCGGCAGCGAGGTCATGTTCTTCGCAGGCCTCTTCGCGATCTACTTCACGCTCCGCAACTCGTCTCCCGAGCTGTGGGCAGATCGCACCGAGCTGCTGAACATCCCCTTCGCCGCCGTCAACACGCTGATCCTCGTCCTGTCGTCCTTCACGGCACAGGCCGGCGTGTTCGCCGCTGAGCGCTTCCAGCCGTACCGCAAGGGCAGCCTGTGGCAGTTCCGGCAGTGGGGCATGGTCGAGTGGTTCTTCCTCACCTTCGTCATGGGCGCGATCTTCGTGTCGGGTCAGGTCTGGGAGTACGCGACGCTCGTCGCCGAAGGCATGCCGATCAGCGCCGACTCGTACGCGTCGGCGTTCTACATCACGACGGGCTTCCACGCCCTCCACGTGACCGGCGGCCTCATCGCCTTCCTCCTCGTGATCGGCCGCGCCTACGCCGTCAAGAACTTCGGACGCAAGGAGATGACCACCTCCATCGTCGTGTCGTACTACTGGCACTTCGTCGACGTGGTGTGGATCGTCCTGTTCGTCGTCATCTACTTCGTCAAGTAAGAGAGCGGAGCTGAGTACCTCCATGGCATCGAAGACCCCGCGCCGTCACACCGGACGCCGCAGCAAGTGGGCGGCCGCCGCCCTCATCGGCGTCGGACTCCTCGTGAGCGGCGGTGTCTACGCCGGTGCGTCCGCCGCGATGGCCGCGACCGAGCCCGCCGCGGCATCCACCACCCTGACGGTGGAAGACGGCAAGAAGCTGTTCCAGGCCAACTGCGCCACCTGCCACGGCCTGAACATGGAAGGCACGCCCGACGGCCCGTCGCTGTACGGCGTCGGAGAGCTCGCGGTCGAGTTCCAGATGTCGACCGGCCGGATGCCGCTGCAGATGCAGGGACCGCAGGCCCCGCAGAAGCCCGTCCAGTTCACGCAGGAGCAGATCGAGGCAGTGGCCGCCTGGGTGCAGTCCACCTCCCCCGGTCCCAGCTACCCCTCTGAGGAGGTGCTCGACGGAGACGGCGACGTCGCCGAGGGCGCGGAGCTGTTCCGTATCAACTGCGCGATGTGCCACAACGTCGCCGCCGCCGGCGGTGCACTGACCGAGGGCAAGTACGCCCCCTCGCTGCAGCACACGAGCCCGCTGCACATCTACGCGGCGATGGTCACCGGCCCGCAGAACATGCCTGTCTTCAACGACATGACCCTCACCACCGAGGAGAAGCGGAACATCATCTCCGCCCTCATGTGGATGCAGGAGAACGAGTCTCCCGGCGGATTCACGCTCGGCTCGCTCGGACCTGTCTCTGAGGGCCTCTTCGTCTGGATCTTCGGCATCGGCGCCCTCATCGCGCTGACCGTGTGGATCACGGCGAAGTCGAACTGATCGAACTACGACTGACGGAACGTTAGAGGAGCACCATGGCACACGAGGAAGACGCGCTCGAGCACGAGAGGGCTTCATGGAAGCCTTCCCCCGGGCTCGCTGTCGCGGTTCCCGACCCCGTGCAGAACCCGGGTCTGCCGCCGCATCGTGAGCGCGTGACCGACAAGGACCCGGCTGCCATGAAGCGCGCCGTGCGGACGGTCTACACGCTGTTCTACCTGTCGCTGGCCGGCAGCATCTGGGCGATCGCGGCGTACATGCTCTTCCCGATCGAGAGCCAGCGGCTGGTCGACATCCGCAGCAACAACCTCTTCATCGGTCTCGGCATCGCACTGGCTCTCTTCGCGCTCGGCGTGGGCGCCATCCACTGGTCCAAGGCGATCATGTCGGACAAGGAGTTCATCGAGCCGCGTCACGCCACGCGCGGTCGCGACACGACGCGCGAGGCCGCCGTCCAGGCGTTCCGCGACGCGAACGAGGAGTCCGGCTTCGGACGCCGCGCCGTCATCCGCAACTCGCTGATCGCCGCCGTCGTCGCCTCGATCGCCCCCGGCATCGTGCTCTTCCGCGGCCTCGCTCCGCACAGCACCGAGGAAAACCCCATGGCGGGCGACCCGGTCGCGCTCCTGAACCACACCATGTGGAAGAAGGGCATGCGCCTCGCGCACGACCCGAGCGGCGAGCCGATCCGCGCCGCCGACCTGACCCTCGGCTCGGCCGTGCACGTCATCCCCGAAGACCTCGCCAAGCTGAGCCACCACGAGGGCTACCTCGAGGAGAAGGCCAAGGCGATCGTGCTCCTCATGCGTCTGCTCCCCGAGCAGCTGCCTGCCGAGCACAACAAGCTCGAGTGGTCGTACGACGGAATCGTCGCCTACTCGAAGGTGTGCACGCACGTCGGCTGCCCCGTGGCGCTGTACGAGCAGCAGACCCACCACCTCCTGTGCCCGTGCCACCAGTCACAGTTCGACGTGTCGCGCTCCGCGGCCGTCATCTTCGGCCCGGCAGCCCGCCCGCTGCCCCAGCTGCCGATCACCGTCGACGAAGAGGGCTACCTCATCGCGCAGGATGATTTCCAAGAACCTGTCGGCCCGAGCTTCTGGGAGCGCCATTGAGCACCGCGACTGTCACCGAGACAGGCCCTGACAAGACGCAGACCGAGAAGCCTCTCGGCGGACGATTCGTCGCCGGCGCTGCGAACTACATCGACGAGCGCACGAGCCTTTCGGGCTTCGTGAAGGAGCTCGGACGCAAGATCTTCCCCGACCACTGGTCGTTCATGCTCGGTGAGATCGCGCTCTGGAGCTTCGTCGCGGTTCTCCTCTCCGGAACGTTCCTCACGTTCTTCTTCCAGGCGTCGATGGTCGAGACGCACTACGACGGTGCCTACGCGCCGCTCGTGGGCGTCGAGATGTCGGCCGCGCTCGACTCGACCCTCCACATCTCGTTCGACCTCCGCGGCGGTCTCCTGGTCCGCCAGATCCACCACTGGGCCGCGCTCGTGTTCGTGGCCGGCATCGGCGTGCACATGCTTCGCGTGTTCTTCACGGGCGCGTTCCGCAAGCCGCGCGAGCTCAACTGGGTCATCGGCTTCGTCCTGTTCGTGCTCGCCATGGGCGAGGGCTTCACGGGCTACTCCCTCCCCGACGACCTGCTCTCGGGCAACGGCCTGCGCATCATCGACGGCATGATCAAGGGGATCCCGCTCATCGGAACCTGGACTTCGTTCCTCCTGTTCGGCGGCGAATTCCCCGGCACGGCGATCGTCGGACGCCTGTACACGCTGCACATCCTGCTGCTGCCCGCGATCCTCCTCGCCCTGCTCGTCGTGCACCTCATGCTGATGGTCATCAACAAGCACACGCAGTTCGCAGGCCCGGCCCGCACGAACAGCAACGTCGTGGGCTACCCGATGATGCCCGTGTACATGTCGAAGATGGGTGGCTTCTTCTTCATCACCTTCGGCGTGATCGTCCTGATCGCCTCGCTGTTCACGATCAACCCGATCTGGAACTACGGCCCGTACGACCCGTCGCCCGTCTCCGCCGGCACGCAGCCCGACTGGTACATCGGCTTCGCCGACGGCGCGCTTCGACTGGCGCCCTCGAACTGGGACATCGTCTTCCTCGACCGCACCTGGTCGTTCGGCATCCTGGTGCCGCTGGCCGTGCTGGTGGTCTTCATCCTGCTCGTCGCCCTCTACCCCTTCATCGAGGCGTGGATCACCGGCGACAAGCGCGAGCACCACATCGCGCAGCGTCCGCGTCACGCTCCCACCCGCACCGCCATCGGCGTGGCCGGCGTGATCTTCTACGCCGTGCTGTGGGCGGCAGCGTCGTCAGACATCATCGCGACGCACTTCTCGCTCACGATGGAGGGCGTGATCCACACACTGCAAGCCCTGCTGATCGTGGGTCCGATCGTCGGCTACTTCGTCGCCAAGCGCATCGCGATCGCGCTGCAGAAGAAGGACCGCGAGATCGCGCTCCACGGCTATGAGTCGGGTCGAATCGTCCGCCTGCCCGGCGGCGAGTACATCGAGGTGCACCAGCCGGTCGACGAGTACGAGCTCATCAAGCTCGTCGACTTCGAGACGAGCGCTCCCCTCGTGGTGCGTCCGAACGACAAGGGCCGGATCCCGTGGCACCAGAACATGCGTGCGTCGCTGTCACGCTGGTTCTTCGAAGACCGCCTCGTCCCGCTCACGCAGGCCGACCTCGACGCGGCGCGCGCGCACCAGCACCACGAGCTCGACCACATCGCCGAGGAAGAGGCCGCGGAGCTCCAGGGCGCACACGAGCGCGCCGGCGTTCCCGATGCTCCCCTGCACCCGATCGACGACGGGCACAACACCGAGACGGCCAACCGCCCGTCGAACGTCATCGTGCCCGACGACGACAAGGACAAGAAGTAGGCCGCAAGGCCCGCCCCTAGACGGCAGGAAAGCGGCGAGGCATGGCCGTTCAGGTCATCCTCGCCGCTTTCCTTCGTGCCCTAGCGTGAGCATATGATCGACGCCCTCACCTATTACCGCACGAAGCTCGAACTCGAGACTGACGCCTCAGACACGTATGCCGCCGTGAAGGCCGGTGAGCCCCTGGTGATCGTCGACGTCCGCAGCGACGAGGCCTGGCGTCAGGGTCATGTCGCGGGCGCGATCCACATGCCCTATCGCGAGGTCGCCGAGCGAGCGCCCCGCGAGATTGATCCTGGCGTTCGTGTGGTCGTGTACTGCTGGAGCCCCGGTTGCAATGCCGGCGCGAAGGGGGCGGTGGAGTTCGCTGCGCTCGGCTACCGGGTCAAGGAGATGATCGGCGGCTACGAATACTGGGTCCGTGAGGGATACCCCACCGAGAACGAGTCGGGCCCTCTCCCCCGCACGTTCGACCCGCTCGTCATGTACGTGCGGCCATGACCGACGCCCCACGGCGCGACCGGTTCAGCCAGTCAGCTCGGTGAAGTCATCGGCAAAACGGTCGGCCGCGGCCCCCGCCCAGACGGGCTCCTCTGCGCCCGGAGCGCCCGGCTCCAGGTCGCACACCACGGCAGTCACATTGTCGCGGGAGCCGGCGTCCAGAGCCGTGGAGACGAGCAGATCGGCAGCCTCATGCACGTCGCCCGCCGCGCTCATGAGATCGGCGATGACGGCGTCGGGCAGGTAGTCGCTGATGCCGTCGCTGCAGAGCAGCCAACGGTCGCCGAGAACGGGGACGCACTCGACCACGCGCACGAGATCCTCGTCGTCGCCGCGCAGGGATGCGGTGATGATATTCCGCCGCGGGTGAGTCATCGCGTCTTCCTCTCGCACGATGCCGAGGTCGACGAGGTTCTGCACGTAGGAGTCGTCGCGCGTCTGCCGCATGAGGCTGCCGTCGCGCATCAGGTACGCGCGTGAATCACCCGTGTGTGCCAGCAGAAGTCCGCCCTGGGTGTCGAGCCACAGCCCGGTGAACGTCGTGGCCATGCCGCTGAGAGCGGGATCACGCCGGACGTGAGCACCCAGGTCCCAGTTCGCGCCGCGAAGGCGCACCTGGAGAGCATCGGCATCCGGCACCCGTGCCCCACCGGCGACGAGCCGATGCAGCAGCGCTGACGACGCGAGATCGCCAGCCGGGCCGCCGCCAACACCGTCCGCGACAGCGGCGCCCCACGTCGAGGCGAACGCCGCATCCTGGTTCTCCACGCGAAACGCGCCGACGTCGGAGACGACGCCGGCGCGCAGGCGCAGGATCCCAGGATCAGTGCGCGAAGTATCCGCGGTAATACTCGTACACCCAGCCGATGATGGCGACCACGAAGACACCGATGCCCACAGGCATGAGCCACGTGCCGACGGCGAGACCGATCATGCCCAGCGCAGCGGAGAACGCGAGCACCAGCGGCCACCAGGACCAGGGGCTGAACTCGCCGAGCTCGGGGTCACCGTCGTCGATGTCAGCCGTGAGGACGTCTTCCGGCAGCTCGCCGCCCTGCGCGCGATGGACACGACTCACGTAGAAGCCGATCATCGCCCCCATGAAGGTGGTGAACAGCAGGGCGACCGTGCCGACCCACTCGATGGCGTTATACCACGCACGGTCGGAGTGCTCGACGATGTTCCAGCCGGTGTAGAGGATCGTCACGAGGAAGAAGAACCCCGTGAGGATCCACCAGAGATTGACGTTGGTCTTCACTTACTTGACCTCTCCCTCGGCGACATCGACCACCGGAGCGTCGGGTGCGTCCTTCGCCGGTCCCACGCCGACGGGGATGCCGGCCTCGGGGTGGTTCAGGTCGAACGCGGGACGCTCGCTGCGGATGCGCGGAATCGACGTGAAGTTGTGGCGCGGCGGCGGGCAGCTGGTCGCCCACTCGAGCGAGCCGCCATAGCCCCACGGGTCGTTCACCGTGACCTTCGGCGCCTTGCGCGCAGTGATCCAGACATTGAAGAGGAACGGGATCATCGACGCGCCCAGGATCATCGCACCGACGGTGGAGACCTGGTTCCCGAAAGTCCAGTCGTCGGCCGCCGAGTAGTCGGCGTAGCGGCGAACCATGCCGTCGACACCCAGCCAGTGCTGGATGAGGAAGGTCATGTGGAAGCCGATGAACAGCATCCAGAAGTGCACGTAGCCGAGACGCTCGTTGAGCATCCGCCCGGTCCACTTCGGCCACCAGAAGTAGAAGCCGGCGAACATCGCGAACACGACCGTGCCGAACACGACGTAGTGGAAGTGCGCGACGACGAAGTACGAGTCGGACAGGTGGAAGTCAAGCGGCGGCGACGCCAGGATCACACCCGTGAGACCACCGAACACGAACGAGACCAGGAAGCCCAGCGCGAAGACCATGGGCGTCTCGAAGGTCACGGAGCCTCGCCACATCGTGCCGATCCAGTTGAAGATCTTCACGCCCGTCGGGACGGCGATCAGCATCGTCATGATGGCGAAGAACGGCAACAGCACGGCGCCCGTGACGTACATGTGGTGCGCCCACACCGAGACCGACAGAGCGGCGATCGCGATCGTCGCGTAGACGAGCGTCTTGTAGCCGAAGATCGGCTTGCGACTGAACACCGGGAAGATCTCGGACACGATGCCGAAGAACGGCAGCGCGATGATGTACACCTCAGGGTGCCCGAAGAACCAGAACAGGTGCTGCCAGAGGAGCACACCGCCATTCTGCGGGTCGTAGATGTGCGAGCCGAGCACGCGGTCGGATGCGGCAGCCAGAATCGCCGCAGCCAGCACCGGGAACGCCATGAGGATCAGGATGCTCGTCACGAGGGTGTTCCACGAGAAGATCGGCAGGCGCCACATGGTCATGCCCGGGGCACGCATCGTGATGATCGTCGTGATGAAGTTGACGGCGCCGAGGATCGTGCCGAAGCCGCTCATGCCGAGGCCGAGCATCCAGAGGTTGCCGCCCGCGCCCGGTGAGAAGGTCGCGTTGGCGAGGGGCTGATAGGCGAACCATCCGAACGCGGCCGCACCCTGCGGAGTGAGGAAGCCGGCGACGGCGATCAGCGACCCGAACAGGAACAGCCAGAAGGCGAACGCATTCAGACGCGGGAACGCGACGTCGGGCGCGCCGATCTGCAGCGGCAGCACCGCGTTCGCAAAGCCCGCGAACAGCGGGGTCGCGAACATGAGCAGCATGATCGTGCCGTGCATCGTGAACAGCTGGTTGTACTGCTCCTTGGTCGGCACGACCTGCATGCCGGGCTCGAACAGCTCAGCGCGGATGATGAGCGCCATGACGCCGCCGAGCAGGAAGAAGAGCACGGAGGCGATCAGGTACATGTAGCCGATCGTCTTGTGGTCGGTGGAGGTGATCCACTTGACGATCAGGTTGCCCTTCTGCTCCACACGCGACGCGCTCATGAGCGCAGCCTGGCGCGGGGGCAGCGTGGTCGGACGGCTGAGCGTCTCGCTCTCGAGCGGAAGCGTCGTCGCCATCAGTGGTCTCCCTCGGATTCAGCGTGACCGTCGGTACCGGGAAGGTTCTGCAGGCGGTCGTAGGCGTCGTTGATGTCGCCGGTCTGTCCGGCATCGCGCAGCGAGGCGAGGTACGCGTCGTACTCGGCCTGCTCGACGACCTTGACGTCGAAGAGCATCATCGAGTGGTACTGGCCGCAGAGCTCGGCGCACTTTCCGTCGTACTCGCCGACTCGGGTCGGGGTGAAGGACCAGTAGTTGTCCTTGCCGATGTACATGTCCTTCTTGTAAAGGAAGTCGATGATCCAGAAGGAGTGGATCACGTCGCGCGACGTGAGCTTGATCTTCACTTCCTTGTCGACCGGCAGGTAGAGCGTCGGAAGCTCGCTCGTGATGTTGCCCTGGTCGTCGGTCTGGGCCTGGACGCCCATCGACCAGACGGCGTCGGAGGCGTCCTCGCAGTCGTTTCCGGCGTACTGGAAGTCGAACGCCCACTGCTTGCCGATCGCGGTGATGCAGACATCGGGGTCGTCGTACTGGGTCTCAAGAATGGCCTGGTCGCGGGCTGTGAACGCGAAGAAGCCGATGACGAGGATGAACGGCACGATCGTGTAGAAGATCTCGATCGGCATGTTGTACCGCATCTGCACCGGCAGGCCGGTCTGGCCCTTGCGACGGCGGTAGGCGATGGCGGCGAAGCCCATCAGCGCCCAGGTGATGACGCCGACCACGAGCAGGACGATCCAGGAGTTCACCCAGAGACCGGAGACCATCTCTGTGCGGTCGGTCGCCTGCGTCCCGTCGTCGGTGAAGCCCGGAAGGAATCCGTTCAGCTCGGTCGGGGTGCAGGCCGCCAGAGCGATCGCCGTAGCGATGCCCAGCGGGATGACGGCCCAGCGGAGGCGACGTTTGACGCGCACGGTGCACCTTTCGGGGTCATGAAGGTCGAACACCAGCCAGTCTAGGGCAACCTCTCACCTGATTCAGGCCACGCCCACAGGATGTTCTGCCTTCCGGCAGGGGGAAAGCCGGTCTGATCAGTGGAAGCTGTCGCCGCAGGCGCAGCTGCCGGCAGCGTTCGGATTGTCGATCGTGAAGCCCTGCTCCGAGATCGTGTCCTTGAAGTCGATCGTCGCGCCGTCAAGGTAGGGGACCGACATGTCGTCGACGATGACCTCGACGCCGTCGAAGTCGACGGTCTTGTCGCCGTCGAGGAAGCGCTCGTCGAAGTACAGCTGGTAGATGAGGCCCGAGCAGCCGCCGGGCTGGACGGCGACGCGCAGACGCAGGTCGTCGCGGTTCTCCTGGTTCAGCAGACTCTTCACCTTGGCGGCAGCGGCCTCGGTCAGCACGACCCCGTGATCGGGCGTGGCGGTGGCTGCAGGCGACGTGGCGATGTCGGTCATGACTCTCCTGGAGGTCGGGCCGTCGGTGCGCTTCAGGCGCGGAGACGGCGGATGTCTCGATTCTACCGTCCTGCCTGCAGGAACGGCCCGACCTCACAGGGAATCAGAGCGTCGTGGAATCGAGACTCTCGAGCAGCAGCGCCTCGGACACGAGGGCGTGACGGAAGGTCTCGACGTGAAGCGACTCGTTGGGCGCGTGGGCTCGGGCGTGAGGGTCTTCGACGCCCGTCACGAGGATCTGAGCGCCCGGGAACTCGCGGACGAGATCGGCGATGAACGGGATCGACCCGCCCACCCCGATGTCGACGGGCGCGGCGCCGTAGCCCTCCTCCAGGGCCGCCCGCGCCTGACCGACGGCGTCACCCGAGGTGTCGACGAGGAACGGATCGCCCAGATCGACATCGCGGAACGTCAGCCGGGCACCGAACGGCGCATGAGCCCGCAGGTGGGCCTCGATCGCGGCGTACGCGTCCTTCGCGGGCTGACCGGGAGCGATGCGCGCGCTGATCACCAGAGACAGTTCCGGCGTCAGCGTGTTCGACGCGTTCCGCACCGACGGGAAGTCGATGCCGGTGACCGTGATGGACGGCTTGTTCCAGATCCGGCTGAGGATCGTCCCGCGGCCGACGGGGCTCACGCCCTCCGGCAGCCCCGCCTCGCCGCGGAGCGTCGCCTCCGAGTAGTCGGGAGTCTCGGCGTCCCGCTCGGTCAGTCCCTCGACCGCGACGGCCCCGTCGCCGTCCCACAGCGTCGACAGCATCTTGACGGCCGCCATCATGGCGTCGGGGACTGCTCCCCCGTACATGCCCGAGTGGGAGGCGTGGCTGAGAGTGCTGACGTCGAGGGTGAACCGGACGTTGCCGCGCAGCGAGACGGTGAGCGCGGGCGTCACGGCATCCCAGTTGCCCGAGTCCGCCACCACGATCACGTCGGCGCGCAGCGCGTCGGCATTGTCGGCGAGGAACTGAGCGAACGAGCCGGAGCCGGCTTCCTCCTCGCCCTCGATGAAGAGATTGACGCCGAGGTCGAAGTCGGTGCCAAGCACCTCGACGAGCGCGCGCAAGGCTCCGACGTGTGCCATCACTCCGGCCTTGTCGTCGGCGGCCCCGCGACCGTAGAGCCGACCGTCACGGAGCGTCGGCTCGAAAGGCGCGGACTCCCACAGCCCGTCGTCACCCGTCGGCTGCACGTCATGGTGCGCATAAAGCAGGATCGTCGGACGCCCGTTCCGCGCGGCGCGCGTCGCGAGGACCGCCGGCATCCCCTCCTCCCCCGTGCCTGGAATGGTCGCGGTCTTCACCTCGACGCGGTCGAAGACGCCGATGCCGTCGAGCAGCGCCTTGACTGCTTCGGCACTGCGCTGCACCTGCGCACGGTCGAATCCGGGGAACGCGATCGACGGGATGCGCACGAGAGAGCCGAGATCGGCGAGGGCAGAGGGCACCGCGGCCTCGGCCGCTGCCCGGACGGCTTCACGCCGGGGAAGTTCAGAGGTCATGCGGGTAATCTTAAGGGGCCCGCTTTCCGCCGATCCGAGGTTCCACCCGTGGCCAAGACCCCCGCCGTACCCGCTCCCGACACCGAGCCCGACGTCCCCTCCGGGCCGGGGAAGAACCGACCGACGCCGACACGCGCCGAACGCGAGGCCGCTCGCAAGCGCCCGCTCGTGGCCGACACCAAGGAAGCCCGCGCGCGTGCGAAGGCCGAGCTCGCCGCCCAGCGGGAGAAGGCCCGCATCGGCATGGCGAACGGAGACGAGCGCTACCTGCCGGCACGCGACAAGGGGCCGCAGCGACGCTTCGCGCGCGACTTCGTCGACGCCGGCTGGCACATCGGCGAGCTGATGATGCCGCTCATGATCGTCGTCATCCTGCTCAGCCTCATCCCGAGCCGCGACGTGGTCTTCTACGGCTTCCTCGGGCTCTGGATGTTCATCCTGTTCGTGGTCGCCGACATGATCATCACAAGCGCCCGCGTCAAGCGCGCCGCGAAGGCCAAGTGGGGCGAACGCCGCGAGAAGGGCCTCGGATGGTACGCGGCGATGCGCTCCATCCAGATGCGCTTCATGCGACTGCCCAAGGCGCAGGTCAAGCGCGGCGAGTTCCCCGCGTGACCCCGTGAACCAGGGAACGGCCCGCACCTGCCACGGTGCGGGCCGTTCTCGTCAGCGGCCCTTCGTCGACAGGACCTTGTACTCGATCGTGATGGATTCGACACCCAGCCTGCTCTGCTTGCCGAGGCCCGCGATCACGACCAGCCTGCGCGTGCCCTCAGGCAGCGACAGCCAGCGGTTCCTGCTGGCCCCCTTCGCGACCAGCTCGACGCCCTTCACGATCTCGTCGCCGGGGCGGGCATACCCCCGCCGCGGTGCGCGAGGCTGTGTCGCACACGTCCTCCCCCGGTTCAACACACGAACGAGAAGACTCTCATGAAGATTGGGTTCGGCGATAGGTCCGAAGGTGCAGGCGTCAGCGCAGGGCGAGTCCCCGGTTGACCTGACGGGCCCACAGCGGCCCGCGGTAGATGAACGCCGTGTAGCCCTGCACGAGGTCCGCTCCTGCCTCCAGGCGCTCGCGCACATCGTCGGCGGTCTCCACTCCCCCGGCCGCGATGACGCAGAAATCCCCGGGGACCGACGCTCGCACGATTCGGAGGACGTCCAGCGCCCGCTCCCGGAGGGGAGCGCCCGAGAGTCCGCCCGCTCCGATCGCCGCGACTTCGTCGACGCCAGCCGCCAGACCCTCCCGGGAGATCGTCGTGTTCGTCGCGATCAGGCCCGCCAGCCCCACGTCGACCGCGAGGCGCGCGATCGCCTCGACCTCCTCGTCGGGGAGGTCGGGAGCGATCTTCACGAGCAGCGGTGTCGCGCCGGCGGCCGCGTGCACCGCCTCCAGCAGGGGACGCAGCGTCTCGACCGCCTGCAGCCCGCGGAGCCCCGGCGTGTTCGGCGACGACACGTTGACGACGAGGTAGTCGGCAACGGGTGCCACCAGCCTCGTGCTGGCGACGTAATCCGCGGTCGCGCGCTCGACGTCGACGACGCGGCTCTTGCCGATGTTCGCGCCGATGACGGGGCGCGAGGAGCGACGGCGGAGGCGTGCGAGCCGGCGGGATGCCGCCGCGGCTCCGGCGTTGTTGAAGCCCATCCGGTTGATCAGCGCCCGGTCGTCGATGAGGCGAAACAGACGCGGCCGCGGGTTGCCGTCCTGCGGAATCGCCGTGACCGTCCCGATCTCGACGTGACCGAAGCCGAGGGAGTGAAGGCCCTTCACCGCGACGGCGTTCTTGTCGAAACCCGCCGCGATGCCGAAGGGCGAATCGAACACGAGTCCGAGCCGCTCGGTTCGCAGCGACGCGTCTGGGCGCGTGAGAGCACGGGCCAGCCACGAGAGCGGCGGCACGCCGAGCAGGCGGATCACCGGCATCACCAGGCGGTGCGCCGTCTCGGCATCCATGCGGGAGAAGACGGTGCGGAAGATGAACGGGTACATCGGCTCCCAGCCTTGAATCGCGAGGTCAGTCGGCTGCGGCTGCCCGAGCCGCGTGGTCAGCGCGCAGCTGCGCGATCGACGCCTCGAAGTCCTCCAGCGAGTCGAAGGCCTGGTACACGCTTGCAAAGCGCAGGTAGGCCACCTCGTCGAGCTCGCGCAGCGGTCCGAGGATCGCAAGGCCGATCTCGTTCGTATCGATCTGCGACGATCCCGTCTGGCGCACGGCCTCCTCAACGGCCTGCGCCAGCACCGCAAGGTCGGAGTCCGTCACGGGACGGCCCTGGCACGCCTTGCGGACGCCGGACATGACCTTCTCCCGACTGAACGGCTCGATGACGCCCGATCGCTTGATCACGTTGAGACTCGCCGTCTCGATGGTCGAGAAGCGCCCGCCGCATTCGGGACACTGCCGCCGACGACGGATGCTGAGTCCGTCGTCGCTCGTCCGGGAGTCGATGACGCGGGAGTCGGGGTGACGACAGAAGGGGCAATGCATGGTGACTCCAGCCTAGGGTGCCGTCGGCGTCTCGAAACGTGCCGTGACCGCTTCGCCGTGTGCCGGCAGCGCCTCCGCCGTCGACAGCGCGACGATGCCCGCACTCACGGACGCCAGGGCGTCGCGGTCATACCGGATGACCTGCTGCGGCCGCAGGAACGTCGAGGCCGACAGGCCCGAGGCGTAGCGAGCCTGACCGCCCGTGGGCAGCACGTGGTTGCTTCCCGCGAGGTAGTCGCCCAGGCTCACGGGCGTGTGGTCGCCGACGAACACCGCTCCCGCGTTGACGTAGTCGTCGACGACGGGGTCAGCGAGGTGGAGTTCCAGGTGCTCAGGCGCATACGCGTTGCTGAACGCCGTTGCGGCCGCGATGTCATTGACGAGCACGATCGCCGACTGCGGGCCCCGCAGGGCCTCGGCGATGCGATCAGCGTGCAGCGTGGCTGCCGCACGTGCCTCGACCTCAGCCGCGACCGTGGCGGCGAGCTGATCGGAGGGCGTCACAAGGACGGCGGCGGCCTGCTCGTCGTGCTCCGCCTGGCTCACCAGGTCGGCTGCGACCAGACGGGGATCGGCGGAGTCGTCGGCGACGATGAGGATCTCCGTCGCGCCGGCCTCTGAGTCGGTGCCGACCATGCCCGCGACGACGCGCTTCGCGAGCGCGACGAAGTTGTTGCCCGGCCCGGAGATGACATCGACGCCGTCGAGACCGAGGGTCGGTATGCCGTATGCCAGCGCCCCGATCGCGCCGGCTCCGCCCATCGCATAGACCTCCTCGACGCCGAGGAGCTTGGCCGCGGCGAGGATGACGGGGTGGACGCGGCCACCCTGGTCGCGCTGCGGCGGGGATGCGAGGGCGACCTGCTGCACTCCGGCGACCTGGGCGGGGACGACGTTCATCACGACGCTCGACGGGTACACGGCCTTGCCGCCGGGCACGTAGACGCCGACCCGCTGCACGGGCCGCCAGCGCTGCTCGACGCGTGCGCCGGGTGCGAGCTCGGTGACCGCGTCTTCAGGAACCTGCGCGGCCGACGCACGGCGCACGCGGGAGATGGCCTCATCGAGTGCCTCACGCACGGCGGGATCGAGCGAGGCGAGTGCTTCGTCGAGGTGATGCGCGGGAACCCGCACCTCGTGGCCTTCGACGCCGTCGAACTGTGCGGCCTGCTCACGCAGCGCCTCCTCCCCGCGCGCGGCCACGTCGTGGACGATGCGAGCAGCGGTGGTGAGCGCCTCGTCACGGGCGGCGGAGGCCCGAGGCACAGCGGCGAGGAGTTCGGCCGTCGTGAGGACGCGACCGCGCAGATCGATCGTGCGAAGCATCCTTCCAGCGTACTTTGCTCGCCGATGCGGCATGACCGCCCCCTCCCCCTTCAACGGCGAGAGGGGGCGCTGATGATGCGATTCAGCCGCGCGTGACGCCGGCGACGTCGTGCAGGTAGCCGACGCGCCCGTCTTCGTGACGCACGACGAAGGTGTCGCCGCGGTCCTCGATCACGAGCGCCCACGCGGTCGGTCCGATGGTGAACAGCGGGATGCCGTTCTCGTCGACGACGTCACGCTCGACGGGCGCAAGCGCCCAGAAGGCCTGGGTCGCCGCGGGCGCCGGCTCGGGATCCCGTTGATCGTCGAACGGCGCGAACACCGGTTCGGGCTCGGATGTCGCGACCGGCGCCGGGGCCTGACCTGTCTCCGCGACGGGCTCCTCGTGGGTCGGCGCGGGCTTGGCCGGGCGCGGGACGACGGTTCGCACGGGGCGTGCGCTGCGGTGCGCGGGGACCTCAGGGCGTCCACGGAAGTCCTCGTCGAACGGGGGGATGAACGGTGCAAGGACCGTGAGGAAGACGCCGGCCAGCATCAGGAGGAACTCGACCCACACGACCCAGCTGCTGAGCCACAGGCCGGTCTGGATGCCACGGGCGATATTGGTCCAGAGCGTGCCGAGCCAGATGAGGGCCGACACCGAGAACGCGACGGAGGCGAACTGGTCGACGGCCAGCGAGCCGACGCGACGGATGCCGTCCGGTGAGAACCTCCGCAGCACGATCAGGAAGACGGCGGCCGTCGGGACGCCGATCGTGAGGATCCAGTCGATGCCGGAACTCCAGACGGATCCGAAGGGGAGAAGCACGGACTGCACACGGGTGTCGACCCAGACGGAGAAGAACGACACGATGAAGGCGAGGAGCCACACACCCAGAAGGGCGATCTCGCGGATGCTGAAAGGGCCGATGCCGTACTGGACATCGTCGTTCTGGGTCGATGAATCGAACGAGAACGGCCCCTCGGCTTCAGAGCTGACGGGCGTCCCGTAACGCGAGTCGTCGGCGACTGCTCCGGTGTGGTCACCGGTGGTCGCGTCCGGTTCGTTCCGGGGGAAGGTGGGGTCGTCGCTCACGACGTGATCCTTTCGACTGATGGGCGGATCGGTCTTTGCGATCCTACTCGCGTGGCCTCCGTGGGCCAGGGGGTGGACAGCGGTGCGGTACAGGGCTCAGCCGAGGCAGTTCGGCCCGAGGAGTCCCTTCAGCTCGCCATACAGGTCGACGGTCACCGAGACCGGCTTCGGCACTTCGAACACTTTGGCCGTGCCTCCCCGGTGGAGCTTGAGCGTGACCTCGGTGCCCCCTGGGTGCCTGCCGAGCACCTCGGCGAGCTGCGAGATCGTCGTCTCGGTGGCCCGATGCTCGGGCATCATGAGCACGAGAGGTCCGGACGCGTCGACGGAACCGAGATCGGGCACGAACGCGGACTGTCCGTGGAGGTTGAGCCCGTCATCACGGCGAGACACGCGTCCGCGGACCACGAGGATCGTGTCGGCCTGCAGCAGCGACTTGAATTCCGTATAGGTCTTGCCCATGAACATCACGGTCACTTCGCCGTCGAAGTCCTCAACGGTGATCATGCCGTAAGGATTGCCGCTCTGTTTGGCGACGCGGTGCTGGACGCTCGTGACGAGTCCCGCGACGGTCACCTGGTCGCCGTCCTGCACGTCTTCGGAGGACAGCAGGTCGTGGATCGAGGTCGACGCGTGCTTGGCGAGCGGGATCTCGAGGCCGGCGAGGGGGTGGTCCGACACGTAGAGCCCCAGCATCTCGCGTTCGAAGGCGAGCTTGTCCTTCTTGGTCCACTCCGGCCGCGCCGGGACCTTCGCGGGCAGGCTCTCTTCCATTCCCTCATAGAGGCTGTCGAAATCGAAGCCGATGGCGCCCTGCGCCTCGTTCCGTTTGCGGTCGACGGCTGCTTCGGTCGCTGCCTCGTGGATCTCCATGAGTGCGCGACGCGTGTCGCCCATCGAGTCGAAGGCGCCCGCCTTGATGAGCGACTCCACCGTGCGCTTGTTCGCGACGTGCATCGGCACCTTGTCGAGGAAATCGTGGAAAGACGCGAAGTTGCCCTTCTTGCGCGTCTCGACGATGCCGTCGACGACGTTGCTGCCGACGTTGCGCACGGCGCCCAGGCCGAAGCGGATGTCGTCGCCGACGGCCGCGAAGAAGCTGATCGACTCGCGGACGTCGGGTGGGAGAACCTTGATGCCCATCCGACGGCACTCGTTGAGGTAGACCGCCATCTTGTCTTTCGAGTCTCCGACGCTCGTGAGCAGCGCCGCCATGTACTCGGCGGGGTAGTGCGCCTTGAGGTAGGCGGTCCAGTACGAGACGAGGCCGTAGGCCGCGGAGTGCGCCTTATTGAAGGCGTAGTCGGAGAACGGCAGCAGAATGTCCCACAGCGCCTGAATCGCGCCGTCGCCGAACCCGCGCTCCTTCATGCCGCTCGAGAAGCCCTCGTACTGCTTGTCGAGCTCGGACTTCTTCTTCTTGCCCATCGCGCGGCGCAGGATGTCCGCCTGCCCGAGCGAGAACCCCGCGACTTTCTGCGCGATCGCCATGACCTGCTCCTGATAGATGATCAGGCCGTACGTCGTGTCGAGGATGTCCTTGAGGGGCTCCTCGAGCTCGGGGTGGATGGGCGTGATCGGCTGCAGGCCGTTCTTGCGCAGAGCGTAGTTGGTGTGGGAGTTCGCACCCATGGGTCCCGGTCGGTACAGCGCGATGACGGCCGAGATGTCCTCGAAGTTGTCGGGCTTCATGAGCCGCAGGAGCGAGCGCATGGGGCCGCCGTCGAGCTGGAAGACGCCCAGGGTGTCGCCTCGGGTGAGCAGGTCGTACGCGGCGCGGTCGTCGAGGCTGAGGTGCTCGAGGTCGAGCTCCTCGCCCCGGTTGCTGCGGATGTTGTCGAGCGCGTCGGAGATGATCGTGAGGTTGCGGAGCCCCAGGAAGTCCATCTTGATCAGACCGAGGGTCTCGCACGACGGGTAGTCGAACTGCGTCACGATCTGGCCGTCCTGCTCGCGGCGCATGATCGGGATGATGTCGAGCAGCGGCTCGCTCGACATGATGACGCCGGCGGCGTGCACGCCCCACTGACGCTTGAGGCCTTCGAGTCCGAGCGCGCGCTCGAACACCGTCTTCGCGTCCGGGTCGGTGTCGACGACCGAGCGGAACTCGCTCGCTTCCTTGTAACGGGGATGCTGAGGGTCGAACATGCCGTCGAGCGGCATGTCCTTGCCCATCACGGCCGGCGGCATGGCCTTGGTGAGCTTCTCGCCCATGCTGAACGGGAAGCCGAGCACGCGCCCGGCATCCTTGAGGGCCTGCTTCGACTTGATCGTGCCGTAGGTGACGATCTGCGCGACGCGCTCCGAGCCGTACTTCTGCGTGACGTACTCGATGACCTCGCCACGGCGACGATCGTCGAAATCGACGTCGAAGTCGGGCATGCTGACGCGGTCGGGGTTGAGGAAGCGCTCGAAGATGAGGCCGTGCTCGAGCGGATCGAGGTCGGTGATGCGCATCGCGTATGCGACCATCGAGCCCGCACCGGAGCCGCGGCCGGGACCCACACGGATCCCGTGGTCCTTCGCCCAGTTGATGAAGTCGGCGACGACGAGGAAGTAGCCCGGGAAGCCCATCTGCAGGATGATGCCGACCTCGTACTCGGCCTGCTTTCGGACATTGTCGGGGATGCCGTCGGGATAGCGGTAGTGGAGGCCCTTCTCGACCTCCTTGATGAGCCAGCTGTCCTCCGTCTCGCCATCGGGCACCGGGAAGCGCGGCATGTAGTTGGCCGACGTGTTGAACTCGACCTGGCACCGTTCGGCGATCAGCAGCGTGTTGTCGCACGCCTCTGGGTGATCGCGGAAGAGCTGGCGCATCTCCTGCGCCGTCTTGATGTAGTACCCGTCGCCGTCGAACTTGAACCGGTTCGGGTCGTCGAGCGTCGATCCGGACTGCACGCACAGGAGCGCGGCGTGGGCGTCGGCCTCGTGCTGGTGTGTGTAGTGCGAGTCGTTCGTAGCGACGAGCGGGATGTCGAGGTCTTTCGCGAGGCGCAGCAGGTCGGTCATGACCCGTCGCTCGATCGACAGCCCGTGGTCCATGATCTCGGCGAAGTAGTTCTCCTTGCCGAAGATGTCCTGGAACTCGGCGGCGGCCGCGCGCGCGGCGTCGTACTGACCGAGGCGGAGGCGGGTCTGCACCTCGCCCGACGGGCAGCCCGTGGTGGCGATCAGACCTTTGCCGTACTGCTGCAGGAGCTCGCGGTCCATGCGGGGCTTGAAGTAGTAGCCCTCGATGCTGGAGAGCGAGCTGAGGCGGAAGAGGTTGTGCATGCCCTCCGTCGTCTCGCTCCACATCGTCATATGCGTATAGGCGCCCGAGCCCGAGACGTCGTCGGACTTCTGGTCGGGCGAGCCCCACGCGACGCGGGACTTGTCGCTGCGGTGCGTGCCCGGCGTGACATAGGCCTCGAGACCGATGATCGGCTTGACCCCCGCGGCGTTCGCGGCGCGATAGAACTCGAACGCGGCGAAGGTGTTGCCGTGGTCTGTCACGGCGATCGCGGGCATGCCGTACTCGGCCGCCGCCTGGGTCATGGCGCCGATCTTGGCGGCGCCGTCGAGCATCGAGTACTCGCTGTGCACGTGCAGATGTACGAAGGAGTCGGATGCCACACATCGAGTCTACGAAGGGCGCCGACATCGACCGCCGCCCACGCCCCGGTGCGACTCAGGTCACCTCAACCTCGGGTTGAAGGTGAGGCCGCCGCGCCGCTCGGACGACCACCCGCCCCTACGCTGGAGGACATGGCCACCCCTGAGTTCGTCGTCGCGCTGCGTGAGAGGATCGGGCATGCCCCGCTCCCCCTCGTCGGCGTGACCGCGGTCGTGTTCAAAGACGAGAAGGTCCTGCTCGGCAGGCGCGCCGACAACGGATCCTGGCAGTGCGTCTCGGGCATCGTGGAGCCCGGCGAGGAGCCGGCCGACGCCGCCGTGCGCGAATGCGCGGAGGAGGCCGGCGTCGTCATCCGCGTGACACGACTCGCCCTCGTCGAGCAGCAGCCGCGGACGACCTACGCGAACGGCGACGAGGTCGACTACCTTGACCTCGTCTTCCGGTGCGACTGGGTCTCGGGCGAGCCATACCCTGCCGACGGCGAGCTCACCGACGTCGGCTGGTACGGCCTGGGCGAGCTGGGCGATGTCGACCAGTCGCAAGTGCGGAGGATCGCCCTCGCGATCGCCGAGGACGACCCCGCGTCCTTCCGCGGCGGCCGCTGACGAGGGGCCCCGTCAGATCTCGTCGAGCGCGTAGGCGTCGATCCACGAGCGCGGCAGGGGCAGCGGCACGCCGTACAGGTAGCGGATCAGCTGGCCGTGATGCTGCGCCTCATGTTCGAGGAGCGCGAGCGCCCACTCGAGCGACGATTCGTCATCGTCCCCGATCTCATTCAGCCACGCCGTGACATCGGCCGCCGTCCGCTCGAGCGTCGCGGCGACCGCCGCGGGCGCGTCATCCGCGGCGACCGAGCTGTCGAAGCCCTGCCACGAGCCTGCGCGCGCCGCACGGGGGTAGCTCTCGCGTGCCCCCACGACGCACCAGAAGTGGTTGCGCACGTCACTCGAGCGCACGCCGGGAAGCCGTGATCCCAGCTGCTCGGGTGTGAGTGCGCCGATCAGGTCGGCGTACAGGCGCTGCGACGCATGCATGCGTCGCACCAGCAGGGCGGTGATCGCGGTCATCTCAGGTCCTTTCGCATGAGCACCCGCGGATGACCCGCGAGCACGGAGTCGGTGTCGGCGACCTTCACGAAGCCCGCCCTCTCGAACAGGGAGCGCGTGCCCACGTAAGCCATCGTGAGGTCGATGCGCTCGCCGCGGCTGTCGAGCGGATAGCCCTCGACGGCGGGTGCCCCGGCATCCCGTGCGACATCGACTGCGCCCGAGATCAGATGATGCATGATCCCCTTCTTGCGGTGGCCGGGGCGCACGCGGAAGCACCAGAGCGACCACACGTCGAGATCGTCGACGTGCGGGATGCGCCGGTTGCGCGCGAACGTGGTCTGTGCGCGAGGATGCAGGGCGGCCCAGCCGACAGGCTCGTCGTCGTCGTAGGCGAGCACTCCGGGCGGCGGATCGATGGCGCACAGCTCCTTCGCCTTGCGGGCGCGGTCGGGCCCCCGCAGCTCCCGCACATCGCCTCCGAGCCGGTAGCTGAGGCAGAAGCACACGCTCGAGTCGGGGTTCTTCGGCCCGATGACGGCGGCCATGTCGGCGAACACCGTCGCTGGGCGCACTTCGATCACCACGGAGACTCTCTCCTCATGCGCACAGCATGCCGGATATCGCCGACATCGGGCCGGAGGTCACTCGGCGCGCAGCACTTCGAGTGCGTGAGCGAGGTCGGCGGGGTACTCCGACGTGAAGGTGACCCACTCCCCGGTCACAGGATGCGAGAACGACAGCTCACGCGCGTGCAGCCATTGACGGATGAGGCCGAGGCGGGCAGACATCGTCGGATCGGCTCCATAGAGCGGATCGCCCACGCACGGATGCCGGTGCGCCGCCATGTGCACGCGGATCTGGTGCGTGCGCCCCGTCTCGAGGTGGATCTCGAGGAGGGAGGCGCCGCGGAACGCTTCGATCGTCTCGTAGTGCGTGACAGAGTCCTTGCCGTCGGGGGTGACGGCGAACTTCCACGAGTGCGAGGGGTGGCGGCCGATCGGCGCGTCTATCGTGCCGGCGAGGGGGTCGGGGTGCCCCTGCACGACGGCGTGGTAGATCTTCTCGACCTCTCGCTCCTTGAACGCGCGCTTCAGCGCCGTGTATGCGCGCTCGCTCTTGGCTACCGCCATCAGGCCGCTCGTGCCGACGTCGAGCCGATGGACCACGCCCTGACGCTCGGGAGCCCCGCTCGTGGCGACACGGTAGCCGCCCGCGGCCAGTGCGCCGAGCACCGTGGGACCCTCCCACCCGATAGAGGGATGGGCGGCGACACCGGACGGCTTGTCGACCACGACGATGTCGTCGTCGTCGTAGACGATGCCGAGGTCGGGCACCTCCACCGGGATCACCTCAGGCTCGCGACGCGGCTCCCACTCGACCTCGAGCCAGCCCCCGCCACGCAGGCGGTCGGATTTCGCCAGCGGGCGCCCGTCGAGGCGAGCACCCCCCGCGTCGACGACGTCGGCGGCGAAAGTGCGGGAGAACCCCAGCATCTTGGCCAGCGCTGCGTCGACGCGCACGCCGTCGAGTCCGTCCGGCACAGGGAGGGTGCGGGACTCCATGTCACTTTCCCCATCGCCGGTGGGGGCCGGCATCGCCGGATGACGCATCGCCCTCAGCGGCGGCATCGGCCGTGGGCGGGAGAGTCTCAGAGGACGCGCCTCGTGGCTCACGCGTGCCGTCGAGCCGGAGGCCGAAAAGCACGAGCAGCGCGACGGCGATCATCATCGTGACGATGAAGATGTCGGCCACGTTGTAGATGGCAGGCATCATCCACGGGGTGTGGATGAAGTCGACGACATGACCCATGGCGAAGCCGGGCTCGCGGAAGACGCGATCGGTGAGATTGCCTACGACCCCGCCCAGCAGCAGGCCGAGCACGGCGGCCCACAGCAGCGAGCGCACACGTGTGATCGCGAGGACCACGATCGCGACCGCGGCGGCCGCCAGCACGATCGTGAAGATCCAGGTGACGCCCTCGCCGAGCGAGAACGCCGCGCCGGGGTTGCGCGTCACATAGAACTGCAGCACGTCGCCCCACACCGCGATGGCCTGCTCATACGGCAGGTTCGCGAGAACGAGATTCTTGGTGAACTGATCAGCGGCCAGCACCAGCACCGCCAGGAACGCGATGATGGCACCGGCCGCTGCAGCACGAGCCCCCACGGGCCCAGTGTCACGACCTGTCAAAGAGGCGCCGCTTACAGACCTGCGGACGAGACCGGCGTGGCACCAGACGAGGTGCCCGTGACATCGAGGTCGCGGAGCTTCTCCTCGATGAAGCTGCGGAGCTGCGAACGGTAGTCGCGCTCGAACTGGCGGAGCTCGCTGATGCGGCCCTCGAGCACACCGCGCTCGCTCTCGAGACGGGCGATCTCGTCGCGTGCCTTGGCCTCGGCGTCGGCGAGGATCGCAGCGGCCTGCGCCTGAGCCTCGGAGATGAGCTTCTCCTTCTGAGCGAGGCCCTCGGCGACGTGCTCGTCGTGCAGACGCTGCGCGAGCTCGATGATGCCGGCGGACGCCGCGGCGGGAGCGGCGGAGGGGGCTTCGGCGGGAGCCTCCTCGACAACGGGCTCCTCGGCGGCCGGAGCGGGCTCAGCGGGCGCGGCAGCCGGAACGGCGCCCGATTCGTACGCCGCCAGCTTGGCCTTCAGCTCCTCGTTCTCGGCGATGGTCTTGCGCCACTCGACGACGATCTCATCGAGGAAGTCATCGACCTCGTCCGGGTCGAAGCCCTCCTTGAACCGGACATGCTGGAACTGCTTGGTGACGACGTCTTCGGGGGTGAGAGCCATTGTGTTGTCCTCTTTCAGAGCTTCACGACGGAGCCGCTGGGCGGTGACCCGCGGACGGCGAGCCGTATCCGAACAGCATAGTGCGCCCTCTGCGGGGGCGCGAGAAAGGGCGATCAGAAGCGCATGATGACGCCGGTGATCGACAGCAGAACGAAACAGCACAGCATGGTGATCGGGAATCCGAGGTCGATCGCGATCGGCCCCAGCCGCAGCGGAGGAATGAACCTGCGGAAGAACCTCAGCGGCGGATCGGTGAGGGTGTAGACGGTCTCGGCCAGCACGAGGCCGACCCCTCGAGGACGCCACTCGCGGTTGAAGAGCGGTATGTACTCGAGAATGACGCGCGCGAGCAGAACGAAGATGTAAAGGGCCAGCAGCGTATTGACGATGCCGGCGACGAGTCGGACGACCTCCACGACTTACGGCGCGAAGGGGCCGGCCTCGGGGTCGGCCTGTGCGACGACGCCGTCACCGGAGACCGCGATGTTCTCGGGCGACAGGAGGAAGACCTTGCTGGTGACGCGCTCGATGCGGCCGAAGAGGCCGAGCGAGAGGCCGCTCGCGAAGTCCACGAGGCGACGTGCGTCGGCATCGCTCATCTGCGAGAGGTTGATGATGACAGGGATGCCGTCGCGGAAGGCCTCGGCGATGCCCTGCGCGTCGCGGTACTGCTTGGGATGCACGGTGAGGATCTCGCTCACCGCACCCACGGCAGGCTGACGGACGACGGCGGGGCGGTGCAGGGGCGTCACGGGCGCGGTCTTCTCCGCGGTCTTCTCGACCGCCTTCTCACGACGGGGGGCGGGGGCCGCAGCGGCCTGCTCCTCGTAGATCTCCTCTTCGTCTGCGAGACCCAGGTACACCATGGTCTTCTTCAGCGGGTTCGACATCGCATCCTCCGTTTGCTCGTCTGTTTCGAGGTTATCCGCGCTGCGGGCGCGGACCCGTTATTGCCGTGCCGATACGCAGGTGTGTCGCGCCGGCGGCGATCGCCTCGGCGAAATCACCCGACATCCCGGCCGAGATCCATGCGGCATCCGGCACGACGGAGCGCACGGCGGCGGACACGCGGGCCAGCCGTTCGAACGCGGACGCCGGCGGCTCGTCGAGCGGCGCGACCGCCATGACGCCGCGCAGGCGCAGCGACGAGCAGCGCTCGACGATGTGCGTCGCCAGAGCCTCGGCTCCCGTCGGCTGCACTCCCCCACGGCCGGGATCGTCGGTGAGGTTCACCTGCACCAGCACATCGAGCGGGGTCGCCGCTTCGGCATCCGCCGCGTGCAGCGCATCGGCCAGCCGATCCCGATCGACCGAGTGCACGACCGAGGCGGACGCCCGGATCGCTCGCGCCTTCTTGGTCTGTGCCTGGCCGATGAAATGCCACGTCAGTCCGTCGTACGCGGGCAGCTCCGCACGCTTGGCCGTGAGCTCCTGCTGGCGGTTCTCCCCGACGTCTCTGACGCCGAGCTCGTACAGCGCCGATACGACCGAGCTGGGATGGAACTTCGTGACGACGATGCGGGTCAGCTCAGAGGGGTCGCGGCCCGCCGACCTCGCCGCATCCGCGATGCGGGCGTCGAGGTCGGCGAGTCGGCTGCCCAGGTCCACTTACTTGAGGAAGTCGGGAACGTCGAGGTCGTCGTCGCCGAAGACGGAATCGTTCGACGTCGAGATCGACACCGAGACCGTCTCCTTGGGCTCCGTCTCGGCCGCGAGCTCGCGCGCCGCCTCGTCGGCGGGCACCGGCGGGACCACCGGCGCGGTGCGCTGTGTCGCGATCGGCTCGAGACGCGCCTGGGGCTCGCCGCCGTCGAAGCCGGCCGCGATGACCGTGACGCGCACTTCGTCGCCGAGCGTGTCGTCGATGACCGTTCCGAAGATGATGTTGGCCTCGGGGTGCGCGGCCTCCTTCACCAGCTGAGCGGCGTCGTTGATCTCGAAGATGCCGAGGTTGGAGCCGCCCTGGATCGACAGCAGCACACCGTGGGCGCCTTCGATCGACGCCTCGAGCAGCGGCGACTCGACCGCCAGCTCGGCGGCCTTGATCGCACGGTCGGCGCCGCGAGCGGAGCCGATGCCCATCAGTGCTGAGCCCGCGCCCTGCATGACCGACTTGACGTCGGCGAAGTCGAGGTTGATCAGACCCGGGGTCGTGATGAGGTCGGTGATGCCCTGGACACCGGCGAGGAGCACCTGGTCTGCTGTGGCGAACGCCTCGATCATCGAGATGCCGCGGTCGCTGATCTCCAGGAGGCGGTCGTTCGGCACGACGATGAGCGTGTCGACCTCTTCCTTGAGCTTGGCGACGCCCGCCTCGGCCTGGCTCTGACGGCGACGGCCCTCGAAGGAGAAGGGCTTGGTCACGACACCGATCGTGAGCGCGCCGATCGACTTGGCGATGCGCGCCACGACGGGCGCGCCGCCCGTGCCGGTGCCGCCGCCCTCACCGGCTGTGACGAAGACCATGTCGGCGCCCGCGAGCGCCTCTTCGATCTCCTCGGCGTGATCCTCGGCGGCGCGACGGCCGACCTCGGGGTCAGCGCCCGCACCCAGGCCGCGCGTGAGCTCGCGACCCACGTCCAGCTTGACGTCGGCGTCGCTCATCAGCAGCGCCTGCGCGTCCGTGTTGACGGCGATGAACTCGACACCACGCAGGCCGAGCTCGATCATCCGATTGACGGCGTTCACGCCGCCACCGCCCACGCCGACGACCTTGATCACCGCGAGGTAGTTCTGGTTCTGGCTCATGCCGGCCTCCGTATCGTCCCGAACCGTGCGTCTCGACGTTGTCTCAACCTTCAACCTCAACCAGAGGTTTAAAGAATTGCCGAGTATGCATTTCCTGAACTCGAAGGTATGCGGCGCATGCCGGCACAGCCGACAGGACACAGGCGTGTCGCGAATCGGGTCGCGAAAGTCGGCGTCCGGGACGAGTCCCCGTCCGCAGAGCGTGTGCCGTCAGCGGACGACGACGGCGCTCGGCGAGGACACGTCATACACGGAGACCTTCGACGGCGGCCGAACCGCCATGATGCGCTCCAAGACGATGGCCTTGTACGCCGAGTCCGACGCGTCACCCCACACGACATCGGTGTCGGTCTTGCCGAGCGTGAGCGTCACGTCGTTCGGCGTCGACGCCGACATCGCCGTCACCTGCGTGCGGATGTCGTCCGGCAGCGAGCGGTATACGCGGCCGATCGCGGGAAACGCCCTCGACGTCACTCCCCCGCGCACGTCGATGATCGGGTGCCCCTTGGGCCGGGCAGGCGTCGTCGAGAGCGCGACGCCGGCGGCGTCGACGAGCGTGTAGCCCGCGGCGGACTTGATCGTCCCGATCGGAGTGCGCTCTACGATGCGGACGATGAGGTCATGGGGCGGGCGCGCCTCGAGCGTGTAGGACTCGACGAGCGGAAACGCCACGAGCGCCGCCTTCACCTCGCTGGAGTCGACCAACGCCAGCGGGCGACCCAGCTGCCCCGACAGCGCCTGCTCCACCGTCTCCGCCGGCAGTGCGGACGTGCCCACGACACGCACCCGCTCGACGCCGAACAGAGGACTGTAGGCGGCCCCCACCGTGCCGAGCACGAGCAGCACGAGGGCGCCAGCCACTCCCAGCCACGTCATCCGGCGGCGCCGCTGGCGTGCCGTGAACCGACGCACCTCGGCGCGGAGAGCACGACGACGCGCTCGCGCAGCCGCCCATACGTCGCGTGCACGCATTGTCGGCGCATCCCCGTCGTCCGCCGACTCGGATAGGAGCGCGTCGCCGTCCACCGGGCGCTCGAACGGAAGCACAGGAGCAGTGTCAGCCAGCTCATTCGCAGCACCGGACGCGGCGGAAGCCTCAGCTGACGTCGGGTCGGCGACGAACCCGCTGGGCTCCGCTGCCAGCTCAGCGTCGTCGGCACCGCCCTCGGGCGCGAAGCGGATCGCGTCGTCCGTCGCGGGCTCACGCGACGGCGGTGGAGGCGGCAGCGGCGAGGGCCGGCGCACGCGTCAGCCCCGCTCCGGCCGCAGCGCCTCGAGGACCTGCGGGATGATCTGGTAGACGTTGCCGCAGCCCAGCGTGATGACATAGTCGCCCTCACGCGCGACCGACGCCGTGTACTCGGCTGCGCGCTGCCAGTCGGCCTCGAAGTGCACCTTGGCGGGGTCGGAGAAGGCCCCCGACACGAGCTCCCCCGTGACCCCGGGAACCGGGTCCTCGCGGGCGCCGTAGACGTCGAGCACCACCGTGTGGTCGGCCTTCGACTCCAGCACCTCGGCGAACTCACGGAACATCTCCTGGGTCCGCGAGTAGGTGTGCGGCTGGTGGAGGGCGATGATGCGTCCCTCGCCGATCACGCTGCGGGCGGCATCGAGCGCCGCCGCGACCTCGGTGGGGTGGTGCGCGTAGTCGTCGAAGACGCTCACCCCGCGCTCTGCCCCGTGCAGCTCGAAGCGACGCACCGTCCCGCCGAAGGACTCCACGGCGCGCACGGCGGCCTCGAGGGCGTAGCCGAGAGTCAGCAGCACCGCCACCACGCCCGTCGCGTTGATCGCGTTGTGCGCTCCGGGGACGGTGAGACGTGCGCGCACCCGCTGCCCGCCGTGGACGACGGTGAACGAGACAGGCCCCTCGGTCGTGATGTCGACGACGCGCACATCGGCGCTCTGCGCCTCGCCGAAGGTAACAACGCTGGGGTGCGTGAGGGCGGCGGCGACGCGCCGGGCTCCGGGATCGTCGGCTGAGATGACGACGGCCTCGCGGGCCTCGTTCGCGAAGCGGGCGAACCCGTCATAGAACGCGTCGCGGGTGCCCCAGTGGTCCAGGTGGTCGGGATCGACGTTCGTGATGAGCGCGATCGACGTGTCGTACAGCAGGAACGTGCCGTCGGACTCGTCGGCCTCGATGACGAAGAGCTCATCGGAGCCCGTGCCGCTCGAGACTCCGAGGTCGGCGATCACACCGCCATTGACGAAGGTGGGCGCGGTGCCCAGCGCACGCAGCGCCGTCACGGTCATGCCCGTGGACGTCGTCTTGCCGTGGGCGCCCGCCACCGACACCAGGCGGCGCCCGCCGATGAGCCAGTACAGCGCCTGCGAGCGATGGATGACGTGGAGGCCGCGCTCCTTCGCGAGCACGTACTCGGGGTTCTCGGGCCAGATCGCCCCCGTGTGGATGACCGCGTCGACGTCATCAGGCAGATGGGCGGCGTCATGCCCGACGTGCACGAGGGCGCCGCGCGCGGCGAGAGCGCGCAGCGCGTCGCTGTCGGCCCGATCCGTTCCGGAGACGCGGATGCCACGGTCGAGGAACATCCCGGCCAGTCCGGACATGCCGGAGCCTCCGATTCCGATGAAATGGGCGGAGGTGATCTCCGCAGGGATCGGCAGGGTCAGGTCGGGTCGAATCATGGCCTGACAAGTCTAGGTCGCGGCCCCTGTGGGAAGGCTGCGGCGCGCTGGACCCGCGACGGCGTCAGCGCAGCCCGAGCGCCTCGTCGATCAGCTCGATGACGTTCTCGGTCCCTCGGCGCGTGCCGACCGAGGCGCTCGCCTCGCGCATGGCGTCGAGCCGACGGGGGTCGCTCAGGAGGCTCACGACGTCCCGGCGCACACGATCGGCGGAGAACTCGGCATCCGGGATCAGGATCGCGGCTCCTGCCCGCACCGACGACGCCGCGTTGAGCGCCTGCTCGCCGTTGCCGACCGCATACGGAACGTAGACGGCGGGGATGCCGAGGGCGCTGATCTCGCTGACCGTCGCCGCGCCGGCACGCGAGACGACCGCGTCGGCAAGGGCGAATGCGAGGTCCATGCGGTCGATGTAGGGCACAAGCCGGTAGTCGCCGTGCCCCGGATCGGCCACATCGTTTCGCTCGCCCACGGCGTGCAGGATCTGCCATCCGGCGCCGACGACGTCCGACCAGGCCCCGGACAGCGCCTCGTTGAGTCGGCGCGCGCCGAGCGAGCCGCCGAACACGAGCAGCACCGGTCGTGCGGGATCCAGCCCGAACACCCGCGCAGCCTCCTCGCGCTGCGCCGCACGATCGAGGTCGACGATCTCGCGCCGCAGCGGCATCCCCACCAGCCGCGCGCCCTTGAGGGGCGTGCCGTCGAAGACGATGCCGGATGCCGCCGCCCACCGCGCGCCGAGGATGTTGGCGAGGCCCGGCTTGGCGTTCGCCTCGTGAACGACGAACGGGACGCGCTCACGCCGCGCCGCGACGTAGGCAGGGGCCGACGCATAGCCGCCGAAGCCCACCACGACGTCGACGCGACGCTCGCGGATATGGGTGCGCACCTGGGCCACGGCGCGACGGAAGCGCGCCGGGAAGCGCGCCGCGGCCGCATCGGCCCGGCGGGGGAAGGGGACCTTGTCGACGAAGAGCAGCTCGTAGCCGCGCTCTGGCACGAGTCGGGCCTCGAGGCCCTCTCGTGTGCCGAGCACGAGCACGGAGGCGTCGTCCTGGCGCGTGCGGAGTCCGTCGGCGACGGCAAGCAGCGGATTCACGTGGCCCGCGGTCCCACCGCCGGCCAAGAGGTACGTCGTCACCGGATCGAGCCTACCGGCCGACGCCGATCGCCCCCGAAGCGCGGCGGGCCGCCGTCTCGGGGAGCGTGCGCGCGAACGACAGCAGCACGCCGCACGCCATGAGCACCGAGAGGAGCGACGTGCCGCCCTGGGAGAGGAACGGCAGCGGCACACCGAGCACCGGGAAGACGCGAAGCACGACGCCGATGTTCACGAGCGCCTGACCGACGATCCACACCGTGATGCCGCCGGCGGCGATGCGGATGAAGGGGTCGTCGGTCTTGCGGATGACGTGGAACGCTCCGACCGCGAACAGGGTGAACAGGCCCAGCACGACGATGCAGCCGATGAGACCGAGCTCCTCCCCCACGATCGCGAAGATGTAGTCGTGCTCCGCCGCGGGCAGCCAGTCGTACTTCTCGCGCGAGTTGCCGAGACCCAGGCCGAAGATGCCACCGCCGGCGAGCCCCCAGACGCCGTGGAGCGCCTGCCAGCAGTCGCCCTCGGCGGCGAGGTAGCAGTCGACGGAGTCGACGTTGAGGAAGCTCATGATGCGCCGCATGCGGTTGGGGCTCGCGACCGCGAACGCCGTCGCCGCCACGGCGACCGCGAGGAGCGGCAGCACGAAGATCCGCAGCCGGACGCCGGAGAAGAACAGGCAGCCCAGCAGGATCGCCATGAGCACGAGACCCGTGCCCAGGTCGCCGCTGCCGACGGCAACCAGGCCGATCACGAGCGCGCCGACGGGGACGACGGGGATGAACACGTGCCGCCACAGGCCGAGGAGCGTCTGCTTGCGGTACAGGACGTAGCCGAGCCACAGCGCGAGCGTGACCTTGAGGAACTCGGACGGCTGCATCTGGGCTCCGGCCACCGAGATCCAGTTGCGGTTGCCGTCGTTGGACACGCCGATTCCCGGCACGAACACGAGCAGCTGCAGCGCGAGTGCGATGATGAGCGCCGGCCACGCGACGCGCTTCCAGAAGCCCACGGAGAAGCGACTGAGCACGAACATGAGCGGCACTCCGACGACGGCGAACACCGACTGCTTCAGCACGACGTCGAACGGGCTGTCGCCCCGCGACACCGACGCGGCCATCGTCGCCGACAGCACCATCACGAGGCCGAAGATCGTGAGGATCAGCGCGGTCGACGCGATCAGAAGGAACTCGTTCGGCACAGGGGCGAACACGCGTCCGAGCGAGACGCGGGCGGAGAATCCTCGGGCGTCGTCGTCAGGCGTCCGCAGCGGGGGTCGGTCGGTCGTCGTCATCGGCGTCCTCCCCTTCCTGCTGCGTCCCGCCTTGCACCTGCGCGGAGCCGTTCGGCCCCGCGGTCGCCGTGCCGCCCAGCCGGGCGCGCACCGCCTCCGCGAAGCGGCTGCCACGGTCGGCGTAGGAGGCGAACTGGTCGAAGGATGCCGCCGCCGGAGCCAGGAGGACCGTGTCTCCGTCACGGGCGACGCCCAGCGCCAGGTCGACGACCTCCGCCATGACGTCTTCAGTCTGAGCGTGGTCCACCTCGAAGACGGGCACCGCGGGCGCGTGTCGTGCGAACGCCGCCGTGATCTCGGTGCGCTCCACTCCGATGACGATCGCGGCCTTGGCCGCGCGCCCGCGCGCCTCGACGAGGGCTGAGATGTCGACGCCCTTCAGATCGCCGCCCAGGATCCACACTGCGCCGGGGTAGGCCGCGAGCGACGAGGCCGCGGCGTGAGGGTTGGTCGCCTTCGAATCGTCGACCCAGGTGATGCCGTCGGCGACCGCGACCACCTCGATGCGATGCGGGTCGAGCCGGAAAGTCTGCAGCGCGTCGTGGATCGCCTCGGGCGCGACGCCGACCGAGCGCGAGAGGGCACTGGCCGCGAGGATGTTGGCGACGACGTGCGGAGCGTCCAGACCGCGCGCACGGAGATCGTCGAGCGTCGTGAGCTCGAGCGCCGTGGTGTGGCGATCGTCGAGGAAGGCTCGATCGACCAGCAGACCGTCCACGACACCGAAGTCGCTCGGACCGGGGACTCCGAGATCGAAGCCGATCGCACGGCAGCCCTCGACGACGTCGGCCTCCTCGACCATCTCGCGCGTCGCGGCGTCGGCCTTGTTGTACACGCACGCGATCTTCGTCCGCTCGTACACGAACGCCTTCGCATCTCGATAGGCGCGCGCCGAGCCATGCCACTGCAGGTGGTCGTCTGCCAGGTTGAGGCACACGCTCGCGAAGGGCGAGACGCGGTCGGGCCCGGCCTGCAGGCTCAGGTACCACAACTGGTGGCTCGAGATCTCCACGACCAGCACGTCGAAGCCCGCCGGATCGCGCACCGCGTCGAGCACGGGCACCCCGATGTTTCCACAGGGGGCTGCGCGGAGTCCTCCCGCGACCAGCATCGTGGCGGTCAGCTGGGTCGTCGTGGTCTTGCCATTGGTGCCCGTGATGAGCAGCCACTCCGCCGGCGTGCCATCCGGGCGCACGACCTTGTCGCGCACGCGCCAGGCCAGCTCGATGTCGCCCCACACCGGCACGCCGGTCCCGAGCGCCCACGAGATCACGGAGTGGTGCGGGGGGAAGCCGGGCGAAGCGACGATCACCTCGGGCGCGAAGGCCGTGAGCTCGTCAGGAACGGTCGCCAGGGACCCCGTCCACAGGCGCGCGCCGATCACGGGAAGCAGCCGCGCGAACTCCTCGTCGGCAGACTCGGTGACGACGAGCACGTCCGCCCCCAGCTCGGCCAGCGTGTCGGCGACGGAGAAGCCCGTCATCGAGAGGCCGAGAACGGCGACGCGAAGGCCCTTCCAGTCGGCGTGCCAGCTGGTGAGCCCGTCGAGACGGTCGGACGCGGCAGAAGTCGTCACAGCGCCGCCAGCCAGGCCACGTAGAAGAGACCGACGCCCGACACCGCGAGCATGCCGGCGATGATCCACATGCGCACGACGATCGTGATCTCCGGCCAGCCGCGCATCTCGAGGTGATGGTGGAACGGGCTCATCAGGAAGAGGCGCTTGCCGCCGGTCGCCTTGAAGTAGTAGCGCTGCAGGATCACCGAGCCCGGGCCGATGATGAACACGCCGGCGATGATGACGGCGAGGATCTCGGTGCGCGAGAGGACGGCCATCGCGACGATGACGCCGCCGATCGACATCGATCCGACGTCGCCCATGAACACCTTCGCCTTCGGCGCGTTCCACCACAGGAAGCCGACCAGGGCACCGACGAACGACGCGGCGATGATCGTGAGCCCCATGGGGTCGCGGGTGGGGTAGCAGGCGTTCGCGTAGGCGTCGACGAGGGCCGCGGTGTGGCACCGCTGCTGGAACTGCCAGAAGGTGACGAGGCTGTAGGCGGAGACGGTGAAGATCCCGGCGCCCGTGGCGAGGCCGTCGAGACCATCCGTGAGGTTCGTCGAGTTCGACCAGGCGACCGCCTGGAAGGAGATCCACGCGAGGTAGAGGATCCACCCGACGACGGTGCCCAGCGCCATGAACGACAGCGCGGGGATGTCGCGGAAGAACGAGACGTAGGGCGAGGCGGGCGTCTCCCCCCACGCGTTGGGGAAGTTGAGCGCCAGGATGGCGAACGGCACCGCCACGATGATCTGACCGGCTACCTTGCGCCAGCCTGAGAGGCCGAGGCTGCGCTGCTGGCGGACCTTCATGTAGTCGTCGATGAATCCGACGACGCCGAGGCCGACCATCATCCAAACGACCAGGAGCCCCGAGACCGTGGGGGGCGTGCCACCCGCGTAGCTGCCGACAAAGTAGCCGACGAGTGAGCCGAGGATGAACACGATGCCGCCCATTGTGGGGGTGCCTCGCTTGGCCGTATGGCTCGGGTTGAAGCCGTCCTCGGGGGTGCGGATCACCTGGCCCCATCCGAGCTTCTCGAAGAGCCGGATGAAAAGCGGGGTGAGGAATAGGGTGAACGCCAGCGAGATCGTCGCGGCCGCAAGCAGAGATCTCACGAGAACGATTCTCCCAGACGATCCCCCAGATGTCGGAGTCCAGCGGAGTTCGACGACTTCACGAGCACTCGATCGCCGTCCCGGAGCTCGTGCGTGAGGTACTCGAACGCCTCGTCCTGCGTCTCGAAGAACACCGCCTCGCCGTCCCACGACCCCTCGCCGATCGCGGCCAGATAGAGGCGGCGTGCAGCCGAGCCGACGACGACGATGCGCTCGAACCGCAGACGCACGGCAAGCAGGCCGACGCGGTCGTGCTCCTCGCCCGCCTGTTCCCCGAGCTCGCTCATGGCGCCCAGGACGGCGACCTTGCGCTGGCCGGGCTCGGCGATCTGCGCGATCGTGCGCAGGGCGGCCGCCATCGAATCGGGGCTGGCGTTGTAGGCGTCGTTGATGATGCGCACGCGATCGGACCCCAGCGGCTGCATCCGCCAGCGCTCGGCGATCTCGACTGTCTCCAGACGCTCGACCGACGTCGCGACGGGAACGCCCAGCGTGTCGGCGATCGTGATGGCCGCCAGCGCGTTCATGACGTGGTGCTCCCCCAGCACGCGCAGGCGAAGCGGGTGGCGCTCTTCCCCCGCCACCACGACGCACGTCGTGCCGGATGCGGTCACCTCGACGTCCTCGGCTCGCACCTGCGCCGCCTGCGACCGGCCGAACCAGCGCACGGACACACCGCGCTCCTCCGCGACCGCCGCCATCGCGGCCACGCGCGGGTCGTCGGCATTCAGCACCGCGGTCCCGCCCGGACGCACCGCCTGGACGAGCTCCGTCTTCGCCCGCTGCGTCGCCTCCACGCCCCCGAAGCCGCCCGCATGGGCGAGGCCGACCATGAGCACGGCGCCGATGTCGGGCGTGACGAGCCCGGCGAGTTCCGCGATGCGGCCGATCCGAGACGCACCGAACTCGCTCACGAGGTAACGGGTCGACTCGCGCACCCGCAGCATCGTGACGGGCGCACCCACTTCGTTGTTGAAGGAGTTGCGCGGCGCGACCGTCTCGCCCTCGTCCTGCAGGATGCGGGCCACCAGGTTCTTGGTCGTGGTCTTGCCGTTGGAGCCGGTGATGCCGACGACCTTCAGGTCGCCGCGCTCGCGGACGCGGGCGACGACGACGCGGGCGAGATCGGCGAGGGCGCGCACGGCATCCGCGACCACGATCTGCGACACAGGCTCGTCGACAGGGCGCTCCACGATCGCGAGACGTGCGCCGGCGTCGACGGCCGCGCCGACGAAGCTGTGGCCGTCGGCGACCGCGCCGGGCTTGGCGACGAAGATCGCGCCGGAAGTCATGAGCCGGGAGTCGGTGTCGACGAGACCGGACACGACGGTCTCGGCGGTGTCGTCGCCGAAGAGGCGGAGGGAGCCGGAGACCGCCTGGGCCGTCTCGGCGAGCGTCATCGGAATCATGGTGCAGGAGCTCCTCGAACGCGCTCGCGTCACGGATGCAACGGGAGCAGGGGCGTCTCAGAATCGGACGGCATGATGCGGTAGTGCTTGAGCACCTGAGTCATCGCCTTCTTGAAGACCGAGCGGTTGGCCGACGACATCCGCTCCTTCTTGGGCTCGTCGAAGACCGTCAATACAACGTACTGCGGATCGTCGGCCGGTGCGTAACCGACCAGCGACGTGAAGTACAGGTTGTCCTTGTACCCGCCCTTGCCGTCGCTGATCTGCGCGGTGCCCGTCTTGCCCGCCATCCGGTAGCCGTCGATCTTGATGTCGGAAGCGAGGGTCGCCTGCGCGAACACGTTCTCGAGCATGAGTCCGACCTCCTCGGCCGTCTCCTTCTTGATGACGCGGACGGGCTCGGCGACCTTCGGCTTCACCACGGTGCCGTCGGCCTTGGTGCACGACTCGACCAGCTGCGCCGGCATCCGCACACCGCCGTTCGCGATCGTCTGGTAGACGCTCGCGACCTGCGTCGCGGTGACGGTGAACGCCTGCCCGAAGGTGGTCGTGTAGTAGGTCTGCGCGTCCCAGTCTTCGGGCTTGAGCCCGAATCCGGTCTCGGGCTCGCCCGACCAGTTGAGGCCCGTCTTCTCGCCGACGCCGAACTTGCGGAGGTACTCGTAGCGGGTCTGCGGGTCGACGAGTTCGCCGAACTTCGACATCGCGACGTTCGACGAGCGCACCAGGCCGCCCGTGAGCGTGAGTGTCTCGGTCGCGTGCTGGTCGGAGTCCTTGATCACGGCGCCATTGGGGAATGTCATCCGCGAGGGCGTCACGACCGACGACATGTGGGTCAGGCCGGCCGCCTCGATCGCCGTGGCGGCCGTGATCGGCTTGAAGGTCGAGCCCGGCTCGTACGAGAAGCGGAGCAGCCGAGAGCCGCGGTCGGACCCGTCGGACGACGAGGGCGAGTTGGGATCGACTGTGGGCGTCTCGGCGAATGCGCGGATCTTGCCGGTGGCGACCTCCATCACGATGATGCCGCCCCACTCCGCGCCGTAGCGCTTCGACTCCTCGGCGATCAGCTGCTGCATGTACCACTGGAGGTCACTGTCGACGGTGAGCTGGAGGGTCCCGCCGTCGACGGCCGGCTGCTCCACCTCGGTGCCCGGGATGATCACCCCGTCTGCGCCGCGCTGATAGCGCAGCGAGCCGTCCTCCGCCTCGAGACACGAGTTCTGCAGCGCCTCGACGCCTTCGAGGGGCTCGCCGTCGGCGTTGACGAATCCGAGGACGTTGCCTGCGACGGCGCCGTCGGGATAGGTGCGCGAGGGCACGGCGCGGAAGGAGAGGAAGGGCAGGCCGAGCTGCGCCAGCTCGCGATACACCTCGGTGGAGACGTAGCGCTTGACCGACGCCCAGCGCGCCTCCGGGTCTTCCGCAAGTCGATCGACGACGATCTCGGTGACTTCGTCGGCCGACTGCCCTGTGATCGCAGCGATCTGCGCGGCGAGCTCGGGCCACGTCACCGTCTCGGCCTCACCGTCCTCGCCGAGCACGACGCGTCCGTCCGCGTCACGCTTCTTGATTCCGACGGCCGCGAGCTTGGGGTCGATCGACACGTCGTAGACGAGGGTGCTCGTGGCGAGCACACGCCCGTTGGCGTCGACGATGTCGCCACGCGTGCCCGTGAGAGTGACGGACGTGCCGCTGGCCAGCTTCTGCGACGTCTTGATGTGCTCCCGCGCGTTGACCACCTGGATGTCGACGAGCCGCACGACGAACACCGAGATGACCGCCAGGACGACGGCCAGCGCGACGACTGTGCGTCGCCGCGGGCTCCTTGTGGCTCGAGTGGTCATTGGGTGTGGCGCCTCTGGTTCGGTGCGTGTGCTGCGGGTCGGTTCAGTGGGTCTGCGGGGTCGGGAGGCCCTCGGCGATGACGGGGGGCGTGGCGAGGTCGACGATCACCGTCTCCGCGGCTGCCGAGCCCGCGCCGAGGCGCGAGTCCGGGTCGGTGACAAGCGGGACGTCGCTGATGAGGGCGTTGCCGACGGCCGCCTTCTTGAGCGCCTGCACGTGGGAGTTCGCCGACGCCCGCTTCGTCTTCCCGATGATCTCGCCGTCGCTCAGCCGCAGGTAGCTCGGGGCGTCCCCGATCACCATGCCGAGCGCGGCGGCGTTGGCGGCGAGGTACTGCGGGGAGCTGAGCCCCGCCACCTCGTCCTCCAGCATCTGCACCTGCCACGTGACGGCGCGCTTCTCGGACGTGAGCTCGCGGAGCTCGTAGGTGCCTTGCGTCGTCAGGATCGACAGGCCGAGCTGCGCGCCCGCGATCGCAATGGCGCCTGCGACCGCGATGAGCCCATACGCGAGCCGCGGGCGGCGAGCCTGAGCCGGTGCCTCGACGGGACGCAGGCGGCCTCGCGCGTCGTCCGGTCGCGCCGGCAGCGCGCTGAGGACATCGGCATCCCATGCCGGGGCGGTGCTGCTGCTCATGACGCCTCCCTCACACGCTCAGCCGCGCGAAGTCGCACGGGAGTCGCCCGCGGGTTGCGGGCCTTCTCGTCGTCCGACGCCAGTTCGGCGCCCTTGACGAGGAGCTTGAATCGCGGCTGATGCTCCGGCAGTTCGAACGGCAGTCCGGCGGGCGCCGTCGAGGCGGTCGCCTCCGCGAACGCCCGCTTGACGAGTCGGTCTTCGAGGGACTGGTACGACAGCACGACGATGCGTCCTCCGACCGGCAGCAGGTCGAGCGCAGCCGGGATGGCTGCCTCCAGTGCGGCGAGCTCGCGGTTGACCTCGATGCGCAGGGCCTGGAACACGCGCTTGGCGGGATGCCCCGAGCGCTCACGCTGGACTGCCGCCGGCGTCGCGGCGATGAGGATGTCGACGAGCTGCTGCGATCGCGTGATCGGCTCAGCCTCGCGGGCCGCGATGATGGCGCGGGCGTAGCGGCCGGCGAGCTTCTCCTCGCCGTAACGCTCGAAGATCCGGCGCAGGTCGCCCTCGCCGTACGTCGCCACGATGTCGGCGGCCGTGGTCCCCGAGGTCTGGTCCATGCGCATGTCGAGGGGCGCGTCCTGTGCGTAGGCGAAGCCGCGCTCCGCCTCGTCGAGCTGGAGGGAAGAGACGCCCAGGTCGAACAGGATGCCGTCGACGCGCTCCCGGCCGGTGGACGCCACCGCGTCGGCGATGCCGTCGTAGACGGTGTGCACGAGGGTCACGCGGTCGCCGAAGCGCGCGAGACGCTCCCCCGCGATGCGCAGGGCGTCGGTGTCGCGGTCGAGCCCGATCAAGTGGATGTTCGGGAAGCGCTCGAGCAGCGCCTCGGAATGTCCGCCCATGCCCTCGGTGGCGTCGACGAGCACCGCCCCTTCCTTATGAAGGGCGGGCGCGAGCAGTTCGACGCATCGCTCGAGCAGAACGGGGGTATGGATGTCGCGGAGGTTCATGATCAGTGAGGCGCGGGACCCGGAACCCTGATCCCCATCCGCTCCGACCTGGCACCGGGGAAGTGTGTCAGGGCGTGCGGCTGGGAGTCAGGGTCACGGCTCAGAAGAGGCCGGGGATCACCTCCTGCTCCATCTCCGAGTAGCTGTCTTCGTTTCCTTCGGCGTAGGCGTTCCATGCCTCGGCGTCCCAGATCTCGGCATGCGCGCCGACACCGGTCACGATGAGCTCGCGGCCGAGGTTGGCGTAGGCACGCAGGTGGGGAGGGATGGTGATGCGGCTCTGGCTGTCGGGCTTCTCATCGCTCGCTCCCGACAGGAACATGCGCTGGAAGTCGCGGGACTGCTTGTTGGTGAGGGGTGCCTCACGGATGCGCTCGTAGATGCGCTCGAACTCCTTTGTGGAGAACACGTAAAGGCAGCGCTCCTGTCCGCGCGTGACGACGACGCCGTCGCCGAGGTCAGTGCGGAACTTGGCCGGGAGGATGACGCGCCCCTTGTCGTCGAGCTTGGGGGTGTACGTGCCCAACAGCATCGCCACACCACCCCCTTTCTGCCCGGCCGCCTGAGGTATGCGCCACTTTACTCCACTTTCCTCCACTTACCTATCAAATTTTGGCGGCGTCGCTCCCCCCGCCCTCCCCACGCCGTTTTCGGGCACAAAAAAAGCACCGACCCGAAGGTCGGTGCAGTGGATTCCGAGAGTCGCCGGCCGCGCCGGCGGGGTGTCAGCGGCCGTCCTGGCGGCGGTCCCAGCGATCGTTCATGCGATCCATGAAGCTGCCGCCGGTCGCCCGTGGCTTGCGGGCTCCTTCGGTGGCGCGCGGCCGGGCGATGGCGCCGCGAGCCGGCGTGACGGCGAGGACGACGCCGCCCACCATGGCGACGAAGGCGAGGACGCCCACGATGATGAGCGACGTGGAGACTCCGATGACCAGCCCCGCGAGGCCGAGGAGAACGAGGACGCTGCCGTAGACGATGTTGCGGTAACTGAGGGTCTGGCCTTCGCGGGGCGCGCTGACGACATCCGCGTCGTTGCGCATGAGATGACGTTCCATCTCGTCCAGCAGACGCTGCTCCTGCTCTGACAGTGGCATGCATCCCCCTTTTTATGTACCGGTTGCTCCGATTCTACGCGGGAGCCTGAGAACTAGGCTAGGCCTGTGACCGCTTCTCCTGATGCTCTCGACGCAGTTTCTCAGCGGATGGAGAGGTTCATCGACGACCGCCTTCGGGAGCTGGCGCCACTGGGTTCCGAGGCGTGCGACTTCGCCCGCGCCGCGGCGTCGACGGTGTCAGGCGGAAAGCGTCTGCGCGCCCGATTCTGCCTCACCGGATGGCAGTCGGTCGCCCACGCGGACGCTCGTCCGGCGCCCTCCCCCGGCGACGACGTCGTCGGCGCGGCGGCGGCCCTCGAGCTGTTCCACGCGGCGGCCCTGGTGCACGACGACCTCATCGACAACTCAGACACGCGACGCGGGCGCCCCGCCGCCCACCGAGCCCTCGAAGCCGTGCACCGCGGCGACGGATGGCGAGGCGACGCAGCCGCGTTCGGGCGCTCGGCCGCCATCCTCTTGGGCGATCTGCTCGTCGCGTGGAGCGACGACCTCTTCGAGGAGTCGCTCGAGGCTACGCCGGCCACGGCCTCCGCTCGAGCCGAATACGCCCGCATGCGCCGTGACGTCACCGTCGGGCAGTATCTCGACATCGTCGAGGAGATGGCCGCAGCCACGGTCCCCGACGCCGAACACGCTGATCGCGCCCTGCGCGTCGCGAGCTTCAAGTCGGCGCGGTACAGCGTTCAGCAGCCGCTGCTCATCGGCGCGCGTCTGGCGGGGGCGGATGCCGCGCAAGTGGCGGCGCTCGCGAGCTTCGGCCTGCCGTTGGGACTCGCGTTCCAGCTGCGCGACGACGTCCTCGGCGTCTTCGGCGACAGCACCGTCACGGGCAAGCCGTCGGGCGATGACCTGCGGGAGGGCAAGCGGACGCTGCTGATCGCGTTCGCCCGCGAAGCGCTGCCGCTCGGCCCACGTCGAACGCTCGACGAGCTGCTGGGCGATCCCGAACTGGATGCCGATCAGATCGCGCATCTGCAGCGGACCATCGTCGACTCCGGCGCCCTCGACCGCGTTGAGGCCCTCATCGCGGACTACGCGAACGAAGCCGATCGCGCCCTCCGCGGGGCGGCACTCGACAATGCCGCCGTGTCGAGCCTGCGCGACCTCGCTCGAGACGCCGTCGCACGCACCGCGTGACTGCCGCCCTCTCTCAGGCCGCCCGCGTACGGCCGCCAGTGCATGCGGGTCAGGCCAGCGCCTGAGCGACGCGGCGGACCTCGCTCTTGCGGCCCGCTCGCAGCGCCTCGATCGGCGCGACCCCGATGGACTCTTCGGGCTCCAGCAGCCAGTCGATCGTCTCGTCGTCGCTGAATCCCGCGTCCTGGAGCACGATGATCGTCCCTCGCAGCGAACCCACGGGGCGCCCGTCGATCAGGAAGTCGGAGGGCACGCGCAGCGTGCCGTCCCGACGCGTGCCGATGAGGTGCTTCTCGTCGAAAAGGCGCCGTACGCGGCCGAGCGGCTCCCCCGTGATCTCGACGAGGTCGGGAAGGGACAGCCAGACGCGGTCGGCGGTGGGGGCGGATTCCTCTGTCACCCCTCCACTATCGCACCCGTCCGAAACGCTCGGAACGATGGCGCCCCACCTCACGTGCCCGTGTCGAATCACCGATACATCACAAGTGTCACATCAGTCACTCCCGTCACTCTGGTTGACAGGAATAGGCATCCGTGACAGCGTGTCGGGGGTCGCCGAGAAGGAGAGAGCCACGTGAGTCTCAGGCCCGAACGCACTGCCGTCACCGCCCCCGTCGCCGTCCTGGGGACGATCGCCCTGTCGCTGTCCTCGAGTGCGACTCCCGCGGCAGCCTCGACGTCCTCGGCGTCCACGACGACACTGAAGGCCGTCCCCGCGGCGACGCCCAAGCCCGTCCCCTCCAAGGCGAAGAAGAAGAAGACGCGCACTCACACGGTCGTGCGCGGCGACACTGTCAGCGCGATCGCGGCCCGGCACGGCCTGCGCACCGCAGACGTGCTCGCGTGGAACGGCCTGAGGTGGAAGTCGATCATCCACCCGGGAGACGTGCTGCGCCTCTCCGCCCCCGCCGCGAAGAGCGCGCACTCCGCCGCCTCGCCGGCCAAGAAGAGCTCGTCCGCTTCGCCGAAGACAGGGGCTGCCACTCACACCGTCGTGCGCGGCGACACCCTGTGGGCGATCGCGCGTCATCACGGTGTGAGTCTGCGCGAACTCCTCCGCGCAAACGACCTCTCGACGGCCGCGATCATCTACCCGGGCGAGAAGCTCCGCATCCCTGGCGCCGCTGCGGCCGCGCCGACAGCCGGCAAGACCTCCGACGCGAAAGGGCCGGCAGGCCCGAAGAAGACGTCCGCCGCCCCTGCGAGCGCGCCGACCGTCACGCTGGACGCAGAGCAGATCAAGAACGTCAAGCTCATCATCTCCGTGGGCCGCGAGCTCGACGTCCCCCGCAAGGGCATCGCGATCGCGCTGGCGACCGCCATGGTGGAGTCCGGCATCCGGAATGTCGACCACGGCACATACGACTCCCTCGGCATCTTCCAGCAGCGACCGTCGACCGGGTGGGGCACGCGCTCCCAGGTGCGCGAGGCGCGGCGCTCGGCCGCCGCGTTCTTCGGCGGGCCCAGGGATCCGAACGGCACGGCGACGCGCGGGCTCCTCGACATCCCGGGCTGGCGCGACATGGCTTTCGGCGACGCCGCACAGGCCGTGCAGATCTCGGCCTATCCACACCGCTACGCGCTGTGGGAGGACCAGGCCTACGCCTGGCTGAAAAAGCACGGGTGACCGTCCGCGCCGTCGAGGCCGCAACAGCGTCGCTTTCGGGGGCGAGCCGCTCCCCTGGCGCGGAGCGGACCCTACGTAGACTCGACTCGTGAGCACGAGTCAGCAGACGGACCCGCTGATCGGCCGTCTTGTCGACGGTCGGTACCGCGTCCGTGCTCGCATCGCGCGCGGCGGCATGGCGACCGTCTACGTCGCCACCGACCTTCGCCTCGAGCGGCGCGTCGCGCTCAAGGTCATGCACGGACATCTGTCCGACGACACCGTGTTCCAGAGCCGCTTCATCCAAGAGGCCCGCGCCGCCGCACGCCTCGCCGACCCCCACGTCGTCAATGTCTTCGACCAGGGCCAGGACGGCGAGATGGCGTACCTCGTCATGGAGTATCTGCCCGGCATCACGCTGCGCGAGCTCCTGCGCGAGCAGCGACGCCTCACGGTCCCGCAGACGATCACCATCATGGACGCCGTGCTGTCTGGTCTCTCGGCCGCGCACCGCGCCGGCATCGTGCACCGCGACGTCAAACCCGAGAACGTGCTGCTCGCCGAGGACGGCCGCATCAAGATCGGCGACTTCGGTCTGGCCCGCGCGACCACCGCCAACACCGCGACGGGGCAGATGCTGCTCGGCACGATCGCCTACCTCGCGCCCGAACTCGTGACCCGCGGCACGGCCGATGCCCGCAGCGACATCTACGCCCTCGGCATCATGCTCTATGAGATGCTCACCGGCGAGCAGCCGTACAAGGGCGAACAGCCCATGCAGATCGCCTACCAGCACGCCACCGACTCCGTGCCGCGCCCGAGCGCCAAGAACCCCGGCGTGCCCGAGCCCCTCGACGAGCTCGTGCTGTGGGCGACCGAGCGGCAGCCCGACGAGCGTCCTGGCGACGCCCGCGCCATGCTCGAGCGACTGCGTGAGATCGAGAAGGAGCTCGGCATCCACCCGCAGGTGGTGCGACAGGCCCCCTCCGGCGTGGTCGTCGGTGACGGTGCGATCGACTCCGGCGAACTCACTAAGGTCCTGCCGGGCACATTCACGGCACCCGTCGTGAGCGCCGACGAGGACAACGCCACCAAGCTGCGCCGCCGCACGCGACGCAACGCCGCCAAGGGGACGTGGCTCGCGCTCCTGGTCGTGCTCCTCGCGTCGGCCGGGGCGGGCGCGGGATGGTGGTTCGGATCCGGTCCGGGGTCGCGCGTCACGGTCCCCTCAGTCGCCGGAATGACGTTCGACGAAGCCGAGCACGAGCTCGCCGAGAGGGAGCTCGTCGCCGTCGAGAGCGGTGAGCACAGCCTCGAGACCGAGAAGGGCCTCGCGATCCGCACCGAGCCCGGGGCAGGCACACCGCTCGACCGCAATGCGGAGGTGGCGGTCGTGCTCTCGCTCGGTCCCGCTGAGGTCGAGTTCCCTGCCCTCGTCGGCATGCCGACCGACGACGTGCGAGCCCTGCTCGCCGAGCACCACATCGAGGTGACAGACGAGCCCGAGTTCTTCACGAGCCTGCCCGCAGGTCAGGTGCGCCGCGTCTACGTCTTCCAACGCGGCTCAGACGAGCGCGTGCAATGCACCGACGGCTGCACCGTCCTGGAGGGCTCGACGGCCGAGCTTCGGGTCTCGCTCGGCCCCGTGCCGGACGTCGTCGGCGACCGCTTCGAAGACGCCGAGCGAACGCTCGCGGACGTCGATCTCAAGGTCGACCGCCGCGACGAGTTCAGCTCCGCGGTCGACGCTGGTCGTGTCATCCGCATGCTCGAGCGCGAGGGCGGCGGGTCGTGGCGCCCCGGAGAGACCGTGACGCTCGTCGTCTCGAAGGGTCCGGAGCTGTTCGCGATCCCCAACGTCGTCGGCAAGACCCGTGACGCCGCCGCACAGGCCCTGCGGGACGCGGGCTTCACCCCCGACTACTCCGGGCTGTGGAACGTGTGGCCCGACGGCCTCACCGAGGTGACGAGCCAGGATCCCGCCGGCGGCGAGCTCCGGGTGAAGGGCGCGCGCGTCACGCTGCAGATCACCGTCACAGGCTGACGCTCCGCAGGTCATGCCCGTGTCGCGAGCCACGCCTCCGACGTGCCCCGCGGATGTCAGCGCTTGTGCTTCTCGAGCTCCTCGGCCACGAGGAAGGCCAGCTCAAGCGACTGCATGTGGTTGAGGCGGGGATCGCACAGGCTCTCGTAGCGCGTCGCGAGGGTCTCCTCGTCGATCCTCTCCGAGCCGCCCAGGCACTCCGTCACATCGTCGCCCGTGAGCTCGACGTGGATGCCGCCGGGGAACGTGCCTACCGCACGGTGCGCCTCGAAGAAGCCGCGCACCTCGTCGACGACATCATCGAAGCGACGCGTCTTGTAGCCCGTGGGAGTCGTGATGCCGTTGCCGTGCATCGGGTCGGTGACCCAGAGCGGGGTGGCACCGGCATCCTTCACCGCTTCGAGCAGCGGCGGCAGCGCGTCGCGGATCCTGCCGGCACCCATGCGCGTGATGAACGTGAGGCGGCCGGGCTCACGCTCGGGATCCAGCTTGTCGATGAGCGCAAGAGCTGTCTCAGCCGTCGTGGTGGGGCCCAGCTTCACGCCGATGGGATTGCGGATCTTCGAGAAGTAGTCGACGTGCGCGCCGTCGAGGTCTCGCGTGCGCTCACCGATCCACAGGAAGTGAGCCGAGGTGTTGTACGGGGTGCCCGTGCGGGAATCGATGCGGGTCATCGGACGCTCGTAGTCCATGAGCAGACCCTCGTGACCCGTGTAGAACTCGACGCCGCGCAGCTCGTCGAAGTTGGCGCCCGCCGCCTCCATGAACTTGATGGCGCGGTCGATCTCTGTGGCCAGGCGCTCGTAGCGTGCGTTGGCGGGGTTCTTCGCGAAACCCTGGTTCCAGCTGTGCACCTCGCGGAGGTCGGCGAAGCCGCCCTGCGTGAACGCTCGGACGAGGTTCAGCGTCGAGGCGGCGGTGTGGTAGCCCTTGAGCAGACGCGCGGGGTCGGCCGTACGCGACGCCTCCGTGAAGTCGTAGCCGTTGACGATGTCGCCGCGGTAGGCCGGAAGCGTGACCTCGCCGCGGGTCTCGGTGTCGCTCGAGCGCGGCTTGGCGAACTGCCCCGCCATACGACCCATCTTCACGACCGGCATCGATGCGCCGTACGTGAGCACGACCGCCATCTGCAGCACCGTCTTGATGCGGTTGCGGATCTGCTCGGCGGTCGCACCCGAGAACGTCTCGGCGCAGTCGCCGCCCTGGAGGAGGAACGCCTGTCCGCTCGCGGCCCGCGCGAGACGCTCGCGCAGGATGTCGACCTCACCGGCGAACACCAGCGGCGGCAGCGTCGCGATCTCCGCGGAGACGGCGGCGACTGCATCGGGGTCGGGCCAGACAGGCTGCTGCTTGATAGGGAGCGAGCGCCAGGTGTCGAGTGCGTCGAGCGTAGCGGGCATCCGCTCATTCTACTGGCGTCGAGGCACCCCTCCGGACCGTGTGACGGGCGTCACACCCCCGCGGGACGGCGGTGCTTGACGGTCGAGGCATAGACATCCTCGTACTCCTGCTCGCCGAGTCGCTGCAGCGCCACCATGATCTCGTCGGTGACCGAGCGGAGGATGAAACGATCGCCCTCCATGCCCTGGAAGCGACTGAAGTCGAGCGGCTCGCCGATGACGACGCCCACTCGGCCGATGCGCGGCAGGGTCTTGCCGATCGGCATGATGGCGCCCGTGTCGACCATGACGACGGGGATGACCGGCACACGGGCTTCGAGTGCCATGCGTGCCAGGCCCGTGCGGCCCCGGTACAGCTTGCCGTCCGGGCTCCGGGTCCCCTCGGGATAGATCCCGAGCAGGTCGCCGCGCCCCAGCACCTGCAGACCTGTGTTGAGTGAGTCCTCGGATGCCTTGCCGCCCGTGCGGTCGATCGGGATCTGCCCCGTCGCCTTCATGAACATGCGGGTGGCCCAGCCCCTGATGCCCTTGCCCGTGAAGTAGTCGCTCTTGGCGAGGAACGACATGGGCCGGTCGATCATGAGCGGCAGGAAGATCGAGTCGCTGACAGAGAGGTGATTGCTGGCCAGAATCGCCGCGCCGGTCGCCGGCACGTTGCTGCGACCGACGATCCACGGACGGAAGATCGCCTTCACGATCGGTCCGATCACGACGTACTTCATGAACCAGTAGAACATCGTCAGCCCCGGATCCGAGCCAGGTCGGCGACTCCGATGAGCCCCGCGTCGTTCCCGAGCGTCGCGATCGCGAAATCGGCGACGGGGCGGTCGGCGTGGCCGGGGAGCGACGACCGGTAGGCGGTGCGCACGGGCTGCAGCAGGCGCTCGCCCAGATCGGCGACGCCGCCGCCGATAACGAACAGCTCAGGGTCGAGAACAGCCTGAAAGCCCCCGCACGCCTCCCCGAGCGCCGTGGCGACGCGGTGCACGGCCTCCAGCGCGCCGGGGTCGTTCTCCGACAGCAGGCGAGCGAGCTCCGCACCCGGAACGATGCCGTCGTCGCCCCGTGCCGCGTCGAGCGCCGCGCCGATCCCCCCGCCATCGGCGATGTCGGAGATCTCGCGCTGGAGTGCACGGCCGGACGCATACTGCTCGAGGCATCCGTTCTGCCCGCACCCGCAGGGACGCCCGTCACGGATGAAGCGCACGTGACCCAGCTCGCCGCCGCTGCCGTTGCCGCCGACGAGGAGCTGACCGTCGATGATGACGGCTCCCCCGACACCGGTTCCGAGCGTCAGCATCACCAGAGTGCCGCACCCGCGCCCGGCGCCGAACCGATACTCGCCCCAGCCGGCGGCGTTCGCGTCGTTCTCCAGGGTGACGGGCCGGCCGATGCGCGACTCGAGCTCGGCCCGCAGCGGCTCATCGTGCCAGTCGATGTTGGGAGCGTGGACGATGACCGAGCGGCTCGCGTCGATGAAGCCCGCGGCGGCGACGCCCACCGTCCGAATGTCGTGACGGGACGCGAGTTCGCGCACCATGTCGGCGACGGCGTCGGCGAGGGCGTCCGTCGCCGCGGGAGTGGCGACGCGAAGCTTCTCCACGATCGTGCCGTCTTCGGCGACGACTCCTCCGGCGATCTTCGTTCCGCCGATATCGATGCCGACGCTGTGCACGCTTCTCCTCTCGCGCCGGCCCTCACGGTCGGCATCCGCAGAAGTCTAATCCTGTGCGGCGCGTCGCACGCAGACCCGTGGACGCGGTCCCGCGCATGGTTAGACTCGATCCCAACCCGTCACTTCCGACGCTGTACCGGTACCGAAGGAGCTGCCGCCCATGAGCGCCGTCCAATTCGAAGTCCCTGCGGTCGTGCCCGCAGATCCCCAGGCGAACGTCAGTGACCTGCTCGCTGACCGCGTCAGGGCCACGCCGTCACTCGCGCTGTTCGCCGTCCCCGACGGCGAGGGATGGCGTGACGTCACGGCGGCCGAGTTCGAGCGCGACGTGATCGAGCTCGCGAAGGGGTTCGCCGCCAGCGGCATCCAGCCGGGAGACAAGGTCGGCCTCATCGCGCGCACGACCTATCAGTGGACCCTCATCGACTTCGCACTGTTCTATGCCGGGGCCGTCATGGTCCCGATCTACGAGACCAGCTCCCCGTCGCAGATCAACTGGATCCTCGCCGACTCGGGCGCGATCGCGGTGATCGCCGAGACCGCCGAGCACGTGGCCCGCATCGACGAGATCCGCAGCGAAGTGCCGCTGGTGCGCGATGTGTGGTCGATGGCGGGCGGCGACCTCGACGCGGTGCGCGCGAAGGGATCGGAGATCACGGACGAGGAGATCCAGCGCCGCCGTCGCATCGCCGTCGGGTCCGACATCGCGACCCTCATCTACACGTCGGGATCGACGGGACGCCCCAAGGGCTGCGTCCTCACGCACAGCAACTTCGTCGAGCTCTCCCGCAATTCCGCGAAGGCCCTTCAGGATGTCGTCAATCAGCCGGGCGGAGCATCGACGGTGCTGTTCCTTCCGCTCGCCCACGTCTTCGCGCGCTTCATCGCCGCGCTCAACATCCACGCGGGCGTCAAGACCGGACACGAGCCCGACACCTCGAAGCTCCTCGCGGCCCTCGGATCGTTCCGCCCCACCTACCTGCTCGCGGTGCCCCGCGTGTTCGAGAAGGTCTACAACTCGGCCGAGCAGAAGGCAGAGGCCGGCGGCAAGGGCAAGATCTTCCGCGCCGCTGCCGCGACCGCCGTCGAGCACTCCCGTCGCCTGCAGGACGGCGAGAAGATCCCGCTGACCATGAAGATCAAGTTCGCTCTGTTCGACAAGCTCGTGTACTCGAAGCTGCGCACCGCCATGGGCGGCAACGTGAAGTACGCCGTCTCGGGCTCCGCACCGCTGGGCGCACGCCTGGGCCACTTCTTCCACAGTCTCGGCGTGCACATCCTCGAGGGCTACGGCCTGACGGAGACGACGGCCCCGGCGACGGTCAACCTCACCACGAAGTCGAAGATCGGCACCGTAGGACCGGCCCTTCCCGGCGTCAGCATCCGTCTTGCGGACGACGGCGAGATCGAGGTCAAGGGCGTCAACGTCTTCAAGGAGTACTGGAAGAACCCCGAGGCGACGGCCGAGGCCTTCCACGATGGCTGGTTCAAGACCGGCGACCTCGGCTCGGTGGACTCCGAGGGCTATCTCACGATCACGGGGCGCAAGAAGGAGATCATCGTGACCGCCGGAGGCAAGAACGTCGCCCCGGCAGCCCTCGAAGACCCGATCCGCGCGAACCCGATCGTCGGGCAGGTGGTGGTCGTAGGCGACCAGAGGCCCTTCATCGCGGCGCTGATCACCCTCGACCGTGAAATGCTGCCGACCTGGCTCGGCAACAACGGCCTTCCCTCCGACATGCCGCTGTCGGAGGCGGCCAGGAACGACAAGGTGCGCGCCGAGGTGCAGCGCGCGATCGACCTGGCGAACAAGCGCGTCTCGCGCGCCGAGTCGGTTCGGAAGTTCGAGATCCTCGACACCGAGTGGACGGAGGCCAGCGGGCACCTGACGCCCAAGATGAGCATCAAGCGCAACGTCATCCTCGAGGACTTCGCCAAGGAGATCGAGGCGCTCTACGCAGTGCCGGTCACGACGTCCAACGTATCGCTCAGCTGAGCGCCCTTCGCGAGCCCGTCCGTCGATCCCCTGGGTCGGCGGGCGGGCTCGCGTCATCGCCGACGCCCGCCGGACGCGGGTCAGAACCAGTCAGACTCGCGCACTTCGCGCATCGCCACGCGCCGCGTCTCAGGATCGAGACGCTGCAGGTACACCACACCGTCGAGGTGGTCGGTCTCGTGCTGCAGCGCCTGCGCGAGGAGGCCGTCGCCTTCGAGCACGACCTCGTTGCCGTCGAGGTCGATGCCGACGACCTTGGCGTGCGGGTAGCGGATCGCGTCATGCCACAATCCGGGCACCGAAAGGCATCCTTCGCCCGTCGGCTGCGGCTCGCCGGAGACCTCCGCGAGCACAGGATTGAGCACGTAGCCGATCTCGCCGTCGACGTTGTAGCTGAAGGCACGCACGCTCACGCCGATCTGCGGGGCGGCCACGCCGGCGCGACCGGGGAGCTCGACCGTGTCGAGCAGGTCCTGCACAAGCGCCCGCACGCCGTCGTCGATCTCTTCAACGGGGGCCGCGACGGCACGCAGGACCGGGTCGCCGTAGAGGCGGATGGCGCGGACAGCCATCAGACGGCAGCCAGGATGCGCAGGCCCTCGACCACGCTCGCGGCGAGCTCGCGGGCCGCCAGCCGCGTGGCAGGCTGCAGGTCGCGGAACGACACGGCGCTGCCGGCCGCCAGGTGCGGGTCGTACGGCATCCGCACGACCGAGCGCACCCGCGTGCCGAAGTGCGCCTCGAGCTCCGAGGGGCGAACGAGCGGCGTGCCGGGACGAGCCGCATTGAGCACGACGACAGCGTTGCGCACCTGGTCTTCGAAGCCGTTGGTCTCGAGCCACGTGAGCGTCTCGGAGGCCAGACGCGCCTCGTCGACGCTCAGACCGGCCACGATCACCAAGACGTCGGCGAGCTCGAGCGTCGCCTCCATGACGGAGTGGACGATGCCGGTGCCCGTGTCGGTGAGGACGATCGAGTAGTAGTGCGCGGCGACGGCCGCGACATCGTGATAGTCGCGGTCGTTGAAGGCCTCGGACACGCGCGGGTCGGCATCCGATGCCAGCACGTCCAGGCGCGTCTCGTCACGCGCGACGATCGAGGAGAGGTCGTTGAAGCCGGCCACATCGCCGCGCACCTTGACGAGGTCGCGCACGGTCTTGCCGCTCGAGTGCCCGATGCGGTCGGCGAGCGTGCCGCGGTCGGGGTTGGCATCGATCGCGATCACGCGGTCTTCACGCGCATCGGCGAGGGCCATGCCCAGCAGCGTCGAGACGGTGGTCTTTCCGACGCCGCCCTTGCGCGAGAGCACCGGCACGAACTTGGCGCCGCCGCCCAGTGGCGCGGCGATGCGCCGGTCGAGCTCCTTGCGCGCGCGGGCGCGCTTGCCGTCGCCGAGGTTGATGCGGTGACGCGAGATCGAGTAGACGAAGTGCTGCCATGCGCCCTCGGGCTCTGGCCGGACGACGTGAGCAGGGTCGAGGAGGCGGTCGGCGGTCAAGAGATCGCTGGTCTCACGGCCCGCCTCGAACTCCCCGAGCCGTCGGGACTGCAGCGGGATGTCGGCCGTGCGCGGGTGAACGCGCTCGACGGCGTGCCGCGCGTCGTGCTCGTCGAGGTGGTGCGCCTGACGGCGCGTGACCGGCATGGCGCCGCCGGCTGTCGGACCGTCGTCGACGATCTCGGCGTCGACGGCGTGCGACATATCGGTCCCGGCCGGCGGGGTGTCGACGATGACGTCGTCGTCGGTGAGGAAGTCGTCGTCCTCGTCGGCGAGCGCCGGAAGATTGACATCGACCTGCGCGGTCGCGCCCGACGCCAGTCCGATGCCGGCCGTGTCGACGCTCCCCGTCGTCAGCACACCGTTCTCAAGGTCGTCGGGCGTCTTGTCATTGCGCTCAGGCGTCACTGCTTCTCACTCCAGGTGGTCTCCGGGCCCCAGGCCCAGAGGAATAGGCTACTCGGCGGGCCGCACGACCAGCAAAAGGTCGCCGGCCTCCACCTGCGCGGTACGGGGGACGACACAGCGCTCGACGACGCCGTCGATGGGCGAAGTGATGGCCGCTTCCATCTTCATCGCCTCGATCGAGGCCACAGGCTGACCAGCGCTCACCTTGTCGCCGACCTCCGCTTTCAGCGTCACGACGCCGGAGAACGGCGCGGCCACCTGGCCGGGCTTCGAGGTGTCCGCCTTCTCCGCCTGGCGGGCTTCGACGGCGATGCTGCGGTCGCGCACGAAGACCGGCCGGAGCTGTCCGTTGAGGGTCGCCATGACGGTGCGCATGCCCTTGTCGTCGGCGGCGCCGATCGCCTCGAGGCCCACGTAGAGCTGCACTCCCCGCTCGATCTCGACGACATGCTCGGCGCCGGGCGCCAGGCCGTAGAGGTAGTCGGCCGTGTCGAGCACGCTGAGGTCGCCGTACGTGCTGCGCACCTCGTGGAACGCGCGAGTGGGCCCCGGGAAGAGCAGCTCGTTCAGCATCTCGCGGCGATTCGCAGAGTCGCCGTCGAGGGCGGTCTCCTGCTCCGGCGTGATGTCGGTGACGCCGATCCTGACCTCGCGGCCGCGCAGCACCTTGCTGCGGAACGGCTCCGGCCAGCCTCCGGGGAGGTCGCCGAGCTCTCCCGCCATGAATCCGACGACCGAGTCGGGCACGTCGTACTTCTCCGGATTGGCGGCGAAGTCGGCCGGATCGGCCTTGACGGCCGCCAGGTGAAGGGCAAGGTCGCCGACCACCTTCGACGAAGGCGTCACCTTCGGGACGCGCCCCAGGATGTCATTGGCGGCGGCGTACATGTCCTCGATGAGTTCGAAGTCGTCGGCCAGCCCCAGCGCGATCGCCTGCTGGCGCAGGTTGGAGAGCTGCCCGCCGGGGATCTCGTGCGTGTAGACGCGCCCCGTGGGGCCGGGAAGGCCCGACTCGAACGGACGGTACAGATGCCGCATCGCTTCCCAGTAGGGCTCGAGGTCGGCCACCGCCGGGAGGCTCAGGCCCGTGTCGCGATCGGTGTGCGCGAGAGCGGCGACGAGCGCCGAGAGCGACGGCTGGCTCGTCGTGCCCGCCATGGGAGCGGCGGCGGCGTCGACGGCATCCGCACCCGCTGCGCTGGCGGCCAGCAGCGTCGCCAGCTGACCGCCCGCCGTGTCGTGCGTATGGACGTGCACAGGGAGGTCGAACCGCTCACGCAGGGCTGTGACCAGCTGGGCGACCGCTCCCGGGCGCAGCAGGCCCGCCATGTCCTTGATCGCGAGGATGTGCGCGCCGGCGTCGACGATCTGCTCGGCCAGGCGCAGGTAGTAGTCGAGCGTGTAGAGGTTCTCAGCGGGATCGAGCAGATCGCCCGTGTAGCAGAGGGCGACCTCGGCCACTGAGCTGCCCGTCCCGAGGACCGCATCGATCGCGGGTCGCATCTGCGAGACGTCGTTGAGCGCATCGAAGATGCGGAAGATGTCGACCCCGGATGCGGCGGCCTCGCGCACGAACGCGTCGGTGACCTTCGTCGGATACGGCGTGTAGCCGACCGTGTTGCGTCCGCGCAGGAGCATCTGGATCGCGACGTTCGGCAGCGCCTGCCGAAGAGCGTCGAGACGCTCCCACGGGTCTTCTCCCAGGAAGCGCAGGGCGACGTCGTAGGTCGCCCCGCCCCAGGCCTCGACCGACAGCAGCTGCGGCGTGAGACGCGCCACGTACGGCGCCACGGTCACGAGATCGCGCGTGCGGACACGGGTCGCGAGCAGCGACTGGTGCGCGTCGCGGAATGTCGTCTCGGTGACGGCCAGGGCCGTCTGCTCACGCAAGGCGGCGGCGAAGCCCGCCGGGCCCAGCTGCTGCAGGCGCTGGCGCGAACCGGACGGCGGCTCGCCGTGCAGCGACAGCGCAGGCAGCTTCGATGCCGGAGCCACCGAGATGGGGTTCTCGCCGTGCGGCTTGTTAACGGTGACATCGGCGAGCCAGGCCATGATCTTCGATCCACGGTCTTTCGACTCGCGACCCTTCAGCAGCTGGGGCCGTTCGTCGATGAACGCCGTGCTGAGGTCGCCGGCGACGAACGCCGGGTCGTCGAGCACCTGCTGCAGGAACGGGATGTTCGTCGCGACGCCGCGGATGCGGAACTCCGCCAGCGCGCGGCGCGAGCGGCGAACCGCGGCCTCGAAGTCGCGGCCGCGGCACGTGAGCTTGGACAGCATCGAGTCGAAGTGCGGACTGATCTGCGAGCCCGCCGCCGTCGTGCCGCCGTCGAGGCGGATTCCGGCGCCGCCTGGCGAACGGTAGGTCGTGATCTTGCCGGTGTCGGGCCGAAAGCCCTGCGTCGGGTCCTCCGTCGTGATGCGGCACTGCAACGCGGCGCCCCGCAGGCGGATCTCCTCCTGCCGGAGGCCGAGGTCTGCGAGCGTCTCCCCCGCCGCGATCCGCATCTGGGACTGCACGAGGTCGACATCGGTCACCTCCTCAGTGACGGTGTGCTCGACCTGGATGCGCGGGTTCATCTCGATGAACACGACATCGCCCGCGCGCGGGCCGGCCGTCTCGAGGAGGAACTCGACGGTTCCCGCGTTCTGGTAGCCGATCGACTTCGCGAAGGCGACAGCATGCGCGTGCAGCGCCTGACGGATGCCGTCGTCGAGGTTCGGCGCGGGTGCGATCTCGACGACCTTCTGGTGGCGGCGCTGGACGGAGCAGTCACGCTCGAAGAGGTGAACGGTGTCGCCCGTGGCATCCGCCAGGATCTGCACCTCGACGTGGCGGGGACGCTGGACGGCCTGCTCGAGGAACACGCGAGGGTCGCCGAAGGCGCTGCCCGCCTCGCGCATCGCCTCGGAGAGGGCCGGCTCGAGCTGCTCGCGGGTCTCGACCCGGCGCATGCCGCGCCCGCCGCCGCCCGCGACGGCCTTCACGAAGATCGGGAAGCCGATCTCATCGGCCTGGGCCGCGAGGGCGTCGACGTCGTCGGAGGCCTGCGTCGACCGCAGGACGGGGACGCCCGCTGCGATCGCGTGCTCTTTGGCGGTGACCTTGTTGCCCGCCATCTCCAGCACGTGAGAAGGCGGACCGATGAACGCGATGCCCGCCTTGGCGGCTTCGGCGGCCAGGTCGGGGTTCTCCGACAGGAATCCGTAGCCGGGGTAGATCGCGTCAGCGCCGCTCTCCTTCGCGACCCGGATGATCTCGGCGACGTCCAGGTACGCCCGCACCGGGTGCCCCTTCTCCCCGATCTGGTAGGCCTCGTCGGCCTTCAGCCGGTGCAGGGAGTACCGGTCTTCGTACGGATATACGGCCACCGTGCGTGCACCGAGCTCGAACGCCGCACGAAAGGCGCGGATAGCGATCTCTCCTCGGTTCGCGACCAGGATCTTGCGGAACATGCTCACCTCGCGGGGGATGACCGGGGCGCACTTCTTCGGACGCCGGAATGCCTGTGTGTCTTCCCAGCCTAGGGGAAGGTAACGTAGAGCCTCGTGCACGTACTCTCCGTCAGCTCGCTCAAGGGTGGGGTCGGAAAGACGACCGTGACCCTGGGCCTCGCCTCGGCGGCGTTCGCCCGCGGCGTCCGGACCCTCGTCGTCGACCTCGACCCTCAGTCCGACGTGTCGACGGGGATGGACATCCAGGTCGCCGGCCGTCTCAACGTCGCCGATGTCCTCGCCAACCCGAAGGAGAAGGTGGTCCGCCAGGCGATCACCTCGAGCGGCTGGGCGAAGGTCCACCCGGGTACGATCGACGTCATGATCGGCAGCCCGTCCGCGATCAACTTCGACGGACCGCATCCGAGCGTGCGCGACGTCTGGAAGCTCGAAGAGGCCCTCGCCACGATCGAGCCCGACTATGACCTCGTGCTCGTCGACTGTGCACCGTCGCTCAACGCCCTCACGCGCACCGCGTGGGCCGCAAGCGACCGAGTCATCGTCGTGACCGAGCCGGGACTGTTCTCCGTGGCCGCCGCCGACCGTGCACTCCGTGCGATCGAGGAGATCCGCCGCGGCCTCTCTCCCCGTCTGCAGCCTCTCGGCATCGTCGTCAACCGCGTGCGACCGCAGTCGATCGAGCACCAGTTCCGCATCAAGGAGCTGCGCGACATGTTCGGGCCGCTCGTGCTCTCGCCACAGCTGCCGGAGCGCACCTCCCTGCAGCAGGCTCAGGGCGCCGCGAAGCCCCTGCACATCTGGCCGGGCGACTCCGCGCAGGAGCTTGCGAGCGACTTCGACGCTCTCCTCGATCGCGTCATGCGCACGGGTCGCATCGCCGTGGCCGGCGAAGCACGCGCCTGATCCGCCTCAGCTCCTGACGCGTCGTCGTATCACCAGGGCTTCGCCGTCCACGGTGACGGCTCCCCCGGCCACGACGGCACGGGCAGGCAGACGGAAGCCTCGCGCACGCGAGACGCCAGCATCCGCGGGGATGCCGTGCAGCAGTGCGACGAGCCCTTACGCGGAACGCGCGGCGCGGCGCGCGGCGAGTTCGTCGACAGGGTCCGGAGCCTGCGGGTCGAAGTCGAGCAGCGTCGACTCCACTTCGTGAAGGACCTTGCCGACGGCGATGCCGAAGACGCCCTGCCCGCGGCTCACCAGGTCGATGACCTCGTCGTTCGAGGTGCACAGGTAGACCGAGGCGCCGTCGCTCATGAGCGTCGTGCCCGCAAGGTCGCGGATGCCCGCAGCGCGGAGCTGGTCGACGGCCGTGCGGATCTGCTGCAGCGAGATGCCGGTATCGAGCAGACGCTTGACGAGCTTGAGGACGAGGATGTCGCGGAAGCCGTAGAGGCGCTGAGAACCCGAGCCGGAGGCACCTCGAACAGTGGGCTCGACGAGCTCCGTGCGTGCCCAGTAGTCGAGCTGGCGGTAGGTGATGCCGGCTGCGCGCGCAGCGACGGCGCCGCGGTAGCCGACCTCGTCGTCCATCTGCGGGAGGCCGTCGGTGAACAGCAGTTCGGTCATGAACTGCGGCTCGCCGATCGCGTCGTGCGCGGTCATATCGCCTCCTACGGTGGGTTGTTGCTTCAACGCTAGATGAGGGACGCCGACCCGGCAACGACATCCGGCCGTGTCGCTTCGGCGTGTCGTGATCCGATCACGGCGCGAGTCGCTCGAGCGCCGTCTGGACGATGCCCGCGCGGAGCTCGTCGATGCGGCGCAGGAGCTCGGGGGCGAGCTCGTGCGCGCGGGCGCGCGACGCGGCATCCGACTTGCGCAGCAGCGGAGCGAGCGCGCTCTCGACGAGGGTCACGTCGCGCTCGGCTGCCTGACGCAGCGACCGAAGGTGCCGGGGCTGGATGCCGTGCGCCTCGAGGGCGACGAGGGCGCGCAGCATCGACAGGGCGCGGTCGTCGAACGTGTCGCCGGCGGGGATCAGCCCTGCCGTGACGGCGTCGCTCAGCAGGACAGGCGATGCCCCGGCTGCGGCGATCAGCTCATCCCGACGGTGCCGTCGAGCGGTGTGCACGATCGAGGCCGGCATCGCGGCGAGGTCTCCCGACGGATCGTCGAGGTACTCGCGGATGCGGGCGAGCGGGATCCCGTAGTCGCGCTGCATCGTCAGCGTCGTGCGCAGCCGCTCGACGTCGGTGGGCGAGAATTTGCGGTACCCCGACTCCGTGCGAACCGGCGTGACGATCCCCTGCACTTCGAGGTAGCGGAGCTTGCTCGCGCTGAGCGACGGGAACTCGGGGCTCAGCCGCGCGAGGACCTGGCCGATGCTGAGGTGCCCCGCGGACGACGCGCGTCCACGGGGTGCTGCTGCCGGCGTCACCCGACCGACTCGCGATCGAGGGGCGAGGCGAAGAAGTTGAGCCGGAACTTCCCGATTCGCAGCTCGGCGCCGTTGGTCAGGACGGCGCGGTCGACCCGCTCGCCGTTGACGTAGCTTCCGTTGAGCGAACGCTGGTCGACCAGCTCGAAGACCGTCCCGGAGCGGGTGATCTCGGCGTGGCGGCGCGACACGGTGACGTCGTCGAAGAAGATGTCTGCCTCGGGGTGGCGCCCGACGGTCGTGACGTCGGTGTCGAGGAGGTAGCGCGCTCCGGCCGTGGGGCCTGAGCGGACGAGCAGCATCGCCGAGCGCGACGGAAGCGCCGCGATGGCCTCGAGCTCGACCTCGCTCAGGTCGCTCCCGAACGGGATGAACGACAGATCGGAGTCATGGCCGAAGGTCTGCGTCGTATCGGTCATCGAGCGCTGCTGCGACTCGGCTTCACGCCGTATCTCGTCGGGGCGACGGTTCTCGTCCACGCTTTCCTCCTCCTCATTCACCCTAACCGATCGCGCGGGGAGCGGAAGAGCGATCTCAGGTGGGCGGACCGGTCACGGGCGAGACACGGTCCGCTGATTGTTTCACCCTGTGTCGTCGTCGACGCCAGGGCGACGGGTCACCGCCTAGCCTGGCGGATACCGACCTTCCACGACAAGGAGTTCTCCCGTGTTCACGCCGCATGACCGCCTCACGCCCGCCCCGGTGCGTCAGGAGCGGACCTGCATGTGCGCGCACGGCGGAGCATGCTCGTCGTTCGCCCCCGGCCACGCGGTGCACCTCATCCAGGCACGCCTGGTCTCGGCGACGCCCGCCGAGTGGATCGACGCGATCGTCGCTTCGACCTCGGAAGACGGCTCGCTCGAGCTCGCGTCGCTCGCAGACGGCGCACGGATCGCACTGTGGAACGGCGCCGGCGTGACCGAGATCATCACGGCCGGTGAACCCGTCGCCTATCACCAGCGCTACCACGCGCTGAGCGCGGGCGGCCGCCTGTTCAACGCCGTCGAGATCGGCTGACCGACGACGCCGAGCTCAGGCCGCGGCCATCGAGCTCTTCATCGCCGCACAGGCCTCCATGCAGGCCTTGCAGGCGTCGGCGCACATCCTGCAGACCGGGCTCATGTCGGCGTGCTCCATGCACATGTCCATGCACGTCTGACACATCGCGATGCACGCGTCGAGCATCGACATCAGCGACGCCGAGGTCATGCCCTGCATCCGCATCATCGCGCGCATCATCGTGTTGCACATGTCGGCGCAGTTCATGCACGACGCAGCGCAGTCGAGCATCTGGGTCGAACAGACGACGCACGCCTGCTCGCACGCCGCACAGGCGTCCATACAGGCCTGCATCGCCGCCATGTCCATCTGCGGCATGCCTTCCATCGACATCATGTCCTTGGACATGGCGTCCATCATCATCGCGTCCATGGCTCTCCTTGATCCGTTCCGAGGCTCGCCGACACCCTCGAGCCGATCGAGGGGCTCACCTGCGGCCATGGTAAGACGCCCGCCGTCTTCGCAACAGGCGTCGGTAGGCTCGACGTCGTGTTGTCACGAGGAAATCACACACGACTGCTCGCGGCGCTCGGAGCGCTCACCGCTCTGCTCGCCGGCCTGCTCGCCTTCGGGCCCGTCTCCCCCGCCTTCGCGCACGACAGCCTCCTCGGCTCCGACCCCGCTGACGGCGCCGTCGTCGAGGCGCTCCCCGACGAGCTCGCACTGACCTTCAGCGGCGTCCTCCTGACCGGCGAGGGTGCGACCGAGATCGTCGTGACGGATGCCGCCGGCTCCGACCTCACGACAGGCGAACCCGTCGTCGACGGCGTGCGCGTACGCCAGCCGCTGACGGGGACGGCATCCGGCTCCGTGCAGGTCGCGTGGCGCGTCGTCTCCAGCGACGGTCATCCCATCTCGGGCGAGTTCGCCTTCTCGGTCGGCGATCCGTCGGACGCCCCGCCGAGCGAGGCGCCGAGCGAGGCGCCCGACGATGCCGGATCGGCTGCCGGTGACGGGCTGCTGCCGGTGTGGATCGGCCTCGGCGTCCTCGTCGTGATCGCCGCCGTCATCGGACTGCTCGTGGGGCGGAGGCGGCCCTCCCACGAGGACTAGGCTTTAGGTATGCCTCATTACAACGTCGTCGTCCTCGGTGCCGGCCCCGGTGGCTATGTCGCAGCGGTCCGCTCCGCGCAGCTGGGCCTGTCCACCGCCATCATCGAAGAGAAGTACTGGGGCGGTGTCTGCCTCAATGTGGGGTGCATCCCCTCCAAGGCGCTTCTGAAGAACGCCGAGCTGGCCCACACTCTGAAGCACAAGGCCGACTTCTTCGGCATCTCGGGCGAGTTCTCGCTCGACTACGGCAAGGCGTGGGATCGCAGCCGCGACGTGGCCGACGGCCGCGTCAAGGGCATCCACTACCTGATGAAGAAGAACAAGGTCACCGAGTACGAGGGCCGTGGCTCGTTCACGGGCCCCAAGGCCATCACCGTGACCAAGTCCGACGGCTCGACGGAGGACGTCACCTTCGACAACGTCATCATCGCGACCGGCTCCACCGTGCGCCTGCTGCCGGGCGTGACCCTCAGTGAGAACGTCGTGACCTACGAGGAGCAGATCCTCTCGCGCGAGCTGCCGAACTCGATCGTCATCGTCGGCGCCGGCGCGATCGGCATGGAGTTCGCCTACGTCATGTCGAACTACGGCGTGAAGGTCACGATCATCGAGTTCCTCGACCGAGCCCTCCCCAACGAAGACGCCGACGTCTCCAAGGAGATCGCCCGCCAGTACAAGAACTACGGCATCGACCTGCTGGTCTCGACCAAGGTCGAGACGGTCGTCGACTCGGGCGACAAGGTCACTGTCACCTACACCGACAACAAGAGCGGCGCGCAGGGTCAGATCGAGGCCGACAAGGTGCTCATGTCGATCGGCTTCGCTCCGCGCATCGAGGGCTTCGGCCTGGAGAACACCGGCGTCAAGGTGTCGGAGCGCGGTGCGATCGAGATCGACGACTACATGCGCACGAACGTCGAGGGCATCTACGCCATCGGCGACGTCACGGCCAAGCTCCAGCTCGCGCACGTCGCCGAGGCTCAGGGCGTCGTCGCCGCCGAGACCATCGGCGGGGCCGAGACCATGCCGCTGGGCGACTACCGCTTCATGCCGCGCGCGACCTTCTGCTCGCCGCAGGTGGCTTCGTTCGGCTACACAGAGGCGCAGTACAAGGAGACCGGCCGCGAGTACAAGGTCGCGACATTCCCCTTCATGGCCAACGGCAAGGCGCATGGGCTGGGCGAACCGGTCGGCTTCGTCAAGCTCATCGCGGATGCCGAGCACCTCGAGCTCGTGGGCGGCCACATGATCGGACCTGACGTGTCGGAGCTGCTCCCCGAGCTGACGCTGGCACAGAAGTGGGACCTCACCGCCCTCGAACTGGCCCGCAACGTGCACACCCACCCGACGCTGTCGGAGGCACTGCAGGAGGCCTTCCACGGCCTTGCCGGGCACATGATCAACTTCTGATCGACAACGCAGAGAGGGCCGGTTCCGCGATCACGGAGCCGGCCCTCTCGGCGTCCGTCTCACGGCTCACGCCTGGGTGTGAGTCCCGTGGGAGCGGTTCCGTCCCCTCGAACCGGACGATATCGTGGAGGCCGGTCGCTGACGCCGCCCCGACCGAAGCCGTGGGGCGGCGTCAGCGTACGTCTGCTCTCCTGCCGGTCGGCGTGCGAGCCTCACGCGCCGAGAGCACGGCCGAGCTTCGATTCCGAGGGCGAGACCGCCCCTCCCGCCGCGAGGACGAGCGCGTCGGCCGCTGCGAACAGCGCCTCTCGTCCCGCCGCGTCGGCCGGCGCCGCCGGGCCGAGCTCGAGCTCCCATTCGCGCCAGCGCGTCTCGACGCCGCGTCTGACGTCGGTCGCGGTCACCCGGTCGTCGACGAACTCGGCGACGAGGGCGCCCTGCACATCGGTGAGGGCGTATGCCGTGCGGTGGTTTCGGATGCGCGCGATGACGTGGAAGGGGCCCGTCGCGATCGGCGCGAGCGCCGCCTCGACGTCGGTCGGGACCCTCACCTCGGCATCGTCGCCGACCTCGTCGAGCGGCCAGCGCGTCTCGTGCTTGCCCTCGGGAGTCGACCGCTTGATGTGCCACCCGGCATCCGGTCCGCCCGTGCGCCGACGCAGCGCCGTGCGCGCACGTGCAAGTGCGGCATCCGAGGTGTCGAGATACCGCGCGTCGAGCTCACGCGGGTCGGGGTCGCCGATCGCGACCACACCCGGGAGGGTCGTCCAGTCAGGAAGAGGCGTCTCGTCAGCGACGTCGTACTTGCGCTCGACCTCGATCGACCGCTCGACGTCGGAAGTCACTCTTCGCGGCTGTCGGGGTCGGGATCGATGTCGTCCTGCGATTCGACGAAGCGATAGTCGGCCGAGGTGGGACCGTCGCCCTGACCCGTGTTCGCCGGCTCGCCCTCACGCTCGTAGACGACCTGCGTCTCGCTGTAGGGCAGGATCAGCTGCCCCGCTGTCGCGTCGTCGATCGGGATGATCTGCCCGTCGAGCGGGCCTCCGTGCAGTCGTGCAATGGCCATCGTGACCTCCTCCGCACAGCCTAGCCGCGCGGATGCAGATCGAGCCCGTGGCGCGGCGCGACTGTCCGCCACGGGCGACATGCATTCGTCAGGGCGTCGGGAACCCGAGGCTGATCTGACTCTCGCTCGGGTCGGGCCAGCGGGTGGTGACGACCTTGCGCCGCGTGTAGAACGCGAACGCCTCGGGACCGTACATGTGGGTGTCGCCGAACAGCGAGTCCTTCCAGCCGCCGAAGGAGAACGCGCCGATCGGCACGGGGATCGGCACGTTGACGCCGACCATGCCGACCTCGATGTCGTACTCGAACTGCCGCGCCGTCTTGCCGTCGCGCGTGAACACCGCCGTGCCATTGGCGTAGCGGCTCGCGTTGATGAGCGCGACCGCCTCGTCGTAGGTGCCCACCCGCACGACCGACAGCACCGGCCCGAAGATCTCCTCGTCGTAGACGCGCATGCCGGGGCGCACACGGTCGAGCAGCGTGGGCCCGATGAAGAAGCCCGAATCGGGATGCCGGTGCCGGCGGCCGTCGACGACGACCGTCGCGCCCTCGTCGGCGGCTCCCGCGACGAACCCCGTGACACGCTCGAGCGCGTCGCGAGTGATGAGGGGCCCCATCTCGCTCTCGGGGTCGGCGCCGTCACCCACCCTGAGATCGGGCAGTCGCGAGGCGATGCCCTCGACGAGGTCATCGGCGATGTCCCCGACGGCGACCACGACCGAGACCGCCATGCAGCGCTCCCCCGCCGACCCGTACGCCGCGGAGACGGCCGCGTCGGCCGCCGCGTCGAGATCCGCATCGGGCATCACCACCATGTGGTTCTTCGCACCGCCCAGAGCCTGTACGCGCTTGCCGTTCTCGGCCGCCCGCGCGTAGATGTACTTCGCGATGGGGGTCGACCCCACGAACGAGACGGCGCGGATGATCGGGGCGTCGAGGATCGCGTCCACCGTCTCCTTGTCGCCGTGGACGACGTTGAACACGCCGTCGGGAACCCCCGCCTCGCGGAACGCGTCGGCCAGCCACACGGCCGCGGAGGGATCGCGCTCGCTCGGCTTGAGGATGACGGCATTGCCGGCGGCGATCGCGGTGGTCACCATCCAGAGCGGCACCATCGCCGGGAAGTTGAACGGCGTGATGCACGCGACGACGCCGACCGGCTGACGCACCTGGTGGACGTCCACACCGCCGGCGACCTGCTCGGCATACTCCCCCTTGAGGTGGTGCATCAGCGACGTGCAGAACTCCACGTTCTCGAGGCCGCGCGCGACCTCGCCGAGAGCGTCCGCGACCGTCTTGCCGTGCTCGGCCGTGATGATGCGCGCCAGCTCCTCCGCTCGCGACGAGATGATCTCGCGCAGGCGGAACAGGACCTGCTGTCGGCGCCCGAGCCCGGTGTCGCGCCAGGCGCGCTGGGCGCGCTGCGCCGTCGTGGCCGCCTCGCGCACGAGATCGGTGGAGGCAAGCCCCACCTCGCCGGTCTGCGCTCCCGTCGCCGGGTTGAAGACGGACCCCACCCGGCCGTCGTCATCGACGCGCACGCCGCCGATGACGTGCGGTATGCGGGTGAGCCCGCCGTGCGCTTGTTCGCCCTGCGACGTGCGGGCGGTGTCGACTGTCGTGGACATGTCAGCTCCTCTGGGCATGTGCGGATTCGGGGGCCGGCGCGGATGCCGGGGCGTCGAGGGACGGGTCGTAGCCGCGCAGCGTGCCATCGGGCGAGGCGAAGCGGGCGACGAGCGTGCAGTCCTTGCCTCCGAGTCCCTCGGCGGCGAGCTGCTCCAGCTGGCTCAGGGCCAGCCGCGCTGCGGGAAGGCGAACGCCCGTGGCCTCCCCGGCCTGTACGGCGAGGCCGCAGTCCTTGAAGGCGAGGTCGACCGAGAACGTGGCGTCGAAGTTGCGGTTGGCGGCGGCGGAATCGACGACGCCAGGCACGGGATACCACATGCGGACGGGCCACGAAGATCCGGACGAGGCCGAAACCACCTCCCAGAAGGTGCGGGCATCGAGGCCGAGCCGCTCCGCGAGCTGGGACCCCTCCGACATCGCCATGACGCTGATGAACAGCATCATGTTGTTCACGAGCTTGGCTGCGATCCCCGTTCCCGGCTCGCCGCACGCCACGACCGAGCCCGCCATCGGCGCGACCAGGTCTGCCGCACGTCGGACGTTCTCGGGGCGCCCGCCGAGCATGAACGTGAGCGTGTGGGCCTCCGCGCCCGCTGTGCCCCCTGAGATCGGCGAGTCGACGAACGCGAGCCCGCGCCGCTCGGCCTCGGCGTGGCACCAGCGCGAGGTCTCGATGTCTACCGTCGAGGTATCGAGCAGGAGCGCGTCGCCGGAGGCGTGAGCGAAGATCCCGTCGGGACCGCCGTAGACGCCCCGCACATGTTCGGGCTTGGGCAGCGACGTGAAGCAGGCATCGGCGCCCTCGACCGCCGAGGCGACCGAGTCGAAGATCTTGACGCCGTTCGCTGCCGCAGCATCGCAGGCGGCCGGGTTGAGGTCGACGCCGCGGACGACGTGGCCGGCGGTCACGAGGTGTCCGCTCATGGGAAGCCCCATGTGGCCGAGTCCGATCCAGGCGATCGTGGACATCCGTGCTCCCTTCGTCGCGAGCAGATGCTGTCGCCACCCACGCTAAGCAGAGGCGGCATGCAGATCAACGCACGAAGCGGCGGCATTCTTGCACCCGCGCTGTGCGCGGATGCACACTCGGGGGCATGACCTTTCCCACATCTGCGCCGCCCCTCGACGCACTGATGACCTTCCTCGTCGTCGCACGACTGGGCAGGTACACGGCAGCCGCCGACGTCGTAGGGGTCAATCACTCGACCGTGTCGAGGCGCATCGCCGCCCTCGAGCGCGCCATGGGCGGCCGCGTGCTCGTGCACACGCCCGTGGGGTGGGAGGTGACCGCTCTCGGACGCCGCGCCGTCGCCATCGCGGAGCGCATCGAGGGATCGCTGCACGAGCTCGCCGGCGACGGCGACGACGACCTCGGCGGGGTGGTGCGCGTCGCCGCCCCGGAGGCGTTCACGGCGGTGTTCCTCGTGCCCGCGATGACCGCGCTGCGGGCACGCCACCCGCAGCTCGCCGTCGAGCTCCTCGCCGCCACGCAGCGCGCCCGTCAGCACCGCTCCGGCGTCGACCTCGAGATCGTCGTCGGGCGCCCGCAGGTGCTCCGCGCCTTCGCGACGCCCGTCTGCTCGTACTCGCTGCGGCTCTACGCGACGCCGGACTATCTCGCGAAGAACGGGACGCCGGACTCCGTGAGCGCGCTGTCATGGCATCCGCTCGTCTACTACGTCGAGTCCTCGCTGCAGGTCGACGAGCTCGACCGCGCCCTCCAGGAGCTGCCGCCCTCACCTCCCTCACTGCGGTCGACGAGCGTGTTCGCGCACATCGAGGCCACCGTCGCGGGAGCGGGCATCGGAATCCTTCCCGACTTCGTCGCCGATCACGATCCGCGACTGGTGCGCGTGCTCGACGGCATGTGGGAGCACCCGCTCGCCTACTGGGCCGTCGCACGCGACGAGGGTCCCCGCAATCCCGCCGTCGCCGAGACGCTCGAGGCGATCGTCGCTCACATCCGCGAGAAGCAGGCCAGCGCTGAAGCGCCCTAGACTCGCAGCCGATGAAGCCCTTCCTGCTGCTGGCCACGCGCGCCGAGGACGTCCCCGCCGACGAGGAGTACGAGCTCTTCCTCCGCTATGCCGGTGTCACGGAGCGTGAACTCGTGCGCGTGCGCATGGAGGCGGCACCCCTCGGTCATATCGATCTGGACGACTAGTCGGGCATCTTCGTCGGCGGCGGGCCGTTCAACGCGTCGGACCCTGCCGAGTTCAAGTCGCCCGTGCAGCGACGCGTCGAGGCGGAGTTCGCTGCGCTGCTCGACGAGGTCGTGGAGCGCGACTTCCCGTTCCTCGGCGCCTGCTATGGCGTCGGAACGCTCGGCGCCCACCAGGGCGCCCGCATCGACCGCACGTTCGCCGAGCCGATCAGCGTCATCGACCTCGAGCTCACCGAAGAGGGAGCAGCCGATCCCCTTCTCGCCGAGCTCCCCGCTCGCTTCACCGGGTTCGTCGGACACAAGGAGGCCATCGCCGAGCTGCCGACGTCCGCGACGCTCCTCGTGCGCGGCGACGTGTGCCCCGTGCAGATGTTCCGGGTCGGCCACAACGTCTACGCCACGCAGTTCCATCCCGAGCTCGACCTCGACGGCATCACGACTCGCATCTACGCGTATGCGGGACACGGATACTTCGCCGCCGACGAGCTCGACCTCACCCTCGCCGCCGTCCGGCGGGCTCCCGTGGCGCACACCGGCCGCATCCTCCGTGCCTTCGTCGAGCGCTACGCCCGGTGACCGCCGTCAGATGACCGGCGGCGTATGCCAGATGCGGTCGATGTAGTCGCGCATCGACCGATCGGACGAGAAGAATCCGCAGCGGGCGACGTTGAGGATCGCCGACCGGGTCCACGCCTCCTGGTCCCTGTAGGCGGCGTCGACCTTCGCCTGCGCCTCGAGGTAGCTGGAGAAGTCGGCGAGCACCATGAACCGGTCGTCGTAGAGCAGGTTGGACATGAGCGGCTCGAAGACGCTCGAGTCGCCGCCCGAGAACGCGCCGGAGGCGATGAGGTCGATCGCGCGGCGAAGGCTCTCGTCCTTCTGATAGAACTCGGACGGCGTGTAGCCGCGCGCCCACAGCGCCTCCACTTCGGGCTCGCTCATGCCGAAGAGGAAGAAGTTCTCGTCGCCCACCAGTTCGCGGATCTCGACGTTCGCCCCGTCGTCGGTGCCGATCGTGAGGGCGCCGTTGAGCGCGAACTTCATGTTTCCCGTGCCCGACGCCTCCTTGCCTGCGAGCGAGATCTGCTCCGACAGGTCAGCGGCGGGGATCACGCGCTCAGCGAGCGTGACGTTGTAGTTGGGCGGGAACAGCACCTTCAGCCTGCCCTCGACGCGAGCGTCGGCGTTGACCACCGAGCCCACCGCGTTGATCAGGTGGATGATCTTCTTCGCCATGAAGTACCCGGGAGCGGCCTTCGCCCCGAACACGAACGTGCGCGGCTGCACGTCGGCGACCGCGATGCGGCCCGAGATGATGCCTTCGTAGGTCGTGACGATGTGAAGGACCTTCAGCATCTGCCGCTTGTACTCGTGCAGGCGCTTGACCATGACGTCGAGCATGTGGCCGTCACTGACCTCGAAGCCATCGCGCGTCCGCAGCACCTCCGACAGGCGGCGCTTGTTGGCGGCCTTCACCTCACGGAAGCGCTCACGGAACTGCGAGTCCTCCGCATAGCTCTCCAGTTCACGGAGCCGCTCGAGGTCGGTGATCCAGCCCGTGCCGAGCGCCTCGCTGATGAGAGCTGAGAGCTCGGGGTTCGCGATGCGGATGAACCGGCGCGGCGTGACGCCGTTCGTGACGTTGGTGAACTTGCCCGGATAGAACTCGTTGAAGTCGGGCAGCACCTTGTCGCGCAGCAGCTGCGAGTGCAGCTCCGCGACGCCGTTGACCTTGGCGCCGGCGACCGTCGCAAGGTACGCCATGCGCACGGACCGCACGGGGAACTCGGCGATGATCGACATGTCGCGGATGCGCATCTCATCGTCGCCGAAGCGCTCGCGCACCTCCGCGAGGAACTCCTCGTTGATGCGGAAGATGATCTCGAGGTGCCGCGGCAGCAGGCGGCCGATGAGATCGACGGGCCACACCTCGAGCGCCTCAGGCAGCAGTGTGTGGCACGTGTACGCGAAGCATTCGCGCGTGATGGCCCAAGCGGCATCCCAGTCGAGCTTCTTCTCGTCGACGAGCACGCGCATCATCTCGGGCACGCCGATGACCGGATGCGTGTCATTGAGCTGGAAGATGACCCGTTCGGGCAGCCTTGTCAGGTCGAAGTCAGCCGGAAGCTGGTGCTCGAGGAAGTCGGCGATCGATGCGGCGACGAAGAAGTACTGCTGCTGCAGCCGCAGCTCTTTGCCCTGCGGCGTCGAGTCTTCGGGGTAGAGGACCTTGGAGATGTTCTCGGCGTAGGTCTGGGCGCGCACGGCCTCTTCGTAGTCACCCGAGTTGAACACGCGCAGATCGAATGAGTTCGTCGCCTTCGCGCTCCACAGCCGAAGCGTGTTGACGCGGCCGTTCAGGAAGCCCGGGACCATGTAGTTGTAGGGCACCGCCTGCACGTTCCAGTCCGGAACCCAGCGCGTGCGGGTGACGCCGTCGTCGTCGTATTTCTCGGTGTGACCGCCGAACGAGATGGTCTGCGCCGCCTCGGGGTGCGGGAACTCCCACGGTGAGCCCATCGACAGCCACGCATCCGGCTGCTCGACCTGCTGCCCCTCGACGAACGTCTGGCGGAAGATGCCGTAGTCGTAGCGGATGCCGTAGCCGACGTTCGGCACGCCGAGGGTCGCGAGCGAGTCGATGAAGCAGGCCGCGAGGCGCCCGAGCCCGCCGTTGCCGAGGCCCGGCTCGACTTCGAGGGCACGCAGCTCATCGATGTCGATGCCGCACGCCGCCATCGCCTCGGTCGCGATGTCGGCGAGGCCCGAGGCCAGCAGGTTGTTGTCGAGCTGTCGGCCCAGGAGGTACTCGGCCGACAGATAGCAGACGCTCTTGGCACCCTGCTGGAGCTGGCGGCGCTGGTCTTCGAGCCAGCGCGCCACGAGGTAGTCGCGCACCGTCATGGCGAACGCGAAGTAGCGGTCATTGGGGGTCGACGCCGACAGCGCGACCCCGCGCTCGTAGTTCAGGTTGCGGAGGAACTGGCGCACGAACCCGTCGACAGAGCTGGCCGGCCCGGTCACGGGAGCCAATGCGATGGGGTGGGTCACCTCCCCCGGGCGGCTCATTCCAGCGACAGCGTTCTCGTTCTCGGGCACGGGTAAACGGTACACACCCGACCTGGGAGCTGTGACCGATCACAGGGTGCGTGAGCGCAAGTGTTTACACACTTGTTTCCTGCTGCGCCCGCCGGGCGGTCTCGAGCTCCGCCGAGGCGACGCGCACGGCGTCCTCGGCTCGCTGCACGCGGCGAGCAGCGAAGGTCGGCGCTCCGAAGCGCACGCGTACGCGATCTGCGCGCTCGTGCGTCGACTCGACGATGTAGGCAGCGGCGATCAGGATGACCTGTGACGAGAGATTGACCCAGAGCAGCAGCGCGATGAGCGATGCGAACGATGCAAGGAGCGGGTTGGAGCCTGCGCCGCCCACGAACAGGCCGGACAGCGTCTGCAGCACCGTCAGCCCCACGCCGCCGATCAGCGCTCCCGCCCACAGCGACCGTGCAGGCGGACGCTCCCCCGAAAGCAGAAGGAAGAGGAGCGCGATCGCGACCGTGTCGACGGCGAACGTGACGACCAGCGCGACCGACGCCGTGCCGAAGACCACGACAGGGCTGTCCTGCGCGAGTCCGAGGAAGTCGGCGACCATGCCCAGGCCGGCCGTGCCCATGACCGTGACGCCCGCCGAGGCTCCCAGCACGACGCCTGCCCCGATCGCGATCGCGAGGTTGCGGAGCAGCACCCAATACCAGGCGATGTCGTCGGTCGGCCTGTCAGCGATGTTGTGAAGGGCCAGGCGGAGCGAGCCGATCGCCCCGATCGCGGCGCCGACAAGGCCGACGAGCGAGATGATCCCGGCGATCGAGAAGCCGACGTCCACCCGGAGAGCGTCAGGCTGGATGAGCCCGTCCTCTCCGACGAGGCCCGGAATCGTGCGGTCGACCGCATCGATGAGGGCCTGCCACGCCGCGGGGTCGCCCGCCAGCCACAGAGCCGCCACCGAGAACCCGAGCAGGACGCCCGCGAAGATGCTGAACAGGGCGCGATAAGTCACGCTGTCGGCGAGCATCGCCCCCTGATGCTCCGTGTAGCGCAGCAGCGCCCTCACGGGGGTGCGAGCAAGAGCCCAGGCTGTGACGCGCGCGATGTCCATCCCGTCACGATAATCAGACGGCCGGAGGCCGACGACGGGGGTTGACAGCGAATACGGCTTGCCCCGGCGGGCAGTCCACGCCTTTCACATTCGCCACATCCTGCACGCAGACAACGCTGAACTGATCCTTCCCCACAGGCAACAAAAGCCCATATGATACCGACGGGGAGAGGAAGTGCCGTGAAGGGACTCGCGGAAAGCCTCGTAAGCATTGGGGCCATCAACGAAGACGACATGTGGGATGCCGTCTCGGAGTACGGCGAGGGAGCGGAGCTTCGTCGTCGGCTCGTCGAGACGAAGCTGATCTCGCAGACGCAGCTCGCCATGGGCATCGCCGCGCAGACCGGCCTGCCGTTCGTCGATCTGCCGGAGGCGCAGCTGACGCCCGAGGTGATCGCCTCTGTGCCGGCCGCACTGTGCCGGCGCTACCAGGTGATCCCCATCGAACTCGGGCGCCGCAGTCTGGTGCTGGGGATGGTCGATCCGAGCGACCTCATCGCGATCGACGACATCTCGACGGCGACAGAGCTCAACGTCCGACCTGTCGTGGTCGCCGCCGACGCGCTGGAGGCCGCGTTCTCACGGTTCCTGCGCTCGGATGAGGAGCTCATCGACCTCTCGGAGCAGATCGGCGAGATCGCCGCTGCCGACGGGCTCGCCGGCACCGAGTCGATCGAGGAGCAGGTCGACGACGCTCCTGTCGTCCGCTTCGTCAACCTCCTCATCTCGCAGGCCATCAACGACCGCGCGAGCGACATCCACATCGAGCCCGGCGAGAAGCACCTCACCGTGCGCTACCGCATCGACGGCGTGCTCCACGAGATGCAGCGCGCCGACCGGGCGATCCAGGACGGCGTCATCTCGCGCCTCAAGATCATGGCCGCCGTCGACATCGCCGAGCGCCGCAAGCCGCAGGACGGCCGCCTGTCCGTGCATCACGAGGGGCGCCAGATCGACCTCCGCCTCGCGACGCTGCCGACGGTGTGGGGCGAGAAGATCGTCATGCGCATCCTCGACAGCTCAGCGCAGTCGCTGACGATGTCCGACCTGCGCTTCTCCATCCGCAACGAGCAGAGGTTCCGCTCGGCGATCACGCGCCCGCACGGCATGGTGCTCGTCACGGGCCCCACCGGCTCGGGCAAGTCGACCACCCTGTACACCGCGCTGAACACGGTCGCGAACCCGCGGATCAACGTGATCACGGTCGAAGACCCCGTCGAATACCGCATGGCGGGCATCAACCAGGTGCAGGTCAACCAGCGCGCCGGCATGACGTTCCAGGCAGCGCTGCGCTCGATCCTTCGCTCCGACCCCGACGTGGTGCTGGTGGGCGAGATCCGCGACGAGGAGACTGCCACGATCTCCATCGAGGCGGCTCTCACCGGCCACCTGGTGCTCTCGACGCTTCACACCAACGACGCCCCGAGCGCACTCACGCGCCTCGTCGAGATCGGCTGCGAGCCCTACCTCGTGGGCACCGCCCTGTCGGCCGTCGTCGCGCAGCGCCTCGCGCGCCGCCTCTGCATGAAGTGCCGGGAGGCCTACACCGAGAGCCGCGACGTGCTCAGCTCGGTCCGGTTCCCGCACAACCCGCTCGATCCGCCGGTGCTGTACCGGGCCGTCGGATGCCAGGAGTGCTCCGGCACCGGCTACCGCGGCCGGGTCGCGCTGCACGAGGTCATGGAGGTCACCGAGCGCCTCGAGCAGCTCGTCGTGGGCCGCGCGACAGGCACGGAGCTGCGCCAGACGGCACTCGAAGAGGGCATGGTGTCGCTGCGTGAAGACGGGTTCAGCAAGGTGGCCGAAGGTGTCACCACCATCGAAGAGGTCATGCGCGTCTCGGTGTGACCGTCTGCGGGACCACCCGGGCTGAGTCAGGCCAGATCGGCGGTCACCGCGTTGAGCGTTCCTCCGTCGATGTGGCGGCGCACCGCATCCGGCCCCTCCTCCGCCGCCTCGCGAAGGTATGCGCGGTGCTCCGAGACGAGGTCGGCGGCGGCGTACGTCGGCCGCATGTTGACCAGCAGCAGGAGCATCTCCGAGCCCAGCAGCGCATAGGCCTCCTCGATGCGGGGGCTGCGGGATGCCGCGACGATCGCGCGATGCACAGCGGCGTGGGCGCGGGCGAGCGACGGCCAGTCGTCGGGTGACAAGTCCGCGACGCGTTCGAGTTCGTCCAGCGCCGCCTCGACCGGAGCGGTGACCTCCCCCGGCCACGACGACCCGTGGATGTCGCGCAGGATCCGCACCGCCTCGCTCTCGAGGGCGCAGCGCAGCTGCTGCGATGCGACGAGGTCGGCGGCGGTGAACGTGCGCACCCGGATGCCCTGATACGGCACCTGAGTGAGAAGGCGTTCGGCGGTAAGCAGTGCAAGCGCTGTCCGGACGGTGTGTCGCGACAGGCTGTGGCGCTCCGCGAGGGCCTCTTCGCGAAGCGCGGTGCCGGGCACCAGATCACCGCGCAGGATCTGCTGGCGCAGTTCGCCGGCCAGCCGCGTCGACGCGGTGGGGCCGGGCTCGCCGTCACGTCGTCGCGGCGACATCGCCTCGGCTCCGCTGAATGGTGATGAGGGTGAGCCCCAGCGCGAGCACTCCGAGACCGATCGCGGCGACGAGGCTGAGGCTCTCTCGCAGCACGCCGATGCCGAGAAGCGTGGCGCACAGGGGCTCGGCGAGGGTCAGCGTGGTCACGGTGGTGGCGGGCAGCACGGCGAGACCCCAGCCGAACAGCAGGTAGCCGAGCGCCGTTCCGAAGACCCCCAGCCACACGACGAGCGCGAGCCCCCGTGGGGTGAACAGCCACTCTGCGCCGACCACGATGAGCAGCGGCAGGCTCGCGACGGCCGCGACGCCGAAGAGGGCGCCCATCGCGCGCCGCGAGGTCCATCCGCGTTCCATGAGCTCCTTCGCGGCCACAGCGTAGGTCGCGTAGCACGCGCCGGCCGCCACCGACCACAGCACTCCCCCGCCCGAGCCCAGCGAGACCGGTGCGCCCATGAGGCCGGAGGTCATCGCGACTCCCACGATGCACAGCGCGGTCGCGACCATCCAGCGCACGCCCGGCGCGCGGCGATGGAACACGACCTCGGCGGCCCCCGTGATCACGGGCGCGGAGCCCAGCGCGACGACCGTGCCGACGGCGACACCGTTCACTCCGGTGCCGACGAAGTAGAGCGGCTGATAACCCAGCACGCCGAGGGCGCCGATGAGCGCGACGACCCACGTGGGAACCCGCCGATGCGTCGACGCGGGAGCCGGCGGCGCCGTGCGGGCCGACGCGCTCGCCCAGATCGCCGCGATGCCGAGGAGGCCGCCGCCCAGCAGGATGCGGGCGAAGCCGGCCGATGCAGGCGATGCCGCAACACCCGAGAGCTGGACAGCCGCCGCGAGGCTGCCGAACAATGCGCTCGCGATGAGCACCTGGAGTTTCGCACGCACGAGGGCGATTGTTACACAATGTTCCTCTGGTGCGCCATGGACATGGCGCGGGGCGCGCGCTCCCTCCCCTGGTGCGCACGCCCCGCAGTCTGTGGGACCGATCGTCGTGGTGTCAGGCGTTTCCGATCTCGCCGTAGATGGAGAAGATCGGCAGGTACAGCGAGATCACCATGCCGCCGATCAGGATGCCGATGCCGACGATGAGAATCGGCTCGATCGACGCCGTGAGCTGCTCCGCCGCGGTCTGCACCTCGCCCTCGTAGAAGTCTGCGATGCTGGCGAGCATGTCGGGCAGCGTTCCGGACTCCTCGCCGACGGCCGCCATCTGGGCGACCATCGGCGGGAAGATCTCCGCCTTCGCAAGCGGCGTCGAGAAGGACTTGCCCTGCTTGACCGACTCCTGAACGGCACGCACGGCCTCTTCGACTCGGTAGTTGTTCGAGGCGGCGCCGACGATCGACAGCGCTTGGACGAGCGGCACGCCCGCCTTGAGCATCATCGCGAGACCGCGGCTGAAGCGGGCCACGGCGATCTTCGTCGACAGGGGCCCGAACACCGGGAGCTTCAGCTTGATGGGATCGATGACCTTGCGCACGGCCGGGGCGTCACGGTTCTTGACCCACCAGAAGCCCCCCGCGATCCCCCCGACGATGAGGAGCGGCAGGACCCAGAACATGTTCTTGGAGATCGTCACGAGGATCTGGGTCGGGACCGGGAGCTGCGAGCCGAGGCCGGCGAACATGCCCTCGAACACCGGCACGACGAATGTCACCATGGCGATCACGCCGAGGACCGCGATGCACATGACGATGACCGGGTAAGTCGTGGCCGACTTGATCTTGTCCTGCAGCTCGGCCTCGTTCTTGTATGTCTCGGCGATCGTGGTGAGCGACTGCCCGAGGAAGCCGCCGGCCTCACCCACGCGGACCATGTTGACCATGAGCGGCGGGAAGACATCGGGATGCTGCGCCAGCGCGGCGGAGAAGGCCGTGCCCGACTCGACGGCGGCGTGGACCTTTACGAGCGCCTCGCGCAGCTTCTTGTCCTCGGCCTGCTCAGTCAGGATCGCGAGTGTGCGCAGGAGCGGCAGTCCCGCGTTGATCAGGCCCGCCATCTGCTTGGCGAACACAGCGAGCGTGCCCACCTTCACGCGCTTCACGAATCCGGGGATCGTGATCTCGCGGTTGAGGCCGGTCTTGGAGGTGAGCGAGACCTCAAGCGGGGTGAGACCCTGCGCGCGCAGCTTCACCGCGACCGCGTTCCCGCTCGACGCCTCGATCGTGCCCTTGACGACGCCGCCGCCTGTGACGTCGACGGCGCGATAGGTGTACTCCTCGATGAGGGACATCAGCTGCTCCAGCCCATCGAGGCTCGCTCCGACGCGTGCATCGTCCACGCTTCGGCGTCGTAGTCGACAGGGCGCACCCGGGTTTCATCGAAGGTGCGCGGGTCTTCCGCGATCTCTTTCGCGAGCGCCAGAGAGATCGAGCCGTCTGCGACCAGTCGCTGCAGGTCCTGGTCGAGCGTGTGCATGCCGATCGAGCCGCCCGCCTGCAGCATGGAGTAGATCTGGCTGATCTCGCCCTCGCGGATGAGGTTCGCGATGGCCGGGGTGTTCACGAGCACCTCCGTCGCGATGACTCGCCCTTCCGACTGCGCGCGCGGCAGCAGCGTCTGCGTGATGATGCCTCGGAGGGTGTCGCCCAGCTGCGTGCGCACCTGGTTCTGCTGATCGGACGGGAAGGCGTCGACGATGCGGTTGATCGACTTGGCGGCGCTCTGCGTGTGAAGGGTGGAGAGCACGAGGTGGCCGGTCTCGGCAGCCGTCAGGGCCGTGGAGATCGACTCGGGATCGCGGAGCTCGCCGATGAGGATGATGTCGGGGTCCTGACGGAGAACGCGCCGCAGCGCCTCGGAGAACGATGCGGTGTCGCTGCCGATCTCTCGCTGGTGGATGAGGGAGCGCTTGCTCGTGTGCTGGAACTCGACGGGGTCTTCTACCGTCACGATGTGCGCGGGCTTGGTGCGGTTGACGACGTCGATCATCGAGGCGAGGGTGGTCGACTTTCCCGAGCCGGTGGGTCCGGTCACGAGCACGAGCCCCCGCGGCTTCATCACGAGCTCTGCCGCCACCTTCGGCACACCCAGCTCATCGAAGCTCTTGATGCGATCGGCGATGAAGCGCAGCGCCACGGCGACCTGGCCGAGCTGACGGAAGATGTTGACGCGGAAGCGCGCCACGTTCGGCACGGTGATCGACAGGTCGACCTCGCCGGACTGCCGGAACTCGGCGACCTGGTCGCTTGACAGGATGCCGCCGATCGCCGTCTCGAGCCAGTTCGTCGATGTCGGCTCCTCGAAGCCCGGGATGAGCTCGAGGTCGCCGTCGACACGCATCTGCGGCGGGTGGTCGGCGGTCAGGTGCACGTCCGACGCGCGCGAGCGTGCGGCGGCGGCCAGAAGGCCCTGGAGGGGTGTGACGTCTTGCATCGTGATCCTTCCGATCAAGATCCGGCCGTGCGGAAGTAGGTGAGAACGGTGACGGTGAGCTCTCCGCCTTCGTACTTGAGGTCGATGGGAGAGACGAGGCGGGGGCCCTTCTTGAGCGCATCGACGAACGCGACGGCCTTGGCCGCGAGCTTCGCGAGGGCGTCTGCAGGCTGAAGCCCCACGTCCTCGGCACCGGCATCCCCGTCCGACGTCTCGGAGTCCGCATCGGCTGCATCGGGGTCTTCCGCGAACGGGACGTCGACCTCGACCACGATCGTGGCGAGCGCCTGGCGGTTCGGTGCGGCGCTCTCGGGCGGCGCAGCCGGAGCATCGGCAGTCACCGCGTCTCCCGAGGCCTCGGCGCTCTCGGATCCGGCCTCCGCGGTCTCGTCGGTCGTCGCCGGCGCTGCACCCTCGTCCGCTGCAGTGCCACGCGGCGCCCAGTCCTCGGGCTCCTGGATCTCGACGCTCGTGATGTGGACGTCGACGTCACGAGCCGCCGCGGCGATCAGCTGGTGCAGGTCGTTGAGCTGCGGTGAGGCGGCGATCTCGCGACGCAGATCGTCGAGGCCGCGGTCGATCTCGGCTTCACGAGCGGCTGCGCCGGCGAGCACCGCGATCTGCTGCTCGAGCAGCATGTTGTTCTGGGACGTCGCCCGGGTCTGCTTGTCGACCTCGAGTGACTGAGAGTACATCGGCATGGCGATCAGGGCGACGCCTGCCAGCAGCAGCACGACGACGATGAGGATGCCGGCCAGGTTGATGAGCTGCTTGTTCGCGTTCACTGCGTCTCCTCCTCGGCGTATGCGCCCGAGTAGACGGTCTGATCGATCTGGAGGCGCAGGGTATAGGCGTAGTAGCCGTCGGCGTACTCCTGGATCCACCCGTCGGCCTCAATGACCTGCGGAATCTCGCGCACGGCGAGGATGAGCGGCTCGAACTTCGCGGCAGACGTGCTCCCGAGGATGATCTCTCCGCTCACTCCGGTCTGCGCCTCCGGCTCGCCCTCGACGGGGACACCGGCGGGCGCAAGGGTGAAGTCGGTGATGGCGACGTCTTCCGGCAGGACACGGTGGATCGTCGCGAGCAGCCGGGTCCAGTCGAGATCGGTGGCCATCGCCTGCGAGCGGAACTCGGAGAGCTGGCTTTCGAGGCTCAGCTTCTGGCTGATCGGCTGCAATGCGCCGAGCTGCGTCATGAGCTCCTCGGTGCGAGCGTTCTCGGCCGACAGGCGCTGCTCGGCGAACGCCTGCAGGGCGTATGCGCCACCGCTGACGAGCGCGACCGTCAGGAGCGTTCCCGCGAGGCCCCACCCCCAGCGCCGCAAGAGCGAGGACCGCTGGCGCCGCTCGATCGCGACGCGCGGCATCAGATTGACGCGCGGAGGCGCGCCGATCGCGAAGACGGGAACAGCCGAGCGCGCCATCAGCGGTCACCGCCCAGAGCGAGTCCGACGGTCGTGACGAGGTCGAGGTCGACGTCGCCGGGCGGCACCGCGACCTTCGACGGGACCAGACCCGAGAGCCCCACGGTCTGAACGGGCATCGGCAGGCTTGCCGCGAGCGCCTCGGTGATGCCGGGCACCGCCGCCCCGGCACCGCTGACCAGCACGCGTGTGATGGGCGCCTCGGCAGAGCGATCCGCGTAGAAGCGCAGCGTGCTGCCCAGCCGCGAGACGACGTTGATGATGTCGGTCTCACTCATGGAGATGCTGCGCGCGACGCCGCGTGACGCGGATCGCCGACGCATGGGAGGCTCCCCCGGCGGAACCGTCTCGAGCACCTCCTCGGGCAGCGCTGCGGCAGCATCCGCGCTCTCGGTCACTTCGGCCGCCTCAGTGAGCGCCGCACGCACGCGCACGGCCTCGGTCACGATCTCCATGGGGATGATGCGCACGAAGCGCGGCACTCCGTCTCTCATGACGACGACGTACGTCGTGTGGTCGCCGAGGTGCAGCGCGGCCACCGTCTCCCCCGCCGCCAGCGTCGGGTTCACCGCCCGCACGAGCGCGAAAGGAGCCAGATCGACGACGTCAACAGTGAGCTTCGCCTTCGACACTGCGGTGACGAGTTCGTCGACCGTCTCGGCGACTGCCGCGACGAGGAGTCCCGATACCTGATCGCCCTCCTGCGCGGTCGGGTAGAAATCGAGCACGGCCTGGTCGGCAGGGACAGGCAGCAGATCTTGGACTTGGAACGGAAGCGCCTGCGCGAGCAGATCGGGCCGAAGCGCCTGCGTCGTGTAGTCGCGCACGAGGATACGGCGGCTTCCGATGCCGAGGACGACGTTCTTCCCCTTGATGCCGGCCCGCGACCAGAGCTGGCGGATGGCGAGCACGACGGCATCGGTGTCGAACACCTCGGAGTCCTTCGCCGCGCCCGGGGGCAGCGGCACAGATCCGAACGCGACCACACGAGGCGTCCGCCCCGGCACCACTTCGGCCGCGCGAACTCCCTCTTCAGTGATCTCGAGCCCGACGATCGTCTTCGCCATGGTGCTCCCCTTTCTCGGGTCTCCGGCTCAGCCGGCGACCAGCATTCCTACGTACCAGCCGGCGAGCTGCTCGCCGGCGAAGACTCCGAGCCACGCACCCGCGATCATCCACGGTCCGAATGGGATCGCGCTGCGGCGCCCTGCGCGTCCCGCCGCCATGAGCCCGACGGCGAACACGCCGCCGAGCACGAACGCCGCGAAGGCGCCGACCGCGAAGGCGCCCCAGCCGATCCAAGCGAGCGCCGCGCCCAGGACACCGGCCAGCTTGACGTCGCCGCCGCCCATGCCGCCGGGACGCACGACCCGCAGCAGGAAGAAGAATGCGAACAGCGCCGCACCGCCGGCCACGGCGCGAAGAAGCGCCTCCCACGGCGTGCCGAGCGCGCACGCGACGGTGAACAGCACGCCCAGCACGCCGTATGCAGGAAGGACGATCGCATCCGGCAGTCGTCGCGTGTCGAGATCGATGAGGGTCAGCGCGATGCTGATCGCCGCGAGATACAGGTAGGCGACCGTCACAACGGCGGCACCCCACCCGCGCCCCGTCGCGAAGACCGCGGGGTCGATCGCGACCCAGGAAACCACGACGAACGCGACCGCGGTCGCCATCTCGACGAGCGGATAGCGGACCGAGATCGGGGCGGCGCACCCCGCGCACCTCGCTCTGAGGGCGATCCACGACACGACCGGAATGTTCTGCCACGGACGCACGGGCTCGTCGCACCCGGGGCAGCGACTCTCGCGAGTGAGCGGGATCGCCGCCGGCACGCGGTACACGACGACGTTGAGGAACGACCCGATCGCGAGCCCGAACAGGCCCGCGAAGACGAGGATGACGACGACGGCGGCCGGAGTCAGGGTACCCATGAGCTCAACGTCCCATATGTCACGTCACGCTGCCGGAGAAGTGCACCGACTGTCTTGGTCTCGACGCTCACGCCGTGCTCGGCGCCCATGCCGGGAAGGCCGATCGGGTCGGCCGAGAATGTGAACTTGCCGCCGGGCGACCAGGTGCCGCCATAGAGCGTGCCTGTCCACTGGTCGATTCCCTTGCTGCCGACGTCGACCTTGCACGGGGTGTAGCCGATCGCCCGCACGGAGTCCTCGATGACCGTGCCGTTGATCTCGAGGACCCCCTGCCCGGAGCTGCACGTCGGGTTGACGTCGGAGGGAACCCGGTCCTCGGTCACGATGTAGAGCGCGGGCTTGCCGACCGCAGTGGGGGCCGCACGGAAGGTCACCGATCCGAGGTCGAACGAATTGGCCAGCAGCACGACGTTCGTCTTGAGCGGGATGATCGGCACCGACCCGTTCTCGGACGACAGGATGCTGCACGCGCGCGCGTCGACCACGGTGTTGGTGGCGAGGCTGCCGAGCCACGTCGTCCAGCCTGTTCCCGGGTGCGCGTTGAAGTAGTTGCAGGTCCCCGGACCACTGCCCGAGTTGACGAGCGTCACGACGTTGTAACCGGCCCAGTCCGCCGCGCTGTACTTGTACTCGAACCACGTCGGCAGATCCAGATCAGGAACTGCGGCGACCGAAGCGGGGCGGACGACGCCGCCCACCACGACGCCCGAGTTCGGCGTGTATGTGCGGCTGAGAGGGAAGGTCAGCGTTCCCTGGATGCGAACGCTTCCGAGTTGCACGTCGCCCATGGTGGTCACCGAGCCGCCGATGGTCTTGTTCTCAAATCCGAACTCGAGCTTGCCGTTGGCCTGGATGCTGCCGTTGACCGTTCCGCGGATGATGCTTGCCCCAGTGCCTCGCAGCGTCAGTGCACCCTTGAAGGTGTCGCTGCCGCAGCACATGTTGAGGGTCCCGCCGGCGGCGACATCGCCCGCCACGTTGCAGCCCGACTGCGTCTTGATGCTCCCCTTCACGGTCAGGTTGCCGGGGATCGTCGCGTTGCAGTTGAAGGCCGTCGCCTGCGGGATGACGATGTTCACCTTGCGGCCCGGATCGGTCACCTCGACGTTCGAGTTGAGAGTGATCTCGCTGGTTCCGAAGAAGACCATGTCGCCGCCCTGCGCCGTCGCCGTCGTGAAGGCGTAATCCGCCTGCACGGCCGTGCGAGCGCCCCGGACGTCGGCGATGACCCGCACCTTCGCGAGCGCGTCGGTGCAGGACACCGCGTAGCTGTACTTGTAGGCGCCCGGATCGGACGACACCGCGACGTCAGACACGATCTGCTTCGCAGGCGACGTGGGGCAGGCGATCTCGCCGCGCTTGAGGGCAGCGGCCGTCGCAGCGAGGCCGGCGTCGGCCGTCCCACGCGACTCGGCTCGGGCACGGCTGTCGGTCACGAGGGTCTGCGTGTTCACGACGATCGCCGCGAGGGTGAGCCCCGCCACCGCCATCACGGTCATCACGATGAGGACGGCGATCAGTGTCGACCCCCGGTCGTCGCGGGGTGCGCGGCGGGACAGGGCGCTCAGGTCCAGCATGTCGGCGCTCCTTCCGTCGCGACGGCCTGCGCCGTCATCCCGCCGGAGAGCGACACCGTCTGCGCGTCGGTGCCGCTGCGCACGTCGATGCCGAACTGCACGCCCTTCGTTCCGGTGAGCTTGAAGGGCACGCCGCTGAGCGTTCCCGTCACTCGGTCGAGCGGCCGATCGTCGGACTTGCCGGCGAGAACGGCCCAGGCCGCGACGTCGGTGCCGCGCGCGGTCGTTCCCGCGCTGTAGCGGATCGAGTCGTCGTGCAGTGCCCACGCGCGGCACTCCCATGCCCACCCGCTGAGCGAGGTCCCCACCTTTCCCACGACGGCGTCGACGCGAGAGCCTCCCCCGCTGACGCGCACCGCGGTGGCATTGCGCAGGGAGTCGGCGAGGGTCGTGCGCACGAGGTTCGCCTGTCCCGTGGCCGAATCGCGGGCCACGGAGAGCTGCTGCGAGTTCCAGCCATTGATGAACATCATGGCCAGCATCCCGCTGAACAGCCCGGCCACCAGGATGCCGACGATGAGCTCGACGAGCGTGATGCCGTCGTCGTCATGGTGTAGGGGCAGAGCGCCCGCGCGGTTCAGCAGGGCGTTCATGCGGCGGCCACCGGGATGCGCGAGCGCAGCGTCGCGAGGCTGACCCCCGCGGTGTCGGAGATCCGCACGGTGACGAGGATCGCGGCGGGCTTTCCCGCGTTCGCCCCGGCCGGGCAGCTCTCGACGACGATCTGCCGTGTGAGACCGGGGGGAAGCGTGATGTTCGGCAGGGTCGAGGGATCAGAGTCGACGATGCGGGCGGCGGCCGCCACGAGTCCGGCGCACGTCGTCGTGGTGGCCGGCTGTGCGGGGAACTCGGCGCGGAGAGCAGACAGATGCGCGTCGGCAACGGCCGTCGCTTCGACCGAGTCGCGGTTGGCGACGCTCACCCGCGTCGCACTGATGAAAAGCGGAAGGACGGCGAGGGCCAGCACAGACAGCAGGAACATCGCCATGAGCACCTCGACGAGGTTGAAGCCCTCGTCGTCAGAACGCTGAAACACTCGTCACCTCCCCAGGTGGTGCTTCGAAAAGTCAGGTGGTGCGCCGAGAACGACTGTGGGGCCGCCCGTCGGGTCGGGTCGGCCCCACAGTTGGGTCTTGTTACGGGCAGCCGGGGCCGGCGACGCCGTCAGCACCGCCGTCGAGCGACTTGCCGTCGACCGCCTCTGCGGTGACGCAGTAGTTCTGCAGCGTCACGGGCTCAGCCGTCGACGACATCGTGAGGGTGTAGCCCTCGTCGGCCGACTGCGCGAGCTCGGTGTTCAGCGCCGCAATCGTCGTCGTGTCCTGCGAGATGGCTGTCGCGACGACGACCGCGCCATTGGAGGCTGCCTGGTCGAGCGCGTTGTCCTTCGCGGTCTGCTGGATGTTCATGAACACCGGGATCGCGATGGCGGCGAGGATGCCGAGGATGACCACCACGACGATGAGCTCGATGAGCGAGAAGCCCTCGTCACCGTTCTCCTCGCGGCGGGCCTTCTCAGCCTGGACATAGTTTCGGATGGTGCGCATTGTGCGTGCCTCTCCTTCGGGGGTGATGAACAGGACGCCGGCACGTGTGCACTCCGGGGGGTCGTGCACGGGGGGGCGCTTCGAGTTTCCGGGGGGTCCGTCGAAACGTGTGCCGGTTGGTTTGAGAGGCCCGCCGCGAGGACGTGTCTCCCTCTCCGGAACACATCATTAGAGACCTCTCACGCTGTTGTCAATGAGAAATCTGAGAGAAATGTGAAAAGTGTGTTTCGTGCAACGAATGTGGCGGAAGGTATGCAAGGGGCTCACGTGACTCCGATCAGCCGTCGAGCACCTCGAGGCGTACGTCGATGTCGACCCCTTCGACGATCCCTTCGGCGTCCCTCACCGAGCGCTTCAGGGGCAGCACATAGGCACACCGAGAGGAGTCGGGGAAGATCGACGTCTGCCACGTCGACCCACCGACACGAGCGCGCACCCGAACTGAGCCGAAACCCCTGGTAACCCGCGGAATCTCGCGGATCTCGGCCGACAGCGGCGCGGGCACGGCGGTGAAGAACCAGGCGTCCGAACGGGCGCTCCAGGCGAAGACGGGGCCGGTGAATTCGACGATCACAGCGTCAGGGTAGCCACCGTCGTCGACACTGCCGAGCGGCGTCCGCGGCATGCCCGCTGAGCGATCGCTCTTCCGGCGCTCGGCTACTGTCGACGGCCCGACGCCAGGCGTAAGCGAGCGCCCGAGCCGGAAGGAAAAATCTGTTATCCAAGATGAGAAATTCTCATCTTCGGAGTCCGCGGCACGCCCTCGGGGCTACCACTGGGGGTGGATGTCGGCCCTCAACAGACGGTCGTAGACCTCATGAACAGCCGCGTCGAAGGCTGACAGATCGCCCTCCCACTCCCCTGCGGCTGCGTTCGCCCGAGCCTGGGCGACATTGCGCGCCCCGGGGATGACGCTCGTGACACCGGGCTGCGAGGCGATCCATGCGAGGGTCGCCGCCGGCAGCGAGAGCCCCTCAGGAAGCGCCTTCTCAAGCTCGGCCACAGCCTCGAGGCCGGTCTCATAGTCCACGCCGGAGAACGTCTCGCCGCGGTCGAAGGCCTCGCCGTGGCGGTTGTAGGTGCGGTGGTCGTTCTCCGCGAAGCGCGTCGACGCGCTGTACTTGCCGCTGAGCAGCCCCGATGCGAGCGGAACGCGAGCGAAGATCGCCACTCCCGCGGCCCGCGCCGCAGGCAGCACCTCATCGAGTGGCTTGAGGCGGAACGGGTTGAAGATGATCTGCACGTTGGTGACGTGGGGGCGTGAAAGCGCCGACAGCGCCTGCGCGGTCGTCTCCACCGACACGCCGTACGCGGCGATCGCGCCTTCGCGGACCAGTTCGTCCAGTGCGTCGTAGGTCTCATCGGCGTCGATGACGGCCGACGGCGGACAGTGCAGCTGCACGAGGTCGAGGGTCTCGACTCCGAGGTTCCGACGCGAGCGATCCGTCCATGCGCGGAAGTTCTCGGGCGTGTAGTTCTCGGGCTCCTGCGGCATCCGTCGGCCCATCTTGGTCGCGACTGTGATGCCGTGGTCGGGCCGCTCGGCCAGGAAGCGTCCGATGATGGTCTCGCTGCGCCCGTCGCCGTACACGTCGGCCGTGTCGAAAAGAGTCACCCCGGCCTCGGCGGATGCCGCGAGCACCGCGCGGGCGTCGTCTTCGGAGACGTCACCCCAGTCGGCGCCGAGCTGCCAGGTGCCCAGTCCGATCGAGGAGATGACACGTCCGGTGGCTGCAAGAGGGCGCTGCTGCATGAGTCCAGACTATTGGCCGGCGACGACAATCGGGCGCCGCCGGGCGCGCCACCATGCCCACACGACCGCGACGAGCGTGTCCGCCGCCACGCCGATGGCGGTGTCAAGGGCGCGATCGCGCAGCAGCACCGAAGGCTCGGCAGGCAGCGCCAGCTCGACCATCAGGAGGGCGAGCGGAGTCACGAAGAACATGGCCAGGCCGTAGTTTCGGTTGACGTACAGCTCGGCACCGGCCTGCATCACGACGGCGGCGGCGAGCGTCGCGAGCGGCGGAAGATCGAGCGCGAGGAGTCCGGCCGCGATCGCGATGCCGACGACGGTTCCCCCGAGGCGCTGGATGCCGCGGATGACGCGAGCGTTCAGCTGTGCGCCGCCCAGGGCCGCGACAGCTGCGACCATGGCCCAGTACCAGTGGTCCCCGATGAGCAGCACGCCGATGAGACCGCCCAGCGCCGTGCCGGCCATGACCGCGATGCCCTGGGAGAGTGCGAGGTCGGGACCGGGACCTCGCCGCGTGCCGCGCCCGCGCAGTCCGCCTCGGCCGACGGCGATGCCGGCGGTGACCAGCACGCTGAACAGAGCTGCGCCGCCGCCGATCGTCACGACCTGGAGCAGACTGTCTGCGGTCGCAGGGATGCTCGCCGTCGCCCCCGCAGCGAAGACGACGAAGAGCGAGCCCGGCGGATGCCACTGCCACCGGTGCGCGAAGACTGTGGTGATGCCCGCCAGCAGCGCCACGACGCCGACGCGTGCCGAGACCGGTGCGGCGGCGAGCGCCAGCGTAGTGCCGACCAGCATGACGGCGACCATTGTGACTCCGGCGGCGATCTGCATGCGCACGCGGTCGCCGTAGGCGTCGAAGCGCCCGTACAGGCTCGCGAACGCGCCGAAGCTGGCGTAGACACTGAGGTCGACGCGGCCGAGGAGCCACAGCGTGAACAGCGGCACGGCGAGGGAGACGGCCGCGCGGATCGCGACGCGATGGTCACCGCGATGCGGCGCCACCCGGATCAGCCCGGTCAGTATTCGACCGCGACTGGCATCCATCCTTCGATCGTACGCGGCGGCGCGCCCTGTCGATTCGGCTGTGGGACGCCACCCGTTCGCTCGACCGGTCGGAGACGGGCAGACTGGTGACCTGATGACTCACGATGCACTCCCCGTATCTCCTGTCGACCGCGACGCCGCCGCCGCGATGTGGGCCGATTACCGTGCTGCGCACCCCGAGGTGCCGCTGACAGACCCCGCCTACACCGTCGATCACTTCGGCGATTCCGCCCGCCTCTGCGACGAGCTGCTCGAGATCGTGCTGTCGGGGCAGAAGCGCGCGACCGCCGAGCTGCTTTCGGCATTCGACGACGCCCCCGAGGAGGTGCCGGTGGAGGGCTCGCACTGGGTCGCGTGCGACAGCTCGGGCACGCCGCGCATCGTCATCCGCACGACCGAAGTGCGCATCGGACCGTTCACGAGCGCCGACGCCGACTTCGCGGCGGCGGAGGGCGAGGACGATCTGACGCTGGCGAGCTGGCAGGCCGGGCACCGCCGCTACTTCGAGCGCACGGCCGCTGGGCGCGGCCAGGTCTGGACCGAAGAGGACCCCATCGTCTTCGAGCGCTTCGCGGTGGTGTGGCCGCCCTCTGCCACGCGCTGAGCGGGGCCGGGTGACAGGCCACCTCGCCAACGGCGCACGACTGCCGTAGCCTGACACGCGCGCCCGTGATGCAGAGGCGGTGATGCGATGACCGACCGGCCCGCTGTGAGCGTCGTCGTGCCGGTCTTCTCCCCCGGTCCTTACCTCCGTCCCCTGCTCGACTGCCTGGACAGGCAGATCACACCCGAAGACGGCTTCGAAGCCCTGTTCGTGGACGACGGCAGCACGGACACGACTCCCGATCTGCTGAAGCGCTGGTCCGCCCCGCGGCCGTGGGCGCACGTCATTCCGCTCGCCCGCTCGGGCTGGCCGAGTCGTCCGCGCAATGTCGGCCTGGAACGCGCACGGGGCGAGTTCGTCTTCTTCGTCGATCACGACGATTGGCTCGCCCACGACGCTCTCGCGCGCATGACCGCGTTTGCCCGTGCCCATGGATCCGACGTCGTTGTGGGCTGGATGCGCGGCCTCGGACGAAACGTGCCGGTGCGGCTGTTCGCCGAGACGGTGGCTGATGCCCACCCGCCGGCGACGCCCCTTCAGGACTCCATGACGGTGCACGCCCTGTTCCGCACGGAGTTCCTCCGCCAGCACGGTATCCGCTTCGACGAGTCGCTGCGCCGGCTTGAAGATCACCTGTTCATGGCGGCGGCGTACACGAGCGCGCGCCGCGTCTCCGTGCTCGCCGACGCCCCCGTCTACCTGCACGCGGCGCGCGAAGACGGCGAGAACGCGGGACACCGACCCTATGAGGCGGCCGAGTACTACGCCGCCCTCGGACGCGCGGTCGACACCGTCATCGGCGCCGACGTGCCGTCCGCCGAACGCGATGCCTACCTCGGGCGGTGGATGCGGGGCGAGCTGCTTCATCGACTGCGATCCGAGGCGATCGTCTCCCTCCCACCCGGCGAACGCGACGCCTTCTTCCTGGAAGCGCAGCGACTGCTGTCGCGGATGCCCGCCGAGGCCGTCACCTCGCTTCCCCAGCGCTACCGGAAGGCCGTCGCCCGTGTTCTCCGGTCTTCGCCGGCGGACTATTGGGACGACGAACGCGCGGGGGCGGCCGACGACGCGCCGCACTCGTGGTCGGCGGCGATCAAGGCCGCCCGGACGCACCTGGTCGACGCGCTGTCACGTCGGGGGCCGCGGCGGCTGCGGCACCGCGTCGTCCGGTGGGGCCGTAACCCGTACACGATGCTGCGCGATGCCGGTGCGGCGCTGGCGGTCGTCAGCGCAGTCATCGCCGCAGTGGTCGCCGTTGCGGCGCCCTTGGCATCCGTCGCCCTCGTGGCGCTGTCGACGTCGTTGACCGCCTGGCTGGCGGTGCGTTCGCTGTCTCCGTGGCCGACCGCGACCCGCCAGGTGGTCGCCCTGGGGCCCGCTCTTGTCGTGGCAGTCGTGCGCAACGATATCTCCGCCGCCGCCGTTGCGCTGCTGGCCGCATGCCTCGTCGCCATCGCGGCCGGGCTCGACCTCTTCTGGCGGCGTCGGGACGTACGCGGCTACCCCGCCCGGCGCGGGGGCCCGCTTGCACGCCTGGGCTGGATCGGGCTGCTCGCCGCCGGAATGGCGGGGGCGATCACTTCCGCCGTCGCGATCGCCGTGTGGAGCTGAACCCAGCGATCTCGATCTTCGAGAGGGAATGCGCCGCACCCGTATCAGCATCCCGTCGCCACCCCTCTTCACGGGAGTGGGGGCACATCTGGACGAGGGGGCGTCTCATGCCTGCGAACAAGCGACTGTCCGAACTGACCGATTACACCGCGGTCCTTCCCTATGCGAGCGAGCTCTTCGGCGTGTATCAGCCGCTGCTCGGCTGGAAGTCGAAACGGATCGCGGCGCGGTTCGATGCGGGATTCGCGCGCGACCGGAGGAGGGTGCTGGATGCCATCGCCACACCGCTCGCACCCCGCGCGCAGGTCGCCTACAACGTCGATGGCTACCCCACGATCGACCTGCACGCCGCCGAGCGGTCGGGTGGCCAGGCGCGACGTTTCGACGAGCGCATCCTCCAGCTGCTCGCCGACCGGCTGCCACCGTGGGACGAATTCCGGCCGGAGGCATTCGACGAGGTGATCACCCGCGACGCGATCGAGGAGCTCTTCGCCCGTGAAGTGGTGCCTGCGTACGAGCAGCTCGGATTCGCGGCCACGCGCGGCGAGGGCGAGTTCGCCGAGTACGCGAACGCCGCACGAACGGATGCGCGGATCGGGCGCGCGGCGCTCGAGGAGCGGCTGGCCCGGGAGTCGCAGGTGGCCGGCGCTGTGCTGCAGCTGCGCGAGGCGGGGCAGATCGCCGAGCTGGAGTCGATCTTCTATGCGGTCAAGGACGACTCCGCGCGCTTTGCCGCCCTGTCGAAGCTCGCCGCGGCCGGTGGCGCACTCGAAGGGCTGTTCGGAATCGACACCCTTGACCCGCAGGATGCCGAGCAGCTTCGTCGGGTGGCTCTGTCGCCGATCAGCGTCGTGCACCTGTTCCGGCAGTACTTCTTCGAGCTCGACAGTTTTCTGGGCACGCCCGTGGGGCATGTGTGGCTCTCCCCCGGCTCCACCGTCGAGCTGATCGAGGTCAGCACACGCCGCACGCTCATCGAACGGACGGAGGAGCTCTCCACCGACACCACGGTGAAGACGGAGTCGGAGCGTCTCGAAGAGGAGGAGCTCAGCGAGGCCATCAAGAACGACAACAAGCAGGACGTGAAGTTCGGCGCGAGCGTCTCGGCATCCTATGCGTCGATCACAGCGAAATCGAGCTTCGATTACGCGACGACGCAGCAGGTCGCCCGCGAAGAGACGCACAAGCGCATGCGGCGGCAGACCGAGAAGCTGGCCAGCGAGATTCGCAAGAACTACAAGTCCACGTTCCGAACCGTCACCGAGACGACCGACACCTCCAGCAAGCGGTACGTGCTCACCAACGCCGGCACGGACCTCATCAACTACGAGCTGCGCCGAAAGATGCGGCAGGTCGCCGTGCAGGTGCAGGATGTCGGCACCTACCTGTGCTGGCAGACCTACGTCGACCGTCCGGGCGAGACACTCGGCGTCGCCGATCTGCTGCACATCGCCAAGCCGCCCGAGCTCGACGGCCTCCATGCGCCCGCCGAGGTGCCCATGCTCAAGGAGTTCTCGGAGACGCGACAGGCGACGATCCCATTCATCTCGATCAACGACAGCGACGCCGACAACGAGGGCGAGGTGTACCGCGACGGAGGAGAGGTCGACGACTCGGAGTTCGCGGGCAGCTACGAGCAGATCCAGGCCGACTTCGAGATGGAGTTCGTGTGCTCCCGCGGCGGCTACGTGCTCGCCGATGTCGAGTTCGACGGGCTCGGCAAGCCCGTCACCGCGTCACGCAAGGGCGACATCACCAACGCGGGCGACAAGGCGAAGTTCGTCCTGCACCTCGACTCGGTCGACTTCCAGGGGCAGAACAGCGTCCAGGTGCAGCTGACCCTGCATTGGGCTCCGGCACCGGGGGCGAACGACGAGGCGATCGCTGCCAACAAGAAGGCGAAGGCCGAGTTCAAGGCGAAGGAAGCCGCGGAGTATCAGAAGGCGTATCTGCAGAATGCGCGAGACCGGGTGAAACTGACGCACGGCATCACTCCGCGCCCCAGCGAGGACCTGCGCGAAGAAGAGCGGATCGTCGTGTACCGCAAGCTCATCCAGGAGATGCTGACGGCAGGCGTTCCACAGCCCGACGACCGCACGCGGCACGTGGTCGCCGAGCTCATCAACTCGATCTTCGACGTCGACAAGATGCTGTACTTCGTGGCTCCCGAATGGTGGCGACCGCGGCTGCGCCGCACCAAGCAGCACCTCGGTCCGGTCCCTCCCGGTGGCCCGTCGACCGCCCAGCTCGTCGGAAACCCGGCCGTGAACGCGACGATCGCGTCGCTGTCGAAGGGATTCGGCGTGGTGTCGGCCTTCGCCAAGCCCACCCCGCTGGCATCGAGCTCGGTCGGCTGGGGCGGCACCGACGACCCCCAGCGGGACAACTACTACATCACGGAGGACTCCCAGCCGGCGCGTTTCGGAAGCTCCCTCGGATGGCTCCTGCAGCTCGACGGCGACAACCTGCGCAACGCCTTCCTCAACGCGCCGTGGGTGAAAGCGGTCATTCCCATTCGCCCCGGCAAGGAGGAGGCCGCCATCAACTGGCTCAAGGGCGTCGAGGGCATGAACGGCATCGGCGAAGACGACCTCTACGAGACGTCCAACCCCGAAGAGAAGGACATCGACGGCAACCCGCTCAACGGGCAGCCGCTGCTGGATGTCATCAACGACCTCGCCAAGAAGGTGCGCCGCAAGCATGAGGAGGCGGTCGCCAAGGGCACTTTCCCGAAGGCATCGGAAGTCGCCGACCCGCAGCTGGTCGACGAGGACAACGTCGTGACCACCACCCCGATCGACCGCGTCTACGAACACGGGTTCTTCCCCCTCGAGGGCGGCTTTCGCGCCAACGTGTCGGACGACTACGAGATCTTCGACCAGTGGCTCGAGATCGTCCCGACCGATCAGGTGGTGCCCGTCGAGGTGCAGTATGACCCGAAGACCGGAAGGCAGCTGTGACGGGTACGCGCGCGCGGCTGAACGGCGGAACGGACGGGCCTTCCGGAACCTGTTCGACGGGTCTACAATCCGGGGCGGGCGGCGAGGAGCTCGGGCTCGCTCCATGATCGCCCCAGGCTGGACAGAGGAGCGGCACCATGGTGACGGCCGTGGACGAGAAGGGATCCTCGACGCACGACGCTGACCGGCGCGCGCGTGAGGTCGAGCAGCAGCTGACCGATGACGAGCGGTTCGCTCTCGTGATCAGTCTGATGGGGTACATTCCCGGCAGCGCGGTGGGCGGCCGAGATCCGCGCATTCCAACTGACCTGCCGAACATGAGCGCCGGCTATACGCCCGGCGTGCCCCGGCTGGGGATCCCCGCGATTCAGAGCAGCGATGCCAGCATGGGCGTCACGAACCCGGGGTATCGGCCCGACGACGAAGGGGCCACGGCGTTCCCCGCCCTCATCGCGCTGGGGTCGAGCTTCAATCCGCAGCTCGTACGCGAGGGCGGTGTGGCGATCGGGCGGGAGGCCCGCAGCCGTGGGTTCAACGTTCAGCTGGCCGGAGGATGCAACCTCACCCGGGATCCCCGGAACGGCCGCAACTTCGAGTACTTCTCCGAAGACCCCTACCTGACCGCGGTGCTCGCGGCAGAGCAGGTCAACGGCATCCAGAGCCAGGGCGTCGTCTCCACCCTGAAGCACTACACGCTCAACTGCAACGAGACCAACCGGCACTGGCTCGATGCCGTCATCGACCCTGACGCCCACCGCGAATCGGATCTGCTCGCCTTCCAGATCGCGATCGAGCGCTCGCACCCGGGCGCGATCATGAGCGGCTACAACAAGATCAACGGCGAGTACGCGGGCGGGAACCATCATCTGCTCAACGAAGTGCTCAAGGAAGCGTGGGGGTACCAGGGGTATGTCATGTCCGACTGGGGCGCGACACCCGAATGGGACTTCGCATTGAAGGGGCTCGACCAGGAGTCGGGTGTCCAGGCCGACACGCTGCTGTGGGGGAAGGAGCCCTTCACCGGTGACCTGCGAACGGCATACGCGAGCGGAGACCTGCCCAAGGAGCGACTGTCCGACATGGTGCGACGGATCTTGCGCGCCCTGTTCGCTGTCGGAGCCGACCGGTGGGATGCCGCACCGGAGGTCGACATGGTCGCGCACGACCGGGTCGCCCTCGAGGGCGCCCGCCAGGGCATCGTGATGCTCAAGAACGACGGAGCACTTCCACTGCCAGACAGCGAGCCGCTGAAGATCGCCGTCATCGGCGGCTACGCGCAGCAAGGGGTGATCAGCGGCACGGGCTCAGGCGCCGTCGCCCCGGTCGGAGGCTTCGCAGGCGTCAGCAGGATCGGCGGCGCAGGGGTCATGGGCAAGCACCGCAATCTCTTCATCTTCGCGCCCTCACCGCTGGACGAGCTGCGGAAGGCGCTGCCGTCTGCGCAGTTCGACTTCGATCCTGGATACACGCCCGCCGAGGCGGCATTGACTGCCAAGCGCTCTGACGTGGTGATCGCCTTCGGCATCCGAGTGGAGGGAGAGGGGTTCGACAGCGCGGATCTGTCGTTGCCCTGGGGACAGGATGCCGTCATCGAGGCAGTCGCCGACGCCAACCCGAACACGATCGTGGTCCTCGAGACCGGCAACCCCGTGTCGATGCCCTGGCGAGACAGGGTGCGGGCGATCGTCGAAGCCTGGTACCCGGGGCAGGCCGGCGCGCGAGCCATCGCCGAGGTCCTCACCGGCGCGGTGAACCCCTCCGGGCGTCTGCCCATCACCTTCCCGAGAAGCCTCGACCAGACTCCCCGGCCCGAGCTGCCGGGCTTGGGAACACCCTGGGGCACCCCGGTCACCATCGAGTACAGCGAAGGGGCGGAGGTGGGCTACCGCTGGCACGCCAAGACGGGCGCCGAGCCCCTCTACCCCTTCGGGCACGGCCTGAGCTATACGACCTTCGACTACGACGACCTCGAGGTCGACGGCGGCGACACGATCACGGCATCCTTCACGGTCACCAACACAGGAGACCGCGCCGGCGCCGACGTGCCCCAGCTCTATCTCACCGATGCCGCCGGCGATAAGCGACGGCGGCTGCTGGGATTCGAGAGAGTCGAACTCGCTCCCGGCGAAGCCCGCCGGGTCACTCTGACCGCGGATCCCCGCCTCCTGGCTCGGTTCGACGGGGATGCCGGGCAGTGGCGCACCATCGCCGGCTCCTACGAGGTCGCTGTGGGCAGAAGCGCCGAGGACTTCGTGCTCAAGGGTCAGGCGCAGGTCGCCGGGCGCCTGTTCGGCCGCTGACCACGGCCGCCTCGACGCAGACAGCGGAGATCCGGCGAGCAGGAGGGTGTGGCTGAGTGGGCGGAATCGAATGGGGACCGGTCGCCGCCTGGGCTGGCGCCATCGCGACTGTGTTCGTCGTCATCACGACGTCGCTTGTGGCCCTGGGGTATTTCGACAGGTTTCGCGCTCCGCGCCTGCAGGTGACCTTCTCCAGCACCGAGCCGTGGGTTCGGCGAGGACCGCTGCACGATGGCACCGAAGCACAGTGGCTCAGACTGGGCGTGGAGAACATCGGAAAGACCGCCGCGGTAGGGTGCGTCGGGCGGCTGAGCAGCGTGCGGACCGACGGTGCTCCACGCCCCGACATCGACCCGGTGCAGCTCCGTTGGGCAGGCGTTCCCCGCTCCCGCGGTTTCGCGCCGCTGGACCTGCGCCCGGGACAACGCGAGTACCTCAACGTCGCTATGCGGCCCGACGACGGTGCCTGGCACCTGGCGACGTTCGAAGACCCCGACTTCGATCGGGCCTTCACCACGGACCTGTCATCCGACGCACGCCACGAGCTGCACGTTTCGGTGTTCGCAGGAAACGCTCGGGCGGCCGCGGTGCTCGTCATCGACGGCACGGGCGACGCCCTGAGGGCAGCACTGAGCTGAACCCGCCCGGGATTCCCGAGACAAACGGAGATCGGCGCGATAAAGTTGTGCAGCCCAACAAATGAGCGGGCAGGGAGCAACGGCGCCGACCCCTGAAGGAGACGACGATGACGACCGACCAGCTGACCTTCGACAACCCGGTCGAGCGGCACGCTCACATCAAGCCCTTCGCCTCCTGGCAGCCACTGCCGGGCCTCGACGCGAAGCTCGAGCCGAAGGCCGACCACGGCGAGACGAGCTACCGCGGCACCGGTCGCCTGCCCGGCCGCAGGGCCCTCATCACGGGCGGCGACTCGGGCATCGGGGCTGCCGTCGCGATCGCGTTCGCGCGCGAGGGCGCAGATGTCGCACTCTCGTACCTGCCCGAGGAGCAGGTCGATGCCGAGGCGATCGCCGAGATCGTGCGCGCCGAGGGCCGCACGTGCGTGCTGCTGCCGGGCGACATCCGCGACCGCGACTGGTGCCGCGACCTCGTCGCGCGGGCGGTAGAAGGGCTCGGCGGGCTCGACATCCTCGTGAACAACGCGGCGCACCAGGTGTACCACGAGACGTTCGACGAACTCGACGAAGCGGATCTCGACCGCACCATCACAACCAACCTCTACGCGATGTTCTGGATCACACGCGAGGCGCTCCCGCACCTGCCCGCGGGCGCGACCATCATCAACTCGACCTCGGTGCAGGGCTACAACCCGTCGCCGATGATCATCAACTACGCCTCGACGAAGTTCGCGATCATCGGCTTCACGAAGGCGCTCGCGCAGGACCTCGCGCCGCGCGGCATACGCGTGAACGCGGTCGCGCCGGGGCCGGTGTGGACTCCCCTGCAGGTGAGCGACGGGCAGCCCGCCGAGAAGCTCAACGGATTCGGCGAGTCGTCGTGGCTGGGCCGCACGAGCCAGCCGGTCGAGCAGGCGCCTGCCTACGTCTTCCTCGCCTCGCCCGAGTCGAGCTTCGTCGTCGGCGAGGTGATCAACGTCAACGGCGGCGCGAACGTGCCCTGATCCGCCCCCGACCGAGCCTTGCCCGGAGCCGTCGTCTCCGTTGTTGACAGGATCTAGACCGAACGTCTTCGGCAACCCCACACCCTCTTCGGCATTTTGAACCGAGCGCGTCGGGCGACCGGCAAACGGACGGCCGTTGGTACCGGAACCAGCACTCGACCACCGCCAATCGCACAAGCTGGGCGAGCGGATCGAGCCGTCAGCAGCTGTCGCGGTGCACGCGCTGTGCCCGAGATGCGAAGGGGCGCCTGATTAGCGCGCTGAGGTCACCTGATGGCGGCCGCTGCGTAGCGGTCAGCGAGCGTCGCGAAGGCCTCCCGCAGCTCGGGTGGGCCGATGACATCCATGGGTGCTTCGAACCGGCCGAAGGAGGCGGCGAGGGATCCCCAAGACCAGGACCCCGATTCCAGGATTGTTCGGTGTGGGCCAGCCTCCTTTGCCACGCCATCGCCGACGAACGGCAGCACGGCATCGATGGGCAGATCGAGAATCACCGTGCCTCGGCAGGCCCACTCGTTGGTGGCGGAGCCTTTGAATCTCGCAGACACGAACTCGTCGATGTCGCCGCCGGGGATCTCACGTCGCTGAAAGCGTGGCCCGGTAGGGGCGCGCGGTTTGATCCGTTCGACGCTGAACAGTCGCCAGTCGTCGCTCTCGAGGTCCCAAGCCAGGAGGTACCAACGGCCCTGGGCGCTGACGAGGTGGTGCGGCTCGACGCGGCGCGGCGGAACGGATATGTCGGAGTCGGGCTCGCCCCGTGACAGGTAATCGAAGCGCAACGTCGCGCGGTCGCGGATCGCCATGGCGAGCTCGATAAGCAGCTCCAGCGGCACCGCGGTCGGCGCGGAGCCGCCCGGGCGCTGCGCGATGGCGACGATCTCGAGCGCATCCAGGCGGTGCCGCAGCCGCGAGGGCATGACCTGCCTGATGGTCGTCAATGCACGAGCCGCTGCCTCATCGAGGTCGGCCCCAACGGCCGTGGTTGTCTGCAGCGCGATCGCGATCGCGACGACCTGAGCATCGTCGAAGAGCAGCGGCGGCAACTCAGCACCCGCCGCGAGCCGGTAACCCCCGTCGGGACCCATGGTCGCCTCGATCCGGTACCCCATCTCGCGGAGGCGCTCGATATCGCGGCGGACGGTGCGGTCGCTGATCTCGAGCCGCTCGGCGAGCAGTGAGCCCGGCCAGTCCCGCCGCGTCTGCAACAACGACAGGAGCTTCAGCAATCGGGCCGTGGTGGACATGTTCGCAAGGCTAACCGCGGTCTAGGACGAAAGTAGACCTAGTCATCAGGAATCGTCGATGTCGCGGCGCCGAAGGGGCCCGCATCGACGAACAGGAGCAGTCATGACCATCCAGACGACAACCCACCTCAACTTCCGTGGCGACGCCCGGGCTGCGCTCGAGTTCTACCAGTCCGTCTTCGGCGGCCACCTTGTCCTCAACACGTACGCCGACTTCGGCATGCCGGCCGAGCAGCCCGGTGCCGACAAGATCGTGTTCGGTCTCGTCGCGGGCGAGAACGGCTTCCGGATCATGGGGTACGACGTCCCCGGTGCCGCCGGAGGCGGCATCGTCGGCGGGGGCGCCACCCGCCGTGACAATCACGCCACAATCACCGACCAGGCGCTGTTCGTCGCGATCGGTTCCGACAGCCTCCAGGAAGTACAGACCTACTGGGACGGCCTCGCGGTCGACGCCCTGATCGTCGAGCCACTCGCCGCCTCCGCGTGGAGCGCCGGCTTCGGCATGCTCACCGACCGCTTCGGCGTCACCTGGAGCATCACGGTCTCCTGAGCGCACTGGCCGCGGCCCGGACTGACCCGTGTCGCGGCCATCGCAGGAATACACCCGGTCGGGTACTCGAAGCCACAACCAATACAGAAAACGCGAAGGGCGCTGGCCCAAGCCGGTGCCCTTCTTGCTTCTCCCGGCCTCTCTCGGCTGTGGATGAGTGAAAGCACGCCGCGCCAGCACCGGCTACCGTCGCAGGTTCCGCCCGCTTCGACCGATGCGATCGGACTCCGACTACCAGCAGAGGATGCCATGCGCTATCTCTGCGTAGCCCTCATACGCGGCTCGTGACCGACACTTTCCGTCAGCATTGAGAGAGGACCTTTCCCCGTTGAAAAGCATCGCATCGGACAGCATTCATTCGATCTCGGATCTTCCACCCGGCGTAGTCGTTACAGCCCTCCTCGCTGGGGTCGCGCTCATTGGTCTGCACGCATGGCTATCGCGTCGAAACCCAGTCTTGCTGGGGCTCGTGGTACCAGTGATCTACATCGCTATCGCCATCTCTATCTCGGTCGCCACGCCGCTCACCGGAGGGATGATCGCGGGGCACGTCATCGCGCTTGTTGGCCTGTTGGCGATCTGGTGGGCCGCAGAGGGTACGCGACAGCGACGCAGAGGCCCGTCTGCGCCAACGGAGTAGCCCGAGCTTCGACGGAGCAGGGTCTGAGGGGCAGGATTTACTGCCGCTCAGACCCGGCCGAGTGAGTGCCAGCGTCGGTCCAATTTCACGCGCAGCACCTAACGGCGACCTCACTTCCGGTAGTGGCGGTCGAGCTCCGCCCCGAAGAAAGACGCCGCACGCTTGAGCACCTCGTTGGCGCGGCGAAGCTCCCGGTTCTCCTGCTCAAGCTCCCGCACCCGCTGCGCTTCGGCGCTGCTCACGCCCGGGATGACGCCGTCGTCAATGTCGGCCTGCTTGACCCACATCCGCACGGACTCGACCCCGTAACCCAGCTGCGTCGCGACCCGCTGCACCGTCCCCTGCGTGACGCCGAGCTCAGCGCGCAGCGTCCTCACCATCCACACCGCAGCGGCCTTCTCCCCGCTCGAGTAGCGACGCGTCGTCGGCTTCCCATTCGCCAGTTCCTTCGGCATGACTCCATCCTCGTTTCCAAGGTCAGGAGCCTCCAACAAACTCAGGGCGCTTCACCGGTGACAACGCCAGCATGGAGAGCTTCTTCAGCCTGCTCCAGAAGAACGTGCTGAACACGAGGCGCTGGGACACCCGCGCCGATCTTCGCCTCGCGATGGTCACCTGGATCGAAACGAAGTACAACCGCCGACGCCGACAGCGCGGCCTCGGCAGACTCACCCCCATCGAGGTTGAGATGATCTACCAGGACGCAGAAGCGGCCTGATCACCCCAAACCCCGACTGTCAACAAGACTCGGGGCAGACCCGCCCAGTACGAGCGGGGGCGTGACGTCGACGGCGTAATGAACATCCGTCCACTCGCTGGAGAGACCTGCTCGTGTCGCTCGAGCAGACCACCACGCGGGAATCGCTGCCAGCACGGCGGCCGCTACCGGCGTCAGTTCAGCCGCGGGATCCGCCGACCCGACCAGTCCGCGCGACCCGCGCGGCCCCAGGGGCCGCGCGAGGAGCTGGGTGATGTTGGCGGAGATACTCACGCCCCCAGAGTATCCAGCAGCCTCCGACACGACCGCATGGCGCACCGGCGGAAACCGCTCCCCACCGACGCCGTCTCGGCTGTTGCTCAGTCCGATAGAACGTCTGCTACCGGACTGGAGATGCGTCACCGGTGGTGCGTTCCGTCCATGGTGAGTGAGCGTTCGATCCAGGTGCGCAGTTGCGGGGCAGGGACGGCGCCGATCATGCGGTCTGCCTCTTTTCCGTTGCGGTAGAGCAGGAGGGTGGGGATTGAGGAGATTCCGTGTCGTTGGGAGACGCGCGGCGAGGTGTCCGCGTTGACCTTGGCGATCTTGAGGCGTCCGGCGAGGTCGCGGGATAGTTGCTCGACGACGGGCGCGATCTGGCGGCATGGCCCGCACCAGGGCGCCCACACGTCGACGAGCACGGGAAGGGTAGCGTCGCCGACGACCGTGTCGAACGAGTCGTCGTCCGCTTCCACGAGCCACGGCAGGTCGGCGTGGCACTTCGCGCATCGGACTCGCCCGGCGCGTGCCGGGGGCACGCGGTTCTTCGCCGCGCACCCCGGGCACGTCACCACGTTCACAGCCACACCCCGTGACGGGCGAGCACGGCCTGCACCTGGCGGAGGCTGGGCTCCATGAGCCACTCGCCGTCGATGTGCACGACCGGGGTGCGCAGCCGGCCACCGGTCAGTGCCGCCAGGCGTGCATGCACGGACGGATGCTCGTCGAGGTCCACGTAGTCGTAGTCGATGGCCGCCCGGTCCAAGGCGCGCCGGATCAGCTGGGTGATCCCACACCACCGGTTGCCGTAGATCGCGACCGGCACAGCGCGCGTCCGCGGCACGGCGCGGGCAGGGGTGACATCCCAGATCGTCATCGCTGCACCTCCTCGTCGTTCTTGTCATGGTCCCCGGCTGCGACGAGGTCGAGAGCGGCCACGAACTCGTCGAAGTCAGGGAGCTCCTTGAGCCGTTCGGACACGTGAGCCCAGCGGATGATGCCCTCGGCGTCGATCAGGTAGAGGGCGCGTTCGCTGTGCCCGTCGGCGTTGCGCCAGACGTTGTACGCGCGGGCCGTCTCACCTCGGGGCTGGAAGTCACTGAGAAGTGGGTAGCGGATGCCGCGCACCGCCGCCCACGCGCCGTGACTGTAGATCGAGTCCACCGAGATGCCCAGTAGCCGGATGCCGCGCGAGGCGAACTCATTGTGCTCCTGCTGGTACAGTTCCAGCTGCACGCTGCATCCCGGACTCCAGTCCAGCGGGTAGAACACCACCGCCACCGGCGTTCCGCGCATCTCCGACAACCGCACGATCGTGCCGTCCGCCGCGGGGAGTGCGAAGTCCGGTGCCGGCGTTCCTGGCTCCAGCCCGGTCGTCACGCGTGGTCCGTCCATCGGGGGCGCGCTCTTGAACATGTCCCGGACGGCGGCGAGGTCATCCGATGTTTCCGGCACCTGCGCGGTCTCGATGACCGTCGCGGACTCCAGCACGTCGAAAGCGTCCATCACGCCACCCCCGCCTTCTGCAGTGGACGGATCACCCGAACGGGGACGTTCCCGCGCATTCGGCGCCCGGGACCCTTTCGGGCCCCGGGAAGCCACCCGGTCAGGAAGCGACCGAATGCGCGGGATCGGCTTTTGGGTCCGCAGCCTCCTGCTCCGCCAGCGTGGACTCGGTAGCCCGCGATGCGGGTGTCGACGATTCGACGGCGACCGCGACCTTGCGCGGGAGCGCGTCGGATCTCACCGGCAGTGTGACTCTCAGCACTCCGTCCCGGTAGTCGGCGGCAATAGCATCAAGATCGACCTCGTCGCCAAGTGCAAGCTGCCGCACCACGCTCGCCGAACCGCGCTCACGGACCAGCCAGCGCTCACCGCGGTCCTCTCGCGAGGTGTCTCGATGAGCCCGGACTGTCAGCAGTCCCGCCTCGGCCGACACGTCGATGGACGAAGGATCGAATCCAGGAAGGTCGGCCTCCACCACGTAGCGATCATCCTCCCGGTAGAGGTTCACCGGCGCGGAACTCAGCGCGGGCTCCGGGAACTCGGAGAAGAACGCCGAGCTGATCCGGTCCATCTCCTTGAACGTATCGAACAGCATCATTACTCTCCTCTCTCGTCATTGATTGACTCGGGTTTATCTTGGGTGACGCACGCGCATGCGTCGTTATTCCCCCAAGTCTGCGAAGACGTCGCCTTCTCCAGCTCCTTGGCCGACTCCGCATGAAAGCGGGGGTGTCGGCAGACGTTAATGCTGTGGCTGTGTCGTCGAGAGCAGCGTGCGCGCTCGGTCGAGGTGCGCGGGGTTGACCATAACGTCCCAGTGCTCGGCCGCGAGGTTCTTCACGGACGAGAAGTCCCGCTTGCCGCGCCATAGGGCATGTCCGACGAGCCCGAAGAGGGCGCCCCAGAGCGCGCCGAGGCCGGTCGCGGCGATCAGCAGCCACAGCAAGAAGAGGCCGGGGGCGAAGATGCCGAGAATGAGGCCGATGAGCAGACCGAACCAGGCACCGGAGGCGGCGCCGTAGCCGGCGGCGCGGGCCAGTGTCATGCGCCCGGTCACCTGCTCCTCGATGCGCACGTTCCAGCCAATGATTGAAACCTCTTCGACGGGGAACTCCGCGTCGGAGAGCCGATCGACCGCGGCCTGCGCAGACGCGTAGTCGTCGTAGCGTGCGAGGAGTTCACGGGCGGGTGTCGAAATGGGTGAGTTCGTCATGATGTCTCCTTTCACAGAATGTGCTCGGGGTGGTACGGGGTGAGTCGACGGCGACTGGTCGCCTCATCGGCCATCGAGAGCAGCCTCTGAACTCGGTCCGTCGTGGGCGGATGTGTGCGGAACAGGCTGCTCGTGGCGCCGCCGGACAGGGGATTGGCGATCATGAGGTGCGCGGTCGTGGAGCCGGCCGTCGCCGCCCCTGGGAGGCGAACCGCCCGGACGCCCGCCTCGATCTTCTGGAGGGCGGATGCCAGAGCGAGCGGGTCACCGGAGAGACGGGCGCCGTCGGCGTCGGCCTCGAACTCGCGCGTGCGGCTGATCGACAGCTGGATCAGCGTCGCGGCCAGCGGCGCAAGGATGAGCATCAGGAGAGCTCCCAGCGGGTTCGGCGCATCGTCGTCATCGGATCCGAAGGGAAGGAAGAGGGCGAACTGCGCGAGGGATGTGATGATTCCCGCGAGGCCGGCCGCGACGCTGGAGAAGAGGATGTCGCGGTTGGTGACGTGCGACATCTCGTGTGCGAGGACGGCGCGCAGCTCGCGTGGAGTCAGCAGTCGCAGGATGCCGTCGGTGACGCAGACCGCCGCATGCTCCGGGTTGCGCCCCGTGGCGAAGGCGTTTGGCTGTGCCAGCGGGCTGACGAAGACACGAGGCATCGGCGCTCCGGCCGCGGTCGCCAACTGGCGAACCATCGATACAAGCTCGGGAGCCTCACGGGCGGTGATTGGTCGGGCGCGCATCGTGGCGAGAGCCAGGCGGTCGGACCAGAAGTACGCTGCGCCGTTCATGGCGAGCGATCCCAAGGTGGCGACGAGCAGACCCTCAGATCCGCCCAGCCCGTAACCGGCAACAAGGATGATGCCCGTGAGCAGACCGAGCAGGACGGCCGTCTTTAGCCCGTTTCGGAAACGACGCATCGAACACAACTCCCTTCGCTTCTAAACTTGCGTCGAGTTGTATCAACTTTACGGCAAAGGCCGCGGCGGGGCAAAGAGACGCTCGTCAACATGCGAGCGCTCTAACCCAGCTCAAGGGGTGCCCCAGCCACTGACCAGAACACTGCCGCTATCAGCACGCCGGCGAGCACCGACGTCGACAGCAGGACGCGACGATCCAGGAGATCGTGAACACGGACTGGAGTGACCGGCCATGAGCGAGACGATCGCTGAGACGCCACTGGTGTCGCCGCTGCTGGACAGCCGCGAAGTCGCCGCCTACCTGAAGGTCTCCGGGCGACGTTGTCGCGGTGGCGTACTGACAAGAAGGGGCCGCCGTTCCTGCGGATGGGCGGGATTACCCGGTATCGGGTCGACGATGTCGAGGCATGGCTCCCGTCACTCTCCGCTGATGAGCACAGCTGAAAGCGCCCCGGCCGTCCCTCCCTTCGGAGTGAAGGTCACCACCGACCTCGAACACCGTCCCTCCGGCATCCGGGCACGAGCACGCTGGATCGACCCACAGAGCAGACGGCGCATTGTGCGGGCACTCGTCGTACCCGACGAGGAGGCCGCCGAGGCATTCTTCCGCGATCTGCTGAAGTCCTCCGAGATCGGCATCGACCGGCGCATCACCTTCGCGGACTACCTCGTGACCATCGGAGACCGGTGGACGCGAGGCCTGGACCCGACCTCGACCGCCGACGGCTACAAGGTCGGCCTGCGTCTGCGCGTGCTCCCCGCACTCGGGCACCTGCCGCTCTCGCAGATCACCGCCGGGATGATCGACCGCACCATCGACGACTGGGAGCAGGTCCACTCCCCCTCGACGATCAAGAACAGCATCGCACCACTCGTGCGCGTGCTCGACGAGGCCGTCCGCGACGACGTCCTCGCCAGCAACCCCGCCCGCAACAGATCCCGGCGCAGCCTCGGCAAATCCGCCCTCATCATTCCCGTAGAACAGACCTCGCCGCGCGCACGCCCTGCCGGATCTGGCGACGCTGAACCGGCTCGAGGCGACATCAAGCGCTCGACGCTCGACAACTACCGCCGATACGTCGACGCCGACATCAAGCCGAGCGCGCTCGGCAGGCTGCGGCTCACCGACATCAAGCGGGCCGACGTTCGGCGCTTCATCGACGCGCTCATCGCGGACGGGCGCGGCGCGACGACCGTGCGCCGAATCGTCGCCGTCGTGCAGGGCGCACTCACCGCTGCCCTGCGAGACGACATGATTGCGGCGAACCCCGCCCGCGGCGTGCGGCTGCCCGTCGTCGACGCGCACGAGTTCGAGCCGTGGTCACCCGTCCAAGTCGGGGCGTTCCTCGACCGGGCTGCGCAGCACCGTCTCGGCGCCCTGTTCGAGATCGCCGTGCTGACCGGGCTGCGGCGTGCCGAACTGCTCGGCCTGCGGTGGGGCGACGTCGACCTCGCGCGACGTGAACTGACCGTGCGGACGACGCGCGTGCACACGCGCAGCGCCGTCGTCGAGAACTCGCCCAAGACGAGCGCCGGGCGTCGGGTCGTGCAACTCGACGACGCGGCAGTCGGCGCGCTCGTCGCATGGCAGATCGCGCAGGAAGCCGACCGGCTGAACTGCGGCACGCTGTGGGAGGGCGACGGACACGTCTTCACGTACGAGAACGGGACGCCGCTGCGGCCCCAGTATGTGACGCGTCTGTTCGAGACGCCGCGCAGCGACATCGGGCTGCCCGACATGACGCTGCACGGGCTGCGGCACATGCACGCGTCGCTGTTGCTCGCGAGCGGCACCGACATCGCGCTCGTGTCGAAGCGCCTCGGTCACTCGTCGATCTCGATCACGAGCGACATCTACGCGCACCTGATCGGCGACGCCGGTCGACGTGCAGCGGAGGGCGCGTCGGCGCTCATTCCGCGAGCAAGTGCACACACTGCACACACAGCCGTCCGGGGCGGGCATGACAAAAGCCCCGGAACCCGCAATACCTGCGTGATTCCGGGGCTTTCTCCGGTGGGCTGTTGGCAGAACTACCCCTGGTGCGGATCCCGGCGGGGCGGCGTCCCGGGTTTTCCTGCAGACGACTGTCGGTTTTCCTGTAGCGAGCGCCACCCCTTCTTACGGAGTTGCCAGGTCTGAGTGGCGAAAGCACACCGGGTTTCGGCCGTAGCAGTCTGAACAACCCCAGCCATAAGAGCACCCTCACGCAGTGACTCAACCCCCGGCGAGGGCGAGGACGAAGCCGAATCGCCCAGGCCCTCTCGGCTGTGGATGAATCAAGCAGGTCTCGCCGGCAGGGGGTACCGTCGCAGGCTCCGTCCGCGTCGGCCATTGCGATCGGACTCCGACTACCAGCAGAGGATGCCATGCGCTATCTCCACGCCACCCGTCGTCATCTACTTCCCCTCATCGCCTCGGCGGCAGCCATGCTGCTCACCGCCTCGACCACTGCGGCAGCAGCGCAAGGCGCCGTCGGGAGCCGAACGTCGGTCGACCACGGAGACATCACGTTTTCAGTTCTGGGCGACGTCGGAAACGAGGTTGGTTCCCGCGTTACCAGGGCGGAGCTATCGTTGCTCGGAATCACCGTCGCCCCCGGGAACACTCCGCAACGTGCCGACCCTCACCGAACGTCTTCAGCCCAAGCGGTAGCGACAAACAACGTCCTCTTCAGGTGGAACGACTACGGAAACCGCGAGGTCGTCCTGCGCTCTCAGCCGTACGCCAAGATTCTCACTAAGCACAATCTGACCTACCGCACGCCGCGAGTTGTGACGCAACGCGCCACGTCGAGATCGCATGACGGAGGACAAGCCTGGCGGTATCGGCTTGCCGCGAAGGAGATCCGATGTGACTTCTGGGGCAACAACTGCAAGGTCATCCGCACCGTATGGGTTCGCACTGTTGTCGACTTCCGCGCCTACCAGGGTGACAAGTATGGCGTGGTGACGGCCTACTGTGAAGGTTATGACGGCCCGTGCCCAGACTTCGTCAAGAATGCGCTGAACCAGTGAAGAACACCGCGCGATACCCCCGCGACGTCGAATCATGGCGCGACGCGATCCGAGAAGCGTCCGCCCTTGAGAACATGCGAGCGGAAAGTGGATTGATCCAACAGATCACGCTGGGCGCGGATGAGCTTGAGTTCACTCTCACCGGCGGCGAAACGTTCTGCGTGCCCTCTTCGGCGGACCGATGGCTGATCGCCGCCGAAGCGAGTCGCGCTCTGGGTCACCCGGTCGAGGCGAATCCCTCGCCGGAGTGGTACCCACCCTCGCAGACGGTGAACTACTGGTGGGCCGAAATGCTCTACAACTTCGGTCTTCTCGCCCCAGAGGGCATCGTCATGAATCCGAACGTCGTCTTCGTCCGGGTGTGGCGCAACGGACCGGTGGGAAAGATCGAAGCATACGACAATGGGAGCCAGGCGATTGCGGCTTTCGATCTGCGCGACGACCATCCACCTGTCGACACCGTCACCGACACTCTCGAGGCCCTACGAGCTGCGCGCAAGAACGGCACAGCGAGCGGATAGTCAAACGAGAAGGGCACCGGCTCGAAGCCAGTGCCCTTCTCGTTTCTCGACCGTTTTGCCAACGGCCCAACCGTGGGCTGTTGACAGAACCCGTCCTGGCGCGGATCGCGGCGGGGCGGCGTCCCGGGCTTTCCTGTAACGGGTCGTCGGTTTTCCTTTGCTGCCGGACGCCCGGGAAGTCACCGACGCGGACGTGTGCCCCGCCTTCTTCACCTTCTGGGCCCCGGCGCCAATCGATGGACCTTGCAGCAGCTGCCGACGTGGAGCTGACCGCGCTGTCGCCGCGGGCCGAGCGATCAGCCGGGCTGATTGTCGACGAGAGCCACCTTCAGCCGAGAGGCCTCGGTACTCGCATACAGATCGTAGGCGGTCTGGGCGTCCTCGACAGCGAACGTGTGGGTGACGTAGCCGTCGAAGTCCGCTCGGTGACGGAGGAGATAGTCGCGCCCTTCCTGCAGCACGCCCACCCATCCGTCGAGGGTCCGGCCGCTTGACAGCGTCAGCCCGCGCTCGTACATCTCCCGATACGGAAGCATGTAGTCATCGTCGTCCGCTGCTCCGAAACCCAGAACGTGGCCCCAACTGGCCACGGCCCGGAGGCAGTCCGGGATGGTCGACTGCTGATGACCGACGGCCTCGATGACGATCTGCGGACGCTCCTTCTCCTCGAGGCCTGACGCCCACTCCGTGCTCGTGACTGCGCGGAACTCGTCCGCGCCGAATCGGGTGGCGGTCCCCGCCCGTTCGACGGGATCGATCGCCGTGATGTGACCGGCTCCGCGCGTGCGCAGGACGTGGATGAAGGCGAGGCCGATCGGTCCGGCACCGACCACAGCGACGCGCTTGCCCGCCACATCCGGAAGCCCCTTCGCGGCGCGGATGACAGTGGCCAATGACTGGATCGGTACAGCCTCGACATCGCTGAAGTCTTCGGGAACGGGGATGAACGCGGTGTCCGATTCCACGAGGATCTCTGCCAGCCCTGCACGGAGCCCGCCTGTGCCCACGACGCGTTGCCCCACACGCAGCCTCGTGCTGGCACTCTCAATGACCTCCCCCACGATCTCGTGGATGGGCGCGCCGCCGTGAGCACCGCTGACGGATTCGACGAGCAGCCCATGGAACAGGGGCATATCGCTCCCACACAGGCCGCCGGCCCGAAAGCGCAGCCGCACCTCCCCCGAACGGAGCGCTCGGTCCTCCTCCGCTTGCTCCACCCGCCGGACGGTGCCCGGGCTCGCGAGGCGTACGGCCCACGTCATGCGATGCCCTCGCTGTCGCGAGTGTGCCGATCAGCGGCAAACGACAATGCGATCTGGGCGCGGATCTCATCGAGAGTGCGGACGATTTCGACCGATTGCCGCGGCGGGAGGATCTCGCCCGCGATCTGGCCGTTAGCAACGAGCCGCTCGAGTTCGAGTGCCTGATACTGCATGCCGCGCGGTTCGACGGTGTTCTCGAATCGCTCGAGCACGGTGCCTGCCGGGTCGATCATGGTGAAGCTGTTCGGGAAGTACCAGAACGAATCGATCTCGATGCGCGCCTCTGTGCCGACGATCGAGGCTTTGACGGGGCTTCGGGCGTCGAGACCGGTTTGAATCGAGGCTTGGCCCCCGCCGGGAAAGCCCATCAGGATCGAGGTCAAGGCATCGACGCCCGTACTCGTGCTATCCGAGATCGATGCGATGCGGTCGGGTGCGCCGAACAGGTCCCAGGCGAAGGAGATCGGGTAGATGCCGAGATCCAGCAGCGCCCCGCCGCCCAACTCGGGCGCCTGAACGCGATGGGACGGATCGGAGGATAGGAGCAGGCCGTGGTCGGCTGTCAGCCCTCGCAGCGTCCCGAGCGCACCCGAGCGGACCAACTCCCGGATGCGAACCATATGGGGAAGCCAGCGCGTCCACATGGCCTCCAGCACGACGAGCCCCAGTTCGCCCGCCCGATCCACGACGCGCTGGGCTTCCGCGGCGTTCATCGCGAACGGTTTCTCCACCAGGACGTGCTTTCCGGCGTCGAGCGCCAGCAGTGCGTGTTCAGCGTGCGACGTGTTGGGCGTTGCCACATAGACCACATCGACCGACGGATCAGAGACCAGCTCTTCGTACGAGCCGTGCGCAGCGGGTACCCCGAAACGACGCGCGAACGCCTCCGCGCGTGCCCGGTCTCGCGATCCCACCGCAGAGACCGGGGCGTCGATGATTCGCAGGTCGTGTGTGAAATGCTCGGCGATCTTGCCGGTTGCCAGGATGCCCCACCGCAGACGGGTCGTCATCTGATCTCCTTCGGGACGGAATTCAGGCGGGAGCGGCCCGTCGGGCACGGGCCGCTCCCAGAGTGGATCACGACGCGGGAACGATGTCCCAGACGTCGGGAACGGGGTTGAGAGAGGTCAGGTTGAAACCAGTGACCTTGCTCTCGTCGTAGATCGCGATCTGGTCGCGCACATAGGTCACCGAGACGTACGCTTCGTCGACCTGGGCCTTCTTCAGCACCGCCGCATACCCGGCCTCCACCTCGGCCTGCGTAGGAGCTGCCGCAGCCGCTTCCAGCAGCACGCTGATCTCTGCGTCGTCCGTCGCGAACGCGTTGAACTGCGTCTTGCCGCCGGTGAAGAAGCTCTTCGCGACGATGTACGTCGGCAGCGCGCCGTAGTTGTAGATCGTGATCGGGTACTTGTTCGCCAGGATGTCGGTGGTCCACTGACCGAGGTCTGTGTAGGTGGTCAGGTTCGCCTTCACCCCGAGCTTGGACCATTCCTCGACGATCGCCTGCCCGAGGATGTTGGTGTTGTTCGCCGTCGGCGCCGACACCTCCACGCTGAAGCCGTCCGCGTAGCCCGCCTCGGCCATCAGCTGCTTGGCCTTGTCAAGGTCGTACGGGAATGCGTCGTTCACCTCGTCGGCGAAGCCCATCATGCCGTTGATGAACAGCGACAGTCCGGGAGTTGAGAAGCCGGGGAAGACCGCCTTGGCGAGAGCCTCGCGGTCGACCGCGTGCAGGAGTGCCTGACGGACGCGCTTGTCTGCCAGCGCCGGAACGATCGATCCTTCGCGGTCCATGATGTTGACGCCGGTCATGCCGAACGGGGCCGTCGCCACTCCGAGGCCCTGGTTCTGCGCGGCGGCACCGGTCGCGGCGTCACCGGACATGAAGTCGGCGTCACCCGTCTGGAGGGCCTGCAGAGCCGAGGTCGTGTTACCCGCGACCTTCACGACGATCTTCTTCCAATGGATCTTGGACGGATCCCAGTAGTACTCGTTAGGGGTGTACACATAGGTGTCTCCCGCGACCGTGGCGGCCGTGTCCAGGACGTAGGGTCCCGCGCCGAAGGAAGCGCTCTTGAGCTGCTCGACGTCCTCAAGGCCCGCCGGGCTGATGATCGACCCGAGCAGGAGGCGCTGTGAGAGCACCGCGGGGAGCGAGTCGTTGGGCTCGCTTGTCTTGAGCTCCACGATCCCACCGTCGAGAGCGGTGATGGACGTGACCGAGCTCAGCCAGTTCGGGCCGTTGACGCCTTTCGTGCGCGAGTACTCCAGCGAGGCCGCCACCGCCTCGGCGGTGACATCGGTGCCGTCGGAGAACTTGGCGCCCTCACGGATCTTCAACTGGAAGCTCGTGTTGGTGTCATCGGTGTACTCCCACGACTCGGCGAGTGCGGGGACCACTTCACCCTTGCCGTCGATGTGCGTCAGCGCGTCGTAGGCGACGTTCACATAGAAGTTGTTGACCTGGTCGACGCTCTGAAGAGCCGGGTCGAGGCTCGTCGGACCGAACGTGGCCGCAAAGGTCAGCGTGTCCCCCTGAGCGGATGCGGCTGAGGTCTCGGCCGGAGCGGTCGGGGCGGTGGCGCCGCCACCGCTGGAACACCCGGCGAGTACGACGGCGACCGCCAGAGCGGCGGAAGCCACCGCGCTGCGCGAGCGACGGGTGAAGTGGAACATCGTTGTCTCCTTCTTGTGTTGCTGTGTGTTGGTCAGGAACTCTGCGCCGCGATGAGTGCGTTCCATGCGGCACGGCGTTCGCGCTGGACGACGGGATCCGGGTCCGGTTCCGCGGCGAGCAGTCTTCGGGTGTACTCGTGGCTGGGATTCATGTAGACGTCCTCGGTCGGCCCCTGTTCGACCACCTGTCCTCGGCTCATCACCAGGACCTCCTGTGAGACGAGCCGGACGACCGAGAGGTCGTGCGCGATGAACAGGTAGGCGACACCCGTCTCGCGCTGCTCCCGGCGGAACAGATTGATGATCTGCGCCTGAACGGATAGGTCCAGTGCCGATACGGGCTCGTCGCAGATGATGAGCCGCGGCGAGCACATCAGGGCGCGGGCGATGGCGATGCGTTGGCGCTGCCCGCCCGAGAACGCCCCCGGGAGCTTGTCCATGGCGGCGGCGCCGAGCCCCACCTGCTCGAGGAGCTCACCGGCACGGTCGCGAGCCTTGACCCTGCTCATCTGACGGTTCACGATGAGGGGCTCTGTGAGGATGTCACGGATGCGCTTCGCCTCGTTCAGCGAGCTGCGCGGATCCTGGAACACCACTTGGAGTTCGGAAGAGATGCGCTGGCGCTCGCGCCGGCGGATATGCGTGATGTCCTTGCCGTCGAACAGGATCCGGCCTTTGCTCGCCGTGGCGAGGCCCAAGATGGCCCGTCCGACAGACGACTTGCCCGACCCGGACTCGCCCACGAGACCGACCGAGGTTCCTTCGTCCACCGAGAAGGTGACATCGTGCACGGGCGTGTTGCGCCGTCGGCCGCGGCCATAGCTGACGTCGAGGTCGGTGACCTCCAGCAGCGGGCGGGTCATGACTTCACCTTCTTCGTCTCCCAGGTCGGAACCGTCGCCGTGCGCGGGGTCTCGAACGTTCCCGTGATCACCGGCAGGTCTTCGCCTGCGCGAGCATGATGCGGGTTGGATGCGAGCAGCGCGCGCGTGTAAGGATGTTGCGGGGTTCGGTACAAGGCCTCGGCGGTGTTCTTCTCGACCACCTCACCGCGATACATCACCACGACGTGGTCGCAGAGGTCGGAGACGACACCGAAGTCGTGCGTGATGATGACGATCGACATGCCCGTCTCCTCCCGGAGCCGGTGCAGCAGGGCGAGGATGCCGGCCTGCACGGTCACATCGAGTGCCGTCGTCGGCTCGTCCATCACCAGCAGTTCCGGTCGCCCTGCAAGCGCGAAAGCGATGGAGACACGCTGCGCCATCCCGCCGGAGAGCTCGTGCGGGTAGCAGCGGGCCACGCGCACCGGATCCACGAGCTCCACCTGCTGAAGCAGTTCGATGACGCGGGTGTCCGCCGCTTTCCCTGTGACGCCGTCATTGATGCGCAGGGTCTCTTTGAGAAGCGAGCCGATCCGATAGTTCGGATCGAGGGCGACCATCGGCTCCTGCGCGACATAGGCGATCCGCCGTCCGCGGTACGTCGACAGCTGCCTGTCGCTGAGCCCGGTCAGATCCACGCCTTCGAATAGCACGCGTCCGGCCGTGATCTGCGCGTTGTCACCCGGAACGCCGAGGATCCCGAACGCCACGGTCGTCTTGCCGGACCCGGACTCTCCCACGATGCCGAGCGTCTCACCCTTCTGAAGTTCGAACGACACGTCGTGCACGACAGGGGTGAGTCGTCCCGCAGTGCGGTACGCGACGCTCAGACCCTCCACCACGAGGAGCGGATGCTCGCCCGGCTCCGGAGTCGCCGCGCCGGCGGCAGGGTGCGAACGGCCCTTCGTCAATGCGGACTGCGTCCAGCCGCCCGAAACGCTGTCGCGAAGGCTGTCGCCGATGATGCCCAGCGACAGAGCGGTGAGTGCGATCACTCCACCCGTGGGGTACAGCATCCACGCGTTGAGTGACAGCTGCGTGGCCGCCTCCGAGACCATGTTCCCCCAGCTCGGCTGGGGCTGCTGGGTCCCGAATCCGAGGAAGCTCAGGGCGCTCTCGAGCACGATCGCGTTAGCGCCGAAGACCGTCGCCTGCACCACGATCATGCCCGTCGTGCGCGGGAGGATGTGCCGGAAGATGATGTACAGCGGCGACAGCCCCGACACCTTCGCCGCGTCGACGAACAGCTCATTGCGCAGGGCGAGCGCCGAGCCTCTCACCACCAGCACCATCACCGGGGAGGCGATGAACCCGAAGACGAGCATCGCGACGAAGACGTTCCCGCGGTACACGGAGAGGAATACGAACAGGATGATGATGTGCGGCATGGCGAGCAGGATGCTCGAATAGACGCCGACCGCACGGTCCGTCCACCCCGAGAGATATCCCGCGAGCAATCCGAGCGCGCTACCCCAGACGGTGTACACGACGACGGCGATCGCCACAGCGATGAGCGTCGGCTGGGCTCCGTACATGAGCCTGGTCAGCACGTCACGGCCGAGCGTGTCGGTGCCGAGCCAGTGGGCGGCGCTCGGGCCTTGCAGCACGGCTGTGAGGTCCTGCTCGTTCATCCCGTAGGGGGCGAGGACCGAGGCGAAGACAGCTCCGATCACGACGACTGCGAGCCAGGCGATCCCCACGACGGTGAGCGTGCGCATCGCGGGCCGTCGGCGCCGGGTGCTTCGCGCGACCGGTGCCGTGGTCGGCTTGGCTGTCACGATTCCCGTCATCGGGCTGCCCTCACCTTCGGGTTGAGTGCTCCGTAGAGCACGTCGCTGATGATCAGGACCACGACGATCACGAGGGTGTAGGCGAGCACCGCCCCCTGAATCACGGCGATGTCCTTGCGAATCGTCGCGACGTCGACCATCTGGCCGAGGCCCGGGATGGCGAACACCATCTCGAGCGCGATCGTTCCTCCGAAGAGGTTCACGAAGCATCCCGTGACCGCTGAAATGATCGGCACTGCGGAAAACCGCAGACCGTGCTTGAAGATCAGGTCGCGGCGCGGGATGCCGTTGGCCTGCATGAATCGCATGAAGTCGCGGCTCAGCGCCCCGGCGACGGTGTCGTGGGTCTGCTTGGCGATGATGGCGACACCGGCTACCGCCAGAGCGGTCACCGGCAGAACCATGTGTGATATCCACTCGCCGAAGTCCTCCGTCGGCGATACATAGCCGATCGACGGGAACCACTTCAACGATCCGGCGACGATCACGATGAGCAGCAGGGCGATCCAGTAGTTCGGCAGAGAGATGCCGAGCATGGAGATGAAGTCCGCCGTGCGTGCCGCCGCGCCCTTCCTGACTGCTGCCCATACACCGAGGGAGACGCCCACCAGCGCCGCGAAGATCGTGGCGAAAAGTGCGATCAGGAACGTCGGCCAGATGCGCTGGGTGATTGTCTCGGTCACCGCCTGTCCAGTGTAGAGGGACGTGCCCAGGTCACCCTGGAACGCGGCGACGACCCAGTTTCCGTACTGGACCCAGAAAGGCTGGTCCAGGCCGAGCTCTTCGTTCAGCGCGGCGATTCGCTCCGGTGTCGCGTCCTGACCGAGGATGACCGTTGCCGCGTCACCCGGGATCAGGGACACGAGGAGAAACGCAAGCCCGGTCGTCAAGAAGAGCACCGGCAGCGCGATCGCCAGTCTGTTGAGAATCAGTCGGAGCACGGCTGCTCCCTTCTCGTCCGATGCGTCATTGTCATCTCCCGTCGTGAATCGTTCAGAGCGCGCGCAGAGCCGCCGCCAGTGCGGTGCCGACCATCACCGCGCCCGGGTCGGGTTCCCCGGCTGCGTTCGCGGCCAGGAACCTGGCGCGCCCGAACTTCGCCTGCATGGTGCGGGTCGCCTCGATGCCTGCCTCAGCGGCCCTCGCGGCAGCTTCGAGGTCATCGGGGTCCTGCTCCAGACTGCCATGCGCCGGGACCAGAGCGTCGAGCATGGTCCGGTCGCCGGCCGACGCCTTGCCGCGATGCTGCACACCCTCGATGAACCCGCCGATGACACCCGCCGCCGAGGCACCCTGCGCCGCGACGATCTTCGCCGCCGCCAGGAACCCGCTGGCGACGAGCGTTCCGCTGCTGGACGGTGCCGCGCCGGCGATCTTCACTCCGCAGGCGCGCAGCAGCCCCACCACGTCTTCCGGGTTCTCCTCACCCGCGGCGCGCAGCGACACGGCGATCAGGCCAGCCGTGCGACCGAGATCCCCGTCTCCCTGCAACGAGTCGAGCCGGGTGAGCTCGTCGGCCCGCGCCTCGAGCTCCGCCGCCGCCGCCCGCAGGGCGATGAGTGCGGCGCTCATGCCGACTGCTCGAAGAAGGGCGTGCGCGCCGGCGCATCGATGAGCGGCGTGAGCTCGTCGTCGAGCACGAGGATGCTCAGCGAGGCGCCCGCCATCTCCAGCGAGGTGACGTACTCTCCGATGTACGGGCGATGCACCGTGACGCCGAGTTCTCCGAGTCGGGCGTGAACACGCCGGTAGAGGACGTACAGCTCTTCCTGGGGGGTCGCGCCAAGCCCGTTGAGGAGCACAACGACCCGGCTCCCGCTCGGGACGTCGATGTCGGCGAGGATCTCATCGAGCAGACGATCAGCAACGGCGTCGGCGGTGCCGAGTTCGCCCCGCGAAACACCGGGTTCGCCGTGAATCCCCATGCCGAGTTCCATCTGCCCCTCAGGCAGATCGAAGGTGGGCCGCCCGACGGAGGGAAGGGTCATCGGCGCGAGCGCGACACCGAATGTGCGGAGCTTCGATGCCGCAGAGCGGGTGATGCGAACCACCTCGTCCAGGCTCGCTCCCGCCTCTGCAGCCGCGCCGGCCACTTTGTACAGCAGCACGATCCCTGCGATCCCCCGCCGAAACTCTTCCTCACCAGCAGGAGCGGACGCCACATCGTCTGCCCCGACTATCGTCTGGACCGAAATCCCTTCCGCCTCGGCCAGCTCGGCCGCGAGGTCGAAGTTCATGACGTCGCCGCCGTAGTTGCCGTAGAGATACAGCACGCCCGCGCCGCCGTCGACGGCGCGCGTAGCGTGAAGCACCTGATCTGCCGACGGCGAGGCGAAGACGTCACCGACGGCAACGCCGTCGAGCATTCCTGTGCCGACGTAGCCCAGGAAGAGCGGGAGGTGGCCGGAGCCGCCGCCTGTGACGATTCCGACCTTGCCCGTCCGGGGCGAGGATGCGCGCACGAGTGCGTGCACATCCTCGCCCGCGGCACGAAGCTGATCCGGATGCGCCGCCAGGATGCCGTCCAGCATCTCTAGAACGAAGTGCTCTGCGTCGTTGAGGAGCTTGCGCATGATCGGCCTTCGGCTCAGCGCGCTGCGACGGGCGTCAGCGCGGACTTGGCGATTTCGAGACCCGCCTCCAGCGTGGCGGTCTCCTCGGCGGTGAGCGGCACGAAGGGAAGTCGAGCGGGACCGACCTGACGCCCCTGCAGCTCGGCGACGGCCTTCACCCACGCCGGCCAGTTCTTGCCGTTCATGACCGCACGGGTCACGGGGGCCAGTGCGAAGTGGATGCGCTGCGCCTCAGCGAAGTCGTTCCGCTTGATCGCTTCGAGCATGGCGATGCTTTCGGCGGGGAACATCGCGCCCGTGCCCGAGATCGAGCCGGTCGCACCCATCGCCAGACCCGGGTAGAGCAGGTGGTCCTGCGCCCACGTAACGGAGATGATGTCAGAGACGGTGTCGAGCAGCTCGGACAGTGTCGCGAAGGATCCGCCCACACTCTCCTTCGTCGCGATGATGTAGCCGAGCTCAGCGAGACGACGAGTGATTTCCGGTGTCACCGGGTTGTGCACGAGCACGTTGTAGATCGTGACGGGAAGTCCGCTCTGCTCCTTGATGTCGCGGTAGAAGCCGATCATGCCGTCGAAGTTCGCCGACTGGTAGATGGGCGGCGTGACCATGACGCCGCGAGCGCCGACGGCTTTTGCGCCCTGCGCACGAGCCACCGCTTCGCGAGTGGACGTGGTGATGATGCCGGTCATGATCGGCACGGCGCCATTGACGTGCTCGACGGCGATCTTGGTCAGCTCGATGAGCTCCTCACGCTCGAGAGCGTGTCCCTCGCCTGTGCTGCCGCCGACCACAAGACCCGTCACGGGGTGCTGGAGCTGGTACTCGATGTCCGCGCGGAACGCGTCGCGGTCGAGCTCACCGTCCTTGGTGAACGGGGTGTACAGGGGCGGGAAGATTCCGACGACTTCGTCTTTGGTCAGCCCATCAGCGGCCATTGCTGTGTCCTTTCGCGTCGTACACGGTGATGTATACCGGGCCATCATTATCGATAATACGTCTGGGCGCAAGTCTCGTCGACACCCCCGGGGCCATGAAGTACATACGGCGCCGATGGGTGATAATCGGACAAATCGCGAGCACGCCACAGAAGGCAGGAGACGGGATGCCTCACCACCGAAGGGAACGCAGCACGCTGCAGGACCGCGTGTACGCGGGCATCAGCGCCGACATCGAGAGCGGCGCGCTCGCCCCCGGAGAGCGACTGCGGGTGGCCCATCTCGCCCAGCGATTCGGCACATCGCAGGCTCCCGTGCGTGAGGCGCTCAGGCGCCTCACCGCGGAAGGACGCGCCGAAACGGTGCCGTACGTCGGGAGCGTCGTCAAGGCGCCGACCTGGACGGAGATCCAGGACATCTACGCGTTGCGAACGGAACTCGAAGCGTACGCCGTGCGCCGGATTATCGCGGAAACTTCGCCCCCCTCCCTCGCGCCCGTGCGACGGGCTCTGCGGGATCTGGCACGCGCCGTCCGCAGCGGGGATCAGATCGCCGTGCTGGACGCGGACTTGGAGTTCCATCGTCAGGTGTGCATGCTCGCCGGGAGCGAACTCACGGTGGAGATGTGGGCGACCATCACGCAGCGCTTCCGCGGAGCCCGTCTGAGCCTCATGCGCGAGCACCCGGATGATCTGGTGACGGTGGTAGAGACGCATGAGGCACTCGTCGACGCACTGGACAGCCGAGACACACGTCGAGCGGAGCGTGCTTTCCGCGAGCACCTCGCCTCGGCCGTCGCGGAGTTCGCCGATCGGACGGGGCAGAAGGTGACGGCTCCGCTCCCACTTGACGATATGGATTATCGTTAATTTTGTGAAAAACGAAGACTCGACCGCCACCGACCTGCTTGAAGCCGCTCTCTCGGCCGCCCACGCCGCCGAAACGGTGCTCGCCCGTGCCCCCCGCAGTCAGCGCGCGGATGCCCTCCGCCGGGTCGCCGTCGCCCTGCACGAGAACCGCACCGAACTCGTCGCGGTCGCCGACGCCGAGACGGGCCTCGGCCCCACCCGACTGGACGGCGAGATCACACGCACGGCCTTTCAGCTCGACGTGTTCGCGACGATGCTCGAAGAGCGCGCCCCGGAGGGCATCGTGATCGACCACGCGGATGCCGAGTGGCCTCCGTCGCCTCGCCCCGACCTCCGCCGCCGACTGCGGCCGCTGGGGGTCGTCGCGATGTTCGCGGCGGGGAACTTCCCGTTCGCGTTCTCTGTCGTCGGCGGTGACACCGCATCGGCCCTCGCCGCCGGATGCCCCGTCATCGTGAAGGTGCACTCCGGACACCCGCGCCTTTCTCGTCGTGTGGGCGCCCTCGCGTGCGCGGCGATCGCTGATGCGGGGCTCCCCGAGGGCACCCTGGGACTGATCGAAGGACGCGAAGCCGGACGCGCTCTCGTCCTCGACGATCGCGTCGAGGCGGTGGCATTCACGGGCTCCACGTCGGGCGGGAGAGCTTTGTTCGACCTGGCCTGCGGGCGCCCCCGCCCCATCCCCTTCTTCGGCGAGTTGGGCAGCGTGAATCCCGTCTTCGTGACGATGCGAGCCGCAAGGGAAGACGGCGAACGCATCTGGAAGGAACTGGCGGGCTCCTTCACCCTCGGTGCGGGTCAGTTCTGCACGAAGCCCGGGATCGTCTTCGCTCCCCGCACTGCCGACTCGGCATCCGCGGTCGCCTCTGCGCTGTCGGCGGACGCGTCCTGGCGAATGCTCGATCAGCGCATCGCGGACGGGTTCGCCCATCGGATCGAGGAAATGACCCGGCGCGCTGACGTCGAGACGATCGTGCGCGGGACCGTGGACGGCCTTGTAGCTACGCCGACCCTCCTGCGTACCGACATCAAGGCTTTTCTCGCCGACCCGGCGGGGCTGAGTGAGGAGAGCTTCGGCCCCACGACGCTCCTCGTCGAGTACGACTCTGAGGATCAGCTGCTGGCGGCGGCGGGGCAGTTCGTCGGCGAACTCACCGCCACGCTTCAGGCATTCCCCGACGATTCGATCGCCCCCGCGCTGATCGACGCACTGGAGCCCGTTGCCGGACGTCTCCTCTGGAATCAGTGGCCGACGGGTGTAACCGTCACCGGCGCCATGCAGCACGGCGGGCCCTATCCGGCTAGCACGTCCGGACGCGACACATCGGTCGGCATGGCAGCGCTGGATCGCTTCCTCCGCCCGGTCGCGTACCAGAACTTCCCCGCGTCCCTCCTCCCCGTTGAACTGCGCGACTGAACGCCCCGGCGGAAATGGATGTCGCAGAACTGGAGGCCGCTGCCCGCCGTCAGGTGGGCGACGACGTCTGGGCCTACTTCCAGGGCACCGCGGACGGCGACCTGACCAAGGATGCCCGGGCGTGGGAACGGTGGGACCTCGTTCCTCGAGTGATGACGGGGCTCAGGGCGATCGACACCTCTCTCTCGTTGCAGGAAGACGGGTTCACCGCGCCGGTACTGCTTCAACCGACGGCCTCACAGGGGGCGGTGCACTCCGAAGGCGAGCTGGCCACCCGGCGGGCCGCGGCACGCGCGGGCTTGCTCGTGGGCTATTCCTTCCACGCCACGGTCGAGGTGGAGAGGTTCGCAGACGCAGCGGACGCTCCCTGGTGGGCTCAGGCCTACACGATGCGCGACCGCACGGTCAGCGACGGCTACCTTCGCCGGTGTGCCGCAGCCGGGGCCGGAGCCATCGTTCTCACCGTCGATGTGCCGGGTAACCTGGCCGACGCGCCGTTTCGCCGTCTTCCTATGAGCGCTCCCGTCGCCGAGCGGGGTAACTATCCGCGTGATGCCTCCGGTCCGGTCCCGGTCGAGACAGAGAGTTGCATCGTGCCCGCGGACATCACGCGCACCGCAGACATCGCGGGTCTGCCGGTGTGGGTGAAGGGGGTGATGACTGCCGACGACGCGCACCGCGCGGCAGATGCTGGCGCCGTAGGTGTCATCGTCTCCAACCACGCGCGGCGACAGCTTCCGGGAGTCGCTCCCACCGCCTCCGTGCTCCGCGACGTCGTCGCGGGTGTCGACGGTCGCGTGCCGGTCCTGGTCGACGGCGGCATCCGCTCTGGAACCGACGTCGTGCGCGCCCTCGCTCTCGGCGCGCGTGCCGTGGGGATCGGGCGCCCGGTTCCCTGGGCGCTGGCCGCTGGCGGGCAGCTCAGACTGGAGCGAATGATCTCCACGCTGATCGACGAGATCAGAGTGACGATGGCTGCCGTCGGGGCCGGCAGTCTCGACGAGATCACGGACGCGATGATCCGTCCGGCATTCGTATGATTCCCGCAATGCTGCCGCAGCAACTATCGAAGCGCAGCTGAGACCGTCATTGATCGCGAACCTCACCGCCCCGGACACCCCGGAACACCTGACCAACGTGGTGAAGCAGCTTCCCAAGCCGGTCATCATCATCGGTCTGAAGCGCCCTGGGTCTGATGGAGACTCGCGCTATTTGATACCGACCAGTTGCTGCGGGCCGGTTTGGACAGCATAGAACGCGTTCTCGAACTCGGCGGGTGGGATGTCGCCGAGGTATCCGTGGAGGCGTTGCGTGTTGTGCCAGTGCACCCAGCCGAGGGTCGCGAGCTCGAGGTCCTCGACCGTTTTCCATGGCCCGGACCGTGCGGGACCGCGGACGAGTTCGGCCTTGTAGTATCCGTTCACTGTCTCGGCCAGGGCATTGTCGTAGCTGTCGCCGACAGAGCCGATGGACGGCGTGGCGCCGATCTCGGCCAGTCGCTCGCCGTAGCGAATCGAGGTGAATTGAGATCCTGCGTCGCTGTGACAGCGCAGATCCTCGTGGTGGGCGCCTCGGGACCAGCGGGCCATCTCGATCGCGTCGAGGACCATCTCGGTGCGCATGTGCGACGCGACCCGCCACCCCACGATCATGCGAGAGAACGTGTCGACGATGAAGCACACGTAGGCGACGCCGGCCCATGTCGGCACGAAGGTCAGATCTGTCACCCAGAGCCGGTTCGGCGCGGTTGCGGTGAACTCCCGCTTCACGAGGTCCGGGTGCCGCGACGACGTCGGATCCGGCCGCGTCGTCTTCACTCGCTTCGACCGTCTGGCACCCTCGATCCCGGCGCCCCGCATCAGCCTGGCGGTCTGGTCTCGGCCGATCATGATCCCCGCGCGGCGGGCGGCCTTCCAGAGCTTACGGACCCCGTAGACGCGGTAGTTGCTCTCCCATAGGTCGACAAGCTGCGGGATCAGCTCCTCGTCCCGCATCGCACGCGCGGACGGGGTGCGGGTCTTGCTGGCGTAGTAGCTACTCGGGGCCACCTGCAGCAGCCTGCAGATGAGCTCGACCCCGAGCCGGTGACCGTCCACGACGTCGTCCTTGTTCGCGTCGATGAACGCGACTACTTCCGGTAGTGGCGGTCGAGCTCCGCCCCGAAGAAAGTCGCGGCCTGCTTGAGCACCTCGTTGGCCCGACGCAACTCCCGGACCTCCTGCTCCAGCTCCCGCACTCGGGCCGACTCGGCAGAGCTCACGCCGGGCGCGACACCGTCGTCAATGTCGGCCTGCTTCACCCACGTCCGCACCGACTCGACCCCGTATCCGAGCTGGGTCGCTACGCGCTGCACCGTCCCTTGCGTGACCCCGAGTTCGGCGCGCAGCGTCCTCACCATCCGCACTGCGGCGGCCTTCTCCTCGTCTGAGTAGCGACGCGTCGTCGGCTTCCCCGACGCCAGTTCCTTCGGCATAACTCCATCCTCGTTTCCAAGGTCAGGAGCCTCCAACAAACTCAGGGCGCTTCAGAAAACGAGAAGGGCACCGGCTCGAAGCCAGTGCCCTTCTCATTTTTCGACCGTTTTGCCAACAGTTCTGCCAACGGCCCAACCGTGGGCTGTTTGAATCGGCCTGACTTTCGTTCCTATCGGGAGCCTTGTCCGGCAGATGCCGGTTGGCCTGATTCTTGGTCAGCGTAGTACGCGTCCTCGACCTCGACCGGGGTGCGCATGTCGAGCTCTCCATGGAGCCGTGAGTTGTTCCACCACCACACCCACTCGAGCGTCGCGAGCTCGACCTGCTCGACCGTGCGCCAGGGGCCGCGCTGACGGATCAGCTCTGTCTTGTAGAGGTTGTTCACCGCCTCGGCCATCGCGTATCGAACGAGTCGCCGACCGTTCCCGTGGAGGGGACGGCGCCGAGTTCGACGACCCGGTCGGTGTAGACCATCGCGGTGCAATTCGATCCGTGATCGGCGTGATGGATCAGCCCGTCGAGCCGTCCGCCGGCGCCCCAGGCGGCCATGTCCAGCGCCTGCAGCGGCAGGATCTCGGCCTTGAGCGTGGCGGCGACGTTCCAGCCCACGATGCGGCGTGAGTAGACGTCGGTGACGAACGCGACGTAAGCGAACCCGGACCACGTCGCGACATAGGTCACGTCGCAGACCCAGAGCCTTCGCGGGCCGTCGGCCGTGAACCTCCGGTTGACGAGATCCTGCGGCAGAGACTGCGTCCGATCGGTCTTCGTCGTGAACACCCGCTTCGACTTCTTCACCCCGCGCACCCCGGCCAGCTGCACCAGCCGCTCGGTCTGGTCGCGGCCGATGTCCCAACCCTGCCGACGCATCAGCGCGTGCATCTTCCGTCGCCCGTAGACCCCGTAGTTCTCCGCATGCAGCCGGGCGACCTCCGGCACGAGGAGGTCGTCGCGCAACTGCCGCGCTGACGGCGCACGAGCAACGGCGGCGCGATAGCCGCGGGAGGTGAGGAACCCTTGAACTGCCGGTCGGAGGACACGGCAGATGAGCTCGACCCCGAAACGATCCCGGTACTCGGTGATGAACCGGATCATCTCGGTCAGGGGCGGTCGAGCTCCTTCGCGAAAAACACGCTCGCAGCCTTGAGGATCTCGTTCGCCTTCCACAGCTCGGCGTTCTCCTTCTGCAGCCGCTTGATCTCCGCCGCCGCATCGGTCGTGAGCCCGGGCTTCACGCCGGCGTCGACCTCGTAGCGACGCTGCCAGAGCCGCAGCGTCTCGGGGCTCATCCCGAGCAGACCGGCCACGTGACGGACCGCGCTCATCATCGTCGGGTGCGACGGCCGCGTCTCCGCGAGCATCCGCAACGCCCGCTCACGCATCTCCGGCGAATACTTCCTGTTCATCGAGTTCCATCCTTGCTTGAAGAACGGAACGAAAGTCAGGCCGATTCAATCCTCGTTGAGGCAACCAACGGTCGCGCGGCAATCGGATATGCAGGACTCGCCCACATCAAAGGGGAGCCAACCGCGGAGTGGCTGACGCGCCAAATTACCGCGTCGGACGATCCGTATAGCGCCTTCAAGTTCGGAGGTCTGCAGCCGATGCATCTAGGCGAACTTCGGCGGCGACTCGTCGAAGGTCTCGAATCGGAGTTCGTCGCTGCCCAACCGCGCGGGTATCGAGTTCCCATAGAAGTCCTAATCAGCGGCTGGGGCTACCCGCGGCGAATTACCCATAGCAAGCGACCCTCGTCCTTCACGTACGCTCTTACGCATAGCGGCGTTCGAGGGGCACGAGCTGCCATCCACCCCACGCGGCGCCTCCGGTTTCGGGATCCCAGCCACACGTGGCACATAGCTGCGATTGGTCGATCTGAGCTTCTTGACGTCCCTGGTGTCGACCGACGACTCCGAGCTCTGCCGAAGCCGCACTTCAACGCAGATGATCTCGAGTTGGTCATGGTGGAAGAGTTCAGGAGAATCTCAAGCCTTCACGGAAGCCTCGTGGGCCCGGACATCATGGCGGTGTGTCTCCCCGCTGCACCGCCGCAGTCTGACTCCCACGTCAGGTGCTACCGGGATGACTCGATTGCGGACGTGCGGACCGGTTACACACCGGTCATCATCGGCGCGGGTGCTGTGCTGCCTTCGGCAGCGATGAACAGGAGCCAGGGCTGGTCTGTTGTGTACAACGCCGACACCCCTAACGAGTGGAGCTACACCTCGGAGACGATCCCTCCGTGGGAGCGCGATGGAATTGGTAGAGTCTCGGTTGCAGACGGCAAGCGCTTCTAGACCCGTACGGCGAATCGCTCAACCTGCCGTGCATCGTTTGGATACCAGCGCTCAGAATGCTTCCGGCGTCGGGCACCGCCCGCATGCGGACCCCGCCGCGCGCATTGTTCCGCCGGCGTTCACTCGCGAGTGCAAATAAGGGGTGGCTGAACGGGACGTGCGTGGTTTCGACCGCTACGCATCGGCGCGCCTTCGTTCGCTCGGCGCCGCGGGCCTTCGCCGAAGACGAACGGGCGACTTGTCGAGTCGGACGGCTGTTGCTGAAGGGTCCGGTGCCACGTTCACCAGTAGATAGCAACGATATCCAGGTCGAGCAGCATTTCCGTTGGCGGATCGGCCGTCGGCTTGGCGCTTGCAAAGTCGGCGAGCGTCCGCGCACCGGAGCTTGCCAGCAGGCCTGCTGCAGCACGAGCCTGCGAGCGGAGACTTCGTTCGTTTGAAGGAAGGTCCGCGGCGATGCCGGACTGGACTAGCCACTCGCCCATCCGAGTAAATGCGGCGCCTTGACTACTGAGGTTCGCCGCATGGCCGCGGAGTTGCTCCGCGAAGTCCGACACCTCTTCGATTCGTGCCTCCGCGGCTTCTTGGCCGATGGCGATCGCGAAATGGACGAGCGCCTGCTTGAGTGCGGCCTCGTTGCGCTCCTCTCGGGTATTGACAGGTGTCGAGTACCCGACCTGACCAACTCGGGTGATGGCGTCGGGGAACTGAGGAGCCAGATCCCGCATCACCTCGGTCAACTTGACGGGGACCCAAGACGGCTGGATTCCGCCGCGGCTTATGCGCCCCAGGATCGTGTACCGATCCTTAGAGAAGAGCACACGGCGGACATCGCGCCTGAATTTCTCTTGCTCTGTAACCCCGACGATGTGAAGCGCCTGGCTTGGAACACCAAGTGACTCGAAGTACGACGCCGTGCCGGCGACCGCAGTGCCATCTACGATCCCGGCCCGCAGCCCGAGCGCGGTTGACTTGAGAGGAATAAGCCCAACAAGCAGTCGCTCCAACACCTTGTTCACGGGGCCGGATTCACCCAAGATCATCGCCGTCGTCGGGTCGTCGAGTAGTCCGGGATAGTCCTCAGCCAAGTCGGTGAGCACGCCCATGGTCGCATTGAACGCGTAGATCGGGTCAGGTTGCAGCTCGACGTCGATCTCGATCAGAGAACCCCGGTCGAGGTTCAACGGCGTTCTCGAAGATGCCGAAGGGTTCCACACCAACCGGTCCCTGCTGAGCTCGTGCAGGTTCTTGAACAATGACTCCGCCACCGCTCGGCTGAGCACTTGGCTGCTGCTCGCCGATGCGCCCTTGAATCGAGCAGTCATTTCAGCCTTGGCAAGAAGGGCAGGTGGCGCGCCGGCGGTCGCGCCTAGTTCAGCCTCAGTGGACCTCGACGACAAAGCCGTGATCTCAGAAGGCAGAGCGCCTACGATCGAGACCAACAACGACTGAAGACTTGTCTCGTCTAGATAGGCGAACTCACGATACGGACCATCACCTGCTCTGAGCGCGGACGCTGTGAGTTTTGTTGCGCCCTCGATCATCGCGGCGCGGCGACGGAATCCGAATGTCATTCCACAACCTCACTCTTGTATTGCTCGACGACAGCGAACGCTGCCAACAAGTCCTCTCCATCGATCGCGTCTCGTCCGGCTGCGGCGGCCAGCAGCGCCGCTTCTGTCCAGATCGACGTGAGCCGTGCGCCCGACCAACCGTCGCTTGCGTCAGCAATCTCCTCCAACGGCAACGGCGATACCGTGGAAAGACGCTGCGCATCGACTTCCAGAATCTCGAGTCGATCGGACGGTGAGGGCAGATCGAAGGTGATCTCCCAATCGAAGCGGCCCGGTCTACGTAGTGCAGGATCGATGCGATCTGGACGGTTTGTGGCAGCAAGGACTACCACGTTGCCTGAGCGCTCAGCGAAGCCGTCCATTTCTGTGAGCAGCTGCGCCACTAGCCGGTCAGAGGCCTCATGAGAACCCTCGTTCCGCTCGCCGGCAATGCTGTCGATCTCGTCGAAGAAGACAATTGCCCGCTCGCATTCCTGGGCAGCCTCGAAGATTCGCCGAAGCAGAAGTTCCGTATCACCGACGTACTTGGAGACAATTGAAGGACCACTCACCAAGAAGAAGGCAGCATCCGCTTCCTCAGCGATGATGCGGGCCAGGTGGGTCTTCCCGGTTCCCGGAGGGCCGGAGAGCAAGACGCCCCTCACCGGCCGCGCTCCGATCTTGTCGAGTAGTGCCTTGCGTTGGAACTGCGTTTCGATGACCTGCCGAGCGCGCGCAACCACCTCCGGGTATCCGCCGAACTCGTCATAACTGAGGGAGCTCTTGCCGCGTTTGACCTGGAAACGATTCAGATCATCCAAATCATCATCGTGGTCGCGAGTTCGCATCGGAGACGGATCGATCACCTTGAGCGCGCCCTCCGCAATTGAGTAGAGGACAGTGTTTCCCGCAGTAGCTCCGGCCGGGCCGACCTCATTCGTCAGCACCAGACCGCCCGGCGACTCAATTACCAGCGACCCTTCGGCTTCCTTGCGAACGATTCCGACGCCGCGAGGTTCTACCCAAAGCTCGGGCTCCACCACCAGCCACCGCCCGTCACCCACCAGGACAACGTCACCCTCGTCGATTAGCGTTGGGCCGCTGGCGACCAGGCGAACGATCGTGCCATTCTGAAAGGTCGCGTAGACCACCCGCGTGTTATCTGCGACACGAATCACCCTGGCGAGACTCCCAGCAAAGGACTCATCGTCGGCGGTCCACTCATCTCCCAGCTCTGCCACATTCGTACGGTACCGGCGGCCACTGTCGAATTCCCTCACTACCGGGTGCGACACGCCACGCCAACGACCGGCGCTCGCTCATCACAGGCCAGCCGATGCCGATGCCCTTGTGGGCGACTGCCAAGCGCAGTCTGGGATCAAACTTCGATCGCTCCAGTTGCTCGGGCGTCCCACGAACGAACCGCCTGAGCTACGTCTTCGACTGATCCGGTTTCGATCGCTGGCCCATCCCGACAGTAGTGTCGGCGTCCGGCTTCCGGTCAGTGCGTAAAGGCGAGCGGTCACCCGCCCCCAACGGGCCCCACGCATCAGCACGACTTCCGGACGAACCTCACTAGCCTGGGTGGCATGCCCGCGCGAGAGATGACACCTATCGCATTGCTGACGGTTCACCGATACTGACTGACCGCGAGTCTGATGCGTCGGCACCTCCGCCGATACATCCGGGACCATCCGGCGACGAATGTAACCGATCCCGACCTCTTGTCGAGCATGGGTGTCTGGTACGCCACCCTGTATGTGGCTGCTGAGGGGTGGTTCTCCTTCCAGCAGCCAGATGAGACCCTGGATCGCCTTCGCCGGGATCGCAAGTTCCGCCTACTCAAGGACTTCCGCGACGGCTTCTTTCATGTCCAGAACGAGTACATCGGAGACAAACTCGTGGCGTTCATGGAAGTCGATGGATCGGCAGAGTGGGTTGAGGATCTACACCGCGAGGTCGGCGCCACACTGGTTCGCGAGCTCGAGAGCCAGGGATCACCAAGGATGGCCGACGTGGCCGAGTTGATCGAATCACTACGCGGACCTTCGGAGTGATTCGCGGGCTCCGAACTCGATCTAGCTGCCTCCCACTGCCTCGGAGTGACCGCGCGGCGCGAGAACGCTCGCCGCACGCGACGCCCGGGCTCCGTGCGCCGCACGTATGAGGATCGGCATCCGCGCCGCCGTCTCCCAACGAGAGCCACTTGCCGGCGCACGAGAGCGGCGCCTGAATACTCCTTAGTCGTTGACGCGAGTCTTCCGCGGTTTGACCTCGCCTGACGTCGCGCCTAACCATGGACGCTGAGCGCTACCGGAGGATCATCCTCGGGAAGGCGGTGCCTCCAGCAAGCCCGGCGCCACCAGAGTCGCAATCACCACCGCGATGCCAGCGAGTCCGAACAGCAGGAGTCCGAACTCCCACACCACGAACGCTCGATGTCTCGTTATCCAGTTAACCCCGCGATGGATCTCTGTAGCGTCGCGGCGTTCCCTCCACACGCTTCCGTGCACCTTCATGCGCGTGGTCGCACGACTTCTGCGCTCTTCGAGATCCGCCAGCCAATGGGCGTCGACGATGTCTGCCTGTCGATGCCGAGCAAGGAGCAACATGCTGAGCAAGCTGACGAGAAATGCGAGAGAAGCCGAAATGAGTCGGGCGTAGGGCCGAGAGTCCGGGCCGAGTGCAATCGTGAACAGGAACGCCTGCGCCGTGAGGCTGATGATCGGCACCTGCCACGCCATGTTGTCGAAGCCAGCGCGCCGTGACGCGACCGCCGCATAGATCGTGTCGTCTGAAATCTCTGGGTTCTTCCCCATACGAGGAGGCTAACGGCTGGGAGGGCCGCGCCCCTCGAGCCGTGGTCTGCCGTCTGCGGTCTGCGGTCTGCGGTCCGAGCTGGGCACCCACAGCCGGCGGGCAGGCCGGTGGTGAAAGCTGACAGGGCGCTGCCGCGGGGACCCACGCCGTTCGGTCGCCTGCTCTCATGACGCTTCAATACGGCGAACGTATGGCCTCCTCGGAAGAGTGACACCGCGGCGGGCCAGTTCCTTTCGAATAGCATTCCCGCTGACACCGACCTCGCGCGCAAGAGACTCCACCCCCGCAGTGGCGATGTGTCGGACCATCACTACCGTCTCCGGGTAGGAGGCCTTTACGATTCGACCCGGCGTCGGCACCTTCACCAGGTCGGCTCCCCTGCGCAGCAGGTAGCGCCGAAGAGCTTGTGTGCTCCCGCCGAGCTCCCGGGCGTAAGCGGC